>JAESFP010000023.1_pt1 | contig 450596 bp, 427 predicted proteins | sample 9266181 | NCBI WGS metagenome assembly JAESFP01 (sample SAMN14502547, study PRJNA617102) | algae metagenome | isolation source: Pegethrix bostrychoides GSE-TBD4-15B and co-occurring heterotrophs from... | place: USA: Grand Staircase-escalante National Monument, Utah | collected 2006-08-15 | reverse complement strand
CGACGGAAAGCCCGGCACCTTGTCGCCGTGGTACATGCTCCAGCCGTCCTTGCGGCTGAAGTCCTGGCCGATGTCGCGCCCGGCCAGCGAGGCTTCGGGGCCCATGCCGGCATTGCCCTTCGGGTAGGCGTCGTCGTGGTAGACGCAGAACAGGAACGGGTCGATCGTCTGCCACGGAAAACCGAGCGGGGCGATCCGCACGATGGGGCTGTTGCGCTCGTTGTTGTTGCTGTTGTCGTCGGACATGCTGATATTCCTTTCCATGTGGGGCTCGGCCGATGATGCCGTGCCAGTGGAGGGAATATCGGGGCGCGGCCGTCGTCCGGTAGAGGCCTTCCGTGCAACAGTGAAGAGCGCGTATGGAACGATCGGCATCGCTCGGCCCGTGGTGCGTCGGCGGCAGTGCTTACTGCTTCGGGATCTCGGCGTTCGGGTCCATGTACATCACTTCCCACAGGTGGCCGTCGAGGTCCTGGAAGCCGTGGCCGTACATGAAGCCGTAGTCCTGCGGCTCGCGCGGCGTGGTGCCGCCGGCCGCCTTGGCCTTGGCCACCAGCTCGTCGACCTCGGCGCGGCTCTCGCACGACAGGCACAGCAGCACTTCGGTGCTCTTCGAGGTGTCGGTGATGCTCTTGGTGGTGAAGGTCTTGAAGAAGTCTTCGACCAGCAGCATCGCGTAGATGCTGTCTTCGTGGATCACCATGCACGCGGCGTTGGCGTCGGTGAATTTCGGGTTGAAGGTGTAGCCCAGCGCGGCGAAGAACGCCTTGGCCTTGTCGAGGTTCTTGACGGGAAGATTCACGAAGATCTGCTTGTTGGCCATGGTGTCGTCCTGTGTCTGTGAGAAATGGAGTGGTGTACGGCGACGTCTTGTGTACGCCGTCCACAAAAGATATCAAAGAAACTGGACGGCGTCCACATGATTTTCGGGGCAGGGGATTTGGATGCCCCTGAAAGGCGGGGAAGGCATCATCGGCGCCTATGGAAATCGAGTTCAAGTTCTGCATTCCCGCCGACCGCCTGAAGGCCGTCGAAGCCGCCCTGAAGCGCGGCGCCGTCGTGCGCACGCGCCTGCAAGCCCGCTATTTCGACACCGGCGACCTGCGGCTTGCCGCCGACGGCATGGTGCTGCGGCTGCGCAAGGAGGGCCGGCGCTGGGTCCAGACCGTGAAGGCCACGGGCGACAACGCACTGCACCGGCTGGAGCACAACGTCGACCTGGGCACGGCCGCCGCGGTGCCGGCCATCGACCCGCAACGCCACCAGGGCACGCCCGTGGGCGACCGGCTCGCGAAGCTGCTGGTGGATGGCGACGGCGCCGTGCCGCTGCTCGAGCGGCAATCGACCGACATCGTGCGGCTCACGCGCGACGTGCGCGTCACGGGGCTCGGCGGCGCGGTGGTCGAGATGGCGCTCGACGTCGGCAAGGTCGTCGCGCACGCGGGCACGCCCGAGCAGCGCGAATCGCCGGTGTGCGAGCTGGAGCTGGAACTCAAGCACGGCGACGTGCAGGGCCTGGTAACGCTCGCGCGCCGCTGGTCGCAGCAGCACGGGTTGTGGTTCAGCACCGTGTCGAAGGCGGAGCGTGGCGCGCGGCTGCTGACGGCGCAGGACACGGTGGAGGCCGTGAAGGCCGAGCCGCCGCGCTTCGGCTCGGCGCATCCGGACGGGCGCGCCATCCAGCAGGCGGTGGTGGCCTCGTGCCTGGCGCAGATGCTGCCGAATGCCAGCGAGATCGCGGCGGGCAGTACGGACGAAGAACAGGTGCATCAGCTGCGCATCGGCATCCGGCGGCTGCGCACGGCGCTGCGCGAACTGGCGGGGCTCGACGAGGCGCCGGGCCTGTTCGACGCGGCCGAATGGGAGCCGCCGCTGGTCGCGGCCTTCCGCGCGCTGGGCGAACTGCGTGACCGCGAGCAGGTGGTGAAGCTGGCGCAGCCGCAGCTGGGTGAGGCGGGCGCGCCGGAATTCGATCCGCTGGCGGGCGATGAGGCGGGCAACGCGCCGTCTCCCGGCGACGTCGTGCGCGCCGCGGCGTTTCAGAACGTGCTGGTTTCGTTGATCGGCTTCACCGCGGCCGGGCCTGCAAAGGCCGCGCCGCCGGGCGATGGCGAAGAGGCGCCGTCAGCACCGGCGCCCCTGGACGCCGATGCCGCCCGCCGGCTGCTGCGCGAGCGCCTGCAGCACCTGCACAAGCAAACGGTGCGCGACGGCCAGCGCTTCGAATCGCTCGACACCGAAAGCCAGCACCGCGTGCGCAAGCGCCTCAAGCGCCTGCGCTACCTCGCCGAATTCGTGGCGCCGCTGTTCGATGCCGCAGATAAAAATGCCGCCGAGCGCTACCTGAAAGCGCTGCGACCCGCGCAGGACGCGTTGGGCACATTCAACGACGAAGCCGTGGCGCTTGCGCTGTACCGCGAAGCAACGACGCGCGATGCGCGTGCATGGTTCGCTGTCGGCTGGTTCACCGCGCGCCATGCGGCGGGGGCGAAGGCCTGCGCCAAGGCCCTGGCAAAGATCGATGGAGCCTCCAGGTTCTGGAAGAAGAAGTGAGATGGTCGCAAGCGTGCCGATGACAACCCCTGCCCCTTTGCCCGAACCCCAGGACGAAACGCTGCAACTCCGATTCAGGCTCGCGCCGGAAGACGCGGAGCAACTGGCCGACGCGGCCCTGGACCGCCGCCTCGAAGAACACGATCGGCAGTCGGAGCGCCTTCATGCGGCCGTGCAGCGGCTGGTGCCGCGCGCGCTCTCGGTCTTCTTGATGGCCGCGCCCGTACTCGCCATCGCGCTTCTGTACGCGTTCGAGCCTCGGCCGGTTCGCGCCGAGTTCTGGCTGGGTTCGACAATAACGACCGTGCTGGCGTGGCTGGCGCTGTGGATTTTTCGCGCGCGTCTGGTCGGGTACATCGCCGCCCTGGGCGCGCGCCGCAGGGAACGGGTCCAGCCCGTCATGCGGGACCGCGTGGCCCGCGCGCTGCACCGGTCGGTCACGCGCTCCGCGACCCGGTCCGTCGGCATTCACGAGGTGACGATCAGCGCGCAGGGGCTGAGCCTGACGGCGCCCCAGAGCAGCAAGGCCGCCGTCGTGCCATGGCAGAAGCTCACGCGCATCGAGGAAGGCGAGCGCTTCTACCGGCTCTACACAGCGGCCACCGAGCGCTTCGGCCTCAGCTACCTGGTGGCCAAGAACAGCAGCGAAATGGACGCCGCTGCCTACGAGGCTGGCCTGCAGTGCCTGCTGGCGCGAAGCCCCGTCAAACCCGGCAGCCGCTAGGCGAATTTCTCAGTGATGGTGCCCGTGGGCGCCATGCACATGGCGGTGCTCGATTTCCACCGGCAGCGCCGCGCGCACGTCCGTCACCTGCAGGCTGAAGCGCAGCGCCTTGCCGGCCCAGGGATGGTTGCCGTCGAGCAGCACGACCGGGCCCTTGATCTTCGTCACCGTGAACACATGCTCGCGGCCGTCGTCCAGGCGCCCCTGCAGCTGCCCGCCCACCTTCACGCCCGGCGGGAAGTCGGTCTTGGGAATGCTGCGCACCAGCGTTTCGTCGCGCTGGCCGAAGGCGTCTTCAGGCGCGAGGTTCAGCACGGTCTGGTAGCCCTTTTCCTTGCCATCGAGCGCTTCCTCGATCTTGGGCAGCGTGTTCTCGTACCCGCCATGCAGGTAGGCCATCGGCTCGGGGCTCGCCTCGATGAGCTTGCCCTGGGCGTCGGAGACCTTGTACTTGATGGTGACGACGGTGTCTTTTTCGATTTTCATGGGGAGGCATTTTCAGTGGAAACGAATGAGCCCTGGTGACTAGGCTTTCCCGGGATGCAGCGGCTCTTTCAGCAGGTTCATCTGGCCCAGCTTGCTCATCACCAGGTCGATGAACGCCGACACCGCCAGCGGCAGGTGCTTGCGGCTCGGGTACACCACGTTGAGCCCGCGCCCGGTGTACCGGTACTGGGGCAGCACGCGCACCAGCCGCCCTTCCTGCTCGTCGCGCGCGGCCATCGTCGGCGGCAGTTGCGCGATGCCCAGCCCCGCCAGCACCGCCTTGCGCAGCGCCTGCGCGGTGTTGCCGGTGAAGCGGCCCATCACCTGCACTTCTTCCTCCGTGTCGTCGGGGCCCACGAGGCGCCACAAGGTTTGGCCCGCCGGGTTCGACGGGGTCACGCAGTCGTGGTTGACCAGGTCCTGCAGGCTCGTGGGGTGGCCGCGCCGCGCGATGTAGTCGGGGCTCGCCAGCAGGCCGCCGCTGCTCGTGGCCAGCCTGCGGCCGACATAGCCCGAATCGCGCAGCACGCCGCCGCGAAAGGCCACGTCGATCTGCTCGGCGATGAGGTCGGCCGCCGCGTCGCTGAGCACGAAGTCGAGCTTCACCAGTGGGTGCGCGGCCAGGAAGTCGGCCACCCATTCCATCGGGAAGAAATCGAAGAAGTCGGCCGGCGCCGCCACCCGCACCAGCCCGCTCGGCGCCTGCCCGCCCGCCACCAGCGCCTGCCCGGCCGCCACCAGCCCGTCGACCGCCCCTGCGCACCGGTCATGGAAATCCTGCCCCGCGCTGGTGAGCGTGAGTTTGCGCGTCGAGCGCTGCATCAGCCGCGTGCCCAGTTGCGCCTCGAGCTGCTGGATGCGCCGGCTCACGGTGTTCGGCGGCAGGCCCAGCCGCCGACCGGCCTCGGCGAAGCTGCCGTAGCGCACCACCTGCACGAACATGGCGATGTCGTTGAGGTCGAGCATAGGGTTGATTCCTTCGATTGATGGATGAGTGCAATCCGACTCTACCGCCTAGTCGATCAATGGGTGTCGTCCTAACCTTGTGTCCATTGACTTCCTCCCCCTCATCCAAGAGCACCCCATGACCGCACAACAACCCCGCATCGGCATCATCCTCGCCTCCACCCGTGAAGGCCGCTTCGGCGAAAAGCCCGCGCAATGGATCCACGAGATCGCGCAGCAGCGCACCGACCTTGCCTTCGAGCTGGTCGACCTGCGTGACCACCCGCTGCCCTTCTTCAACGAAGCGGGCGCGCCGGCCTGGGGCCCCGTGAAGAACGAGGCCGCGCAGCGCTGGCAGGCCAAGCTGGCCACCTTCGATGGCCTCGTCGTCGTCACGCCCGAATACAACCACGGCCCGAGCGCGGTGCTGAAGAACGCGATCGACTGGGCCTACAAGGAGTTCATCCGCAAGCCGATCGGCTTCGTGGGCTATGGCGGCGTGGGCGCGGCACGCGCAATCGAGCAGCTGCGGCTGATCTCGGTCGAGATGCAGATGGCGCCGGTGCGCCATGCGGTGCACATCGGCATGGTCGAGTTCATGGGCATCTGGCAGCAGGGCAAGACCTTCGCGGACTTTCCGCACCTGGCGCAGGCCGCCACCGCGATGCTCGACGACATGGCCTGGTGGACCCGGGCGCTGAAGACCGCAAGGGAGGCCGCATGACCGCCACCGTCGCATCCGTCGACACGCAGGCACGCGCCATCGTCTACCGCACGCGCGGCAGTTCGCACGGCGCGATCACTCGGCTCGTGAGCCCCGGCGACCTGGGCGAATTCCTGAAGCCCTTCGTGTTCCTCGACCTGTTCGGCTTCAACACCGAAGGCGGCCACAAGGGCTTCGGCCTGCACCCGCATTCGGGCATCGCCACGCTGACGTACCTGATCGAGGGCGACACGCTCTACGAAGACACGACCGGCGAGCAAGGCACGCTGCATGGCGGCGGTGTCGAGTGGATGCGCGCCGGCAACGGCGTGTGGCACACGGGCGCGCCCGCGCCGGGCGTGAAGCGCGTGCGCGGCTTCCAGCTGTGGGTGGCGCTGCCGCCCACGGAAGAAAACGCACCGGCGCAGAGCATGTACCTCGCGCCCGCGCAGGTGCCGCGCGAAGGCCCGGCGCGCGTGCTGCTGGGGCGCTACGGCGCGGCGCAAAGCGCCATCGCGGCGCCCGCGTCGATGAACTACCTGGCCGTCGAACTGAAAGACGGCGAGCGCTGGCGCTACACGCCGCCCGCCGGCCACACGGTGGGCTGGGTCGCGGTCAACGCAGGCGGCCTCGGCACGGGCGACACGCGGGGCGGGCCGATCGGCGCGGGCGAGCTCGCGGTGTTCGAGGAGTCGGGCGCGGCCATCGACTTCGTCGCCCACGGCGACACGGCCTTCGTGCTGGGCTCGGCGGTCAAGCATCCGCACGAGCTGGTGATGGGCCACTACTCGGTGCATACGAGCCAAGCCGCGCTCGACCAGGGCGAGGCCGAGATCCGCCGCATCGGCGCAAAGCTGAGGCAAGAGGGGCGACTCGCGTAAGCCTGCATGCGCGTGGCGGGCGGCTGCGCCAGAATCGTTCGCTTCATTCGAACGACTCGCAGCCCGCCCCGCCATGAACATCGCTGATTCCTTCGCCGACATCTCGCGCTTCGTCGAGATCCGGCGCGACATCCACGCCCACCCCGAACTCGGGTTCGAAGAACACCGCACCTCCGAAAAGGTCGCGAACCTGCTGACCGGCTGGGGCATCGAGGTGCATCGCGGCATTGCCGGCACCGGCTTGGTCGGCGTGCTGCGCAAGGGCACCGGCAGCCGCACCATCGGCCTGCGCGCCGACATGGACGCGCTGCCGCTGCACGAGGCCAACGAGTTCGCCCACAAGTCGACGAACCCCGGCCGCATGCACGCCTGCGGCCACGACGGCCACACCACCATGCTGCTGGCCGCTGCGTGGCACCTGTCGCAACAGGGGCCCGACGACTTCGACGGCACCGTGCATTTCATCTTCCAGCCCGCCGAGGAGATGGGCAAGGCCGGCGCCAGGAAGATGATCGACGAAGGCCTGTTCGAGCGTTTCCCGTGCGACGCGGTCTTCGGGCTGCACAACTTTCCGGTGGGCGACGTGGGCCGCTTCGCGCTCAACGAAGGCGCGCTGATGGCGTCGAGCAACACCTACAAGATCACCGTGCACGGGCGCGGCACGCACGCGTCGATGCCGCACACGGGCATCGACCCGGTGGCGGCCGTGGTCACGCTCGCGCAACAGCTGCAGACCATCGTGGCGCGCACCATTCCGAGCACCGAGCGCGCGCTGCTCGCCGTGACGCAATTGCAGGGCTCCGACGCACCCAACGTGATTCCCGACGTGGCCACGGTCGGCGGCACCATCCGCACCTTTTCCATCGACGCCATCGACAAGATCGAGGCGCGCCTGCGTGAAGTGGCCGCGGGCGTGGCGGCGGCGCATGGCTGCACGGCCGAGGTGTACTTCAACCGCTCGTCGCCGCCGACTGTCAACCACGCGGCCGAGGCGCGCTTCGCCGCGAACGTGATGCGCGAGGTGGTGGGCGACGACATGGTCACCGACAACTTCCCCGCCGTGATGGGCGCCGAAGACTTCGCGCACATGCTGCTCGCGCGGCCCGGCTGCTACGCCTTCCTGGGCAACGGCGACGGCGACCACCGGCTCGACGGCCACGGGCCCGGCCCTTGCATCATCCACAACACCTCGTTCGACTTCAACGACGAGATCATCCCGATCGGCGCCAGCTACTTCGTGAAGCTGGTGCAGCGCTGGCTGCGGCCGGGCGCCTGAGGTTCTTCCCTGTTGATGACGATGACGACGACCAAAAAGAAAGCGGCCACACCGATGACCTCCACCCTGTTCACCCGACGTTCGCTGGCTGCCGCGGCAGCCGCCATGGCCCTCGGCGTTTGCGGCCTCGCCCACGCGCAGCAGCAGCGCGTGCTGCACATCGTCGTGCCCTTCGGCACGGGCGCGGTGCAGGACACGGTGGCGCGCGCCTTCAACAACGAGCTGGGCGCGGCGCTCGGCGCCAGCGCCATCGTCGAGAACCGCGCGGGCGCGGGCGGCACCGTGGGCGCGGCCATCGTGGCGCGCGCGCCGGCCGACGGCAACACGCTGATCCTCGCGGCCGCGAGCCATAACATCGCGGGCTTTCTCTACAACAAGCTGAGCTACGACCCGCTGAAGGACTTCGTGGGCGTGGCCAACGTCGGCAACGCGGGCTACGTGCTCGCGGTGGCGGGCGGCATGAACGTGACGAACACGGCCGACTTCATCAAGGAGGTCAAGGCCCACCCCGGCAAGTACAACTACGCCTCGGCCGGCAACGGCAGCGCCACGCACCTCGCGATGGCGTCGTTCCTGGCCAAGGCCGGGCTGCAGATGACGCACATCCCGACCAAGTCGACCGGCGAGGCCGTGAACGAAGTGCTCGCGGGCCGCGTGCAGGCGGTGATCTCGTCGAGCATCGGCGTGATCGGCTTCCAGGACGACGCGCGCATCAAGCTGCTGGCCTCCACCGGCCAGGCGCGCAGCCCCTTCCTGCCCAAGCTGCCGACCGTGGCCGAGAGCGGCCTGCCGGGCTACGCCTTCGACTCGTGGATCGGCCTGCTCGCGCCGGCCGGCACGCCCAAGGCGGAGGTCGAGCGCATCAACATTGCCGCCAACAAGGTGCTGGCCGACCCGGCGATCCAGGAGCGCTTCAAGCGCCTGGGCGTGGAGCCGCGCAGCCAGAGCGCGGAAGAGTTCCAGAAGCTGCTGCGTTCGGACTGGGACGCGATGGGCGCGGTGGTGAAGGCGTCGGGCGCGAAGATCGACTGAGGCCGTGGTTCAGAGGCTGGAGCTTGTATGGGCCGAATACAGGAATAAGCTGATAGATCGTAAAAATACGGTAAAGACGATATTTTGACAAAACAAGCCAAGGCCGATATTCTGTGCCCGGCATGGACTATCCCCTTCGCTTCGTCGACCAGCTGCGGCTGCACCTCAAGGCCTTGCGTAAGCAACGCGGCCTGACGCAAGCGCAGGCCGGCGCGCTCGTCGGCGTCAGCCAGGCCCGGATCGCCGAAATCGAAGCGAATCCCGGCGCCGTCAGCTTCGAGCAGCTGATGAAGCTGGTGTCGGCGCTGGGGGCGTCCTTTTCCCTGCGGGACGAAGCGGCGCCCAGCCACGCCCTGACCGCCCAGGAGAAAGAGCCCCCGCCCTACGTCGACGTCAACCTCCCGCCGGGGCCGTGGACCAGCACGCGCATGGGCGATCAATCGGTGCTGGTCCGGCTGGACTCGGGGCCTGCGGTGGCGCCCGGCGAATCGCTTCGCGCGCTGCAGGCGCTGAACCCCGGCAAGGACGTCAAGCCGACGTCGCGCCGCAGCTTTCTCGTCCGGCCGAAGAAGGAGTCCTGGTGACGCAGGCGCTGAGCGCCTGGATGAACGGGGAGCACGTCGGCACCTGGTCCGTGGACCGTGGTGTCCACGCCTTCCGCTACGACGCCGGGTGGCTGGAATCGCCCCGGCGTCGCTCGCTGTCGCTGTCGATTCCGCTCAACAGCACGCTCGAGGTGCGCGGCGAGGTGGTCCGCAACTACTTCGACAACCTGCTGCCCGACAACGACCGGATCCGCGCACGTCTGCGCAACCGCTTCAGGCTCAAGGACGCGAAGACCTTCGACCTGCTCGAAGCCATCGGCCGCGACTGCGTGGGCGCCGTGCAGCTGTTGCCCGAAGGGGCCGCGCCGGAAGGCTGGAACGCCATCCACTGCGAGCCGCTGGACGAGGCGCAGATCGTCGAGCTGCTGCAGGCCGTGCCGTCCGAAGACACCCCGCAGGGCATGCGCGACGAAGACCTGTTTCGCATCTCCCTGGCCGGCGCGCAGGAGAAGACGGCGCTCACCTTCTGGAAGGGCGCGTGGTGCCGTCCGCACGGCGCCACGCCGACCACGCACATCGTCAAGCTGCCGCTGGGGCTGATCGGCGGCTCCAGGCGCGTCGATGCCTCCGACTCGGTGCAGAACGAATGGCTGTGCGCGCAGATCGTCGAGGCGCTCGGCCTGCTCGTGGCGCCGACCGCCATGGCCACCTTCGGCGGGCAGAAGGTGCTGGTCGTGGAGCGCTTCGACCGCGAGTGGATGGACGGCGGCAGCTGGATCGCGCGCCTGCCGCAGGAAGATTTCTGCCAGGCCATGGGCCTGCCGTCGGACAAGAAGTACGAGCAGCACGGCGGCCCCGGCATGCGCAGGTGCCTGCAGCTCCTGCAGGGCAGCCGCAGCGCGGACGACGGTGCGCGGTTCCTGCTCGCGCAACTGGCCTTCTTCCTGCTCGCGGCCACCGATGGCCATGCCAAGAACTTCTCGACCCATCTGCTGCGCAGCGATGCCTACGAGATGACGCCGCTCTACGACATCATTTCGATGTGGCCGTATTTCGGCGACGGTGCGAATCAGTTCCAGCCGCGCCGGGCCGGCCTGGCCATGGCGGTGCGCTCCCGGAATGCGCACCATGTCTTTCACACCATCCAGGCCCGCCATTGGCATGGCCTGGCCATGAAGAACGGCGGCATCGACGTCTGGAACGCGATGCTGGACATGGTTGCGTCGGTGGATGTGGCGCTGGACGAGGTCGAGGCCCTGTTGCCCCCGGACTTTCCCGCGAGGACGTGGGCGGCCATTTCGCGGGGCATGCGAAGCGAGGCCGCGCGGTTCCTGGCGGGGGTGGCGGGCATCGGCGTGTAGGACGCCGGTCAATTGACAACGCGCCGTCCGCGTCCATGCTCTGGGGTGGGTTCCGGCGTACTCCGCGCCGGACAGAAAAGGATCTTTTGTCATGGACTCGACGTCGCCACTCAACCCGCCTCCCGGCTCGCCTGCTGGCGGCAAATCGCCCAGGGCGCTGTGGGCCGTGATCGGCGTGCTGGCCGTGGCCGTGGTGGCGCTCGGCGGCGTGCTGTTGCACAAGCAGGGGCAAGACACGGGCGCAGCCGCGCCACAGCCGGTGGCTGCCGCCATGGCGCCCCAGGCGCCAGACGATTTCAAGCCTGAGCTGATGCCGGCGGCGCCCGCCGTGCCGCAAACGGCCCCCGCTGTCGCACCGCAAGCCATGGCCGCCGCGCCGATGCCCGCGCCTGCCAGGGCGCCTGAACCGATGCCGGCCCAAGCCGTCCAGCCCGGCCCCGCGCCGGGCGTGAATGCCCCGGTGGTGGCGGATGCCCGGCCCGCACCGCCGCCCTGCGCGGTGTGCGGCCAGGTCGAATCCGTTCGTCCGGTGCAGCGCGCCCAGCGCACCACCGGCGTGGGCGCGGTCGCGGGCGGCGTGGTGGGCGGCCTCGTCGGCAACCAGTTCGGGCACGGCAACGGCCGCACCGCGACCACCGTGCTCGGCGCGGTCGGCGGCGGCTTCGCGGGCAATGCCATCGAGAAGCACGTGCGCACGGTTACGGTGTACGAAGTCGGCGTGCGCATGCAGAACGGCTCGCTGCGCACGGTCGAGACCAAGACCGCGCCGCCGATCGGCAAGCCCGTCACGCTCAAGGGCGGCGTGCTGCGCCCGGCCAACGGGCACAAGTAGCCCGCCGGCGCTCCCCTCGCTCCCCTCCTCTTCCTCGCGATATCACACAAGCTCCACGCGTGGAAGAGCGCTTGCCCCACGGATATCTTGACGATATATCATTAATATATTTAAAGTGCGACGCTTCCACACCGCACATCCACAAGGAGCGATCAAGTGAGCAATCCCCGCTGGCAAGGCATCTTCCCCGCCGTTACCACCAAGTTCCACGCCGACGAGCGCATCGACGCCGAAGGCACGGCCCGGCACATCGACTTCCAGATCCGCAACGGCATCCACGGCCTCGTCACCTGCGGCTCGCTTGGTGAAGCCAGCACGCTGTCGCTCGAAGAAAAGCTGCAGGTCGCGAAGATCGCGCTCGAGGCGGCCGACGGCCGCATCCCCGTGCTGGCCAACGTGTCGGAGACCAGCACGCGCGAGGCGCTGCGCTACGTCGAGGGCGCCAACAAGCTCGGCGTGGCCGGCTTCATGGTCATGCCCTCGGTGATCTACGTGGCCGACGCGCGCGAGGCCATGCTCAACGTGCGCACCATCGCCAACGCGGCGCAGAAACCCATCATGGTCTACAACAACCCGGTGGCCTACCGCGTCGACCTGAAGCCGCAGCACATGGTCGAGCTGGCCGACTGCGAATGGATCGCGGCCATCAAGGAAAGCACCGACGACATCCGCCGCATCACCGACCTGCGCAACACCGTGGGCGATCGCTACCAGCTGTTCCTGGGCGTGGACGACCTCGCCTACGAAGGCCTGGCGCTCGGCTGCGACGGCCTGCTGGCCGGCGTGGGCTGCGCGTTCCCGCGCGAGACCGTGGCGCTGTACGACCTCATGAAGGCCGGCCAGTTCGCCGAGGCGCTGAAGCTCTACCAGTGGATGACGCCGATGCTGCACCTGGACGTGTCGACCAAGCTCGTGCAGAACCTCAAGCTCATCGACGTGCTGGTGGGCGTGGGCACCGAGCACATGCGCCGTCCGCGCCTGCCGCTCATCGGCGCCGAGCGCGAGTTCATCGAAGGCATCGTGAAGAAGGCGCTCGCGACGCGGCCTGTTCAATACCAGTCGGTCATGTAATAACCGCGGCTCACCGCGTTTTTCTCATCGTCCCCAAACCAGTAGGAAGAAGCATGAAGACAAAAGCAAGCATGGTTTCGTTTCTCGGCCTCGCGGCCCTTGCCGTTGCAGGCCAGGTGCATGCGCAGGAGCAGGTGGTCAAGATCGGTCACAGCGGGCCGCTGTCGGGCCCCAATGCCTTCGCGGGCAAGGACAATGAAAACGGGGTGCGCCTGGCCGTGGAGGAGCTCAACGCGAAGAAGCTCAACGTCGGCGGCAAGACGCTCAAGTTCGAGCTGGTGTCCGAAGACGACCAGTGCGACGCCAAGACCGGCGTGAGCGTGGCGCAGAAGTTCGTGGACGACGGCGTGAAGTTCGTCATGGGCCCGTACTGCTCGGGCGTGGCCATTCCGGCCTCGCGCATCTACAGCGACGGCGGCGTGCTGCTGTCGACCGTGGGCACCAACCCCAAGGTCACGCAGGGCGGCTACAAGAACCTCTACCGCATCATCGCGAGCGACAACCAGATCGGCGGCGCCATGGCGGTCTACGCGGCCAAGGTGCTCAAGGTCAAGAAGGTCGGCGTGATCGACGACCGCACCGCCTTCGGCCAAGGCCTGGCGGAAGAGTTCACCAAGGAAGCGAAGACGCAGGGCCTCACCGTGGTGGGCCAGGAGTTCACGACCGACAAGGCCGTCGACTTCACCGCCATCCTCACCAACATGAAGGCCAAGGCGCCCGAGGCCATCTTCTTCGGCGGCTATGCGCCGCAGGCCGCGCCCATGGCGCGCCAGATGAAGCAGCTCGCCGTGCCCGGCAAGCTGCTGGGCGGCGACACCGTGTGCAGCCCCGCCACCGGCAAGCTCGGCGGCGACGCCGTGAACGACCTGGTGTTCTGCGCGCAGGGCGGCTCCATCCTCGAGAAGGCGCAAAGCGGCCCGGCGTTCAAGGAGAAGTTCAAGAAGCGCTTCAACGTCGATGCCGATGCGTACGCCGCTTCGTACTACGACCAGGTCATGTTCATCGGCGAGTCGATGAAGAAGGCCAACTCCATCGACCCCGACAAGGTGGGCGCCGAACTCTACAAGACCACCTACAAGGGCGTGGCCGCCACCTACGCCTACGACGACAAGGGCAACATGAAGCAGGCGCCCATCACGGTGTTCACCTTCAAGAACGCCGCGCCCGTGCCGCTGGCCAGCTACTGATCGAGCGGGAAGGCGCCACATGCATCGCATCCAGGTCATCGACTCGCACACGGGCGGCGAGCCCACGCGCCTTGTGATCGGCGGGTTCCCCGATCTGGGCGGCGGCAGCATGGCGCAGCGCCGCGCGCTGCTGGCCGAGCGCCACGACAAATGGCGCGCGGCCGCCGTGCTGGAGCCGCGCGGCAGCGACGTGGTGGTGGGCGCGCTGCTGTGCGCGCCCGTGTCGCCCGACGCGGCCGCGGGCGTGATCTTCTTCAACAACGCGGGCTACCTGGGCATGTGCGGGCACGGCACCATCGGGCTGGTCGCGAGCCTGGCGCACATGGGGCGCATCGGCGTGGGCGAGCACAGGATCGAGACGCCCGTGGGCACGGTCACGACCACGCTGCACGCAGACGGCTCGGTGAGCGTGCGCAACGTGCCGGCGTACCGGCACCTGCGCCAGGTGGCGGTCGAGCTGCCGGGCCATAGCACCGTGCGCGGCGACGTGGCCTGGGGCGGCAACTGGTTCTTCCTGGTGAGCGAACATGGCCAGCGCGTGGCGAGCGACAACCTCGCGGCGCTGACCGACTACACCGCCGCGCTGCGCAAGGCGCTGGCCGCGCAGGGCATCACCGGCGCCGAGGGCGCGGAGATCGATCACATCGAACTCTTCGCAAGCGACGACCAGGGCGCCGACAGCCGCAACTTCGTGCTGTGCCCCGGCAACGCCTACGACCGCTCGCCCTGCGGCACCGGCACCAGCGCCAAGATCGCCTGCCTCGCCGCCGACGGCAAGCTCGCGCCGGGCGCCGTGTGGACGCAGGCCAGCGTGATCGGCAGCCGCTTCGAGGCCAGCTACGCCATGGACGGCGACAAGGTCATTCCCACGCTGCGCGGCCGCGCGCACATCAGCGCCGAGGCCACGCTGCTGATCGACGACGAAGACCCGTTCGGCTGGGGCATTCGCCTCTGACACCGGGCGGCATGGACGCGGACGTCATCGTCATCGGCGCCGGCATCGTCGGCGCGGCTTGCGCGCATGCGCTCGCGCAAGCGGGACGGAAAGTGCTGGTGCTCGATGCGCGCCTGGGCGGCGCCACCGGCGCGGGCATGGGACACCTCGTGGTGATGGATGACAACGCGGCCGAGCTCGAACTGAGCCGCCGCTCGGTCGCGCAATGGCGCGCGCTGGCACCGCGCATGAGCGAAGACTGTGCGTACAGCGCATGCGGCACGCTGTGGATCGCGGCGAATGACGAAGAGATGGCGGAGGCCGAGCGCAAGCAGCAGCGTTTGCATGCGCACGGCATCGACAGCCGGTTGCTGACGGCGAGCGAACTGGCCAGCGCGGAGCCTGCCTTGCGTAAGGGTCTTGCGGGCGCGCTCGAAGTGCCGGGCGACGGCATTCTCTACGCGCCGAACGCGGCGCGCTGGCTGCTCGCGCAGGCCACCGCTTCGGTGCGCGTCGAGCACGCGAAGGTCGAGGCCATCGAAGCCGACGGCACGCTGCGGCTTGCCGACGGCAGCCGCCGCAGCGCGCCGCAGATCGTGCTGGCCAACGGCATCCAGGCCACGACGCTGTGCCCCGAACTGCCGATCCGCCCGAAGAAGGGCCATCTGCTGATCACCGATCGCTATCCGGGCACGGTGCACCACCAGCTCGTCGAACTCGGCTACGTGACCAGCGCGCATCACAGCGACGGCGATTCGGTCGCGTTCAATGTGCAGCCGCGCCCCACGGGGCAACTGCTGGTCGGCTCGTCGCGCCAGTTCGACACCACAGACCCCGCGGTCGAGGCGCCGATGCTGGCACGCATGCTCCAGCGCACGCTCGACTATCTGCCGGGGCTCGCGAACCTCAATGCGGTGCGCTCGTGGACCGGCATGCGCGCCGCGTCGCCCGATGGCCTGCCGCTGCTGGGCAAGCACCCGTGGCGCGACAAGCTCTGGCTCGCGGTCGGGCATGAAGGCCTCGGCGTGACGACCGCGCCGGGCAGCGCGCATCTGCTCGCGGCGCTGATGACCGGCGCCACGCCCGATTTCGACGCGACCCCCTACGCGCCGCGTGGCCTGCGGGAGACGGCATGAGCGTCCACACCCTGCTGCACATCGACGGCCACCTGGTGCGCGTGAAGGCGGGCAGCTCGGTGGCTGCCGCGTTGCGCGTGGCCGGTGGCATGGGCGCGGCGCGCACGTCGGTCACGGGCGAGCGGCGCGCGCCGTTCTGCGGCATGGGCGTGTGCCAGGAATGCCGCGTGCTGGTCGACGGCCGGCGCAGGCTTGCCTGCCAGACGGTGTGTGCTGAAGGCATGCGCGTGGAGACGCTGGAATGACGGGCATCGCCTCGGACAGTTGCGACGTGCTGATCGTCGGCGCGGGCCCTGCCGGCATGGCAGCGGCCGTGGCGGCGGCGCCGGGCGGCGCGTCGATCGTCGTCATCGACGACAACCCCGCGCCCGGTGGACAGATCTGGCGCGATGGTCCCGGAGCGGCGTTGCCCCCGGCGGCGCGCAAATGGCGCGATGCGCTCGAGCGCCACGCGAACATCCGCGTGCGCAGCGGCACGCGCACCGTCGCTGTTCCGGCCCCCAACGAACTGCTGCTCGAAGACGCCGAAGGCGCGACGCGCATGCGGTGGCGCAAGCTCATTCTCTGCACCGGCGCGCGCGAACTTCTCCTGCCCTTTCCGGGCTGGACGCTCCCCGGTGTGACGGGCGCGGGCGGCCTGCAGGCGCTCATCAAGGCGGGCATGCCGGTCGAGGGCGAGCGCATCGTCATCGCGGGCAGCGGGCCCTTGCTGCTCGCTGCCGCCGCAACGGCACGCGCGGCGGGCGCCAAGGTGCTGCGCATTGCCGAGCAGGCGTCGTTCGCCTCGGTCGCGCGATTCGGCGCGAGCCTGGCGCGCTGGCCGGGCAAGGCCGCGCAGGCCGTGACGCTGGCCGATGCGCAGTACCGCACGTCGTCGCGCATCGTCTCGGCGCAAGGCACGTCGCAGGTCGAATCGGCGCGGCTTCGGCAAGACAAACGCGAGGTCGACATCGCGTGCGAGCGCATCGCCTGCGGCTTCGGCCTCACGCCGAACACGCAGCTCGGGCAGATGCTCGGTTGCGCGCTCACGGCGTCGGGCGGCGGCGCGCAGGCCCTGGCCGTCGATGCGTTGCAAGCCACCAGCGTCCCGGGCATCTACGCCGCCGGCGAATGCACGGGCTTCGGCGGCAGCGAACGCGCGCTCGCACAGGGCACCATCGCCGGCCACGCCGTCGTCGGCAACGAACCCGAAGCCAAAGCCCGCGAGGGCGAGCGCGCCCGCTGGAACGCCTTCGCCGCCCAGTTGCACCGCAGCTTCGCGCTGGCCGACGACATCAAGCGCATGCCGCGGCCCGACACCCTCGTCTGCCGCTGCGAAGACGTGCCCTTCTCCGCACTGGTGGGCTGCACCGGCTGGACCGACGCCAAGCTGCACCGCCGCTGCGGCATGGGCGCCTGCCAGGGGCGCGTCTGCGGCGACGCCGCGCAGTTTCTCTTCGGATGGACGCCGCCCGTGCCGCGCCCGCCGCTGTCGCCGGTCCGCATCGCGACACTGGCCGGCCTTGCGCCCGGCGAGGACGCCCGACAATGACGGCGCATCCGAAGAACAGAACCATGGCCCCGCCGAAGACCGTTTCCCGCCCCCCGCCCAAGCGCCGCGCCGCCGACGTGGCCTACGACGCCATCGAGACGCTGCTGTCCACCATGCAGCTCGAGCCGGGCAGCCAGATCGCCGAGGCCGACCTGGCCGAGCGCACGGGGCTCGGCCGCACGCCGGTGCGCGAGGCGCTGATGCGCATGGTGTCGATCGGGCTCATCGTGCAGCAGCCGCGCCGGGGCTTGCTGGTGTCGACCATCGACCTGGCGGACCACCTCGACGTGATCCAGACGCGGCGCGTGCTCGAGCGGCTGATCGCGGCGTGCTCGGCGCGGCGCGCCACCGCGCAGCAGCGCAAGGCCATCGTGCATTGCGCCGAGACGATGGTCGAGGCCGCGGGCCGGGGTGACCTCAACGACTACATGCAGGCCGACCGCGCGCTCGACCTCGTGAACCACCAGGCGAGCCACAACGATTCGGCGGTGAAGGCGGTGGTGCCGCTCATCGTGCAGTGCCGGCGCTTCTGGTACGCCTACCAGCACGAAGGCGAGATCGTCGAGGGCGCCAACGCGCACCTCGAACTGGCGCAGGGCATCGCGACGGGCGACGAGGCGGCAGCCATCGCGGGTGCCGACCGGCTGATGGACTACCTCGAAGTCTTCGCGCGCAAGATCATCGACAAGTAGCGCCGACCTACCCGTTCGCGGCGCGGCGGCGCTGCCGCAGCACCGTGGCGCTCTCGCCGCCCTGGCCCCAGTTGTCGGGGTCGATCTCGTCGATCAGCACGGTCACGTCTTCGGGCCGCTTGCCCAGCACGTCCTGCATCAGCCTGGTGGCGCCGGCGATCAATGCGGCCTTTTGTTCGCGCGTGGCGGGTTGCTCGCGGCGCGCGAGGCGGATGGTGACGAGGGGCATGGCCGGGTTCCTCTGCGGGTTGTGGTGCGTTGTGGCTGCGCGATTCTGCCAAGCCTGCCCATCGGGGAATTCCGCGTGCCACGGCCCGCGCGCCGGCGCATACTGAAACGCATGGCCGCCGCTCCCCGTGCCCAACCCGAAGACTTCTTCACCACCGAAGAGTGGCAGTCGCTCACCACGCGTTCGTCGTGGAAGGGGCTGTGGCTGGTGCTGCATTGCTGGGGCGTGATCGGCGCGGCAATGCTCGCGGGCATCGTGTGGCCGTGGACCATTCCGTTCATGGTGCCGGTCGTCGGCACGCGGCAGCTGGGGCTCTTCATCCTCATGCACGACGCGGCGCATGCGGGGCTGCACCGCAACCGCAAGGTCAACGACTGGGTCGGCTACTGGCTGTGCTCGTCGACGCTGCGCGACTACCGCCCCTATCACCTGCAGCACCACCGCTTCGTGCAGCAGACCGAAGACCCGGACCTGGTGCTGTCGGCGCCCTTCCCCATCACGCGGGAATCGATGTGGCGCAAGGTGGTGCGCGACCTGAGCGGGCAGACTTTCTACAAGCAGCGCTTCGGGCACATCGCCGAGGGCATCCGCAAGCGGGCGCCGGGCGAGTCGGCCTTCAAGGCGTTCGGCCGCGAGCTCGCGAAAGACAAGCGCTTCTTCATCGCCAACGGCCTGGGCTTGCTGGCCTTCGCGCTCGCGGGCTATTGGTGGGCGTGGCTGCTGATGTGGCTGCTGCCGATGGCCACGTGGCTGCCGCTCGTGAGCCGCGTGCGCAACATCGCCGAGCATGCGCTGGTCGCGCAGAACGAGGCCGACCCGCTCAGGCAGGCGCGCACCACGCACGCCGGCTGGCTGGAGCGCGTGCTGGTGGCGCCCTACTGGGTCAACTACCACTGCGAGCACCACATGTTCACCAACCTGCCGTGCTGGGCGCTGCCGAAGGCGCACCGGCTGCTGCGGCGGCAGGGTGCGACCACGCGGATGGAAGTGCAGCCGGGCTACCTGAGCCTGCTGAGGCGCGCCACCTCCGCGCTTGCCGCCTAGGCCCGGCCCTTTCGGGCGCGTGGCTGCCGTGCCTCCACGGCCGGGCGGCTGCGCCACGATTCCGGCGAACAGCCGAACCGGGCGCTGAACCACCGGGTGAACGCGCTGTGCGTGCTGTAGCCCAGCATGGCGGCCACCTCGCCCAGGCTGTAGCGGCTGTTGGCCACGTAGCGGCGGGCGAGTTCCTGCCGGACGTCGTTGAGCAACTGCCTGAACGTCAACTTGTGCGCGTCGAGTTCGCGCTGCAGCGTGCGCATGCTCGTCCCGAGTCCCTGCGCGACGCCCTTGCACGTGGCGTGCCCCGTCGGCAGCATGAGATAGATGGCCTTGCGCACTTCCTGGTCGATGGCGCGCTGGCGCCCGTCGGGGGCCTGCGCAATGATCTTCCGCGCGTATTCGGCCAGCACCGGGTCCGCGCGCGGATTGGGTACGTCCAGGTCCGCTGCCCGGCACACCAGCCCGTTGAATGCGGCATCGAACTCGATGCGGCATTTGAAGAATCGGCGGTGGAAAGCCTCGCTGGCCGGCGGCTCGTGGGTGAAGCTCACGCCCGCGGGCTGCCACCGATCCCCGAGCAGCGCCTCGCACATCCGGTAGAGCACGCCGATCGCCAGTTCGATGGACTGCCGCGCGTCCACGGACACGGTCAGCTCTTCGCGCAGGATGACAAGGTGGCCCGCGTCCTCGACCTGGATCGCCAGCCTTTCGTTCAGCAGGTGCAGGTGCCTGATCAGCGTGAGCAGCACCTGCCGCAGCGTCGGCTGGTGCATGAGCAGCAGGCTGACCATGCCGAAGTTCGACAACTGGCGCCGCGCGGCGATGCGCAGGCCGAAGGATTCGCACTTCGTCTCGCGCGCCGCATCCTCGAGCAGCCGCGCCACGCGGTCGGCTTCCACGAGCTGGTCCGGCTGCCGGAGCAGCTGTGCGCGCAGGCCCGCCCTGCGCAACGCCGCGCCGGCGTCGCAGCCGAGTTCCTGCGCCACCTCCGGGAAGTTCGTCAGCGCTGCCGCGCGCACCAAAGCCGTCATGGCCGAGCCTTTCTGGGTGCGGTCGATTCTGGCATCAAATGCAAAACGAATGGCACCGAATGCAAAGCGCCGCGGGGCACGCACTTCTACAGTTCCTTCCATGCACTGCCCACGAACAAAGGGCAGGCAAGAGAAAAAAACGCCACGACGAGACCCCTTGCGGACCCGGCCGCAGCTTGTCGAACCCCATGGAGACAAGACATGCGGATCGAACCGTTGACATGCGTTCTCGGCGCCCAGCTCAGTGGCGTCAGCCTGGCCGATGCGGCGCGGGACGACGACCTGTTCGCCGAGATCAAGGCGCTGCTGCTGCGCCACAAGGTCCTGTTCCTGCGCGACCAGGACATCAGCCGGGCGCAGCACGTGGCGTTCGCGCGGCGCTTCGGCGAGCTGGAGGACCATCCCGTCGCCGGCAGCGACCCGGAGCACCCGGGCCTGGTGCGCATCTACAAGACGCCGGATGCCCCCAACGACCGCTACGAGAACAGCTGGCACACCGACGCCACCTGGCGCGAGGCGCCGCCGATGGGCTGCGTGCTGCGCTGCATCGAGTGCCCGCCGGTGGGCGGCGACACGATGTGGGCCAACATGGCGGCGGCCTACGAGCGGCTGCCCGAGGACGTCAAGGCGCTGATCGCCCCGCTGCGCGCGCGCCACAGCATCGAATGCACCTTCGGCGCGGCCATGCCCATCGAGAAGCGCCTCGCGCTCAGGGCCCGGTACCCGGACGCGGAGCACCCCGTGGTGCGCACGCATCCCGAGACCGGCGAGCGGGTGCTGTTCGTCAACGGGTTCACCACGCACTTCACCAACTTCCATACGCCCGCCAACGTGCGCTGTGGCCAGGACTTCACGCAGGGCGCCTCGTCGCTGCTGCAGTACCTGATCGGCCAGGCCGCCATTCCCGAGTACCAGGTGCGCTGGCGCTGGCAGCCCAACAGCGTGGCGATCTGGGACAACCGCGCCACGCAGCACTACGCCGTGATGGACTACCCGCCCTGCCACCGCAAGATGGAACGCGCCGGCATCGTCGGCACGCCGACCTTCTGATCCGCTTTCCTTCTTTCCCCCGCCCGCCTCTCTGATCTGCACTTCCCACGGAGCTCCCGATGAACTTTCTCGACGGTCACCTGTTCCCCGAAAACCAGCAGCCGCTGATCATCACCGCCGCCCCCTACGCGCCGTCCTGGCTGCCCTCGGACTTCCCGGGCGAGATCCCGGTCACCATGGAAGCGCAGATCCAGAAGGCGGTGGACTGCTACAACGCCGGCGCCACCGTGCTGCACCTGCATGTGCGCGAACTCGACGGCAAGGGCAGCAAGCGCCTGTCGAAGTTCAACGAGCTGATCGCCGGCGTGCGCCGCGCGGTGCCGCAGATGATCATCCAGGTCGGCGGCTCGATCAGCTTCGCGCCGGAGTCCGAAGGCGCGGCCGCCAAGTGGCTGTCCGACGACACGCGCCACATGCTGGCCGAGCTGGAGCCCACGCCCGACCAGGTGACGGTGACGATCAACACCTCGCAGATGAACATCCTGGAGCAGTTCGACATGCGCGACATCCGCGGCACCTCGATGGAAGACCCGGTGGTCTTCAACGCCTACAAGGAGATGACCGTGCCCGCGCAGCCGGGCTGGGCCGAGGAGCACATCCGCCGCCTGACCCGGGCCGGGATCCAGAGCGCCTTCCAGTGCTACAACATCAACAGCTTCGAGTCGGTCGAGCGGCTGATGCGCCGCGGCATCTACAAGGGCCCGCTGGTGATGAACTGGGTGGCCATCGGCGGCGGCATGGACGCGCCGAACATCTACAACCTCGCCAACTTCGTGCGCGCGGTGCCCGACGGCGCGGTGCTCACGGTGGAGAGCTCGGTGCTCAACGTGCTGCCCGTGAACATGATGGGCATCGCCATGGGCCTGCACGTGCGCTGCGGCACCGAGGACAACCTGTGGAACCAGTCGCGCACGGCCAAGATCGGCGCCGTGGCGCAGATCGAGCAGCTCGTGCGCATCTCGCGCGAGTTCGGCCGGCCGATCGCGACGGCGCAGCAGGCGCGCGAGATCTCCAAGATCGGCGTCTTCTACGACACGACGGAAGAGACGCTGCTGGCCAACGGCTTCGCGCCCAATCGCAATGGCGCCCAGCAGGGCTTTCTGCGCAAGGCGGCCTGAGCCGCCGCCGCACTGGAGCTGCCATGACGCGTGTCTTCCGTCTTCCCTTGCGCATCGCCGCCGTGCTCGCCGCCGCCGCCTTGGCGCTGGCCTCGCCCTGGGCGTCCGCCTACACCGACAAGCCGGTGAAGATGATCGTCCCGGCCCCGCCGGGCGGCACCATCGACGTGCTCGCGCGCATCGTGAGCGACCAGCTCTCGCGCGACATCGGCCAGCCGGTGATCGTGGAGAACAGGCCGGGCGCCGGCGGGGCCATCGCCGTAAAGTACCTGCTGTCCCAGCCGGCCGACGGCCAGACGCTGATGATGACCGCCAGCAACGTGCTCACCGAGGTGCCGCATGTGCTCAAGGGCGGCTTCGATCCGCTGAAGGACGTGAAGCCCGTCGCGCTGATGGCGCGCTCGTCGATGCTGTTCATCGCCTCGCCGCAGTTCCCCGCCAAGGATGCGAAGGAGGCGATCGCCTACGTGAAGGCGCATCCGGGCCAGGTGGCCTATGCGTCGTACAGCGCGGGCACCGCGTCGCAGTACGCCGGCGCCATCCTGAACAAGGCCGCGGGGCTGGACATGCAGCATGTCCCGTTCCCCGGCTCCGCCCCCGCGCTGGCGCAGGTGATGGGTGGGCAGGTTCCGCTGATGTTCGATGGCGCGGTCACTTCCAAGCCGCTGATCGTGGCGGGCAAGGTGCGCCTCTTGGCCGTGGCGGCCCCGGCCCGCCTGCCGGAGTTTCCCGGCGTTCCCACGCTCGCCGAACTGGGCTATCCGGCCGTGAGCTTCAGCAACTGGACCGGCGTGATCGCCTCGTCGCGGATGCCTGCCGCGCTGGCCGAGAAGATCCATGCGGTGCTGCAGAAGATCGCGGCCAATCCGGCGGTGCGCGCGAACGTGAGCAGCGCGGGCTTCGAACCGATGAACGAGCGCACCCTTTCCCAGGCGAGCGGCGATCTGCGGGAGGAGTTCGACCGCAACGCCGGGATCGTCAGGAACTACGACATCAAGCTCGACTGAGCCGGCGTCCCGCGCCCCGAACGAGAACCAGGAGACATGCAATGACCCAGGCCATCCGCTTGCACGAGACCGGCGGCCCCGAAGTCCTGAGGCTGGAGGACGTCGAGGTCGGCGACCCCGGCCCGGGCCAGGCGCGCGTGCGCCACAGCCTCATCGCCGTCAATTTCATCGACATCTACTTTCGCACCGGCCGCTACCCGCTTGCATTGCCCGACGGCGTGGGGTCGGGGCTGGGCTCCGACGCGGTGGGCGTGGTCGAGGCCGTGGGGCCGGGCGTCACCGGCATCCGCGCGGGCGACCGCGTGGGCTATCTCCTCGGGCCGCAAGGCGCCTACGCGCAGGTGCGCGTGATGCCCGCGGACGTGCTCATCCCGTTGCCTGACGGCATCTGCGATCGCACCGCCGCCACGCTGATGATGAAAGGCATGACGGCGCAGTACCTGTTCCGCCAGGTCTATCCGCTGAAGGGTGGCGAAACCATCCTGTATCACGCGGCCGCCGGCGGCGTGGGCCTGATCGCCTGCCAGTGGGCCCGCGCCCTGGGCGTGACGATGATCGGCACGGTCAGCACCGACGAGAAGGCCGCGCTCGCCCGGGCCAACGGCTGCGCGCACACCATCGTGAGTTCGCGCGAGAACATCGCGCAACGCGTGCGCGAGATCACCGAAGGCAAGGGCGTGCCCGTGGTCTACGACTCGGTGGGCAAGGACACGCTGGAGGCCTCGCTCGATTGCCTGCAGCCGCGCGGCACGCTGGTGAGCAACGGGACTTCCTCGGGCTCGGTGGTGATCGATTCGCAGCTGCTGGCCGCCAAGGGCTCGATCTGGCTCACGCGGCCGGCGATGGTGCACTACATCCACCCGCGCCCCCACATGCTGGACATGGCGCGGGAGCTGTTCGACCACGTGCTGGCCGGACGCATCGTGAGCGAGCCGCAGCAGAGCTTCGCGCTTGCCGACGCGGCCGAGGCGCATCGCGCGCTCGAAGGGCGCAAGACCATCGGCGCCACCGTGCTCGTGCCCTGACCTTCCGGTGCTTGCCGCCGCCATGCGCGCGCATCCGGGCGAGCCGGAGGGGCCGATGCGGGCGCTCGCCCGCCGACCGATCGACCGATGTGAGGAGAACCTGTCCATGAAGAACCTGATGCTGGGACTCTCTGTGCTCGCCGCTGCCGGCACCGCCGCGGCGCAGTCGTCCGTCACGGTGTTCGGCGTCGTCGACGCCGGCGTCAGCCACTACAGCACCAGGAGCCGATCCTGGGGCTTGGCGTTGCCGCGGCAGGTGACGCAGAGCCAGACGGCGCTGTCGCCTTCCGGCTACGCGTCCAGCCGGCTGGGCTTTCGCGGCACCGAGGATCTGGGCGACGGTCTGGCGGCCGGCTTCTGGCTGGAAGCCCCGCTGTCCAACGACGTGGGCGGCGGCATCGGAAATTTCGGCCGGCGCTCCACGCTCAGCCTTTCGGGGCCCTTCGGCGAACTGCGCTTGGGGCGTGACTACACCACCTCGTTCTGGAACGACGGCGTGTTCGACCCCTTCTCCGTCAACGGCGTGGGCACCAACCTGATCGCCGTGGTCAACAGCAACCTGGCGGCGTCGCGGGCGCTGGCCACCGGGGGGCTGCTCAACGGCGCGTTGTCGGCCGGTACCGACAGCTACCTGCGCACCAGCAACGCCGTCAGCTACTTCTTGCCGCCGGGGCTCGGCGGCTTCTACGGCCAGGTGCAGTACGCCTTCCATGAGAACGTGAAGCTCGACAACACGCCCGACAGCCCATCGGGACGCGGGCGCTTCGCCGGCGCCCGCGCGGGATGGGCGAGCGGCCCGGCCGACGTGGCGCTCGGCTATGGCGAGAGCACGCTGCTCAGCGGCGCTTCCGGCGGCGAGAAGATCAAGAGCCTGAACCTCGGCGCTTCCTACGATTTCGGGGCGCTGAAGGTCTTCGGCGAATGGTCGCGCGTGCGTGATGTACGTAATGTGCGCGACGGCGCGGCGCCCTTCGGTGCGCGGTCGAGCGACCGCTACGACGGCTTCGTCGCCGGCGTGAACATGCCGGTGGGCGCGGGGCTCGTCCGCGCATCGTTCGCGCGCGTGAACTTCAGGAACGGCAACGGCCTGCCGGACAGCGGTGCCTCGGTCGACAAGCTGGCGCTGGGCTACGTGCACAACCTGTCGAAGCGCACCGCGCTGTACGCGACGGTGGCGCGCATCGGCATCCGCAACGGACACAACAATCCGACGGTGATGGGCGTCACCCCGCTGGTGTTGAGCCTGCCGGCCATCTTCCCGCAGGCGGCCTACGTCACCACCGGCGGCATGGAGCCGCGCAGCGCCATGGGCTACGACTTCGGCATACGGCACGCCTTCTGAGGGTGCGGCTGTGCGAGACAGGCCCTAGCGCATGGCCTGCGCGGGCCGCACCACCGGCTGCGCACCGCGCTGCGCATGCTGGCTGAGCCAGATGCTCGCGATCACGATGCCGATGCCCACCACCTGCCACGCCGAGAGGCTCTGACCCAGCAGCGCCCACCCGAGGATCACCGCCGTCACGGGGCTCAGGAAGGCCAGCGGCGCGATCGCCGAGGGCTCCAGCCGGGCCACGCCGCGGAACCACACGATGTAGGTCAGCGCGGCGCCCACGAGGCCGAGCCAGCCGAAGCCGATCCAGTTGTGCAGCGTGAGCGCGGGCAGCGGCGGCTCCAGCAGCAGCGCCACCGGCAGCAGCAGCAGGCCGCCGGCCGTGAGCTGCCACGCCGTGAAGGTCAGTGCCGACACCGGCGGCTGCCAGCGGCGGCTCAGCACCGTGCCGAAGGCCATCGACACGGCGGCCGCAACGGCCGCTGCAATGCCGACGGCATCCAGCGCCGCGTTGGGCGTGAGCACCAGCAGCGCCACGCCGCCCATGCCGACCACCGCCGCCGCGACCGACAGCGCGCGTACCGGCGAACCCAAGAAGGCGCTCGCCAGGAACACCACCAGCAGCGGCTGCACCGAGGTGATGGTGGCCGCCACGCCGCCCGGCAGCCGGTACGCCGCCAGGAACAGCATCGCCCACAGCATCGAGAAGTTCAGCCCGCCGAGCACGAAGATGCGGCCCCACCATGCGCGCTCGGGCAGCTTGCGCACGATCAGCAGCAACAGCAGGCCGGCCGGCAGCGCGCGCAGCAGCGCCACCGTGAGCGGGTAGTCGGGCGGCAGCAGTTCGGTCGTGACGATGTAGGTGCTGCCCCAGATCGCGGGCGCTGACGCGGTCAGGAGGACGTCGGTGGTGCGGCTTGTCATGGGTCGAATCTATTGAATTGACCGTAGGTTGTGAATGCCCGAATAATGAATTGATTCTTTACTGTCGGTAGTCAATCCGGGTCGATTCAGCATGGACCATCTCACGGCCCTCAAGGTCTTTCGCACCGCCGCCGCCACGGGCAGCTTCGCCGGCGCCGCCCGGCAGATGGGGCTGTCGGCCGCGGCCGTCAGCAAGAACATCGCCGAGCTGGAGGCGCACCTCAAAGTGCGGCTCATCAACCGCACCACGCGCCAGATGAGCCTGACCGAAGCGGGCGCGGCGTACCACGAGCGCCTGTCGCGCATCCTCGACGAACTCACCGAGGCCGACGCCGCGCTCGCGCCCATGGGCAGCAGCCCCGGCGGCGTGCTGCGCGTGAGCGCGCCGCTGACCTTTGCGCTCACCTCGCTGTCGCCCGCCATTCCCGAGTTCATGGCCCGCTACCCGAACCTGCGGCTCGAGCTGAACCTGCAGGACAGCCGCTCCGACATCATCGGCGAGGGCTACGACCTGGCCATTCGCGGCAGCGACCGGCTGGAGGACTCGAGCCTCGTCGCGCGCCGGCTCATGACCATGGACCACGTGCTGTGCGGCGCGCCCGGCTACTTCGCCGCCTTCGGCCGCCCCGCGCAGCCCGAGGACCTGAAGGCGCACGAGTGCGTGCAGTTCACGCTGTCGGGCCATGCGAACAAATGGACCTTCAACCGCGCCGGCCGCAGCGTGGCCGTGGCCATCGACGGGCGCTACAAGGTCAGCTCCAGCATCGCCGTGCGCGACGCGCTGCTCGCGGGCTTCGGCCTGAGCCTGATTCCGCGCATCTACGTCGAGAACGAACTGGCGGCGGGCCGGCTGCAAGCCGTGCTCGAAGACTGGGAGGCCGACCGGACGCCGGTGTACGCGGTGTATCCCTCGCGTCACTTGGCGGCCAAGACGCGGGCCTTCGTCGACTTCCTGGTCGAGCGGTTCTCGGGCCGCTGACCGTTCAGCAGCCGGCCGATGGGCGTGCGGCGCACCAGCAGCTCATAGCTCGCGAGCGCGACCAGCGAGGTGGCCGCGATGTTCAGCCCCATCTTCGCGACCGCGCCGAGCGGCGCGTTGAACAGCAGGACGCCGAAGCCGACAGTGCCCAGCATGTGCACCAGGTACACCCAGTACGAACTCTGCGACAGATACGCCAGCACGGCGTTCTGACGCGGCAGGTAGCGCACGAAGCCGCCGATCAGCGCCAGGCTCCAGAGCCATGCGGTCGCGTTGTAGGCGAAGGCGATCCAGAACTCGGGGCGCGGCAGGTGGTGCGTGCCGCCGGTGCGCGCGGCGCCCAGCAGCGCCACCGTGGCGATGAAGAACGCGAGCCCGGCCACGGCGTAGCCCTTGCAGCGCGCGGCAAAGCGCGCGAGCAGCCGCTCCTGCTGCCCGTGCACGTACCAGCCGACCACGAAGAACAGGCCGCTTTGCACCCATTCGGCAAACGGCGGCAGGAACGAGCCGCTTTCCGTGACCATGCCCGACGGATAGAACATGCCGACGACCGCCAGCGGCAACGCGAGCACCGCGAAGCCCCAGCGCCTTTCGACCAGCCCTGTGAAGCCGCGCGCGATCATCTCGCGCAGCCGCGCCGGCACGAACCGCCGCAGCCGCATGCCGGCCCAGGCCATCACGCTGAACCAGAACAGCTGGTAGAGAAACCACAGGTGCAGGGTGTTGAACGGCGAGCCGCCGGGCTGGCGCGCGGGCGTCAGCGCGGTGTCGATGCCCGGCACGCCGCGCACGGTGAGGTGGATGTAGACCATCGCCAGCACCGTGGTCGCCACGAACAGCGGCGGCCAGAAGATCGCGAAGGGCAGCGCGAGGCGCAGGCCGCGGTTCTCCAGCATGCCGTCGGCCCCGCGCCGCGCGACCAGCAGCGCCACGAAGAAGCCGGCCAGCACGAAGAACACCGGCATGCGAAAGCTGTGGATGAAGATCAGCAGCAGGTCGGCGACCGGCGAGGTCTTCGGGTCGCGCCAGGGCAGCGGCGAGTTCACGGTCAGGTGGTTGATCGCCACGTGCAGCACGATGCCGAGCCACATCATGAGGGCGCGCAGGTTGTCCAGCGCGTGGAGCCGTTGGGGTGGTGTGTGTGCGTTGTTCATGCGGCCACTGTTGGGCCTCACGCAACGTCAGGGTCAAGCGCGGCCGGCGGCTGGCGGAAGATTTTTCTGGCGCGGCGCGGCGGCCATGGCGCGCAGCAGGTAATCGCGCACCGCGGGCGTTGCCACGGCCGCGGCCTGCAGTAGCGGTTCTGTCGCCATCGCCTGCATCAGCCGGGCGGCGATGCCGGGGTCGTGGTCGGTGAAGGCGTCGAACAGGCGCGCCCATTCGCGCGCGATGGCTTGCACGGCCTCGTCTTCGGGCGGAACGCCGCGCGCCTGCAAGGCGGCGAGTTCGGCCGCGAGCGCGCGCCATTCGTCTTCGGGCGGCGGGCCCAGCCGGGCCATGTCGCCGGTGCTCAGGTGGCGCAGCAACGCGGCCATGCGCAGGCCGATGGCAATGCCGATGTAGTCGATCAGCGCGGGGGACGGCCCGTCGTCGCGGCGCGCCACGGGTTCGCGGCGGTACATCTCGCCCCAGCGCGTGACGAGGTCGTAGTTGCCGTCCATCCACTGGCCCAGCAGCGTGATCCAGCGCGCGGCCAGCGGCTGCACCTCGGGCGCGTCGGCCGGCACCTGGCGGGCCATGAGCGCGGCCACCTCGGCCACCAGCGGCGGCCAGCGGTCGGCCACGACCTTCCAGTTGGCCATGAGCGAGCGGATCTCGGCGGGGCTGAAGTAGCGCCCGTAGGCGGTCATCTGCTCGAGCGTGGCGAGCCAGTCGTTCAGGTCGGGCTGGGCGCCTTCGGCCAGGCGCTGCTCGAGCAGGCCGAGGCGCTCGCGCAGGGCCGTGGCCTGCGCGATCTGCTGGTCGAGCGAGGCCATCTGGCGCTGGAGGATGGCGGGCAGCGCGCCGCCCTCGCCGCCCAGCAGCCCGCCGATTTCGGCCAGCGGCAGGCCCAGCAGCCGCAGCGCCTGGATGGCGTGCAGGCGCGCGATGTCGGCGGCGTTGTAGAGCCGGTAGCCGGCCTCGGAGCGCGCCGAGGGCGCCAGCAGGCCGATGGCGTCGTAGTGGTGCAGCGTGCGCACCGTGAGGCCGGTGTGGCGGGCGAGTTCTCCGACCTTGAGCAGCACGGGGTCTCGCTCCTGCCTGTCGGGCTCAGTCTGCTTCGGGCGCCGGCTCGGGGCCTTGCCAGCCCAGCAGCTCGGCCAGCCGCTGCACGATCCACGTGGCCTCGGCCGCGGACACGCCCGCTTCGGGCGTTGCCAGCCCGGCGTGGATGCGCCGCAGGATCTCGCTTTCGACCGGCACCTCGGTGTGGTGCTGGATCTGCGCGTGGCCCACGAGGTGGTTGGCCAGGTCTTCGCAGATCTCGTAGCGCGCGCGCACCACGCCGATCGGTTCGCTCAGGCGCTGGCGCGCGTCGCTGTAGACCGCGAAGAACGAGGGCGGAATGAAGATCTGGTTGTCGTCGGACATCGCGAGGGGCTCAGGGCCGTCGTCCCAATGACAAAACGCGCCCGGGGGCGCGTTCGTCGTGGCTCCGGGAAGGAGCCAGCGGGGGCTGGATCAGCCGCCCTTCTTGGCGCGCTTGCCAGGGTTCTTCTTGCTGCGCGTGGCGGTGCCGCGCTCGAGGCTGACCTTCTGGCCGCCACCGGACTTGGGCAGGGCGTAGCCGGGCAGCGGCGTCGGCTTCGGGGTGGCAACGCGTTCGGCTTCGGTACGGAATGTCTTGGGCATGAAAAGCTCGGGTAAAAGTAATGTTCGAACCTGCAATTAGGCCACATCGAGGATTTCATATGCCAATAACCGGAACAACGGCCGGCGTCGAGCGTCCGCGCTTCGTTTCGGGCTCGTTGCTGCGCCATGTTTGCGTGATGGCGGGCACGGGTGCCATCGGCCTGATCGCGGTGTTCGCGGTCGACCTGATCAACCTGTTCTACATCTCGCTGCTCGGGGAGAAAGAGACGGCAGCGGCGGTCGGTTTCGCGGGCGTGGTGGGCTTCTTTCATGCGTCGCTGTGCATCGGGCTGACCATCGGCATCGCGGCCGTGGTGTCGCGCACGGTGGGCGCGGGCCGCGCCGAAGACGCGCGCCGAATCGGTACCTCGAGCCTCGTGCTGATGACCGCGCTGTCGGTGGTGGTGGGCACGGGCACGGCCTTCTTCCTGCACCCGGCGCTGCAGGCGCTCGGCGCGCAGGGCGAGACGGCGCGGCTGGCGCAGCGCTACCTGTCGGTGACGGTGCATACGCTGCCGCTCCTGGGCATCGGCATGGCGACGTCGGCGCTGCTGCGTTCGGTCGGCGACGCGCGCCGCTCGATGACGGTCACGCTGGCGGCGGCCTTCGTGACGGCGGTGCTCGACCCGATATTGATCTTCGGCTTCGGCCTGGGGCTCGACGGCGCGGCCATCAGCGCGGTGGTCTCGCGCATGGTGCTGGCGGCCATCGGCCTGCACGGCGTGATGGTGAAGCACCGCATGCTCGGGCGCTTCGATGCGTCGCGGCTGGGCGCCGATGCGCGCGCGCTCGGCACGGTCGCCGGGCCGGCGGTGCTGACCAACCTGGCCACGCCCGTGGGCGCGGCCTTCGTGACGCATGCGATCGCGCAGTTCGGCCCGTCGGCGGTGGCGGGCGCGGCCACCATCGACCGGCTCACGCCGGTGGCCTTCGGGCTGGTCTACGCGCTCAGCGGCGCGGTCGGGCCGATCCTGGCGCAGAACCTGGGCGCGGGGCAGTACCGGCGCGTGCAGGAAGGGCTGCGCGACAGCCTGCTGTTCATGGTGGCGTCGGTGGCCGTGGCGTGGCTGGTGCTGGCGCTCGGGCAGGGCGTGCTGATTCGCGCGTTCTCGGCCGAAGGGCAGGCGGCCGAATTGATTTCGCTGTTCTGCAGCTGGCTGGCCGCGAGCTTCTTCTTCGCGGGCGGCCTGTTCGTGGCGAACGCCTCGTTCAACAACCTCGGGCATCCGCTGCTGTCGACCGGGTTCAACTGGGGGCGCGCCACGCTGGGCACGATTCCGTTCGCGTGGTGGGGCTCGCACCATGGCGCGGCGGGCGTGCTGATCGGCCAGGCCGTGGGCTCGTCGATCTTCGGCCTGCTGGCCGTGGTGGTGGCGTTCCGGCTGGCCGCGAAACTGGCGCGGCAGGAGGTTCGGCCCGACGCGGCGCCGGCCCCGGTGCCTGCACCCGTGCTCGACGCGCCGGTGGCGCCGACCTCGGCGCATGCCGAAGCCGCGGCGCTGGCCACGCCGCAGCCCGTGGCTGCCAGTGCCGTTACTGCGACTGCAGCGTCAGCAGCCGCACCTTGACCGACTTGCCCTTGACGCGGCCGCTCGACAGCTTGCGCGCCGCTTCCTCGGCGATGGTGCGGTCGACCGCCACGTACGTCGAGAACTCGTTGACGTTGATCTTGCCGACCTGGTCTTTCGCGTAGCCGCAGTCGCCGGTCAGCGCGCCCAGCACATCGCCGGCGCGGATCTTTTCCTTGCGCCCGCCCACGATCTGCAGCGTGGCCATCGGCGGCAGCAGCGGCGCGCCCTGGCCGGGCGTGAGCTCGGCCAGCTCGTGCCACTCCGACTCGCGGCCCTGCAGCACTTCGATCTTTCCGACGTGGCCCATCTCGTTCATGCTGGCCAGGTTCAGCGCCAGGCCCTCGGCGTCGCCGGCCTGCCCCACGCGGCCGGTGCGGCCCACGCGGTGGATGTGGATTTCGGAGTCGGGCGTCACGTCGACGTTGATCACCGCCTCGAGGTGCGAGATGTCGAGCCCGCGCGCCGCCACGTCGGTGGCCACCAGCACCGAGCAGCTGCGGTTGGCGAACTGCACCAGCACCTGGTCGCGCTCGCGCTGCTCCAGCTCGCCGAACAGCGCCAGCGCGCTGAAGCCCTGCGCCTGCAGCACCTCGACGAGGTCGCGGCACTGCTGCTTGGTGTTGCAGAAGGCCAGCGTGCTGACGGGGCGGAAATGGTCGAGCAGCAGGCTCACGGTGTGCAGCCGCTCGCTGTCCTTCACCTGGTACCAGCGCTGGCGGATCTTGCTGCCTTCGTGCTGCGCCTGCACCGTGATCTGCTGCGGGCTCTTCATGAACTGCTGCGCGAGCTTGGCGATGCCTTCGGGGTACGTGGCCGAGAACAGCAGCGTCTGGCGCTCCTTGGGGCACTGGCGCGCCACCGTCACGATGTCGTCGAAGAAGCCCATGTCCAGCATGCGGTCGGCTTCGTCGAGCACCAGCGTGTTGAGCGCCGACAGGTCGAGGTTGCCGCGCTCCAGGTGGTCCATGATGCGGCCCGGCGTGCCGACCACGATGTGGGCGCCGTGCTCCAGGCTGGCGATCTGCCCGCGCAGGGCCACGCCGCCGCACAGCGTGACGACCTTGACGTTTTCCTCGGCGCGCGCCAGGCGGCGGATTTCGGTCGTGACCTGGTCGGCCAGCTCGCGCGTGGGACACAGCACCATCGCCTGGATGGCGAAGCGGCGGGCGTTGAGGTTGGCCAGCAGCGCCAGCGCGAAGGCGGCGGTCTTGCCGCTGCCGGTCTTGGCTTGCGCGATCAGGTCCTTGCCCAGCAGCGCCGGCGGCAGCGCCGCGGCCTGGATCGGCGTCATCTGCGTGTAGCCGAGCTGGGTGAGGTTGGCCAGCATCTGGGGCGAGAGCGCCAGCGAGGCAAAGCCGTTGTCGGCCTGGGGGCCGCCGGCTGTGGGATTGGGTGTGGTCATCGTTCAGCAGCCGGAAAGACGCAACAAAAACAAAGGCCTTGCCAAGCGCCCTTCACGGGGCGCCGCAAGGCCCTTCGTCAGTCGCGGATCAGCGGCGGGGTGCGTTGTTGTTGCCGGAGTTGGTCGGCGGCGGGCCGCGACGTTCCAGGTGACGGAAGGTGATACGGCCCTTGGTCAGGTCGTAAGGCGAGAGTTCGAGCGACACCTTGTCACCCGCCAGGATGCGGATGTGGTGCTTGCGCATCTTGCCGCCGCTGTAGGCGATCAGCTGGTGACCGTTGTCGAGCGTGACGCGATAGCGCGAGTCGGGCAGGACTTCGGTCACTGCGCCGTTCATTTCGATCAGTTCTTCCTTGGGCATGTGTGATTACCTCTGAATCGTTCGATGTGTGTTGGAGATGGAATCGGGCGTAATTGTTTCAGGCCGCGCACGGGAGCGCGAGGGGCGCGCGTTCGCGCACCCAGCAAAGGCCCTGGTCGACGGCGTAGCGCACCGCGGCGGCGTGGCTGGCAAAGCGCGGCGTGAAACGCATCACGCGGTCGTGCATGCCGCTGCCGTGGCCGGAGCGGATCGAGACGGAAGCGGCGAAATTGCCGTCGTCCTGGTGTCGGATGAGCGGCGAAACAAGGTACTTGCCCACCGCGATACTGTGTTGAATGATGTCCATGAAGCCTTGGCACAGCGCGCAAAAAAAGAGCGCGAAGTGCCTGAAAAATAATTGAAAACGGGCGTGGGCCGGCCGGAACGGCGCGGCGGACGCGCTATTCGCTTCAACAAAAACGAAGGCAGTGGTGGCAATCATGGGCGCCCGGTCTGGCGCTCCAACACACTGTGAAAGCCGGCTTGAGAATGAGAGGCCTGAAGAATCCAAGGACAGTGCAGGTCAGCCGGCGGTATTGACGAAATTCTTCGTCGTGGTATCGAAACGAACCCGACATTATAGCTTGCGGGGCATGACAGTTGCTTGTCTTAAAACAACGAATCCATGAAAAAGGCCCCGAAGGGCCTTTCCAGGAGCATTGTTTGCTATTGAAAAGATAGCTGATCAGCAGCGGCCGCAGGCAGCGGCCGGCCCGACCGGAGGCGCATCCGCCATGCGTTCCTTGCGCGCGGCCCGCAGCAGCAGCGCCAGTCCCGCCAGTTGCATCGCCGCGCCGGCCCACCCCACCGCGCCCACGCCGAACAGGTCGATCGCCGCACCGCCCAGCGCCGAGCCCGCCGCAATGCCGAGATACACCGCCGAGGCGTTGAGCGACAGCGTCATCGGCGCGCGTTCCGGCGCCAGCCGGATCAGCCGCACCGCCTGCGCCGGCCCGAAGCCCCAGCCCGCGAAGCCCCACAGCGCCGACAGCCCCACGATCAGCGGCAACGCCAGCCCGCGCGGCAGCATCTGCGCCGCGAACGACAGCCCGCCCAGGATCAGCACCAGCATCAGCGCGAAGCCCTGCGCCATGCGGTCGGCCCCGAAGCGGTCGGTGGCCCAGCCGCCGGCCGCCGTGCCCACCGCCGCCGCCACGCCGATGGCGAAGAACACGGCGCTCGCGCCATCGGCCCCGAAGCCCAGCGTGCCCGACAGGAACAGCGCGATGTACGTATAGAAGCTGAAGCCTCCCGTGGCCCACAGCATGGTGACCAGCAGCGCCGACCGCACGCCCGGCGCGCGCGCCACCGCGAAGGCCGGTGCCTGCTTCGTGGCGGCGGGTGCTTGGGCCAGCTGGCGCGGCAGCCCGAGGGCGAGGCCCCAGGTGGCCAGCGCCGCCACCGCCGCGATCAGCAGGTAGGCCGTGCGCCAGCCGCCCCAGCCCGCGATCCACGCGCCCAGCGGCACGCCGAGGGCCACCGCCACGGTGCCGCCGCCGCTCACGATGGCCAGCGCGCGGCCGCGCAGCGCGGGCGACACCATCGCCGCCGCCACGGCGCTCGCGGTCGGCAAGAACACGCCGGCCACCAGCCCCAGCGCAATGCGCGCCAGCGCCAACTGCGTGAAGCCGTGCGCCATCGACGCCGCCAGCGTGAGCGCGGAAAACGTCGCCAGGCTCGCGATCAGCAGCGGCCGGCGGCCGAAGCGCGCGAACAGCGCGGCCATCAGCGGCGAGCCGATCGCATAGCTCAGCGCGAACAGCAGCACCAGTTGGCCGGCCCGCGTGGGGCTGACCCGCAGGTCGGCCGCCAGCACCGGCAGCAGCCCCGCGACCATGAAGCTTTCGGTGCCGATGGCGAAGGCGCCCAGTGCGAGCCAACCCAGGCTCAGGGGCAGGCGTTCGGGCGGTTGCGATGTCGAAAGAAGCGCCGTGTCGTTCATGAAGGACTCCGTGGAAGCAGTGCTCAAGGCCTTCAGAATAGGCTTGCAATTGGCTCCTTGAAAGAACCACAATCGGCAAAGTTCATGGAGCCACTTTTCGAACTCGCCATCCGCCTGCCGGGCGTCGGTTCGCGCGACCTGCTGCGCGAGCTGCACCGCCAGTTGCGCGCCGCCATCCTCGACGGCCGGCTGCAGCCCGGCGCGCGCCTGCCCGCCACGCGCGCGCTGGCGCAGCGGCTCGGCGTGTCGCGCAACACCATGCTCGCGGCCTACGACCTGCTGCTGAGCGAGGGCTACCTGCTCGCGCGCCCCGGCGCCGGCACCTACGTGGCCGACACGCTGCCCGCCTCGCGGCGCGGCCGCACCACCAAGAGCACGGCGGCCAGGCGCGACCCCCGGCTGGTGCCGCTCCACGTGCCCGGCGCCGACCTCGGCCCCACGCTGCAACCGCAGCCGTCGCGCGACGACTTCCGCGTCGGGCTGCCCGACGTGAGCGCCTTCCCCTTCGACATCTGGCGCCGCCTGTCCGACCGGGCGCTGCGCCACGTCGCGCGGCAGACCGCCGACTACGCCGACCCGCAGGGCCAGGCCGCGCTGCGCGAAGCCATTGCCAGGCACGTGTCGTTCACGCGCGCGGTCGGCTGCACCGCCGGTGACATCGTGGTCACGGCCGGCGCGCAGCAGGCCTTCGGGCTGCTCGCGCGCATCCTCGTCGTGCCGGGGCGCACCGTGGTCGCGGTCGAGCAACTGTTCTACCCGTCGCTGCGCGAGGCGATGCTGGCCGCGGGCGCGAAAGTGGTCACCGTGCCGACCGACACCGAAGGCCTGTGCGTCGAGCGCATTCCGCCCGAGGCGCGCGTGGTCTGCGTGACGCCGTCGCACCAGTTCCCCACCGGCGTCGCGATGTCGCCGCAGCGCCGCGCCGCGCTGCTGGCCTTCGCGCGGGCGCGCAACGCGGTCGTCATCGAGGACGACTACGACAGCGAATTCCGCTTCGCCGGCCGCCCGCTCGACGCGCTGCAGACGCTGGACCGCGCCGAGTCGGTCTTCTACGTCGGCACCTTTTCCAAGAGCCTGTTCCCCGCGCTGCGCCTGGGCTTCGTGGTTGCGCCGCCGTGGGCCCGCGCGGCGCTGGTGCGGGCGCGCGAACTGGCCGACTGGCACGGCCCGGTGCTGGGGCAGGAGGCGCTCGCGGCCTTCATCGCCGAAGGGCACCTGGCGCGGCACATCCGCAAGATGCGCAAGCTGTACGGCGCGCGCCGCACCGCGCTGCTCGACGCGCTGGCGCGGCATGGCGCGGGGCGGCTCGAGGCGATTCCCTCCGATGCCGGGCTGCACCTGTCGGCGTGGCTGCGCGGCGACACGCGCGCCGACACCGTGGTCGAGCGCGCCGCCGCGGCCGGCATCACCTTGCCGCCGCTGTCGCGCTTTGCGCTCGATGCGCACGCGCCGGGCGTGCCCAATGGGCTCGCGTTCGGCTACGGGCTGATCGGCGAGGCGCAGATCGACGGGGCGGTCCGGCGGCTGGTGCAACTGCTCTGAGCCCGCCCGCGCAGGCGTTCGAGCGCACGCTTTGGCGTTGCGCTCCTACAGCCGGCCCGGGTGCCGCTGCGCTCAATCGCGGCATGAACACGACGACCGCACTCCTCTGCACGGCCCCGGTGCGCTACGACCCCGCCGTGGAAACCTTCCGCGACGACGAGGCGCAGACGCAGACCGACCTCGTGGCCACGCTCGTCGACATGCAAAAGACCATGGCCGACCACACCGGCCATGCAATGCGCGCGGTGCACGCCAAGAGCCACGGCCTGCTGCGCGGCGAACTGCGTGTGCTCGACGGCCTGCCCGAGCCGTTGGCGCAGGGGCTCTTCGCATCGCCACGCCGCTATCCGGTGGTCATGCGCCTGTCGACGCCGCCTGCCGAGATGCTCGACGACCGCGTCTCGCTGCCGCGCGGCATGGCGCTGAAGGTGCTGGACGTCGAAGGTCCGCGCGTCGAGGGTGCCGAAGGCGGCACCACGCAAGACTTCCTGTTCGTCGACGGCCCGGTGTTTCCCTCGCCCGACGCCAAGGGCTTCCTGCGCAGCCTGAAGCTGCTCGCCGGCACCACCGACCGGGCGCCGAACGCCAAGCGCGTGCTGTCGGGCGTGTTGCAGGGCGTGGAAAAGGCGGTCGAGACCTTCGGCGGCCAAAGCGGCACGCTGATCGCGATGGGCGGCCACCCCGAGACGCATCCGCTGGGCGCCACCTTCTTCACGCAGGTGCCGATGCGCTACGGCATCTACATCGCCAAGCTGCAACTGGCGCCCGTATCGCCCGCCTTGCTGGCATTGGAGAACGCCCCGCTCGACCTCGCCGGCAAGCCCGACGGCACGCGCGAGGCGGTGGCCGATTTCATCCGTGCGAACCCTGCCGTGTGGGAGTTGCGCGCGCAGCTGTGCGTGGACCTGGAGCGCATGCCCGTGGAAGACGCCTCGGTCGAATGGCCGCAGGCGCTGAGCCCCTTCGTCCCCGTCGCGCGCATCACCGCCGACCCGCAGGACGGCTGGAGCGAGGCGCTGGCACGCGAGATCGACGACGGCATGGCCTTCAACCCCTGGCACGCGCTGGCCGCGCACCGGCCGCTGGGCCACGTGATGCGCGCGCGCAAGGCGGCCTACGCCGCGTCGTCTGGCTACCGCGGCGAGCGCAACGGCTGCCCGCTGCACCGCTGAGCGGCGTTGCCGATGCCGGCCTCAGCCCAGGCCCAGGCCCAGCATCCGCCGGTTGGCCGCCACATCCACCCCACCCGCCGCAAAGTCGTCGAACGCCCGGTCCGCCACGCGGATGATGTGGTCCGCAATGAACGTCGCGCCCTCGCGCGCGCCGTCTTCCGGGTGCTTGATGCAGCACTCCCACTCCAGCACGGCCCAGCCCGGGAAGTCGTACTGCGCCATCTTCGAGAAGATCGCCTTGAAGTCGACCTGCCCGTCGCCCAGCGAGCGGAAGCGCCCGGCGCGGTTGATCCAGCTCTGGAAGCCGCCGTACACGCCCTGCTTGCCGGTCGGGTTGAACTCGGCGTCCTTCACGTGAAAGATCTTGATGCGCTCGTGGTAGTGGTCGATGTAGGCCAGGTAGTCGAGCTGCTGCAGCATGAAGTGGCTCGGGTCGTAGAGCAGGCAGGCGCGCGGGTGGTTGTTCACGCGCTCCAGGAACATCTCGTAGCTCACGCCGTCGTGCAGGTCTTCGCCGGGGTGGATTTCGTAGCCCACGTCCACGCCCACGGCGTCGAAGGCATCGAGGATGGGCCGCCAGCGGCGCGCGAGTTCGTCGAAGGCTTCCTCGATCAGGCCCGGCGGGCGCGGCGGCCACGAGTACAGGTACGGCCAGGCCAGCGCGCCCGAGAAGGTCGCGTGCGCCGTGAGCCCCAGGTTGGCCGATGCCCTGGCCGCAAAGTGCAGCTGCTCCACCGCCCACTGCTGGCGCCGCACCGGGTCGCCGCGCACCTCGGGCGCTGCGAAGCCGTCGAAGCCCGCGTCGTAGGCCGGGTGCACCGCCACCAGTTGGCCCTGCAGGTGGGTCGAAAGCTCGGTGATCTCCAGGCCGTGCCTTGCCAGCGTGCCCTTCACCTCGTCGCAGTAGGTCTTGCTCTCGGCGGCGCGCTGAAGGTCGAACAGGCGCGCGTCCCAGCTGGGGATCTGCACGCCCTTGTAGCCGAGCCCGGCGGCCCAGCCCGCGATGCCGTCGAGCGTGTTGAACGGAGCCGTGTCTCCCGCGAACTGCGCGAGAAAAATGGCCGGACCCTTGATCGTCTTCATTGGCTTGTCTTCCTTATTCGTTGGGGCAGCGTTGAAAGCATACTTGGCGTGTCGTCCGACCCCGTGCGAGAGGCCAACGAGCCACAATGGATTTTCCTTTTCGCATCCCTCGCTCGGTTCGCACCGTCGACAGTCCCGCGATGACACAACCTGTTTCCGCCCGGCTCAAGATCGGCCTGTCCGCCTGCTTCTCGCACGCCGACCCGGCCCGTTCGCTCTTCACCAACAAGACGCTGCAGTACGTCGAGCAATCGATCGCGCACTGGCTCATGTCCGCCGGCGCCATGGTGGTGATGGTGCCCTGCCCCACCGGCGAAACCGCGCGCGGCGACACCAAGCTGTCGCACTACGCCGAGTGGCTCGACGGCGTGGTGATGCACGGCGGCGCCGACGTGTGGCCCGGCAGCTACGGCGAGGTGCCGCTCAAGGACGCGTGGATCGGCGACCGCATCCGCGACCTCTACGACCTGGCGCTGGTCGAAGCCTTCGAGGAGGCCGGCAAGCCCATCTTCGGCGTGTGCCGCGGGCTGCAGCTCATCAACGTGGCCTTCGGCGGCACGCTCTACCAGGACATCGAGGCGCAGCACGCGGGCGGCCTGCGCCACCGCGACCCGGTGACCTACGACCAGAACTTCCACCAGATCGAGGTGGTGCAGGGCACGCGCCTGTCCAAGCTCTTCCCCGACCTGAAGACCGCGCGCGTGAACAGCATCCACCACCAAGGCGTGAAGGACATCGCGCCCGGCTTCGACATCGAGGCCTGGAGCCTGCCCGACCGCGTGCCCGAGGCCATTCGCCGCCGGCCCGACCGGGGCCGCAGCTACATCGCCGCGACCCAGTGGCACCCCGAGTTCCACAAGTACGGCAGCACCGAGACGGTCGACGACTCGCCCATCCTCCACGACTTTCTCTGGGCCTGCGCCACGGCCCGCGTGGCGCCGCGCACGAGCACCATGCGCGGCATGCCGGGGCGCATCCGCAACCGCGCCGCGCGCCTGTTGCGGCAGGCGCTGCTGCGGCGCTGAGACCGCAACGCTCTTCGCTTCAGCGCCAGGCCGCGCGCAGCAGCGCGGCCGGGTCGCTGGTGCCGGAACTGATGCCGGTCACCGGGCCCCAATCGCGATCGAAGCGGCTCGACAGGAAGGCGGCCGAGGTTTCTGCACTGGCGTGCTCCAGCATCAGGCAGGCTTGTGTCGCCAACACCAGCCGCTGCGTGAAGCGGCGTGCCTGTCGCTCCAGCTCCAGCGGCGGCAGTTGCGTCATTTGGCGCACTGCCTGCAGTTCGTCCTGCACACGGGGCTCGCCGGTGGCGATGTCCTGCAGCTGGTCGAGCACCAGTTGTACGTCGCCGGGGTTGCGCGACACGGCGCGCAGCACGTCCAGGCACATCACGTTGCCCGAGCCTTCCCAGATCGAGTTGACGGGCGCCTCGCGGAACAGCCGCCCCATCGGGCCGTCTTCCACGTAGCCGTTGCCGCCGAACACCTCCATCGCCTCGCCCGTGAGCGCCACCGCGCGCTTGCAGTTCCAGAACTTCGCGGCGGGCGTGAGCAGGCGGCGCCACGCAGTGTCCAGTGGCGCGTCGGAGCCGAAGCGCGAGGCCAGCCCCATCGCCAGCAAGGTGGCGCTCTCGGACTCGAGCGCCATGTCGGCCAGCAGCTCGGTCATCACCGGCTGCTCGGCCAGCGCCTTGCCGAAGGCGAAGCGGTTGCGCGTGTAGTGCAGCGCCTGCGCGAAGGCCTGACGCATGAAGCCGGCGCTGGAGAGCGCACAGTCCAGCCGCGTCACCGTGGCCATCTCGATGATGGTCGGAATGCCCCGGCCCTCGTCGCCGACGCGCACGCCCCAGGCCTCGTCGAACTCGACCTCGCTGCTCGCGTTGGAGCGGTTGCCGACCTTGTCCTTCAGCCGCTGGATGCGGATCGGGTTCTTCGTGCCGTCGGGCCGCCAGCGCGGCACGAAGAAGCACGACGAGCCGTGCGCGTCGGTCTTGGCCAGCACCAGGTGGCCGTCGCACATCGGTGCCGAGAAGAACCACTTGTGGCCGGTGATCAAAAACTCGTCGCCCCAGGGTCCGCTGCCCGCGGGCACGGCGCGCGTGGTGTTGGTGCGCACGTCGCTGCCGCCCTGCTTCTCGGTCATGCCCATGCCGACGGTCATCGAGGTCTTGCCCGCGAGCGGAATGTCGCGGGGGTCGTGTTCGTTCGACGCGAGCTTCTCGCGCAGGTCGGCGTACAGCGCGGCATTGCGGCGCATGACCGGGATGCAGGCCTTGGTCATGATGGTCGGGCAGGTCGAGCCCGACTCGATCTGGCTGTGCATGTGCAGCGACGCGCCGTAGCCCACCCAGGCCGAGGGCCGCTCGTCGAAGAACGGCAGGTTGGCCATGCCGTTGCGCCGCGCGATGGCCATCATGGTGTGCCACGCGGGGTGGAACTTCACCTGGTCGATGCGCTCGCCCGTGCGCGAGTGGGTGTGCAGCTCGGGCTCGTGGCGGTTGGCGTCCTCGGCGGCGCGCAGCGTGGCCTCTGCGCCGTATTCCGCGCCCTGGCGCACCAGTTCCTCGTCGCGCCACGCGGCACCGCCGCGCGCGACCGCGCCGCGCAGCACGGGGTCGCTGGTGTAGACGTTGTAGTCCTTGAGCTCGGGGGCCTGGTTGTCGGGGTGGAGGCCGATGGTCGCTGTGGTCATGATGGGCTCGCGGTGTCGTTCGAGGTTCGATTCGGGGTTCAGGAGGCGGCGCGTTCGCGCAGCACCAGCGTCTGGGTGGCCAGGCCGACCGGGCCGCGCTCGTCGTAGAGGTGGGACACGGTCAGCCCCGCGCCGTGGCCGTGCGCCTCGGTGACGGAGCGCAGGCCGATCCACTCGCCCTCGGGCGCGCGGAACAGGTTCAGGCTCATGTCGGCATTGGTGAACAGGAAGCGCTCGGCCGGCAGCACCCAGCTCAGGCCGTTGCCGAAGTCGGCTGCCGCCGCCGTGCGCATGGCGGGCGAGTTGGCCGTGCCGGCCACCAGCGGCACCGCCAGCCGGAACCAGGCGCCGCAGGGGCCGGGCTGCGTCGAGTCGCCTTCGGCCACGCGCGACTCCACGGCGCTGCCGTAGAACGACACGCCGTCGGGCAGGCCCGGAATGCGCACGCGCTCGTTGCAGTCGCGCGGCAATGGCCGCAGCTGCTGTTGCGGCCAGCCCTGCAGGCCCGCCGGCAGCGCCAGCGCGTTGCCGGCCAGCAGCAGCGCATGCGCCCGCGCCACGACCACGTCGCCTGCCAGCAGGTCGATGCCCACGCGCACCGTGGCGCGCGACGACTGCACCTGCGTGCGCGTGACCAGCGGCGCCACCGGCACCGGCTTCACGAGCTCGACCGTGAGCCGCGCCAGTTGCCAGCCCGGCCCGGGCGCCGACTGTTCGGCCACGTGCGCGAAGAGCGCGCAGGGCGCGCCGCCGTGCTGCGCGCGCGGGTCCCACGGGCCGCGCGCGAGCACGCTGGGCTGCCAGCCGTCGGGGCCTTGGCGGGTAAAGACGGCGGGGTGGGAATCGTCCGGTGTCGGTGCGTCGGGGGCCATTGCAGAATCCATTCGATGGGTTCAAAAATTCTAGGAACAAGCCGGGCGCAAGGTGTTCGGGTTCGGCGGCCATGACGGGCGCGCGCACGGCGGCTGCCGCTCCCCGGAGAAAGCCGCGCCAGCCCCGCGCGCGCCACACCTCGCAGGCCTTGCAGGAAGCCTTTGTTCGGCTTTGGGTGGAGAAGGGCTACGCCGCCGTCACCATCCGCGAGATCGCGGCCGTGGCCGGCACGGGGCTCGGCAGCTTCTACGAATACTTCGAGAACAAGGAAGACCTGGCGCGCGTGTGCCTGCACCTGCGCTCCAAGGCGCTGCTGCTCAGCATCCGCGCGACCGTGGCCGCGCATGCGGGCCGGCCGCTGCGCGAGATCGTCGACGCGGTGGTCGACACGCAGCTCGACGCCCACCGCGAGCAGCCGCTGGCCTGGGGCGCGCACTACCTGCTGGAGCGGCACCTGTCGGGGCCCGAGGCCTACCGCAAGATGTACGACCGCTTCGTGGCCGAGTGGGTGGGCGTGCTCGATGCCGCCGGTGATCTGGCGGCCGATTGCCCGAAGAAGGAAGCAGCGCGCGTGTGCCAGACCATCCTCTACGGGCTGGTGGCGCACACGCACATCGGCACCGGCGGGCGGCCCGACCTGCAGGCGCTGTCACGCCAGCTGCGGGGGGCGCTGCACGGCTATCTGGCCGGGGTGGCCGGTAAGGCCGAAGTGGCCTGACGGGTCAGCGCGAGCTCTTGTTCTGGTAGCCGCTGACGCTGGCGTCGATGGTGCCGAACACCGTCACGCCGCTGCCCGACGGCGTGGTGGACGACGACGCGGCGCGATCACCGCCAGGGGCCGTGCCGGTGCCCGCGCAACCCGCGACGAGCGCGCCCATCGCGACGGCGAAAACAGCTGCAATGAATGGCTTCACGGAGAACTCCAGGAGATGGTGGGACTGCGGCCACTATAGGCCGGCGCCCTGGCCACCCTGTAACAACACACCCGGCGGCATCGGGGTTGTTGCGGGCTCGTTCGCAACGCGCAGGAAGTCGATCAGCGCGCGCAGCTTGGGCGGCACGCGCTTGCGGTCGGGGTAGTACAGCGTCAGGTCGGGCAGCGGCGTGGTCCAGTCGGCCAGCAACTGCACCAGCCGGCCGTCGGCCACGTGGCGCTCGGTGTAGCTGCTGATGAGGTTGGCAATGCCGATGCCGTCGACCGCCGCGTCGAGCATCACGGCCACGTCGTTCATCACCAGGCGGCCGCTCACGCCGAGCGTCAGGGCCTCGCCGTCTTTCTCGAAGGCCCAGCGCTCCAGCTGGCCCGAGCTCTCGTAGCGAAAGCCGATGCAGTCGTGCGCCAGCAGCTCGCGCGGGTGCACCGGCGTTCCGCGCCCGGCCAGGTAGCGCGGCGCGGCGACGATGCTGTTGGCCAGCGGCGGGCCGACCCGCACGCCCACCATGTCGCGCTCGACCATGCCGCCGAAGCGGATGCCGGCGTCGAAGCCCATGCCCACGATGTCGACCAGCGCGCTGCTGATCGACACCTCGACATCGATGCGCGGGTACGCGCGCAGGAAGCCGCCGAGCACCGGCTGCAGCACGAACAGGTAGGCAGCGCGCGGCACCGTGAGCCGCAGCAGCCCCGACGGGCGCTCCGCGCTGTCGCTCAGTTCGTCCGACGCCGAGGCCAGCTCCTGCACGGCCGGGCGTATGCGTTCCAGAAAGCGAGCGCCGGCTTCGGTGAGGTTCACGCTGCGCGTGGTGCGGTTGAACAGCGCCACGCCCACGCGCTTTTCGAGCAGCCGCACGGCCTGGCTCACGGCCGAGGGCGACACGCCCAGGCGCACCGACGCGGCCGAAAAACCGCGCGTCTCGGCCACGGCCGCGAAGGTGACGAGTCCGTCGAGCTGGTCCTGGCGCATGAAAGGTGGTCCGGTTTGATCTTGAAGAAAAGCTTCAAGGTGCTTCGTCGATTGGGCGGATTATCAAAGCGATGCGGCACGCGCACAGTGGCGCCATCGGTTCTCCCATCCACCCTTCAAGGACATCGCCATGGCATCCGCTTCATCCTCACCCAAGACCTGGTTCATCACCGGCGTCAGCAGCGGCTTCGGCCGCGCACTCGCGCGGGAGGCGCTGGACGCCGGCCACCGCGTGGTCGGCACGCTGCGCAACGAGGCCGCGCGCGCCGGGTTCGACGCGTTGCGGCCCGGCCGCTCGTTCGGCCGCCTGCTCGACGTGACGCAGGGCGCCGACGTGCTGCGCGTGGTGGCCGAGGTCGAGGCTTCGGTCGGCCCCATCGACGTGCTGGTCAACAACGCGGGCTACGGCCACGAGGGCACGATCGAGGAATCGTCGCTCGACGAGCTGCGCCAGCAGTTCGAGGCGAACGTGTTCGGCGCGGTGGCCGTGGCCAAGGCCGTGCTGCCGTTCATGCGGGCGCGCCGCCGCGGCCACATCCTGAACATCACCTCGATGGGCGGCATCGTGACCTTCCCGGGGCTGGGCTATTACCACGGCAGCAAGTTCGCGCTCGAGGGCCTCTCGGAAACGCTGGGCAAGGAGGTCGCGAGCTTCGGCATCCACGTGACGGCGGTGGAGCCCGGTGGTTTTCGCACCGACTGGGCGGGTCGCTCGATGGTGCGCGCGCCGCAGACCATCGCCGACTACGCGCCGGTGATGGGCCCGGTGCGCGAGCGCCGCCTGGCGCGCAGCGGCAAGCAGGACGGCGACCCGGTGAAGGCCGCGCGCGCCATGATCCGCATCACCGAAAGCGCCAACCCGCCCGCGCACCTGCTGCTCGGCCCCGACGCGGTGAAGGTGGTGCGCGAGAAGCTCGGTGCGCTGCAGGAAGAGATCAAGGCGTGGGAGGCGCTGTCGGTCTCCACCGACTTCACGCCCACCACAGCCTGATCGATCAGCGCGGGTCGGTCGCCAGCAGCATCTCGACCATCGAGCGCAGGTGCCCCTGCAGCCGGCTCGCGTCGGCTTCGTTCAGCGCCAGCGTGGCCTCGTCCATGTAGAGCTTGCGGTTGATCTCGACCTGGATGCTGTGCCGGTTCGCGGCCGGGTTGCCGTGCCGGCGCACCAGCTCCACGCCCTTGTAGGGGTGGTTGTAGTCCACGCTGTAGCCCAGCGCGCGCAGGTGCTCGCAGATCCTTTGCGACAGCGCCGGGTCGGCGGTGCTGCCGTCGCGGTCGCCGATCACGAAGTCGGCATGCGCCAGCCCCGGGAAGTCGGTCGCGTGGCTGGCCGCGACGGCCGGCATCGAGTGGCAGTTGATGTGGATGCTGTAGCCGTGCCGCGCATGCGCGTCGTCCACGGCCTGCGCCACCGCCGCGTGGTACGGGCGCCAGCAGCTGTCGATGCGCTGGCGCACTTCGTCGACCGTGAGCTGCCGGCCGTAGATCGGCAGGCCCTCGTCGGTGAGCTTCCAGATCAGGCCCTTGCCCAGGCGCACTTTCGACAGCACGCGCGGGTCGCTCGATACCGGCTCGGTCCACGTGCCGTCGAGCATGGTGGTGTCGATCTCGGTGGTGTCGCGGTTGGCGTCCAGGTAGCTGCGCGGAAAGTGCGCCTCGATCCAGGCGGCGCCCAGGTCGGGCGCGAAGGCGTAGAGCTTCTCGACGTGCGTGTCTTCGGCCCGGCGCAAGGTGGCGAGGTCGCGCACCGTGTCGAAGTCGTCGGGGTAGACGGTGCCGCTGTGCGGAGAGTCCAGCACCAGCGGGGTATGCCCGGCGACGCTTGTCACCTGGGCGCGGGTTTGAATCAGTTTCAGGACAGGATGCATAGGCAGGCTCGGTCAGTCCAATCGGATGCGCGCGAAAGCGGCGACCTTCTTCATCTTCTCGATCTCGGTCGCGATCTGCTTCGTGAACTCGGCCGGCGTGGTGCCCGAGGCGTACAGCCCCTGCAACGCCAGGCGTTCGCGCACCGAGTTGTCCTTCAGCGCCGTCACCACCGCCTGCTGCATGCGCAGCGCGATCTCGGGCGAGGTGCCCGCGGGCGCCACCAGGCCGAACCACGACGGGTCGTTGTTGGCCGGGTAGCCCAGTTCGCCGTAGGTCGGCACCTCGGGCAGCACGTCGAGGCGGCCGCTCCAGGACACGGCCATTGCCTTCAGCTTGCCCGACTTCACGTGCGGCAGCGACGACGCCACCTGGTCGAAGTACACCGGCACCTGGCCCGCGAGCACGTCGTTGATGGCCGGGCCCGCACCGCGGTAGGGGATGTGCACCATCGAGGTTCCGGTGCTGCTCTTGAACAGCTCGCCCCACATGTGGCCGATGGTGCCGTTGCCCGGCGAGGCGTAAGACACCTTGCCCGGGTTGGCCTTCAGGTACTTGACCAGTTCCGCGAAGTTGGCGACCGGCAGTACCGACGGATTGATGACGACCACCCCCGGCGCCTTCACCAGCTCGGTCACGGCCACGAAGCCCTTGACGGGGTCGTAGGGCAGCTTCTGGTAGACGGCCGGGTTCACGCCGTGCGTGGACAGCGTGGCCACGCCGAAGGTCAGGCCGTCGGGCGTGGCGCGGGCCAGTTCGGCCATGCCGATGGAGCCGCCGGCGCCGGCGCGGTTGTCGATGACCACCGGCTGCTGGAGGATCTTGCCGAGCGGCTCGGAGAGCACGCGCGCGGTGATGTCGGTGGCGCCGCCGGGCGGGAAGGGCACGACCATCCGGATCGGCTTGCCTTGGGCAAAGGATATTCCAGGGAGGATAGAAGCAGCAGCCAGCGTGGAAATGAAATGACGACGTTGCATGGGGGAGTGTTCCAATGTGCTTTTGAGGGCGAAGAGCGATTTGCCACCTCACCTGTAGCAAAGGATATACCCGCTAACATTCTGATCTGGAATGTTTTAATGGGCATCCCGCCATGTCGCTGCGACGTCTCAACCCTCCCCTGAACCTGCTGCGCGCCTTCTCGACGGTGGTGCGCTTCGGCGGCGTCTCGCGCGCGGCCGAGGCGCTGCACCTCACGCAGGGCGCGGTCAGCAAGCAGGTGCAGGAGCTCGAACGCTGGATCGGCGCGCCGCTGTTCGAGCGCAACCGCAAGCGGCTGGCGCTCACGCCCGCCGGCGAGCGCTACGAGAAGGCGGTGCGCGCCCTGCTCGCGCAACTGGAGGCGGCCACGCTGGAGCTCATCACCAGCGGCGACGGCGGCGGCGCGCTGCACCTGTCGACCCTGCCCACCTTCGGCGCCAAGTGGCTGATTCCACGGCTTCCCGATTTCCAGCGCGCGCATCCGCAGATCACGCTGCATTTCGTGCCCTTCGTGCACGGCTACGACTTCGAGCGGCCCGAGCTCGACTGCGCCATCCTGTTCGGCGACGGTCACTGGCCCGGCGCGCAATCGCACTACCTCGCGGGGCGCGACGTGGCGCTGATCGCGCCGCGCGCGGCGCAGGCCGAGGTGGTCATTCGCACGCCGCAGGACGTGGCGCGCTGCACGCTGCTGCGCCACGTCACCGTGCCGCAGTCGTGGCTGCAATGGAGCGAGACGCACGGCGTGCGGGGGCTCGACCCGCTGGCCGGCCCGCAGTTCGACCAGTTCCAGACCATGATCCGCGCGGTGATGGTCGGCATGGGCGTGGCGTTGGTGCCGCGCTGCCTGGTGCAGGACGAAATTACGTCGGGCCTGGTCGACGAGCCGCTGCCGGGCGGCGGCTACCGCGGCAACGAGGGCTACTGGTTCTGCTACCCGGAAGGGCGCGGCCAGCTCGCCACGCTCGATCATTTCCGCAGCTGGCTGCTGGCGGAGGTCGACCGCGCGAAAGAGGCGGTGCCGGCCGCGAGCCCGGCGCCGCGCTGACGCCGGGTTCTCTCGTTCTTCTTATTCGGGCTTCGCGCCCGAGGCCTTCACGGCCGTGCCCCAGAGGCGGATCTCGCTCGCCACGAAGCGGTCGAACTCGCCCGGCGTGGTCGGCGCGGGCTCGGAGCCGCGCTCGCGAATGAAGCGCGCCATCTGCTCGCTCTTCAGGATGTCGGTCACCTCGTGGTTCAGGCGCTCGACGATTTCAGGCGGCGTGCCGCGCGGCGCCATCAGCCCGAGCCAGCCCACGGCCTCGAAGTTGGCGGTGCCCGGCACGCGGCTTTCGGCCACGGTGGGCACGTCGGGCAGTTGCGACGAGCGCGTGGCCGACGTGACCGCCAGCGCCACCGCCTTGCCCGACTTGATGTGCGGCAGAGCGGCCGTCACCGAGTCGACCATCAGCGGCACCTGGTTGCCCAGGAAGTCCGACTGCGCCGGGCCGCTGCCCCGGTACGGAATGTGCGTGATGAACACATGCGCCGCCGCCTTGTACATCTCGCCCGACAGGTGCTGCGTGCCGCCGATGCCGGCGCTCGCGTAGCTCAGCCGGCCGGGCTCGGCCTTGGCGCGCGCCGTGAGCTCAGCGAGCGTGCGGATGCCGCTTTCAGGGGTGGCCAGGAACACCAGCGGCACCTTCGCGATCAGCGAGATGCCGACCAGGTCCTTGCGTGGATCGAAGCCCGGCTTGGCGTAGAGCGTCTGGTTCACCGCCATCGCGCTGCCCGCCACCACCAGCGTGTAGCCGTCGGGCTGCGAGCGCACCACGAACTCGGTGCCGATGTTGCTGCCGGCGCCGGCCTTGTTGTCGATGATCACAGGCTGGCCCAGCCGCTTGCCGAGCTGCTCGGCCAGCGCGCGCGCGAAGATGTCGGTGGCCTGCCCCGGCGGGAAGGGCACGACCAGCTTCACGGGCTTGTCGGGCCATGCGGCGGCATGGGCCAGGCCCGCGCCGCCGAACAACAGGGCGGTCATCCCGACGGCCGCCGCGACAAGGCTTGCGCCGAAGTGTCTGCGCCGCATGGCTCAGGGCGCCGAGAGGTGCTTGCCCACGATGCCCGCGAGCTCGAACATCGTCACCTGGTCCTTGCCGAACACCGGCTTGAGCTTGGCGTCGGCGTTGATGGCGCGCTTGTTGGTCGCGTCCTGCAGGCCGTTGGCCTTGATGTAGTCCCACAGCTTCTTGATGACCTCGGTGCGCGCCACCGGTTCGGCGCCGATCACCGCGGCCAGCGAGTCGCTGGGTTTCAGGCCCGCGCCGGGCTTGCGCGGCGCGGCCGCCTTCTTCGCGGCCGGGGCTTTCTTGGCCGCGGGCGTCTTCTTCGCCGCCACCTTCTTGGCGGCCGCCGTCTTGCCCGCGGGCGCGGCCTTGCCGAAGGTCTTGCGCGGCGGGAACTTGCTGCCGCCTTCGCGCGGCGCGAACTCGAAGGTCACCTTGCCCTCTTCGGCGTTCCAGGTCAGGAAGGCCTTGAAGGCGCGGCGCGTGCGCATGCTCACGAACTTGTCGAGCAGGTCGGTCTTGCCGGTGGCCAGCAGCTTTTCCATCTGCGCGCGCTCCACCGGCTGCTGCAGGATGATCTTGCCGGTCTTGAAGGTGCAGCTGGGCGTGGGCTGCGCGTTGGTCGGCACCGACTTCTCGCAGACGTAATTGCTGCCGTGCTCGAACACCGGCGCGCCGCACACCGGGCTCGGGCCCACGGTGTCCTGCTCGCTGAAGTCGACGATCTCGCCGCTCTCGGCGTTCTTGTCGTCGCCGAAGTCGAACTCCAGCTTCCAGTTCTTCGCCTCTTCGTCGAACTTGATGACGATCTCGGAGGTGAAGGGCCAGCCCGCCTTGGAGCGGAAGCCTTCGAGCGGGCCGATGTGCTTGTCGCGCAGCAGCGCCTCGGCCTCGGCCACCTCGAAGGTGCGCCCGGCCGGCGACTTGCCGAACGAGAAGCCGCAGGCGTCCTCGCCCGTGCCGCTCTTGCCGGTGCAGGCGTAGCGGCGGTAGTTTTCCTTCACGACGCCGCCGCAGTTGGGGCATGGCGTCTGCAGGGTCGAGTAGTCGCCCGGCACGGTGTCGCGGTCGTACTCCTTGGCCTTCTTCACGATGTGCTCGGTCATCGCGGCGATCTCGCGCATGAAGGCGTCGCGGCTGAGCGACCCCTTCTCCATCTGCGCGAGCTTGTATTCCCATTCGCCGGTCAGCTCGGCCTTGGAGAGTTCTTCCACGCCCAGGCCGCGCAGCAGCGTCATCAGCTGGAAGGCCTTGGCCGTGGGAATGAGTTCGCGGCCTTCGCGCAGCATGTACTTCTCGGCAATCAGCCCTTCGATGGTGGCCGCGCGCGTGGCTGGCGTGCCCAGGCCCTTTTCCTGCATGGCCTCGCGCAGCTCGTCGTCGTCGATGGTCTTGCCCGCGCCTTCCATGGCGCCGAGCAGCGTGGCTTCGGAGTAGCGCGCGGGCGGGCGCGTCTTCAGGCCCTTGGTGTCGACCGTCTCGGCCTTGACGATCTCGCCCGGCTTCACCGGCACGAGGCGCTTGCCGTCCTTGTCGTCTTCCTTCTCGTCGTCCTGGGCTTCCTTGCCGTAGATGGCCAGCCAGCCCGGCTTCACCAGCACCTTGCCGTCGGTGCGGAAGGGGTACTTCTTGCCGCCCTGCTCCACCGTGCTGATGCGCGTGGTCACCTGGTATTCGGCGCTCGGGAAGAACACCGACATGAAGCGGCGCACCACGAAGTCGTACAGCTTCTGCTCGGCGTCGCTCAGGCCGCTGGGGGCCTGCAGCGTCGGGATGATGGCGAAGTGATCCGACACCTTGGCGTTGTCGAAGATGCGCTTGTTGGGCCGCACGTAGTTGCCGTCGACCGCCTGCTGGGCGAACGGCGCCAGGTGCTTCATGCCGCTGTTGGCCAGCATGCCCATGGTCTGCTTGACCACCGGCAGGTAGTCTTCGGGCAGCGCGCGCGAATCGGTACGCGGGTAGGTCAGCGCCTTGTGGCGTTCGTACAGGCTCTGGGCCAGCGCCAGCGTGGTCTTGGCACTGAAGCCGAAGCGGCCGTTGGCCTCGCGCTGCAGCGAGGTCAGGTCGAACAGCATCGGGGAGGCCTGCGTGGTGGGCTTGCTCTCTTCGGTGACGGTGGCGGGCTTGCCGCGCGAAGCGTCGGCGATGGCGCGGGCCTCCTGCTCGTTCCACACGCGGTCCGCGCGTTGCTCCGCATCGGGTTCGCCGTTGGCCAGCAGCGGCGCGTTGGCCTTCTTCCAGTCGGGGTTGAACCACTTGCCCGGATAGTCGCCGGCCTCGGCCGCGAAGCTGCCGTGGATTTCCCAGTAGTCGCGCGAGACGAACTTGCGGATCTGCTCCTCGCGCTCCACCACCACCGACAGCGTGGGCGTCTGCACCCGGCCCACGGTCGTGAGGAAGAAGCCGCCGTCGCGCGAATTGAACGCGGTCATGGCGCGCGTGCCGTTGATGCCCACCAGCCAGTCGGCCTCGGAGCGCGAGCGCGCGGCGTCGGCCAGGCCCTGCATCTGCTTTTCGGTGCGCAGCGCATCGAAGCCGTCGCGAATGGCCTGCGGCGTCATCGACTGCAGCCACAGCCGCTTGACCGGCTTGTTCAGCCCGGCCTTGCCGCCGGCGTATTGCTCGATCAGGCGGAAGATCAGCTCACCCTCGCGGCCCGCGTCGCAGGCGTTGATCAGTTGCGTCACGTCCTTGCGCTTGGCCTGCTTGACCACGGCGTTCAGGCGCGTCTTCGTCTTGTCGACCGGCTTGAGGTCGAAATGCGGCGGAATCACGGGCAGGTTGGCAAAACTCCACTTGCCCCGCTTGACGTCGAATTCCTCGGGCGCCTGGATTTCGACCAGGTGACCGACAGCGCTGGTCACGACATAACTGTCGTTCTCGAAATGCTCGTCATGTTTGTCGAATTTGCCGGCCACCGGCGTGAGGGCACGGACGATGTCCTGTGCCACCGACGGCTTTTCTGCGATTACCAACGTCTTTGTCATCTATGGGCTCTCTATACTCTGCGGCTTCCCGCGTGCGCACGCGCACACGCGCATGTGTGCATATTCAAACTAACAGACTTCGGCGATGCCTTCCAAATCCCCACTTTCCGCGGGCCGCCGCATCCAGATGCGGCGCTCCGATGTCCACGGCAACGGCGTCTTCGCCGTGCAGGACCTGGCCGAAGGCGAAACGCTGATCGAATACAAGGGCGAGGTCATCAGCTGGAAAGAGGCGCTGCGCCGCCATCCGCACGACCCGGCCCAGCCCAACCACACCTTCTACTTCCACATCGACGACGGGCGGGTGATCGACGGCAACGTCAAGGGCAACGACGCACGCTGGATCAATCACTCGTGCGAACCGAACTGCGAAGCCGATGAGGTCGATGGGCGCGTTTATATCAAGGCGCTGCGCAACATCGCTGCAGGAGAAGAACTCAATTACGACTACGGGCTGATCATCGACGAGCCGTACACGCCCAAGCTGCTGTCCGAATTTCCTTGCTGGTGCGGTTCCGAGGCATGCCGCGGCACGCTGTTGACACCCAAGGATGAGGACGAAGAAAAGAAAAAGAAGAAGAAAGACAAAAAGAAGGCTGAAAAGAAAAAGGCCGAGAAAAAGGCTGAGAAGAAGGACGACGCCAAGAAGGCGGAAAAGAAAGCCGACAAGAAAGCCGAGAAAAAGAGCGAGAAGAAGGCGGAGAAAAAGTCCGCCAAGAAAGACAAGTCCGACAAGGACTGAGCATGGCCAGCCACACCTGCGCCGACTGGTTCGAAGACCGGATCGCCGCGGCGGTCGCGCCGCTGTTGCCCGGCTTCACGGTCGAGGCCGTGGCCGAAATCGACTCCACCAACACCGAGCTGATGCGCCGCGCGCGCGCCGGGCGTGTCGAGCCCGTGCTGCTCGTGGCCGAGCGCCAGACCGCGGGGCGCGGCCGCCTCGGGCGCCCCTGGCAGAGCGCGCAGCAGCAGGAAGAGCCCGCGTCGCTGCTGTTCTCGCTGGGCCTGCCGCTCGCGCCCGCCGACTGGTCGGGCCTGTCGCTGGCGGTCGGTGTCTCCGTGGTCGAAAGCCTCGACCCCACGGGCGAGCACAAGGTCGGTCTCAAGTGGCCCAACGACGTGTGGGTCAACGACAGCAAGCTGGTGGGCATCCTCATCGAAACGGCGCTGCCGTCCGCCGGGCGGGCCGATGCATCGCGCTACCTCGTGATCGGCATCGGCATCAACATCGGCCCGCGCGACGCCGCCGGCATGCGCACGCCGCCGGCCTGGCTGCACCAGTGGCGCCCCGAAGCCAAGGCGCCCGAGGTGCTGGCCGAACTGGCGTTGCCGCTCGTGCGCACCGTGCTCGACTTCGAGGCGCGGGGCTTCGCGCCCTTTGCCGAACGCTTTGCCGCGCGCGACGTGCTGCGCGGGCGCGAAGTGGTGCTCAGCGATGGCAGCGCCGGCCTGTGCGAAGGCGTGGCCTGGGGCGGCGAACTGCAGGTGCGCACCGACGCCGGGCTGCAGTTGATTTCCAGCGACGAAGTGAGCGTGCGCCCTCGCGGCATGGCGTTCTGAATCTTATGAAGCTGCGCCTGCTTCTTGTTGTTCTGCTGCTGGCCAACGCGGGCTACTTCCTGTGGGCGCGCGGCGACCTGGTCGGCTTCGGCCTGGCGCCGGCGGGGCTCAACGAGCGCGAGCCGCAGCGGCTGGCGCGGCAGATCCGGCCCGAGTGGCTGCAGATCCGCAAGGACGTGAAGGCGGCGGCGTCCGTTGCGCCTGCCGCGCCCACTGCCCCTGCTGCGCCTGCGGCACCGGCCCCCTGAGCCTGGCGGCCGGCCCGCTCAAGCGGCCGTTTCGCTTTCGAAACGCACCGTGAACAGCGCCCCCGGCGGATGCTTGCCGGGATGCGCGTCTTCCAGCTTCACCTGCGCGCGGTGCTGGTTCGCGATCTCGCGCACGATCGGCAGGCCCAGCCCCGAGCCGTCGGCCTCGTTGCCGAGCACGCGGTAGAAGGGCTCGAACACCAGCTCGCGGTCGGCCTCGGCAATGCCGGGGCCGTTGTCCTCCACCTGCAGCAGCAGCACGTGGCCGAAGGGGTCGGCCAGCACGCGCACGGTGATCAGGCCGGGGCGCTCCGGTGTCGAAGGCGTGTAGTTGAGTGCGTTGTCGACCAGGTTGCGCACCAGCTCTTTCAGCAGCGTCTGGTTGCCGTCGAACATCACGCCCGGCGCGCCCGCCTCGGCGCCGTCGTAGCCCAGGTCGATGCGCTTCTCGATGGCGCGCGGCACGGCCTCGCGCACCACTTCGATGGTGAGCCGCGCGAGGTCGCAGGGCTGGTGGTGCACGTTGGCGCTGTTGCCCTCGGCGCGCGCCAGCGACAGCAGCTGGTTCACCGTGTGCGTGGCGCGCTTGCTGGCGCGGCCGATCTGCTTGAGCGACTGCTTCAGCTCGTCGGCGTTGGCGCCCTCGCGCTGCGCCAGGTCGGCCTGCATGCGCAGGCCCGCGAGCGGCGTCTTGAGCTGGTGCGCCGCGTCGGCCAGGAAGCGCTTCTGCGTGCCGATGGAGTCGTTGAGCTTGTCAAGCAGCTCGTTCACCGAAGACACCAGCGGCACCACCTCCAGCGGCACCGACGACTCGTCGAGCGGGCTCAGGTCGCCGGGGCGGCGTTCGCGGATGCGCGCCTCCACCACCGACAGCGGCTTGATGCCGCGCACCAGCGCCAGCCAGATCAGCAGCACCGCCAGCGGCAGGATCGCGAACTGCGGCAGCAGCACGCCCTTGATGATCTCGGCCGCCAGCACCGACTGCTTCTCGCGCGTCTCCGCCAGCTGCAGCAGCGAGGGCGACACGTCGTCGCTGCCGCTGGCGATCCACATCGAGGCCACGCGCACCGGCAGGCCGTGCACGTCGCTGTTGTGCAGGAACACCTGGTTGGGCGGCAGCGGCTCGTCGAGGCCGGGCTGCGGAATGTCGCGTTCGCCGCTTTGCAGCGTGCCGTGGCCGTCGAGCAGTTGGTAGTACACGTGGCCGGCGTCGTCGGCCCGCAGGATCTCGCGCGCCGACTGCGACAGCACGAATTGCGTCTGCCCGTCCTTCACCGTGACCAGCTCGGCCAGCGCCTTCACGTTGTGCTCGAGCGCGCGGTCGAAGGGTGCGTTGGCAATGCCCTGCGCCACCAGCCACGTGACGCCGATGCTCACCGGCACCAGCAGCAGCAGCGGCGTGAGCATCCAGTCGAGGATTTCGCCGAACAGGGAGCGCTGCGCGCGCTGGAAGAGCTTCATCGCACCGAGTCCTCCGGCGCGCCGGCGTCGCCGCGCGCGCGCGGCGGCCTTGCCGGGCGCGTCGCCGTCACTGGATCTTTTCGAGGCAATAGCCCAGCCCGCGCACCGTCGCGATGCGCACCGGGCCCTTCTCGATCTTCTTGCGCAGGCGGTGGATGTACACCTCGATGGCGTTCAGGCTCACCTCCTCGCCCCATTCGCAGAGGCGATCGACCAGCTGGTCCTTGCTCACCAGCCGGCCGGCGCGCTGCAGCAGCACTTCGAGCAGGCCGAGCTCGCGCGCCGACAGCTCGACCATCTTGCCGTCGATGGTAGCCACGCGGCCGCCCTGGTCGTACACCAGCGGGCCGTGGCGGATGGTGTTGCTGGTGGTGCCCATGCCGCGCCGCGTGAGGGCGCGCACGCGCGCTTCCAGCTCCTGCAGGCTGAAGGGCTTGGCCATGTAGTCGTCGGCGCCGTGGTCCAGGCCCTTGACGCGCTCTTCCACGCTGTCGGCCGCCGTGAGCACCAGCACCGGCAGTTGCGAGCCGCGCGCGCGCAGGCGCTTCAGGATCTCGATGCCGTGCAGGCTCGGCAGCCCGAGGTCGAGGATCAGCAGGTCGAACTCGTCGTGGGTCATGAGCGCGGTGTCGGCCTGCGAGCCGTTCGCCACGTGGTCGACCGCCGCGCCCGAGGTGCGCAGGCTGCGCAGCAGGGCATCGGCCAGCACCTGGTCGTCTTCGGCAATCAGAATCCGCATATGCGCCACCTCCGGCCTGTTTCGGGTGTCGGGCGCCCCACCGGCGCCGTTCACATTTGTCTCTCTTGGGAGTCTAGCCCGCCGTATAGGCTTCGAGTCCGATGGTTACCACGGTGGCGATGTCGTTGCCGACGCTGCTTCTGAACTCGCGCTCGGCCTGCGTCACCGCGCTGCGGAAGGCGTCGAGCCAGGCCAGCCCGTCGGCCGTGAACAGCACGCGCCGCGCCCGCGCGTCCAGCGCGTCGGGCCCGCGCGTGACCAGCCCCCAGGCCTCGCACTGGTCGACCAGCGCGCCCATGGCCTGCTTGGTCATGCCGGCACGTTCGGCCAGCTCGGTGAGGCGCGAGCCCTCGCGCGCCAGGTGCCGCGTGATGTGGATGTGCGCCGCGCTCACCTGCGCGCGTGCCGCGAGGTTCGACAGGGCCAGCGGCACGTCGACGTCGTGCGCCATCAGCTCGAGCACGCGCGCGTCGAAGCGGCGCATTGCGTGGCCCAGCAGGCGGCCCAGGTGGGTTTGCCGCCAGGCGTCGGGATCGGTCGGGAAAGCGGCTTCGGCCATGGCGGCAAATGGTAAAGCAAACTGACCAAAAAATGGGTTTACTCGAATCCATGAGCCCCTACACTACTGTTCAAGCATCCAGCCTGTGGTTAAAAGCAGATGGATGAAACCCGACACAAACCGTTGATTTTCAAGGAGTTTCCACATGGACGCAGTCGTCAAGGGCGCAAGCATCTCGGTCGCCAACAGTGAAAAGGCCAAGGCCCTCCAGGCCGCGCTGGCCCAGATCGAAAAGCAGTTCGGCAAGGGCACGATCATGCGGCTCGGCGAAGGCGAGGCGCTGGAAGACATCCAGGTGGTCTCCACCGGCTCGCTGGGCCTGGACATCGCGCTGGGCGTCGGCGGCCTGCCGCGCGGCCGCGTCATCGAAATCTACGGCCCTGAATCCTCGGGCAAGACCACGCTCACGCTGCAGGTCATCGCCGCCATGCAGAAGCAGGCCGGCACCTGCGCCTTCGTCGACGCCGAGCACGCCCTCGACGTGCAATACGCCCAGAAGCTCGGCGTGAACCTGTCCGACCTGCTGATCAGCCAGCCCGACACCGGCGAGCAGGCCCTGGAAATCGTCGATTCGCTGGTGCGCTCCGGCGCGGTGGACCTGATCGTGGTCGACTCGGTCGCCGCGCTCACGCCCAAGGCCGAAATCGAAGGCGAAATGGGCGACTCGCTGCCCGGCCTGCAGGCCCGCCTGATGAGCCAGGCGCTGCGCAAGCTCACCGCCACCATCAAGAAGACCAACTGCATGGTCATCTTCATCAACCAGATCCGCATGAAGATCGGCGTGATGTTCGGCTCGCCCGAAACCACCACCGGCGGCAACGCGCTGAAGTTCTACGCCTCGGTGCGCCTGGACATCCGCCGCATCGGCACCATCAAGAAAGGCGACGAGGCCATCGGCAACGAAACCAAGGTCAAGGTGGTGAAGAACAAGGTCTCGCCCCCGTTCAAGACGGCCGAGTTCGACATCCTGTTCGGCGAGGGCATCAGCCGCGAAGGCGAAATCATCGACATGGGCGTGAACGCCAAGATCGTCGACAAGTCGGGTGCCTGGTACGCCTACAACGGCGAGAAGATCGGCCAGGGCCGCGACAACGCCCGCGAGTTCCTGCGCGAGAACCCCGAGCTGTCGCGCGAGATCGAGAACAAGGTGCGCGAGTCGCTGGGCATTCCGCTGCTGGCCGCCGATGCCGGCGCCACGCCCGAGAAGCCGCAGAAGGCCGCCAAGGCCGAGAAGGCGGACAAGGGCGAGTAAGCCCTGCCGAGCGCGGCGCCTTCGCGGGGCCGTGCGAGCGAGCGATCGACCCCGCATGGCATTCAACGCCCCGTCCCTCAAAGGCCGCGCACTGCGCCTCCTGAGCCAGCGCGAGCATTCGCGCGCGGAGCTGGAGCGCAAGCTGGCCAGGCATGAAGAAGAGCCCGGCACGCTGGCGAAGGCGCTCGACGAACTGGCCGCCAAGGACTTCATCAGCGAACCGCGCGTGGTGGCCTCGGTGCTCAACCAGCGCGCGGCCCGTTCGGGTGCGCTGCGGGTGAAGCAGGAGCTGCAGGCCAAGGGCATCGCGCCCGAAGCCATCGCCGAGGCGGTGGCCGGCCTGCAGGACACCGAGGTGGCGCGCGCCACCGCCCTCTGGCGCCGCCGCTTCGATGCGCCGCCCGCCGACGCGAAGGAACGGGCCAGGCAAATGCGATTTCTGATGGCGCGCGGATTCGCGGGCGCCGTCGTGTCCAAGGTGCTCAGGAGCGACTTCGATGATGAAACCGACGAATGAAGACGGCCAGGCCGTGCAGTCCCGCGTCATCACGCAGCGCGTGGCCTGCGAATGGCGCCGCGCCTATGTGCTGGCGGCCGACCCCAAGCGGCTGCCCGACTGGGCCAGCGGCCTCGCCAGGAGCGCGCTGGTGCCGCACGGCGACCACTGGATCGTGCGCACGCCCGAGAGCGGCGACGCCCGCATGCGTTTCGCGCCGCGCAACGACTTCGGCGTGCTCGACCACTGGGTTGCGCCCGAAGGCGTGCCCGAGGTCTACCTGCCGTTTCGCGTGATCGGCATCGCGCCCGACGCCTGCGAGCTGCAGTTCACGCTGCTGCGCCAGCCGCACATGGACGACGCGGCCTTCGAGCGCGACGCGGGCTGGATCGCGCGCGACCTGCGCTCGCTGCGCAGCCTGCTCGAAGCCGACTGAGGCTCGGCCTTTCTCGCCTTTCCCGCCTTTTCAGCCGCGCACCACGATCGGCGTGAACTTGCGCCGCGCCTTCAGCTGTTCGTCGTCCCACTCGATGCCCAGCCCCGGCGTTTCCGGCGCGACCGCATGGCCCTCCTCGATGCGCAGACGGCTTGTCGTCAGGTCGTCGAGCTGCGGGATGTACTCGACCCAGCGCGCACTCGGTACCGCCGCGCACAGGCTCACGTGCAGCTCCATCAGGAAGTGCGGGCACATCGCGATGTTGTGCGCTTCGGCCAGGTGCGCGATCTTGAGCCACGGCGTGATGCCGCCCACGCGCGCCACGTCGGCCTGCACGATCGAGCAGGCGCCCTGCTGGATGTATTCGGCGAACTGCGACGGGTGGTACATCGACTCGCCCACCGCGATCGGCACCGTGGTGCTCGCCAGCAGCTGCGCATGCGCGCGCACGTGCTCGGCCGGCATCGGCTCCTCGAACCACGCGAGGTCCAGCGGCGCGTACTGGCGCGCGCGGCGAATGGCCTCGGCCACGGTGAAGCTCTGGTTGGCGTCGACCATCAGCTCGAAGTCCGCGCCCACGGCCTCGCGCACGGCCGACAGGCGCGCAATGTCCTGCGCCACGTGCGGCTTGCCGACCTTGATCTTCGCGCCCAGGAAGCCGTCGGCCTTGGCCGCGAGCGTCTGCTCGACCAGTTGCGCGGGCTCGATGTGCAGCCAGCCGCCCTCGGTCGTGTAGACCGGCACGCGCGGCTGCGCGCCGCCCGCCAGGCGCCACAGCGGCAGGTTCGACGCGCGCGCGTTGCGGTCCCACAGCGCGGTGTCGATGGCCGCGAGCGACAGGCTGGTGATCGCGCCGACCGCCGTTGCGTGCGTGTGGAAGAACAGGTCGCGCCAGATGGCCTCGTACTGCTGCGGGTCGCGCCCGATCAGGCGCGGCGCGAGGTGGTCGTTCAAGAGCGCCACGATGGACGAGCCGCCCGTGCCGATGGTGTACGTGTAGCCCGTGCCCGCCGAGCCGTCGTCGCAGCGCACGGTGACCATCACGGTCTCCTGCGTCACGAAGGACTGGATGGCGTCGGTGCGCCTGACCTTCGGCGCGATGTCGATCTGCGCGATCTCGACCTGGTCGATCTTTGCCATGGCGCTCAGCTCGCGTTGCGCATCACGTCGGGCGGCAGGTCGGCGCCGTGGAACTTCTTGTAGATGGTGTTGAGCTCGCCGCTCTTGAGCTGCGCCTTCACGAACTCGTCGAGCTTGGCCTTCAGGCGCGGCTCGTTCTTGCGCATGCCGATGGCCAGCATGTTGACCTTCATGGTGAACTTCGGCTCCATCTGCTTGGCCGGGTTCTTCTCGTTGATGGTCTTCAGGAGCGGCGGCGCGGTCGCGAAGATGTCGGCCTGCCCGCTCACCACGGCGGTGATGGAGGTGGCGTCGTCGTCGAAGCGCACGATCTGCGCGCCGGCCGGCAGGATCTTGGTCACTTCCTGGTCGTTGGTGGTGCCGCGCGTCGAAATCACTTTCTTGCCGGCCAGGTCGGCCGGGCCCGTGATGGTCATGCTCTTGGGCGCGCCCACCACGGCCAGGATGGCGGCGTAGGGCACGGAGAAGTCGACCACCTTCTCGCGCTCGGGCGTGACCGACATGCTCGAAATCACGATGTCGGCCTTGTCGGTCTGCAGGAACGGAATGCGGTTGGCGCCGGTGGTCGGCACGATCTCGAGCTCCAGGCCCAGGCTCTTGGCCAGCAGCTTCGCGGCCTCGACGTCGGAGCCGGTGGCGTTGAGCTTTTCGTCCTTGAAGCCGTAAGGCGGCACGGCCAGGTCGATGGCGATGCGGATCTTCTTGGCGGCGGTGATGGTGTCGAGCTGGTCGGCATGCGCGGCGGTGCCCGCGAAGGCCAGCGGCAGGGCCAGCGCGAGCGCACAAAGCAGGGCGCCGCGGCGGCGGGCGAAGAGAGAGTGGGTCATCGAATGTCTCCTGGTGTCGTGTGAATGAAAAAGAGCGACGGGCGCACGCGGCTCAGAGCCCGGTGCCGATGAACTGGCGCAGCTCGGGCGTTTGCGGGTTGCTGAGGATGCTGGCGTCGCCCTCCTCCCAGACCAGCCCCTGGTGCATGTAGATGACCTTGTCGGCCACGCCGCGCGCAAAGGCCATCTCGTGCGTCACCAGGATCATGGTCATGCCCTCGGACGCGAGCTTTTCCATCACCTTGAGCACTTCGCCGGTGAGCTGCGGGTCGAGCGCGGATGTCACTTCGTCGAACAGCATGAGCTGCGGCTTCATCGCGAGCGAGCGCGCAATGGCCACGCGCTGCTGCTGGCCGCCCGAAAGCTGCTCGGGGTAGGCGTCGGCCTTCTCGGCCAGGCCCACGCGCGCCAGCACTTCCATGGCAATGGCGTTGGCCTCGGAGGCGCTCGCCTTCTTGACCGACTGCGGCGCGAGCGTGATGTTCTGCTTGACCGTGAGGTGCGGGAACAGGTTGTAGCTCTGGAACACGATGCCCACGTCCTTGCGCAGCGCGCGCAGGTTCAGGGCGGGGTCATGCACCGCGTGGCCGCAGCACTGGATGGTGCCGCTGTCGATGGTCTCGAGCCGGTCGATGCAGCGCAGTGCCGTGCTCTTGCCCGAGCCGCTCTGGCCGATGATGGCCACCACCTGGCCGCGCTGGACCGAGAACGACACGCCCTTCAGCACATGCAGCTTGCCGAAGTGCTTGTGGACTTCGTTGAGTTCAACCACGGGCTGCATTGAGCTTCCTTTCAAGGGCGCGACTCCATCGCGAGAGCGGGTAGCAAAGAATGAAATAGAGAACCACCGCGCATCCGAAATACAGGAAGGGCTGGAAGGTCGAGTTGTTCAGCACCTTGGCGTTGTAGGAGAGCTCGGCATAGCCGACCACCAGCGACGCGATCGATGTGTTCTTGATGATCTGCACCAGGAAGCCGACCGTGGGCGGCGTCGCGATGCGCAGCGCCTGCGGCAGGATCACGCGGCGCATGCGCTCCCAGCGCGTGAGCGCCAGGCATTCGGCCGCCTCCCACTGGGCGCGCGGCACGGCCTGGATGCAGCCGCGCCAGATTTCGCCGAGGAAGGCGCTGGCGTAGACGGTGATGGCCAGCGCCGCGGCAACCAGCGCCGGCACCGAGCCGATGCCCGCGATGTTGGGCCCGAAGAAGCACACGCCCATCAGCACCAGCAGCGGCGTGCCCTGGATGACCTGGATGTAGCCCGCGGCCGCCACGCGCACCGCCTTGACGGGCGACACGCGCGCCAGCGCCACCGCCAGGCCGATGAGCCCGCCGCCCACGAACGCGAGCGCCGAGAGCTGCACCGTGCCCCATGCGCCCATCAGGAGAAAGCCGAGGTGATCGGCCGGCATGAATGTCATGGCGCGGCCCTTTTCAAAGCGGCGTGCCGAGCTTGCGCCGGCGCGGGAACACGACAAGGCCGAGCAGCCAGAAACCCAGGCGCATGGCATAAGACAGCGCCAGGTACACCACCCACAGCACGATGAAGATCTCGAAGTTGCGGAAGGTGTCCGACTGGATGCGGTTGGCCACGCCGAAGAGCTCTTCGGCGCCCACCGACGACATGATGCTGGAGGCCAGCATCAGCAGCACGAACTGGCTGGCCAGCGCCGGGTACACGCGCTCCACGGCGGGCCGCAGGATCACGTGCCAGAACACCTGCAGCTTGGACAGCCCCAGGCACTCGGCTGCCTCGAGCTGGCCCTTGTGGATCGACTCGATGCCGGCGCGGATGATTTCGCAGCTGTAGGCGCCGATGTTCACCACCAGCGCGAGCACCGCGCCGACCATGATCGGCATCGTCACGCCGGCGCTGGAGAGGCCGAAGATCAGGAAGTAGCTCTGGATCAGCAGCGGCGTGTTGCGGATCGCCTCCACGTAGCCGCCCGTCAGGCCGCGCAGCCAGCCATGCCGGCTGTTGCGGCCCAGCGCGCAGACAGTGCCCAGCGCAAAGCCCAGCACGGTGGCCAGGAAGGACAGCTGCACGGTCGTCCACGCGCCTTCCAGCAGCAGCGGCCATTGCGCCAGCACAGGCGCGAAGTCGAACTGGTAGTTCAAGATTGTTTTCTTAGATAAAACTTGATTTCACAACTGAGACTATCAGGGGCGTCTTTGTTTCTTGTTGGGGTTTGCGCCGATCTGCGGGTAAATCCCGATGATATTCAGGCCCCGGGCGGGCTTTTGCCAATGTGAATTTGTCTTTTGCTGGCGTACATTTGATTTCATACATGAAATGAAAATTTCATGAGCGCAAAACCAAACATCACCAAAGGACATTGCAATGAGCTCTCGCGTTCAGGGAAAGAACATCCTCGTCACCGCCGCCGGCAAGGGCATCGGCCGCGCCAGCGCGCTCGCGCTGGCCCGTGAAGGCGCCACCGTGTGGGCCACCGACGTCGACGAGGCCGCGCTGGCCGAACTCGCCGTGCTGGCGCGCGAGGAGGGCCTCGCGGGGCTGAAGACCGCGACGCTCAACGTGCGCGACAGCGCCGCGCTGCAAGCCTTCGCGCCGACGGCCGGCCGGCTCGACGTGCTGTTCAACTGCGCGGGCTTCGTGCACAGCGGCAACATCCTGGCGTGCGAGGAAGCCGACTGGGACTTCAGCATGGACCTCAACGTGAAGTCGATGTACCGCACCATCCGCGCGTTCCTGCCGGCGATGCTGTCGCACGGCGGCTCGATCATCAACATGGCCTCGGCCGCGTCGAGCGTGAAGGGCGTGCCGAACCGCTTCGTCTACGGTGCGTCGAAGGCGGCGGTCATCGGGCTCACCAAGGCGGTGGCGGCCGACTTCATCCAGCAGGGCATCCGCTGCAACGCGATCTGCCCGGGCACGGTCGAGTCGCCCTCGCTGCGCGACCGCATCGCGGCGCAAGCCGAGCAGGCCGGCGCCGACGAGGCCGCGGTGCGCGCCGCGTTCGTGGCACGCCAGCCGCTCGGGCGCGTGGGCAAGCCGGAAGAAATCGCGGCGCTGGTGGTGTACCTGGCCTCGGACGAGTCGGGCTTCACCACGGGCACCACGCACATGATCGACGGCGGCTGGTCGAACTGAGCATGAACAACAGCTCCACCATTGCCGCGTCCCGCGCGCTGGCAGGCGGCTCGGCCGCCGAAGACGCCATCTACCGCAAGGTCGGCTGGCGCGTGCTGCCGCTGTTGGTCGTGTGCTTCATCTTCGCGTACTTCGACCGCGTGAACATCAGCTTCGCCAAGCTGCAGATGCAGGGCGACCTGAGCCTGTCCGATGCGGCCTACGGGCTGGGGGCCAGCATCTTCTTCGTGGGCTACTTCATCTTCGAGGTGCCCAGCAACATCATCATGCATCGCGTGGGCGCCAAGCGCTGGATCGCGCGGATCATGATCACCTGGGGCCTGGCCTCCACGGCGATGATGTTCGTGAAGTCGGAGACCTCGTTCTACGTGCTGCGCTTTCTGGTGGGGGCGGCGGAAGCGGGCTTCCTGCCGGGCGTGATCCTGTACTTCACGTACTGGTTTCCGGCGCGGCGGCGCGCGCGCATCAACGCGTGGTTCATGACCTCGATCGCCATCTCGGGCGTCATCGGCGGGCCGCTGGCGGGCTGGATCATGACGCACTTCGCGGGCATGAACGGCTGGGCCGGATGGCAGTGGCTCTTCCTGCTCGAAGGCCTGCCGACGGTGCTGCTGGGGCTGGTGGTGCTGTGGCTGCTGGACAACCGCATCGAAGACGCCAAGTGGCTCGACGGCAATGAAAAGCGCCTGCTGCGCGCCAACGTCGATGCCGAGGCCGGCCAGGCCGAGCACAACTTCCTGGCGGCGCTGCGTCAGCCGGGCACCGCGCTGCTGGCCCTGATCTACATGTTCATGCTGATGGGGCTCTACGGCCTGACCTTCTGGATGCCGCAGCTCATCAAGAACACCGGCATCACGAACCCGCTGAACATCGGGCTGCTCACGGCCATTCCCTATGCGGCGGCCGGCATCGCGATGCTGCTGATCGGCGCGAGCTCCGACCGCTCGGGCGAGCGCCGCTGGCACCTGGGCCTGACGGTGGCGGTGGGCGGGCTGGGCTACATCTGCAGCGCGTACTTCGGCGCGTCGACCGGGCTGGCCATGGCCGCGCTCACGGTGGCGGCGGTGGGCGTGATCGGCTGCCTGCCGGTGTTCTGGACGCTGCCGCCCAAGTTCCTCACGGGCACGGCGGCGGCGGGCGGCATTGCGCTGATCAACTCGGTGGGCAACCTGGGCGGCATCATCAGCCCCTACATGGTGGGCAAGGTGCACGACATGACGGGCAGCACGCAGGTCGGGCTGTACGTGATCGCGGCGGTGACGCTGCTGGCGGCCGTGCTCATCCTGTTCGCGCTGCCCCGGCAGATCGCCGGCAAGGACCGCGTGGGCTGATGCACCGCCGTGCGTGTACGCTTGAAGCGCCATGAACCAAAAGAAGCCGAGCAGCCCTTCCACGTCGTCCAGTGAGCCCCTGTCGTCGTCCGAGCCGGACGACGAGTCGGAGGGCGGGCCGCGCTATACCGCGCCCGCGCTCGAGAAGGGGCTGGACATCCTGGAGGCGCTGGCCGACAGCGCCACGGGCTACACGCTGAACGAGCTGGCGCAGAAGGTCGGGCGCAAGGTCAGCGAGATCTTCCGCATGGCGGTGACGCTGGAGCGCCGCGGCTTCGTGCAGGTCGACGAGAACGACCGCTACACGCTCACGCTGCGCATGTTCGAGCTGGCGCACCGCCAGCAGCCGCTCAAGAGCCTGGTGAGCGCGGCGCTGCCGCTGCTGCGCGAGCTGGCCAACCGCTCGCGCCAGTCGTGCCACCTGGCCATGTACCAGGGCGGGCGCGTGGTGGTCATCGCGCAGGTCGAGAGCCCCGAGCGCTGGTCGTTCGGCCTCAAGGTGGGCGTGATGATGGGGCTGACCGATACCTCGTCGGGCCACGTGCTGCTGGCCTTTCGCGACGAGATCGACCGGGCGCGCATGCTGGGCACGCACATCCGGGTCGAGGGCGAGCAGGACATCGACCCGGGCGAGCTTTTCGCGATCTTGCGCGAGGTGCGTGAGCGCGGCCATGCGGCCATGCCGAGCCGGCAGATCCGCGGCATCACCAACATCGCGTTCCCGGTGATGGGCGCGGCCGACCACGTGATCGCGGCCATCAACGTGCCGCACCTGGAGCGCATCGACCAGAAGGTTGGTCCCGACCTGGTGCAGGTGCGGGAGATCGTGGCCAGCATCGCGGCGCGGCTGTCCGCGCTGATGGGCGCCAGCGGCTACAACGACAACGAGTAGCGCCGGCGGCGGCCCGCGCGGGCGCAAGCGTGGGTCGTCAGTGCGCTTCGGGGGCGTCGTCGAGCGACGGCGCTTCGTTCTTGTGGGCGGCGATGTCGCGCACGTTCTTCTGCACTGCCACCGCGCCGAACAGGCTCAGCAGGAAGGCCATGGCGTAGAAGCCTTTTTCGCTGTTGGCCAGCGTGGCGTTGAAGAGGCCGACGGCCAGCAGCGCGACCGACAGCAGCAGCGAGATCCAGCACAGGCCGTAGTAGATGCCGGTGACGGAGGTGCCTTCGAGGCGGTCGCGCACGGTTTTTTGCAGCGAGACGGCGGAGAACAGGCCGTACATGAGGATGGTGAAGTAGTAGCCCTTCTCGTTGAGCTGCATCGTGGCGTTCCACAGCCCGATGAGGTAGACCACGGCGCCGATGAACAGCGCGGCCCATGAAGCGGCGACGAACGCACCGGTCGGTTTCTCGAACTTGACTGCCATGGCGAACCTCCTCGTTGGAATGAGGCGCGATTATGGGGCGGCGCACCGGTGGCATGATCCGCGGCAGGCCGCCGAATTGCGCAGCAATCCACCGAAGCGGCCCTCAACTCTGGAGGAGCATCCCATGTCGTCTGACCCCGTCGGTCAACCCTCTCTCGCCCGCACCGGCGCCAAGGCCGGCCTCGCCTTCGCCGGCTCCGTGATCAAGGGCGGCCTGCTCGGCGTGATCCTGGGCGGCGGTGTTTTCTTCTTCTACCTGTCGCAGCTGCAAGGGCCGGGCAACACGGCGGCGCGCGCGGGTGGCGCGGGCGCCATCATCACGCTGCTCACGACGCCCTCGGTGCTGGTGGCGGTGTTGCTGCTGCTGTTCGTGGCCGTCTACGTGATGCTCGGCGTGGCGCAGGGGCGCGCACGCGCCATGCAGCACCTGGTGGCGGCGCGCGGCGAGGCCGTGTCGCAGCGGCTGGCCGGCGCGATTGCCGGACGCATCGAGGCGATGCCGCGCACGCAGGGGGCTTTGCATCGCGCGGCCGACTGGCTGTCGGTCGACGCCTTGAGCAAACAGCTGGCGCCGGTGCTCGGCGAGGGCAAGGCGGTGCGCTCGGTGGTGGCTTTCGTGCTGAACCGGCTGCCAATGAGCGAGATGCTGGCCGAATGGCAGGAAAGCCGGGCCGAACATGGCGGGCCCGCCGAGGGCGAAGACCCCGCGCTGCGCGCCCTGCTCACGCGCCGCATCAACGAGACGCTGCAGGACATGGCCACGCCTTCGCGCAAGCCGCTGTACGTCGCCCTGGGCGCGCACGCCGCCCTGCTGGGCGTCGGGCTCTGGCTGGTGAACTGAAAAGGAAGCGGGGGGAGCCTGTCGCTCAGAGCGACAGCATCAGCTTCAGGTTCTGCACCGCGGCGCCGCTGGCACCTTTGCCCAGGTTGTCCAGGCGGGCGATCACCACGGCGTGGTGGTGGTCCTCGTTCGGGAACACGCGGATCTCGAGGTTGTTGGTGTCGTTGAGCGCCTGCGGCTCGAGCTTGCCGTCTTCGGTCGGCGGCAGCACCTTCACGAACTGTTCGGGCGTGTTGCTGCGCGCGTAGTGCGCGGCCAGGGCGTCCTGCAGGTCGTCGGCCTTCGGCTTGCCGGGCAGCAGGTCGAGGTGCAGCGGCAGCTGCACCAGCATGCCCTGCTTGAAATTGCCCACCGCCGGGATGAAGACCGGACGGCGGGTCAGGCCCGTGTAGGCCATGATTTCGGGGATGTGCTTGTGCTTCAGGCCCAGCGCGTAGGTCTCGTACAGGGGCGCCTCGCCCTTCTCGTAGGCCTCGATCATGGTCCGGCCGCCGCCCGAATAGCCGCTGACCGAGGGCAGCGAAATCGGGAAATCGACCGGCAGGATGCCCGCGTCGACCAGCGGGCGCACCATGGCGATGGCGCCGGTGGCGTAGCAGCCGGGGTTGCCCACGCGGTCGGCCTTGGCCACGGCCTGCCAGTGGCCTTCGTTGAGTTCGGGGAAGCCGAACACCCAGCCGGGGGCGATGCGGTGCGCCGTGGAGGCGTCGATGATCTTGGGCTTGCGGCCGGGCAGCTGGTCGATCAGCGCGACCGACTCGCGCGCCGCGTCGTCGTGCAGGCACAGCACCACCAGATCGACACCGGCCATCAGGTCACGCTTGGCGGCGGCGTCTTTTCGCAGCTCGGGCGCGATGCTCACGAGTTCGATCTGCGGCATCGTCTGGAGCCGTTCGCGGATTTGCAGGCCGGTGGTACCGGCTTCGCCGTCGATGAAAACCTTGGCCATGATGGAGTGTGCCCGGGGTAGCTAGAAGAAAGTACGTATTGACCGCAACCCCACGTACAGTATTGGTGCGGCGCACCATGATACAGTCCGCGATTGTTCGCCGCCCCCAGCCGTCAGGCTGCCGTCGCCCGCGAACAACAGAGCAGAAACACTCTCAGTCCAAATCTCCCGTTCTCAACCTCCTCCTTCCGAGAGACATCCCTCATGAAGATTCACGAGTACCAGGGCAAGGAAATCCTTGCCAAGTTCGGCGTGCCGGTGCCGCGCGGCATCCCGGCCTATACGGTTCAGGAGGCTGTCGAAGCCGCCCAGAAGCTTGGAGGCCCGGTCTGGGTCGTCAAGGCCCAGATTCACGCGGGTGGCCGCGGCAAGGGCGGCGGCGTCAAGGTCGCCAAGACCATCGAAGACGTCAAGCGGATCGCCGGCGAAATCCTCGGCATGCAGCTCAAGACGCACCAGACTGGCCCCGAAGGCCAGAAGGTTCGCCGCCTGTACATCGAAGACGGCGCCGACATCAACAAGGAATACTACATTTCGGCCGTGACCGACCGCGCCACCCAGAAGGTGGCGTTCATCGCTTCGAGCGAAGGCGGCATGGACATCGAGGAAGTGGCCCACTCCTCGCCCGAGAAGATCATCACGGTGTTCGCGGACCCCGAAAAGGGCCTGACCGACGAACAGGCCAAGCAGATCGCCGACGGCATCGGCATGCCGGCCGATTCGACCGCGCAAACGGTCGACATCCTGAAGAAGCTCTACACCTGCTACATGGAGACGGACGCCTCGCTGGTCGAGATCAACCCGCTCAACCGTGACAGCAAGGGCAACGTCATGGCGCTGGACGCCAAGTTCAACTTCGACAGCAACGCGCTGTTCCGCCACCCCGAAATCGTGGCCCTGCGCGACCTCGACGAAGAAGACGCGGCCGAAGTGGAAGCCTCGAAGTTCGACCTCGCCTACATCTCGCTGGACGGCAACATCGGCTGCCTGGTGAACGGTGCCGGCCTGGCCATGGCCACCATGGACACCATCAAGCTGTTCGGCGGCGAGCCGGCCAACTTCCTGGACGTGGGCGGCGGCGCCACCCCCGAGAAGGTCACCGAAGCCTTCAAGATCATGCTGAAGAACAAGAACGTGGAAGCCATCCTCGTGAACATCTTCGGCGGCATCATGAAGTGCGACACCATCGCCACCGGCGTGATCGCAGCCTGCAAGGCCGTGAACCTGCAAGTGCCGCTGGTCGTTCGCATGAAGGGCACCAACGAAGTCGAAGGCAAGAAGCTGCTGGCCGATTCGGGCCTGCCGATCATCAGCGCCGACACCATGGCGGAAGCGGCCCAGAAGGTCGTGGCAGCAGTCAAGAAGGCCTAAGGAACAAGTCATGTCGATCTACATCAACAAAGACACCAAAGTCATCACGCAAGGCATCACCGGCAAGACCGGCCAGTTCCACACGGAAAAGTGCCAGGAATACGCGAACGGCAAGAACGCCTTCGTGGCGGGCGTGAACCCGAAGAAGGCCGGCGAGTCGATCTTCAACATCCCGATCTTCGGTTCGGTCAAGGAAGCCGCTTCGCAGACCGGCGCCACCGTGTCGGTGATCTACGTGCCGCCGGCAGGCGCCGCGGCCGCCATCTGGGAAGCTGTCGAAGCCGACCTGGACCTGGCGATCTGCATCACCGAAGGCATCCCCGTTCGCGACATGCTCGAAGTGCGCAACAAGATGAAGGCCAAGGAAGCGGCCGGCGGCAAGAAGACCTTGCTGCTGGGCCCGAACTGCCCCGGCCTGATCACGCCCGACGAAATCAAGATCGGCATCATGCCCGGCCACATCCACCGCAAGGGCCGCATCGGCGTGGTCTCGCGCTCGGGCACGCTGACGTACGAAGCCGTGGCTCAACTGACGGAAATCGGCCTGGGCCAATCGTCGGCGGTCGGCATCGGCGGCGACCCGATCAACGGTCTGAAGCACATCGACGTGATGAAGGCCTTCAACGACGATCCGGACACCGACGCGGTCATCATGATCGGCGAAATCGGCGGCCCGGACGAGGCTGACGCAGCCCGCTGGTGCAAGGACAACATGAAGAAGCCGGTCGTCGGCTTCATCGCCGGTGTCACCGCCCCTCCTGGCAAGCGCATGGGCCACGCCGGCGCGCTGATCTCGGGCGGCGCCGACACGGCCGACGCCAAGCTGGCCATCATGGAAGAATGCGGCTTCACCGTGACGCGCAACTTCTCGGAACTGGCCAAGCTGCTCAAGGGCAAGCTGTAAGAATCGGCCCCACGACACCGGCCGCAGAGCCGGGTCATGCGAGGACCACGCAGAAATAAAAAAGCGCCCGCACTGGATTGCGGGCGCTTTTTTCAATAAAACACAGTGGGATCAGAGACATGGAACTTCTTCAAAGCACGGACTTCTGGTTAGGTCTGCTCAAGATCGTCTGGATCAACATCATCTTGTCGGGGGACAACGCGGTGGTGATTGCCATGGCGGCGCGCTCGTTGCCGCCCGCACAGCAGAAAAAGGCCGTCATGTTCGGTTCGGGCGCGGCCGTGGTGCTGCGCATCGTGCTGACGGTGGTGGCGGCCAAGTTGCTCGCCCTGCCCTACCTGCAGATCATCGGCGGCATGCTGCTGCTGTGGATCGGCATGCAGCTGCTGAGCGAGGACGACGAGGACGACGGCGAATCCAAGGAATACGGCTCGATGATGGCGGCCGTGCGCACCATCCTCCTGGCCGACCTGGTGATGAGCCTGGACAACGTGATTGCCGTCGCGGCCGCCGCGCAGGGCAGCATGGTCCTGCTGATCCTCGGCCTGGCCATCAGCATTCCGTTGGTGATTTTCGGCAGTACCCTCATGATCAAGCTCATGGAACGCTTCCCGATCATCGTCATGCTGGGCGCCGCGCTGATCGGCTGGGTCGGCGGCGAAACGATCGTGAGCGACGTCGCCCTGCGCGAGACGCTGGCGGCCAACCCCTGGTTGCACTATGCAGCGGCAGCAGCCGGTGCGGTGTTTGTCGTGGCCACGGGCCGCTTGATGCAACGGCGCGCGCACGCCGCTGCGCACTGATTCGCGAAGTCTGCGCTGACAAACTATGGCGAGTGTCGGCGTCTCCCTGTTCTCTACCCGTCCCCCGCTGACCTGGGAGTTCGCCGCGCTGACCGACGTCGGCCGGCTGCGCGCCCATAACGAAGACGCCGTGCATGTCGACCCCGCCCTGGGGTTGGCCCTGCTGGCCGACGGCATGGGCGGCTACAAGGGCGGCGAGGTGGCGAGCGCCATGGCCATTTCGCTGTTGCACGCCAGCTTCGGCCGCTGGTTCGCCCAGGCCGGCATGCAGGCGCCGGCGCGCGTGGTCCGGCGTGCGCTGCAGGCGGCCACCGATGAAGCCAACGGCTCCATCCTGCACGCCGGCACCACCAATGCCGAGCTGCAGGGCATGGGGACGACCCTGGTGCTGGCGGCGTTCCGGCCGCAGCGCGTGGTGGTCGGGCATATCGGGGATTCGCGCTGCTACCGCGTGCGCAACAACAAGCTGGAGCTGCTCACGCGCGACCATTCGCTGCGCCAGCAGCAGCTCGACGCAGGCGCCATCACCGCCGAGGAAGCGCTGAATTCGCCGACCCGCAACCTCGTGACGCGGGCCGTCGGCGTGGAGGCCCAAGTCTTGCTGGAAATGCACGAACACAGCGCGCGACCTGGCGATCTTTATATGCTTTGCTCCGACGGGCTGAGCGAGATGGTTTCGGATGAGCAGCTTTTCACGCTTCTAGGACACGATGTCGGGCTTCAGAAAAAAGCTTCACTTTTGGTTGCAATTGCAAACGACAATGGCGGCAGGGACAATATTTCGGTTGTTCTGGCAAGGGCTGCCGTCGTGGAAGCGCCTCGCGCAGCCAAGTAGCAGGCCTGGAGGGCACCCCACCGTCCCGCCTGCCGTCATTCAAGCTTTGCAATCGGGGAGTCGGCAATGCCGAAGATGATCATTTCGGTCGATGGCGTTGTCATCGGGCAAGTGGCACTCGCCAAGGAGCGCACGACGCTGGGACGCCGTGCCTACAACGACATCGTGATCGACAATCTGGCGGTCAGCGGCGAGCATGCCGTGCTGCACATGAGCGATGGCGACGTCGAAATTGAAGACCTCAACAGCACCAACGGCACCTACGTCAATGCGCTCGCCATCCAGAAGCAGGCGCTCAAGGACAACGACGTCATCGAGGTCGGAGGCTGCCGCATCCATTTCCGCGCCCGCAGCAACCTGGCCATCGGCCCGGGTTCCGTGCGCACGCCGCCGAACGAGTTCTCCTCGGCGTCCATGCCGCTGTCGTCGGCGCCCACCGAATCGGGCGCGCTGGTCGAACTCGGCATTCCCGTGCTGCGCGTGCTGGCCGGCCCGAACGAAGGCCAGGACGTCGCGCTGCAGAAAGTCGTCACCACCATCGGCAAGCCCGGCGTGGCCGTGGCCGTGGTCACGCGCCGCCGGCAGGGCTACGTGGCCGCGGGCGTCGAGGGCAACGTCACGCTCAACGGCCTGCAACTGGGCACCGACGCGGTCGCCCTGCAGGAGCGCGACGTGCTCGAGCTCGGCGGCACCGCGCGCATGCAGTTCGTGCGGATCTGACCCTTCTTCCCTGAGTGCTCACGGCGGCGCAAGCCGCATGGGTGGCGCGCCGTGAGCGTGCTGCGGCGGCACTGGCCGCGCATCGTCATCACGCTGCTGCCGGTTCTGATGGCGCTGGCGCACGCCACCGGCATCTGGCAACTGAGCGCGCTCGAACGCCTTGACCGCCTGATCTACGACATCCGGCTGCGCGCGACCATGCCGCGCACGCTCGACCCACGCATCGTGATCGTCGACGTCGACGACGCCAGCCTGGCGCGGCAGGGACAATGGCCCTGGGCGCGCGACAAGATCGCCGGGCTCACCACCGAGCTGCTGAGCCGCCAGCAGGTGGCCGTGCTCGGCTTCGACGTGATGTTCCTCGAGCCCGACCGGAGTTCCGGCCTCGAGAGGCTCCGCGACATGGCCGTCGGGCCGCTGCGCGGCATGCCGGGCCTGGCCGCCGAGGTCGAGCGGCTCGCTCCCACGCTCGACCACGACGCCACTTTTGCCAGGTCGCTGGAAGGCCAGCCGGTGGCGCTGGGCTATTACTTCACGCACACCGAGGTGCCGAGCGCCAAGGGGCGACTGCCCGCCGCGCCGCTGCTGCCGGTCGACGCGTTCCCCGCGGGCGGCAGCTACGCCGCCCGCTGGAACGGCTTCGGTGCCAGCCTGCCGGCGCTCGCACAAGCGGCGCCGACGGCCGGCTTCCTGAACACCCTGGTCGGCGCCCAGGGTGACGGGGTGATCCGCAGCGTGCCGCTCGTCGCCCGCTATGACGGCGACAAGGCGCAGCCCGGGTATTACGAGTCGCTAGGACTCGCCGTCTATCGGCTGGCGAATGGCTTGCCGCCGGTGCGGCCTGTTTTTGCGCCCGGCGGGGCGGTGCCTCGGCTCGAATCGTTGCGGCTCGGTCCGCTGCGCGTGCCCGTGGACCAGACCGCCAGCATGGAAGTGCCGTTTCGCGGCCCCGGCGGGGCGGACGGCGGATCGTTCCGCTACATCCCGGCCGCGGACGTGCTCGACGGTCGGCTCGGCCCAGGCGAGTTGAAGGGCAAGATCGTGCTCGTCGGCGCCACGGCACCAGGCCTGCAGGACCTGCGCGCCACCCCCGTGGAGGCTGCGTTTCCGGGCGTCGAGGTGCACGCCAACATCGTCTCGGGCCTGCTCGACCACCGGCTGCTGAGCGTGCCCGACTACGCACCGGGCTACGAAGTGCTGACGGTGCTGGCAACGGGGCTGGTGCTGGCCCTCGGCCTGTCGCTGCTGTCGGTGCCGCGCGCCGTGCTGCTGGTCGCGGGGACGATCGCCGCGCTGGTCGGACTCAACTCCTGGCTCTTCGTGGCCCACGGCCTCGTGCTGCCCCTGGCGTCGGCGCTCGCCATGACGGCGCTGGCTTTCGTGCTCAACATGAGCTGGGGCTACTTCGTCGAATCGCGCGCGCGGCGCGGGCTGGTGCGGCTCTTCGGCACTTATGTTCCGCCGCAACTGGTCGATGAAATGCTCACGCAGCCGGACCGCTACAGCATGCGCGCCGAGAGCAAGCCGATGACCGTCATGTTCTGCGACATGCGCGACTTCACCCGCCTGTCGGAGCAGATGGCGCCGGCGGAACTGCAGGCTTTTCTCAACACCGTGTTCAGCCGGCTCACCGACGTGATCAGCGCGCACCGCGGCACGGTCGACAAGTACATGGGCGATTGCGTAATGGCCTTCTGGGGCGCGCCGATCGACACGCCTGGGCACGCCGCGCTGGCCGTGCGCGCCGCGCTCGACATGGCCGATGCCGTGCACGACATCAACATGACCCACCGCGCGAGCGGCCGACCGGAGATCAGCGTGGGCATCGGCATCAACAGCGGCGTCATGAGCGTTGGCGACATGGGCTCGGCCGCGCGCCGCAGCTACACCGTCGTCGGCGACGCGGTCAACCTCGCGTCGCGCCTTGAAGGACTGAGCGGGCATTACGGTGTCGAGATCGTCACGAGCGGCGCGACCCGCGAGCAGGCGCCCGACTATCTCTGGCAGGAGCTCGACAGCGTGCTCGTCAAGGGCAAGGCGCAGGCCGTGGCCGTGTTCACGCCCCTGGCCGAGCGCACGCCCGACGCCGAAAAAGAGTTGCAACCGCTGCTCGTGCGCTGGGGTGAAGTGCTGGCTGCCTACCGCCGCCAGGACTGGGCCGTGGGCCGGAACTTGCTGGCGCCCCTGCTGGCCGCAGATGCCAAAAAAGTCCTTTACCAGCTCTACGCCCAGCGTTTAGCCTCCATGGCGTTGCGGCCCCAAGACCCCAATTGGGACGGTGCAACCCGGTTCGAAACCAAATGACGACAGACACATACAAGGGGTCTCTCACAATGCAGGTTCGTGTGCTGGGCTGCTCAGGCGCCATCGCCAAAGACTGCCGCACCACCTCGTTTCTGGTCGACACGGACCTGCTCGTGGATGCGGGCACCGGGGTCGGCGACCTCACGCTCGACGAAATGACGGGCATCGACGACGTGGTGCTGACGCACTGCCACCTCGACCATATCGCCGCCCTCCCCTTGATGCTCGATGCCGTCGGCAGTCGCCGCTCCAGGCCGCTGCGCGTGCATGCGCTGCGCGCCACCATCGAGGCGTTGCGGGCACATGTGTTCAACAACGTCATCTGGCCGGACTTCGAGAGTATCCCCAGCCTGGAGGCGCCGTTCGTGAGCTTTCACGACATCGCGGTGGGGCAGATGCTGCAGCTGGGCAGCTGCGCGCCAAAGCTGATCGAAGTGCTGCCGGCCGTGCATACGGTGCCGGCCTGCGGCTTTGCCGTGCGGCGAGCTGCGGGCGGGGCGCACTGGGTTTTCAGCGGGGACACGGAGCGCAATGCGCCGTTCTGGGACCGGGTGAATGCGCTGGATGTGGCGATGCTGGTGATCGAAACGGCTTTCAGCAACCGCGAGCAGGCGCTGGCTGAGCGCAGCCTGCACCTGTCGCCCGTGATGCTGGCGGACGAGCTGGCGCTGATCGACCCGGGGAAGCAGTTTCCGATCTACATCACGCACACCAAGCCGGCGGAAACCGACGAGATCATGAGCCAGATCGAGGCGCTGGCGGAGCACCAGGTGGCAGGGGTGGCGCAGCGGGATATCCGGTGGTTGAAGGCGGATGGGGTGCTGACTTTTTGATGCAGTGCGGCGGCGCACTGGCATGACATATTTGTCACGCTTGTAGCATCTTGACGCAAGTTGTGTCACGCCGTGTAACACGATCGTAGACAAAGGTGACGCATTCGGTCAGTGGAAAGTTGGTTTCGCGGGTGGCACGGATGCTGCGGAAGTTCTCCCGCTCCGGGCAGGTTCCCGGGCGTAACAACCAACCAACCTGGAGTTAGTTCAATGAACCGTCGTACTCTCGCCCGCCGCGCACAGGCCGGCTTTACCCTTATCGAATTGATGATCGTTGTGGCGATCATTGGTATTTTGGCTGCTGTGGCGCTGCCGGCTTACCAAGACTATACGGTGCGCTCTCGTGTCACCGAGGCTATGGTTGCCGGCTCTGCCGCCAAGGCGACCGTTGGGGAAAATATCGCCGCTAATGGCGGGAAAGTTGACGTCGGCTCGTGCAAAGGAGTCACTGACACGACTGTTGCCACTGAGAATTTGGCAAGTTTGAAATGCACTGATGCATCTGGTGTGTTGACCATGGTAACGACCGCCAAAGCAGGCGCCACTACCGTAACGCTCAGCCCAGTGCCGAATGCTGACGGTACCGTTATTTGGACGTGTAAAGGCGACATTGCAAAGTATGTGCCTTCGCAGTGCCGATAAATTGATTTGAAGTAGAAAATTTGCAAGTTATTTGATAGGCTGAATTTTCTTTAAAACCCTCATCCGGCATTTGCCGGATGAGGGTTTTTTATTGAAATCGAAATGCTGGGGCGCCTAGCAATCAAAGACTTCAATCTCATAAATCGTCTCTTTTGAAGAGGTCGACTTAGCTGGATTGCATCGTCGGCAGCCACCTTGCGAATAAACGAACTTCTATAAGGATTTGACTCACGATCGCCGTGCGGCATAAATCTGTTGTTCTTGGACTTCTGACGAGCGGTCGTTTGAAGGCGGCGAGCGGCTTCAACTTCGGCAGTTGCCAAGTGCACAATCGTTACCGTTGGAAACGTTTCTCAATTCAGTTGACATTGAAGGTCAATGGTCTCGGTGGTCGATGAAAAAATTAGCTTTGTCAACACGTACGCAGGAAGGCTTCACTCTGATCGAGTTGATGGTCGTCGTGACCTTGGTTGCCATCTTGGCTGCGCTGGCGATGCCGTCATTCACGACCCAGATCGCCAATCAACGCGTAACTTCCGCAGCGCAGGACCTGCAAACCCTGCTCCAGTTCGCCCGCGCAGAAAGCGTTTACAAGCGCACGCAAAGCACCGTTACCGCGACAGGTCAGACCTGGCAAGCCAAGGACGGCGCCAAAGTGCTGCGTGAGGCGACGGTGTCCGATGTCGTCAGCATTGAACCCGGTTCTTCCGGCGGCTTGATCTTCGATGTGACAGGTCAGGCCAAGCCGGCTTCTGGCGGCGGCACCTCCTACACCGCGTCAGTTTCCGCACCCAATGCGTCGCGCGTGCAATGCCTCACCGTGACGGGGACGGGCCTAGTGCGGCTGAAGAGTGCGGCAACCAAGCAAGCCTGCTCTTGAGAGTCAGCATTTTTAGCACGCGTTCTTCCATGAATACCTCTCGCTCTTCATCGTCATCCCGGCAAGCGGGCATGAGCCTCATCGAGGTTCTCATGGCTGTCTTGCTGGTGAGCATCGGCCTGCTCGGCGCCGCAGGCATGCATGTGCGCGCCATCGGATTCACCGTCGACACCGAGCGGCGCCAGATGGCATCCATGGTCGCCTCCGAATTGATGGAGACGATGCGCGGCGACACGCTCACCGTTCTGGAAGTCAACGGCGTGCCCAAGGCGGATCTGGGTGGCTATGCGAAAGCGGCGGGGACCGAATTGGCCGCCGTCACGGGGGACGATTGCCAGCCGTTGGCTGCAGCTCCCGCCAAGCGGCTGGGCTGCTGGGGCGCACGCGCCAAGCAACTGATGCCTGAGCTGGGAGATGCTTTTGTCGCGAGCAACTTTGTCGTCGGCCTGGATGCAGGCAGCGGCGTGGTCTCGGTCACCGTGGCGTGGCCGGTCAAGAAGGGCCAGTGTCTGGATGGAAACGACAATGATTTTTGCTCCTTCACCCTGCGATCGAGGCTCTGAGCCCATGGCGCGCACATGTTCACCGACGCACGGCTGCGTCATCCGTCGCCCTCGGGCAGCCGAGCGGGGCATCTCGCTGGTGGAGCTCATGGTCGCAATGGCCGTGGGTCTCGTCGTCGTCCTGATCGCCACCACGATCTACGTGGAAGGCCTGCGCAACTTCAGTTTCCGCACCAGCCAGAGCGAGAACCTCGGCAACAGCCGGTATGCACTGGGAACGCTGGACGACGAGTTCACGAAGGCTGGCTACCGGCGTGATCCGACCCAGGCGATGGATGAAGCTTTTCCCGCCGATGGGGCTGCGCATCCGAACGGCTGCAAGTTTGCCGTGGGACAGGCCATCTATGCGGTCGACACGGGCACCTTGTGCATCCGTTATCAGGCGCGTGACAACAACGAGAAGGACTGCGCTGGCGCGGCGGCCGGTGTCGCCGGCCTGGGAGCTTATGAAGCGCCGCCCGCGCCAGCCTTGGGCGCGGGCATGTTCGTCGAAAGGTATTTCCTTGCAGGCGGCTCGCTGGTTTGCCGAGGTGGAAGTCAGTCCAAGACACAGCAGGAAGTGGCCGACGGGGTACGGGACGTGCACTTCGAGTTCGGGGTTGGCAAGGGCAGCGACTCCTTCGCCGAGCGGCGCGTCGAAGCATTCAAGGCCACCACGCCCGCGGCCGACGAGGTCATCAGATCCTTGCGCTATGCGATTCTGCTGGCAGCGTCGGCAGAAAAGATCACCGGGGGCATGGACTCCTCCGTATGCACCCGCTGGGAAGGCGTGGGCGGTACCAAAGCCAGCTGCGATGCCAGCAAGGGCCAGCTCTACCAGCTTGCGAGCGGCTCCCTCACGCTGAGAAACCTGATGCCATGAGCGCGCCACGCCTTATTTCAACGTCGTCCCGACGGCTGCGCCAGCGCGGAGCTGCGCTGTTCGTCGCCATGATCATGATGCTGCTGGTGCTGGTGTTGGCCGTGGTCGGCATGCGCACCATCACTCTGGAGTCGCGCATCGCCGGCAACGTGCTCGAGAGCCAGAAGCAGCAGGAAACGGCGGACGGTGCCTTGCGGGAAGGCGAGCGCATCATCCAGCAGTACGGCTTGCCGCTCGCCAAGTGCACCGAAGGTGCGACCAGCCCTGTCGACACCGACAAGAAGCCTTGTTACGTCGCGGACGCGCGCACCGACTCGTTCGGGCTGAACACCTCGTTCACCGTCAATACCAAGGCGGCCGGGTTTGCCATCCCTTACGGCTATTGGTATCCGCGCTACATCTCCACCGTCTGTCCCAAGGGGTCGAGTGCCACGTCCGCGCTCGACGCCGCAAGCACCGGCTGCACGGAGTTCTACGAACTCAATGCCCAGGCCTCCGCCGAAACCACCGTGCAAGCCTGTGGACCACAGGCGTTCTGCCTGCGGTCCACGGTCAATCTGTTCATCAAATAGTCGAGGAGGGCTGTGATGGCTCGTTCCGCAGGTTCAACCCGCTCACCCTTTCGTATTTTCCATACAGTCGGCTTGCTGGCGGCCGCGGCGGCCTTGCTGTTCGGCCAACACCTGGCGACCGCGCAGGATGGTGGAGACACGGCCCTGGCACAGACGCCGCTATTCGTAAGCGAGAGCAATCCGCCGCTGAACATGCTAGTGATGGGGCGCGACCACAAGCTCTACTACGAGGCCTACAACGACGCCTCCGACCTGAACGGCGACGGCGTGATCGACGTGGGCTACAAGCCCAACCAGATCGACTACTACGGTTATTTCAACAATAACGCCTGCTACGAGTACGCCAACGACAAGTTCTCGCCTGTCGCGGCTGCCACGGGTGACAAGAAGAAGATCTGTGCGGGAGGAAAGCGCTGGAGCGGCGATTTCCTGAACTACCTCGCCACATCACGCATGGATGCCATCCGCCGGGTGCTCTATGGCGGAATGCGCGTGACCGACAGTACCAGCAGCACCGTTCTGCAGGCGGCCTATGTACCTCGTGATGCACATGCCTGGGGCAAGGCCTATGACCCGGCTCGCGATGGCGCTGTCTACGACATCAGCGACTACGCGCCGCTGGCGCAGCCGGTGAGCGGCACTCGCCATCTCTTTGCCGTGACCACACTGGGCGAAAGCGACGACAACGCGATCCCACGCCTGCGAGTTCTCAACGACTCGAAGTTCCAGATCTGGGACTGGGTTTCCAAGGAGGGCACTGCGGGCCAGGACGTCTGTCTGGGCGGGGTCGCATGCGCGGCGAGCGGCGGCTCGGCATTCGAGATGATCCCCAGCAGCGGATATCGGAATCTGAGCATCAAGACGTGGAAGAAGACAAACAACGCGGGGACGCCTGGGAACGCCTCGCAAATGATCAGCTTCTTCACTGCGAACGGGATCGCTGCCAACCTGTGCGGCACGGGTTCGATCAGCGCGATCGACATCACTGGCGGAAACAACAACCCGTTCAACGGCGTCAATGGCTGCACTCAGGACAACTACCTGACCGAGATCACGGGTGAGATCTACATTCCGAAAGCGGACACCTATGTCTTTGGCATCGATGGGGACGACGCCGTGGAGGCTACCATCGATGGCGGCAGCACCTGGGGCTGGTATGGCGGCCATGGCTCGAACCGCAGTCAGGACAATCTGCAAACCTACTCCAAGAGCATCACCTTCACCGCCGCAGGCTGGAAAACGGTGAAATTTCGCCATGTCGAAGGAAGTGGCGACGACAACTGGGGCCTGGCCATGAAGATCACGCGGCCTGCCAGCGCCATCGCGACCAACAAGATCCGCGTGGAAGCCTGCTCGAGCACCGATTCGGCCTTGCGTGAGGCCAGTTGCAAGTCCTACCCGAACAATGGCGGCACGGCCATCTACAAGCCGACCGGCTTGCTGCACGACTTCGGTGAAAACAACAAGATGTACTTCGGCCTGCTCTCTGGCTCATACCAGAAGAACATCGCTGGCGGCATCCTGCGGCGCAACATGAGCAGCTTTGCGGACGAAGTCAATCCGCAGACTGGTGTGTTCCAGACCAATGTCGCCGGCGTCGTCGCCAACATCGACCGCCTGCGCCTGATCGGCTTCAACGGCAGCCAGTACAACGATTGCGGCTGGATCACCGATGGGCCCATCAGCGGCAAGAACGACCCATCGATGTGCGCGATGTGGGGCAACCCGGTCGGCGAGATGATGTTCGAGACAATGCGTTATTTCGGCGGAGCCTCCGGCGCGCATACGCAGTACGACTATGGCAGCGGGGCCAAGGACAGCGCGAATCCGCTGAACCTTTCCAAGCCTGACTGGGTGTCTCCCTACGCGGCAAAGCCCAGCGGCGGCGGCTACCAGCATTGCGCGCGCCCGGTGATGACGGTCCTCAGCGACATCAACCCTTCGTACGACACGAAGATGCCTGGCAGTCGTTACCAGTCCATTGCGGCCAATGCGGACGCACTGGCCAACTTCAATGTCGCCAACGAGGTGAATGCCATCGGCGCGGCCGAAGGCATTCATGGCAAGAACTTCTTCATCGGCCAGTCGACCTCGGCCAACGCGAACGGCGCGCCCTCGGTGAAGACCGTTGACGATCTCTCCTGGGTGCGCGGACTGTCGCCCCAGGAGCCCAGCAAGGAAGGCAGCTTCTACTCTGCGGGGGTGTCTCGCTTTGCCGCCAACAATCCCGTTTTCGGCAACGCCAAGGGCAAGAACCGGCTGATGACCTATTCGGTGGCCATTGCTTCTCCGCTGCCGGAGATTCGTTTTCCGGTGGGTGGTGGCCGGTTCGTGACGATCTCCCCCTTTGCCAAGTCCGTGACCGGCTTCAGCATCGATCCCACGCGCTTCGCGCCGACCAATCAGATCGTCGACTACTACGTGGACCGCATCGCCAACACCGGCACGGCCGACCAGAACGCTGCGATCAACGAGGGGCGGCCTTATGCGGAGTTCCGCATCAACTATGAAGACGTGGAGCAGGGCGCTGACCACGACATGGATGCCATCTCGCGCTACATCGTCTCGCTGCAGGCGAACGGCAGCGTGAAGGTCGACATGGTGTCTGAGTACGCTGCGGGCAGCATTGGCCAGCACATGGGCTACGTGATCTCCGGCACGACCCAGGACGGCATGTATCTTGAAGTGCGGGACAAGGACACGGGTTCCGTGTATTACGCGCTGAACACGCCTCCCACCCGTGCGCCTGGCTATTGCGTGGCACGATCCAACGATGCCGAGTGCGCCAACCTGCCGCTCTCGGCCAGCCGGACCTTCACGACCAGCACAAGCAGCACCTCGGGCAGCTTTCTCAAGGATCCTCTGTGGTACGCCGCCAAATACGGCATGCCGGGGCGTGACCCCGCCACGATCGTGGGCGACCCGGACAACTATTTCCTGGTCACCAACGCCACCACGTTGAAGGCGCAGATGACCAAGGCCTTCAATGACATCCTGCAGAACACGAACTCTGTGACGGCGGTGTCGGTGGACGTGCCTGGTGGCACGATCGCCGCGGGCGCCGACCTCTACCGCACCCGCTTCGAGGCCGATGGCTGGGTCGGTGACGTGATCCGCGAAAGGCTCACCGAGAACGCCACCAAGGGCTTGAACTATGTGCGGCAGTGGAGCGCAGCGGAGAAGCTGGTTGCGCGCGGCTCCGCGCGAGACAGAAACATTCTCTACGCTGGTGCCGGCACCACTACGCCGACATTGCGCCCCTTCACCTTTGTCGGCATCAATGGCCAGCCGGCCGATGCAGCCTGGCTCACGGCACTCAACAAGAATCCCGCTACGAGCCTGGCGGATGCGAAGGCCGAACAGCGCATCAGCTTCCTGCGCGGTGAGAGCGATACGTTCCGTGTCCGCAAGAGCTTGCCGAGCGGGAGCCCCAATCTGCTGGGCGACATCGTCAACTCTTCGCCGCTGCGCGTGAAGGGTGCGCTCTACCGGGCGGGAGCCGCCGATCCGCTGGAAGGCACCGGCAGCAACTACGGGGCCTTTGCCGCCGGCCAGGCAAGCCAGCCGGAGATGATCTATGTCGGCGCCAACGATGGCATGTTCCACGCCTTCCGCGCCGAGAACGGTGTCGAGCAGTTCGCCTTCATTCCCACGGCGATGCGCAACAACCTGAACACGCTCACCGCGCCCGACTACGGCAAGAAGGACGGGACACCTCACCGCTACTACGTCGATGGCACGCCCGTTGCCTCGGACGTGTATTTCGGCGCGGCGTGGCACAAGGTGCTGATCGGCAGCCTGGGCGCGGGCGGCAAGCAGGTATTCGCACTGGACATCACGGACCCCACGTCGCCCCAGTTGCTGTGGGAGTTCGGCTCCGATCAGAACGCCAACATGGGCAACTCGCTGCCGCAGCCGACCATCGCCCGCCTCAACGATGTCGGAACCACCAAAGGCAAGTGGGTCGCGCTGGTGCCCGGCGGTTATCAGGGGGGCAACAGCTCTGCGGGTGGTGGTGGGGCGAGCATGTTCGTCCTCGACATCTCGAACGGCAGCGTGCTCCGGCGCTTCGACCTGGATGGCGGCATGACGGCTGCCGAGCTGACGGCGTCGATGCCCCTGGGCAACGGTCTGTCGCGCGTGACCGCCGTGGACAACACCCGCGATGGCAAGGCGGACGTGGCTTATGCCGGTGACCTGGCGGGCAATGTGTGGCGCTTCGACATGAGCAGCGGCGATATCTCGGCGTGGACGGTGCAGAAGTTCTTCACCGCCAAGGACGCGGACAGCAAACGCCAACCGATCACGGCGGCTCCCTACGTGACACAGCACCCCACCGGAAAGGGCGATCTGGTGATCTTCGGTACGGGCCGCCTGCTGACGGCCAGCGACAAGAGCAACATACAAAAGCAGACCGTGTACGGCATCTGGGACCGCTACAGCGCCAGCGGGGCGACGGCGCCCACGCCATTGCCGACGGCGTCCAAGGTGCGCGCCGATCTGCAGAGCCAGACGTTCACGGAACTGGTGGCTGGCTCAGGCAACTTCTCGCTGACGAACAACACGGTGAATTGGTACAAGACCGGCGCCTCCGGCACGCAGGACGCCAATGTGGAGAAGTGGGGCTGGGTCGTGGACCTGCCGCGCAACGGGGAGAAGATGGTCTACGACATGACGCTGTACGGCCGGGGACTGTTCCTTTCGTCGGTGCGGACTTCAGAGGATCCTTGCGCCGCGGGCATGAGCGGCACGATCTACGGCATCGATCCGAACGGTGGCGGCCGTACCGACTACGTGGTGTTCGACATGAACGGTGACGGTGTCTTCAATTCCGCTGACGTAATCGGTGGTGGGCAGGTCAATGGCACGGACACGGGCGCAGGCAAGCAGACCATTCGCGGGGAGCGGGTGTTCGACCCCAGCGCGAATGCCGAGCGGCGGGTCAACCACGGCTTGCAGTTTGGCCGCCAAAGCTGGCGCAAGCAGCCGCCGAATCCGCCTAAATGAGGAAATGCATGTTTGTGAAGGAGAAACCAGTGCGCAACGCTGAAAAGGGCTTCACCCTGATCGAGCTGATGATTACGGTGGCTGTCGTCGGCATCCTGGCGGCGATTGCCTATCCGTCGTACACGGAGTACGTGCTGCGGTCCCGCCGAGTGGAGGCGCAGAACATGCTCAATGATGCTGCTGCCCGGCAGGAGCGGTGGAAGGCGCAGAACGGCAAGTACGCGGCGCAGGCGGATTTGGCAAAGCTGAATGTGCCAAATGGGGGCGGCTACTACGCCCTTTCCCTGACTTCGACCGACACCAGCTATGTGTTCAAAGCCCAGCGCGCGGGCAAGCAACTAGCGGACAGCAAGTGCGGCGACTTCACTCTGGACGACACTGGCAAGAAGGGCATCTTCGCAGGCACCCCAGGTACGCCGGAGACCTGCTGGCGCTAGGTGATGAATCGCCCCGGGGATCTCACCCCACCACCCAACTCCCCGACTTCCCCCCATGCTTCTCCAACACATGCACATCCGTGATCCGCATCCCCCGGTCCACCGCCTTGCACATGTCGTAGACAGTCAATAACGCCACCTGCACCGCCGTCAGCGCCTCCATCTCCACCCCGGTGGGCCCGACGGTCTCCACGGTCGCGGTACAGGCCACCTGCGGCGCTTCCCCCGCATCCGCCAGCGCAAACGCCACGGCCACCCGCGTCAGCGCCAACGGATGGCACAGCGGAATGAGGTCGCTGGTCTTCTTCGCCGCCTGGATCCCCGCGATGCGCGCGATGCCCAGCACGTCGCCCTTCTTCGCCGTTCCCGACTCGATCAGCGCCAGCGTTGCCGCCTGCATCTCGATGCGGCCCGTGGCCACGGCCACGCGGTGGGTGGAGGCCTTGCCGGCTACGTCGACCATGTGGGCCTGCCCCTGGGCGTCAAAATGCGTGAGAGAGCTCATGTGTGAACGTTCGGTTGGAGGATGCATCATACGAGCCCGAGCCACAGACGAGGAATGCCGCGCTTGACTCCCACTCCACTCCGCAAACGCCGTTGGACGCCCACTCTGCGGACGTTCTGCGCTACTTTCTTGATAGCGTCCCAGGCCCTGCTGCCGATCCCCGCCCTGGCGCAGATGCAGCAGATCCTGCCCGGCCTCGGTGACGGCGGCGAGATGACGGCCAGCGCCGAACGCCACCTCGGCGACCAGATCGCCCGCGAGCTCTTCCGCGACACCGACTACATCGACGATCCGGTGATCGCCGCCTATGTGCAGGATATCTGGCAACGCCTGTTGGCCGCCGCCCGCACGCGCGGCGAGCTCACGCCCGAGCTCGATGAGCGCTTCGCCTGGACGATCCTGCTGGGCCGCGACCGCAACATCAATGCCTTCGCGCTGCCCGGCGGCTACCTGGGCCTGAACCTCGGCCTCGTGGCCGCGGTCGGCAGCCGCGACGAGCTGGCGACGGTGCTCGGGCACGAGCTCTCGCACGTCACCCAGCGGCACATCTCGCGCATCATGACCAAGCAGGGCAAGCAGATGCCCTTGATGATCGCCGGCCTGATCCTCGGGATGATCGCGGCGAGCAAGAGCCGCAGCGGCGACGCGGGCCAGGCCGTGATCATGGGCAGCCAGGCGATGTTCGCGCAGAACCAGCTGAATTTCTCGCGCGACATGGAGCGCGAGGCCGACCGCATCGGCTTCGGCGTGATGACGCAGGCGGGCTTCGCGCCGCAGGGCGCGGCCACGATGTTCGAGAAGCTGCAGTACGCCTCGCGCCTGAACGACAACGGCTCGTACCCCTATCTGCGCAGCCACCCGCTGACCACGGAGCGCATCTCCGACATGCAGGGCCGTTTCCAGTTCCGCATGGACACCACGCCGCCGCTGCCGCTGGTCATGGACCACGCGATGATCGCTTCGCGTGCCCGTGTGCTGACGCGTCCCGGCGTCGATGTGCTGCGGCTCTGGGTCGATGCCGCGGCCACCGGCGAATTCGCGAAAAGCTCGCCGGCGCAGCAGGCCGGCACGCTCTATGCGGCGGCGCTGTCGGCCAAGGAAATGCGCGACTACAAGGCGGCACGCGCGCTGGCCGAGCGGCTGGTGGCGCGCACGGCCGAGGACCCCGCCGCCGCCAGGCAGGCGCGCTGGCTCAGTGCCGAAATCGAACTGGCCGCGGGCGCGCCTGCCAAGGCGGCCACGTTGCTCGACGCCAAGTCGAAGGAGCGGCCCGAGATGATGCTCGCTGCCGAAGCCGCGAGCGCGACGCGCCAGCCCGCGCCGATGATTCCCGTGTTGCGCGATTGGGTCGCCGCGAACCCGCGCGACGCGACGGCGTGGCATGCGCTGGCCAATCTGTACGGCGCCCAGAACGACACGCTGCGCGCCGTGCGCGCCGATGCCGAGGCCAATGTCGCGATCCTCGACTACCCGGCCGCGCGCGACCGCTTCAAGGCGGCGCAGGAGCTGATGCGCCAGTCAGGCAAGGCGATCGATCACTACGAGGCGTCGATCATCGACACCCGTGCGCGGGCCGTGGAGGCGTTGGTGAAAGAGCAGGCGGCCGAGCCGCCGCTGAAGTAGGTCGCCGAGCGGCGTGGTGGCTGGCTGACAGGCTGACGCGCTGACGGGCTCAGGCCTTGGACAGCAGCCCGCCCAGTGCCGATTCGATCAGCAGCCCCAGCAGCGAGTAAAGCAGCGAGCCGATCAGCGCGGCCACGAAGCCGTTCACGTGAAAGCCGCCGAGCAGCCCCGACGCGGCCCAGAACAGCAGCGCGTTGATCACGAACAGGAACAGTCCGAGCGTGACGATGGTGACCGGCAGCGTCAGCACCACCAGTACCGGCCGCACGATCATGTTGAGCAGGCCGATCACGGCCGCCGCGATCAGCGCGGAACCGAAGCTGTTGACCTGGACGCCGCTGTAGAGATAAGCCACCGCCAGCAGCGCGACGGCGCTGAGCAGCCATTTGATGATGATGCGCATGCGGCGCAGGATACCCCAGGGCCTCAAAAACAACGAGCCCCGGTGCGTTGCCGCACCGGGGCTCGTCGAAGAACGTGAAGCTGCTTACTCGGCCAGCTCGTTCGCCAGCACCAGCAGCGCGCCCATGCCCATCACGGCGCCGGGAAAGGCCCAGCCCGACTGGTGCGCCGGCTTCTGGTCCGGCGTGACCGGCTCCAGGTCGACGCCGATCTTCGGACGGCGGGCATCGACCACGTGCACGGCGCCGTGCTCGCGCTTGAGCTGTGCGGTCAGCTCGGCCAGCGGGCCCTTGGCCAGCACCGGCGTCACCTGGCCGCCGTTGCGCTCGAGCAGCGGCAGCATCTGCGCCTGCACCTTGCTGAACCACTTGGCGCGCCAGTTCTCGCGCGCGCTGTGGCTCACCCACTTGCTGATGCGATGCGTCATGCGCGGCGCGCAGGCCACGAGCACCCAATGGCGCGCCACGACGCTGTTCGCGTCGGGTGCGAGTTCGGCGAACTGCTCACAGGCGTAGGTGACGTCGTCGATATAAAGAATGATCTTTTCCATGGCGTGCTCCTTCGGATAGTTAGAGTGACAGAGACTGGCTAGAGGCGGAAGTTCGAGGGATTGCCACCCATTGCGATCAATGGGTGGCAATCGGCGATCAGGCGGTCGTTGCCGGGGTGGCGGGCTTGTTGCGGGCGTGCCGCGCGGCAGCCCACTTGCCCACCGCCAGCACCAGCAGCGCACCGCCGATACCGGCCGCGTACTTGATCGTGTCGGTCTGCGGCACCTTCGGCACCCAGGTCCAGGCGGCGACGTTCGCCAGCGCGGGGTCGGACACGGCCATCGTGCCGGCGATCCAGCCGAGCAGCATGCCGCCCAGCGTGATGATCATCGGGAACTTGTCCATCAGCTTGATGACGAGCTGGCTGCCCCACACGATGATCGGGATGCTCACGAGCAGGCCGAAGATCACGAGCGGCATCTGGTGGTCGGCACCGGCGCCTTGCGCGGCACCGGCGATGGCGATCACGTTGTCCACGCTCATCACCAGGTCGGCAATGATCACGGTCTTGACGGCGCCCCACAGCTTGTCGCTGCCGGTGATGTTGCCGTGCGCGTCGTCATGCTCGGGAGCGAGCAGCTTCACGCCGATCCACAGCAGCAGGATGGCGCCGACCAGCTTCAGGAACGGAATGGCCAGCAGCGTGAGCGCGAAGAAGATCAGGATGACGCGCAGGATGATGGCGCCGGCGGTGCCCCAAAGAATGCCCTTGGTGCGCTGCGCGGGCGGCAACTTGCGGCAGGCCAGCGCGATCACGACGGCGTTGTCGCCACCGAGCAGGATGTCGATCATGATGATCTGACCGACAGCGACCCAGAACTCCGGGGTCATGAACAGTTCCATAGATTCCTCTTTTGTTGTCGCGCCCCTGTCTCTCCCTTCAGGGGACGACGACGGAAGGCGCATGCCGATGCGTTTCGATTCATCCCGTGCGGGAGGTCGAAAGCGAGGAATGAGGGCCGGGTGACTCCGGGGACTCGCGAACGCTTCGACCAAACCTGCACAGGTTCAAATCGAAGGTCTTGCTCGACAGCATTCGCGCTCTTCAGGAAAAGAGCGCGTGCGCTGCCCGGCAGGCCGGAAGTGTTTTGCTTCGTATTGACGACCTGACGATTCGCGCCGTCGTGAACGGCGGTCGGGAGCTACTCCCCTTCGTGGGCGGAATTAGAGCATCGAAGCCCTTGGCGGCGCAACCGAAAGTTTTCAGGGGCTTAAAGAGAACGGCCTGAAAACCCGCGCAAACAGTGCATCGAATGCTCTTCTATTTGTAGCGCGCATGGCCCTTCGCGGCTTCGGGACATTGCCGGACTATGATCCCCGCTCGCTGCATTTTTCACTCTTCATGGCCGCCATACACATCACCGACATCGAGGCCGCCATCAACCATTGGCGCGAGAAAACGCCCTCGCCCGACGGGGTCACGCTCGGCCCCGAATTGCGCGCGCTGGCCGAGGTCTACGCGCTCATGGTCTTCCATCACGAGGAGGAGGTCGACGAGCGCGGCTTTCCGCCCAAGGCCTGGGCCGCCTGGATGGCCTGGTACGACAGCACGCCCGACACGCCGTGCATTGCCATCTGTTCCACCAGCCAGGGCGACGACGAATGCAAGGGCTGCGGCCGCAGCTTCGACGAAGTCCAGTTCTGGCCCGCGATGAGCCCGGTCGAGAAGCGCGCCACGTGGCGCCGCATCACCATGGAAGACTCGGCCTGGCGCTTCAACCGCTACGCCGAGCGCGCGCGCGAAGCCGAGCCCGTAAAACCGTCCTCCGGCAATTCGGACGCCGATCCCGAGTTCGACCCCGACAACGAACAAAGCTGGGCGCCCTGACGATGCGCCGCCTCGCGCAAGCACCCAACCTCGCCATCGCGACCGTGTGGGCACACGCGCTGCGCGAAGAGGGCGTGGCCGCCACGGTGCAGCGCGAGTTCCTCGGCGCGGTCATGGGCCAGTTGCCGCCCGACCAGTGCCTGCCCGAGATATGGATCGACGACGAGGCCCAGTTCGACCTCGCCAAGCGCCTGCTGCACGCGCTGCAGCACCGCCCGCAACGCAGCTGGCAGTGCGTGTGCGGCGAGCACGTTGAAGGCGGCTTCGAGCAGTGCTGGCAGTGCGGCGAAATGATGCCGGCGGCCTGACCCGGCCGCCGGGCCTTACTTCCAGCGAAGCAGCTCGATGTCGATGCTGTTCGTGCCGTCGCCCAGCGTCAGCGTGTTTTCCTGGATCGTCGCCTGCAGCTGCATGCTGCGCTGCGCGAGCGCGGCCAGCGCCTGCGAGGCCTCGGTCGGCACGCGGTAGACCTTGAGGTTCTGCGGCCGCGTGAGCTTGTTCTCGATGCCGCGCCACCAGATCTCGGCCGCGTGGTTGAAGCAGTAGACGATCACCTCGTCCGCCTTGCCGCAGGCCTTGATGATGGGCTTGTCTTCGGGCTGGCCGACCTCGATCCAGATCTTCACCTCGCCGGTGAAGTCGCGCAGCCACACGTCGGGCTCGTCGACGTTCGACAAGCCGGCGCCGAAGGCCAGCGTGCCGTCGCCCTGGCAGACGTCCTGCAGCTGGTGTGCGTTGAGCGCGAGCGCGACGAGCCGGATCATCATCCGTTCGTCGGTCTCGCTGGGGTGGCGCGCCAGGGTCAGCGCGTGGTCGGCGTAGTAGCCGTGGTCGATGTCGGCCACCGCGAGGGTGGCCTTGAAGATGGTGGATTTGAGGGCCATGGGTGCGCGAGTGTATGCGCCGCGCGCACCCGGGGCCCGTCCGGCCTAGAACGCCACCGAGGCCTGCAGGTACACCGTGCGCGGCTGTCCCACGTACTTGCCGCCGTTGTTGTCCACCGAGCGGTTGAAGTAGCGGCGGTCGAACAGGTTCTTGATGCCCACGGCCACCTTCAGGTTGCTCATGTTCTTGCCGAAGTCGTAGCCGGCGCGCAGGTTCACGGTCGCGTAGCCCGGGATGTTGCCCAGGCGGCCGGTCGCGTCTTCCTGCGTGATGTAGACCGCGCCCGTGTCGGGCGAGCCCGGCGAACGCTGCTTCGACTGCGCGTACAGGTCGGCATTGAAGGTCCACGGGCCGCGCTCGTAGCGCGCGCCCAGCGTCGCCACGTTGCGCGAGTAGAAGGGCAGGTCGCGCCCCGCGAACACACCGGCCTTCGAGATGGCCTGCGTGTACGTGTAGCTGGCCGACACCGACGCGCCCTTGAGCGACGGGTTCAGCTCGGCCAGCTCGTAGCGCAGCGCCGACTCCAGCCCGCGGTGCTGCGTGGCGCCCAGGTCGGTCCACTGGCCGTCGCCCACGATCGAGCGGGCCAGCTGCAGTTCCTTGTCGAAGTCGATGTTGAACAGCGTCAGCTCGCCGCTCCAGACCTCGCTCTTGTAGTGCGTGCCGACCTCGTAGGTGTTGGCTTTTTCGGCGTGCAGGCCGTTGGTCGACTGCGCGAGCTGCGCGTACTGCTGCGGGCCGAACGACACACCCGCGTTCGCGAACAGCGACCAGCGCTCGTTCATGCGGTACATCACCGACACCGTCGGCAGCACCTCGTTGGCGTCGGCCTTCGGTTGCAGCGCGCTGGTGACGCGGCTGCCGGTGAAGTTGATCACGTCGTTGAACGAGCGGATCGACTCATAGCGCACGCCCGGCGTCACGGTCCAGTTGCCGAAGTCGATGCGGTCGTCGATGTAGAACGCATGCGCGGTCGTGCCGCCCTTGCTCGTCTGGTACGCGGGGTTGGCCAGGCTGTAGGCGTCGAAGCCCGGGCGCGGCCGGTAGTAGGCGCTGCGCGTGGCGGTTTCCCTGGTGTCTTCCTTCAGGTAGCGGTAGCCCACGCTCACCTCCTGCACCACGCTGCCCGAATCGATCAGGCGCGAATAGCGCGGCTCGACGGCAAAGGTCTTGTAGCTGCGCGGCGCCGCGGTCAGGCGGCGCTGGCCGGCGGTGGTGCCGCTGCCGTCTTGTTCGATGTGGCTGCCGCGGAACGAGTCGGTGTAGTAGGTCAGCAGCTCGAACTTGTTCACGCCGTCGTTGTGCGTGTACTTGATCGAGCCGTCGGTGCGGCGGCCCGTGAACTCGTCGAAGGGGCGGTCCGACTGGTACGGGTTGGCCGCGAACTGCGCCGTCGTCAGGCCGCCGGGCATGGTGCCCTGGCCTTCGAAGTGATGCAGCGAAACCGCGATGTCGTCGGTCTTCGAGAGGCGGTAGGCGCCCTTGAGCATCAGGTCGTCGATGCTCGTGCGGTCGTTGCTCTGGCGGTAGCCGTCGCCGTGCGTGCCCGAGTACAGCAGCGCCAGGCCCAGGCCGTTCTCGTTGGTGCCGCCGATGAACAGGTTGGGCGTGGTCTTGATGCCGCCGCCGTGGCTGGCGCTCTCCACACCCACGCTGGCCTCGGCCGCGAAGGTGGTGGGAATCGCGCGCGACACGAAGTTGATGATGCCGCCCACGTTCTGGGGTCCGTAGCGCACCGAGCCCGCGCCGCGCACCACGTCGACCGCTTCCAGGTTGCCCAGCGACAGCGGCGCCAGCGACAGCTGCGGCTGGCCGTAGGGCGCATAGGCCAGCGGCACGCCGTCCAGCAGCACGGTGGAGCGCGGCGACAGCCGCGAGGTCAGCCCGCGCACGCCCACGTTCAGCGAGATGTCGCTGCCGCCGGTGCCGTTGCTCTCCTGCACCTGCACGCCGGGGATCTGGCGCAGCACGTCGCGCACGCTGGCCGAGCCGCTTTCCTGGATCTGCTTGCGCTCGATGATGGTCCGCGCGCCGGCGTGTTCCATCACCTTGGTTTCGCTCGGGTTGCCGAGCCAGTCGCCGGTGACGGTGATGGCCTCGAGCGATTTCGACGGCTCGGCGGCGGCGGCTGGCGCGTCGGCGGCGAAGCTCTGCAGGCTCAGGGGCAGAAGCGCCAGGGCGATGGCCGTGCGCTTGTGTCGGTGCTTGTGCGTGATCAAGGAATCCCTCTGTTCTCTATGTTGTCGAATGAATCTGCGGTGCCCGAGGCCGCTGGCGTTCGGTGCGGCGGCGCCACCAGAGCCACACGCCGCTCAGGCCCAGGCCGCCGAGCGCCAGGCCCAGCAGCGCCGTGAGCACCTGGTGCGGCACGCCGCCCAGCTCGCCCGTGTGCAGCGGGTAGATCACCGCCACCGCGCCGTTGCCGGCGTCCAGGTCTTGCCACTTGCGCGCCGCCAGCACCTCGCCCGTGACCGGGTTCAGCCACACCGAGCCGATGCCGTTCGGGTGCGGGTCGTCCGACAGCCGGAAGCGCACGCGCATCGGCCGGCCGGCCTTGCCGGGCACCTGGATGTAGCCGATCGGCTGGCCCGGAAAGGCCTGCTGCGCGCGCGCCACGAGGTCGTCGAGCGGCAGCTTGGGCCCCGTGCCGGCGCCCTTGGCGATCACGGGCGGCTTGACCGGCTGCTGCCCCAGTGCCTGCGAAATGAAGCCGCCCAGCGGCCGCCATGCCATGTAAGCGCCCGTGGCGACTGACACCGCGATCAGCAGGCCGAGCACCGCGCCGCCGGTGCGGTGCAGGTCGAACAGCCCGCGCAGCAGGCCCCGGTCCAGCGTGATGCGAAGCGAAGGCGGCCAGCGCACCGGCCACCACAGCACCAGGCCCGTGACCAGCAGGAACAGATAGGAGAGGGCGACGAAGGCCAGGATGCCCTTGCCCGTGTCGTCGAGCAGCAGGCTGCTGTGCAGCTCGAACAGCAGGTTGTAGGCCCCTTCGTGCGTGCCGCGGCGTCCCTGCTCCATGCCGGTGGCCGGGTCGAGGTAGAGCGTGCCCTCCCATTGGCCGCGCACCAGCACCCAGAGCGTGTCGCCGGGTTGGCGCGGCGGGCGCAGCGTGAAGTTGGCGTCGGGGCCGAACTCGGCGGCCAGCCGCTGGCGCAGCGGCTCCAGCGGCAGCGCGGCCTGGCCGGCGTCAGCGGACGATGCCGCCGGGTTGGCGACGAACAGCGCCCGGTGGGTGTAGCGATCGAGCGGCAACGCCACCACCAGCACCGCGCCCAGCAGGGCGGTGAGGGCGAGGATCGGGCCCAGCGTGAGGCCGATCCAGCGGTGAACCTTGAGCCAGAGGCGTCTCAGAGGGGCGCGCATGACCAACAGGGACGGCGAGTCCCGGGCAAAGTGTTGTTGGCTGGCGCCCCGTGGGGGCGTTGGCTGGAAAAGAGCGTGCCCGACGTGAAACAGCCGCCCTTGGGCGGCTGGTGTATCGGTACACGAAGCCTTAGATTCTACCGGCGAGTTCCGCGGCCTTGCCTACATAGCTGGCGGGAGTCATGGCCAGGAGCCGGGCTTTTTCTTCTTCCGGGATCTCCAGCGAGCGGATCAGGCCGTGCAGCGCCTCGGCCGTCACGGTTTTGCCGCGCGTCACTTCCTTGAGCTGCTCGTAGGCGCCCTGCACGCCGAAACGGCGCATCACGGTCTGGATCGGTTCGGCCAGCACTTCCCACGAGGCGTCGAGGTCGGCGGCAATGGCTTCCTCGTTGATCTCGAGCTTGCCCAGGCCGGTCATCAGGCTCGCATAGGCCAGCGTGGCGTAGCCGAAGGCCACGCCGATGTTGCGCAGCACCGTGCTGTCGGTCAGGTCGCGCTGCCAGCGGCTGATGGGCAGCTTCTCGCTCAGGTGGCGCAGCACCGCGTTGGCCAGGCCCAGGTTGCCTTCGGCGTTCTCGAAGTCGATCGGGTTGACCTTGTGCGGCATGGTCGACGAGCCGATCTCGCCCTTCTTCAGGCGCTGCTTGAAGTAGCCCAGGCTCACATAGCCCCAGATGTCGCGCGAGAAGTCGATCAGGATGGTGTCGGCGCGGGCCACCGCGTCGAACAGCTCGGCCATGTAGTCGTGCGGCTCGATCTGGATGCTGTACGGCTGGAAGCTCAGGCCCAGGCCCAGCGGCGCCGGCGTCTCGATGACCTTGCGGCTGAAGGCTTCCCAGTCGAACTCGGGCCAGGCGGCCAGGTGGGCGTTGTAGTTGCCGACCGCGCCGTTCATCTTGCCCAGCAGCTGCACCGAGGCGATCTGCGCGCGCGCCTTCGACAGGCGCACCGCCACGTTGGCGATTTCCTTGCCGACCGTGGTCGGGCTGGCGGTCTGGCCGTGCGTGCGCGACAGCATCGACACGTTGGCGAACTGGTGCGCCATTTCGCGCAGCTTGGCGATCAGGCCGTCGATGGCCGGCAGCATGACCTTGTCGCGCGCGGCCTGGATCTGCAGGGCGTGGCTGGTGTTGTTGATGTCTTCGCTGGTGCAGGCGAAGTGCACGAACTCGGCGGCGGCCAGCAGCTCCGGCCGGGCTTCGAACTTGGACTTGATCCAGTACTCGACCGCCTTCACGTCGTGGTTGGTGGTTTTCTCGATTTCCTTGATGGCCAGCGCGTCGGCCTCGGAAAAGTGGGCCACCAGGCCCAGCAGGTACTTGCGGGCGCCGCCCGTCAGGGGCTTGAATTCGGCGAAGCCGCAGTCGGACAGCGCAATGAACCACGCCACCTCGACTTGCACGCGCCGGTGCATATAGCCCTGTTCGCTCATCAGCGGGCGCAAGGCCGCGAGTTTGGCCGCGTAGCGGCCGTCAAGGGGGGAAAGGGCGGAGACGGTGGAAAAGCTCATGCCCGAATTTTAGGCGGCCGCCGGTCCGTGGGGCGCGCCCGACACATTGGGGTCGATTCGGGCCTCTGGTTTTCCCGTTCACCTAAAATGACTATTAACAAATGTTGTCATAGCTTAGGGAGAGAGCCTTCATGAAACTGATCGGATCGGCCGCCAGCGCTTACGTGCGCAAGGTGCGCGTGGTGCTGGCTGAAAAGCGGCTCGATTACCAGTTCGTGCTCGAGGACGTCTGGGCTGCCGACACCACCATCGCCAGCTCCAATCCCCTCGGGAAGGTGCCCTGCCTGATCATGGAAGGCGGCGAGGCGATGTTCGACTCCCGCGTGATCGTCGAATACCTCGACACCCTGTCGCCCGTCGGCAAGCTGATTCCGCAGCAGGGCCGCGAGCGCGCCGAGGTCAAGACCTGGGAAGCGCTGGCCGACGGCGTCATGGACGCCGGCGTGCTCTGGCGCCTGGAAGCCACCTGGGCCGGCCGCAACGACGGCGAGCGCAGCGCGGCATGGATCGAGCGCCAGCGCACCAAGGTCGAGGACGGCGTGGCGGCCATGGCCAAGGGCCTGGGTGACAAGCCCTTCTGCAGCGGCATCCACCTGAGCCTGTCGGACATCGCGGTCGGCTGCACGCTGGGCTGGCTGAGCCTGCGCTTTCCCGAGATCGACTGGCGCGCTGACCACGCCAACCTGGCCAAGCTGTACGACAAGCTGATGCTGCGGCCCAGCTTCATCGACACCCAACCCTGACGATGCAAAAAGGCGCCACCCGGCGCCTTTGTCGTTTCAGAGCCCCGTGAACCGGGCCACCGCCGGGAAATACAGCCGGTACGGCAGCAGCCGCATCAGCTTCATCCAGAAGGTGAAGCGGCGCGGAAAGTGGATCTCGAAGGCGCCCTTGCGCCAGCCGTCGAGCATGGCCTGGGCCGCTTCGGCCGGCGTGATCAGCGCCGGCATCCTGAAATCGTTCTTCGCCGTGAGCGGCGTGTCGACAAAGCCCGGCTGCACCAGGCTCACGCCGATGCCGCGCGCATGCAGGTCGATGTACAGCACCTCGGCGAGGTTGGCGAGCGCGGCCTTGGTCGGGCCGTAGGCCAGGCTCTGCGGCAGCCCGCGAAAGCCGGCCACGCTGCCGGTGATCGACACATGCCCCGTGTTGCGCGCCACGAAGCCGGGCAGCACCGCCGCCAGCAGGTTCAGCGCGCCGACGTAGTTGACCTGCTGGTGCGCGAGCATCGTCTCCAGCGAGAACGCGTCGGCGCGCAGCGCGTCGTAGGTGGCGGCGTTGTAGAGCACGAAGTCGATCGTGCCGGCGGCCGCCAGCAGGTGTGCGTGCGCGGCGGCCACGGCGGCGGCGTCGCGCACGTCGAGCGGCAGCACGATCACGCGCGGCGGCCGGGTGGGGTCGTTGTGCAGCACGGCCAGTTCCTCGAGCGCCTCGGCGTTGCGCGCCGACACCCCGACCCGCGCGCCGCGTTCGAGCAGCGCCAGCACCGTCGCCCGGCCGATGCCGGTGGATGCACCGACGATCCACGCCGTCTTGCCCTGCCAGTCGGTGAGCGGCGGGTTGAGCGGCTTCAAGGCGAGGCTTTCGCCGCAGGCATGGGCGCTGCGGAAGCGCTCGGCCGGATCACCAATGCCCACAGCGATGCGCCCGCGAGCACCTTGAGCACGCAGGGCAGCAGGCAGTAGGCCAGCGACAGCGCCTGCAATGCCGCCGGTTCGCGCGCGCCCGGCACGTAGCCGGCCAGCCCAAGCAGCGGCAGCGCCAGCCCCGCAGCCAGCGCCAGGTTGAGCTTGGTCGCGAAATTCCACCAGCCGAAGTACGCACCGGCATGCGGCTGGTCGCCGGCCTCGGCGATGATCCCGGCCAGCAGGGCGCTCGGCAGCACGAGGTCGGAGCCGATGGCAAAGCCCGACAGCGCGCACACCACGAGAAACGGCACCGCGTCACCCGCGCCCATCGCGCCGGCCCAGGCGAACACCGCCACCGACATGCACATGCCGCAGAGCCACGCGCGCGCCAGCCCGAAGCGGCGCACGATGCGCAGCCACACCGGAATCGACGCCGCCGCCATCACGAAGTACAGGCCCAGGAAGGCCGGCTCCAGCGAGGCCGGCGACTGCAGCCGGTCTTGCACGAAGAACAGCACCAGCGTGGCGGGCACCGCGCTCGCGATGCCGTTGAGCACGAACACCGCCAGCAGCCGGCGAAACGCCGGGCGGCGCAGCGGCAGCCGCAGGTCGACCGCCGTGTGCGGTGCGTTGCCTCGCACGGGCCGCGGCGCCCGCGTCCAGAACACCCAGCCGAGCACCAGCAGCACGCCGAACAGCGTCACCATCGCGGGCAGCCCGGCCAGCGTCGGCACCACCGAGGCCAGCACCACGCCGACCAGCCCCATGCCCTCGCGCCAGCCGACGATGCGCCCGCGCTGCAAGGCGTCGCCGCCCAGCATCGCGCCCCACGACTGGTGCGCGATGCTCAGCATGCTGTAGCCCGCGTAGGTCAGCGCCAGCAGCAGAGCCGCCGCCACGAGCAGCATGCCGTGGCGGGCAGGGTCGACCAGCGCCTGCGGAAAGAACAGCAGCCCGAAGCCCAGCAGCAGCACGCCGGCAGCGACCGCGCCGGCGCCCAGCACCGCCTGCGGCGAGCGCGCATGCAGCCGGTCGCTGAGCCGCCCGAGCAGCGGGTCGATCAGCGCATCGAGCAGCCGCGCGCCGAGCAGCACCGCGCCCAGCGTGGCCAGCGGCACGCCGAAGGCGCGCGCGTAGTGGTTGGGCAGCAGCACGTAGAGCGGCAACGCGACGAAGGCGAGCGGCAACCCGAGCAGCCCGTAGCGCAAGCCGTCGAGAGGGCCGAAGGAGGACACGGGAGAGGGCAGTGGCAACGCCGCGCGGGTCTAGCGCTTGCGCAGCGTGTACTGCACCACGTCGATGTTGGCCTGCGAGAACGCGGCCTCGCAGTAGGCGAGGTAGAACTCCCAGATGCGCATGAAGCGCTCGTCGAAGCCCAGCTGCAGGATGTGGCTGCGCTGCCCGAGGAAGCTCTCGCGCCAGCGGCGCAGAGTCTCGGCGTAGTCGGCGCCGAAGGCGAACTCGTCCACCACCTCCAGCCCCGCGGCCTCGGCCTCGCGGCGGAACTCGCGCGGGCAGGGCAGGCAGCCGCCCGGAAAGATGTACTGCTGGATGAAGTCGGTCGAGTCGATGTAGCGGTCGAACAGCTCGTCGTCGATCACGATGCTCTGCACGCAGGCGCGGCCGCCCGGCTTGAGCAGCCGGCTCACGCTCTGGAAGTAGGTCGGCCAGTACGCGCGGCCCACGGCCTCGACCATTTCGATGGAGCACACGGCGTCGAAGGGCGCGTCGGTGATGTCACGGTAGTCCTGCAGGCGCAGGTCGGTCTTCTGGCCGGCGGTGCGTTGACGGGCAAAGGCCAGTTGCTCGGTGGAAAGCGTCACGCCCGTCACCGAGGCGCCGAAGTCGACCGCCGCCATCTCGGCCAGCGCGCCCCAGCCGCAGCCGATTTCGAGCACGCGGTCGCCGGGCTTCACGGCGGCCAGTTCGAGCGCGCGGCGCACCTTGGCGCGCTGCGCCTCGGGCATGGGTTTGGAGAGGTCGCCTTCGAACCAGGCCGACGAGTAGTTCATGGTCTCGTCGAGCCAGAGCTTGTAGAACGCGTTGCCCAGGTCGTAGTGCGCGTGGATGTTGCGCGAGCTGCCGGCCTTGCTGTTGCGGTTCAAGAGGTGCCGCACGCGGTACAGCAGGCGGCCGAACCAGCTGCCGTACACCACGTCCTCGATGGCGCGGCGGTTGGCGATGAACACCTTGATCAGCTCGGTGAGGTTGGGCGTGGTCCAGTCGCCGGCGATGTAGCTCTCGGCAAAGCCGATGTCGCCCGACTTGAGCGCGGCCTTGCACACGTTCCAGTTGCGCAAGGTGAGCGAGGCCGTGGGGCCGCTGCCCGGCGTGGCGCCGAAGTGCCGCACCGAGTCGTCGGGCAGCCGCACGGTGAGCGAGCCGTAGGCCAGCCGCTGCAGCAGGCCGAGCACGGTGCGCGCGGCGCCGGGCGCGTCCTGAGGCAGCGAGAAGCGGGAAGCCGTGGTGGTCGAGAAAGTCATGGATTCGCCTGCTGCTGGTTGTCGCGTGAAACGAAATGGGTGGGCGGCGCCGGCTTGGCGACGAAAGGCACGCGCTTGAGCCACAGCTTCGCGGCCTGCCAGTGGATGCGCGCGATCAGCCCGAAGGTCATGGCCGGGTAGCGCCACAGCGCGCGCCGCACGCTGGCCGCGTTCATGGGGGCGAGTTCGCCGCTCACGCTGGTCTGCAGCAGCGGGCCCTCGGCGTCGTCGTGGTCGATGCGCACCACGGTGCGCGTCATGTCGGCATCGACGAAGAAGCGGAAGCGGTAGTCGCCGCTGACCTGGCAGAACGGCGAGACATGAAAGGCCTTGCTGGCCTTGAGTTCGGCGCCGTACACCGGCCGGTCCAGCAGGTAGCAGTGGCGCTCGCCGAAGGTGTTGTTGACCTCGACCACGATCGCCCGCAGCACGCCTTCGGGCGTGTGGCAATACCAGAAGCTCACGGGCTTGAAGGTGTAGCCGAACACGCGCGGATAGCAGTGCAGCCAGGCTTCGCCGGTGGCGTCGTGGATGCGGTGGGCGGCCAGCAGCTCGTCGAGCCAGGCCAGCGCGCCGCCTGCATCGGGCGCGCGGCCGTCGCCGTGGTCGACGTCGTGAAAGGACAGCGCGGCGCGGCGGTTGAGCGCCACGGCCTGGCTGCCGCGTGCGCGCAGGGTGCGCATCGGCAGCATCAGGAAATAAGTGGGGTAGACGAAGGCGTTGCGCGCCGGGCGCAGGCGTGCGTGGCGGACTTCACCGAAGCCCATCAGCGGCACGGCCTGCGCGGGCGTCATGCCGCGTGCCTCGCTGCCGCCGTGTCGGCGCCGGGGGACAGCCGCGCGCGCAGGCCGGCGGCCGCGGCCAGGCCGGCCTTCAGGCCGTCTTCGTGGAAGCCGTAGCCCATCCACGCGCCCGCGAACCAGGTGTTGCGCTGGCCCTGCAAGGCGGGCACTTCGGCCTGCGCGCGAATCGCGGCAAGGTCGAGTACCGGGTGGTCGTAGTCGTATTCCGCCATGACCTGACTACGCTGGATCTCGCGGACCGGATTCAACGAAACGACGACCGGCTGTTCCCACGGCAGCGGCTGCAGCTTGTTCAGCAGGTAATGCAGGCAGACGCGGCCCGATTCGCGCTCGCCGGCCGCCGCGCGCTCGTAGTTCCAGGCGGCCCACGCCGCGCGGCGCTGCGGCAGCACGGCGGCGTCGGTGTGGAGCACGGCGTGGTTGGCCTGGTAGCGGATCGCGCCCAGCACCGCGGCCTCGGCCGGGCTGGCGTCGCCGAGCATGGCGAGCGACTGGTCGGAGTGGGTGGCCAGCACCACGTGGTCGAAGCGCTCGGTGCCGGCGTCGGTGGCCAGCAGCACGCCGTGCTCGGCGCGGGTCACGCGCCGCACCGGCGTGTTCAGGCGCTTGTCGGTCAGGCCCGCGACGATCTTCTCGACGTAGTGGCGCGAGCCGCCACGCACGGTGCGCCATTGCGGCCGGTTGGCGATCTGGATCAGGCCGTGGTTGTGGCAGAACCGGATCATGGTCGCCACCGGAAACGCCAGCATCTGGGTGGTCGAGCAGCTCCAGATGCAGCCCATCATCGGCAGGAAGTACCAGTCGCGAAACGCCGCGCCGAAGCGCTGGGCGTCGAGGAACTCGCCCAGCGGCTGGGCCAGTTCGCCCTCGGTGCCGGCCTCGGCGATGCGCGTGGTCAGGCGGTTGAAGCGCAGCAGGTCGCGCAGCATGCCCAGGAAGCGGGCGTCGAACAGGTTGCGGCGCTGCGCGAACACGGTGCCCAGGTTGTTGCCGCTCCACTCGAGCGCCCGGCCGTCGTCGCGCGTGGCTTGCACCGAGAACGACATCTCCGACAGCGCGGTCTCGACGCCGAGCTCGGAGAAAAGACGGATCAGGTTCGGGTACGTGCGGTCGTTGTAGACCAGGAAGCCGGTGTCCACGCCGTGCGCGACGCGGCCGGCGTCGGTGGCCGAGCGCGGCAGTTCGACCGTGGCCGTATGCGCGTGGCCGCCAAAGTAGTGGCCGGCTTCGAAGAGGGTGACGGCTGCCGCGTTGCGCAGCGAATGTGCCGCGGCCAGGCCCGAGATGCCGGCGCCGATGACGGCGATGCGCGGGGGCTGCGTCATGACGCAAACCCCGCCCGGCTGGAAGACAAAAATGCTGCGAGGCGCCCCGACGCGAAGGAGGGAGGGAGGGAGGAGGAGAAGAATCGCCTCGGGATTTCGACCGGACGGCAGGCGTCCGGAAGACCTCGCAACATGAAAACCGGTGGGCAATCACTGCCCACGCAAGTTAGGAGCGCTGCGCCCGTGGCACGGTTCCCACCGCAGAGGTAAACATTTGTTTCGCTGAGTTCACGGAGGATTGGACGCATCGGTAAATAATATTACCGATCCGTCTTTTTGTGAACTGCTCAGTCTTAATTCGGCCCGAGCTGCTTCTCGATGACGTTCACGAAGCCGTTTTCGTCGGGCGCCGTCATGCTCGACCACGCCTGCACGACCTTGCCGTCGCGCCCGATCAGGTACTTGTAGAAGTTCCACTTGGGCGTGGTGCCCGAGGCCTGCGCGAGCTGCTTGAACAGCGGGTTCGCGTCGGTGCCGCGCACCGACGACTTGGCGAACATCGGGAATTTCACGCCGAAGGTGCTCTCGCAGAAGTCGGCAATTTCCTTGTTCGAGCCCGATTCCTGCGAGAAATCGTTCGACGGGAAGCCCAGCACCACGAGACCGCGCGCGCGGTATTTCAGGTCCAGCGCCTCCAGCCCCTTGTATTGCGGCGTGAAACCGCAGAAGCTGGCCGTATTGACCACCAGCACCACCTTGCCGGAGTACTGGCACAGGGCCTGGGGTTTTTCATCCTGCAGCCGCGGGAAGGTGTGCTGGAGGATGGCGGGGCACCCCGTGGCTTCGGTGGCGGCGGGTGCGGCAGGTGCTGCTTGCGCGCTGGCCGGAAGGGCCGTAAACAGACTCGCCCAGAGGGAAATGGCCGGTCCGAAGCCAAGGAGCATCGACAATAAGGAGGGGGTTCGCATGGCGGACTCCTGGTTCAAAAGGGAGGGTGTGCATCCGTGCCGCAAAGACGCACGTATACGCATCATCGCGCGTCTGTCATGGTCGCGCCAAACGGGCCGACTAAAATCGACGGCCATAGAAAGACATTGATGCTCTATCCGGAACTCTTCAGACAACTCGAATCCGTCCGCTGGGACATGGACAAGGACATTCCCTGGCAGTCGTTCGACGCTTCTTTGCTGACGGAAGAGCAGGCGCAGACCATCAAGATGAATGCCATCACCGAGTGGGCGGCGTTGCCGGCCACCGAGATGTTCCTGCGCGACAACCGCCACGATAGCGACTTTTCGGCTTTCATGTCGATCTGGTTCTTCGAAGAGCAGAAGCACTCGCTGGTGCTCATGGAATACCTGAAGCGTTTCAGCCCCCAGCACGCCCCCACCGAGGCCGAGCTGCACGAAGTGCGCTTCGACTTCGACCCGGCGCCGCCGCTGGAAACCCTCATGCTGCACTTCTGCGGCGAGATCCGCCTGAACCACTGGTACCGCCGTGCCGCCCAGTGGCACACCGAGCCGGTCATCAAGCACATCTACACCACGCTGAGCCAGGACGAAGCCCGCCACGGCGGCGCCTACCTGCGCTACATGAAGCGCGCCATGGAAAAGTTCGGCGACGAAGCCCGCGCCGCCTTCACCAAGGTCGGCGTCCTGATGGCCAGCGCCCGCCGCACGGCGCAGGCGCTGCACCCGACGAACCTGCACGTCAACAAGGCGCTGTTCCCCAACGACACCATCCAGAGCCGCATGCCCGACCCGGACTGGCTCGAGCACTGGCTCGACAAGCAGATCAAGTTCGACGCCGTCTGGGAAACCAAGGTCGGCGAGCGCATCCTGCACAACCTGAGCCTGCTCATGAACCGCAGCTTCAAGACGGTCCAGGAACTGAACCGCTACCGCAAGGAAATCGCGGCCTCCCTGGGCCCCAAGCCCGAGTACCAGGGCGCCTGAGCAAGAAAGAACATCGCCCCGCACCCCGGGGCGATTTTTTTGGAGCGCGTGTCACAAACCACGCGTGCCAGCCGTCTAGCAGCCATGGACGACGCCACCCTCACTTTCGACCGCCACCGCCCGCGCCTGCAGGGCATCGCCTACCGCATGCTCGGCTCCATGGCCGAGGCCGAGGAGGTCGTGCAGGACGCCTGGCTGCGCTGGCACGAAGCCGCCCGGGACACCTTCGACAGCGCCGAAGCCTGGCTCGTGACGGTGGTCACGCGCCTGTCGATCGACCGGCTGCGCGCCGCCAAGGTCCAGCGCGAGCACTACATCGGCGCCTGGATGCCCGAGCCCACGCTGACCGACGCGCCCACCACCCCCGAGCAACTGCTCGAGCGCGCCGACAACATCTCCGTTGCCTTCCTCGCCGTGCTGGAGCGCCTGGCGCCCGAGGCCCGCGCTGCCTTCCTGCTGCGCGAGGTGTTCGATGCCGACTACGACGAGGTCGCCCGCACCCTCGGCAAGAGCGAGGCCGCCTGCCGCCAGCTGGTGCACCGCGCCAAGGCCCAGGTGCAGGAAGGGCGTCCGCGCTTCAGCGTGCCGCGCGAGACCCATGAGCGCCTGCTGCGCGCCTTTGCCGATGCCGCCGCGCGCGGCAGCCTGCAAGACCTGAAGGCGCTGATGGCCGAGGACGTGGAACTGATCGGCGACGGCGGCGGCAAGGTGCAGACCTTCAGCAAGGTGCTGCGCGGCAGCCAGCGCCTGGCGCAGCTGTACTTCGCGCTCTGGCGCCGCATGGGGCCCGCGGTGCGCATGGTGCTGGTCGACATCAACGGCGAGCCGGGCATGCTGCGTTTCCTCGACGGCGAACTCGAATCGGCCCAGACCTTCGAGATCGAGAACGGCCGCATCGTGCGCATCCGCGCGCAGCGCAACCCCGACAAGCTGGCGCGCATCGCGCAGCTTTTTTCTTCGAAATAATTCGCGCGGCGTGTCACAGGGCGTGGCGCTCGCCCGTCTTCAGTAGGTCAGCAGATTCATTGCAACCCACCTGGAGATATCTCATGAACACCACCCCCCGCCTCAACTGGTTCAAGCTCGTTCCGAAGTCCTTCGAGGCCATCCTCGCGGTCAACACCACCATCGAATCGAGCACGCTCGGCAAGGTGCTGGTCGACCTCGTCTACGCCCGCGTCTCGCAGATCAACGGCTGCGCCTACTGCCTGGACATGCACGTGCGCGACCTGCGCAAGCAGGGCGAAGAGTGGCAGCGCATCAACAGCCTGGCGACATGGCGCGAGGTCAGCTTTTTCAGCGCGCGCGAACGCGCCGCGCTGGCCTGGGCCGAATCGCTCACGCGGCTGGCCGACAGGCACGATGAACGCGAGGCCGAGTTCGCCGCGCTGAAGGCCGACTTCAACGACCAGGAAATCGCCGAGCTCTCGGTGGCGATCGCGCAGATCAACACCTGGAACCGGCTCAACGTCGGCATGCGCGTGCCGGTCGCGGTCAAGCCGCTGGCCTGAGCCGCCGAGGCCTGGCTACCTGCGCTCCACCACCATCGGCGCGATGCGCAGGCTGTCGCGCAGCTGCGTGACCGCTTCGCCCGCCGCATTGCGCGACGGGAAGGGCCCGGCCTGCAGCCGGTGCGTGCCGGCCTCGCTGAACACGCGCAGCTGCGGCGCCAGGGAAGGCAGGCCGCGCGCGGCCTGGTTCAGCATGCTCTCGGCGCCGTCGCGTTCGCGGAACGCGCCCAGCTGCACCCAGAAGCCCTGCAGCGCCGTCGAAGGCGCCGGTGCGCCCGCCGGCAGCGGCGGTGGTGACGCCGGCGCTGCCTGCAGCGGTGCCAGGTCGGTCACCGTGATCGCGGAGCGCGACGGCGCAGTGGAAGGCGGCGACTGCGCCGATTCCGGCTCGGCGCCCACCGGCGGCATGGTGGCGATCGGCGTCTGCGGCGCGACCGGCATCGCGGAGGCGGGCGGCGGGATGTCGTTGTAGCCGTTCGCGGCGACCGACGTCGTCCACTGGGCGGGCACGACCACCGGCGCCTGCGAATTCGCCGTGCGCGACGACGGCACGCGCACCGGAACAAACGGCGCGGGCACGGGCGCGGGCGCTGCGGAGGCGTACGCCGTGCCCATGTCGCGCCGCCATGCGCCCGTGCGGATGTCCTCGTTCGTGATCCGCTCGATTTCCACGGGCGCCACGCCGCGCAGCAGGTCGAGCTTCAGCGCGGCCGTGTAGCTCAGGTCGATCACGCGGCCGTCCACGAACGGGCCGCGGTCGTTCACGCGCACGATCACTTCGCGCCCGTTGGCCGGGTTGCGCACGCGCACATAGCTGGGCAGCGGCAGCGTCTTGTGCGCGGCCGTCATGGCGTACATGTCGTAGGGCTCGCCGCTGGAGGTCGACTGCGCGTGGAACTTGGTGCCGTACCACGACGCCAGCCCCGATTCGCGGAACGGCTGGTCGTCGGTGAGCGGCGCGTAGCCGCGGCCCAGCACCGTGTAGGGCTTGGCCGTGCCGCCGCTGGTGCGGATGGGCTCGATGCGGGGCTCGGCGTCGGGCACGCGCGCCAGGTCCGAAGGAATGTTCGTGCCCGGGCCGTCGCGGCCGCTGGCACCGCCGCCACCGCCGGAGCGCGGACCGCTCGCACAGCCCGCGAGGAAGACGGCGACGGCCACCGCGCAGGCTGCCAGCGCGGTGTTCGTGCGGGTCACGGGAGTAGTGCGGGCACTGTCAGCCAAATACAGCCTTCCATAGTGCCAGCATGGCGTCGCGTTCGGCGGCCAGTGCGGGCGGGGTGACTTGCGTCGGTTCTTCGTTCAGGCGCGCGCGGTGCTGCACGCGGCGCAGCTCGCGGTAGGCGCGCGCGGCGCTGCGGCCCACGCCCTCGGGCAACAGCCCGGCGAGTTCGGCGCGCAGCAGCAGCGCGATGTTGCCCACGTTGGGAATCAGCTCGGGGTGCTCGCCCGAAGACGACAGCACCAGGAACTGCACCGCGAACTCGGCATCGACCATGCCGCCGGGGCTGTGCTTCACGTCGAAGCGGTCGGCCTTCACGGGCCGCGCGCCGCGCAGCTTCTCGCGCATGGCAATGATCTCGGCCTTCAGCGCCTCGCGGTCGCGCGGCGCCACCAGCACGGCCTCGCGCACCTGGTCGAAACGCGCGCCCAGTTCGGCGCCGTGGTCCGCGCTGCCCAGCACGAAGCGGGCGCGCGTCATGGCCTGGTGTTCCCAGGTCCACGCGGTGTTGCTGCCGCGGCCGAGCTGGTACTTTTCGTAGGCCTGGAAACTGGTGGTCAGCAGGCCCGAGTTGCCGTTGGGCCGCAGCGCCGTGTCGATCTCGAACAGGTCGCCCTCGCGCGTCTTCACCGTGAGCCAGTTGATGAGCTTGCGCACATAGGCCGCATAGACCTCGCCGGCGCGCTCGTCGTCGTCGTCGTAGACGAACACGATGTCCAGGTCGCTGCCGTAGCCCAGCTCTTTGCCGCCCAGCTTGCCGTAGCCGATGATCGCGAACTGCGCCACCTCGCGGTGCCGGTTGCGCACATGCGGCCAGCACCAGCGGGCGGTCACGCGCAAGGTGGTGTCGGCCAGTGCGCTCAGGTCGTCGGCCACCTGCTCGACGGTGATGCGGCCGTCGACGTCGCGCGCCAGCGTGCGGAACACCTCGGCATGGTGGGCGTGGCGCAGCAGGTTCAGCAGGCGCTCTTCGTCGGCCTCGCCGGTGCGCGTGAGCGATTCATGGCGCGCCTCGAGCTCGCGCTCGAACTCGGCGGCCACGAAGCGGCCCGAGAGCATTTCGTCGCTCGCCAGCTCGTCGATCACGCCCGGGTGCTGCATCAGGTAGCGCGCCGGCCACTTGGCCGCGCCCAGCAGGCGCAGCAGGCGTTCCTGCACGGCGGGGCGCTCGACCAGCAATGCCAGATAGCTCTCGCGCCGCATCAGCGGTTCGATCCAGTCGGCCCAGCGCATGGCGGCATCGACGTGGCGCGGCGTTTGCCCCGGCCCGTCGCCGTCGGCTTCCTTGAGCCAGAAGCCGGTGCGCTGCACCAGCTGGCGCAGCCGCACGCGGGTTTCCTCGCGCAGGGCCAGCACGCGGGGCTGCTCGCACCAGTCGCGGATGCGCTCGGCAAAGGCCGGCGGCAGGTCGTCGAGCAGGTCGGCCAACTCGGCGGGCGCGGCGGCCTTCTTTCCATTGCACTTGCCGTTGCAGGGCTTCTCGCCGCCCAGCAGCTTGTCGAACTCCTGCGCGACGAACTCGCGGTGCGTGTCGAGCTGCTCCAGGAAGGCGCAGCAGTCGGGGTAGCCGAGGGTCTGGGCAATCCAGCGCAGGTCGTCGTCGGCCACCGGCAGCGCATGCGTCTGCTGGTCGTCCAGGTACTGGATGCGGTGCTCCACGCGGCGCAGGAACTCGTAGGCCGCGGCCAGCGCGTCGGCGGTTTCCTGCGGCATCAGGTTGGCGCGTGCCAGCCGCTGCAGCGCGTCGAGCGTGGGCCGCGTGCGCAGTTCGGGGAACTGGCCGCCGCGCACCACCTGCAGCAGCTGCACGGTGAATTCGATTTCGCGGATGCCGCCGCGCGACAGCTTCACGTCGTTGGCGCGCTCGGGCCGCCCGGCGCTGCGGCGCGCCGACTGCTCGCGGATCTGGCGGTGCAGGACGCGCAGCGAGTCGAACACGCTGTAGTCGAGGTAGCGGCGGAACACGAAGGGCAGCACCGCCCCGCGCAGCGCCTGGGCCTGGCCCGCGAGCACGATGTCGCGCGGCGCCACCACCCGGCTCTTCATCCAGGCAAAGCGTTCCCACTCGCGGCCCTGCACCTGGAAATATTCTTCGAGCGCATCGAGCGAGACCACGCTCGGCCCCGAGTTGCCGTTGGGCCGCAGCGCCAGGTCGACGCGAAACACGAAGCCGTGCTCGGTGGTGTCGCCCACCAGCGCGTAGATGCGCTTCACGGCGCGCGAGAAGTACTCCTGGTTCGACAGCCGGCCGCGCCCGTCGGGGTCGCCCTTCGTCTCGCCGTCGACGTCGTAGAGGTAGATCAGGTCGATGTCGCTCGACACGTTCAGCTCGCGCGCGCCGAGCTTGCCCATGCCCACCACCCACAGCTGCGCGCGCTGGCCTTCGGGGCCGAGCGGGGCGCCGTGCACGGCGTCGAGTTCGCGGCAGGCGTCCTCGCAGGCGAGGTCGAGCGCCAGCTCGGCCAGCTCGGTGACGGCGGTGGTCACCACGGCCAGCGGCGCCTGTTCTTCGCAATCAAGGGTTACAAGTCGCTCCATCACGAGCTGCCGCACAATCCTCAGTGCATCGCCGACGCTGTCCCCACGGCGGCGCAATGCCTCGTAAGCCACCGTCATCGACTCGCGCCGCGGCGCGCCAGGGGGAAGCAATGAAAGCTCGGCCGCATACCTGCGACGCAGGCGCTGCACGAAGCGTGAGTAAGAAGAGAACGCTGTTTGCGTCGAAGAAGTGGCTGGCAACTGGTTCACACTGATGCTGGTTTCCGTGGAACCCCTCTGAATGCTGGCGGTCATAATTCCCGACACAGCGCGATCCTCAATGAACGACACGGCGTCTACCCCTTCACGTCTGCTCAAAATCACCGCTGTGACGGCGCGCTGGCTGCTGGGTCTGTTGATCGCTGCATGGCTTCTGCTGGCGCTGTCAGTCGTTGTCCTACACGCGTGGATTGTGCCGCGAATCGGTGATTTTCGCGGCGCTCTGGAGGCACAGGCTAGCAAGGCCATCGGCGTGCCGGTCCGCATCGGATCGATCACCGCCCGCTCCGAAGGGCTTTTCCCGGCCTTCGAATTGCGCGACGTGGTGCTGCAGGACGCCGACAAGCGCGAGGCCCTTCGCCTCGTGCGCGTGGTGGCCAGCGTGTCGCCGCGCTCGCTCTGGCGCCTGAATTTCGAGCAGCTCTACATCGAGGGCCCGCAGGTCGACGTGCGCCGTGACACTCAGGGAAAACTCCATGTGGCTGGATTGCACATGGCGACCGACACCACCGGAGAGACCCGCGGCGCAGACTGGTTTTTCGCGCAGCGCGAGCTGGTCGTCGAAGGCGGCACCGTGCGCTGGACCGACGAGCAGCGCCAGGCCGAGCCCCTGCTGCTGACCGACGTGCGCTTCGTCGCGCGCAACAGCGGCCGGCGCCACGGCCTGCGGCTGGACGCCACGCCGCCGGCCGGCTGGGGCGAGCGCTTCACCCTGCGCGGCCAGTTCCGCCAGCCCCTGCTGTCGATACGCAGCGGCCACTGGCAGACCTGGGACGGCCAGCTCTACGTCGACCTGCCGTACATCGACGTGACGCGCCTGGGGCAGTATGTGGCGCTCGACGCGCGCATCCGCGAAGGCAACGGCGCGCTGCGCGTGTGGGCCGACGTGGACGACGGCCAGGTCGTCGGCGGCGCGGCCGACCTGGGCCTGGACAAGGTCGACGTCTCGCTCGACAAGGGCCTGCAGCCGCTGGTGCTGCGCACCGTGACCGGCCGGCTCTCGGGCCAGCTCACCGCCGAAACGCTGGAGTTCGCGACCACCGCGCTGCAGTTCGACACCAGCGACGGCCTGCGCTGGCCCGGCGGCAACCTGTGGCTGCAGCACACGCCCGGCAAGGGCCGCACGCCCGAGCACGGCGCCATGCGCGCCGACCGGCTCGACCTGGCCGCGCTGGCCCTCATCGCCGACCGGCTGCCGCTGGGCGACGCCACCCACCGCGTGCTCGGGGCCTATGCGCCGCGCGGGCTGGTGGAGCACATCGACATCAACTGGCAAGGCACGCTGGGCGCGCCCGACCGCTACCAGGCCAAGGGTCGCGTGAGCGGGCTGCGCGTGGCCTCGCAACCCGGCGCGACCGTCCCCGCGCCAAGGACGCCGGCGACACCGGCCACGCCGTCGGCGCCCGGCGCCACGGCCGCCCCGCCGAAGGTCCACGCCGGCACGCCCGGCTTGAGCGGCGCCACCGTCGACTTCGAGGCCACGCAGACCGGCGGCACCGCCACGCTGGCCATCGCGCAGGGCACGCTCGAATTCCCGGGCGTGTTCGAGGAGCCCGTCATTCCGATCGACCGGCTCTCGACCCAGTTGCAATGGAAGCTCGACAACGGCAACGCGCAGCTGCAGATCTCCAGGCTGCGCTTCGCCAACGTCGATGCCGAGGGCGACGCCGAAGCCAGCTGGCGCACCAGCGACCCCGCCACCTCGAGCAGCAAGGGCCGCTACCCGGGCGTGCTCGACCTGCAGGGCAAGCTGACCCGCGCCGACGGCACGCGCGTGTTCCGCTACCTGCCGCTCGACATTCCCCAGCACACGCGCGACTACGTGCGCACCGCCGTCACCAAGGGCACCGCCAGCAGCGTCGACTTCCGCGTGCGCGGCGACCTGCACGACATGCCCTTCGTCGATCCGAAGCTGGGCGACTTCCGCATCGCGGCCAAGGTGGCCGATGTCGACTACGCCTACGCGCCGCCGCATGCACCGGCCACGCCGCCGCGCAGCGGCATGCCCCCGCCCGTGTGGCCGCCGCTGACCGCGCTGTCGGGCGAGCTGGTGTTCGAGCGCGACAGCATGCTGGTTCGCAACGCGCGCGGCCGCTTGGTCGGCGCCACCGGCATCGAGGTGACGAAGGCCGAAGCGCAGATCCCCGAGCTGTCGCACCACGCGCCGCTGCTGCGCGTCGATGCGCAGGCCAAGGGCCCGCTCGCCGAGGTGCTGCGCGCGGGCGCGCCGCTGGCCGGCGAAACCGGCGAGATCATGCTGCGCGCGCGCGCCACCGGCTCGGCCGACTACAAGCTGCACCTGGAGCTGCCGCTCGCCGCCATGGACAACGCCAAGGTGCAGGCCACCGTGACGCTGGCCGACAACGAGCTGCAGGTCGTGCCCGAGGCGCCGTCGTTCTCGCAGACCAAGGGCACGCTCAACTTCACCGAAACCGGCTTCTCGCTGGCCGGCGTGCAGGCCAGGCTGCTGGGCGGCGACATCCGCATCGAAGGCCGCGGCCGCTTCACCGGCCCCAACCGCGAAGTCGCACTGAAGGCGCAAGGCACGGCCACCGCCGAAGGCCTGCGCGGCGCGCGCGAAGTCGACTGGCTCGCCCGCCTCGCGAAGAAGGCCACCGGCAGCACGCCCTTTGCCGCCACCTTCGCCATGCGCGACGGCACGCCCGAGTTCTCGCTCACCAGCAGCCTGCAGGGCCTGGCGCTGCAGCTGCCGCCGCCGCTCGTGAAGACAGCCGAAGAGCAGATGCCGCTGCGCATCGAAAAGAAGGTGCTGGCGCGCGAAACCCGGCAGGGCGCGGCCAACCCCGTGGGCACGGCCACGCAGGACCAGCTCTCGCTCGACCTGGGCCGCATCGGCGCGATCCAGTACCTGCGCGACCTGGTCGGCGGCGAGGCGCGCGTGTCGCGCGGCAGCATCGGCATCGGCCTGGCGGCGGGTGAAACCGCCAGCCTGCCCGACAAGGGCGTGTTCGCGAACATCAACATCGGCAAGCTCGACATGGGCGCATGGCAGGCGCTGCTCGGCGATGCCGCGGGCGCGGGCCTCGGCGGCGAAGGCCCCGAACGCGCCGACGACCCGGCGCTGGCCTACCTGCCCACGCGCATCGCGGTGCGCGCGCAGGAGCTGGGCATTGCGGGCCGCACGCTGCACAACGTGGTGCTCGGCGGCACGCGCGACGGCGCCCTCTGGCGCGCCAACATCGACGCCACCGAACTCAGCGGCTACGCCGAGTACCGCCACACCCAGGCCGGGCGCCTGTATGCGCGACTCGCGCGCCTGAAGATCGCGCCGTCCGAGGCCACGCAGGTCGAGACCCTGCTCGACGAGCAGCCCGGCACCCTGCCCGCCCTGGACATCGTGGTCGACGACTTCGAGCTGCTCGGCAAGCGCCTGGGCCGCGCCGAGATCGATGCGGTCAACCGCGGCGGCGTGGGCCGCGAATGGGCGCTCAACAAGCTGGCCTTCACCACGCCCGAGGCCAGCTTCGCGGCCAAGGGCAGCTGGGCCGCCGTTCCGGGCGCTGCGGCAGGCCAGCGCCGCACTGCCATGACCTTCAAGCTGGACATCGCCGACGCCGGCGACCTGCTCACGCGCTTCGGCATGCCGGGCGTGCTGCGGCGCGGGCGCGGGCGGCTCGAAGGCGACGTCAACTGGCGCGGCTCGCCCTTCTCGCTCGACTACCCGAGCCTGAGCGGCCAGCTGCAGGTCGACGTCGAGCAGGGCCAGTTCCTCAAGGCCGACCCCGGCCTGGCCAAGCTGCTCGGCGTGCTGAGCCTGCAGGCGCTGCCGCGCCGGCTCACGCTCGACTTCCGCGACGTGTTCAGCCAGGGCTTCGCGTTCGACTTCATCCGCGGCGACGCGAAGATCAACAAGGGCATCGCCAGCACCAACAACCTGCAGATGAAGGGCGTCAACGCCGCCGCGCTGATGGACGGCTCGGCCGACATCGTGCGCGAGACGCAGAACCTGCGCGTGGTGGTGGTGCCCGAGATCAACGCCGGCACCGCCGCGCTGGTGGCCACCGCCATCAACCCGGCCGTCGGGCTGGGCACCTTCCTGGCCCAGTGGGTGCTGAGCAAGCCGCTGTCGGCCGCCGCCACGCAGGAGTTCCATGTCGAAGGCACCTGGGCCGACCCCAAAATAGCGAAGGTGCCGCGCTCGCTGCAACTGCTGCCCCAGGGCATTCCCAGCATTCCCGGGCTGCTCGGCAGGCCGACCGCGGACGACGGCAAGAAAACGGAGACCACCCAATGAAAGTCGCAGCCATCCAGATGGTGTCGGCCATCGCCCGCGAAGCCAACCTCGCGCGCGCCCACGACCTGCTCGCGCAGGCCGCGGCCGCCGGCGCCGAGCTGGCGGTGCTGCCCGAGTATTTCTGCATGATGGGCGCGCGCGACACCGACAAGCTCGGCCTGCGCGAGACCGCCGGCGCGGGCACGGTGCAGGGCTTCCTGGCCGACGCGGCGCGCGAGTTCGGCCTGTGGATCGTCGGCGGCACGCTGCCCATCGAGAGCACCGACGCCGAGCACGTGTTCAACAGCTCGCTGGCCTTCTCGCCCGAAGGCCAATGCGTGGCGCGCTACGACAAGATCCACCTGTTCTTCTTCGACAACGGCGCCGAGCGCTACGACGAGCGCCGCGTCATCGCGCCCGGCAGCGAGCCCGTGGTGTTCGACCTGCCCTCGCGCGACGGCCACGGCTGGCGCATCGGCATGAGCGTGTGCTATGACCTGCGCTTTCCCGAGCTGTACCGCGCGCTCGCCAGGCAGGGCGCCGACCTGCTGCTGGTGCCCAGCGCCTTCACGCGCACCACCGGCGCCGCGCACTGGGAGGTGCTGCTGCGCGCCCGCGCCATCGAGAACCTGGCCTGGGTGGTCGCGCCCGCGCAAGGCGGCACGCACGAGAACGGCCGCCAGACCTGGGGCCAGTCGCTGGTCGTCGACCCCTGGGGCACGGTGGTGGCGCAGCAGGCCACCGAAGAAGGCGTGGTGCTGTTCGACATCGACGCCGCGCAGGTCGCGCGCACGCGCACGCAGCTGCCCGTGCTTTCGCACTGCGTTCTCTAGCAATGCCCGATGCGCTGCTGACCGTCGCGCCGAAGCGATGGGCGCTCATCGCGTTCGCGCGGCTGCGATCGCTGTGGCAGCGCTGGTTTCTGTGGCTGCTGCTGGCGGTGCTGGTGTCGGCGCTGCTGGTCACGGTGGTGTGGCTGGCGGGGCGGCACGAGGTCGAGCAGGTGCAGGCTTCCCTCGACCGCGACACCGCCGATGCCGTGTCCGACCTGCGCAGCGGCTTCCAGCGCAATGCGCAGAGCCTGCGCGCCACGCAGGCGCCGGGGGTCGATCGCGGGCAGTGGAGCGACATCGCCGCCGCGCTGCTGCGCGAACACCGCGAGTGGCTGCGGCTCGAGTGGCGCGACGCCGCGCTGCGCCCGCTGCATGCGGTCAACACGCCGTATCGCATGCGCATCCTCGACGAAGGCAGCCGCGGCCCCGAGCAGTCCGACGTGGCCCTGGCCTGCGCGGCCGCCCGCAAGCTCGGCGCGCCGGCCTATTCGCCCAGCCACTACGTGCCGGTGGCGGGCGGCGGCGGCGTCGAGGTGATGGAGCTGTGCGTGCCGATCGACGCGGGCGGCTACCTCGTGGCCAGCTACTCGCTGCGCGATGCGCTCATCGAGCTGGTCGGCCCCACGCTCACGCGCGGGCAGGAGGTGTCTTTCACCGAGGCCGACGGCACGCGGCTGGTGGCGCTGGGCACCTCGCGGCGCAGCGGCACGCGCGTGTTCACCTCGCAGCAGCTCATCGACCTCCCGGGCGCCGCGCTGATGCTGCGCGTCGACGGCTGGCGCGCCGCGCCCGACCTGTTCCCGAACATGCTCACCGCGCTGGTCACGGCCATCTCGATCGCGCTGGTGTCGGTGCTGGTGCTGCTGGCGCGCGACACCCGCCGCCGCCTGCGCGCCGAGCGCGACCTGGCCGACGCGCTGGCCTTTCGCAAGGCGATGGAAGACTCGGTCATCACCGGCCTGCGCGCGCGCGACCTGCAGGGCCGCATCAGCTACGTGAACCCGGCCTTCTGCGAGATGGTCGGCTTCAGCCCCGAGGAGCTGATGGCCGACAACGCCGACGCCCCCTACTGGCCCACCGAACTGGCGCACGAGTACCAGCAGCGGCAGGCCCGCCGGCTCGCGGGCGGCATGCCGCCGCGCGAGGGCTTCGAGTCGGTCTTCATGCGCAAGGACGGCACGCGCTTTCCGGTGCTGATCTTCGAGGCTCCGCTCATCAACGCGCACAAGGTGCAGACCGGCTGGATGAGCGCCTTCATCGACGTGAGCGAGCAGCGCCGCATCGAGGAGCTGTCGCGCGCCAGCCAGGAGCGCCTGCAGGCCAGCGCGCGGCTGGCCACCGTCGGCGAAATGGCCTCGCTGCTGAGCCACGAGCTCACGCAACCGCTGGCCGCCATTGCCAGCTACGCGAGCGGCTCGCTCAACCTGCTCGGCCCGGATGCCAAGGGCGACCAGGGCGAGGTCGCGATGGCGGTGAAGCGCATCGCCGAGCAGGCCGACCGCGCCGGCCAGGTCATTCGCAGCGTGCACGACTTCGTGCGCCGGCGCGACCGCACGCGCGAGGCCGTGGCCCCGCAGGCGCTGATCGACGCCGTGCTGCCGCTGGTGCGGCTGCAGGCGCGCAAGCTCGGCGTGATCATCGAGGTGGTGTTCGAAGACCGCCTGCCCGCCGCCATGTGCGACCGCACGCTGGTCGAGCAGGTGCTGCTGAACCTGGCGCGCAACGCGATGCAGGCCATGGACAGCCCCGACAACACCGGCAGCCGCGTGCTGCGCCTGCGCGTGGCGCGCGCCGCCGCCGTGGGCGGCACGGGGCAGGAAGACGCCCGGCGCTGGATCGAGTTCTCGGTGGCCGACCTGGGCTGCGGCATCAGCGATGAAGTGGCCGAGCGGCTCTTCACGCCCTTCTTCACCACGCGCGCCGACGGCATGGGGCTCGGCCTGAGCCTGTGCCGCACGGTGGTGGAGCAACATGGCGGGGCGCTGGTGTTCGAGCCGAACAAGCCGCGCGGCACGGTCTTTCGTTTCACGCTGCCGGCCGCGGGCTGACCGCGGCCTCAGACAATCAATCTTCTGCTGGATCTCATGACATGCAACCGCTGATCGACGGCTTGATCTTCATCGTGGACGACGACGCCAGCGTGCGCGAGGCCCTGGCCTGGCTGCTGCGCTCGCGCCGGCTGGCCAGCGAGCATTTCGGCAGCGCCGAGGCCTTCGAGCAGTTCCTCGACCAGGGCCCGCTGCCCGAACAGCCGCTGTGCCTGCTGCTGGACGTGCGCATGCCCGGCACCAGCGGGCTGGTGCTGTTCGACCGGCTGGTGGAGCGCGGCCTGCTGCCGTCCATGCCGGTGATCTTTCTGACGGGGCACGCCGACGTGCCCACGGCCGTCGACGCGGTCAAGCGCGGCGCCTTCGATTTCTGCGAGAAGCCGTTCTCGGACAACGCGCTGGTCGACCGCATCGAGCATGCGCTGAATGCGTCGCTGCAGGCGCTGGAGGCGCAGCGCGTGCGCCGGGGCCTGTCGGAGCGCATCGCCGAGCTGACCGACCGCGAGCGCGACGTGATGCGGCTCGTGATCGAGGGCCTGCCCAACAAGCTCATCGCCGACCAGCTCGCGATCAGCGTGCGCACGGTGGAGGTCCACCGCGCGCGCGTGTTCGACAAGATGGAAGTGAAGTCGGCGGTCGAGCTGGCCAACCGGCTTCGCGGCCTCTAGGAAAAGATCAGGACTTTTCCGCCACGAAGATCTCGACGCGGCGGTTCTGCGCGCGGCCTGCGGCCGTGGCGTTGTCGACCAGCGGCTCGCGCGCGCCACGACCTTCGGTCGTGATGATCGAGGTCGACACGCCCCGGCCCACCAGGTGGTTGCGCACGCTGTCGGCGCGGTTCACCGAGAGGCGGTCGTTGCCCTCTTCGCTGCCGGTGTTGTCGGTGTGGCCCACCACGCGCACGCTGGCGGCCGTGGCGTTCTTCAGGCCTTCGGCGACCTTATCGAGCACCTGCGCCAGGTTGCGCTTGATGTTGGCGCGGTTGCTGTCGAACGACAGCTCGTTCGGGATCACCACATGCAGCTGGTTGTCGACGGTCTGCTCGATCACCACGCGCGTGCCCTTGGTCGATGCCTCGAGGTCGCTTTTCAGCGCGGCCAGGCGGGCGGTCCAGCTGTTGACCGGCGCGGCCGGTGCCTCGACCGGCGCGGGCGCCGGTGGCGGCGGCGATTGCGAGGCACAGCCCGCGATGAACAGCAACACGGCCGCGGCCGCGCCTGAAACGACAAACTTCCTCATGGGGTTCCCTCTCTCTTCCACGGACCCACGGCGGGCCGATGCAACGGTGCGGGAACCGGCCGTTCGTCGCGGCCGGTTTCCCGCCGCGACGACGCCGCGCGGGCGCCGTCAGCGGTCAGGTCAGCCTCGCGGTGCGCGCTCGCCCACGAAGATCTCGACGCGGCGGTTCTGCGCGCGGCCGGCGTCGCTGTTGTTGTCGGCAATGGGTTCGCGCGAGCCGCGGCCTTCGATGCGGAAGGCTCCCGGGTTCACGCCGCGCGCCACCAGGTAGTCGCGCGTGCTGGCGGCGCGTTCGACCGACAGCGGGTTGTTGACGGCGTCGGAGCCGGTGCTGTCGGTGTGGCCGATGATGCGCACCTCGGCGCTCGGGTTGTTGCGCAGGCCGTTGGCGAACTGGTCGAGCACCGGCGCGAAGTTCGACTTGATGTTGGAGCGGCCCACGTCGAAGGACACGTCGCTCGGGATCTGCAGCTTCAGCTCGTTGTTGGGCGTCTGGGTCACGGCAATGCCGGTGCCCTGCGTGGCGGCTTCCATCTGGCGCTTCTGGTTTTCCATGCGCTGCGACCACAGGTAGCCGCCGAGCGCGCCGGCCGCCGCGCCGACCACCGCGCCCGTGCCGATGGCACCGCGGTTGCCACCCGTGGCGGAGCCGATCGCCGCGCCGCCCAGTGCGCCGATGCCGGCGCCGATGCCGGTGTTGCGCTGCGTGTCGGTCATGCCGCCGGCGCAGCCGGAGAGCACGAGGGCGGTGGCACAGGTAGCGAGTACGAACTTTTTCATGGCGATCCCTTTCAAGGTTGAATCAAGACGGGCCACAGCTTAGCTCCGGGGTGCCCGTCATGGTACGGCCTCAAAGCCCCACGGAAAATAAGAAAAGTTTCGCAATCGCCCATGAATGCTACGATGACTGCTACCAAAGTAATAGCAATAGGGTTGTTCTCCGACAAGGCGCCGCGGCATTGGACTGCACAAGCAGTTCACGCTTTCGGCGGTGGCTTTCGATCAGCGGCGCTGGCGCCGGCGTCGGCGTCCTCCTCGTCGTGCAATTCACCCTTGTTTCGGCCGGAAAACATGGTCCACCAGATGATCAAGATGAACACGAGTCCCGCGGCGAGGGCTTCAAGCAGAATCAAACCCATGAGAAATGGACTCCAGTGGCTGGTTGGGCTTGTGATCGTAGCAACGCTGGCGGCCTGTTCCACCGGCCCGCGCGCCCCCGACGTGCCCACGCGCCCCGCCGTCATCACCCCGCCGCGCGATCTCGGCCCGCTCACCGGCTCGCTCGCGCACCCCAAGAGCCGCTGGGTGCCGGTCGGCTGGGGGGAATTGCCGGGCTTCGGCGAAGACCCGCTGCATGAGGCGTGGATCGCGCTGCTGGCCAATTGCTCGCGCCCCAACGCCGCCTTCGCGCCGCTGTGCCGCGACGTGCGCCAGTTGACCATCGCCACCCCCGAAGAGCAGCGCCAGTGGATGACCGACCGGCTGCAGCCCTATCGCGTCGAAGCCCTGAACGGCCAGACCGAAGGCAAGCTCACCAGCTACTACGAGCCCGTGTACGAGGCTTCGCGCGTGCCCACCGCCACCTTCAACGTGCCGCTGTACCAGGCGCCCGATGGCCTGGCGCCGCGCCGCCCCTGGTACACGCGCCAGGAAATCGAGACCCTGCCCGAAGCCCAGGCCGCGTTGCGCGGCCGCGAGATCGCGTGGATGGCCGACCCCATCGACGCGCTGATGCTGCACATCCAGGGCTCCGGCCGGCTGCGCATCACCGAGGCCAACGGCTACCAGCACACCGTGCGCGTGGCCTTCTCGGCCACCAACGAGCAGCCCTACCGCAGCGTGCAGCAGTGGCTCATGAGCCAGGGCGTGAGCAAGGTCGGCAAGTGGCCCGACGACACCAAGGCCTGGGCCGCGCAGAACCCGCAGCGCGTGACGCAGCTGCTGTGGAGCAACCCGCGCTACGTGTTCTTCCGCGAAGAGACCATGAGCGAGGTCGACGCCGCCTTCGGCCCGCGCGGTGCGCAGGGCGTGCCGCTCACGGCCGGGCGCTCCATCGCGGTCGACCGCGAGAGCATTCCGTACGGCACGCCGGTGTGGCTGGCATCCAACGGACCGGCGGCGCAACTGCAGAAACTGGTGGTGGCACAGGACACGGGCAGCGCCATCCTGGGCGCGGTGCGGGCCGACTACTTCGCGGGCACCGGCGCCGATGCCGGGCGGCTGGCGGCGAGCATGAACCAGCCGCTGCGGCTGTGGGCGTTGTGGCCGAGGCAGTTGCCGGCGCCCTGAGCGCGCCGGGCCTTCAGTCCGTCAGGAAGATCAATTCAACCTGACGGGAAGCTGAGCAATTCACAGAAGCGTCATACGAAGTGCCTAACTTCGCGGGCTGGTTTCCTTTCCATCCCCACGAAGAAAGACATTGCGCATGACCGCAAACACCCGCACCGACGATCCGTCGGTCGATCTCGACGACATCGGCACCAACCCCACGTCGAACCCCTCGTTCACCGACCTGATCGCCGCGCGCCTGAGCCGCCGTCGCCTGTTCGGTCTGGGCGCCGGCACCGCCGGCACGGCCCTGCTGCAAGCCTGTGGCGGCGGCGGTGGTGGTGGCAACGGAATGCCCTTCCCGATCCTGCCGCCGGCACCCGCACCAGCCCCCGCGCCGGCACCCGCCGCGCCGATGAAGCTCGGTTTCAATGCGGTCGCCAAGAGCCTTGCCGACGTCGTGACCGTGCCCACGGGTTACACCGCCAGCGTGCTGTATCGCCTGGGCGACCCGATCGCCGCCGGCGTCGCGCCTTATGCCAACAACGGCAGCGATGCCGCCAACACCTTCGACCGCCGGGCGGGAGACCATCACGACGGCATGACCTTCTTCGGCGTGAACGCGTCGGGCAAATGGGACGCCGCCAACGCCTCGCGTGGCCTGCTCGTGATGAACCACGAAGCCATCACGTCCGTGTTCCTGCACCCCACCGGCCAGAGCATCACCGGCTCCGGAGCTGCGGCGGTGCGCACCGTCGCCGACGAAGTGTTGCGCGAGTTCTACGTGCACGGCGTGAGCGTGATCGAGGTCAACAAGTCGGGCGCCGCCTGGAGCTACAAGCAGGATTCGGCCTTCAACCGTCGCGTGCACACGCTGACCGAGATGAGCTTCTCGGGCCCGGCCGCCAAGACCGACTACCTGAAGACCAAGTACTCGACCGACGGCAGCAAGACCCGCGGCACGGTGAACAACTGCGCCAATGGCACCACGCCTTGGGGCACGTACCTGACCTGCGAAGAGAACTGGGCTGGCTACTTCCGCCGCATCACTGCGTCCGACAACCTCAACCGCAGCGCCAAGGAACTCACCGCCTTCAGCCGCTACGGCGTGAGCGGCAACGGCCGCGAACTCTGGGCCACCGTGACGCCCGATACCGCCGACAACCTGTACGGCCGCTGGAACACCGAAGTCATCCTCGGCGGGACGGCCACCGACGACTACCGCAACGGTTCCAACACCTACGGCTGGGTCGTCGAGATCGACCCCTTCAACCCCACCAGCACGCCCAAGAAGCGCACCGCCCTCGGCCGCTTCGGCCACGAAGGCGCATGCCTGGGCCCGGTCGTGGTCGGCAAGCCGCTGGTCTGGTACATGGGCGACGACTCGCAGAACGAGTATCTCTACAAGTTCGTGTCGACCAAGGCCTGGGATGCGGCCGACATCGGCGGCGGCATTGCCGCGGGCGACAAGTACATGGACGACGGCAAGCTCTACGTCGCCAAGTTCAAGGCCGACGGCACCGGCGACTGGCTCGAGCTCACGCTGGGTGTCAACGGCATCACCGGCACCAACCCGACCTATGCGTTCGCCGACGCCGCCGACGTCCTGGTCAACGTGCGCCTTGCCGCCGACTCGGCGGGTGCCACCAAGATGGACCGCCCCGAATGGACGGCCGTGAACCCGAAGAACGGCGAGGTCTACCTCACCCTGACCAACAACGCAGCCCGCACGATCAATGGCGCCAATGGCACCGACGCCGCCAACCCGCGTTTCTACAACGACCCCAAGGGCGCGACCGCACAGCGGGGCAACCCGAACGGCCACATCGTCCGCTTCGCCGACACCGGCGGCGACCCGGCGGCCGTGACCTTCAAGTGGGACGTGTACCTGTTCGGCGCGCGTTCGACCGCATCGGCCGACGTGAACGTGTCCGCCCTCGGCGCCGACAACGATTTCTCCAGCCCCGACGGCATGTGGTTCAGCCAGGCCGCGCAGGGCCTGCTGTGGATCGAGACCGACGACGGCAAGTACACCGACGTGACCAACTGCATGCTGCTCGCGGCATTGCCGGGCAAGGTCGGCGACGGCGCGGCCAAGACCATCACCAACTTCGACGGTGCCACCACCGTGCAGCAAGGGACCTTCGTCGGCAAGGCTCCGGGCACCGACGGCCTGCGGCGTTTCCTGGTCGGCCCGGTCGATTGCGAGATCACCGGCATCGCCGAATCGGGCGACGGCCGCGCGCTGTTCGTGAACATCCAGCATCCGGGCGAAAACACCAAGCCGGCCGACATCGGCGACACGACAAAGTACCTGAGCAACTGGCCGGACGGTCCCAAGACGCGCCCGCGCTCGGCCACTGTGGTCATCACGAAGAACGACGGCGGTCTGATCGGCCTGTAAGCCTTTCGCGTCGAGTCGGCTGACGACGATTCAGGACGGCGCCGCCGGCAACGGCAGCGCCGTCTTGTATCTCACCTGCTTGAGCGCAAAGCTCGAGCGGATCTTCTCTATGCCCGGAATCGGCGTCAGCTGTTCCATGATGAATTTCTCCAGCGCCGCCATGTCGGCCACCGCGATGCGGATCAGGTAGTCGCGGTCGCCGGTCATCAGGTAGCACTCCATCACCTCGTCGTGCTCGGCGATGCGCTGCTCGAAGTCGGCCAGCGACTGCTTGCTCTGCGTCTTCAGGCTGATCGAGATGAACACATTGAGCCCCAGCCCCAGCGCCTTGGGGTTCGCGAGCGCCACGTAACGGTCGATCACGCCGTGCGTTTCGAGCGCCTTCACGCGGGCCAGGCAGGGCGAGGGCGACAGGTGCACTCGGCGCGCCAGCTCGACGTTCGACAGCGCGCCGTCGCGTTGCAGCTCGTCGAGAATGCGCAGGTCGATGGCATCGAGTTGCATGAAATGTCGTGTGAGTGATGATGGCCGAAATTTTATGCTGCGACGCTCGCAGGGGCATGGTTGTGCCGGTAGCTAATTCTCCCCATGCCGGCCTAAAGTGCCGATATGAACGCCCCGATTTCAGCCGACCAGATGCGCGCACTGCTGCTCGACACGCCGCTTTCGCACGACCCCGATCCCCTCGAGACCGCCGAGTGGCGCGACGCCTTCCTGGCGCTGGCGCAAACCCAGGGGCCGCAGCGCGCCAAGCAGATGCTGGTCGAGCTGGCGCGCGTGGCGCGCCAGCAGCGCATCGGCTGGCAGCCTGAACTCGCGACGCCGTACGTCAACACCATCGCCGCGGCCGACCAGCCGCCGTTCCCGGGCGACCTGGCCATCGAGGAAAAGCTCGCCTCGCTGATGCGCTGGAACGCGCTCGCGATGGTGGCCAAGGCCAACCAGGCCTATGGCGAACTCGGCGGCCACATCGCCAGCTACGCCAGCGCGGCCGACCTGTTCGAGACCGGCTTCAACCATTTCTTCCACGCCCGCAGCGCGGCGCATCGCGGCGACCTGGTGTTCTTCCAGCCGCACAGCGCGCCGGGCGTCTATGCGCGCGCGTACCTCGAGGGCCGCCTGAGCGAAGAAGACCTCACGCACTACCGCCAGGAACTCACCGCGCCGGCCTTCGTCAATGGCGACGGCAACGGCGCGCGCGGCCTGTGCAGCTATCCGCACCCGTACCTGATGCCGGACTTCTGGCAGTTCCCCACCGGCTCGATGGGCATCGGCCCCATCAGCTCGATCTATCACGCGCGCTTCATGCGCTACCTCACGCACCGCAACCTGCTCAACTGCGAAGGCCGCAAGGTGTGGGGCGTGTTCGGTGACGGCGAAATGGACGAACCCGAATCGATGAGCGCCCTGACGCTGGCCGCGCGTGAAAAACTCGACAACCTCGTGTGGGTGGTCAACTGCAACCTGCAGCGCCTGGACGGCCCGGTGCGCGGCAACGGCCGCATCATCGACGAGCTCGAAAAGCTCTTTGCCGGCGCGGGCTGGAACGTCGTCAAGCTCGTGTGGGGCAGCGACTGGGACGGCCTCTTCGCGCAGGACGTGAGCGGCGCCCTGGCCCGCGTGTTCGCCAACACTGTCGACGGCCAGATGCAGACCTTCGCCGCGAAGGACGGCCGCTTCAACCGCGACAACTTCTTCGGCCAGAACCCCGAACTCGCGCGCCTGGCCGAAGGCATGACCGACGAGCAGATCGACCGCTTGAAGCGCGGCGGCCACGACCTCGTGAAGATCCACGCGGCCTATGCCGCGGCCGCCGCCCACAAGGGCCAGCCCACCGTGATCCTTGCCCACACCAAGAAGGGCTACGGCATGGGCAGCGCCGCGCAGGGCAAGATGACCACGCACTCGCACAAGAAGATGGGCGACGTGGACCTGATCGAATTCCGCGACCGCTTCAACCTGCCGCTGACCGACGCGCAGGCCACCGCGATGGACTTCTATCGCCCGGCCGAAGACAGCGCCGAGATGCGCTACCTGCGCCAGCACCGCGAAGCGCTCGGCGGCGCCATGCCCCGGCGCGAGACCGCCTGCGACATCGTGCCCAAGCCCGAACTCGCGAGCTACGCGCAGTTCGCGACAGCGGCCGCCGGCAAGGAAATGAGCACCACCATGGCCTTCGTGCGCATGCTGGGCAACCTGCTGAAAGACCCGGCCCTGGGCCCGCGCATCGTGCCCATCGTGGCCGACGAGGCGCGCACCTTCGGCATGGCCAACCTGTTCAAGCAGGTCGGCATCTATTCGAGCGTGGGCCAGCGCTATGCGCCCGAAGACATCGGCTCGGTGCTGAGCTATCGCGAAGCCACCGACGGGCAGATCCTCGAAGAGGGCATCAGCGAGGCCGGCGCCATCGCGAGCTGGACGGCCGCGGCCACCAGCTACAGCGTGCACGGCCTGGCGATGCTGCCGTTCTACATCTACTACTCGATGTTCGGCTTCCAGCGCGTGGGCGACGCCATCTGGGCCGCCGCCGACCAGCGTGCGCGCGGCTTCCTGCTGGGCGCCACGTCGGGCCGCACCACGCTCGGCGGCGAAGGCCTGCAGCATCAGGACGGCAGCAGCCACCTGGTGGCCGCGACCATTCCCAACTGCAAGGCCTACGACCCGGCCTATGCGGGCGAGATGGCGGTGATCGTCGACGCGGGCATCCGCGAAATGATGGTCGAGCAGAAGGACGTGTTCTATTACGTCACGCTTATGAACGAGAACTACGCGCAGCCCGACGTGCCCGAGGGCGCGGAAGGCGACATCCTGCGCGGGTGCTATCGCTTCGGCGTGTACTCGCCAGCTTCCGGCAAGGCGAAGAAGAAGGTCACGCTGATGGGCTCGGGCGCGATCCTCACCGAGGTCGTCAAGGCCGCGCAGCTGCTGGCCGAAGAAGGCATCGAGGCCGAGGTGTTCAGCGTCACGAGCTGGAGCGAGCTCGCGCGCGACGGCGTGGCCTGCGAGCAGCAGGCGCTGGCCGGCGCGCAGGTCGATGCGCCGTTCATCGCGCGGCAACTCGGCAAGGGCAGCAAGGCCCCGATCGTTGCCGCCACCGACTACGTGCGCGCCGTGCCCGAGAGCGTGCGCGCCTTCCTGCCCGAAGGCCGTCGCTACCTCACGCTGGGCACCGACGGCTTCGGGCGCAGCGACACGCGCGCGGCGCTGCGCGGGTTCTTCGGCGTGGATGCGGCGAGCATCGCCAATGCCGCGCGCCATGCGCTGACCTGAGCGGCGGCATGGTGGCGCGGCGGCGCAGGGCCTGCGTTAGAGTCGCAGGCCCCACCTCTGTCGCGCCCATGACCGCCCGCTTCCAGTCCCTCGCCCCCACCGTCCGCCTGGCCGACCAGGTGGCCGATGCGCTCGCGGCCGAGGTGCGCAGCGGGCGGCTTTCCGAAGGCGACCGCCTGCCGACCGAGACCGCATTGGCCGAGCAGTTCGGCGTGAGCCGCACCGTGGTTCGCGAGGCCGTGTCGCGGCTCAAGTCGCTGGGGCTGGTCGATTCGCGCCAGGGCAGCGGCGTGTACGTGCGCGCCGCCGGCGTCGAGCCGCTGCGCTTCGAGATGCCGCACGTGGCCTCGCGCGAGGCCGTGATCCAGATGGTCGAGCTGCGCCGCGCGCTCGAGGCCGAGGTGGCCGCGCTGGCTGCCGAGCGCCGTACGCCGGACGACGTGCAGCGCATCCGCGAGGCCATCGGCGCCTTGCATGCGGCGGTCGAAGCGGGCGGCAACGGCGCCGACGAAGACGTGCGCTTTCACCGCGCCATCGCCGAGGCCGCGCGCAACCCCTTCCTGATCGGCACGCTGCAGTACCTGCGGCAGTTCCTGCACGGCGCGACCCGCGTCACGCGCGCCAACGAGGCGCGCCGCGCCGACTTCGCGCGCCAGGTGGCGCAGGAGCACGCGCTGATCGTCGAGGCCATCGAGGCCGGCGACGCGGTGCGCGCGCGCGAAGCGGCCAAGAGCCACATGGACAACGCGATCCGCCGCATCGAGCAGGCCGACCCCGCGTTCTGGCAGCAGGAGGGCGCGCAACTCGCGCGGCCCCTGGTCGAAGGCTGGCCGGCCGGCAGCTGAGCCGGTACCTAAAAAAACCAGAAAGTCGCTGCGGCGGGCGTTTCTTACGGGTTTACCCGGGTCGGCCAATAAATCTCAAATTTGTATGATGACCTGACAAATAAAGTGAGGCCAATCCTTCCCCATGACTTCCACCGTGGACCGCTGATCTTCGAAAGCCATTCCCATGACCTCTTCTTCCAACTCTCCTGCCGCCGGTCGCGTGGGCCTTGTCGGCCTCGGCGCCATGGGCGCCGGCATGGCGCAATCGCTGCGCCGCGCGGGCCACGCGCCGCATGTGTTCGACGTGCGCCGCGACGTGGCCGAAGCCTTCGCGCGCGACGGCGGCACCGCCTGCGACACGCTGGCCGCGCTCGGCGCGCAATGCGACATCGTGGTGTCGGTGGTCGTCAACGCGCAGCAGACCGAGGCGGTGCTGTTCGGCGACGGCACCACGCCGGGCTGCGCCGCGTCGATGAAGCCCGGCAGCCTGTTCGTGATGTGCTCCACGGTCGACCCCAACTGGTCGGTGGCGCTCGAGGCGCGGCTCGCCAAGCTCGGCCTGCTGTACCTCGACGCGCCCATCTCCGGCGGCGCCGCCAAGGCCGCGAGCGGCCAGATGACCATGATGACCGCCGGCGCCCCCGCCGCCTACGACAAGGCCGGCGCGGTGCTCGACGCCATGGCCGCCAAGGTCTACCGCCTGGGCGACAGCGCGGGCGCGGGCAGCAAGGTGAAGGTCATCAACCAGCTGCTGGCGGGCGTGCACATCGCGGCGGCGGCCGAGGCCATGGCGCTTGGCCTGCGCGAGGGCGTGGATCCGGCCGCGCTCTACGAGGTCATCACGCACAGCGCGGGCAACAGCTGGATGTTCGAGAACCGCATGGCCCACGTGCTGGCGGGCGACTACACGCCGCTGTCGGCCGTCGACATCTTCGTGAAGGACCTGGGGCTGGTGCTCGACGTGGCGCGGGCCAGCAAATTCCCGCTGCCGCTGTCGTCGACCGCGCACCAGATGTTCATGCAGGCCTCGACCGCGGGCTACGCGCGCGAGGACGACAGCGCCGTCATCAAGATCTTCCCCGGCATCGAAGTGCCCGCCCCCAAGGAGCAAACCAAGTGAACGCACAGACCCAACGCCACCACGTCGACACGCCGCTGCTGCGCATCGGCTACGAAGAATGGAACCCCGCCGGCGCCGCCGCGGCCGTGCTCGTGCACGGCTGGCCCGACAGCCCGCGCAGCTGGCACGGCGTGGCCGATCGGCTTGCCGCAGCCGGCTGGCGCGTGCTGCTGCCCGCCCTGCGCGGCTTCTCGCCCACCCGCTTCCTGCACGCCGACACGCCGCGCAGCGGCCAGCTCTCGGCGCTGGGCCGCGACCTGCTCGACTTCATCGACGCGCTCGGCCTGAAGCAGCCCGCGCTGGTCGGCCACGACTGGGGCGCCCGCGCCGTGGCCAACGCCTGCGGCCTGCGGCCCGGCGTGGCCAGCGCGCTCACGCTGATGTCGGTCGGCTACGGCACCAACGCGCCCGACCAGCCGGTGCCGCTCGCGCAGGCGCGCAACTACTGGTACCACTGGTACATGGCCACGCCGCGCGGCGAGCGCACCGTGCGCGAAGACCGCATCGCCTTCACGCGGATGATGTGGGACACCTGGGCGCCGGCCGGCTGGTACGAGGGCGCCGAGTTCGACGCCACCGCCGCCGCCTTCGACAACGCCGACTGGCCCGACGTGGTGCTGCATTCGTACCGCCACCGCTGGGGCTTCGTGCCCGGCGACCCGCGGTACGCGGCCGACGACGCCACGCTCGACCCCGCGCCCGTGCTGGCCGTGCCCACGCTGGTGCTGCACGGCGCGGCCGACACGTGCAATCATCCCGACACGTCGGCCGGCAAGGAGCGTTTCTTCAGCGGGCCCTATCGCCGCGAACTGCTCGACGGCGTGGGCCATTTCCCGCAGCGCGAAGCGCCCGCCGCCGTGGCCGACGCGCTGCTGCGCTTTCTGCCTGCCCTCTGAACGAACAACACCGGGACAAGACCACCATGAACATCCTCATCACCGGCGGCTGCGGCTTCCTCGGCGCCCGCCTCGCACGCACGCTGCTCGCGGGCGGCCCTCTCGCGCTGGCCGGCGGCGCCGCGCAACCCGTGTCGCGCATCACCCTGGCCGACCGCGTGCCGCCGCCGGCCGACCTGGCAAGCGACGCGCGCGTGCGGTTCGTGCAGGGCGACCTCTACGAGCAGGCCGGCAACGGCACGCTGCCGCTGGCCGACACCGACGCCGTGTTCCATCTTGCCGCGGCCGTGAGCGGCGAATGCGAGGCCGACTTCGACCTCGGCATGCGCAGCAACCTCGACACCACGCGCGTGCTGCTCGACGCCTGCCGCCGCGCGGGCCACGCGCCGGTGTTCGTGTTCTCCAGCTCGGTCGCGGTGTTCGGCGATTCGCCCGAGCAGCGCCTGCCCGCCGTGATCGAAGACACCACGCTGCCCACGCCGCAGAACAGCTACGGCATCCAGAAATTCATCGGCGAGCAGCTGGTGGCCGACTTCACGCGCAAGGGCTTCGTGCAGGGCCGCAACGTGCGGCTCATGACGGTGTCGGTGCGCCCCGGCCGGCCCAACGGCGCGGCCTCCAGCTTCCTGAGCGGCATGCTGCGCGAGCCGCTGGCCGGCGAGCGCGCGCGCTGTCCCGTGTCGCCCGACACGCCCGTGGCACTGGCTTCGCCCGGCAACACCGTCGCCGGCATCGTGCGCGCGGCCACCGCCAGCGCCGCCGAATGGGGCGCCCGCACCGCCATCAACCTGCCGGCATTGACGACCACCGTGCGCGAGATGGCGCAGGCGCTGGAACGCATCGCCGGCAAGGAAGCGACGGACCTGATCGACTGGACGCCCGACGCCGCCGTTGCCAGGATCGTCACCAGCTGGCCCAGCCGCATCCACGCCGCGCGCGCCGAGGCGCTGGGCCTGAAGGCCGACGCCAGCTTCGACGCCATCCTGCGCGACTACGTGCGCGAGAACGCGCAGGCCGTGAAGCTGCCGCTGAAGGACTGAGCCATGCCCCAGCTCGTGCTCGGCTGCATCGCCGACGATTTCACCGGCGCCACCGACCTCGCCAACAACCTCGTGCGCGCCGGCATGCGCGTGGTGCAGGCCATCGGCGTGCCCGAAGGCCCGCTCGATGCCGATGTCGACGCCGTCGTGGTTGCCCTCAAGTCGCGCACCATCGCGCCGGCAGACGCCATCGCGCAGTCGCTGGGCGCGCTGCGCTGGCTGCAGGCGCAGGGCGCGCGGCAGATCTACTTCAAGTACTGCTCCACCTTCGACAGCACGCCCCAGGGCAACATCGGTCCGGTGACAGAGGCGCTGATGGATGCGTTGAATTGCGACTTCACCATCGCCACGCCCGCCTTCCCCGACAACAAGCGCACGGTGTTCAAGGGCTACCTCTTCGCGGGCGATGTGCTGCTCAACGAGAGCGGCATGCAGAATCACCCGCTCACGCCGATGACCGACCCGAACCTCGTGCGCGTGCTGCAGGCGCAGTGCACGCGCAAGGTCGGGCTCATCGACTACACGGTGGTGGGGCGCGGCGCGGACGCGATCGGCGAGCGCATCGCGCAACTGAAAAGCGAAGGCGTGTCGATCGCCGTCGTCGACGCCGTCTCCAACGACGACCTGCTGCGCATGGGCCCCGCCCTCGCGAAGATGCCGCTGCTGACAGCAGGCTCGGGCGTGGCCATCGGCCTGCCCGCCAACTTCGGCCTCGCGCCTTCGTCGCAGGCCAGCGCGTTGCCGAAGGCGAGCGGCAAGACGGCCATCGTGTCGGGCAGCTGTTCGCTCGCGACGAATCGCCAGGTGCTCGACTTCATCCAGCGCGGCGGCGCGGCCATGGCGGTCGACCCGTTGCGCATTGCCGCGGGTGTCGACGTCGCGGCCGAGGTGCTGGCGTGGGCCACCCCGCTGATCGACAAGGGCCCGGTGCTCGTCTACTCCACAGCCGAAGCCGGCGCCGTGAAGTCGGTACAGGGAAGGCTTGGCGTCGAAGAAGCCGGTGCGATGGTCGAACGCACCATCGCCGCCATTTCGCGCGGCCTCGTCGAACGCGGCGTGCACCAGCTCGTCGTGGCGGGCGGTGAAACCTCGGGCGCGTGCGTGCAAGCGTTGGGCATCGCCCAACTGCAGATTGGTCCGCAGATCGACCCGGGCGTGCCGTGGTGTTTTGCGCGTTCCGATGCCGCGCCCGACACCGGTGTGCACGTCGCGCTGAAGTCCGGCAACTTCGGCAGCGACGATTTCTTCACCAAGGCTTTCTCGGTGCTTGGATGATGAAGAGCGCTTGCCGCTCCCAGGGCACTCGTTCGCCGGTCGCGACCTGAACAAGCACCTCAAAGAACGAAAGAAAAGAAATGAACGAAACCCAAGCCCGCGAAGAAATCTGCCGCGTCGGCCGCAGCCTCTTCGAACGCGGCTACGTGCACGCCACCGCCGGCAACATCAGCGTGCGGCTGGACGACGGCTTCCTCATCACGCCCACCGACGCCTGCCTCGGGTTTCTGGACCCCGCACGCCTGGCGCGGCTCGATGCGCAAGGCCGGCAGACCGGCGGCGACCGTGCCAGCAAGACCATCGCGCTGCACACGCGCATCTACGCTACCGCGCGCAAATTCGATGCCGACACCGCCTGCGTCATCCACACGCACAGCACCCACTGCGTCGCCCTCACGCTGAATGCACCGGGCGCCGAACTGCTGCCCGCGCTCACGCCCTACTTCGTCATGAAGGTCGGTCACGTGCCCGTCGTTCCGTACCACCGCCCCGGCGCCCCCGAGGCCGCCGAACAGGTGGCGCAGGCCATCGAGCGCCTGGGCAGCGCGGGCACGCCCATTCGCGCGGTGATGCTCACGCGCCTGGGGCCCAACGTCTGGCACGACACGCCGGCCGCCGCCATGTCCGTGCTCGAGGAACTCGAGGAAACCGCCCGACTCCAGCAACTCACGCAGGCCGTCAAGCCCGAGCCGCTGAACGCCGAACAGATCGATGAACTGCGCCGCACCTTCGGCGCGCGCTGGTAGCAGCCGCAGTAGGAGTACAAACACCCCATGCCCCAATTCGCCGCCAACCTCTCGATGCTCTACCCCGAGCTCGACTTCCTCGACCGCTTCGACGCCGCCGCGAAAGACGGCTTCAAGGCGGTCGAGTACCTGTTCCCCTACGCCTTCGCGAAGAACGAGATCCTTGCAAGGCTCCAGCACAACGGTCTGCAACAGGTGCTGTTCAACGGCCCGCCCGGCGACTGGGACGGCGGCGATCGCGGCCTGGCCTGCCTGCCCGGGCGCGACGCCGAGTTTCGCGACGGCATTGCCAAGGCCGTCGACTACGCCGTGGCGCTCGAGTGCCCGCGCATCCACGTCATGGCCGGCCTCGTGCCCGAAGGCCTGGAGCGCGACGCCGTGCAGGCCGTGTACCTCGACAACCTGCGCTGGGCCGCCACCGAAGCCGCCAAGGCCGGCCGCGACGTGCTCATCGAGCCCATCAACACGCGCGACATCCCGCGCTTCTTCCTCAACCGGCAAGACCACGCGCACGAGATCGTCGAGGCCGTCGGCGCGTCCAATCTCAAGGTGCAGATGGACCTGTACCACTGCCAGATCGTCGAGGGCGACGTGGCAACGAAGATCCGCAAATACCTGCCCACCGGCCGCGTCGGCCACCTGCAGATCGCGGGCGTGCCCGCGCGCCACGAGCCCGACACCGGCGAGCAGAACTACCCCTACCTGTTCGACGTGATCGACGAGGTCTCGGCGCAGTGCGGCTGGCAGGGCTGGATCGGCTGCGAGTACCGGCCCGCGCGCGGCGCCGAGCCGGGCGGCACCTCGGCCGGGCTCGGCTGGTTGCGCGCACAGCGGCAGCGCACCGCATGAAGCTCGCGGCACTGCGCATTCCGGCGCCGCTGCGCGGCTTCACCGTCGCGGGCGACGCGCAGGTGTTCGATGTCACGCTGGCCGACGGCAAGGTCGCATCGATCGTGCCCAGCGCCGAGCAGACGCACGCGCGCGGCACGCTGCTGAGCGCGCTGGTCGAGGCCCACGCGCACATCGACAAGAACTACACCGTGCAGGACGTAGGCGCCGCGCAGGGCAACCTGTTCGCGGCCATCGACCGCATGAACAAGCACCGCGACAGCTGGACCGGCGAGTCGCTGCGCCTGCGCATGGAGCGCGCGCTGCACGACGCGTGGCAGACCGGCACGCGCGCGCTGCGCACGCACCTCGACTGGGTGCAGGCCGAGCCGCCCGCGGCGCTGCCCGTGTTCGAGGCCTTGCGCGAAGCGTGGCGCGGCCGTGTCGAGCTGCAGTTCGTGTCGCTCACGCCGCTGGACCTGTTCGCCGACCTCGCGGCCGGCGAGCGCATCGCGCGCGAGGTCAAGCGCGCGGGCGGCGTGCTCGGCGCGTTCGTCTATCGCAACGAGGGCATCGTCCACAAGCTCGGGCGCGTGTTCGACCTGGCGCAGCAGCACGGGCTGGACCTGGACTTTCATGTCGACGAAGGGCTCGACGCCGAAGCCGGCGGCCTGCGCAGCATTGCGCAGCTGGTGCGCGCACGCGACTTCAAGGGCCGCGTGGCCTGCGGCCATTGCTGCTCGCTGTCGGTGCAGGACGATGCCGTCGCCAACGAAACGCTTGCGCTGTGCGCGGGTGCCGGGCTGCACATCATTGCGCTGCCCACCACCAACCTCTACCTGCAGGGCGCGTGGGACCGCACGCCGGTGCAGCGCGGCATCACGCGCATCCGCGAGGCGGCGGCACGGGGCTTGCGTGCGAGCCTGGCCACCGACAACGTGCAGGACGCCTTCTATCCCTACGGCAGCTACGACCTTCTGGAGACCTTCGGCCTCGGCGTGCAGATGGCGCACCTGGCGCCCGCCACCGACTGGCTCGACACCGTCACCGTGAACCCCGCGAAGGCGCTGGGGCTCGCATGGGACGGGCGCATCGCGCCCGGCTGCCCGGCGGACCTGCTGGTGCTGGCAGCCACCGACGAACACGAACTCATCGGCCCGCGCGGACGGCAACGCACCGTCATCCGCGCCGGCGAAATCCTCGAGAACAATCCGGAGAAAACCCAATGAGCGCAATGGGCAAGCCAATGGCCAACTACGCCGCCGCCAAGCGCGTCGGCGATTTCGTCTTCATGAGCGGCGTGGTCGCGGTCGACCCCGCCACGCGCCGCGCCGTCGCCGGCTACGACGCCATTCCCGAAGCGGCGCGCACCGCGCTGCAGGGCGTGGGCTATGCCACGGGGCAGATGTCGGTCGATGTGTTCGAGGCGCCGATCGTCGCGCAGAGCTGGTTCGTGCTCGAGCGCATCCGCCAGATCGCGGCCGAGCACGGCGGCACCATGGAAGACGTGGTGAAGCTGGTGCAGTACTTCCGCCACCTGCCGCACTACGCGTTCTACAACCGCGTGCGCGGCCTGTTCTACCCGGGCGAGCCGCCGGTGAGCACGGTGGTGGAGGTGTCGCGCTTCCTGCCGGGCGACGAGGTGCTGGTGGAGGTCGAGGCGACCATGTACCTGCCTCGGCGCTGACGCACGCGCTCGCTCGCTCGCTGGGGCTACTTGACGCCCGCGCCCTTCAGCAGGAACTCCGTCACCTCCTCGATCAGGTAGCGCCGGTCTTTCTCGCCGCCTTGCTGCGCCGTGCCCCGGTAGTACGCGGCCTGCGTGGCGTGGTCGGCGTAGAACTGGGTCACGGCCCAGATGTGGAACAGCACCAGCATCGGGTCGGCCTTGTCCATCAGGCCCTGGTTCATCCAGTTCTGGATCACGGCGGCGGCCTGGTCGGTGCGCTGCTTGCTCGTGTCCATCATGTCGTTGATGACGGGCGCGCCGCGCATCATTTCGGCCGTGAAGATGCGCGAGCGCAGCGGATGGTCGAACGAGAACATCATCTTGCGATGGATCAGGTCGCCCAGCACCTTGCGCGGGCCGAAGGCCTCGTCGCTGAAGCCGAACACCACGATCCAGTCGGTGAGGATGTCCTGCAGCACCTGCCGGTACAGCGCCTCCTTGCTGTCGATGTAGTAGTGCAGCTGCGCCTTCGACAGCCCCGCCTTGTCGGCGATGGCCTGGGTCGACGCGCCGGCCAGCCCATCGCTTGCGAACACCTCGATGGCGGCCTGGTTGATCAGGCCGAGCACCTGCGTGTACTTGCGCGAACGCCCGCGCGTGGCGGGCGCCTCGGCCTCTGCCGCACTCGCGCCCACGTCGCTGCCCGTGCCGGCGGTGGAAGGCCGCGTGCTCACAGCTGAAGCACCAGCTCCGTGCCCTTGGCGCGGGAGCAGCACAGCGCCACCTTGTGGCGGCGCTCGCTGCCGGTCAGGCAGAAGTCGCGGTGCTCGGCGCCTTCGCCGTCGCCCTCGACCACGCAGGTGCCGCACAGGCCCTGCTGGCACGACACGGGAATGTCGATGCCCACTTCGTGCAGCGCGTCGACAGCCGTCTGGTCGGCCGCCACCGGCACGCTGATGCCGCGCCGCGCGAGCTTGAGCGTGAAGGGCAGGCCGGTGGTGGTGTTGGCGTCGGTGGGCGCGGCGAAGTACTCGGCATGCAGCGCGTCTTCGGGCCAGTGGGCGGACGCATCGCGCACCGCCTGCATGAAGCCGCCGGGCCCGCAGACGTACAGGTGCGTGCCGGGCGCGCGCTCGGCCAGCAATGCGCGCAGGTCGATGCGCTGCGACGCGTCGCCCTGGTCGAGGTGCAGCCGCAGGTGCGGTGCCAGCGCGGGCGCGCGCAGCGCGTCGGCAAAGGCCAGGTGCTCTTCGCTGCGCGCGAACACGCACAGCGTGAAGCCGGCGCCGCGCGCCGCCAGTGCCTGCGCCATCGCCAGCAGCGGCGTCATGCCGATGCCGCCGGCCAGCAGCAGGTGGTGGGTCGCTTCGTCGCGCAGCGGAAAGGTGTTGCGCGGCGCGCTGATGGGCAGCAGGTCGCCCTCGCGCACGCGCTCGTGCATCGAGGCCGAGCCGCCGCGGCTGCCGAGCTCGCGCTTCACGCCGATCACGTAGCCGCCCGCGCCCGTGCCCGAAGGCGCGCGCGCCAGCGAGTACTGCCGCGAGAAACCGCCGGGCATGTGCACGTCGATGTGCGCGCCGGCCTCGTAGGGCGGCAACGGCCGGCCCCACGGGTGGGCCAGCTCGAAGGCCAGGATTTCCGGCGTCTGTCGCGAAATGCGTTCGACGCGGACGGTGAGCGTGCGTTCGAGGCTCATGTGCGTGCTCCCTTTGTCTTTCTTTCCTGGATGCTCAGATGGTCTTCAGCGCGCGCGACACGCGCTCGATGAAATGGGTGCGGTCGCTCTCGGTCACGGCGTTCATGTCGTGCAGTTGCAGCCACGTCACCTTGCAGCGCCAGGCGAACAGCGCGCGCAGCGCACGCGTGAACAGCCGGCGGCCCGGGTCGCCGATCACCATCACGAACCAGCGCGGCGAGCCGCCCGTGGTCACCACCGTGAGCCGCTGGATATGCCGCAGGCCCGACTTCGCGAGCTGCCCCTTGCGCTCCGCCGGCAGGAAGGCCACGCCCGGCAGCCAGACCCGCTCGAGCCAGCCCTTGAGCATGGACGGCGGCCCGTGGAACCACGTGGGGTAGACGAACACCAGGTGCTCGGCCCACAGCAACGCGTCGACGTGGGGTTTCACGCGCTCGCGGATCAGTTCGGGGTTGTCGAGGTAGGCAATGCGCTCTTCACGGGTCAGCGTCGGATCGAAGCCTTCGGCATACAGGTCGATGGACTTGACGGCGTGCCGGGGTTCGAGCGCCTCGAGGGCGGTGCGGTAGAGCGCGTGGTTGAAGCTGTCAGGATTCGGATGGCAGTGGACGACGAGCGTTTTCATGTGGAGGGCCGGTTCGCCTGTCGGCGAGACGGGGTCAGAGCCCAAGGAGTGAAAGGCCGCGCAGTGCCTTATGGCAACCCAGGCGCCGGCATCTGACCCCGGCGCAAGCCCCGCGCGACCCACGGGAAAAACAGCAGCAGTTGCAGCAACCCGCGCGGGTTACTTGCCGGTGAGCTTCTTGCGGACGTCGACGCCGACGCCCTTGTTGACGAACTGCGTGGTCACGACCTTCGACAGGTCGACCTCGCCTTGCTTGTACAGGCCGGCCTTGACCATCTTGTCGTAGAAGTCCTTCACGCGGGCTTCGTCCATGGCGCCGATGCCCTTGGTGAGCGACTCGCCGCTGTCGACGATGCCCATCTTCTTCATCAGCTCGATGGAGCCCAGCAGCGAGGCCACGGGCGAGTCGGGGTTGGTCTTGGCGATGAGCTCGTTGGCGGCCTTGTTGTCGCCGTAGAGGTAGTTGTTCCAGCCGATGATCGAGGCCTCGACGAACTTGCGCACCGTCTCGGGCTTGGTCTTGATCAGGTCGGCGCGCGTCTCCACGGTGGTCGAGTAGGTCGAGAAGCCGTTGTCGGCCAGCAGTTGCACCACCGGGTCGAAGCCGGCCTGCGCCTTGATCGACAGCGGCTCCGAGATGGCGTAGCCCTGCTGGATCGACTTCTTGTCGGCCAGGAAGGGGCCGACGTTGAAGGTGTAGGGCTTGAGCTGCGAGTCCTTGAAGCCGTGCTCCGACTTCATCCACTGCCAGAAGCTGAACTGGCCGTCCTTGCCGATGAAGGCCACGGGCGCCTTGGTCATGTCCTTGAAGGTGTCGAAGCCCTGGCCCGGGTGCGCGAACATGGCCTGCGGGTCTTTCTGGAAGAAGGCCGCGACCACCACGGTGGGCACGCCGTTCTTCACGTTGTCGAAGGACTGCAGCAGGTTGCCGGTCATCAGAAAGTCGACCTTGCCGGCCGGCAGCATCGGCCGGTTGTTGACCATCGGGCCGCCCTGCTGGATCTCGACATCGAGGCCGTATTTCTTGTAGGTGCCGTCCACCAGCGCCTGGTAGAAGCCGCCGTGGCCGGCCTGCGCTTTCCAGTTGGTGGCGAACACCACTTTTTCCTGCGCCTGCGCGGCGAAGGCGGCGCCGGCGAGCGCCAGGCCAAGGGCAACGGCGCCGAGCGGGCGGATGTGGAAAGCGGGGATGCGCATGGGGACGGACTCCTGTGGAGGTTTTGGAAAGTACGGGACGCGAAGACTAATCTGTTCAGCGCTCGACGGCCATATCCGCCGACCAGCCGCGCGTCTTGCCGGGGTTCATCAGCCCCATCGGGTCGCTGCGCTTCTTGAAGTCGATCTGCTGCGTGTCGATGGTCTTCATGCCGCCGTCCTCGATGGTCACCACGTGGGGGTTGAAGATCTTGCAGCCGCCCTGCGACTCGATCTCGCGGATCAGCTCGTACTGGTGGGCCTCGCCCTTCCAGCGCACCAGCAGGATGCCGAAGGTGCCGCACTCGCCGCCGGCGCGCGCGAAGTCCTGGTGCTGCAGCACGTCGTCGCCGAAGATCTGCAGGTGGCGCTCCACCACCGAGGGATCGAAGGGCTGGGCGTACGCCACCTGCAGGTAGGTCCAGCCGCGGTCGGCCTTCAGCGCCTGCAGCGTCGTGTGGTTGAAGGCGCACTCGTAGGCCGGCGGCAGGCCGTCGGCCAGCAGTTCGGCCTCGGTGCCCGCGACCGAAATGTGGCCGCCGCTTGCGTCGGCCAAGGCGCGGAAGTCGGCCATCGAATCGGGCGAGACCATGGCGAACACCGCATGCCGGTCGGCCGGAAAGCGGTCGCGCATGGCCGTGTAGTAGGGCGAGAAGCGCGCCTCCACCGTCGACAGCAGGAAGATGTCGAGCGAGGGCGCCTGCGCGGCAATGCCGAAGTCGAGCGCGCCGCGGTAGGTGTCGAACAGCACCGTGCAGTGCACCCATTCGACGGCCGGGCTCAGCGCCACCTCGACGTCGAGGATCACGCCGTTGGTGCCGTAGGCGTGGTGCACCTGCTGGATCTCGTCGCCGTGCAGCTCGATGACGCGCGGCTCGCGCTCCACCGTCATCACGCGCGCGCGCAGCAGGTTGCCGGGGTCGCGCAGGATGCCGTGGCGGAACGAGCCGATGCCGCCGAAGCCGCCCGCGATGAAGCCGCCGATGCTGGCCACGTGCCAGGTCGAGGGCCACATGCGCAGGGCCTGCCCGGTCTCGCGCGCGGTGAGGTCGATGTCGTGCATGCGCGCGCCGGCCTCCACGCGCATGCGGCCTTCCTGGACGTCGAGCACGCGGCACATCTGCGTCACGTCGAGCACGATGCCGCCTTCGAGCGGCACGCACTGGCCGTAGTTGCCGGTGCCGCCCGCGCGCACGGTGAGCGGCAGCTTCCACCTGGCGGCCACGGCGGCGGCCTGGCGCACGTCTTCCTCGGTGCTGACCTTGACGACGAGGTCGGCCACGCAGCCCGCGAGCTGCGCGGTGAGGATGGGGCTGTACCAGTAGAAGTCCTTGGACAGCTGCTTGCGCTGCGCGGGCGCGGTGATCAGGTTGAGGCCGTGCAGCTCGGCGCGCACGGCGTCCCAGTCGACGGCGGGGGCGGGGGCGGGGGCCGGCAGGGTCCTAGCGTTCACGGCGCATCTCGCTTTCGTGCCAGTGGCCGAGCACCAGGCGCGACAGGGCGGCGAACACGATGAAGATCACGATGCCCAGCAGCGACACCAGCAGCAGCGCCGCGAACATCATCGGGATCTCGGTACGGAAGCTCGATTCGAGGATGCGCGAGGCCAGCCCCGTTTCCTTGCCCGCCGTGCCGGCCGTGAACTCGGCCACCACCGCGCCGATCAGGCTCAGGCCGCCCGCGATCTTCAGGCCCGCCATGAAGTACGGCAGCGCACTCGGCGCGAGCAGGTAGCGGAAGGTCTGCCACGGCGAGGCCTTGTAGAGCTGGAACAGGTCGCGCAGGTTGCTGTCGGCGCTCTTCAGGCCGATGACGGTGTTCGACAGGATCGGAAAGAAGGCCACGATCCAGGCGCACAGCAAGAGCGCCGCCGTGGTGCTCGACACGTAGATCAGGATGAGCGGCGCGATCGCGATGATCGGCGTCACCTGCAGGATCACGGCAATGGGGAACAGGCCGATCTCCACCCACTTGAACAGCGCGAACGCGATGGCCAGCAGCACGCCGCCGACGATGGCCGCCGTGAGCGCGAGCAAGGTGAGCTTCACCGTGAACCACAGCGCGCTCGACAGCGAATCCCAGTTGTCGAACAGCGTGCGCAGGATGAGCGAGGGCGCGGGCAGGATGTAGTGCGGGATGTTGTTGGCCCGCACGGTCCACTCCCACAGCAGCAGCAGCGCGAGCACGATGCCCGCGGGCACGACGATGCGCAGCAGCGATTCGCGGCGGCGCAGCTTGTCTTCGTGGGCGCGCAGCGTGGCCTCGGAGGGCGCGTCGTCCAGCGCCGGGTCGGCCTTGGCAATCAGCGTGGTCATCCTGTTTTTCTACCGTTCGTTGGGTCGTGGGGGCGGCGGTTCAATGGTCGACGTCCAGGCCGTGCAACGCGCCGTGCAGCGACCGGGACACCGCCGTGCAATGCGCGTTGTAGCGGCTGGAGGTGCGGAACTCCTCGCCGCGCGGATAGGGCTCGTCGATGCGGATCTCGTCGATCACCCGGCCCGGGCGCGCCGCCATCACCACGATGCGGTTCGACAGGTACACCGACTCGTACACGCTGTGCGTCACGAACACGATCGAGAAACGGTGCTCGCGCCAGATGGCCAGCAGGTCGTTGTTGAGCTTGATGCGCGTCATTTCGTCGAGCGCGGCAAAGGGCTCGTCCATCAGCAGCAGGCGCGGGTGCGTGACCAGCGCGCGCGCGATCGACACGCGCATCTTCATGCCGCCCGACAGCTCGCGCGGGTACACGTCGGCAAAGCGCGAGAGGCCCACCAGTTCGAGCACCTGCTGCACCACCGGCGCGGCCTCGTCGCGGCTCATGCCCGCCAGCTTGAGCGGCAGCCACACGTTGTCGAACACCTTGGCCCAGGGCATCAGCGTGGGCTCCTGGAACACGAAGCCCAGGTCGCGGTCGCTGCGGGTCTTGCCGGTGTTGGCGCCCGACCAGTGCATCTCGCCCGAGCTGAGCCGCGTGAGCCCGGCGATCAGCCGCAGCGCGGTGCTCTTGCCGCAGCCCGAGGGGCCGAGAAAACTGATGAAGTCGTGCTCGCCGACGTCGAGCGACATGCCTTGCAGCGCGAGCGTGCCGTTGGCGAAACGCTTGCTGACGTTGCGCAGCGTGACCAGGGGTGGGGTCGTGGTGCTTTCCATGGGAGCGAGCCTAGCGCCAGGCGGGCACGTTGGCGAGGCGCGACAGCGGGAAGCGGTCGACCTCGTGCAGCAGCTCGACGAAGCGCCGGCCCACATGGTCGAGCACGGCCGCACCCTTCTCGGCGGTGGCGCGCGTGGCGTCGCCGGCGGCGCCCGCGGGGTTGATGTCGTGCATCTGCCAGCCGAGCTTGCCGCTGGGGGTGATCGAGAGGAACTTGTTCTCGGCGGCCAGCTGCTCGGTCATGGAGCTGAAGTTCTGGAACTGGTCGCGGCGCACGTAGTCGGGCGTGAGGTGCAGCATGACCGAGCTCTCGAGGTCGCCGGCATGGATGCCGTGCTTGCCCTCGTGCGCGGTGAACAGGCCCTCGGGCAGGCCCAGCGTGTACCAGTTGGCTGCCACGACCATCATGTCGTGCTCTTCGCGCAGGTCGCGCGCCACGATGTCCATCACGCTCATCTGGCCACCGTGGCTGTTGTAGAGCACCAGCTTGCGCACGCCGGCCTTGGCGACGCAGGCGCCGATGTCCTTCCACAGCGAGATCAGCGTGTTGGCCGACACGGTGAGCGTGCCGGGGTAGCGCGAGTGCTCGTTGCTCTTGCCGTAGGGCACGGTGGGCAAAAACAGCACCGGCAGGTCGTCGGGCAGGTACGGCAGGGTGGCGCGCACCATGCCGTCGATGGTGGCGGTGTCGGTCGACATCGGCAGGTGGGGGCCGTGCTGTTCGGTGGCGCCCACCGGCAGTACGGCGATCAGCCGTTCGCGGTCGAGGCGGGAGAACTCTTCGCTGGTCAGGTCGGACCAGAAACGGCTGCGCAGGGGGAGCGAATTCATCGTGGCAAACCTCTTGACGGCGGGTTGGATAGTCTAAATTATCCATGTGGTCAAAAAAGATTGCCTAGCAATAACCCGTGGTTGCTTGTAATAACGTGAAACGCAGGCCCAAATCAGATTGACTGGATCAATTACCGGCACTTGGGGCTACCAGCGCACGCGCATGCCCAGTTGTCCCTGCACGCTGGTCTGCTGGGTGTTGCCGATGGCACCGGTGTAGGCCAGCCCGCCGTACACCGCCAGCACCCGGCTCAGTTGCCCGACGACACCGATGCCGACTTCGAGCGCGCTCGCGTTGCGGCGGTTGACGACCTGGTCGGTGGGGCCGAAGAAGATCGCGTTGCTGCCGCTGAAGGTGTGCCACAGGTTGGCCTTGAGGTAGGGCTTCCACGTGCCGCCGCCGGCGCTGAAGTTGCCCTCCAGCCGCGCGCCCAACCGGCCCGTCACCGCGTTGTCGCGCCGAAAGCTCACGGCGGAGATGCCGTCGTCGAAGCTGTCGATCGTGCTGCGCTGCCAGATCAGTTGCGCCTGCGGCTGCAGCGTCACGGTGTCGCTCAGGGCCAGCGGATAGCCGGTCTCGAACGAGGCCGTCACCGCGTTGCCGCGCGGTGCGCCGCCGCGCCCGAGCGTGGAGCGCGCATCGGTCTTGAAGCGCGTGGCCATGAGCACGGTGTCGGTGTACCAGCCGGTGCGCGCGACCCGGGTCCAGTACGCGCCCAGGCTGTAGCCCTCGACGCTCAGGCGGCCCGTGGCCGCGTTGGCCAGGCCGCCGGCCGAGCCGCTGGTGTCGCCGCTGGCGCGGGTGTATCCGCCCAGCACGCCGACCCGGTGGCGTGCGCCCGCGTCGTCGGTGGCCATCAGGAAATCGTGGCCGAGCTGCAGGCCGGAGATGCGCCCGTCGAACTGCGGGTTCGCGTCGCCTCGCAGGCGCTGCCGCGTGCTTTCGCCGAACACGCGGCCCCAGGATGCCTGCGCGCCCTCGTCGCTCGCGAGCAATTGCTGGTCGCCCTGCCGGTCGTGGAAGCTGCCCAGCTGCGCCAGGCCGAGGCTGCGCACCACCAGCGGCATGCTGCTGTAGAGCGCGACCTCGGGGCGGTACAGGTGGACCGTGTCCAGCGACGCGTCGCCGCCCGGCATGTGTTCGATGAGTTCGATGGCTTCCTCGAGCGTGCCCACCACCGTCCCGCCGACGGCGTAGCCGCTGTTGCGCAAGTACCAGTTGTCGGGGTTGTTGCCGGCGGCGCCGCCGCGGAACAGGTGGTAGTCGTAGGCGCCGGCCTCGACCGGCTGGGTCAGCGAGAAGGCATTGGCGGCGGTGGTGCCACCGTTTTGCGCCTGCACCACCAGGATGCCGTCGGCCAGCGTCGGCGCGCCCAGGCCGCCGCGGTTGACGACGCGGATGCCGGTGCCGCCCGAGGCCTGGCCGCCGTCGATCACCAGCTTGTCCGACGGCGCGTTGTCGCCGGCCAGCACCGTGTTGACCTGCATCAGCGCGCCGGCGCCGACGTAGTTGCCGCGCACGGTGAAGGCGCCGAAGTTGACGCCGTCGTTCGGGCCGGGCAGCAGCGTGCCCTGGTTCGTCACGTTGCCCGCGAAGGTGCCGGTGCCGGCCACGGTGGCGCCGGGGAGCACGGTGATGACGGGGCTGGTCAGCGTCGCGGGAAGGTTGAAGCGTCCGCTTTCCACGCGCACCGAGTCCGAGAAGCTCGCATCGGTCAGCCACGACCACTGGGTGCCGCGCATCGTGAGGTTCTGGAAATTGCGAAAGGCGTTGTCCACCGTGCCGGTGCCTTCGAGATAGGCATTGCTGCTCGCATTGCCGCCGTCGGCCGCGCCCCGGATGACCGAGCCGGTCTGCAGGATCAGCGTGCCGGTGCCGCCCCCGCCCATCAGGATCGCGCCGTCGTTGCCGGTGCCTCCGTGGCCTTCGATGGTGCCGGCATTGACCAGCACGTCGTTGCCGTTCTGTCCGCGGTAGCCGTAGTCGTTGGCGCTGGAGAGCAGGCCGCCGGCCCGGTTCTCGACCCGCGAGAAGAAGCTCGCGCTGAGCGTGTTCACATGCACCGCGCTCGCGAAGCCGCTGGTGGCCGAGGTGTTGGCACCCGTGGTGCGGATCGCGCCGGTGTTGATCAGCAGGTTGGCCACGAGGTTGCCGCCCTGCAGGTAGACGCCCTTGGCCGCGGTGCCGCTCACGTCGATGGTGCCGCTGTTCACGACGGTGTTGCCCGGGCCCAGCGTGGAAATGCCGTGCGAGCTGCCGCCCGTGGTGGTGATGCTGCCGGTGTTCGTGAGGAGGCTGCGGGTGCTGCTGTTCGACGTCACCAGCATGCCCGCCGTGCCGCTGCTCGTGGTGCGGATGGCGCCGTTGTTGGTCAGCGTGTTGTCGTTGTCGGTGGCGACCATGGCCGCGCGCGCGCCGCCCGAGCCGCCCGAGACGGTGATCGTTCCGTTGTTGACGATGCTGCTGGCGTCGTGCACCAGCAGGGCCTGGGTGGCATTGGTGCTCAGCGTGGCACCCGCGTTCACCGTGATGCCGACGCCGGTGCTGCCCGGCACGGCGATCACGCTGGGCGAGCCGGTGGTGGTGCCGTCGCAGACCACGCTGTCGCCGGTGCCGGGCGTGGCGGTCGGGCCGCAGGCCGCGTGCGCCGCGCCGGCAAGCAGTGCCGCGGCAGCGGCGAGACAGGAAACAGGGGAGGCCGGGAGACGGTGCAGAAACCGATGCGGGCGTTCGATGCGCATGCTTGCTCCTCGTTGTCGTCGTGCCCGGCCGAACCGGAAACGGCCCGGCCATTTGGCACGATTAACAACTTGGAAACAATCGAGCTGTTGCTGTCGCGAGACGCCGAAGCCGCCCTCAGCGCCCTCAGCGCCCTCAGCGCCTTCAGCGCCGCACCACGTAGCGCGTCACCACCGGCGCGCCCTCGCCGATGTGGAACGCCAGCCGCCGCTCGCGCAGCGCCATGTCGCTCGCGGTGGCGCGGTTGAAGCGGCGCAGGTGGTCGGTCCACGACTCGTCGACGATCTGCTCGACGTAGCGCTCGGGCTGCCCGATGTCGTGCAGCAACTCCCAGCCGATGGCGCCCTGGCTCAGGCGCGCGCGGCGGGTCTGCTGCATCACGAGGTGGAAGGCGGCGGCGCGGGCCGGGTCGATGAAGAACTCGACGGTGATGACCACGCGGCCGTTTTCCTCCGGCGCCTCGGCCGGCGGACCGGCGGCCCAGCCGGCCTGGGCGGGGCGGGTGTCGTCCTCGCCGCTCACGTCGGTCACCCAGCGCAGGGCGCCGAGCATCAGCAGCGTGCCGCTCACGGCCGCGATGGCCAGGCTGATCTGCAGCGTGCTCACCGTGGCCACCTGGCCCCAGATGGCCGCACCGATGGCGCTCGCGCCCATGATCGCCATCTGGTACATCGACATGCCGCGCGCGCGCACCCAGTCGGGCAGCGCGAGCTGGGCCGACACCGAGAGCGAGTTGGCCACCGTGATCCACGCCATGCCGCCGAAGAACATGGCCGGCACCGCGACCCACGCGTTGGGCGCGAAGGCCATGACGGCGGTGGCGCCCGACTGCAGCAGCGTGCCGCGCAGCACCAGCTGGTCGCGCCCCAGCGCCTGGCGCAGCCGCGGCAGGAACAGCACCGCGATGATCGCGCCCGAGCCCATGGCGGCCAGCAGCAGCGTGAAGGTGCCGGCGCCGCCGCCCTGCAGGTTGCGCGCCAGCAGCGGCAGCAGCGCGAGCAGCGCCGTGGAGTGGAAGAAGAAGATCGAGATGCGCGACAGCACCGCGCGCATGCGCTGCGACTGCCGCACGAACTGCACGCCCACGCGCATCGCGCTGATGAGCTTCTCGCGGCCCAGCGGGTTGGGCGTGTGCTCGCGCCGCCAGCGCAGCACCACGAAGCCCGAGGCCACCGACAGCACCGCGTTCAGCGCGAACACCCACACGGTGCCCGCGCTTGCGATCAGCATGCCGGCCGTGAGCGGGCCGACGATGCGCGATGCGTTCATGGCGATGCCGTTCAGCCCCAGCGCGGCCGGCAGCTGCGGGCGCGGCACCAGCTCGGGCACGATGGCCGCGAACACCGGCCAGCGCAGCGCCAGGCCGATGCCGTTGGCGAAGGTGAGCGCCAGCAGCAGCGGCGCGGTCATGAGGTCGAGCGCCAGCGCGGCGCACAGCACGACGGCGGTGCCGGCCAGCCAGAACTGCGTGGCCACCAGCCAGCGCCGGCGGTCCAGGATGTCGGCCAGCGCGCCGCTGGGCAGGCCCAGCAGGAACACCGGCAGCGTGGAGGCCGACTGCACCAGCGCCACCCAGATGGGCGAGGTGGTGAGCGAGGTCATCATCCACGCGGCGGCCACATCGTTCATCCACATGCAGATGTTGGCGATGAGCCAGGTGCTCCACAGCATGCGGAACACGGGGAGCTTCAGGGGCTCGAGGGCCGCGAGCTTGGTGGGCTGCGGCCGGGCGGGCGGGATCGGTGTCTCTTCGGGGGATATGGGTGGCATGTGCCGCTATTGTGGCGCGGCCCTCCCGTTTTCCCGTCTTCGGCTAGCCCCGGTCGCTGCGCGCGAGGCGGATTTCCAGGCGCCGCAGCAAGGTGGTGAGCACCAGCGTCATGACCCAGTAGATCACCGAGATCGCCAGGTACGGCTCCCAGTAGCGCGCATAGGCGCCGGCCACGGTGCGCGCCGCGTAGGCCAGCTCGGCCAGGCCGATGGCGGAGACCAGCGAGGTGTCCTTCAGCAGCGCGATGGCGTTGTTGCCCAGCGGCGGCAGCATGCGGCGAAAGGCCTGCGGCAGCACCACGTAGCGCATCACCTGCGCGGGCGTGAAGCCGATCGAGCGGCCGGCATCGAACTGCCCGCGCGAGATCGACTGGATGCCGGCGCGGAACACCTCGGAGATGTAGGCCGCCGAGTTGAGCGTGAGCGCGACCACGCCCGAGATGAGCGCGCCGTGCTCCTGCTTGAGCGTGCGCGCCAGTTCGCCGTCGATCAGCAGGCCGCTGGTCGGGTGGATGAACACCGGCATCACCGCGAAGTGGATCAAGAGGATCTGCACGAACAGCGGCGTGCCGCGAAAGAAGCTCACGTACACCGTGGCGGGCCAGCGCAAGAAGAAGCGCGCGATCCAGGTCCACGGCGCGTGGCGCGGCTGCGCCAGGCGCGCGAGCGCCAGGCACAGGCCCCAGCTCGAACCCAGCAGCACGCAGACCACGGTCATGCGCAGCGTCATCCAGGCGCCTTGCCAGAACAGGTCTTTGTATTCAACGAGGATGTCCCATCGGAACCATCCGAACAGCAGCACTGGTTGTTCCATGCTTACGTCCTCCAACTCTTCTCTGTATCAACGGAAAACGAAACGGCCGCGTGGGGGCGCGGCCGTGTTCTGTGAAATGCCGTGCGGCTCAGCGCACGTTGGGGTCCTTGTTGAACCACTTCTTGTAGATCGTCATGTAGCTGCCGTCGGCGCGGATGGCCGCCAGGCCGGCCGTGAGCTTGTCCAGCAGGGCCTTGTCGCCCTTCTTCACGACGATGCCGAAGCCCTCTTCGGGGAAGGACTTGTCGTCGAGGGTCTTCAGCTCGGGGTTCTGCGCCACGCGGTAGGCGATGACGCCGTTGTCGCCCATGGCGGCATCGACGCCGCCGCCGGCCAGCTCGGAAATGATGAGCGGCGTGCTCTCGAAGCGGCGGATGTCGGGGCTGGTCTTGCCGAACTCGCGCGAGGCGATGTCGTCGGCGGTGGAGGCGCTGACCACGGCGATCTTCTTGCCGGCCAGGTCTTTCAGCGAGGCGACCTTGCTGTTCTTCGGCAGCGCGATCAGCTGGCGCGCGGCGAAGTAGGGCGGCGTGAAGTCGTAGCTCTGCTTGCGCTTGTCGTTGATGGTGACGCCCGAGATCACGAGGTCGACGTCGCCGTTGTTCAGCGCGCCGAAGATGCCGGTGAAGGGCGTGTTGACGATCTTGATCTTCAGGCCTTGCTGCTTGGCGATGGCGTTGATGATGTCGATGTCGAAGCCGACGATCTGCTTGTCCTTGTTCTCGAAGGCGAAGGGCGCGTAGGTGGCGCTGGAGGCCACGGTGAGTTCGCGATTCTGGGCCTGGGCACCGAAGGCAAGCGTGGCGGCAGCGAGGCCGAGGGCCAGGGCGCGGCGGAGGGAGTTCATTCGGAGTCCTTGTTTTTTTCGCCGTCCGGCGAGAGGTGGTGGGCGGGGATTTTAGGCTGTCGCTATCGGCGGCCCCATTGGGGCTTGTGGGGCTTGCAGCTATCGTGCCCATCGGGGCCCGGCCGGTGCCTCGCGGCTCAGCGCCCGAACAGGATGTACAGCGCGATCGCCGCCACCACGAGGAGGCCGATCAGCTTGCCGGGGCGCCATGGCCGGGCCTGCCCTCCGATGGTCGTCGTGGTCGTGGAGGTCCAGGTCATGGTCACGGTCTTCGTGGCGCCCTCCGCCTGCAGTACCGTACCGCCGCTCTGGCGGCCCTCGGCTTCGACGCGCGCGAGGGCGTCGGCCGCGATGTCCTTGCGCTCCTGCGACACCGCGAACGCCGGCTCCGCGCGCGTGGCGGCCTCCAGCGCCTGCAGCTGCGGCTTGTTCAGCACGCCGGTGCGCACGGTCCAGGCCAGCGTGGCGGCCAGTGAATCGGGCGCGGCCCATTCGGGGTCCTGCGCGGGCAGCAGCGCGCCGGCCTGTGCGAGCTGCGCCGGCTCGAGCAGCTGCAGCGTCCCCAGCCTGGCCAGCGCGGCCTCGGTCACGCCGTCTTCCAGGCGGGCGGCCATGAGGCTGATCTCGAACAGCACCCAGGCCGGCGCCTGTCCGCTGACCATGGCCACGGCGTCCGCCACGATGCGGTGCGCCGCGTCCTGCCGCTCGGGGGCGGCGCGATCGCTGAGGCCGGGCAGCAGCTCGGGCGCGACGATGCCGCGCGCGGCCACCCAGCCCAGCGCCTCGGCCGGGGTGCGCAGCAGGCGCTGCGCCAGGTCGGCGTGCGCCAGCGCCTGCGCGTGCTCGGCGTCGGTCAGCAGGCGGTTCGCATGCAGATGGGACAGGGCCCGAAGGCTGGTTTCCTGGTCGGTCATGGGGGTGGATGTCATGGTGTCGGCGGTCATGCGGTCATGCGGCCAGGTGCCCCAGCGGCAGCGCGCTGCTGGCCTTGACCTCGCCCAGCGAGAAGCTGGTGTGCAGGTCTTTCACGTTCGGCAGGTTCATGAGGTGCTGCCGCGCGAAGGTCGAGAAGCCGTTCAGGTCTTGCGCCACCACCTGCAGCTCGAAGGTGCCGGTGCCGCTGATGTAGTGGCAGGCCACCACCTCGGGCATCTTGCGGATCGCGTCCTCGAGCTTGCGGGTGGCCTCGTTGGTGACGCGCTCGGTGTCCACGCGCACGAAAGCGAGCACGCCGAGCCCTATCTTGTAGCGGTCGATCTCGGCGTGGTAGCCCTTGATGAAGCCCGATTCCTCCAGCGCGCGCACGCGGCGCCAGCAGGGCGCGGCCGACAGGCCCACGCGCTGCGCAAGCTCGGCGTTGGTGAGGCGCCCGTCGGCCTGCAGTTCTTGCAGGATTGCGAGGTCGAACTTGTCAATGCTTTCCATGGGAGGCGATCTTAAGCAAGATTCTTTCTGGAAGCGCGTTTTTCGGGGCAAAGAACGCAAACACCTATCGCGGACCCCGGCATACACTTTGCGTGATCATGGGCTCGCGCCCGACCCGGGCACAGACCCACACCATCAGCCAGGCCCACGAGGCCCCGCCATACGGAGACAGACAACATGAATGCACCGCTGCCCGCGCACATTCGCAAGGCCCTGGAAACGGTCACGCTCGACGACAAATATTCGCTCGACTACGGCCGGGCCTTCATGAGCGGCGTCCAGGCCCTCGTCAAGCTGCCGATGCTGCAGCGCCTGCGCGACCAGCAGGCCGGCAAGAACACCGCCGGCTTCATCAGCGGCTACCGGGGCTCGCCCCTGGGCGGCTATGACCAGGCGCTATGGAAGGCCAGCAAGTTCCTCAAAGAACAGAACATCGTCTTCCAGCCGGGCGTGAACGAAGAGCTCGCCGCCACCGCGCTCTGGGGCACCCAGCAACTGGGCTTCTCCCCGCAGGGCACCAACAAGTTCGACGGCGTCTTCGGCATCTGGTACGGCAAGGGCCCGGGCGTGGACCGCTGCTCCGACGTGTTCAAGCACGCCAACATGGCCGGCACCACCGAATACGGCGGCGTGATCGCGGTGGCCGGTGACGACCACATCTCCAAGAGCTCCACCGCCGCGCACCAGAGCGACCACATCTTCAAGGCCTGCGGCACGCCGGTGTTCTTTCCGACGAGCGTGCAGGAAATCCTGGACCTGGGCATTCACGCCTTCGCGCTGAGCCGCTTCTCGGGCGTGTGGTCGGGCATGAAGACGATCCAGGAAATCGTCGAGTCGAGCGCCACGGCCATGATCGACCCCGAGCGCGTCGAGATCGTCATTCCCACCGACTTCGAAATGCCGCCCGGCGGCCTGCACATCCGCTGGCCCGACCATGCGCTGGAGCAGGAAGCCCGGCTCATGCACTACAAGTGGTACGCCGCGCTGGCCTACATCCGCGCCAACCGGCTGAACCACAACGTCATTCAGGGCCCGAACGACCGCTTCGGCATCATGGCCAGCGGCAAGGCCTTCAACGACACCCGCCAGGCGCTGCTCGACCTGGGCCTGGACGACGCGGCCTGCCGGCAGCTGGGCATCCGACTGCACAAGGTGGGCGTGGTGTGGCCGCTCGAGGCGCAGCTCACGCGCGAATTCGCCACCGGCCTGCAAGAGATCCTGGTGGTCGAGGAAAAGCGCCAGGTCATCGAATACCAGCTGAAGGAAGAGCTCTACAACTGGCGCTCCGACGTGCGGCCCAACGTGGTCGGCAAGTTCGACGAGGGCGAGGGCGCCAGCGCCGACGGCTACTCCGGCGGCGAATGGTCGATGCCCAACCCGACCGCGCACACGCTGCTGCGCGCCAACGCCGACCTGAACCCCGCGCTCATCGCCAAGGCGATCGCCGCGCGCCTGAAGAAGACCGGCCTGCTGGCCGCGGCCGGCGCCGACATGGCCGCGCGCATCGACGCGCAGCTCGCCATCCTGGAGGCCAAGGAGCGCTCGATGGTGGTGCAGCAGGCCTCCTCCAGCGTGGCCGACGCCACGCGCCAGCCGTGGTTCTGCTCGGGCTGCCCGCACAACACCAGCACCGTGGTGCCCGAAGGCTCGCGCGCGATGGGCGGCATCGGCTGCCACTTCATGGCGACCTGGATGGACCGCTCCACCATCGGCTTCACGCAGATGGGCGGCGAGGGCGTGCCGTGGGTGGGCCAGCAGCCCTTCACGACCGACCAGCACATCTTCGCGAACCTGGGCGACGGCACGTACTTCCACAGCGGGCTGCTGGCCATTCGCCAGAGCATCGCGGCGGGCGTGAACATCACCTACAAGATCCTCTACAACGACGCGGTGGCCATGACCGGCGGCCAGCAGGTCGGCGAGCGCCCCGAAGGCCACTCGGTGCTGCAGATTGCAGAGAGCCTGCATGCCGAGGGCGCGAAGAAGGTCGTGATCGTGACCGACGAGCCCGAGAAATACGAGGGCGTGAACATTCCCGGCGACCACGTGCAGGTCAAGCACCGCGACCTGCTGGACGACATCCAGCGCGAGTTCCGCGCCCTGCCCGGCACCACGGCCATCATCTACGACCAGACCTGCGCCACCGAGAAGCGCCGCCGCCGCAAGCGGGGCACGGCCGTCGACCCGGCCAAGCGCGTGGTCATCAACGAACTGGTGTGCGAGGGCTGCGGCGACTGCAGCGTGCAGAGCAACTGCCTGAGCGTGGAGCCGCTGGAAACCGAGTTCGGCCGCAAGCGCACGATCAACCAGAGCAGCTGCAACAAGGACATGAGCTGCCTGAAGGGCTTCTGCCCGAGCTTCGTCTCGGTCGAGGGCGGCCAGCTCAAGAAGAAGGGCAAGAACAAGGCGGCCACGCCGGCCGAGTTCGGCCTGCTGGGCGAGCCGGCGATTCCGTCGCTGGCGGGCGGCAAGGTCTGGGGCGTGGTGGTGGCGGGCGTCGGCGGCACCGGCGTGATCACCATCGGCCAGCTGCTGGGCATGGCCGCGCACATCGAGGCCAAGGGCATCGTCACGCAGGACGCGGCGGGCCTGGCGCAAAAGGGCGGCGCCACCTGGAGCCACGTGCTCATCGGCGACACGCAGGACGACATCCGCACCACGCGCGTGGGCACCGCGGCGGCCGACCTGATCCTGGCCTGCGACCCGCTGGTGACGATCAACGGCGAGACCATGGCGCGCATGCGCGAAGGGCGCACGCACGTGGCGCTCAACAGCCACAGCTCGCCCACCGCCGCCTTCGTGCGCAACGCCAACTGGCAGAACCCCGAAGACGCCTGCGCCGCCGAAATTGCGCGCGCCGTGGGCATCGACGGCATGGGCACCTTCGACGCCGATGCCGCCGCCACCGTGCTGATGGGCGACAGCATCTACGTCAACCCGATGATCCTGGGCTACGCCTGGCAGAAGGGCTGGATCCCGCTGGAGCACGAGTCGCTGATGCGCGCCATCGAGCTGAACGCCGTGGCCGTCGAGAACAACAAGACGGCCTTCGAGTGGGGCCGTCAGGCGGCCGTGCGCCCCGAAGAACTGCAAAAGCGCGTGCGCCCCGGCCAGGTCATCGAGTTCAAGAAGCGCGAATCGGTCGAGAGCCTGGTGGCGCGCCGCGTCGAGTTCCTGACCGGCTACCAGAACGCCGCCTACGCCGACGAGTACAAGCAGTTCGTGGGCAAGGTGCAGCGCGCCGAGGCGGCCGTCGGCAAGAGCACGGCGCTCTCCGAAGCCGTCGCGCGCTATCTGTTCAAGCTGATGGCATACAAGGACGAGTACGAAGTCGCCCGCCTGCACACCGACCGCACGTTCCTCGACCGCGTCGAGGGCATGTTCGAGGGCGACTACAAGCTCAACTACCACCTGGCCCCGCCGCTGATCGCCAAGAAGAACAGCAAGGGCCAGTTGCAGAAGCAGAAGTTCGGGCCGTGGATGCTCACCGGCTTCAAGCTGCTGGCCAGGCTCAAGGGCGTGCGCGGCACGGCGCTCGACATCTTCGGGCGCACCGAAGAGCGCAAGACCGAGCGCGCGCTGATCGGTGAATACCGCGCCAGCATCGACGAAGTGATCGGCGCGCTGCGCGCCGACAACCACGCGCTGGCACTCGAAATCGCCAGCCTGCCCGAGCAGATCCGCGGCTATGGCCACGTGAAGGAACGCAACCTGGCGGCAGCCCGCACCCGCTGGAACGAGCTGCTGGCCAAGTGGCGCAATCCGCAGGCGCAGCGCGTGGCGGCCTGATTTTTCAGGCGCGTTTCTCGGTTCATCAGTCAGTCAGTCGAGGCCCCGGGCCGGCTTTGCAGCCGCGCCCGGGCCGACTGCAGCGCTTCGTGGATCTTTCGCTCGAACACCTCGCGCGGTGGCAGCACCGTCAGATATTCCGCGACATGAATGCCTGACTTGTCCAGCTCCAGCAGCTCGATCTGCTCCTGCTTCTTGCCGGTGCACAGGATGATGCCCATCGGAGGCGCGTCGCCCGGTTCCTGGTCATGCCGCGCCAGCCAGCGCAGGTAGAGCTCCATCTGTCCCTTGTATTCGGCGCGGAATTCACCGAGCTTCAGTTCGATGACCACGAGGCGGCGCAGCTTGCGGTTGTAGAAGAGCAGGTCGATGTAGAAGTCGTCGCCGTCCAGCTGGATGCGCCGTTGCCGCGCCACAAAGCTGAACCCGGCGCCGAGTTCGAGCAGAAAGGCTTCGAGTTCGCGCAGGATGGCGTCTTCGAGGTCTTTTTCCAGGTGGCGATCCTGCAGGCCCAGAAAGTCGAGGACATACGGGTCCTTGAGCAGCACCGCCGCTTCGGTCAGGTGCGGGCGGTTCAGCCCGCCGAGCTCCTGCCGGATCGCCGCTTCGGGCCGGTGCGACAGCGCGGTGCGCTCGTAGAGCAGCGAGTTCACGCGTTCGCGCAGCGTGCGCACGCTCCAGGCCTCGAGCTGGCACATCTGTGCATAAAAGTCGCGGGCCAGTGCGTCCCTGACCGGCAGCAGGACGAGAAAGTGGGTCCAGCTCAATTGTCGTATCAGCGATACGACAATTTCTTCGGACGGAAACACCTCGGCGAACTGCATCATGCGGCGCAGGTTCTTCTCCTCGAAGCCGCGGCCGTAGTCGGCCGCCAACTGTCGCGACAAGGAGGCCACGATCTCCTCGCCGTAGCCCGCCCGTTGCCCGCCGAGCACCTCGGTGCGGATGCGCTGGCCGATGCGCCAGTACATCAGCGTCAATCCGGCATTCACGGCGGCGGCGGCCGATTGCCGTGCCTGCTCTATGAGTTGTCTCAGCTCGGCCAGAAGCGGCTCGGACGGGGCCGCCCCCTTGCGGGCGACGGCGGACGGCGCGCCGCCCCGGTTTGTGCTGTCGGGCTTGTTCATCGGACTCCCTGCGTGATTTGTTCTGCGGGAGAAATTCTCTGGCGAGGCTTCGCCGCGTCGGCATGGGCAAGGCTGGGGCGAGGCAAAACAGTCCCCATGTCGGCAATAGTTGCACGATCGCTATAAAAAACGTAGCAACAGAGGCGGTCGCCGAATCCGCGAAAGCCCTCCCCACCCCGCCGGATAAGCGCGTGGAGCCGTCACCCGCGCCGAATACAATGCCCGGTGCTGTGCGCGGCCAAGCCCCGCCGAGCTTTGACTTGCGGCCCTATCCCCATCGTGGCCGCGAAGCCATGAGGAGTGGCGGGACCGGCCCGCCTTCCTCTCGTTTTCTCTTCCCTCTGCTGGAGACTCTCTTGTTCATTTCCTCTGCTTTCGCCCAGACCGCGCCCGCTGCAGCCGGCGGCGGTGACATGTTGTCCTCGCTCGGCAGCATGCTGCCTCTGGTGCTGATGTTCGTGGTGCTGTATTTCGTCATGATCCGCCCGCAAATGAAGCGCCAGAAAGAAGCGCGCGCCATGATCGAAGCGCTGGCCAAGGGCGACGAAGTCGCCACCGCCGGCGGCGTGCTCGGCAAGATCACCTCGATCGGCGACCAGTACCTGGGCCTGGAAATCGCCAACGGCGTCGAGATCAAGATCCAGCGCAGTGCCGTGGTGCAGGTCCTGCCCAAGGGCGCCGTCAAATAAAAGCGTGAGCTGAACCTTGCGCTTTGCGGCGCAGGGCCCCAAGTCACGCCGTGTTCCGTTTCTGAAAAGCGCTTTCACATGAACCGTTACCCGGTCTGGAAATACACGATCATCGTGATCGTGTTGCTCGTGGGGCTCATCTACGCCCTGCCCAATTTCTTTGGCGAGGCGCCTGCCGTGCAGGTGTCGGCCGCCAAGACGGTCGTCAAGGTCGACGCCGCCACCCAGACCCGGGTCGAGGAGGCGCTCAAGGCTGCCGGCCTCACGCCCGACCTGATCACCCTGGACGCCACCTCGCTGCGCGCCCGCTTCGGCACCACCGACGACCAGCTCAAGGCGCGCGACGTCCTGCAGCATGCGTTGGTGCCCGACGCGAACGACCCGCCGTACACGGTGGCGCTGAACCTGGTGTCGCGTTCGCCCAAGTGGCTGACCTCGCTGCACGCCTTCCCGATGTACCTGGGCCTGGACCTGCGCGGCGGCGTCGACTTCCTGCTGCAGGTGGACATGAAGGGCGCGATCGACAAGAAGGCCGAAACCTTCGCCAGCGACCTGCGCAGCGCCTTCCGCGACAAGAGCATCCGCGGCACCTCGGTCAGCCGCAACGGCCAGACCGTCGAGGTGACCTTCCGCGACGCCGACTCGCTCGAGGCCGCCAAGCGCATCATTCAAGACCAGTTCACCGACCTGAGCACCACCGACAGCCAGGACGGCGGCAACTGGCGCCTCACGGCCACCATCAAGCCCGAGGCGGCCCGCCGCCTGCAGGACGCGGCGCTCAAGCAGAACATCACCACGCTGCACAACCGGATCAACGAACTCGGCGTGGCCGAACCCGTGATCCAGCAGCAGGGCCTGGACCGCATCGTCGTGCAACTGCCCGGCGTGCAGGACACGGCCAAGGCCAAGGAAATCCTGGGCCGCACCGCCACGCTCGAAATGCGCATGGTGGACGAAAGCGCCGAAGGCCGTTCGGCCGAACTGAGCGGCGGCCCCGTGCCCTTCGGCTCCGAGAAATTCCTCGACCGCCAGGGCCGCCCCGTGATCGTGAAGAAGCAGGTGCTCGTCACCGGCGAAAACCTCACCGACGCGCAGCCCGGCTTCGACCAGCAGAGCAACCAGCCCAAGGTCGACCTGACCATGGACGCCAAGGGCGGGCGCATCATGCGCGACGTCAGCCGCGAGAACTACAAGAAGCGCATGGCCATGCTGATCTTCGAGAAGGGCAAGGGCGAAGTGCTCACGGCCCCGTCGATCAACGGCGAACTGGGCAACCGCTTCCAGGTCTCGGGCTCCATGACCGTGGTCGAAGCCAACGACCTGGCGCTGCTGCTGCGCGCCGGCTCGCTGGCCGCGCCCATGGAAATCATCCAGGAACGCACCATCGGCCCGACGCTGGGCGCCGACAACATCGAAAAAGGCTTCAAGAGCGTGATGTACGGCTTCCTGGCGATCATGGTCTTCATGTGCGCGTACTACGCACTGTTCGGCCTGTTCTCCTCGATCGCGCTGGCCGTCAACCTGATGCTGCTGGTGGCCATTCTCTCGATGCTGCAGGCCACGCTCACGCTGCCCGGCATCGCGGCCATGGCGCTGGCCATCGGCGTGGCCATCGACTCCAACGTGCTGATCAACGAGCGCGTGCGCGAAGAACTGCGCAACGGGGCGTCGCCGCAGGCGGCCATCCACGCCGGCTACGAGCGCGCCTGGGGCACGATTCTCGACTCCAACGTGACCACGCTGATCGCGGGCGTCGCGCTGCTGGCCTTCGGTTCGGGCCCGGTGCGCGGCTTCGCGGTGGTGCACTGCATCGGCATCGTCACCTCGATGTTCTCGGCCGTGTTCTTCTCGCGTGGCCTCGTGAACTTCTGGTACGGCCAGAAGAAGAAGCTCAAGACGGTGTCGATCGGCACGGTCTGGCGGCCCAAGGGCGACGGCGTGGCTGTGGCTGAAACGAAGTAAGAGGCAGCCATGGAATTCTTCCGCATCCACAAGACCATCCCGTTCATGCGCCACGCGTTGGTGCTGAACATCGTCTCCTTCGTCACCTTCGCGCTGGCGGTGTTCTTCCTGTTCCACCGCGGGCTCCACCTGTCGGTGGAGTTCACGGGCGGCACGGTGATGGAGGTGGCCTACGAACAGTCGGCCGACATCGGCAAGGTGCGCGACGCCGTCACCAAGCTCGGCTACCCCGAAGTGCAGGTGCAGAACTACGGCACCTCGCGCGACGTGCAGATCCGCCTGCCGGCCCAGAAGGGCATGAGCTCCGACCAGCAGAGCGCGCAGGTCATGCAGGCGCTGAAGTCGGTCGACCCGTCGGCCACGCAGCGCGGCATCGAGGTCGTCGGGCCGCAGGTCGGCGACGAGCTCACCACCAACGGCATCAAGGCCCTGGCCATGGTGGTCGTCGGCATCATGATCTACCTGGCGTTCCGCTTCGAGTGGAAGTTTGCGCTGGCTACCGTGCTGGCCAACCTGCACGACGTGGTGATCATCCTGGGCTTCTTCGCCTTCTTCCAGTGGGAGTTCTCGCTGGCGGTGCTGGCGGCGGTGCTGGCGGTGCTGGGGTATTCGGTGAACGAGTCGGTGGTCATCTTCGACCGGGTTCGCGAGAACTTTCGCCGCTATCGAAAGCAGTCCACCAGCGAAGTCATCGACAACGCGATCACCTCGACCATCAGCCGCACGATCATCACCCACGGTTCCACGCAGCTCGTGGTGCTGTCGATGTTCTTCTTCGGCGGTCCGACTTTGCATTACTTTGCGTTGGCCCTGACCATCGGCATCTGTTTCGGCATTTATTCTTCCTGCTTCGTGGCCGCCGCCATCGCGATGTGGTTGGGTGTGAAGCGCGAGGACCTCATCAAGGGCGGCCCGCCCAAGCGCGACGGAGAATCCGAGGACGATCCGAACGCGGGCGCCGTCGTCTGACGGATACTTCAGGTCGGAACCAAGCGGTGGCGGCAGGGGCCGCACCGCGGTTCCCATGCAACGCCGGGCACTCTCCACACTTGTGCGGCGACGCATCCCGATGCAAGCTCGCGGTTGTTGCTGACGAACCAACCACCCTGGCCCTTCCGACTTTTCAATGAGCATTGCGCGGTCCGCTTCTTCCCTGCAGCTCGCTCGCGAGACGCGTGAGCGTTTCGTGCTGGCCACGGAAGGTGCGATCGCGCCGCTGGCCCGGGCCATCCGGGACCGGCTGACCGCCGTGGCCTCCGAGGCCGGCAACGCCCGCGCCATGCAGGAGCACCGCGACGACTTCGTGGCGTTCCAGGGGCAGGGCACGCAATGGGTGTCGCTCGCGCAGACCGGCTGGCGCAAGGCGCTGGTGGGTTCGGGCGGCAGCGCGGCCGCCACGTCTTCGGCGCTGCGCCTGGAGCTCATCGGCGACGAGGAGGTCGAGAGCAACATTCTTTCGTCGCGCCTGGCGCAGGTGATCCACGACAAGGCCAGCTTCGAGCTGAGCGACCTGCGCCTGCGCATCCAGCACCTGGAAGGCAGCACCGAGCTGGACGCCCGGGACGTGCTCAAGCCCGAGACGCTGGCCAAGCTGCTGGTCGAACAGTGGCTGGCCGCCGGCCTGAGCCGCGGCATGTGGACCCGGGTGCAGGACACCGTACAGCAGGCGCTGGTCGACGTGGTCGTCAAGGCCTACCAGAACGCCAACGTCTTCCTCGTCGCCAACGGCGTGATGCAGGAAATCGATCTCAAGAGCTTCGTGCGGCGCACCGGCAACGCGGGTGGCGGTGGTGGTGGCGCGCAGGGCGGCCCGACCACCTCGCCGAGCGGGTCGATGGCCCGCGACAGCAGCATGGCCGGCGGCCCCCACAGCGCGCAGCGGCCCGGCTTCGGCTTCGACGGTTCGCAGCAGGGCTCGGCGCCCTCGACGGTCGTGCCTTCGTCGTCGACCACGGGCGGCTCGCCCCTGATGATTGCGCGGCAGCGCGCGCAGACCGCGCTGCTGAGCCTCAAGCGCTTCGTGACCGCGCGCATCGGCGGCGACGCGGGCGGCGGCAACGGGCAGAACCAGGCCGTGGGCGCGGAAGGCCGCGCAACCGGCGGCGGCGGTGGTGCCGGCAGCGGCAATCCGGGCGGCGGCACGGGGGCACCGCGTGTGTTCTCGCGCACCTTCGCCGGCGCCATCGCCGACGCCGAGGTGGCCTACCGCATGGCTGCAACGCAGTTCATGGACGGCGCCGGCGAGCAGGCCACGCTGATGCAGCAGACCGCGGTCGACCTGCGCAAGCGCACGGCCGAACTCAAGAAGCGCGCGCCGACCACCGCCGACAAGGCCACGGTCGAGATCGTCGCGCTGATGTTCCAGGCCATCCTGGCCGAGGAGCGCATTCCTTTTTCGGCGCGCGTGTGGTTTGCGCGCCTGCAGATGCCGGTGCTGCGCGTGGCCATCGCCGAGCCCGAGTTCTTCGGCACCTTGCAGCACCCCGCGCGCATGCTGATCGACCGCATGGGCTCGTGCGTGATGGGCTTCGACGCCGCGGCCATCACCGGCAGCGCGCTCGAAGGCGAGATCCGCCGCGTGGTGCAGGTGATCGAGCAGTACCCTGAAACCGGCCAGCGCGTGTTCAAGCTGGTGTTCGACGAGTTCGTTGCCTTCCTCAACCGCTACCTGACGCAGAGCGACACCACGCAGCGCGTGATGAGCGTGGCGCAGCAGGTCGAGCAGAAGGAAACGATGGCGATCCAGTACACCATCGAGTTGCGCAAGATGCTCAACGACATGCCGGTGCGCGACGAGATCCGCGAGTTCCTCTTCAAGATCTGGGCCGAGGTGCTGGCCATTGCCGCCCTGCGCTACGGCGCGCAGGGCGAGCAGACCGTCATGCTCAAGCGCGTGGCCTCCGAACTGGTGTGGGCCGCGAGCGCCAAGCCCAACCGCACCGACCGCGCGCGCGTCATCCAGGACCTGCCGCAACTGCTGCAGCGCCTGCGCCAGGGCATGGCCCTGCTGGGCATCGTCGACGAGCCGCAGGAAGCACACATCAAGATCATCGGCGCCACCTTGTCCGACGCCTTCCTGTCGAAGACCGAAGCGATCCCGCAGGCCAAGATCGAGGCCATGGCCGAACGGCTCACGCACCTGGAAGACTTCGTGACCGACGTCAGCGGTTCGTCCGACCTGCCGCTGGATGCCCACAGCATCGAGCTGCTGCTGGGCGTGGACGCCGCCTCCATCGAAGTCATTCCCGACGCCGCCGGCGCCAAGGTGCCCGAGGACATGCTGGCCTGGGCGCACGAGCTGCAGGTGGGCAACTGGTTCATGCTCGACCACAACGACCGCGTGAGCCAGGTGCAGTTCGTGTGGCGCAGCGACCGCAAGCAGCTGCACCTGTTCGCTTCGTCGGACGGCCGCAGCTTCCTGATCCAGGCCGGGCGGCTGGCGACCTACCTGCAGGCCGGGCTGCTGGTGCCGGCCGAGGAAGAAACACTCACGGTGCGCGCCACGCGCGAGGCGCTGGCCAAGCTGGACGCCAACCCCGAGCGGCTGCTGAACTAGCTAGCCAGCGCAGACTAGCTAGTGGGCCGTGCGGCCTTCGCGGCTCTCGCACAGTTCGTCGAGCACCAGCGCATCGGGCTCGATGCCCGTGCTCCAGTGCACCATCAGCACGATGATCTTCAGCTCGTCGAGCGCGACCGGATCGCCCGGCGCGGCCATGGCGCGCTCGACCACGATTTCGCGCATGTCGCCGGGCAGCACGTTCGACGATTCCAGAAAGCGGATGAAGCCCAGGCACTCGGCGCCCAAGTGGTCCTGCTCGGCTTGCGAGTAGACGCGCATGGCGTCGTCCGATTGGGGCAGGGCAGGTTCAGGGGGCGCGCGCAGGGTGACGGTGGCGGTGGCCGCGTCATCGGCGTCGTGCTCGATCTGCATGCCTTGCGTTGCAAGGCTCAGGCCGTCGAGCCAGTGAAGGGCTTCGCGGATTTCGTCTGCCTCGAAGCCGTGCGCGCTGAGCTTGCGGCCCAGCTGTTCGGGTTCGGGGCATGCATCGCCGCGCCAGTAGTTCTCGTAGACAAAAACAAGTACTTCGAACATGAGCCCAATATAGCCCACGTTTGTGCAACCCGGGTCAGGTCGATGCCATTCGTTGAAAGAGTCCGCCCGGCAGCCGTGAGATATGGCCGTCCAGTTCGAGCTCGAGCAGCTTGGCCTGCAGCGCCGCGGCGTTCCAGCCGGTGCGCGCGCTCAGCGCGTCGAGGCTGACCGGATCGAAGCCGAGGGCCTCCAGCAGCGGTTCTTCTGGGGACGAGGCCTCGTCCGTTTCGCGCTCCGCGGTCGATGCGGACGACGTGCCGGCGGCCGCGCCATTGGTGCGCAGCGGCGGCAGCTCCTCGAGGATGTCGCTCACCGACTCCACCAGCTTGGCGCCCTGGCGGATCAGCGCATGGCAGCCGCGCGACTGCGGCGAGTGGATCGAGCCCGGGATCGCGAACACTTCCTTGCCCTGCTCCGACGTGAGCCGCGCGGTGATCAGCGAGCCCGACTGCAGCGCCGCCTCCACCACCAGCGTGCCGCGCGCCAGCCCGGCGATCAGCCGGTTGCGCTTGGGAAAATTCTGCGTGAGTGGCGGCGTGCCCAGCGGCAGCTCGCTCACGATCAGGCCCTGCAGCGTGATGCGGTGCGCAAGGTCGCGGTGCCGCGCCGGGTACACGCGGTCGAGCCCGGTGCCGACCACGGCCACCGTTGCAAGCCGCGGCGCATCGCCGGCCGCGTCGAGCGCGCCCTGGTGCGCCGCGCCGTCGACGCCCAGCGCCAGCCCCGACACCACCGGCAGGCCCGCCTCGCCCAGCGCCCGCGCAAAGCTGCGCGCGTTGGTGGCGCCCTGCGGCGTCGGGTTGCGGCTGCCCACCACCGCGATGCTCTGGCCGAGCTGCGTCAGGTCGTAGTCGGCGGCGCCCAGCACGTAGAGCATCAGCGGCGGGTCGGCCATTTCGAGCAGCGAGGCCGGGTAGCCGGCATCGCCGAGCGTCACGAGGCGGCGCGAAGCGCCGTTGTCGTGGCCGTGCAGCCATTGCCAGGTCTGGTCGAGCTGGGCCTGGAGATTGGCGGGCGGCTGCTGGAGCGCCTCGGTCTGTGCGAGCGAGACGACCTCACGCAGTGCGTGCGCCGGCTGCGCAAAAACGCGCTCGGGCAGGCCAAAGGCCGCAAGCAGGCGGCGTGCGGTGCCATCGCCGATGCCCGGCGTCAGTGAAAGTCGCAGCCAGCCTGCGAGTTCGGCGCGTTCCAAACGAATGTGCGAGAGAGCCGGAACCGCAGGTCAGGGATTGACGAGGAAATCGCCGGCGCGCGGAGTGTCGTTGATTTCGAGCACCAGCGCGTAGGACACTTTCTCGAAAGTGCGGAACACCATCAAAAGGCCGATGCGTTCGTTCGGCAGCTTGATGGTTTCCTTGCGCGTGCCGGTGCGGTCGAGGATGGTCTCGCCGTTCTTCAGGATGGCCAGCACATGGCCGCTGTCGATGCCGTCGCGCGTGCCCTTGTTGATGGCCACCACCTGGTTCTGCGCCGCGAACTGCACCGCGTTGCCGTAGACCGAGATGATGCGCCCGTCGATCTGCGTCGACGGCGCGCGCGGCGCGTAGCTCAGCAGCTGGCGCGGCGGCTCGGGCAGCAGGCGGTCGCCGGCGCGCATTTCCTCGCGCGAAGCCACGATGTCGATGGTCGCGGGCACCACCGTGATGACGTCCTTGTCCTCGACCGTCTCGATGGTGGTCGACTCGCCGCGCTGCAACTGGGCCTTGCCCAGGTACTGCGCCTCATAGCCGAGGATTTCGCCCGTGCCCGGGTCTTTCAGCGGCGTGGCGTTGCGGAAGATGCGAAAGCTCTGCACCGGGCCGGGCGCCTCGACCAGCGGCGTGCCGGCGTTGCCGCGGGCATAGGCACGGTCGCCGCGCGACAGCAGCACGCGGTTGTCGTTGCCGGCCACGATGCGCGGCGCGGCGTCGAGCGTGCCGGCATCGACCACGATGGGCTCGCTCAGGAAGGGCTCGATGATGCTCGGGTTCAGCGTGGGCAGCGCCATGCCGGCCAGCGAGTCGAAGCGGGTGCGCGGCGACAGCTTGATGGTGCCGCCGTCGCCGCTGAAGCCGCCGCGGCGGGTGGTCAGGCGGGCGCGGCCGCCGCTCTTGTCCAGGTAGAGCACCTGGCCAGGGTAGATGCGGTGCGGGTTCGCGATCTCGTTGATGTTCATCCCCCACAGCTCCGGCCAGCGCCAGGGGCGCAGCAGGTACAGGCGGGAGATGGCCCACAGCGTGTCGCCGGGCTTGACGGTGTACTCGTCGGGCGCCTTGGGCGACAGCTCGCTCAGCGGCACGCCGGCCTGGGCCGTCTGCTGGGCGGTGGCGCGTTGCTGCGGCGTGACCGGGTAGTTTTGAGCCCAGGCCGTCGTGGCGCCGCAACTGCCGAGCACCGCCAGGGCGGTCAGCGTGGCAAGAAAGGGGGAGCGCTGGCGTTCAGTGGATCTGAGCTTTTTCATGTCTGGATGGGTGAGCACGCGACGTATCGCTGCGCATACGAATCTCACAATTTGCTACGAATTCTGCGCTGAACCCCTTGGCAGGGCAACGTTTTCGGCCGTATGCGGCCCGTCGCGTCGCGGAATTGGCGAAAATAGCCACAACTTCCCCCCGATTTCATGGCCAAACGAATCATTCTGAGTTACCCGGACAAGCGCTTGCACACGGTGGCCAAGCCGGTGCAAGGCGTCGACGCGCGCATCAAGGCCCTGGTGGCCGACATGCTGGAGACCATGTACGACGCCAACGGCATCGGCCTGGCGGCCACCCAGGTCGACGTGCACGAGCGCCTCGTCGTCATCGACGTGTCCGAGGAGCGCAACGAGCCCATCGTGCTCATCAACCCCGAAATCACCTGGGCCAGCGACGAGCGCGTGCTCAACGAAGAAGGCTGCCTGTCGGTGCCCGGCATCTATGACGGCGTGATGCGCTCGACCTCGGTCAAGGTGCAGGCGCTCGACGAGAACGGCGAATCGCGCACCATCGAGGCCGAAGGCCTGCTGGCGGTGTGCATCCAGCACGAGCTCGACCACCTGCTGGGCAAGGTGTTCGTCGAATACCTGTCCCCGCTGAAGCGCAACCGCATCAAGAGCAAGCTGCTCAAGCTGCAGCGCGAAGAGCTGCGGGAACGGGCCTGAACATGACCACCGAGCGCGGCCACCGCACCCTTGCCGCCCTGGCGGTCTTCGCGGCCGCCGCCCTCGGGCTGGCCGGCTGCGCCAACGAGCCCACACGCGTGCAACCCGGCGCCTCCGCCGCCGAAACGCTGCAGCGCCTGGGCGCGCCCACGGGTCGCTACCCGCTCAACGGCGGCGGCGAGCGGCTGCAGTACTCGCGCATGCCCGCCGGCTTCGAGGTGACGGACATCGACGTCGATGCCGCCGGCAAGGTCGTCTCGGTGACGCAGGTGCTCAACGAGGCGCGCTTTGGCCAGGACATCAAGGTCGACCAGTGGCGCCAGAACGACGTCATGGCCTTCTACGGCCGCCCCTATGAAATTTCGCGCGTCAGCTCCTTCGACGGTGCCGTCTGGACCTGGCGCTACAAGGCCGTGAACGAGCGCCGCATGCTGTACATCTACATCGATCCGACCGGCGTGGTCCGGCGCTATCACACGGGGGACGATCTCGAGCTCGATCGGATCCGCGATTGAGCCGGCTGCGCGTCGTTTTCGCGGGCACGCCCGAGTTCGCTCGCGTCGCCCTGGAGGCCATTGCCGCCGCCGGCCATGACATCGTGCTGGTGATGAGCCAGCCCGACCGCCCCGCCGGCCGCGGCATGAAGCTGCAGGCCTCGCCCGTCAAGCAATGCGCCGTGGCCAACGACTGGCCCGTGGCCCAGCCGCGCAGCCTGCGCCTGGACGGCAAATACCCCGACGAAGCCTCCGCCGCGCGCGACACCCTGCTCGCGGCAAGGCCCGACGTGATGGTGGTCGCCGCCTACGGCCTGATCCTGCCGCAGTGGGTGCTCGACCTGCCGGCGCACGGCTGCCTCAACATCCACGCGAGCCTGCTGCCGCGCTGGCGCGGCGCCGCGCCCATTCACCGCGCCATCGAGGCCGGCGACACGCAGACCGGCATCACCATCATGCAGATGGACGCGGGCCTGGACACCGGCGACATGCTGCTGCGCGAGTCGATCGACATCGGCGACGACAGCACTGCGCGCCTGCACGACCGGCTGGCAGAACTGGGCGGCCGCATGATCGTCCAGGCGCTGGCCGGCCTCGGCGCGCTGACCCGCACGCCGCAGCCCGCCGAGGGCATCACCTACGCCCACAAGGTCGAGAAGCACGAGGCGCTGATCGACTGGGCCCAGCCGGCCGACGCCATCGTGCGCCGCATCCGCGCCTTCGACCCGTTCCCGGGCGCCAACAGCCCGCTCGACGGCGAGACCATCAAGTTGTGGGCCGCGCAAGCCGGGCCCGCGCAGGCCGTGGCCGAGCCGGGCACCCTGCTGTCCGTGTCCGACGAAGGCGTCACCGTGGCCGCCGCCGCTTCGACGGCCGTCACCGTCACCGAACTCCAGCGCGCGGGAGGCAAGCGCCTTGCCGTGGCCGATTTCCTGCGCGGCTTCGACCTGAAGCCCGGGCAGGTGTTCGGCTGATGTTCTTATCGAGCACCATCCGCGGCCGCCCCGAATTCCGGACCGGCGTGCGCGACATGTCTTCCGTGGCGCTGGGCATCGGCGCCTGGGGCCTCATGACCGGCGTGGCCATGGTCAAGTCGGACATGAGCGTGATCGAGGCCGTTGCCATGACCTTGCTGGTCTACGCGGGCAGCTCGCAGCTCGCGGCCATTCCGCTGCTGTTCGCGGGCGCGCCGGCCTGGGTGATCCTGGCCACAGGCTTCTGCGTGAACCTGCGCTTCGTGGTGTTCAGCCTGCACCTGCGCCCCTACCTCATGCACATGCCGCGCTGGCGCCGCATGCTGCACGGCTACCTCACGGCCGACATGAGCTACGCGCTCTTCACCAGGCAGTACCCCCAACCGCCGCTGACCATTGCCGAGCAGGAGTCGCAAGAGGCCTACCTCACCGGCAACTACTTCGTGACCTGGTGCGCGTGGATGGGCATGAGCCTGCTGGGCATCGCGCTCGCCAACTTCATTCCGCAGAGCTGGGGCCTGGGCTTCGCGGGCGTGCTGAGCCTGGTGGCCATCGTGTGCTCGATGGCGACGACGCGGCTGCGCGTGCTGGCCGCGCTCATTGCCGGCGCCACCGCCGTGGCCGCCTACGCGCTGCCGCTGAAGCTCAACATCGTGGTCGCCATCGGCGTGGCGGTGCTGCTTTGCTTCTGGCTCGAAAAGCAGTTCGGGCTCGACCCCACGGCGGAGGACGACAAGTGAGCGGCACCACCGACCTGTGGACCCTGGGCGTGATCGTCGGGCTCGCGCTCGTCACCGTGCTCACGCGCTGCTTCTTCTTCATTCTCGACCGCCCCTGGGGCCTGCCCGAGTGGGCGCACCGCGCGCTGCACTACGCGCCGGCCGCCGCGCTCGCGGGCGTGATCGCGCCCGAGATCGTCATGACCCAGGGCCACCTGATCACCACGCTGCACGACGCCCGCCTGTATGCGGCGGTCGTGGGCGCGGCGTACTACTACTGGCGCCGCGGCGTGCTCGGCACCATGCTCGCGGGCATGGCGGTGTACCTGCCGCTGCACCTGAGCCTGGGCTGGTAGCGCGGGCCTTCAGTCCAGCTTCACGCCGGCCGTCTTGATGATCTGGCCCCAGCGCTCGCTCTCGGCGCGCGAGAGCTTGTAGAAGTCTTGCGGCGTGCCGGGCAGCGCCTCGAAGCCGAAGTCCGCGAACAGCTTCACCACCTTCGGCGCCTTCATCGCCTTGTGCAGCTCGGCATTGAGCCGCGCCACCGCTTCGGGCGGCATGCCGGCCGGGCCGATCAGGCCGTGGAAGGCGTAGGCGTTGACGTCGGGAAAGCCGGTCTCCACGAAGGTCGGCACCTCGGGCAGCGCGGTGGCGCGCTGCGGCAATGCGATGGCCAGCACCCGCACCTTGCCCGAGCGGATGATCGGCAGGCCCGAGGCCAGGTCCAGCATCATCACCGGCACCTGCCCGCCCATCACGTCGGTCATGGCGGGCGCGGCGCCCTTGTACGGCACGTGCGTGATCGTCAGGCCCGCCTTCTGCTTGAAGAGCTCCATCGCCATGTGGTGCGGCGAACCGTTGCCGGGCGACGCGTAGCTCACCTTGTCGGGGTTGGCCTTCACGTAGCGCACGAACTCCGCCACGGTCTTGGCGGGAAAGTCGGGGTGCACCACCAGCGCCACCGGGAAGCGGCCGATGGCGCCGATGTAGGTGAAGTCGCTCGCGGGCTTGTACGGCAGCTTCACGAACATGTGCTCGTTGAACAGCAGCGCCGCGTTCTCGGCCTGCATGACCGTGTAGCCGTCGGGCTTGGCCTGCATCATCACGGACACGCCGATGTTGGTCGAGGCGCCCGGCCGGTTGTCGATGATGAGCGGCTGCCCCAGCGACGGCTGCATGGCCTCGGCCAGCGAGCGCGCGAGGTTGTCGGTGCCGCCGCCGGCCGCGTAGGGCACGATCCACTTGACCGGCTGGCTCGGGTAGGCGGCCGGCTGCGCCGACACCAGGGACGTGGCCAGCGCGAGTGCCGAGGCCAGCAGGGGAAGGAAGCGTTTCATCATCGTCGGTTGTCTCCGTTGCTTGTTTTGAAATCGGTTCAGCTCATTCGCCGCGCAAGACCTGCCAGAGCTCGCGGTCGCGCTCGGCGGTCCACACGACCGGGTGTTCGATGCCGCGCAGCTCGTCATAGGCGCGCGACACATCGAAGGGCAGCACGTGCTGGAACACGGGCCAGTGGCCGAAGCGCGGCGTCATGGCCGCCTCGGCGCGCGCGAAGCAGCCGCGCAGCGTGTCGCCGGCCGCGATGCCGGCCTTCACGCTGTCGAGCAGCGTCGAGAGAAAGGCCTTGGTGAGGCCGATCGCCTCGGCGCATGTGGCCTCGTCCCGCAGCACCGCGCCGCGCCCCGGCACCAGCACGCGCGGGTTCAGTGCGCGCACCGCGTCGAGCGTGCCGGCCCAGTCGCCGATGTAGGCGTCGCCCGCGTACACGCCGCAGTGGTTCTCGACCACATCGCCCGAGAACAACACGCCGCAGTCGGGCAGCCAGGCCACGGTGTCGCCGCTCGAGTGGCCGCGGCCCAGCGCCATCAGCCGCAGCTCGCGGCCGGTGCCCGGGCGCGGACCGAGCCACAGGCTCATCTCGCCCTGGAAGCTCATGGTGGGAAAGGTGAGGCCCGGAATTTCTTCCACGCCCGCGAACAGGCGCGGGAAGCGGCCCACCTCGGAGTCGAAGTCGGCCTGGCCGCGCGTGCGGATCCAGTCGAGCGTGCCGTTGCTCGCGATGACCTGTTCGACCTCGTCGAAGGCGCTCGCGCCCATCACGCGCACCGCGTGGTAGTGCGTGAGCACGATGGTCTTGATCGGCTTGTCGGTCACCGTGCGGATGGCCGCGAGAAAGTCGCGCGCCATGCGCGGCGTGGGGCGCGTGTCGATCAGCACCACCTGCGCGTCGCCGACGACGAAGCCGCAGTTCGGGTCGAAGTCGCTGATGTAGCCGTAGACGTCGGGCGCGAGTTCGCGCAGCTGGGGCTTCTGCTCGCGGGTGTCGGACGCGGAGGCGAAGGAAACGGTCGTGGTCATGGGGCGTGCGGTGTCGTTGTGTTTCTCAGGCTTCGGCTGCCGCGCGGATGCAGGCGAGCAGCACGCCCTGGTCGGCGCACTGGTTGGCCAGCAGCAGCACGAGGCGGGCGTTGAGGTCGGCGCTGTGCGATTCGCTCAGGCCTTCGTGCGCGGCGAGCAGGGCGGCGTAGAAGCCGTCGGGGTCGGGGATGCGGGGCTCGGTGTTCATGGGGCGGTGTTGTGGGCGAGGGCGGTGCGCAATGCGGATGCGATGGCTTGTGGCGTGGCGTTCGCCAGCACGGCCGCGCGGTAGGCGTCGGGCCGCACCAGCGCGAAGCCGCCCTTGCCTTCGATGCCGAGGTGGCTTGCGAGCCTGTCGTCGGCCTGCAGCGTGGGCAGGCCGCTGTCGCCGCCCACGGCCAGCAGGCGCAGCGGGAGCGAGGCGACGGCGTCGAGCGCCGCGCTGGCTTGCGCGCGCGTCGGCGCGAACCACAGGCCGATGCACTGCGTGCCTTCGGCCAGCAGCTGCATCAGCGTCGTCTCGCGGCCGTCGGCCCAGCGCAGCGGCAGGTTCTGCACGGTGCGCCCGCCTTCGGGCAGCGCGGGTGCGGGCGGGTAGTCGTTCGCGACCGACATGCGCCCGGTGTTCACCAGCGCCCGCGCGAACGAATGGCGCGCGGCCAGCGCCACCACGGCGCGCCGCAGCGTGTGCTCCGCCGGCGAGCGCGGCGCCAGGAAGCGCGCCGAGCGGCTCGTCACCTGCAGGTTCTGCTGTGCCGCCGGTTGCCTTTCGGCGTCGTAGCTGTCGAGCAGCGCATCGCCTGCCTGGCCTTGCGCGACCAGCGCGAGCTTCCAGCCGAGGTTGGCCGCGTCCTGGATGCCGCTGTTGCCGCCGCGCGCGCCGAACGGGCTCACCACGTGCGCCGCGTCGCCGATGAAGAACACGCGGCCGTGGCGGAAGCTGTCGAGCAGGTGGTCGCGGTAGCCATACGGCCCGATCCACACGAACTCGAACTCCACGTCCGGCCCCAGCTGCTCGCGCAGCCGCGCGCCCGCCACTTCGGGCTGGCTGATGAGGGCGGTGTCGCAGTCTTCCGGCATCTGGTAGTCGATGCGCCACACGCCGTCGGCCATCAGGTGCTGCCACACGCCGCGGCCTTCGTTGAACGGTGCGTCGACCCAGGTCCAGCGCTCGGTCGGCAGCGGCTTCTTGAAGCGCACGTCGCTGATGCACCAGCGGTCGGTGCTGCGCGACGAATGCGCCTCGATGCCCAGCTGCGTGCGGATCGGGCTGTTGGCGCCGGTCGCGTCGATCAGCCGGTCGGCCTCCAGGGTGTAGCTGCCGGCGGGCGTCTCGATGTGCAGCCGCACGCCGTCGGCCAGTTGCTCGACGCGCGTCACGCGGCTCTTCCAGCGCACATCGGTCAGGCCCAGTTCGAGGATGCGCTCGACCAGGAACCACTCGATGTAGAACTGCTGCAGGTTGATGAACGGCGGCTGCCTGGAGACGCTGTGGGCCTGCAGGTTGAAGTTGTAGACCTCCTGCTCGCCCGAGAAGGTGCGCCCGAACGACCAGGTGATGCCCTTGGCCGCGATGCGCTCGTAGATGCCCAGGCGCTCGAAGATCTCCAGGCTCTTCTGCGCGTAGCAGATGCCGCGCGATGACGCGCCGCGCACGCCGACGGTGTCGTCCTCGTCGAGCAGCACGGCATGCACGCCGCGCTGCGCGAGGTCGCAGGCCAGCGTCAGGCCCGAGGGCCCGGCGCCGACGATCACGATCGGGTGGCGCACGACGTGCGTGCTGTTCAGTTCGGGGGGCGGCGTGAAGGGCCAGCTCGGCAGCTCGTAGGCCGGCGCGAATGCAAAGTTTTCCATGGCTCTGTGAAGGGCGACAGCGAGGGGTTACAGCGAAGGACTACAGCGCGTGCGCGAATTCCGCGATCGCGTCCGCCGCCTTCGGAATCAGTTCGGGCTGCCCCGCGAGGTAGTGGTTGCCGCCGACGATGTCGACATTGCGGATGCGCGATCCGCCCGCCGCCATCCACGCATCGCGCGTGCTCGGAAAGGTCGACTGGTCGCCCGTGTAGGTCAGCAGCAGCTTGGGCACCGTGGTGCGCGCGAGGTTGGTCGGCCCGTCGGCCTGCGAGCGCGACGACCACTGCGAGAGGAACGCGGTCAGCGAGGTGGTGCGGCCCATGGCGTTGGCCGAATAGTTCACCTGCCGCGCGTCGCCCCACACGCTGCCCGGCAGGCGCTCGTTCGCGTCGAGCGACAGGTCGACGCAGCGCGGATCGGCATGCGTGCGGTAGACCACGAAGGCCTGGTCGCGCGGCGCGCCCGGCGTGCTTCGCAGCAGCGCGAGCCGGTCGACGGCCCACTGCTCGATGCGGTCCAGCCGCGCCTTCTGCGCGGCGCTGAAGCGCGCGAGAAAGTCGCGCTCGTAGGGCACGCGGTGGCGCGCGTCGTACATGTCGAGCTCGGGGTCCACCGAGAGCGGGTCGTGCTCGTCGGTGACCGAGGGGTCGATCCAGTCGCGCATGAGCCGCGTGCGGCCCAGGTGCGCGGCGCACAGTGCCAGGCCGTCCACGGGCGGCAGGTCGCTGGCGTGCAGGTGCGTCGGGTCGCCGTCGGGCAGGTGCGTGGCCGTGAGCTGCTCGGCCTGCGCCTGGTAGAAGGCCGAGAGCGCGGCGCCGCCCGAGTTGCCGACCAGGAACACCTTCTCGTAGCCCGCCGCGCGCAGGTACTGCACGCCGGCGCCCAGGTCCTGAATGGCGCGCTCCATCAGCAGCACCGTGTCGTTGCCCACGAAGCGCGAGTTCAGCCCCATGCAGCAGATGCCGCGCTCGGCCAGCGGGCCGATCAGGTAGTGGCCCATGAAGTTGCTGGTCGGGTGCATCACGATGGCGGCCACTTTCTTCGGCCCCGGCGGCGCGCGAAACGCGCCGTAGATGCGCGGGCGCAGCAGCTGCAGGCCCGACTGGCTTTCCATCGAGGCGCCGGGCTTCACGTCGATGACGGCGAGTTGCAGCTCAGACATTCGGCGCGCCTTTCGCGGTGGCGCGAAGCTGCGCCTTGCGCACGGTCCACGCGTCGAGGTCGGCGCGGGCGCGCAGTGCGTGCGCGTCCATCTCGGCCTGCGGCACGGTCGGCGTGGTCAGCTCGACGCGAATGCCGTTGGGGTCGAAGAAGTAGATCGACTCGATGATGTGGTGGTCGGTCACGCCCAGCACCTCGACGCCCGCGCCTTCGAGCCGGGCCTTGGCGGCGAGCAGGTCGGCCACCGAATCGACGCGCAGCGCGATGTGGTTCACCCACGAGGGCGTGTTGGGCGAGGGCAGCGCGGCCACGTCGTCGCCCAGGTCGAAGAAGGCGATGTACGAACCGTCGCGCATCTGGAAAAAGATGTGCACGTACGGGCAGTACTCGCCCGTGCTTGGCACGTGGTCGCTCTTGATGACGTGGGCCAGCGGCAGGCCCAGCAGGTCTTCGTAGAAACGGCGGGTTTCCTCGCTGTCGCGGCAGCGCCAGGCGAAGTGGTGCAGCCCGCGCACGGGCGGTGGTAGGGGTGTCGGCATGGCGCGTGTCTCCGGTGAGCCGGTATTGGGCGATGCCGGGTCTTATGATGCAATCGAAATTAATTCATCGATTGATGAAATAACTATATATATGAACCTCACCCTGCGCCAGTTGCGCGCCTTCGCCGCCGTGGCCGAGAGCGGCAGCTTCACCGCCGCGGCGCAGCAGCTGCACCTCACGCAGTCGGCGCTCAGCGTGCTGGTGCGCGAGCTCGAACGCGAAATGGGCGTGCAGCTGCTCGACCGCAACACCCGCAGCGTGCAGGTGTCCGAAGCTGGGCGCGAGTTCTTGCCGTCGGTGCACCGGCTGCTCGGAGACCTCACGAGCGCGGTGGCCGGCGTCACCGACTTGCGTGACAAGAAGAAAGGCTTGTTGCGGCTTGCGGCGCCGCAGCTCATGGCCTGCACGCTGATGCCGCGCGTGATTGCGCTGTACCGCGAGAAGTACCCGGGCGTCGACGTGCGCCTGGCCGACACGCTGCCCGAGAACCTGCTGGCGGGCGTGACCGCCGGCGACGTCGAGCTGGCCGTGGGGCAGGACGTGATAGTCGACGGCGCCATCGAGCGCCGCACGCTGTTTCGCGACCGCCACTGGCTGATCTGCCCGCCCGGGCACGCCTTTGCCGACCGCCGCAAGGTGCGCTGGCACGAGCTCGGCCCCTACACCTTCATCGCCCCCACGCGCGACTTCCGCCAGCGCGTGCTGCCCGAGCTGGCCCCGGCCGAGCGCGACTACATGCTGCGTCCCGCCACCCAGGAGGTGTCGTACATGACCACCGCGCTCGGCATGGTGGCTTCGGGGCTCGGGCTCACGGTGTGCCCGACCTATTCGGCGCCGCTGGTGCGTGCCCACGGGCTGCGGATGGTGCGGCTCGAATCGCCCGACTTCCACCGTGAGGTCTGCGTCTACACCGCCGCGCGGCGCGGTCTCTCGCCGGCGGCCGCGGGCTTCGTGGAGATCCTCGAGCAGTTCGCCCAGGCGCGGCAAAAGGCCTGAAAAGCATCGGTGCGCGGCATCAGGCGCACAGGGCGGCGGCGGGGCGAAACCTACAATGCAGGCCGACCCGTCTTCCACCTCCTCCAGATCCATGAACGTCATTCGATTCACCGACCTCTGCGCACAGGGCAAAGCCGCCGGCCAGCGCGTCTTCATCCGTGCCGACCTCAACGTGCCGCAGGACGACGCCGGCAACATCACCGAAGACACGCGCGTGCGCGCCTCGGTGCCGTGCATCCAGCTGGCGCTGGACGCCGGCGCGGCCGTGATGGTCACCTCGCACCTGGGCCGCCCGACCGAAGGCGAGTTCAAGCCCGAAGACTCGCTGGCCCCCGTGGCCAAGCGCCTGGGCGAGCTGCTCGGCCGTGAAGTGCCGCTGGTGGCCAACTGGGTCGACGGCGTCGACGTCAAGCCCGGCCAGGTCGTGCTGCTGGAGAACTGCCGCGTCAACAAGGGCGAGAAGAAGAACGACGAGGCGCTGGCCCGCAAGCTGGCCGCGCTCACCGACATCTACGTGAACGACGCCTTCGGCACCGCCCACCGCGCCGAGGCCACCACCTACGGCATCGCCCAGTTCGCGAAGATCGCCGCGGCCGGCCCGCTGCTGGCGGCCGAGATCGACGCCATCACCAAGGCGCTGGCCCAGCCCAAGCGGCCGCTGGTGGCCATCGTGGCGGGCTCCAAGGTCAGCACCAAGCTCACCATCCTCAAGAGCCTGTCGGCCAATGTCGACCAGCTCATCGTGGGCGGCGGCATCGCCAACACCTTCATGCTGGCCGCCGGCCTGAAGATCGGCAAGTCGCTGGCCGAGGCCGACCTGGTCGACCAGGCCAAGGCCGTGATCGAGGCCATGCGCGCGCGCGGCGCCGACGTGCCGATCCCGGTCGACGTGGTCACGGCCAAGACCTTCGCGGCCGACGCGGTCGCCACCGTCAAGGACGCGAGCGACGTGGCCGACGACGACCTGATCCTGGACATCGGCCCCAAGACTTCGGCCCAGCTGGCCGCGCAACTGCGCGAAGCCGGCACCATCGTCTGGAACGGCCCGGTGGGCGTGTTCGAGTTCGACGCCTTCGCGGGCGGCACCAAGGCCATCGCGCAAGCCATCGCCGAAAGCAGCGCGTTCTCGATCGCCGGCGGCGGCGACACGCTGGCCGCCATTGCCAAGTACGGCATCGAAAAGCAGGTCGGCTACATCTCGACCGGCGGCGGCGCCTTCCTCGAAGTGCTGGAAGGCAAGACCCTGCCGGCCTTCGAAATCCTGGCCAAGCGCGCCGCCGGCTGACCGTCGGCGCGGCGGGTGGCGTGACGAAAGCCCGTCCGGGTGACTTCCGTCAGACACACAAAGTGTATACAGTAGCGAATACAAAACGGAGACTACCCTCATGAGCACGGACCGCATCCCCCGCCACGCCACCAAGATCGTTGCCACGCTCGGTCCGGCGTCCAACACGCCGGAACTGCTGGAAAAGATGATCCTGGCCAAGGTCAGCGTGGTGCGCCTGAACTTCAGCCACGGCACGGCGCAGGACCACATCGACCGCGCCGCCATGGTGCGCGAAGCCGCCCGCCGCACGGGCCGCGAAGTGGCCATCATGGCCGACCTGCAGGGCCCCAAGATCCGCGTGGGCAAGTTCGCGCAGGGCAAGGTCTGGCTGGAGCCGGGCGCCAAGTTCGTGCTCGACGCCTCGCGCACCGAGCTGGGCGATATCGACGCCGTGGGCCTCGACTACAAGGACCTGCCGCGCGACGTGAAGCCCGGCGACAAGCTGCTGCTGAACGACGGCCTGATCGTGCTCACGGTCGACGCCGTCCGGGGCGAAGCCGTGCACACCACCGTCAAGCTGGGCGGCGAGCTGTCGAACAACAAGGGCATCAACAAGCAGGGCGGCGGCCTCACCGCCCCCGCGTTGACCGCCAAGGACATGGAAGACATCAAGACCGCGATGAGCTTCCAGGCCGACTACGTGGCCGTGAGCTTTCCCAAGAACGCCACCGACATGGAAATGGCGCGCCAGCTGTGCAACGTGGCCGCGGCCGAGTTCGGCCACAAGCCCGGCATGATCGCCAAGATCGAGCGCGCCGAAGCCATTCCGCGCCTGGAAGAAATCCTGCGTGCCAGCGACGGCATCATGGTGGCGCGCGGCGACCTCGCGGTCGAGGTGGGCAACGCGGCCGTGCCGGCGCTGCAGAAGAAAATGATCCGCATGGCGCGCGACATGGACAAGGTGGTCATCACCGCGACCCAGATGATGGAGTCGATGATCACCAACCCCGTGCCCACGCGCGCCGAAGTCAGCGACGTGGCCAACGCCGTGCTCGACGGCACCGACGCCGTGATGCTCTCGGCCGAAACCGCCTCGGGCCGCTACCCGCTCGAAACGGTGCAGGAAATGAGCCGCATCTGCGAGGCCGCCGAAATCGCCGAGGACAAGACGCTCGACGCCGACTTCAGCGGCAAGACCTACAGCCGCATCGACCAGTCGATTGCCATGGGCGCGCTGTTCACGGCGCACCACCTGGGCGCCAAGGCCATCGTGGCGCTGACCGAGTCGGGCTCCACCATGCTGTGGATGAGCCGCCACCGCGCGCACATTCCCATGTACGCGCTGACCACCCGCCTGGCCACGCAGCGCAAGCTGGCGCTGTACCGCAACGTGCGCCCGCTGCTGATGGACTCGGAAAGCGACCGCGACACCGCGCTGCTGCAGGCCGAGAACCACCTGAAGAAGCGCGGCATCGTGCAGACCGGCGACGTCTACGCCATCACCTGCGGCGAACCCATGGGTGCCCCGGGCGGCACCAACATGCTGAAAATCTGCCGCGTCAGCTGACGAGACGAAGCCGCAACGGCCTCAGCCGTTGCGGAACAAGAAGCTGTAGGCGTTCAGGGCCGGCACCCCGCCCAGGTGCGCGTACAGCACCTTCGAGCCCGCCGGGAATTCCCCGAGCCGCACCTTCTCGATCATTCCGTGCATCGACTTGCCCTCGTACACAGGGTCGGTCAGCATGCCCTCGAAGCGCGCGCACAGGCGAATCGCCTCCAGCGTGCCGTCGTTCGGCAGCCCGTATTCGGGGCCGCCGAAGCGGCGGTCCAGCACCACGTCCTTCTCGGTGATGTCGCGGCCCAGCTCCACCAGCTCGGCCGTGCCCCTGGCGATGCGCACGATCTGCTCGAAGGTCTGCTGCGGCTTGGCCGAGGCGTCGATGCCGATCACCCGGTCAGAGCGGCCGTCGGCCGCGAAGCCCACCACCATGCCGGCCTGCGTGCTGCCCGTGACCGAGCAGGTCACGATGTAGTCGAACTTGAAGCCCAGCTCGGCCTCCTGCTGGCGCACCTCCTCGGCAAAGCCCACGAAGCCCAGGCCGCCGCGCGGGTGTTCCGAGCAGCCGGCCGGAATCGGGAACGGCTTGCCGCCGGCCTTGCGCACGTCGGCCATGGCTTCTTCCCAGCTCTTGCGGATGCCGATGTCGAAGCCCGCCGCGTCCAGCCGCACGTCGGCGCCCAGGATGCGCGACATCTCGATGTTGCCGACCCGGTCGTACACCGCGTCGGAGTAGTTGACCCAGTTCTCCTGCACCAGCACGCACTTCAGGCCCAGGTGCGCGGCCACGGCGGCCACCTGCCGCGTCTGGTTCGACTGGATGCCGCCGATCGACACCAGCGTGTCGTAGCCGCCCTCGAGCGCCTCGGGAATCAGGTACTCGAGCTTGCGGGTCTTGTTGCCGCCGAAGGCCAGGCCGCTGTTGCAGTCCTCGCGCTTGGCGTAGAGGTCGACCTTGCCGCCCAGGTGCGCGCTCAGCCGCTTCAGCGGGTGGATCGGCGTGGGGCCGAAGGTCAGGGCGTGGCGGGGAAACTTCTTCAGGTTCACGGGTACGGCTCCAGGGAGTTGATGCCTTGAATCGTAGGAAGAAGGGCTCGCAACGTGCTTGCAAAGTTGGCTGGATTTCCGGAAGAAAAAAAGGCAGGATGGCTGAATCGAAAACTTTCAGGTCGTGAAGAAAGCCATGAGCACAACAAAGTTGCGTGCCGCGCCGGAGCTCGATCGCACCGACCGCGCCATCCTGCGGGCCCTGCAGCGCGACGCCTCGCTGTCGAACGTGGCGCTGGCGGGCAAGGTCAACCTCAGCGCGGCGGCCTGCCTGCGGCGGGTCGAGCGGCTCAAGGCGTCGGGGCTCATCAAGGGCATCGTGGCGCTGCTGGACCCCGACGCGCTCGACGTCGGCATGCTCGTGATGATCGGCGTGGTGCTCGACCGCTCCACGCCCGACTCCTTCGCCGACTTCGAGAAGGCCGCGCAGAAGGTCTCGGGCTGTCTCGAATGCCACGTGGTCACGGGCGAGTTCGACTACTTCATGCTCGTGCGCACGCGCGACAACGACAGCTTCAACCGCCTGCACGCCGAGCAGCTGTTGTACCTGCCGGGCGTGCGGCAGATCCGCACCTTCGTCGTGTTGAAGCAGGTGCTGTCGACCACGCAGCTCCCCCTCTGACGAAACCGGTGGCGCGCCGCGCGCGTACTGTCGCGATGAGCCTTCCCACCTTCGCGTCCCTTCGCCAGCGCCGCGGCGCCCTCTTCACCACTTTTTCCGTCCTTGCCGCCGCCGCGCTCGCGGCGTGTTCCCCCATCAAGGTGCTCGACCGGCTGGTGCCCGCCGACACCTACCAGTTCCAGGGCGGCATCGCCTACGGCAAGGCGCCGCGCCAGCTGCTCGACGTGTACCAGCCGCTGCCCGCCACCGCGCCGGCCCGGGGCGCGCGGCCGCTGGTGGTGTTCTTCTTCGGCGGCACCTGGACCACGGGCGACCGCGCGAGCTTCCGCTTCGTGGGCGAGGCGCTGGCCGCGCGCGGCGCGGTGGTGGTGATTCCCGACTACGGCCTGTCACCCACTTTTACTTATCCGGCGTTCGTGCGCGACAGCGCGCTGGCCGTCAAATGGGCGCTCGACAACGCCGCGCAGCTGGGCGCCGACCCGAAACAGGTCTACGTGATGGGCCACAGCTCGGGCGGCTACAACGCCGCGATGGTGGCGCTGGACGAACGCTGGCTGGACGAGGTGGGCGCCAGCCCGAGCCAGCTCGCGGGCTGGATCGGCCTGGCCGGGCCCTACGACTTTCTGCCCATCGGCGACCCGCAGGCCCAGGCGGCCTTCAACTGGCCGAACACGCCGCGCGACTCGCAGCCGCTGGCGCATGTCACGCCGGCCGCGCCGCGCACGCTGCTGCTGGCGGCCTCGAAGGACACCCTGGTCTACCCCGACCGCAACACCGGCCAGATGGCCTCGGCGCTGCGCGCGGCGGGCGTTCCGGTGGAGGTGCGGATGTTCGACAACCTGAGCCACATCACGCTGATCGGGGCCTTCGCCAAGCCCATCCAGTGGCTGGGCGGGCCGGTGCTGCCGCCGGTCATGGCCTTCCTCGGGTTGGCGTCAGTGCCGTCCGACAAGGTCGCTCGGTAGAATTAGGACAGTTTTTCTCGTCTTTCAGTCTTCTCTTTTTCCTAATTCCCGCGAGGTATTTCCCCATGGCACTCGTCTCGATGCGCGAACTGCTCGACCATGCCGCAGCCAATGGCTACGGCATTCCGGCCTTCAACGTCAACAACCTCGAACAGGTCCAGGCCGTGATGGAGGCCGCCAAGGAAACCGGCGCGCCCGTCATCCTGCAAGCCAGCGCAGGCGCGCGCAAGTACGCCGGCGAAGCCTTCATCAAGCACCTGATCCAGGCCGCCATCGAGCAGTACCCGAACATTCCGCTGGTCATGCACCAGGACCACGGCCAGAACCCCGACGTCTGCAAGGGCGCCATCGACCTGGGCTTCAGCTCGGTCATGATGGACGGCTCGCTCGAGGCCGACGGCAAGACCATCGCCAGCTACGACTACAACGTGGACGTCACCAAGAAGGTGTCGGACATGGCCCACCGCCTGGGCGTGACGGTCGAAGGCGAACTCGGCTGCCTGGGCTCCCTCGAGACCATGAAGGGCGACAAGGAAGACGGTCACGGCACCGACGACACCATGACGCGCGAGCAGCTGCTGACCGACCCCGAACAGGCCGCCGACTTCGTCAAGCGCACGCAAATCGACGCGCTGGCCATTGCCATCGGCACCAGCCACGGCGCCTACAAGTTCACGCGCGAGCCCACCGGCGACATCCTGGCGATCGACCGCATCAAGGAAATCCACCGCCGCATTCCCAACACCCACCTGGTGATGCACGGCTCGTCGAGCGTGCCGCAAGAGCTGCTGGCCATCATTCGCCAGTACGGCGGCAACATGAAGGAAACCTACGGCGTGCCCGTCAAGGAAATCCAGGAAGCCATCAAGCACGGCGTGCGCAAGATCAACATCGACACCGACATCCGCCTGGCCATGACCGGCGCGGTGCGCAAGTTCCTGTTCGAGAACCCCGAGAAGTTCGACGCCCGCGAATGGCTCAAGCCCGCGCGCGAGGCCGCCAAGCTGATCTGCAAGCAGCGCTACATCGAGTTCGGCTGCGAAGGCCAGGGCGCCAAGATCAAGGGCGACACGCTGCAAGTGGTCGCCGCCAAGTACGCCAAGGGCGAGCTGGCGCAGGAAGTCGTCTAAAACCGCCTTGCGATTCGAAGGCCACCGTTCGCGGTGGCTTTTTTCTGCGCGCACAATCCGCTTTCACCGTCCCACGTTTCCCACCGCATTTGTTGTTGCTCCCATGACCACCGTCCACACCTCCTCCATCCAGAGCCTGCCCCTGCTTGCGCGCGGCAAGGTGCGCGACAACTACGCCGTCGGTGAAGACCGCATCCTCATGGTCGCCAGCGACCGCCTGAGCGCGTTCGACGTGATCATGGGCGAGCCCATTCCCGGCAAGGGCGAGATCCTCACGCAAATGGCGCTGTGGTGGTTCGAGCGGCTCGGCCAGCTGTGCCCCAACCACCTGACCGGCGACGCGCCCGAAAGCGTGGTCACGCCCGACGAGGTGCCCCAGGTCACGCAGCGCTCGATGCTGGTCAAGCGCCTGAAGCCGATTCCGATCGAGGCCGTGGTGCGCGGCTACCTGGCCGGCAGCGGCTGGAAGGAATACCAGGAATCGCGTTCGGTCTGCGGCGTGCCGCTGCCCGAGGGCCTGACCAACGCCAGCAAGCTGCCGCGCCCGATCTTCACGCCCGCCGCCAAGGCCGCCGCCGGCGAGCACGACGAGAACATCAGCTACGAGCGCGTGGTCGAAATCGTCGGCCCCAAGCTGGCCCAGCAGATCCGCGAGACCAGCATCGCCATCTACGAAACCGCCGCGCAGATCGCCCTGACCAAGGGAATGATCATTGCCGACACCAAGTTCGAGTTCGGCCTGGACGAGGCCGGCACGCTGGTGCTGATGGACGAAGTGCTCACGCCCGACAGCTCGCGCTACTGGCCGGTGGAAGGCTACGAGGCCGCGCTGGCCGCCGGCGCCAACCCGCCCAGCTACGACAAGCAGTTCGTGCGCGACTGGCTCGAGGCCACCAAGATCAACGGCAAGCCCTGGGACAAGACGCCGCCGGCGCCGCGCCTGCCGGCCGAGGTCATCGAGAAGACCGCCGCCAAGTACCGCGAGGCGCTCGAGCGCCTCACGGGCTGATCGCGGCTTTTTCCTTCTTTTTCAGCGCCCGCTGGAACTTAGCAGCGCCACGGTCCGCCCGCCTGCGTCCAGCAGCGCCAGGCGGCCGGGGCCAGCGAGGCTGTAGCTCGACGTGCTCTGCAGCGCCGAGATGAACTGCGCCTCGTTGGCACCGCGCGTCGGGTCCAGGCAGGCCATGCGGGTCGAGGCCAGCTGGCCGAGCTTCAGCGAGACGCCCGCGCGCGTGAACGTGCCCGAAATGCGGTTGCAACCGCCCGAGCCGCTGACCCGGCTGCTGGAACGGTCGAACTGGATCTGGGCGCCGTTGTCCGGCGGCAGGGGCTCGGTGCCCAGTTGCACGAGGCGCCAGGTGGGCCCTTCGATCGGCTCGTCGAGGCTGATGCCGCTCCCGCAACCGCTCAAGGCAGTCGACAGTGCCGCCGCCGCGAGGACGGGGAGCGCCATGCGGCGGGTGAGGCGGGCGAGTGAGCGCATGGCCGGTCTTCCTTTTCAAATCTGCAACAAGTTGAATCGGGCGTGATCGTATGCGACGGCGCCTGCCTCGCCAATGCCACCCCGCCCGGCGACGGGGCATGAAAAAAGCGACCCGAAGGTCGCTGGATGGGGTTGCCGGGGGTCAGCTCAGCACCACGCTGCTCAGGCGGCGGCGGTAGGTGGCCACCACCGGATCGTCCGGCGGGATCTGCCCGTCGGCCACCTTGACCTTCGGCGGCTCGATCAGGTCGAGGATCGCGATGTAGGTCTTGCGGGCGAGGTCTTCGCTCCAGGTCTTGTCGCGCATCAGGATGTCGAGCAGCTCGTCCATCGCGTCGGTCCAGCGCTGGGCGGCCATCAGCAGGCGGGCGCGGGCGAAGCGGGCGTCGAAGTCGCGCTTGTTGGCGGTGATCTTGGCGTCGAAATCGGCGATGGCCGGCGCGGCGCCGGTGGGTGGTGCTGCGAAATCGATAGCATCCATCCAGCGCTGCAGCGCGTCGAAGCGGCGCACCAGCGTGGTCTTGGCGATCACCGGGGCAAAGGCGACCTTGGCGTCGTCGTGGCGGCCTTCCTGCAGCAGCAGCTTGATGTAGTCGAAGCGGGCGTCGTCGTTGGCGGGGTCGGTGGCCACGGCATGCTGCAGCTTCTCGAGCGCGCCCTGGGTGTCGCCCTCGGCCAGTGCCTCTTGCGCGGCGGCTTCTTCCGAGGCCGCCTCGGCCTCGTCGGCGCCGGGCACGTGCTTGTCGAGGAACTCGCGGATCTTGTCGGCCGGAATGGCGCCCACGAAGCCGTCGACCGGCTGGCCGTCCTTGAACATCACGCAGAACGGGATGCTGCGCACGCCGAACATCTCGGACAGCTGCGACGAAATCTGCGGCACCTTGTCGGCGTCGAGCTTGGCCAGCGTGAAGCGGCCGGCGTACTCGACCTCGAGCTTTTCGAGCACCGGGCCGAGCTGTTTGCAGGGGCCGCACCATTCGGCCCAGATGTCCAGCAGCACCGGCGTGGCAACGGAGCCTTCGATCAGTTCGGCCTGGAAATTTTCGAGAGTGATGTCGATCATCGGAACCAACTGAGGGTGAAACGTAAAATTGAAACCATGAACGAAACCATTCAGGTCGGTGTAGTGATGGGCTCGAGCTCCGATTGGGAGACGATGCGCAACGCGGTCGAGATTCTCCAGCAATTCGGAATCAGCCACGAAGCAAAGGTGGTCTCGGCCCACCGCATGCCCGATGCGCTCTTTGCGTATGCCGAAAGTGCCGCCGGGCGCGGCCTCGCCGCGATCATCGCCGGCGCGGGCGGCGCGGCGCATCTGCCGGGCATGCTGGCGTCCAAAACCACGGTGCCGGTGCTCGGCGTGCCGGTGGCCAGCCGCCACCTGCAGGGCGTCGATTCGCTCTACAGCATCGTGCAGATGCCCAAAGGCGTGCCCGTGGCCACCTTCGCCATCGGCAATGCCGGCGCGGCCAACGCGGCGCTGTTCGCGGTGTCGATGCTGGCGGTGAACGACCCGGCGCTGCGCGCGAAGCTCGACGCCTTCCGCACGGCCCAGACCGCCGCCGCCGAAGCCATGACCCTGCCCCCGGCCCCCGCCGGCGAGGCGCCCCCGGTGTCCCCTTTCTCGCCGCAAGGCGGAGGTGCCCTGTGACCAACGGTGACCTGCCCATTCTTCCGGGCGCCACGCTCGGCGTGCTCGGCGGTGGGCAGCTGGGGCGCATGTTCGCCCACGCGGCCCAGCGCATGGGCTACTTCACGGCGGTGCTCGACCCCGACACCGACAGCCCCGCCGGCCGCGTGAGCCACCACCACATCCACACCGATTACGACGACGTCGACGGCCTGGCCCGCCTGGCGGGCCTGGCCGACGCGGTGACCACCGAATTCGAGAACGTGCCCGCGCCCTCGCTGGAGCACCTGGCCGTGGCCCGGCCCGTGTCGCCCGGCGCCTCGGCCATTGCCATCGCGCAGGACCGCATCGCCGAGAAGGCCCATTTCACCCGCTGTGGCGTGCCCTGCGCGCCCTACGCGGCCATCGAGACCGCCGCCCAGCTGGCGGCGGTGGACGACAGCCTGCTGCCCGGCATCCTGAAGACCGCCCGCCTGGGCTACGACGGCAAGGGCCAGCAGCGCGTGAAGACGCGCGCCGAGCTGGTCGACGCCTGGCAGGCCACGGGCTGCGTGCCCTGCGTGCTCGAGAAGATGCTGCCGCTCGAATTCGAGTGCTCGGTGATCCTGGCGCGCGGACGCGACGGGCAGATCGTGCACTTCCCGCCGCAGCGCAACCTGCACCGCGACGGCATCCTCGCGGTGACCGAGGTGCATCCGCAGAACATGCCCAAGACGGTGGCGCAGGGCGCGGTCAACTCGGCCAAGAGCATCGCCAACGGCCTGGGCTACGTGGGCGTGCTGTGCGTCGAGTTCTTCGCGCTGGCCGACGGCTCGCTGGTCGTCAACGAAATGGCGCCGCGCCCGCACAACAGCGGCCACTACACGATGGAAGCCTGCGACGTGTCGCAGTTCGAGCTGCAGGTGCGCACGCTCGCCGGCCTGCCGCTGGCCGCGCCGCGCCAGCACAGCCCGGCCATCATGCTCAACCTGCTGGGCGACCTGTGGTTTCCCGAGGGCGCGGACAAAGCAGACAAGGCCGACAAGCCAGTGTCCCCGCGCTGGAGCGAAGTGCTCGCGCTGCCCGGCGTGCACCTGCACCTCTACGGCAAGATGGAACCGCGCCGTGGCCGCAAGATGGGCCACCTGACCCTCACCGGCGCCACGCTCGACACCGTGCGCGCCACCGCCTCGCAGGCCGCGCTGCTGCTGGGCCTGCCGGCGGTGACCACCGCCGACCTCGCATGATCCTCGACGGCCACGCCCCCGACGCCATCGCCGAGGCCGCGCGCGTGCTGCGCGCGGGCGGGCTGGTCGCCTTCCCGACCGAGACCGTCTACGGCCTGGGCGCCGACGCGAGCAGCGACACCGCCGTGGCCGGCATCTTCGCGGCCAAGGGGCGGCCCGCCGACCACCCGCTGATCGTGCACGTGGCGGCCGGCGTCAAGGGCACCGAGTCGCTGTCGCGCTTCGCGCAGCCGCTGCCGGCGTTCGCGCAGAAGCTGGTGCAGGCCTTCTGGCCCGGCCCGCTCACGCTGATCGTCACGCGCCAGCCCGGCGTGGGCGCTGCCGCCGCCGGCGGACAGGACACCATCGGCCTGCGCTGCCCCTCGCACCCCGTGGCGCAGGCGCTGCTCGAAGCCTGCGCCGAACAGGGCGTGCCGGGGCTCGCGGGCCCCAGCGCCAACCGCTTCGGCCGCGTGAGCCCGACCACGGCGCAGCACGTGTACGACGAGTTCGGCGACGAACTGCTGGTGATCGACGGCGGCGCCTGCGCGGTCGGCATCGAATCGACCATCGTCGACTGCAGCCGGGGCGCCCCCGTGCTGCTGCGCCCCGGCCTCATCACGCGCGCGCAGATCGAGGCGGCCTGCGGCGAAAAGCTCGCCGACCGCGAAGTGCTCGAAACGCCCGACCCGCGCGCCTCGGGCACGCTGGAGGCGCACTACGCGCCCGACGCCAAGGTGCGCCTGATGGACGCCAAGGCCATCCAGACCGGCCTGGACGTGCTGGGCGCCAACGCCGCGCACATTGCCGTGTGGTCGCGCACCGTGATGCGCAGCCGCTCGCAGCGCGTGCTGCAGCGGCGCATGCCCGACGACGCCGCGGCCAGCGCACAGCAGCTGTTCGCGGTGCTGCGCGCCTTCGACGCCGAAGGCGTCAAGCTGATCTGGGTCGAGACGCCGCCCGACACCCCCGAGTGGGAGGGTGTCAGGGACCGCCTGCAGCGCGCGGCCGCGGCCTGATCTCGCTCAGCTGCCGGCCGCCAGCACGCCCTGGAAGAAACCGCGGGCCGAGGCCAGGCAGAACGGCGGTGCCAGCCCGCCGTGGTAGGCCTGGGTCACGGCCGTGGCCTTGTCGGTCGCGCTGCCCGGGGTGTTCTGCGCCAGCAGGCTCTTGGCCTGCGCGAAGCCGGCACGCGCGGTGGCGTAGGCGTCGGTCGCGGCCGAATCCTCCAGGTCGACCACCGTCAGCGCGGCGGCGGGCATGCCCTTGGCGCGGAAGTAGCCGGCGGTGGCGCGGGTGCTGACGAAGTTCACCGTCGGGTCGTTGGCGCCGCCGCACATCAGCATCGGCTTGGTCGGCACCCAGTTGCGCAGGTCGTTCGCCAGCGCCGCCTTGCGAAAGCCCGTGGTCGGCTTGCAGTCCAGCGGGTTGGCCGTGCCCACCGAAGCCGGGGTGGCGGGCAGCGCGTTGCCGGTGCAGGGGTTCGACTGGATGTCGCTCGCCGCCTGCGTCAGGTAGCTCTGGCGGATCAGGTTGTTGGCGCCGTAGAAGATCGCCAGCTGCGAGTTCAGCGGGCCCGGCACCGCGTCGGCCGGGAACAGCGCCAGCTGCGGCAGCTTGCCCGTCTGGAACAGCGTGGCGATGGGCGTCGTGCTCGGCAGCAGGGTGTCGATGCCGGTGGCGTACTGGTTCTCGTAGACGTCGGTGGTGGCGTTGTAGACGTTGCCGAACTGCTGCTGCCAGCTGGTCGACAGCAGCGGCACGAAGAGCGTCGCGCCCAGCGCCGGCCAGCCCTCGAAGGTGTAGTCGGTCAGCAGGCTGATGGCCGAGGGCGCCGACAGTGGCGCCGACGCCGTCACCGCCTTGCCCGTGGCCTGCATCTCGCGGTGCGCCGCCATCGCGACGTAGCCGCCCTGCGAATAGCCGGTGATCAGCAGCGAACCCGCGTCGTTGGCGCCGATGTCGCCGAAGGTCTTGCGCGCCGCCGTGAGCGCGTCGACCATGTCCTTGCCCTGCTGGTCGCCGTTGAGGTACGGGTGGTAGGGCAGCGTCGACTTGTCGTAGCCCGCGTAGTTGGGCGCCACCACGATGAAGCCCTGCGCCGCGAACATGGCCGCGATCATCAGGCCCTCGCCGGCGGCCGGCTGCGTGGTGTCGGTCCACTTGGCCAGGTTGTAGTTGCGCGCGGGCGTGGTGCCGTGCGCATACAGCACCACCGGGCGCTGGCCGCTGCAGGCCGCGTCGCTGCCCGTGGGCACCATGATCGCGGCGGTGGCGTTGGTGGCTTCGTTCTTGCCGCCGATGGTGCGGTATTCGAGGGCGCGCAGGTCGATGCCGCACTTGGGCGTGCCCGCCACCTGCAGCAGCGCCTTGCCCTGGTCGCTGGCCTGCAGGCTGCTCGTGAACTGCGCGGCCGTCAGGTTGGCCGTCTGCGCGGGCGGGCCGGAGACGACCGAGCCCCGGCCGGTGTCGCCGCCGCCGCCACCGGGCAGCAGCCCGCCGAAGCCGATGCCCCCGCCGTCTCCGCCCCCGCCGCAGGCGGTCAACAGCAGCGTGGCGCCCGCGAGTGCGAGCGCCGGCGCCGGAATGTGCAACGGTCTTTTCATGGGGTATGTCTCCTGCGTGGATGTTGTCGTGCCGGAGGGCCGAAACGAACGGTCGTTCGCATGACCCGCCGCGATTTTGCGCAGGGGGCGGGGCAGCGCGCAAGCGGCGCACCCCGGTAGAGTTTTTCAGTACACCGGCCGTGGCGGCCGGTGGAACGCAGGTTCAGTCCTGCGAGGCCCAGTCGACCAGCGCGTCGAAGGCGGCGCGCGCGGCCCCGGCGTTCTCGGCATTGGCGATGGCCACCAGCACGTAGCGCCGGCCGCTCGCGCCGTCGACGAAGCCGGCCACGCCCGACGCATCGCGCAGCGTGCCGGTCTTCAGGTGGGCCGAGCCGCCCGAGCGCAGCGTGCGCTTCTTCAGCGTGCCGTCCACGCCCATCGAGGGCAACGACGACACCAGTTCGGGCATCACCGGCGAGCGCCATGCCACCTGCAGCATCTTGCCCAGCGCCGCCGCGCTGATGCGCTCGTCGCGCGACAGGCCCGAGCCGTTCTCGAACACCGGCGGCGCCTCGCCCGTGCCGATGCGCTCGCGCCACCACTGGCCCAGCGCCGTGCGCGAGGCCTCGAAGGTGCCGCGGTTCTTCTGCGTGAGCCCGATCGTGAGGAACAGCTGCTGCGCCATCACGTTGTTGCTGTACTTGTTGATGTCGCGCACCACCTCGGCCAGCGGCGGCGACTCGAACTCGAAGGCCGGCTTCAGCCCCGCCGGCACGCGCCCTTCGCGCATCTGCCCGCCCACGCGCCCGCCCATCTCGGCCCACATGCCGCCGATGGCGCGCAGGCTGTAGGTGCGCGGGTCGGCGTAGGCCACGGCCCAGCTCTTCTCGCCGCAGCCGGTGGGGAAGCCGCCGTTGAAGCGGATGCGGTTCACGTCGCTGAAGTCGGCGCGCAGCGCGGTGCGCCAGTCGCCGCATTCGCCGGGCACCAGCGGCACCGTGGCCGGCATGGCCACGCTGGCCAGCGGGGGCTCGTAGTTCACGCGCGCGATCTGGCCCGTGCGGTCGGGCGCGAAGCTCATGTTGACCGACTTGAAGTTGACCAGCAGCGCGTCGGGCGAGGCGTTGTAGGGGCGCAGCGGCTCGCCGTCGAAGGCGGCCGGGTCGCCCTCGACCGTGTTCTCGAAGGCGCTGCGGTCGACGATGATGTCGCCGCTCACGGTGGTGATGCCCAGCCCCTGCACGTGGCGCAGCAGCAGCCACATGCGCTCCAGCACCAGCTTGGGGTCGCCCTGGCCCTTGATGTAGAGGTTGCCGTTCAGCACGCCGTTGTTCACCGTGCCGTCGGTGTAGACCGGGGTGGTCCAGTTGTAGGCCGGGCCGAGCAGGTCGAGCGCGGCGTAGGTGGTCACCAGCTTCATGATCGACGCCGGGTTCACCGGCACCTGCGTGCGCCAGGCCAGGCGCGGCGGGCGCACGCCGTCGGCATCGGCCACCAGCATGGTCACGGCTTCGCGCGGCACCTTGGCGCGGGCGAGGGCGGCATCGACCTGGGTCGGAAGGGCTTGCTGGGCGAGGGCGCCGGCCGGGGCCAGCATCGCGAGGGTCATCAGGGCGCCGGCGGCGCGGGGGGTGAGGCGAAGGGTCGTGCGTGCGGCAAAAGGCATGCGCCCATTATCCCGACGCGGTGTGGCCGGGGCTTCTTCCTCAGAAGCCGAACGAGGCCTGCGGGTCGGGGGTGTCCTGCGACAGTTGCGCGTCGAAGTGCATGCCTTCGAGTTCGAGCATGTGGATCTTCACGGCCGGCCCGCCCGGCGCCGAAAAGCCGCCCAGCTTGCCGCCGGCCGCGAGCACGCGGTGGCAGGGAATGATCAGCGAGATCGGGTTGCGCGCCATGGCCTGGCCGACGTCGCGCGCGGCCTCGGGGCCTTCGCCCAGTTCCTTGGCGAGCGTGCCGTAGGTGGTGGTGTCGCCCCAGCCGAGCTTGCGCGCCGCGACGTAGACCTTTGCAAAGAACGCGTCCTGCTCGCGCAGGTCGAGCGTGAAGGCGGAGAAGTCGACGGGCTCGCCCGCGAAGTAGCGCTGCGCGGCAGCGATCGCTTCAGCCACTTCGGGTGTCGGCGTGCCGGGCGTTGCCAGGGGCAGCCGGCGCCGCAGGTTCCGGTCAGCCGCCTCGGCGCTCTCTGACTGCAGCACGAAGCGCGTGATGCCCACGCCGTTCCAGGCAATGGCGCAGAAGCCGCCCACGGTGCGCAAGACGGCGTAGCTGTGGGAGGCGGCGGGGTGCATGCAAGGGCTCCGAAGCGGTGGGCGAACAAATCATAGGCCGGCCCCGCCGAACAGGTGCAAGCGCGCGTGATACAGAAGCATCACCGTCTTGGCGTCCTGGATGCGGCCGTCGGCCACCATCGCCAGCGCCTCGTCGATGCCCAGTTCCAGCGCCTCGATGTCCTCGCCCTCTTCCGCCAGCCCGCCGCCCGCGCCGACGCGCATCGACGGCTCGTAGGGCGCGACGAAGAAGTGCAGCTTCTCGGTCACCGAGCCCGGGCTCATGAAGCATTCGAAGATCTTGCGCACTTCGCCCAGCCGCAAGCCCAGCTCTTCCTCGACCTCGGCGCGGATGCGTTCCTCGGGCGCCGCGTTGTCGAGCAGGCCGGCCGCCGCCTCGATCAGCAGTTCGTCGTGTCCGTTCACGAAGGCCGGGTAGCGGAACTGGCGCACCAGCAGCACCGTGCGCCGCGCGAGGTTGTACGGCAGCAGCGTGGCGCCGTTGCCGCGGTCGTAGGTTTCGCGGTGCATGCGCTGCCACTGGCCGTCGTTGCGCCGCCAATCGAAGGCCGTGGTGCGCAGGGTGTACCAGTTGTCGGAAAGCAGGGTGACTTCGTGCACCCGGACGCGGTCTTGAAGGGTCATGGGCGGCGAGCATATGCGCACATTCGTGTAATAACAAGAAAATTCGTGCAAACAACGGCAAGGCCCGATACCATCGGCCGATGCTCACCCGCCAGCGCAAGCAACACATCCTCTCGGTCCTGAAGCGCGACGGCAACGTCGTGGCCAAGGCGCTCAGCGAAGAACTCGGCCTGTCGGAAGACACGCTGCGCCGCGACCTGCGCGAGATGGCCGCCGAGGGCCTGCTGCAGCGCGTGCACGGCGGCGCGCTGCCGCTCGCGCCGGCCGAGGCCGACTTCGCGGGGCGCCAGCAGCTGGCCTCCGCCGAAAAGGTCGCCATCGGCCGCGCCGCCGCGCGCCTCGTGAAGCCGGGGCAGGTGGTGTTCATCGACGGCGGCACCACCGCCGTGCAGCTCGCGCGCCACCTGCCGCGCACGCTGCGGGCCACCGTGGTCACGCACAGCCCGTCGGTGGCGGTGGAGCTGGTGTCGCACGCCGACATCGAGGTGGTGCTGATCGGCGGGCGGCTGTTCAAGCACTCGCTGGTGGCCGTCGGTTCGGCGGCGATGGCGGCCATTTCCCGCATCCACGCCGACACCTATTTCATGGGCGTCACCGGCGTGCATGCCGAGGCGGGGCTGACCACGGGCGACCTCGAAGAAGCCGAGATCAAGCGCGCGCTGATGGCCGCGGCGGCCGAGACGGTGGTGCTGGCCTCGTCCGAGAAGCTGGGCGCGGCCTCGGCCTGGGTGGTCAACCCGTTGGCCTCGGCCACCACGCTGCTGGTGTCGCCCGACGCGCCGGCCCAGGCGCTGGCGCCGCTGCGCAAGACAGGGCTGGCCATCCTGCGCAGCGATAACCAGGGATAACGCAGGGCAGCGACCGGGATTGCCCGCCCCTCGATAATCGGGGGATGCCTCTTTCGCCCCGTTTCTTTTTCCGCACGTCCGGCACCGGTGCGGCCCCGGGGTGTCCCGCCGATGTCTAAGCTGCTGGCCTTCGACACGAGCACCGAGCACCTGTCGGTCGCGGTGCTGCACGGCGAGCGCCTGCTCGCGCACAGCGGCGTGGGCGGCGCGCAGGCCTCGACCACCCTGCTCCCGCTGATCCAGCAACTGCTGGGCGAGGCCGGGCTGGCGCTGGCCGAGCTCGACGCCATCGTCTTCGGGCGCGGCCCCGGCTCGTTCACCGGCCTGCGCACCGCGTGCTCGGTGGCGCAGGGGCTGGCCTTCGGCGCCCATGTGCCGCTGCTGCCGGTCGACACCCTGCTGGCCGTGGCCGAAGAGGCACGTCATGCCTTCGGCGCGCGGCAGGTGGTGGCGGTGCTCGACGCCCGCATGGACCAGCTCTACGCCGCGCGCTACGACTTCGACGCCGCTGGCCCCGGCCCTGCCCAGCCAGGTGGTGGCGACGAGCCCTTGCTGCTGTCGCCCGACGACCTGGACGTGCCCGCCGGCTTCGCGCTGGCCGGCAACGCCTTCACCGCCTACGGCCCGCGCCTGCCGCAGGCCAAGGCCCGCCACGAGGCCCTGCCCACCGCCACCGCCATGCTGCGGCTCGCGCCCGCGCTGCTGGCGGCCGGTCGCACCGTGCCCGCGGCGCAGGCCTGGCCGCTCTATGTTCGCGATAAAGTGGCGCAAACCACCGAAGAGCGCGCCGCCATCAAGGCGGCCGCCGCATCGGCGGCAGCAGTTCCTTCCAGCCCCGCATGAGCGCCGTCCTCCAGCCCGTCGAAGCCCGCCTCGAACCGCTCACCATCGAGCGGATCGACGCTGTCTGCGCGGTGGAGCAGACGGCCTACAGCCACCCCTGGACGCGCGCCAACTTCACCGACTCGATGGCCGTGGGCTACCACTGCCAGTGCCTGCTGGCGCCCGGCGTGGCGCCGGGCGTGGAGTCGCCCGTCACCAGCCTGGGCGAAACGCTCATCGGCTATTTCGTCGCCATGAAGGGCGTCGACGAGGTGCACCTGCTGAACATCACCGTGGCCCCGGCTTTCCAGCGCCAGGGCTGGGCGCCGCTCATGCTCGAGGCGCTGGGCGGCTGGTCGCGCGGCGAAGGCGCGCAGTGGCTGTGGCTCGAGGTGCGCCAGAGCAACCAGCGCGCGCTCGACATCTACGTGCGCCACGGTTTTCGCAGCGTGGGCGTGCGCAAGGGCTACTACCCGGCCCATGACGGCAAGCGCGAGGACGCGGTCGTCATGAGCCTGCGATTGAATGAAACAGGCACCGCCTGGGGAGCCTTGCGATGAGCGCGGTGCAGACATTGAAGCTCGACGCGCGCCAGCGCGCGATGCTCGACGAAATGGGCGTGAAGGTCTGGTGGCCCGTGCCGCCGCAGGTCGTGCAAGCCGAGCCCGAACCCGTGCAGGCCGCGCCCGAAGCCGAGCCGCCCCAAGAAGACTACGTGCCGACCGCCGAAGAGCGCATGGAGGCTGAAATGCCCGTGGCCGCGCCGCCGCCGCCGCGCGCGCCGGCTGCCCGTCCGGCCATGGCGCCCGCGCCGGCACCTGCCGCGCGCCCCGCGGCCCCGCCGCTGTCCCAAGTCGCCGCCGTGCTGGTCGACGCGCCCTGCCGCCTCTATGCCGAGGCCGGCGCGCAAACCCCGGCGCAGGGCGGCTGGCTGGTCGTCGCCGACATGCCGCCCGAGGCCGACGGCCGCCACGGCGAGCCCTTCGCGGGCGACGCTGGCCGCCTGCTCGACAACATGCTGCGCGCCCTGAAGCTGCACGACGGCAAGACGCCCGTGCACCTCGTGCGCACCCACCGCGGCGTGGCCGCCGGCCAGCCCGGCAGCCCGCGCCCGATGCCCGAGGCCTTCGGCGAACACGCCGCCGCGCTGGCGCCGCGCGTGGTGCTGGCCATGGGTCCGCTGGCCGCGCAAAGCCTGATGCAAAGCGCCGATCCGCTGGGCAAGCTGCGCGGCCGCGCCGTGCCGCTGGGCACCGGCGACGCCCAGGTGGTGGCGACGTATCACCCGGCCTATCTGCTGCGCAATCCGGCCGACAAGGCCCGCGCCTGGGCCGACCTCTGCCTGGCCGCCGAGCAGCACACGCCTGCGTCCGGCTGAGGGTCGGAAGCGGCCGCCTAAAATCACGGCCCATGACTTTCCTCGACAAGCTGGCCGCCGCACAGCAAAAAAACGGTTCCCTGCTTTGCGTCGGGCTCGATCCGGAGCCAGCCAAGTTCCCGGGCGCCTTCAAGGGCGACGCCGGCCGCATCTATGACTTCTGCGCGCGCATCGTCGACGCGACGGCCGACCTGGCCATCGCCTTCAAGCCGCAGATCGCCTATTTCGCGGCCCACCGCGCCGAAGCCCAGCTCGAACAGCTCATGGAACACATGCGCCGCAACGCGCCCGACGTGCCCGTGATCCTCGACGCCAAGCGCGGCGACATCGGCTCCACCGCCGAGCAGTACGCCCTGGAAGCCTTCGAGCGCTACGGCGCCGACGCCGTCACGCTGTCGCCCTTCATGGGCTTCGATTCGGTGGCACCGTACCTCAAGCACGAGGGCAAGGGCGCCTTCCTGCTGTGCCGCACCAGCAACCCCGGCGGCTCCGACCTGCAAGGCCAACGCCTGGCGGACGTCGACGGCCAGCCTTTCTTGTACGAGCACGTCGCCAGGCTGGCGCAGGGCCCGTGGAACCTCAACGGCCAGCTCGGGCTGGTGGTGGGCGCGACCTACCCGGCGGAAATCGAGCGCGTGCGTGAACTCGCGCCGACCGTGCCGCTGCTGATTCCGGGCGTCGGCGCCCAAGGCGGCGACGCCGTGGCCACGGTGCGCGCCGGCTGGCGCCCCGACGCGCCGATCATCGTGAACTCGTCGCGCGCCATCTGCTACGCCTCGTCGGGCGAAGATTTCGCCGAAGCGGCCCGCAACGCCGCGCGCGCCACGCGCGACGCGCTCGAAGCCGCCAAGCCCTGAGCGGCTTCAGTTCCGGCGCAGCCGGGTGAAGGCCTCGAACTCCCAGTTGCGCATGCCCAGCAGCAGCGTGTAGCCCTCGCGGTCCTTGGCGGCCAGCTTCTGGTCGGTCTGGTGCTGCTGCGCAAAGTCTTGCGCCACGCGCTGCAGCCGCTCCAGGAAGGCCGGCGCCAGCGAGCGGCTGATCTGGCCGTGCACCAGCAGCAGCCCTTCGGCCGGGCCATCGAAGCCGCCGTTGTAATAGTCGAGCACCACGTTCTCGCGAAAGAACTCCATCACCGGGCCGTGCGGCCGCCAGCGGAAGGTCTTGGCCAGTTTCAGGCGATACCGGTTCAGCGGGCGCAGCTCGATGATGCCGATGCGGTCCAGCTGCGCCAGGAAGCCGATGCACTCGGCCTCGCTGACCCGGTAGGCCGCCACGATCTGCTCCAGCGTCCACTGGCTCAGCACGCTGATGGCCACCAGCAGCAGCTTCTTGTCCTTGACCACGGCCTTTTCCTGCTCGTGCGTCAGCTCCTTCAGCAGCGGCTGGGCGTCGGCCACGCGGCGGGCGAGTTCGGCGAAATCGATCTTCAGCGCACGGCAGATGGCGTCCACGCGCGACAGCGGCATGTCGCTCTTGGCCAGCATGCGCTTGACGCTGGATTCGGCCATGTCCAGCGACCGCGCCAGGTCGGCGTAGGTCATGCGGGCGCTTTTGAGTTCGTTCTTGAGGGCTTGGACGAGGTCGACGGTGGTGCTCATCGCTGAAGCGTACACGGGCGCCAGGAAGTATCGGGCGGAGATACCGTTGGGTGTGAATTAATACCTCGTATCGATTCTCGATGCCTGGCGGGCGACGCGGCCCTAAATTCCGCCGCTCGTCACCCACCACCGAGGACCGCCCCATGCTTCTGCCCTCTCTCAGCCGCCGCGAACGCGGCCTGCTGTTCACCCTGTTCCTGCTCACGGCCATTGCCTTCTTCGGCCCGGCGCTGCCCGCCGCCGACGTGGCCATCGCCTCGGTGTTCGCCGACGACCGCGCCTGGCACGGCCTGCCGAACGCCATGGACGTGCTGAGCAACATCCCCTTCGTGGTGATCGGCGTCTGGGGCCTGTACCGGCTGAACCGCATCGACCGCTCGCACCAGCAGGCGCTGTCGGTCTTTCCGCTGACGCCGCCCGCCAGCGACCCGCCGGACAACACGCTCGACTGCGCCTGGCTGTTCTTCGCCGGCCTGATCGCCACCGCCGCCGGCTCGGCCTTCTACCACCTGCTGCCCGACGGTCCCCGCCTGGCGGCCGACCGCGCCGGCATGGCCGTGGCCTTTGCGGGCCTGATCGGCGTGGCGGTCTGCGAGCGGGTGAGCCAGCGCGCCGGTTGGCCCGCCGCCTGGTTCGTGCTGACGGCCGGCCTGCTCTCGGCCGAGGTGTTCCAGGAAACCGGCAACGTCCTGCCCTGGGCGCTGGTGCAGTTCGGCGGCATGGCACTGGTGCTGACGCTGGCGCTGGCCACGCCGATGCGCAAATCGGTCGGCCTCAAGCTCGGCTGGGTGATCTTCTTCTACGTGCTGGCCAAGGGCTTCGAGCTGGCCGATCACCCGATCTACGAGTTCACGCAGCAGACCGTGTCGGGCCATACGCTCAAGCACCTGACGGCGTCGCTCGCGGGACTGCCGGTGGTGCTGGCGCTGCGCAAACTCGAGATGCGCTGGCAAGCCGCGCTGCGGCACAATCCGGGCGCAGCCGCCGTAGCGGCCTGAGGAAAGCCTTCGAATGACAACCCCCGCCGCTGCTGCAGCCCCCGCGACATCCGCGCCTCACGAGGCGAACGCGCACGCCAACCAGTTCGCGCTCCTCAAGCAGCGGCGCTTCGCGCCTTTCTTCTGGACCCAGTTCACGGGAGCCGCGAACGACAACCTGTTCAAGTTCGCCTTCACCGTGATGGTGACCTACCAGCTGCAGCTCAGCTGGATGCCGCCGGCCATGGCGGGCCTGGTGATCGGGGCGCTGTTCATCCTGCCGTTCCTGCTGTTCTCGGCCACTTCGGGCCAACTGACCGACAAGTTCGACAAGACGAAGATGATCCGCTTCGTCAAGAACCTGGAGATCGCGATCATGCTGCTCGCGGCCTGGGGTTTCGTGCGGGCCGACGCGGTGACGCTGCTGGCCTGCGTGTTCCTCATGGGGCTGCACTCCACGCTGTTCGGGCCGGTCAAGTTCGCCTACCTGCCGCAGGTGCTCGACGCGCGCGAGCTCACGGGCGGCAACGGCATGGTCGAGATGGGCACCTTCGTCGCCATCCTGCTGGGGCAGGTGGCGGGCGGGCTGCTGGTGGCGCTGCCGCAGATCGGCCACACGACGGTGGCGGTGGCCTGCGTGCTGCTCGCGCTGGTGGGGCGCGGCGTGGCGCAGGCCATTCCGCCGGCGCCGGCCACCGACCCCGGGCTGGTCATCAACTGGAACCCGATCAGCGAGACCTGGCGCAACCTGAAGCTCGCGCGCGAGAACATCGTGGTGTTCCGCTCGCTGCTGGGCATTTCGTGGATGTGGTTCTTCGGCGCGGTGTTCCTGAGCCAGTTCCCCAGCTTCGCCAAGGAAGTGCTGCACGGCGACGAGCAGGTGGCCTCGCTGCTGCTGGTGGTGTTCTCGGTGGGCATCGGCGTCGGCTCGCTGCTGTGCGAGACGCTGGGCCGCCGGCAGGTCGAGATCGGGCTGGTGCCGCTGGGCGCCATCGGCATGAGCGTGTTCGCCATCGACCTGTACTTTGCCTCGCGCGGCTTGCCGCACGTGCCCGAGATGGGCATCGGCGCCTTCGTGCACCAGGGCGCCCACTGGCGCGTGATGGCCGACCTGGCGCTGCTGTCGATGTTCGCGGGCCTGTACAGCGTGCCGATGTACGCGCTGATCCAGCTGCGCAGCCAGCCCACGCACCGCGCGCGCATCATCGCGGCCAACAACATCCTCAATGCGCTGTTCATGATCGGCAGCTCGGTCATTGCCGGCGCGCTGCTGGGCGCGGGCTTCACCATTCCGCAGATCTTTTTGTTCACGGGCATCGCCAACGCGGTGGTGGCGTTCTACATCTTCATGCTGGTGCCCGAGTACATGCTGCGCTTCGTGGCCTGGGTGCTGTCGCGCTTCGTCTACCGCTTCGACATCAAGGGCGACGAGCACATTCCCACCGACGGCGCGGCTGTGCTGGTGTGCAACCACGTGAGCTTCATCGACGCGGTGCTGCTGATGGCGGCCAGCCCCAGGCCCATTCGCTTCATCATGGACCACCGCATCTTCAAGGTGCCGGTGCTGGGCTGGCTGTTCAAGCTGGCCAAGGCCATTCCGATCGCGCCGCAGAAGGAAGACCCCGCGGCCTACGAAGCGGCCTTTGCCAAGGCGCTGGACGTGCTGCGCGAGGGCGACCTGCTCGCCATCTTCCCCGAGGGCGCGATCACGCGCGACGGCACCTTGCAGCCCTTCAAGGGCGGCGTGATGAAGATCGTCGAAAGCGCGCGCGCCGAAGGCCTCGAGCCGCCGGTGATCCCGATGGCGCTGACCAACCTCTGGGGCTCGTACTTCAGCCGCATCGAGCTGCGCGGCGGCGAGCGCGTGGCCATGGCCAAGCCCTTTCGCCGCGGCTTCTTCAGCCGCGTGGGCCTGAACGTCGGCGGCGCCGTGCCGCCGGCCGAGGTGCAGCCCGAGTCGCTGCGCCAGCGCGTGAGCGGCCTGCTCGGCGCGTAAAAGTAGCGCACCGAGATACCGGCGGCGCCGTAAACCGCCACCGGTGCAAGCATTCAAGCCTCGCGCAGCGGGGGCGAACGATCATCCGTTCACCTTCACTACGCCGCGAGGCACACATGCAACCCCTGATATCCACGACCGTTTCCATCCAGCGCGATTCGCGGGCCTGGCAGTTCCAGACCTGGGCCTCGTTCGCGATCGCCGTCTTCCTGTGCGCCACCGGCTTGAGCTGGCTGCCGGGGCAGGCGCTGGACCGGGCGTTCATGGTGATGGGCTATGTGTTCTGCCTGAGCACCGCCTTCATGCTGGCCAAGTTCATCCGCGACGGCGAGCAGGCCGACGCGGGCCATAGCGCCGGCCGCGACGTGCCGATGTGGCGCCTGGTGGTCTGGGGCAGCTTCTTCACCGCCATGGGCCTCACGGGCTGGGGCCTCGTGCGCATGGAGATCAACGACGCCTACAAGGCCTTCCTGGGCGTGAGCTGGCTGTTCCTCATCAGTTCGGCCTTCACGCTGGCCAAGACCCTGCGTGACCGCCACGAGGCCGACATGGCCGAAGCCCGCCTGCAGGGCCGTCGCCTGGCCCGCGCCGAAGCCGCCGCTGTAGCAACCACCGCCGAATGACATCCCTTCGTACCAACGAACGAAAGCACACCATGAAGAACTCGATCGCCGCCGTCCTCGTTGCCGCATGCACCGCCTTTGCCGGCGTCGCGGCGCCCCTGCAAGCCCAGGCCCAGAGCGATGCCTCGATGGCCATCTCGCTGATGCCCGTCGCCTCCGTCCTCGTCACGGCCTCGGCCGTGGGCGCTTCGGCGGATTCGGTCGGCGCATCGGTCGGTGCCGCCGTGGCGCTGCCCGTCGCGCTGTCGGTGGGCGGCTCGACGCTCACCGTGGTCGCGGTGCAGGCCTCGGCGGACGGCACGGTCTACGTGCTCGAGCGCGCCTCGGACGGCGCGCGCGCCAGCATCAAGGTCGCCGGGCGCGCCGCCAGCGGCGTGGCGAACGCGGTGGGCACCAGCGTCGTCGTCAGCGTGATCGGCTCGGGTGTGGTGCTGTCGGCCGCCGGCGAGGTGCTGGCTTTCGTGCCCAACGCCATCGGCCGCGCGCTGCTGCACAACGAGAGGTTGTCATGAAGCGCGCGCATCCAGCGATCGCGGCCGCTGCCGTCCTCGGGCTCGTGCTTGCGACGGCCCTGCCGATGCAGGCGCACGCCGGCCGCTCGTGCGAGCAGGCCAAGCCCACCCCTGCGGTGATCGTCAAGGGCATGGAGCTGGCCGAGCGCACCTCGCAGGCGCTCGATGCCAGCGGTGCGCGCGTCGTCATCCTCGCGCGCGCCGGGCAGGACCTGAGCAAGTACGGCCTGCGCTACTCGCACCTGGGCATCGCCTACAAGACCGACGCCGGCCCGTGGCGCGTGGTGCACAAGCTCAACCAGTGCGGCACCGCCGTGGCCCAGGTGTATCGCCAGGGGCTCGGCGAGTTCTTCCTCGACGACCTGTGGCGCTACGAGGCCGCGTGGGTCGTGCCCACGCCCGCCGTGCAGGCGCAGCTCGTGGCCGCGCTGAACGAGTCGCCCGCGCGCATCGTGCGGCTGCACACCGCGCCCTACAGCATCGTGAGCTACGCCTGGGGCCAGAAGTACCAGCAGTCGAACCAGTGGGCCGTTGAAACGCTGGCCGCCGCCATGGAGCCCGCCACCGTCGACAGCCGCGCGCAGGCGCAGGCCTGGATGCAGTTCAAGGGCTACGTGCCGACCACGCTGAAGCTGGGCCCGCTCACGCGGCTGGGCGGGCGCGTGGGCTCGGCCAACATCGCCTTCGACGACCACCCGAACGACAAGCGCTTCAGCGACCGCATCGAGACGGTGACCGTCGACTCGGTGTTCGCATGGCTGCCGCGCGCCGGGCTGAGTGCGGCGCCGGTGACGCTGAAACTTCAATAACAACAGCCGAGGAGCAAAGCCATGAGCAAATCCCTTCGCCTTTCCGAAAAATGGTTTCGCCGCGGCCTCTGGCTGGTGGCGCTGGTCTTCGCAGGCTTCCTGATCGGCCTGGGCAGCACGGTCGTGGGCGACCTGCCGCAGGTCGAGCGCGTGCGCGGCATCGACGACTTCATCGACAAGCGCGCGGCCGACCCGCTGCGCGCCACCATCCACGCCTCGGAGGCGGCCGAGCTGCAGGCCGCGCGCGACTTCGACCAGGTCCGGCTGCAGCTGCAGGCCGCGCAGCAGGCCAACGCCAATGCACGCGAGACCTTCGGCAACTGGCTCGCCACGCGCCGCGCCACCGCGCAGCCCGACCAGGACACCGAGCTCATCGCACGGACCAGGGCGCTGGACGCCTTCAAGCAGAAGGAAGAAGCGGTGCAGCGCCAGGCCAACGCGCAGCAGCAGATCATGCTCGACGCGCGCCAGGCCGAGCAGCGCGCGCGCACGTCGCTGGCCGACCTGGAGCGCGACGCGCAGGTCAAGCTCGACGCCGAGTACCGCCGCATCGAGCTGCGCGTGTTCCTCTACCGGCTGGCGCTCACGCTGCCGCTCCTGGTGGTGGCCGGCTGGCTGTTCGCGAAGAAGCGCAAGAGCACGTACTGGCCCTTCGTGTGGGGCTTCATCTTCTTTGCGCTGTTCGCGTTCTTCGTCGAGCTGGTGCCCTACCTGCCGAGCTACGGCGGCTATGTGCGCTACGTGGTGGGCATCGTGCTCACGGTGCTGGTGGGGCGCTATGCCATCGTCGCGCTCAACAGCTACCTGGCGCGCCAGAAGCTCGCCGAGCAGCAGCCCGACCAGGTGCGGCGCGAGGAGCTCAGCTACGACACGGCGCTGGCGCGCCTGGGCAAGAGCGTGTGCCCCGGCTGCGAGCGGCCGATCGACCTGAAGAACGAGGCCATCGACTTCTGCCCGCACTGCGGCATCGGCCTGTTCGACCATTGCGGCCTGTGCGAGACGCGCAAGAGCGCGTTCTCCAAGTTCTGCCATGCGTGCGGCACACCGGCCCACGCGTCGGACACCGCGCCGCGCGAGCGGCCGGAGGCTGCCAATTTATTCACGCCGGGCCCGCCTGGACACGCGTTGTAGCCGGAGCGCCGCAAGGCCGTGCTACAACGGCGGATTCCCAACCCCAGACGGAGCTAAAGCATGAGCATTTTCGGCAGCATCCTTTCCAAGATCTTCCCGGGCGCCAAGGCCGCTGAGGCCCCCGCCGCCCCGGCGCCCACCGCCGCGGCTCCCGCCGATGCACCCGCGCCCGTCGTGGCCGCGCCCCCGCCCGCCATTGCGTTGGGCGACGTGGCCGCCGTGCTCGACGGCATGCCCGGTGCGAGCAACCTGAACTGGCGCACCTCCATCGTCGACCTGATGAAGCTGCTGGGCCTGGACAGCAGCCTGGACGCACGCAAGCAGCTGGCCGCCGAACTGAGCTACGGCGAAGACACCAGCGACAGCGCCAAGATGAACATCTGGCTGCACCGCCAGGTCATGACCAAGCTGGCCGCCAACGGCGGCACCGTGCCCGCCGAACTGCGCGACTGATTCTCCAGCGCCTGCCTCGGCAAGCATCACGAAGCCCGGTTCGCCGGGCTTTGTCGTTTCAGGTCCAGCCGGCGTCCACCACGTAGTCCTGCGCGGTGCACATGCGCGAGTCGTCGGCCGCCAAGAAGAGCGCCATCGCCGCGATGTCCTCGGCCATCACGCGGCCCGGCAGGCATTGGGCCGCGTCGATTTCGGCGCCCGATTCGGGCTTGACCCACAGCTTGATCTGCCGCTCGGTCATGACCCAGCCCGGCACGATCGTGTTGACGCGGATGTTCTGCTTGCCCAGGTCGCGCGCCAGCGAGCGCGTGAGGCCCTGTGCCGCCGCCTTGCAGGCCTGGTACACCGGGTAGCCCTTGCCCTTGATCATCCAGCTGATCGAGCCGAAGTTGATGATCGAGCCGCCGCCCAGCGCGCGCATGTCGTCGGCCACCGCCTGCGCGGCGAAGAACTGGTGCTTGAAGTTGACGGCCACGAGGCGGTCGAAGTCGTCGCTGCTCACGTCGGCCATTTCGTGGCGGCGGTCGTTGGCGGCGTTGTTCAGCAGCGCGGCAATGGGCCCGAAGCGCTGTCGCACCGCGGCGATGGCGGCGGCCAGCGCGGCCGTGTCGGTCACGTCGCAGGCCAAGAACAGCGCCGGGTGCTCGCCCTGCAGCTGCGTTGCCAGCGCATCGCCCGCGGCCTTGTCGAGGTCGCAGAAACCGACCTTCGCGCCTTGCGCGTGAAAGGCCCGCACCAGCGATTCGCCGATGCCGCTGGCACCGCCGGAAATGAACACGGTGCGCCCCGCCAGCGAGGGGTAGCGGGCGGTGTAGGGGGTGGATGCGTTGGTCATGGCGTGCGGCAACAGCAGTGGGAACAGGCGGCAAGCGTACCGGATGAACGCCTCCCCGGCGAACGCGGGGCGACCGGCCGGTGTATGGCTTCCGGCGAATGGCCGGCGCGCGGGCGCGTGGCTACGCTTGCGGGCATGACGAACACCTTTCCCCGCCGCGGCGTCTTCCTCGGGCTCATGCTGCTGCCGGCCGCGCTGGCGGTGCGCGCCGTGCGCGCGCAGGCGCCAGCGCCCGTGCAGCTCTTCAAGGTGGTGTCGCCGCGCGACGAGGTGATCGTGGGCGTCGACGCGGTCCAGCTCGGCGCGGGCACCGGCCCCGCCGTGGAGCGGCTGGCCGCGCAGCTCGCGGCCAAGGGCCAGCTCACGCTGTGGCAATACGCCTCGCACAAGGACGCCGGCGGCGCGCTGGTGCAGGCGCCGCTCAAGCAGATCGTCGTCTTCAGGAACGAGCTGCTGCGCATCGAGCCCTACGCCACGCCGCTGCCGATCCAGCCGATGAAGTAGCGCCCGCAGCCGGCTCCGTCAGACCCCGCGTGCGCGCTCGGCCTTGAAGCGGGCGCGGAACTCGGTGAACGTGCCCGCGTCCAGCGCCGCGCGGATCTCCGTCATCAGGTTCAGGTAGTAGTGCAGGTTGTGGATGGTCGTGAGCATCGGCCCGAGCATTTCGCCGCAGCGGTCCAGGTGGTGCAGGTAGGCGCGGCTGAAGCCCTCGCGCCCGCCGTCGTTCCAGCTCACGCCCGAGGTGCCCGCGCAGGCGTGGCAGGTGCAGCTCGGGTCGATGGGTTGCGGGTCGCTCTTGTGGCGCGCGTTGCGCATCTTCAGGTCGCCGAAGCGCGTGAAGAGCGTGCCGTTGCGCGCATTGCGCGTGGGCATCACGCAGTCGAACATGTCCACGCCGTCGGCCACGCCCTGCACCAGGTCCTCGGGCGTGCCCACGCCCATCAGATAGCGCGGCTTGTTCGCGGGCAGCCGGTGCGGCGTGTGGCCCATGATGTGCAGCATCTCTTCCTTGGGCTCGCCCACGCTCACGCCGCCGATGGCGTAGCCCGGAAAGTCCATGTCCACCAGCGCCGCGAGCGACTCCTCGCGCAGGTTCTCGAACATGCCGCCCTGCACGATGCCGAACAGCGCGTTCGGGTTCTCCAGCCGCGCGAACTCGGCCTGGCAGCGCCTGGCCCAGCGCAGGCTCAGCTCCATCGAGATGCGCGCTTCGGCCTCGGTCGTGATGTGGCCCTTGGTGTCGTAGGGCGTGCACTCGTCGAACTGCATCACGATGTCGCTGTTGAGCACGGTCTGGATCTGCATCGAGACCTCGGGCGTGAGGAACAGCTTGTCGCCGTTGACGGGCGACGCGAACTTCACGCCCTCTTCGCTGATCTTGCGCATCGCGCCCAGCGACCACACCTGGAAGCCGCCCGAGTCGGTGAGGATGGGCTTGTCCCATTTCTCGAACTGGTGCAGCCCGCCGAAGCTTTCCATCACGTCCAGGCCCGGGCGCATCCACAGGTGGAAGGTGTTGCCCAGGATGATCTGCGCGCCCATCTCTTCGAGGCTGCGCGGCATCACGCCCTTGACCGTGCCGTAGGTGCCCACGGGCATGAAGATCGGCGTCTGCACCTTGCCGTGGTTGAGCGTGAGCGTGGCGCGGCGCGCGTGGCTGTCGGGGTCGGTCTTGAGGAGTTCGAAGTTCAGCATGGTGGTCGTCGCCTTCAATCTTGTTGTCGTGCCAGCAGCATGGCATCGCCATAGCTGAAGAAGCGGTAGCCCTGCGCAATGGCATGCGCATACAGCCCCATCACCCGCTCGTAGCCCGCAAAGGCCGACACCAGCATCATCAGCGTGCTCTTGGGCAGGTGGAAGTTCGTCACCAGCAGGTCGACGTGTTCGAACACGAAGCCCGGCGTGATGAAGATGCGCGTGTCGCCCGAGGCCTCGCCGCTCTTGGCCCACGACTCCAGCGTGCGCACGGTGGTCGTGCCCACGGCCACCACGCGGCCGCCGCGTGCCTTGCATTCGGCAATGGCGCGCTGCGTGGCCTCGGGCACTTCATAACGCTCGGCGTGCATCGTGTGCTCGGCGATGTTCTCGGTCTTCACCGGCTGGAAGGTGCCGGCGCCCACATGCAGCGTGACGCTCGCGCGCTGCACGCCGCGCGCTTCGAGTTCGGCCAGCAGGCCTTCATCGAAGTGCAGCGCGGCGGTGGGCGCGGCCACGGCACCGGGCACGCGCGCGAACACGGTCTGGTAGCGGCTTTCGTCGTCGGCCGAATCGGTGTGCGTGATGTAGGGCGGCAGCGGCACGTGGCCGCAGCGCTGCATCAGCGCATACGGGTCTTCGCCCGCGTCGCTCTCGAAGCCGAAGCGGAACAGCGCCCCGTCTTCCTCGGGCCAGCGGCCGAGCAGCGTGGCGCGAAAGCCGCCCACCATCTCGAGCGTGGTGCCCACGGGCGGCTTCTTGCTGACCTTCATGTGCGCGACCACCTCGTGGCCCTGCAGCACGCGCTCGACCAGCAGTTCGAGCTTGCCGCCGGTCGGCTTCTCGCCGAACAGGCGCGCCTTGACCACGCGCGTGTCGTTGAAGACCAGCAGGTCGCCCGCGCGCAGCAGCGAGGGCAGGTTCTTGAAGATGCGGTCGACCGGGGCGGGCCCTGTGCCGTCGAGCAGACGGGAGGCGGTGCGTTCGGAGGCCGGGTGTTGCGCCACCAGATCGGGTGGCAGGAGAAAATCGAAATCGGAGAGCGTGAAGGCGCGCATGGTGCTTGAGGGCCGGACGGGCCCGTTCCAAGGAAGACGGCCGGGATTGTCCCATGCCGCGAAAGCCGCCTGGTTTCGCGGGGTTGCCAAGGCAGAATCGGCGCATGGTCGATTCACAAGCAGCACGCGTTTCATCGGGGCCCGAAGCCGGCGTCAAGCCCGGTCCCTCCGAAGGCGAGCTCTTCAAGAAGATCCTCGGCAGCGCCTGGCAAGGCCTGCACCCCGACATCCGCCGCCGCTTCGACAAGAACCCCTCGCCGGGCAAGGCGCTGCACTACCTGGGCGCGCTCAGCGAACTGCGCTGCTCGCGCTTCGGCAAGCTGCTGGGCCACCTCACGCAGCCGATGATCCAGGGCGCGCTGATTCCCTACAGCGACGCCGACTTCCCGGTCGAGATCCAGGTCTACGCCAAGCCGCGGGACCCGGCCATCTACAAGCAGCGCATCTACCGCCTGCATGGCCGCAAGCCGATCCAGTTCACCAGTTTCATGCGCGAGAGCGAGCGCGGCGAGGTGCTGGAGTACGTGGGCATGGGCCTGGGCATGAAGCTGGTGCTGAGCGTGGAAAACGGCAGCCTGCATTTCCAGAGCGACGGCTACTTCTGGGACGTGTTCGGCTGGCGCATCCCGCTGCCGGGCGTGCTCACGCCGGGCAAGACTTTTCTCTGGCACCACAACGAGACGCCCGAGCGCTTCAACATCCGCATCGAGATCCGCCATTGCCTGATGGGCACCACCTTCACGCAGGTCGGCGTGTTCGAGGAGATCGCGGAGCCGGGCAAGAAGGCGGTGTCCGCATGATCGACACGCACCTGCTCGCGCTGCAACTGATGGCGGCGCAAGGGGCGCTGGGCGCGTTCGACACGCTCTATCACCACGAGGGTACCGAGGCGCTGCCGCGTCGCGGCACGGCGGGCCGCGAGCTCGCGATCCACGCCACGCGCTCGTCGATCTACTGCGCGCTGTTCATCGGGCTGTCGTCGTGGGCCTGGCATGGCGCGTGGGCCTGGGTGCTGCTCGCGGTGTTCAGCGTCGAGATCGTGCTCACGCTGTGGGACTTCGTGGTGGAAGACGGCAGCCGCCTGCTGCCGCCGACCGAGCGTGTCACGCACACGGTGCTGGCCATCAACGCGGGCGCGTTCATCGCGTTGCTGGCGATGAGCGCGGCCGGCTGGGCCGCGCAGCCGACCGCGATGGTGTGGCAGCCGCAGGGCTGGCTTGGCGCGTTCCTTGCGCTGTGCGGCGTGGGCGTGGGCCTCTCGGGGCTGCGCGACGGCTTCGCGGCGCGCGCGCTCTTCGAGCGCGCGTCGCAGGCGCAGACGCGCGCGGTCGAGGCGCCCGTGCGTTTCGGCGCGACGCCGCGGCGCGTGCTGGTCACGGGCGGCACCGGCTTCATCGGGCAGCTCCTCGTGCGCCACCTGGTGGCCGACGGGCATGCGGTGACGGTCTGGACGCGCGACGCGCGCGGCGCCGCATGGGGCTTCGGCGGCGCGGTGCGCTGCGTGCAATCGCTGGGCGAAGTTCCGGCGGCCGACGACATCGACGTGGTCATCAATCTCGCGGGCGCGCGCATCCTCGGCCAGCGCTGGAGCGAGCGGCGGCAAAAGCAGTTGCTGCAAAGCCGCGAAGGCCTGACGCAGCAGCTGGTCGCGTGGATCGCGACGCGTCCGCGCAAGCCGTGGCTGCTGCTCTCGGGCTCCGCCATCGGCTACTACGGCGTGCAGCCGCAGGGCGACGCCACGGAGCTCGCCGAAGACGCACCGCCGCAGGACATCTTCATGTCGCGGCTGTGCCAGCGCTGGGAGCAGGCCGCGCGGTCGGCCGTGGCGCATGGCGTGCACGTGGCCTGCTTGCGTTTCGGCTTCGTGCTGGGCCACCAGGGCTCGCTGCCGCAACTGCTGATGCCGATCCAGCTCGGCATGGGCGGGCGGCTCGGCAGCGGGCGGCAGTGGCTGTCGTGGGTGCATGTGCACGACCTGATCCGCGCGATGGCGCATGTGTGGAGCGTGGCTGAAAAGGCCGAAGCCCCGGCGTCCGCGCAGGCGTGGAACTTCACCGCGCCCGGCGCGCTGAGCCAGGAAGAATTCACCCGCGTCGCGGCTGGCGTGCTGCACCGCCCCTGCTGGATGCCCACGCCCGCCGCACCCGTCAAGCTGCTGCTCGGCGAGCAGGCCGACCTGCTGCTCGAAGGCCAGCGCGTCGTGCCCGCGCGGCTGCTGCACGGCGGCTTCCGGTTCATGTTCCCCGATGCCCGCAGCGCCTTGACGGACCTTTGCCGTCCGCGCTAGAAGTCTTGCCCGTGCCCGCCAAGAAAGCCCCGTCCCCCACCACCGACGCGAACGCCGCCGCACCGGCGTCCGCGCCCGCGGGCCCGCCCGGCACCGGCCTGAGCCTCGTGCAGCGCGCGTTGCGCAAGCTCGGCCTCGTGCGCGACATCGACTTCGCGCTCTACCTGCCGATGCGCTACGAGGACGAGACGCGCATCGTGCGGCTGGCCGACACGCGCGACGGCGACATGGCGCAGGTCGAGGGCGTGGTCACCGAATGCGAGGTGGTGTACCGCCCGCGCCGCCAGCTGATCGCCACCATCGACGACGGCAGCGACACCTGCCAACTGCGCTTCTTCAATTTCTATCCGTCGCAGCAGAAGCAGCTGGCGGTCGGCGCGCGGGTGCGCGTGCGTGGCGAGATGCGCGGCGGCTTCGTGGGCCGGCAGATCATGCATCCCACGGTGAAGGCCGCCGGCACCGCGCTGCCCAACGCGCTCACGCCCGTCTACTCGACCGTGGCCGGGCTCGCGCAGCCGGTGCTGCGGCGCGAGGTGCGCTCGGGCCTGGCGCGCGCCGTGCTCGACGAGACCATTCCGGTGCAGATCGGCCTGCGCGGCGCGTGGGACCTGCGCGCTTCGCTGAGCTTCCTGCACTACCCGACGCCCGACGTGTCCATTGCCGCGCTCGAAGACCACAGCCACCCGGCGTGGCAGCGCATCAAGGCCGAGGAACTGCTGGCGCAGCAGCTGTCGCAACTGCAGGCGCGGATGGAGCGCGCGGCGCAACGCGCGCCGGTGCTGCCTTCGACCCCCGAGCCTGTCGAGACTTCTCTGCACGCGCAACTGCTCGCGGTGCTGCCCTTCGGCCTGACCGGCGCGCAGCAGCGCGTGGGCGAAGAGATCACCGCCGACCTGCACCGCACGATCCCGATGCACCGCCTGCTGCAGGGCGATGTGGGCTCGGGCAAGACCGTGGTGGCCGCGCTCGCGGCGGCGCGCTGCATCGACGCGGGTTTTCAGTGCGCGCTGATGGCGCCCACCGAAATCCTCGCGGCGCAGCACTTCGGCAAGCTCGTCGGCTGGCTCGACCCGCTGCTGGCCGCGCGCGGCCTGCGCGTGGCGTGGCTCACGGGCAGCCAGAAGAAGAAAGAGCGCGACGAGATGTCGGCGGCCGTGGAGAGCGGGCAGGCCGCGCTGGTCATCGGCACGCACGCCGTCATTTCGGAGAAGGTGCGCTTCAAGAACCTCGCGCTGGCCATCATCGACGAGCAGCACCGCTTCGGCGTGGCGCAGCGCCTGGCCCTGCGCGGCAAGGCGGGCGGCGAGCTGGAACCGCACCTGCTGATGATGAGCGCCACACCCATCCCGCGCACGCTGGCCATGAGCTACTACGCCGACCTGGACGTGTCCACGCTCGACGAGCTGCCGCCGGGCCGCACGCCCATCGTCACCAAGCTGGTGGCCGACCACCGGCGCGACGAGGTCATCGACCGCATCCACGCGCAGATTGCGCAGGGGCGGCAGGTGTACTGGGTGTGCCCGCTGATCGAAGAGAGCGAAGCGGTCGACCTGCGCAACGCCACCGAAACGCGCGACGAACTGGCCGGCACGCTGGGCGAGCCCATTCAGGTCGGCCTGCTGCATTCGCGCATGCCCACGGCCGAGAAGCAGGCGGTGATGGCCGCGTTCACCGCCAACGAGATCCAGGTGCTGGTGAGCACGACCGTGATCGAGGTGGGCGTCGATGTGCCCAACGCCTCGCTGATGGTGATCGAGCATGCCGAGCGCTTCGGCCTCTCGCAGCTGCACCAGCTGCGCGGCCGCGTGGGGCGCGGCGCGGCGGCTTCGGCCTGCGTGCTGCTCTATGCGCCGGGCGACAGCGGCCGCGTGGGCGAGGCGGCGCGCGCGCGGCTCAAGGCCATGGCCGAGACGGGCGACGGCTTCGAGATCGCGCGGCGCGACCTCGAGATTCGCGGACCCGGCGAGTTTCTGGGCGCGCGCCAGTCGGGCGCGCCGTTGCTGCGCTTTGCCGACCTGGCGACCGACACGCTGCTGCTCGACTGGGCGCGCGAGCTGGCGCCCGTGATGCTGCACAAGCACCCCGACCTCGCGCGGCGGCACATCGACCGCTGGCTCGGCACGAAGGCCGAATACCTGAAAGCCTGAAGCGCGCGTTCAGCGCTCAGGCATCGACCCGCAGCAGGTCGAGCAGCCGGTCAAGCCCGCCTTCGTCGATGGCCACCATGGCTTGCTCGCGCACTTTGGGCTTGGCGCGGTAGGCCACCGACAGGCCGGCCACGCGCATCATCGGCAGGTCGTTGGCGCCGTCGCCCACGGCAATCGCCTGGGCCGGCGAGATACCCATCGCGCGGCAGCATTCGAGCAGCTTGTGCTGCTTGGCCTCGCCGTCGCAGATGTCGCCCCAGGGCTGCGCGAGCATGCGGCCGGTGAGCCGGCCGTCCTCGATCTCCAGCACGTTGGAGCGGGTGTCGTCCAGCTTCAGCCGCTCGCGCAGGCGGTCGGTGAAAAACGTGAAGCCGCCGCTCAGCAGAATGACGCGCAGGCCGGCGCGGCGGCAGGCGTCGATCAGGGTCTGGGCGCCGGGGTTCAGGCGCAGGCGCTGGTCGTACACCGTCTGCAGGGCGGTCAGCGGCACGCCGCGCAGCAGGGCCACGCGCCGGCGCAGGCTTTCCTTGTAGTCGGTGATCTCGCCGCGCATCGTGGCTTCGGTGATGGCCGCGACCTCGGGCCCGCAGCCGGCGATCTCGGCGATCTCGTCGACCGTCTCGATGTCGATCAGGGTCGAGTCCATGTCGAAGGCGATCAGCTTGAAGTCCGACAGCCGCAAGCGGGAAAGGGAGGATGTGTCGTTCATGGCGCGGTGCTTCCTGCGGTCCAGTGCTGTGTGCCGAGCCAGTCGACGAACTGGCGCGCCAGTGCCGCCGCCGGCCCCTCGGTGCGGTACAGCGCGTAGACGCCGGAGGCCGGCAGGCGGGGTTCGGGGAACACCAGGCGCAGGCGGTCCGCCCGGATGTCTTCTTCCAGCAGGCACCACGGCGCGAGCGCCAGGCCCAGGTCGTTCATGGCCGCCTGCATGCAAAGGAACTGATGGTCGAACACGGGCCCCGGCAACTGGGGCGGCACGCGCACGCCGGCCAGCTCGAACCAGCGCGGCCAGTTCTCCAGGCCGCCGGTGGCCTGCAGCAGCGGGTGGCCCAGGCAGTCGGCGATGCTGGCGATGCGATGGCGCTCGATGAAGCGCGGCGAGGCCACGGCCACCAGGTGGTCGTCCAGGCAGCGCACGCAGGTGTGGTCGGGGCGCTGCATCGGCATGCGGCGGATCAGCACGTCGCTGCCGGCCTCGGCCTGGTCGAAGAACTGCCGCCCCAGGGTCGACAGCTGCACGTCCGCCAGCGGTGCCAGGGCCTGGAACCCGGCCAGCCGCGGAATGAGCCACTTCATGGCCAGCGACGGCGTGGTGCACACCCGCAGGCTGCTGCGCTGATTGGGCGACTTCAGCGCCGCCGTGGCGCTGGCGATGCGGTCCAGGCTGGCCTGCACTTCGGCGAAGTAGTCGCGCGCATGCGGCAGCAGGGTTGCGCCGCGCGCCTCGCGCGCGAACAGCGGCTGCCCCAGGTAGTCCTCCAGCAGGCGGATCTGCTGGCTGACGGCGCTGTGGGTGATGCTGAGTTCGTCGGCGGCCGCGGTGAAGTTGGCATGGCGCGCCGCCGCCTCGAAAGCACGCAGCGCCTTCAAAGGGGGGAGGCGCCGCGTCACCACATGCGTACCTTGGCGGACAGACTTGTCTTCCTCATGCTTTTCTTGTGTTCGGTTGCTTGCCGCCTCGGTTCGGGGGCCGGCGGGCATCGTAGACCGGGAAGCCTGCAGAAAAACTAACCAGCGGTCTTAAAAAAAACGGCTGGTGGCGCTTGGGGGGCGCACCTAGCATCGCGCTTCTTTCCACCCTGAACAAGAGACATGGCTTCCATCACCATCGACAACGTCGTGAAGCAGTTCGCCAACCAGACGGTGCTGCAGAACCTGTCGCTGCATGTGCCGGATGGCGCCTTCTACACCCTGCTGGGCCCCAGCGGCTGCGGCAAGACCACGCTGCTGCGCTGCATCGCCGGCTTCAACGACCCCGACGGCGGCCGCATCCTGTTCGACCAGGACGACGTGACGCGCGTGTCGACCCACCACCGCGACATCGGCATGGTGTTCCAGGACTACGCCCTGTTTCCCGACAAGACGGCCTTCGACAACGTGGCCTACGGGCTGCGCGCGCGCAAGGTGCCGAAGGCCGATATCGCCCGGCGCGTGAACGAAGCGCTGGACAAGGTGAGCCTGCTCGCGCTGGCCGACCGCTACCCCGCGCAGATGAGCGGCGGCCAGCGCCAGCGCGTGGCGCTGGCCCGCGCGCTGGTGATCCGCCCGCGCGTGCTGCTGATGGACGAGCCGCTGTCGAACCTGGACGCCAAGATGCGCCTGCAGATGCGCGACGTGATCCTGGACCTGGTGCGCGAGGCGGGCATCACCACCGTGTTCGTCACCCACGACCAGGAAGAGGCGCTGGCCATGTCGGACCGCATCGCCATCATGGACCGCGGCAGCATCGCCCAGCTGGGCACGCCCGAGGAGCTGTACGGCACGCCGGTGAACGCCTACGTGGCCGACTTCATCGGTTCGGCCAACGTGATTCCGGTGCCGGCCGAGCCCACCGGGGGCGCCGCGTCGCACGTGCGCTACCGGCTGTGCGGCCAGCAGCTGGACGGCATGCAGGGCAGCGCCGCGCTGGGCGCGCAGGGCATCCTCATCGCGCGGCCCGAGGCGCTGTCGCTGATGGCGCCCGCGCCCCATGTGCCCAACGCCATCGCGGGCGAAGTCCTGAGGCGCCAGTACCTGGGCTTCAAGACGGCCTACCGCATCCGCCTGCACGACGCCTCCGAGATCCGGGTCGAGCTGCACGCCGGCAACATGGTGGCCGACTTCCAGGCCGGCGACGCGGTGCAGGTCCTGGTGCCGGCCGACAGCCGCATCGTCGGCGCCTGAGCGGAAAGCGCGCCATGAAAATCAATTGGTGGCCCTGGGGTTTTTTGACCCTGCTCAGCCTCGTGCTGCTGCTGTTCTTCGTGTTCTATCCGTTGGGCACGCTGTTCGTGAACAGCGTGCGCGACGAGTCGGGCGCGTTCTCGCTGTCGGGCTTCGTCACGCTGCTGCGCGACAGCGAATACCTGCTGGCGTTTCGCAACACGCTGGTGCTCGGCGTGTCGGTCACGGCCTGCACGGTGGCCGTGGGCGTGCCCTTCGCGTACATGGTGGCGCGCTACGACTTCCCGCTGAAGAACCTGGTGGCGGTGCTGCCGATCATGACCATCGTGATCCCCGAGATCATCGTCGGCCAGTCGTGGCTGCTGCTGCTGGGCAACAACGGGCTGATCACCAACCTGCTGGCGGGCGTGGGCATCGAGCTGCCGACCTTCTACGGCTGGACGGGCATGGTCTTTTCCATGACGCTGGTCTACTACACCTACATCTACCTGGGCGTGCTGGCCGCGCTGCGCGGCTTCGACGGCCAGCTCGAGGAAGCCGGGCTGAGTTTGGGCACCTCGCCGCTGGTGACCAAGCTGCGCGTGCTGGTGCCGGTGATCCTGCCCGCGGTACTGGTCAACGCGCTGGTGGTGTTCACGCTGGTGGTGGGCAACTTCGCGCTGTCGGTGGTGCTGGGCAGCAGCGTGCCGCTGCTGTCGGTCATGACGTACAACGCCTTCGTCGGCGAGATGGGCGGCAGCCCCACGCTGCAAAGCGCGATGTCGGTCGTGTCCATCGGCATCGTGGCCGTGGTGCTGTTCTTCCAGAAGCGCGTGGTGGAGCGCAAGGTCTACACGATGACGCAGGGGCGCGCGCCGGCGGTGGTGCGCGTGCGCTCGGGCGCGGCGGTGCTCTACACGCTGAGCGTGGGCGTGATCATCGTGCTGTCGATGCTGCCGCTGCTCATCGTCTTCGTGGGCGCGTTCACCGAGACCAGCGGGCCCGTGATGCGCTGGGGCCAGTGGTCGCTGTCCAGCCTGGAGCGCGCGCTGCACGGCGCGCCCGAGCCCATCTTCAACTCGCTGAAGTTCGCCTCCATGGCCACGGTGGCGGGCGTGGCCTTCGCCGTGCTGGTGAGCTACCTGACGATCAAGAAGCGCAACCTGTTCACCCAGCTGCTGGACTACATCGTGGTGCTGCCGCTGACCATTTCCGGCACGGTGCTGGGCATTGCGCTGGTGCAGACCTTCAACACCGGCTGGCTGGTGCTGGCGGGCACCTCGGGGATCATGGTGCTGTGCTACACGGTGCGCCGCCTGCCTTTCGCGGTGCGCAACGCGTCGTCGACGCTGTTCAACATTTCCGACTCCATCGAGGAGGCGTCGATCAGCCTGGGCGTGTCGCCGCTGATGACCTTCTTCAAGGTGCTGCTGCCGGCCATGAAGGCCTCGATCATCTCGGCCGCCATCCTGATGTGGGTGACCACCATCTCGGAGCTCTCCGCGTCCATCGTGGTCTACACGGGCGGCCTGGAGACCATGCCCATCGCCATCTTCCGCCAGGTCGACGGCGGCCGCCTGGGGCTGGCGTCGGCCTACGGCGCGGCGCTGGTCAGCGTGATCCTGCTGCCCATCGTGGTGTCGATCAAGGTGTTCCGCATCAACCTGTTTTCCAGCAAGTAACCAACCCATTCCAACCTGCGAGGTTTTCATGTCCTTCAAGTCCCTGGCGAAATACGCGGCGCTGGCCCTGGCCCTGTCCTTCACGGCGGGCATCGCCGGCGCGCAGACGGTGGTGCTCTATTCGTCCAACAACACCGAGACCGTCGAGACCGCGCTGGCCGTGGTCAAGAAGAAGACGCCCGGGCTGACGGTGCAGCAGGTCACCGGCGGCACCGGCACGCTGATGAAGCGCATCCAGGCCGAGGCCAAGAACCCGCGCGGCGACGTGCTGTGGAGCGGCGGCTTCGGCACGCTGGGCGCCTACAAGGACCAGATGGCGCCGTACAAGTCGCCCGACCTCGCGGCCGTGCCCGCGGCGTTTCGCGGACCGAACGACCTGTGGGTCGGCACCAACGTGCACGTGATGGTGATGATGGTCAACGAGCGCCAGCTCAAGGGCATGGCGCCGCCCAAGACCTGGTCCGACCTGATGCGCCCCGAATGGAAGGGCAAGTTCGCCATCACCGACCCGAGCAAGAGCGCCACGGCCTACATGCTGGTGTACGGCCTGCTCAAGCAGTTCGGCCGCGACGGGCTCGCCAAGCTGGCGGCCAATGCGGTCATCACCGCGTCCTCGGGCAGCACCTACAAGGGCGTGGCGGCCGGCGAGTACCCGGTGGGCCTGACCATCGAGTACGCGGCGCAGGAGTACGTGGCGGGCGGGCAGAAGGAGATCAAGCTGGTCTACCCCACCGAGGGCAGCTACCTGGCGCCCGAGGGCATGTTCATCGTGAAGGGCGCCAGGAACATGGACGCCGCCGTGGCGCTCTACAACGGCCTGCTGAGCAAGGAAACGCAGCAGGAGCTGCTGGTCAAGAACTTCCGCCGTCCGGTGCGTAGCGACATCGCGGTGTCCAAGCTCACCTCGCTGCCCGACCTGAGCGCCATCAAGATCTTCCCGCTCGACCAGGAAGCGGCCTCGGCGGAGTACGAGCAGCTCGTGGCGCTGTGGAACCTGGCGGTGAAGGCGCGGTGACCGACGCCGCCGCGAAGGCGCCGGCCTTCGTGCCGGTCAGTGCCTTCGACCTCTTCAAGATCGGCATCGGCCCGTCGAGCTCGCACACGGTCGGGCCGATGATCGCGGCCCGGCAGTTCGCCTGCCTGCTTCGATCGCGCGGCCTGCTGCCGCGCGTGGCCGCTCTGGTGACGCAGCTGTACGGTTCGCTGAGCGCGACCGGGCGCGGCCACGGCACGGACCGCGCCGTGCTGCTCGGGCTCGAAGGCCATCGGCCGGACACGATCGACCCCGACGCCATCGAGCCCGTCGTCGCGGCAATCCGGCAAGACCGGCGCCTGCGCCTGCTCGGCACGCACGCCGTGACCTTCGACGAGAAGGAGCACCTGCTCTTCATGCGAAAGAGCCTGCCGTACCACCCGAACGGCCTGCGCTTCGTCGCGCTGGACGCGCAGGGCGCGCCGCTGGCCGAGGCCGACTACTTCTCGGTGGGCGGCGGCTTCGTCGTCGATGCGCAGGGCCTGGGCGTGCGCAACGAAGAAGGCGCGCAGCGCCCGCCGCCCGCCGCGCTGCCCTTTGCCTTCGAGACCGGCGCGCAGCTGCTCGCGCAATGCAGCGCGCACGGCAAGTCGATCGCCGCGCTGATGATGGACAACGAAACCCGATGGCGCCCGCAGCCCGAAGTGCGGGTGCAACTGCTGAAGGTCTGGGACACCATGGCCGGCGCCGTGCGGCGCGGCTGCGCCAGCACCGGCAGCCTGCCCGGGCGCATGCAGGTGCGCCGGCGCGCGGCCGACCTGTTCCAGCGGCTGCAGGGCGACAGGCGCGACGCCGCGCCCGACCCGCTCGCGGCCATGGACTGGGTCAACCTCTACGCGATTGCCGTCAACGAGGAAAACGCGGTCGGCGGGCGCGTGGTCACCGCGCCCACCAACGGCGCGGCGGGCGTGATTCCGGCGGTGCTGCACTACCACCAGCGTTTCTTTCCCGGCGCGGGCGACGACGCGGTGGTCGAGTTTCTGCTCACCGCGGCGGCCATCGGCATCATCTACAAGAAGAACGGCTCGCTCTCGGGCGCCGAGGTGGGCTGCCAGGGCGAAGTCGGCGTGGCCTGTTCGATGGCGGCGGGCGCGTTCGCCGCCGTGATGGGCGGCACGCCCGAGCAGGTCGAGAACGCCGCCGAGATCGGCATGGAGCACAACCTGGGCATGACCTGCGACCCGATCAGCGGGCTGGTTCAGATCCCGTGCATCGAGCGCAACGCGATGGGCGCCGTCAAGGCCATCAATGCCGCGCGCATGGCCCTGCGCGGCGACGGCTCGCACTTCGTCTCGCTGGACAAGGTCATCCGGACCATGATGCAGACCGGCGCGGACATGAAGACCAAGTACAAGGAAACTTCGCGCGGCGGCCTTGCCGTGAACATCGTCGAGTGCTGACCGCCGCGCGGCCGGCGCTCAACCTGCCGGGCGGCGCGTGAACGCCAGGATCAACCCGAAGCCCACCATCATGCTGCCGCTGATGCGGTTGAACCAGCGCATCGCGCGGCTGCCGTCCGCCAGCCGGCGCATGCGCGCGCCGAGCAGCGCGTACAGCGCGATCGCGACCAGCTCGAACACCAGGAAGGTCGCGCCCAGCAGCATGTAGCTGGAGGCGTATGCGCCCGGCACCACGAACTGCGGAAAGAACGCGGTGAACACCAGGATGGCTTTCGGGTTGCCGGCGGCCACGGTGAACTCCTGCCGCACGAGCGCGCGCATCGACGGCGGCGCGGACGCGTCGCGCGCCTGCACGTCGGCCGTGGGCGCCGGCGCACGCAGCAGTCGGATGCCGATCCACACCAGGTAGGCGGCGCCGATGTACTTGATGACGTCGAAGGCCAGCTCCGAGGCCACCAGCACCGCGCCCATGCCCAGGCCCGCGATGGCGATCATGATCGCGAAGGCCGCGAGCCGGCCGCTGGCCGCGACGACCGCCGGCGACACGCCGTGCTTCGCGCCGTTGGTCACCGACAGCAGGTTGTTGGGCCCGAACGCCATGTTGATGGCGAAGCAGGCGGGCAGGAAGAGCAGGTAGGCGGACAGGGTCATGGCGTATCCGGCGGCGTTGCGTGGCAGGGGTTGCCATTATTTCAGGTCATCGAGGAAAGTCATGACACCGCATCCGGCATCGAAGCCCCTGAAGCCCTTGACGCCCCTGAAGGCCTGAGCCGGCGCTCAGCCGTCGACGCCGCCCTCGGGCATCTGCCGCGCATACACCGCGAGCACGATGCGCTCGGAGTGGATCAGGTAGTCGTTCAGCGCCACCGAGCCCTCGGCGAACTTGCCGGCCTCGATGAGTTCGAGCAGCTTGGTGTTCATGTCCACGTAGGGCGCGTGCAGGAACTCCGGGTCTTTCAGCAGGCCGAAGGCCAGCCGCAGCTCGACCAGGATGTGCGCGAACAGCACGTTCAGCCGCTCGCTGTCGGCCAGCTCCACGATGCCCTTGTGGAACTCCATGTTGGCCGTGCCCACGCCCAGCCAGTCGCCGGCGTCGCGGCACTTCAGCGCCATCTCGACCGCCTCGCGCATGTGCTTCTTGGCGGGGTGGCGCGGGTAGGCCTGCGCCAGCGCCTGGCACTCGATGAGGCGGCGCACGCGGTAGATGTCGATGATCGACGCGATGCTCGGCACCGCCACGAACACGCCGCGGTTCGGCGCGTGCTTGAGCAGCCCCTCCTTGGTCAGCGTGCGGAACACCTCGCGCAGGGTGTTGCGCGAAATCTCGAAGCTGTCGGCCAGCGCGGCCTCCGACAGCCGCTGCCCGGGCGAGAACTCGCCCTGCACGATCTTCTGGCGGATGAGCTCGGCCACCCGGTCGTTGAGCGTCTGCGTGCCCGCGGCCGGCGAGGCGGGCGGTGTGGGGGAAACCAGTCGAGTCATGCCGGGATGTAGGTGAAAGGGGGCGTCGATGCCGCGCGGTTGTAACAGATTTTCCCCCAGCCGCGACCGATGGCCCGTGCCCTGCCGGGCGCACCAAATGGCGCCGCGCTCAGGGTTTTCATGGGGGTACTTAAGCACTATTGTTGGGCACACTTCAATGGATTGTTCAACAATTCAAAGAGATTGAGTGATTCATGTCGTCTGAATTGCTCATTCATTGGCACGGCGTTTGCGTACAACGGCGTGCCGGCGACTCGCGCCAGGCGGCTCCGTACTCCAACACGAAAGACCAACATGACTCCTGACATCCCCCTGTGGCCGCTGATTGGCGTGGCCGTCATCATTGCGGGGTTCATCCTGCGCTTCAATCCGATGCTGGTGGTGATCGTCACGGCCATCGTGACGGCGGCCGCCGCGGGCTTCGGCCCCATGGCCATCCTCACGGCCATCGGCACCGGCTTCATCAAGACGCGCAACCTGCCGCTGATCCTTCTCCTGCCGCTGGCGGTGATCGGGCTGCTCGAGCGGCACGGCCTGCGCCAGCACGCGCAGAACTGGATCGGGCGCATCAAGTCGGCCACCGCCGGACGCCTGCTGATCGTCTACCTCGCCGCGCGCGAGCTCACGGCCGCCATCGGCCTGACCAGCCTGGGCGGCCATCCGCAGATGGTGCGTCCGCTGCTCGCGCCCATGGCCGAAGGCGCCACCGAAACCCGCTACGGCAAGCTGCCCGACCGCCTGCGCCACAAGCTGCGCGCCTACGCCGCGGCCACCGACAACGTCGGCCTGTTCTTCGGCGAAGACATCTTCGTGGCCTTCGGCGCCATCGTGCTCATGACCACTTTCCTGCACGAGGCCGGCATCGACGTCGAGCCGCTGCACATCGCGGTCTGGGGCATCCCGACGGCCATCGCGGCCTTCATCATCCATTCGTGGCGCCTGCGCCGCCTCGACCAGGCGATCGCCCGTGAAATGGAAGGCGCGCCGACCACCGACGCGCCCGCCGTTCCCGCCACGCAAGAAGGCCGTTGATCATGATTCTCTCGATCCAGCACCTCTACATCCTGGTCGGCCTGATCCTCGCGGTCACGGCCATCATGACGCTGACCGACCGCCAGCACCCCAAGCGCTACACCAGCGGCCTGTTCTGGGGGCTGTATTCGCTGGTCTTCCTGGTCGGCGACAAGCTGCCGCCCGCATGGGTGGGCGTGGGCGCCATCGCCATGGCCGTCATTGCCGGCATGCGCGGCGTCGGCGCGGGCAAGCACCGCGAACCCACGCAGACCGAGTACATGGCCAGCGCCAGGCGCCTGGGCAACAAGCTGTTCATGCCGGCGCTGGCGATCCCGCTGGTCACGGTGATCGGCACCGTGCTGATGAGCAAGGTCAAGATCGGCGACGCCTTCCTGCTCGACCCCAAGAACACCACGCTGGTGAGCCTGGGCGTGGGCTGCGTGGCCGCGCTGGCGCTGGCCTGCTGGCTGACCCGCGAGACCCCGGTGCAGGGCCTGCGCGAATCGCGCCGCCTGACCGACGCGTTGGGCTGGGCCGTGGTGCTGCCGCAGATGCTGGGCATGCTGGGGCTGGTGTTCTCCGACGCCGGCGTGGGCAAGGCCGTGGCGCACATCACCACGAGCTACGTCAACATGGACATCCGCTTCGTGGCGGTGGTGGTCTACGTGCTGGGCATGGCGCTGTTCACCATCATCATGGGCAACGGCTTCGCGGCCTTCCCGGTGATGACGGGCGGCGTCGGCGTGCCGGTGCTGGTGGGCGTGTACCACGGCGACCCGGCCGTGATGGCGGCCATCGGCATGTTCTCGGGCTACTGCGGCACGCTCATGACCCCGATGGCAGCCAACTTCAACATCGTGCCCGCGGCGCTGCTGGAGCTGCCCGACAAGAACGCGGTGATCAAGGTGCAGGTGCCCACGGCGGCCGCGCTGCTGGTGGTCAACATCTTCCTGCTGTACTTCCTGATGTTCCGCTGAGGCCCTGCGCATGACGAAGACGAAAGGCGCCGCCGCTCCCCGCGTGCTGCTCGCGGGCTTCGAGCCCTTCGAGAACGACCCGGTCAACCCCGCGTGGGAAATCGCCCGCGCCCTGGACGGCTGGACCTGCGAAGGCGCCGTCATGCAGGCGGTGCAATTGCCCTGCGTGTTCGGCCGCTCCATCGACCGGCTCGACGAGGCGCTGGCCGCCGGCGCGCCGCCCGCGCTGGTGCTGTGCATCGGCGCGGCGGGCGGGCGCACCGAGATCTCGATGGAGCGCGCCGCGCTGAACGTCGACGACGCGCGCATTCCCGACAACGCCGGCTACCAGCCCATCGACATCGACGTGGTCGAGGGCGGGCCGGCGGCCTACTTCGCCACGCTGCCGATCAAGGCCATGGTGCGCGACATGCGCGCGGCCGGGCTGCCGGCGGCGGTGTCGAACACGGCAGGCACCTTTGTCTGCAACCACATCTTCTACGCGCTGATGCACCGCCTGGCGACGCGGCCCGAACTGGCGCGCACGCGCGGCGGCTTCGTGCACGTGCCCTACCTGCCCGAGCAGGCGGCCTCCAAGCCCGGCTTTGCCAGCCTGGCGCTCGCGACGCAGGTCGAGGCCTTCCGCGTGGCGATCCGCACCGCGCTGACCGTGCGCGACGACGTGCGCGAGACCGCCGGCCGCCTGCACTGACCCCCTGACGACCCCTGAGACCCCCTGAGGTGCGTGCCCGCCGCGCGCCGGAAAAGACGAACGATGAACATCGACTTGAACAGTGACCTCGGCGAAAGCCTCGGCGTCTGGTGCATGGGCGACGACGCCGCCATGCTGGACATCGTGAGCAGCGCCAACGTGGCCTGCGGCTTCCACGCGGGCGACCCCGCCGGCATCCTGCGCACGCTGCGCGAGGCCAAGGCGCGCGGCGTCGTGGTCGGCGCCCACGTGGCCTACCGCGACCTCGTGGGTTTCGGCCGGCGCAACATGGACGTGGACGGCGCCGACCTGCGCGCCGACGTGATCTACCAGATCGGCGCGCTCAAGGGCCTGGCCGCCGCCGCCGGCACCGCCGTCTGCTACGTGAAGCCGCACGGCGCGCTCTACAACACCATCGCCCACGACGAGCGCCAGGCGCGCGACGTGATCGCCGCCATCCGCGAGATCGACCCCGGCCTGTGCCTGGTGGCGCTCGCGGGTTCGCCGCTGCTGGGCTGGGCGCGTGCCGCCGGGCTGCGCGTGATGGCCGAGGCTTTCGCCGACCGTGCCTACACGCCGCAGGGCACGCTGGTGTCGCGCCGCGAACCCGGCGCCGTGCTGCACGACGCGCAAGAGGTGGCCGAACGCATGCTGCGCCTGGCCACCGACGGCGTGGTCACGGCCATCGACGGCAGCACCGTGCGCATCGAGGCCGACTCGGTCTGCGTGCACGGCGACAGCCCGGGCGCGGTCGAGATGGCGCGCCAGGTGCGCGCGCGGCTGACGCGGGCGGGCGTGAACATCCGTCCCTTCGTGGATGCCGACACCGATGCCGATGCCTGCACCGACGCCGGCGTGGCCGCGACCGCATGACCGTGCGCTGCCTGTCGGTCAACCTCAATGCCGTGCTGGTCGAGCTCGACGACCTGCCGCAAACGCTGGCGCTGCTGGCCTCGCTGCGCGCCGAGCCCATCGCCGGCATCGAGGAGCTGGTGCCCGCCGCGCGCACGCTGCTCGTCACCTTCCGCCCGGCCGTGCTGTCCGCAGCCGAGCTTGCACGGCAACTGCGGCTGCGCAACCTCGACGCGCGCGAGCAGCGCGTGGACAAGCGCATCGAGATTCCCGTGCGCTATGCGGGCGAAGACCTGGCCGAAGTGGCCGGCCTGCTCGGCGTTGCGCCTGACGAAGTGGTGCGCCGCCACACGGGCAGCGACTACACCGTGGCCTTCACCGGCTTCGCGCCCGGTTTTGCCTATTTGTCGGGCGGCCACCCGAGCCTGAACGTGCCGCGTCGCCAGGTGCCGCGCACGCGCATCCCGGCCGGCGCGGTCGGCCTCGCGGGCAGCTTCAGCGGTGTGTACCCGCAGGCCAGCCCCGGCGGCTGGCAGATCATCGGCGTGACCGACACGCCGATGTGGGACCTGTCGCGTGAAACGCCCGCGCTGCTGCAGCCCGGCGACACGGTGCGCTTCGTCGACGTGAGCGCATCGCCATTGCCTGAGCCCGTGCCCGTGCCGGCGAGCGACGCGCCCCCCGCATTCGCGGCTGCCGAACCCGGCGGCTGCGCCCTCGAAATCCGCGCACCCGGTGTGCAGGCGCTGCTGCAGGACCGTGGCCGTCCGGGGCAGGCGCGCCAGGGCGTGTCCGTCTCCGGCGCGATGGACCAGCGTGCGCTGCAGGCGGCCAACCGGCTCGTCGGCAATGCCTCGGACACCGCCTGCATCGAGGTCGCCTACGGCGGCTTCCAGCTCGTGTGCCGTGGCGAGGCCGTGCTGGCCGTCACCGGCGCCGAAGGCTCGGTCATGCTGACGCGCGCCGACGGCGCCAAGTGGCCGTTGCCGCGCTACCAGCCCTTTGCGCTGGCCGACGGCGACACGCTCTCGCTCGGCGAGCCCGACGCCGGCATCCGCAGCTACGTGGCCGTGCGCGGCGGCTTCGCGGTCGCGCCCGTGCTGGGCAGTTGCTCGAGCGACACGCTGGCCCGCATCGGCCCGCCCGCCTTGTCTGCAGGCGACGTGCTGCCCGTGCACGCCGTGACCGTGGGCGCCGTGGTCGGCGCGCCGGAAATTCCCCCGGCCGACCTGCCCGACGTGCACGAAGAAATCGTGCTCGACATCGTGCCCGGCCCGCGCACCGACTGGTTCACGCCCGAGGCCATCGCGCAACTGTGCGGCCAGTCGTGGCGGGTCACGCCGCAGTCCAACCGCGTCGGCATCCGGCTGGCCGGCGACGAACCGATGGTGCGCGCCAACCTGTCCGAGCTGCCCAGCGAGGGCACCGCGCGCGGCGCCATCCAGGTGCCGTCCAGCGGCCAGCCGGTGCTGTTCCTGGCCGACCATCCGCTGACCGGCGGCTACCCGGTGATCGCCTCGGTCGCCACCCATCACCTGGACCGCGCGGGGCAGATCCCCGTGAACGCCCGCGTGCGCTTCCAACCCGTGGCCGGTCTCGGCCCCGTCGAACACTGAGCGAAAGTCTCCGATGAAAAAAGTCCTGATCGCCAACCGCGGCGAAATCGCCGTGCGCATCGCGCGCGCCTGTGCCGACCACGGCGTGCAATCGGTCGCGGTCTATGCCGACGCCGACCTCGACGCACTGCACGTGCGCATGGCCGACGAGGCCTACGGCCTGGAGGGCGACCGCCCCGCCGACACCTATCTCAACATCGCCAAGCTGCTGGCCGTGGCCGCGCGCAGCGGCGCCGATGCCGTGCATCCGGGCTACGGTTTCCTGTCCGAGAGCGCCGCGTTCGCGCAGGCCGTCATCGACGCGGGACTGACCTGGGTCGGCCCGTCGCCCGCTGCCATCGCGCGCCTGGGCGACAAGGTGCAGGCACGCAAGCTCGCCATGAAAGTGGGCGCGCCGCTGGTCGCCGGCACGGCCGACCCGGTGCAGAGCGCGGCCGAGGTGCTGGCCTTTGCCGAGCAGCACGGCCTGCCCGTGGCCATCAAGGCCGCGTTCGGCGGCGGCGGGCGCGGCATCAAGGTCGCGTGGCGCATGGACGAGGTCGAGGGCCTGTACGAGTCGGCCGTGCGCGAGGCCGTCACCGCCTTCGGCCGGGGCGAGTGCTATGTCGAGCAGTTCCTCGACCGGCCGCGCCACGTCGAGGCGCAGGTGCTCGGCGACACGCACGGCAACGTCGTGGTGCTCGGCACGCGCGACTGCTCGCTGCAGCGGCGCAACCAGAAGCTGGTGGAAGAAGCGCCCGCGCCTTTCCTCACCGACGCGCAGCGCGAGCGCATCCACCAGTCGGCGCGCGACATCTGCGCCGAGGCCGGCTACACCGGTGCCGGCACGGTCGAGTTCATGCTCAGCGCGAGCGGCGCCATCTCGTTCCTCGAGGTCAACACGCGGCTGCAGGTCGAGCACCCGGTGACGGAAGAAACCACCGGCATCGACCTCGTGGTCGAGCAACTGCGCATCGCCGAAGGCCTGCCGCTGTCGGTCACCGAAACGCCCGCGCCGCGCGGCCATGCGTTCGAGTTCCGCATCAACGCCGAGGACGTGGGCCGGGGCTTCCTGCCCACGCCGGGGCCGGTGAAGGTGTTCGACGTGCCCTCGGGCCCGGGCGTGCGCATCGACACCGGCGTGGTGGCCGGCTCGACCGTGCCGGGCACCTTCGATTCGTTGATGGCCAAGCTCATCGTCACCGGCGCCACGCGCGAGCAGGCCGTGGTGCGGGCGCGCCGCGCGCTGAAGGAATTCCGCATCGAAGGCGTGGCCTCGGTGCTGCCGTTCCACCGCGCCGCGATGGCGCACCCCGACTTCGTGTCGGGCGACGGCTTCAAGGTGCACACGCGCTGGATCGAGACCGACTTCGCCAACGGCGAGGCCGCCGCCGCGCGGCCCGTGGCGCAGCCCGACAGCACGCTGGTTCGCACCGCCATCGAGGTCGACGGTCGGCGCCTGTCGCTGGGCCTGCCGCCCGAGCTGCTGCGCGGGCTGTCGTCGGCCGGCACAAGCACTGCGGCGCCGGCCGAAGCCGTGGCGGTGCAGGACCCCGCCGCCGTGGCCGCGCCCGTGTCGGGCACGGTGCAGGGCTGGAAGGTGGCCGACGGCGACGAAGTGGCCGAGGGCGCCGTCATCGCCGTCATGGAGGCGATGAAGATGGAAATGCAGGTGCTCGCGCACCGCGCGGGGCGCATCGCGTTCGGCGTGGCGGCGGGTGGCTACGTGGCGGCCGGCGCGCCGATCGCGACCATCGGCTGAAGCCTGCATCCCCGGCGCCTAGGGTTTACACCAAGGCGCCCATCCGACACACCGGACGGCCCACGCGGCCACGGTCCGGGCGTCCGGCGGCGCACCCCGTGCCCGCCCGCGCAACTTCCTTGTAGATCAAGGACTTAGCCTCCGCGGCACGGTCGCCGCCGCGTGGCACATCGATTGCTCAATGCCTGGGCTGGGCCGCATCTTCCGATGCGGACCCCGGCCACGACACAGGAAACAAATCGATGAGCACCATGGGCGACCTCGACCCCACCCACGACCTGTTGAACCGCCCCGCCTGCCAGGGGCGGCGCGACGGCGTGCGCGCGCCGCGCCCGCTGACAGCCTGAGCGCCGAGGCGCCGATCGATTTCCCGATGCCGAACCCGTACCGGCAGCGCGACCGCTGCGACCGGCGGCGGCAGGCCCATGCCGCCGGCATCCGACATTTTTTAGGAGACCCCGTGGACCATCAATCCGTACCCAAGCCCTTTTACAAGTCCCTGTACTTCCAGGTCATCACCGCCATCGTGCTCGGCGTGCTGCTGGGGCATTTCTATCCGGACACCGGCGCGTCGATGAAGCCGCTGGGCGACGGCTTCATCAAGCTGATCAAGATGATCATCGCGCCCATCATCTTCTGCACGGTGGTGGTGGGCATCGCCGGCATGGAAGACATGAAGAAGGTCGGCAAGACCGGCGGCCTGGCGCTGCTGTACTTCGAGATCGTGAGCAGCCTGGCGCTGATCGTGGGCCTCGTGATCATCAACATCGTGCAGCCGGGCCACGGCATGAACGTCGACGTGAGCACGCTCGACGCCAAGTCCGTGGCCGCCTACACCGGCCCGGGCAAGATGGCCTCGACGACGGAGTTCCTGCTCAACGTCATTCCCAGCACCGTGGTCGACGCCTTCGCCAAGGGCGAGATCCTGCAGGTGCTGCTGGTCGCGGTGATGTTCGGCTTTGCGCTGCACAAGTTCGGCGGGCGCGGCACGCTGGTGTTCGACGTGATCGAGAAGGGCTCGCACGTGCTCTTCGGCATCGTCGGCTACATCATGAAGGTGGCGCCCATCGGTGCCTTCGGCGCCATGGCCTTCACCATCGGCAAGTACGGCGTGGGCTCGCTGGTGTCGCTCGGCGCGCTGATGGCGACCTTCTACGCCACCTGCCTGTTCTTCATCTTCGTGGTGCTCGGGGGCATCGCGCGCTTCCATGGCTTCAGCATCTGGAAGTTCATCAAGTACATCAAGGAAGAGCTGCTGATCGTGCTGGGCACGTCTTCCAGCGAGGCCGCGCTGCCGCGCATGATGGCCAAGATGGAGAACCTGGGCGCCAAGAAATCGGTGGTCGGGCTGGTGATTCCCACGGGCTATTCGTTCAACCTGGACGGCACCTCGATCTACCTGACGATGGCGGCGGTGTTCATTGCGCAGGCCACCAACACGCCGATGACGCTGACCCAGCAGATCACGCTGCTGGCGGTGCTGCTGCTCACCTCGAAGGGCGCGGCGGGTGTCACGGGCAGCGGCTTCATCGTGCTGGCGGCCACGCTGTCGGCGGTGGGGCATGTGCCGGTCGCGGGGCTCGCCCTCATCTTGGGCATCGACCGCTTCATGTCGGAAGCGCGCGCGCTGACCAACCTGATCGGCAACGGCGTGGCCACGCTGGTGGTCGCCAAATGGACCGGCGACCTGGACACCGTGCGCATGCACCAGCACCTGAACCAGGAAAGCACCGCCGAGGCCGACGAGCCCGAGCGCGTGCTCGATGTCAACCAGGCGCGGATGCCTGCCGGCTCGGGTCGCTGAGGCCGGTCATCCAGCACACATCCACACAACGAGGAGCCATCGAATGAGCGACACGACGCAGGACAGGAAGCAACAAGTGGTGCTGGTCACCGGCGGCATGGGCGGGCTGGGCGAAACCATTTCCACCAAGATGATCGACGCGGGCTACCAGCTGGCCGTGACCTATTCGCCGGGCAACAAGTCGCATGCCGAATGGGTGGCGCAGATGGCCGGGCGCGGCTACCGCATCCTGGCGGTGCCGTGCGACGTGGCCGATTTCGATTCGTGCGAACGCGCCGTGGCCGAGGTGACCGAGGCGCTGGGCCCGGTCGACGTGCTGGTCAACAACGCGGGCATCACGCGCGACATGACCTTCAAGAAGATGGACCGCATCAACTGGGACGCCGTGCTGCGCACCAACCTCGACAGCCTGTTCAACATGAGCAAGCAGGTGGCCGACGGCATGGTCGAGCGGGGCTGGGGCCGCATCATCAACGTGTCGTCGGTGAACGGCTCCAAGGGCGCGTTCGGCCAGACCAACTACTCGGCGGCCAAGGCCGGCGTGCACGGCTTCACCAAGGCGCTGGCGCTCGAAGTGGCGAAGAAGGGCGTGACGGTGAACACCATCTCGCCGGGCTACATCGGCACGAAGATGGTCACGGCCATTCCGAAGGAAGTGCTCGACAGCAAGATCCTGCCGCACATTCCGGTGGGCCGGCTGGGCAAGCCGGAAGAGGTGGCGGGGCTCATCATCTACCTGGCCTCGCAGGAGGCGGCGTTCGTGACGGGCGCCAACATCGCCATCAACGGCGGCCAGCACATGCAATGAACGCCGGCGCCGCGCGCCATCGGGCAGGCACCGATGCGCGGGCCGCGGCCTTGTGCAATAACGGGCCCATGATTTCACGGGAGCCGGCCCGGCGCTTCGATTTGCCTTCCGACAACTACAGACGATGGCGCGGCCTTGCGCGCTGGTGCGGCGCACTGGCCCTGGTGGCGGTGGCCGCCTTTGCCGGCCACCAGATCGCCATGCAGGCCGGCCTGGCACGGCTGCGCGAGGCGGCCGAGCACCGGCTCGACATGCTCGCGACCGGGCTCGACGCCGACCTGGCCCGCTTCGACTACCTGCCCGCGCTGCTGGAGATGACGCCCATCGTGCCGGCGCTGCTGGGCACGCCGTCGGACACGCACCTGCGCGACGCGGTCAACCGCTATCTCGACGGCGTCAACGCCACGGCGGGCGCCGAGATGCTGTACGTGCTCGACGGCTCGGGCACCTCGCTGGCGGCCTCCGACTGGGACAAGCCCGGCACCACCCTGGGCCAGGACCTGTCGTTCCGGCCCTATGTGATCGACGCGCTCGGGCAGGGCCGGGGGCGCTTCTACGGCGTGGGCATCACGAGCAAGCGGCCGGGCTACTACCTGTCGTATGCGCTGCGCCGTGGCCAGCCCTCGCGCGGCGTGGTAGCGGTCAAGGTCAACCTCGAGGAGGCCGAGCGCGCCTGGCGCAAGCTGCCGGGCGACGTGGCGCTGATCGACCAGCGCGGCGTGGTGATCCTGTCCACGCGCGACGACCTGAAGTTCCGCCCGCTGCTGCCGCTGGATGCGCTGCAGCGCGCCGAAGTGCTGCGCTCGCGCCCCTATGGCGAGGCCAGCCTGCAGCCCCTGCGCTGGTCGCAGAAGGAATCGCTGGACCGCGACGTGCAGGTGATCTCGCTGGACGGCACCGACCAGCTCGCCTCGGCCCGCACGCTGCGCGGCGCGCCCTGGCAGCTGGTGCTGCTGGACGACCTGGCGCCGGTGCGGGCGGCGGCGCGCAACGGGGCCATCACCGCGAGCCTGGCCATGGCGGTGCTGCTGCTGGTGGCCGTCGCGCTGTGGCAGCGCCGCCGCGCGGTGCGCCAGAAGCTGGCCAACCAGGCCGCGCTGCAGGCCGCGCACGACACGCTCGAGTCGACCGTGGTGGCGCGCACCGCGCAGTTGCGCGCGGCGCAGGGCGAGCTGGTGCACGCGGGCAAGATGGCCGCGCTGGGCCAGATGTCGGCCGGCGTGGTGCACGAGCTCAACCAGCCGCTCACGGCCATGCGCACGCTCTCGGAGAGCGCGGGCATCCTGCTGGACAAGGACCGCCTGGACGACGTGCGCGGCAACCTGCAGCGCATTCGCGACATGGTCGACCGGCTCGCGCGCCTGACCTCGCAGCTGAAGACCTTCGCGCACAGGAGCGAGCTGCCGCTGGTGCCGCTGCTGCTGTCGCAGGCCATCGCCGACGCGCAGGTGCTGGTGGCCGACGCCTCGAAGAAGCAGCGCATCGGCATCGAGGTCGACGTGCAGCCCGCCGCGCTCAGCGTCATGGCCGAGGAGGCCGCGCTGGGCAGCGTGCTCGTCAACCTGATGCGCAACGCCATCGACGCCATGCAGGAAACACCGCAGCGCACGCTGCGCCTGACGGCGCGGCCCAGGGAGGGCCGCGTGGTCCTGAGCGTGAGCGACACCGGGCCCGGCATTCATCCCCGCATCCTGCCGCGCCTGTTCGAGCCCTTCGTCACCAGCAAGCCGGCGGGCGCGGGGCTGGGGCTGGGCCTGGTGATCTCGGCACAATTGGTGCGGGCCATGGACGGCACGCTGCGCGCGACCAACCTGGAAGAAGGCGGGGCCTGCTTCATGATCGACCTGCCCGCCGCCATTGCCGTGATCCACAGCCCGCCCGCGCCTTCCCCCGCGTATTCCATTGAACAACAGGAGTGATTTCCAAGTGAGCGAAGCCCCCGCCATCCGGGTGTTGCTGGTCGAGGACGACGAAGACGTCCGGATCAGCACCGCCCAGGTGCTGAACCTGGCCGGTTTCGAGGTCGAATCCTTCGCCAGCGCCGAGCGCGCCCGCCCGCACATCAGCTTCGGCGTGCCCGCCATCGTGGTGTGCGACGTGCGCCTGCCGGGCATCAGCGGCACCGAGTGGCTGCTGGAGTTGCGCAACGCCGACGCCGAGCTGCCGGTGATCCTGTTCACCGGCCACGGCCACATCGCGATGGCCGTGCAGGCCATGCGCGAAGGCGCCTACGACTTCATCGAGAAGCCCTTCAGCTCCGAGCGGCTGGTGGCCATCGTGCGCCATGCCATCGAGCGCCGGCAGCTCACGCTGCAGGTGCGGTCGCTGCGCGACGCGCTGGAGAACTGGAACGGCATCCAGTCGGTGCTGATCGGCCGTTCGGCGCAGATGCAGCAGGTGCGCCGTACCGTCATGACGCTGGCCGAGACCTCGGCCGACGTGCTGATCTACGGCGAGACCGGCACCGGCAAGGAGCTGGTCGCGCGCTGCCTGCACGACCACAGCGAGCGCCGGCGCCAGCACTTCGTGCCGCTGAACTGCGGCGGCCTGCCCGAGGCGCTGGCCGAGAGCGAGCTGTTCGGCCACGAGGCCGGCGCCTTCACCAGCGCCAACCGCGTGCGCGTGGGCAAGTTCGAGTACGCCCACGGCGGCACCTTGTTCCTCGACGAGATCGAGAGCATGCCCATGGCCGTGCAGATCAAGCTGCTGCGCGCGCTGCAGGAGCGCACCATCGAGCGCATCGGCTCCAACAAGGCGATTTCCTTCGACTGCCGCGTGGTGGCCGCGAGCAAGGACGACCTGAAAGACATGAGCGACCAGCAGAAGTTCAGGGCCGACCTGTACTACCGCCTGGGCGTGGCCTTCATCGAGCTGCCGCCGCTGCGCGAGCGCCGCGAGGACATTCCGCTGCTCTTCGAACACTTCACGCTGCTGGCCGCGAGCCGCTACGAGCGCGCGGCGCCGCTGCCGAGCAATGCGCAGATGGCCGACCTGATGGCCTACGCCTGGCCCGGCAACGTGCGCGAGCTGCGCAACGTGGCCGACCGCTTCGTGCTGGGCCTGCTCGGCGAACGGCTGACGCAGGTGCGCGGCGCCGCCGAGGGCGTGCACGGCTTGCCGCGCGGGCTGCCGCAGCAGGTCGAGTCCTTCGAGCGCGCGGTGATCGTCGAGGCGCTGCGCCGGCACCGCGGCGACCAGCCGGCCACGGCGGGCGCATTGGCCATCGCGCGGCAGACGCTGCACGACAAGGTGAAGAAGCTGGGCATCGCGGCCGAAGAGTTCAAATGACCATGCCGCGCGACGCGGCGGCTTCGCCTGCGGCCACGAAGCGGCGCTCGCGCATCCACTTGGTCATGACCCACTTCTCGCCCCGGGTCACGGCCGCACTGGCATGCAGGGAGCGCGCGTCGACGCGGCCGCTGTCGTCGCAGTACTCGAAGTAGCAGGCATTGCCGCGAATCGGCGAGACCGCCAGGCCCAGTTGCGGGAAGACGGTCTGGCCGCCCTCCGGCACGTCGTTCAGGTAGGTCACCAGCGTGCTGACGCGCTGCCCGCTGCGCGCGATGGATTCGCGGTTGGCGGCGTTGCCGGGCGCCAGGTAGTCGTGGTGGGGCTCGCTGCCCGCGCCCGTCGGGTAGTGCAGCACCTGCAGCCCCTCGCCGTTTTCCAGCGGAAGGTTCATCAGCGCCGACAGGCGCCGGTCGAGACGGGCGACCAGCTCGTTCTCGCCCAGGCGGAAGAACATGCCCCAGCTCGCGCGCTTGTCGCTCACCACGTCGCGCCCGCTCATCGGATCGACCAGCGTCGAAGGCTTCAGGCGCGGGCGCGCCATGTCGATCACGGCCTTGCATTCGTCGGCGTCCACGAGGTTGCCGAGCGCGGCAAAGACCGGGTCTTCGCCGCGCGAGTGCACGACGATCTCGCGGTCGGCCGCGACGATGCGCGTGCCCGGCGCGAGCCGCGCCACGGGCTTGGCGGGCGCCTCGTCCGGCAGCTCGATGGCGTCGGCCGGCACGGCCGCGCCGCGCTGGCGCGCATCGACGTAGGCCCGCACGATGGCCTGCGCCGTGCGCTCGTTCATGCCCTGCTTGCGCATGGTGCCCACCAGCGCCTGCGGGGCTTGGCCGGCGTCGAGGTGGTGCGTGAGCCAGCGGCCCAGTTCGGGCGAGAAGCGGACGACGGTGCTCACACCGGGCCCGGCCGGGCGACCCAGCCCTTGTCGCCGAGCGTGAAGCCCTGGCGCAGTTGCAGCGGCCCGCCCGCGCCGTTCGCGATGCGCGCGATCATCGGGAACACGCGCTGCGCGTCGGCGTTCTGCATCCAGGGCGCGGTGTCGACCTGGTAGGTGTAGCTCACCACCGCCAGCGGATGGCCCGCGTCGGAGGCGTCGACCTTGACGTCGACGATCTTCTCGCGCTTGAGGTGCGCCACGCAGAAGTCGTTGGCGTGCTCGGCCCCCTGGTTGACGTACGGATGCGGCTTGTAGAACTTGCGGCCGGCGTCGGTCAGCTCGAAGCGCTTGACCGCGCCATCGGGGTTCTCGCTGCTCTTGGGCACGGAGACGACGGTGCTGTGCACCAGGCCCAGTTGCTCCATCACCGGAAACTGCACCGCATGGCGGGCGCCGGAACCGGCCTCGGCTTCGGTCAGGTCGATCGGCCAGTCGAACATGGCCAGGCAGATGTCGCCGCGCTGGGCCAGGTGCTCATCGAGCGCCACGGCGAGGTTCTCGGGCGTGGGGGCCTTGGCGTCGTGGGCGGCGCTGCAGGCGGCCAGCGCGCAGACGATGGCGATGCCGGTCAGGGCCTTGAGCGAGTTCCGGGTGCGTCGGTGCGGGTGGAGAGAGCGGAGATTCATGGGGGCTCGGGTTGATTGTTATGGGTGGCAGTGGCGTGGCGGTCGCGGACTCAATGCAAGTCCAGTTCGTCCGCGACCCAGCCGCGCCGCGTCAGGTGAACGCCCAGGCGCACCTGCATGGTTCCTTCGCGCTGGATGGCGCGCGCCAGCAACGGAAAGGCCTGCTGCACTTCGGGCGCGGTGGCCCAGGCATCGGGCGCGATGCGGTAGGTGAACAGCAGCGAGGTCGCGGTGCGGCCGTCGCGCGTTTGCGGCGGGTCCCAGCCGATCAGGCGGTCCAGGCTCAGGGTGGCCGCGCACAGGTCGGCCGGGTGCGTGACTGTCTGCGCCGGGGTGCGGATGACCACGGGCACCTGCAGGTAGTGCTTGCGGCCCGCGTCGGTCAGCGCGTATTCGCGCGCCGGCCCGGCGTCGCCAGAGGCGGTGGCTGCGACATCCTTGCCGGCCACCAGCCCCAGCTTCTCGAGCACGGGCATCTGCTGTGCATCGGGCTCGCGCGAGCCGGCGGCCACCGTGATCGGCCACGCGTACTTGGCCAGGCACACGTGCCCGCGCTGCGCGAGGTAGTCGTTGACGGTCGCCGTGAAGTTGTCGTTGTCCGGAAAGCGCGCCTGTTCGTTGTCGCAACCGGAGAGCAGGGCCAGCGAGGCCAGCAGCGCCAGCAGGAACGCGGCGGCGCCGGCGCGGCGGGCACGGCGGGTGAGGGCCGGGGTGGTGGTGTTGTTCGTCATCGGGTCGATGGGGCGCGCGTTCACTGCACGCATTTGCCGCTGGCCGCCGGCTTGGAGCTCGGCTGGTAGCCGTCGCTCAGCGCGCCCAGGAAGCAGACGAGGTCGGCGATCTGCTGCGGCGTCATGACCGGCACGGCGCCGGGTGCGCGCGGCCGCGTGCCGCTGGCCAGCGTCTTGTCGCCGCCTTCGCCGGTGCCCAGCGGCACTTCCTCGTCGATGTTGCCCTGCTGCGCGCGCGGCAGGTCGTTGTACTTCTCGACCGTCGCGCCCGGCACGTGGGTGGGTTGAAGCGCCCAGCGCGGGTTGGCCTGCGGCGTGCCGGTGCCGTCGTTGCGGGCGGGGTACCAGTATTCCGGGTTGGTGTCCCGCGTGTTGTAGAAATTGAGGACCTGCTCCAGCGAATGGAGCACGCCGTTATGGAAGAAGGCGCCGCGCGAGGCCACGTTGCGCAGCACCGGCACCTTGAACATGCCGCAGTACGGGTTGGCCGCTTGCGGCGTGGCGGGCATGTGGTCGGTGCGGTAGGGGCCGCACAGGCCCATGTCGAAATAGCGCGGGTCGTCGTTGGCCGGAATCGGGTCCGGGTTGTTAGGAATCGACCGGTCGTTGCGCGGCGCGCCCAGCGCCTGGTAGGTGAAGTCCGTCATCAGGCCGCTGTTGCCGTTGAAGTTGGCGCCCGTGTAGTGGCAGCCCGAGCAGTTGGTGACGCCCGTGCTGTGGAACAGCACTTCGCCGCGCCGTTCGGCCGGCGTCAGCGTGCCGCCGATCTTGTTGAACACGTAGAGGTCGTACTTGCTGCTGTACGGATGAAAGCTGCGGTCTTCCGTCTCCAGCGCCTGGATCGCGGTGCCCAGGGCGTCGAAGGCCTTGTCGGTGTCGTTGAACACGTCGGCGCCGAAGGCCTGCTTGAACAGGTCGGCATAGGCGCCGTTCTGAACGGCCTTCACGACCGCTTCCTTCGAGCTGTTGTTCATCTCGAGCGGGTTGAGCAGCGGCAGCGCGGCCTGCGCCGCCATGGTCGCGGCGCGGCCGTCGGCCATGAAGCCGCCGCCGGGCGAGCTGGTGGTCACGCCGTCGGGGTTCGGCGCGTCGTCGGCATAGGCCGGCGTCGATTCCTTGTAGCGCAGTGAAGGCACGGCGCGCACGCCGGCCTGCGTGGTGTCGGAGCCCAACTGCACCGAGATGCTGTTCGGCGGACCGTAGGCGTATTGCGGGTCGTGGCAGCTCGCGCACGACATGTTCTTGTTGCCCGACAGGTTCCTGTCCAGGAACGCGAACTGCCCGACCTGGGCATTCAGGCTCAGGGCGGGCGGGGGCGGGGCGGGGGTGCTTGTTGCGGCCGCGTGCTTGTGGCCGCCATCGCAGGCCGTCAAGGCCAAAAGCGCCACCGGGAGCGCTACCGAGAGCGCCATGACCAGCGGAACCATCTTGTCCGTTACCAGATTCATCATTCACTTCGGGCCGCGCAAGACCCGCAGGCGGGGCGGCTCGCGTCCCTCCTGCGCGCTTGCGCGGCTTCAGCTTCTCTCGGTAGGTCGTCGGCTTGCTTACCTGGTCGCCCAGACGTTGGTCTGGTTGGCGTCGGCACCGACCTGCGGGGTGATCTGGCCTTCCAGCTTGCCCGTGAGCTGGTCCTGCACGCCGACGATGTCGTTCGCGTACAGCTTCTGGGTGTAGCTGGCCGGGATCACGTAGGCATGGTTGATCGGGCGGACCGAGTCGAAGTGCGTGTCGGCGCTGGCTGCGTATTCCGGCAGGGCGGCGATGTTGGCCGTGATGAACGCTTCCGTGTACTTGGCGCGGTTCAGGTACGTCGCGTCCACTGCCGGGTCGGCGATCTGGAACATGTCCTGCAGCGTGCGCACGAACGAGAAGTGGCTGTAGGCGTCGCTGTCGGCGATGTTCTTCTTGGCCGTGCCCACGTCCTGCTGGTTGGACATGATGCCGAAGATCGAATTGCCGTGGCCGAAGTTGCCCGCGCTGTAGTTGGGCGGCGGGGTGGTGGCCGTCGCCTTGCCGTTCGCGTCCACGGTCACCGGCGCGGTGCCGGAGTTGGTGCCGCCCGCGTTCCAGCCGCAGCAGGAGCCGTTGCTGCCGCCTTCGCCTTCGTCGTACATCACGACGATCGCCACGCGCTTTTGCGGGTTCTTCCACAGCGCCGAGTTCCGGATCGCGTTGACCGTCATGCCCAGGTAGATGTCGGCGCGGGTGGTGCCGGCGGCCTGGCCGTCGTTGTTGGTGTTCGCGCAGCTCGTGTCGCTGCCGACGCCGTGCATGTCGTCGCACTGGTCGGGCACGATGAAGTTGATGTTGCCCACGTCACCGGTGGCCAGGTCCTTGCTGAACTGGTCGTAGATCCAGCCGCTGGGCACCGGGTAGACCGACGACTTGAGCCAGTCCGCCGCCTGGTACTGCGTGCCGAAGATGGTGCGGTTGTCGGCCACGAACTCGGGCAGGCTGCGGGCCGCCTGGAAGGCGATCGACGGGCCGTGCTTGACCTTGTACAGGCCGCCTTGCGCGATGAAGTTGGGCGAGCCGACCAGGACGGGCGTGGGGGAGCCGTCGAGGTTGGTCGCGCCCTGCAGCTTGGTCGAGTCGTAGGTGGCGGTGACGCTTGCATCGACCACGCTGTCGGAGCGCACGTCCTGGCCGGGGTTCATCGATTCGCTGTAGGTGCGAATGGTGCGGCCCGTCTTGGACATCAGCGTGAACAGGTTGTCGCCGGGAACGTTGTGCACGGTGCCACCGGTCGGGGTGTCGCCGCAAATCGTGTCGTTCGCGACGTACCCGGAGCGATTGACCTTGTTCGCCGGTGGGACGTTCTTCTGAGCGGGCATGGTCTGGCCGTCGGAGGCCGTGCCGCCGGCGAACGCGACGTCCTTGATGTCGTAGGGCGCGACGGCGCCGCAACCGAACCAGTTGTCGTCGTGAATGCCGAAGTCGTCGCCGCCGCCCAGCGCGGTGTAGTTCGGCTCGGACGGGTTGCCGGTCGAGTAGTACGTCTTCAGCTGGTTGTAGTTGTTCAGGATGTAGTTGATGTTCGCGGCACGCGGGTTGCCCACGATCACGTCGGTCGACTTGTTCTCTTCGATGATCACGAAGATGTTGTCGTAGGCCGGCACGCCTTCCACGTTGAAGGCCGCCTGCTGCGCCTGCGCGAAGGTGATGGGCGCCTGCTTCTGCGTCGGGCCCGTGGGGGTGGCCTTGGTGCCGTCCTTGTTGGTGAGCACCACGCTGGACAGGCCGACCAGGCGGGGGTCGCCGCCGGTGACGGCCAGGTTGTCGGGGAACATGTCCTTGCGATCGAGCTTGGTCGTCGCGTAGGTGTAGCGGTTGGTCAGCTGGTTGTCTTCATACAGCGCCGCGTACTGGCTGGCGCCGCTCAGCGTGTTGACGTCGGCCAGCGGGTCGGTGAGCGCGGCGTTGCCGAGATTGAAGGTCGGCCCGTTCAGGCGCGTGGCCAGGTTGGCCTTCTCGGCCGCGTAGCTGCTGCCGTTGGCTTCCACCAGGCGCTGCGCTTCGCTCGACAGCGGGCTGATGACGATCTTGCCGGCGCCCTGGTCGGCGATCTGGGCCGCCGAAGCGCGCAGGATCAGGTGGCTGGCCACGGGGGCGCCGGTGGCGGTGTTGATCGCGCTGGTGCCGATGTCGGCCACCAGCGGTCCGGTGCTGGTGGTCGTGAGCGTGAACTTGCCGCTGGCGTCGGTGACGGCCGAGGCTTCGCCGCTGTCGAGCACGCCGTTGCCGTTGGCATCGACGAAGACCGTGGCCTTCTGGTAGTAGCCGGCCTTCAGCGTCGGGTTGCCGGTGGCGCTGCCCGGCACGTAGCCGCTGGCGGCCACCACGCCGCTGAAGGTCGTGCCGGCGGACGGGAGGTTCGGGAACACGACGGTGCCCGCGTCATTGCCTCCCCCGCAAGCGGCGAGCACGCAAGCCGCAACCGTCGTCAACGACGAGAGCACGGCTTTTCTATTGAGAATGTTCATATATATCCTGGGGCAGTGAGTTATGAATGGTTTTACCGGCCGGCAAAGGAAAAGTGGGCGTCGTCTTTTGTGAGAAAGAAGTGCCACGGCGAGGAGGAATGTAGAAATAACGGGTGACATTTGTGTGTCAAAAGAGTCTTGGTATTTCCAATTGCAAAGGCTTTTCCGGAGGCCTGATTTCTCCATTCAATCAATTGGCTGACTGATGGCTGACCATTAATTAATTGGGGGTTAGCGAATTGTTAGGAGGGAATTAGGGATGCCAGAAAATGCTGCCCGGGCGCCTGGATCCGCCGTGGATTGCGCTACCCTGTTCCGGGCGCCGGCCGTCTTGGCCGCGCGCCGGATCACCCGCTTCATGGCATGCGGGGTTTGCTTGAATGGGAGCGATCGACAACCGCCATTGGTTGTCGGCGGGCGTCACGGGTTTGCCGAGCTCTTGGGGTAATTGGCGCCCGTCGCTGTCCGCCAAGGGCGGTAAATGCCATTTACGCCCGGCCGTGGGCTTCGAGGTGGCCAACTGTGCAATTGGGGTGCGTGAATTCGCCTCTGGCCAGACGGAATTCGGCGCTCACGGTCGTAATGCGTGGTGGATATGCGCCCGCGTGAACAGCCTGCCCCTGCGCGGCTGTTTCCTGTCCGGCGCCGCGGGCCGCAGCCGCGCTCGTGGCGCGACGACGCCGGGCGCCAGTAGCCCCCGTGTCCGCCCGGTCACGAACGCTTGCGCATAATTGACGCAAGCTATGACTCTCACCGAACTCAAATACATCGTCGCAGTAGCCCGCGAACGGCACTTCGGCAAGGCGGCCGAGGCCTGCTACGTCTCCCAACCGACCCTGTCGGTGGCCATCAAGAAACTCGAGGACGAACTCGAGGTCAAGCTTTTCGAGCGCAGCGCCGGCGAAGTGACTGTCACGCCGCTCGGCGAGCAGATCGTGCAGCAGGCGCAAAGCGTGCTCGACCAGGCCGCCAGCATCAAGGAAATCGCCAAGCGCGGCAAAGACCCGCTGGCCGGCCCGCTGAACCTGGGCGTGATCTACACCATCGGGCCGTACCTGCTGCCCGACCTGGTGCGCCAGGTGATCCAGCGCACGCCGCAGATGCCGCTGGTGTTGCAGGAGAACTTCACCGTCAAGCTGCTCGAGATGCTGCGCGCCGGCGAGATCGACTGCGCCGTCATGGCCGAGCCCTTTCCCGACACCGGCCTGGCGATGGCGCCGCTGTACGACGAGCCCTTCATGGCGGCCCTGCCCGCCAAGCACAAGTTCGCCGACCGCGAGTCGATCACGTCCGAAGAGCTGCAGAGCGAGACCATGCTGCTGCTGGGCACCGGCCACTGCTTTCGCGACCACGTGCTGGAGGTGTGCCCGGAGTTCGCGCGCTTCTCGAGCAACGCCGAAGGCATCCGCAAGAGCTTCGAGGGCTCGTCGCTCGAAACCATCAAGCACATGGTGGCCTCGGGCATGGGCGTGACGCTGGTGCCGCGCCTGTCGGTGCCGGCCGAGGCGCTCAAGCCCAAGGTCAAGGGCCGCAAGGAGGCCGAGCAGATGGTGCGCTACCTGCCCGTGCGCGACGCGCACGACCGCGACCCGCCCACGCGCCGCGTGGTGCTCGCATGGCGCCGCACCTTCACGCGCTATGAGGCCATCGCGGCGCTGCGCAATGCGATCTATGCGTGCGAGCTGCCGGGCGTCAAGCGCCTTTCCTGAGCGGCGAATTCGGGGGATTGGCCTACGCGCCGGCTGTTTTGAATCGTTGATCGCTGAGATAGAGTGACGCTGTTGCGAAGCCGCGCGCCGGCTTCCAGAATCGAAGCGTTCCACCCAACTTGAAGAAAGAGCTCTCGCCATGGCCAAAGCCTCGAAGAAATCATCGCCTGCTTCCTCCGCCGGCAAGGTGCCCAAGAAGGGCGGCGCGGTGGTCGCGCAGGAGTCGGGCAGCCGCAATGCGCCGATCATCAACATCGGCATCGAGCGCCAGGACCGTGCCGCCATCGCCGAGGGCCTGAGCCGCGTGCTGGCCGACACGTACACGCTGTACCTCACCACGCACAACTTCCACTGGAACGTGACGGGCCCGCACTTCAACTCGCTGCACGCGATGTTCATGGGCCAGTACACCGAGCTGTGGAACGCCACCGACGTGCTGGCCGAGCGCATCCGCGCGCTGGGCCACTACGCGCCGGGCTCGTACGCCGAGTTCAGCAAGATCGCCACCGTGCCCGACGTGCCGCAGAACCCGCCCAAGGCGATGGAGATGGTGCGCATCCTGGTGAAGGGCCACGAGACCGTGTCGCGCATCGCGCGCGAGTTCATCCCCGTGGCCGAAGAGGCCGGCGACGACCCGACGGCCGACATGCTGACCGCGCGCTGCACGGTGCACGACCAGACCGCCTGGATGCTGCGTTCGCTGCTCGAGGACTGAGCGCGCGCTTTCCTCGCACCCCCACAAGAGCGGCACAATGGCCGCTCTTTTTTTGCCCGTCTTGCCTCGCATGCTCGCCCGTCGCTTCGCGCTCTACCTCGACCTGATCCGCTGGAACCGCCCCGCCGGCTGGCTGCTGCTGCTGTGGCCCACGCTGGGCGCGCTCTGGTTCGCGGCCGACGGTTGGCCGGGCTGGCACCTGGTGGTGGTGTTCACGCTCGGCACTTTCCTCATGCGCAGCGCGGGCTGCTGCGTGAACGACGTGGCCGACCGCGACTTCGACCGCCACGTCAAGCGCACCGCGCAACGGCCCGTGACCAGCGGCGCGATGTCGGTCAAGGAGGCGCTGGGGCTCGGCGTGGTGCTGGCGCTGGCGGCCTTCGGGCTGGTGCTCACCACCAACCGTACGACGGTGCTGTGGTCGTTCGCGGCGCTGGCCATCACGCTGATCTATCCCTTTGCCAAGCGCTTCGTGTCGGTGCCGCAGGCGGTGCTGGGCGTGGCCTTCAGCTTCGGCATTCCGATGGCCTTCGCGGCGGTGCAGGCCCACGTGCCCGTGTTCGCCGCGTGGCTGCTGGCGGGCAACCTGTTCTGGGTGCTGGCCTACGACACCGAGTACGCGATGGTCGACCGCGACGACGACCTGAAGATCGGCATGAAGACCTCGGCCATCACCTTCGGCCGCTTCGACGTGGCGGCGGTGATGGCCAGCTACGCGATCTTTCTCGCGGTGTGGATCTGGGCCGGCGCGAGCCGTTCGCTGGGTGTGCTGTTCTACGTCGGCATCGCGGGCGGCGCGGCGCAGGCGCTGTGGCACTGGCGGCTGATTCATGACCGCACGCGCGACGGCTGCTTCAAGGCCTTCCGGCTGAACCACTGGCTGGGCTTCACCGTGTTCGCCGGCATCGTGGCCGGCTACGCGGTGCGTTGACGAGGGGCGTTGCATGCTGGAGCGACTGAAGCAGAAGATCGGCCAGGAGGGCTTCTCCGAATGGCACTGCATCACGCAGGAGATGGTTGCGCGCTACTCGGCGCTGTCGGGCGACGGTGAAGGCGAGTGGATCCACCTCGACCCCGAGCGCGCAGCGCGCGAGGCGGATCACGGCGGCACCATCGTGCAGGGCTTCTTCCAGGTCTCGCACCTGATCCGGCTGACCGGCGAAGCCATGCGCACGCTGCTGCCCTTCGACACCAACCACGCGCTGAACTACGGCTTCGACCGGCTGCGCTTCGTGCGGCCGATGCCGGTGGGCGCGCGCTTCAGGGCGCGCGTGCGCATCATGGACGTGACGCCCAAGCCCGGCGACAGCTTCCTGCTGAAAGAGGACGTGCGGCTCGAGCTGGAAGACGGCACCGTCACGCTGGCCGCCGAATGGCTGTTCTTTCTCGGGCCGCGGGCGTTGCCGGCGGCCTGAGGTCAGCCGCTCGGCCGCTCAGCCGCGCCCGAACTCTTCGCCCAGCTCGGCGGCGCGCTTCTGTGCCGCGCGAATGGCGGTCTTGAACTGCCCCTTCACGTCCGCGCCTTCGAGTGAGGTGATGGCCGCGTAGGTCGTGCCGCCCTTGGACGTGACGCGCGCGCGCAGCACCGACGGCGGCTCGGTGGCGCTGTGCGCCAGCGCCGAGGCGCCGGTGAAGGTGCCGATGGCCAGGCGCTGGGCCTGGTCGGGCGTCAGGCCCATCTCGACGCCGGCTTCGGTCATGGCCTCGATGAAATAGAACACGTAGGCCGGGCCCGAGCCCGACATGGCTGTCACGGCGTCGAGCGCGGGCTCGGCGTCGACCCAGATCAGCTCGCCGGTCGGCGCCAGCAACTGGCCGACCAGCGTGCGGTCGGTGCCGGCCACGCCGTCCCGCGCGAACAGGCCGGTCATGCCCTTGCCCACCAGCGCGGGCGTGTTGGGCATGGCGCGCACCACGCGCTCGGTGCCGAGCCAGCGCGCGATGCTGTCCGACGGAATGCCCGCGGCCACGCTCAGGTGCAGCGCGTTGGCGGCGAATGCGGCCACCGGGCGGGCGGCTTCGGCAAAGGTCTGGGGCTTGACCGCCCAGACCACCACCTCGCAGCGCGACAGGGCCTCGCCGGCCTCGGCCTTCGCGACGATGCCGAACGATTGGGCCAGCTTCGTGCGGGCTTCTTCGAAGGGCTCGACAACCTCGAACGCATCCGCCGGGGTGCCTTGCTGGATCAGGCCGCCGATGATGGCGCTCGCCATGTTGCCGCCGCCGATGAAGGCGACGGGCGGCAGCGGCGCGGGGGCGGTGCGGGGCAGGAAGGTCACGGCGATGGTCATGGTCGGTCGGGCGGTCGGTGTTGGTCGAAGGCGAAGGCGGCGAACTGGGTGATCTGCAGCGGGTTGAAATTGTCGTCGCTCACGACCACCAGCATGCGCTTGCCGTCCGGCAGGGGCGGGCCCCAGCACATGCCTTCGGTGTTGTCGAGGCGGGCCAGGCCCAGCGCGGCGAAGTCGGCCACCAGGGTCTTGGCCACCGGACGGTGGTTGCCCGGCGCCAGCGTGTCGATGGCGAGCACGTCGCCGCCGGCGCGGGTGTCGATTTCGTACAGGCGCAGCGAATTGCCCCTGCCGGTGGCGTAGGCGCGCTCCAGCACCAGCAGGCGGTGGGCGTCGAGCATCAGGATCTCGCTCACGCCGTTGTCGGCGTAGGTACCGGGCACCAGCGGGCGCAGCGGAATGGCGTCGGGCACGTAGGCGATCTGGCGCACGGCCTGGCCGGTCTCCAGGTCGACCTGGGTGAAGCGGCAGGGGCCGCCGGGCGCGCCGGTGGTGGGCTCGGGGCCGTCCTGGATCAGGGCGTTCTCCATGCCCAGCCAGGCGAAGCGGCCGTCCGGCGTGAGGGTGACGCCCTCGAATGTCAGGTTGTCGCGCGGGCCGCGGCGCTGTGCCGGGTCGGGCCTGAACATCGACGGCAGGGCGAACTCGCGCAGGAAGCGGCCGTCGCGGGCCGATTCGTACAGCGCGGGGCCGAAACCCCGGGCCACGTCGCCCTCGCTGGTCCACAGCACGGTGCCGGTCGCGGGCCGCAGGCGCAGGGCTTCGGGGTCGGGCACCGGCAGGCCGTCGACCGCGTGGCGCCGGTTGGGCCAGGGGCCGCCGCCGGGGCGTTGCAGCTGCACCACGCCCGTGGGCTCGGGCGGCGCCGCCTGCGGCTGGGGCCAGCGGGCGGTGTAGTAGCGGACCGGATCGAAGTCCGACCGGTCGTCGCTTATGAGCAGGTACTCACCTCGCACGGGGTCGTAGTCGATGCCCGACAGGCCGCCAGCCGTGGTGCCCTCTATATGAAGGCGGTGCGGCCAGCGCGCCTCGGCGATCAGGCGCAGCCGGCCGGGGTCCGCGTGCGCGGGGGCCGCGCTGCGGCAGGCGCCCAGGCCCAGCGCCAGCATGCCGGCCGTGCCCGCCAGCAGGCGGCGGCGGGTCGGCGACAGGGGCGGCAAGGGCGGCAGGGGGAATTTCACTGGCGTGTGCACCTCCCGGAGTCTAGTGCCAGCGCATGGTGGTGTAATGGGGTTGTTGACATCCGCAGAAGTGCGTGCGACAATCGCGGGCTTCGCTTCCAAAAGGCGAAGCTTTCAGCCCAAAGCGGAAGCGCCCCGAGTGGTTCGGGGTGTGGACGACGGGCCCAAGACTGACCGCGGTGTCTCCCTCCTGGAGGCTCATCGGTACAAGTTGGGAATATCAAGAAATGATCCAAACTGAATCCCGGCTCGAAGTGGCCGACAACACAGGCGCGAAATCCGTCCTGTGTATCAAGGTGCTCGGTGGCTCCAAGCGGCGTTATGCCAGCGTGGGCGACGTCATCAAGGTCAGCATCAAGGAAGCCGCTCCGCGTGGTCGCGTCAAGAAGGGCGAGATCTACAGCGCAGTGGTGGTCCGCACCGCCAAGGGCATCCGTCGCGCCGACGGTTCGCTCGTCAAGTTCGACGGCAATGCCGCCGTGCTGCTCAACGCAAAGCTGGAGCCCATCGGCACCCGCATCTTCGGACCGGTCACGCGCGAACTGCGCACCGAGAAGTTCATGAAGATCGTGTCGCTGGCACCCGAAGTTCTCTAAGGACACAACGCCATGAACAAGATTCGCAAAGGCGACCAGGTCATCGTGTTGGCCGGCCGTGACAAGGGCAAGCGGGGCACCGTCTCGCTGCGCAAGGACGACTCGCACGTCGTCATCGAAGGTCTGAACCTCGTCAAGAAGCACACCAAGCCGAACCCGCTCAAGGGTACGACCGGTGGCATCGTCGAGAAGTCCATGCCCATTCACCAATCCAACGTGGCGATCTTCAATGCCGCGACCGGCAAGGCCGATCGCGTGGGCATCAAGATCTCCCAGGGTGCTGACGGCAAGCGCGTGGCTGTTCGCGTCTTCAAGTCCAGCGGCGACGAAATCAAGTTCGCCTAAGAGGTACTCACATGGCACGTCTCCAACAACACTATCGCGAAAAGATCGCGAAAGACCTGACGGAAAAGTTCGGCTACAAGTCGCCGATGCAGGTTCCGCGCCTCACCAAGATCACGCTCAACATGGGTGTGGGTGAAGCAGTCGCCGACAAGAAGGTTCTCGACAACGCTGTCGCCGACCTGACCAAGATCGCTGGCCAGAAGCCCGTGGTCACCAAGTCGAAGAAGGCTATCGCCGGTTTCAAGATCCGCGAAAACCAGCCCATCGGCTGCATGGTCACGCTGCGTGGCGTGCAGATGTATGAGTTCCTGGACCGTTTCGTGACCATCGCGCTGCCGCGTGTTCGCGACTTCCGCGGCATCTCCGGCCGTGCGTTCGACGGCCGTGGCAACTACAACATCGGCGTCAAGGAACAGATCATTTTCCCTGAGATCGAATACGACAAGGTCGATGCCCTGCGCGGTCTCAATATCAGCATCACGACGACGGCCAAGACCGACGAAGAAGCCAAGGCGCTTCTCGCTGGCTTCCGTTTCCCGTTCAAGAACTGAGGTGATCTGTGGCTAAAGCATCTTTGATCCAGCGCGAACTCAAGCGCGACAAGCTGGTTGCCAAGTTCGCTGCGAAGCACGCGGAACTGAAGGCAATCTCCAACGACGTGAAGAAGAGCGACGAAGAGCGCGCTGCTGCCCGCCTGGGCCTGCAGAAGCTCCCGCGCAACGCGAACCCCACGCGTCAGCGCAACCGTTGCGAAATCACCGGTCGCCCCCGTGGCACCTTCCGTCAATTCGGTCTGGCCCGCGCCAAGATCCGCGAACTGGCTTTCAATGGCGACATCCCCGGTGTCACCAAGGCCAGCTGGTAAGCCAGGCAGGAGCAAACAACATGAGCATGAGTGATCCCATTGCCGACCTGCTGACGCGTATCCGTAACGCGCAGATGGTGGCGAAGCCCACCGTGTCGGTCCCGTCTTCCAAGGTGAAGATCGCGATCGCACAAGTCCTGAAGGACGAGGGCTACATCGACAGCTTCCAGGTCAAGACCGAAGCTGGCAAGAGCGAACTCGAAATCGCGCTGAAGTACTACGCTGGCCGTCCGGTCATCGAACGTATCGAGCGTGTGAGCCGCCCTGGCCTGCGTGTCTACAAGGCAAGCTCTTCCATTCCGCAAGTCCAGAACGGCCTCGGCGTTGCGATCGTCACGACCCCCCAGGGCGTGATGACCGACCGCAAGGCTCGCGCCACCGGTGTCGGCGGCGAAGTTCTGTGCTACGTCGCCTAACCGAGACATCGAGGAGTTACTGAAATGTCCCGAGTAGGAAAAATGCCGGTCACCATCCCCGCAGGCGTGGATGTGTCGATCAAGGAAGACCAGATCAGCGTCAAGGGTTCGGGCGGTTCGCTCACCCTGGCTCGCAATGCCCTGGTCAAGGTCGTCAGCAATGACGGCAAGCTGAACTTCGAACCCGCCAACGATTCGCGTGAAGCGAATGCGATGAGCGGCACGATCCGTCAGCTGGTGAACAACATGGTGGTTGGCGTGACCAAGGGCTTCGAGAAGAAGCTCAACCTGGTCGGCGTCGGCTACAAGGCTGCAGCCTCCAACAACAAGTTGAACCTGCAAGTCGGTTACTCGCACCCGGTCAACATCGACATGCCCCAAGGCATCACGGTGGCCACCGCGACCCCGACCGAAATCGTGATCAAGGGTGCTGACCGTCAGCGCGTTGGTCAAATCGCCGCTGAGATCCGCGCTGTTCGTCCGCCCGAGCCCTACAAGGGCAAGGGTATCCGTTATTCGGACGAGAAGATCGTGATCAAAGAGACCAAGAAGAAGTAAGGGGCAGCAAAATGATGTTGACCAAAAAAGCACAGCGTCTTCGCCGCTCGCGCCAGACCCGCATTCGCATCGCGACGCAGGGCGTGGCCCGTCTGACGGTGAACCGCACCAACCTGCACATCTACGCCACCGTCATCTCCGACGACGGCACCAAGGTGATTGCAACCGCATCGACGGCAGAAGCCGAAGTGCGTACCTCGCTCGGCGGTTCGGGCAAGGGCGGCAATGCCGCCGCAGCCACCGCCGTCGGCAAGCGCATCGCTGAAAAGGCGAAGGCTGCCGGCGTCGAGAAGGTCGCTTTCGACCGCGCAGGTTTCGCCTACCACGGCCGCGTCAAGGCGCTGGCCGAGGCAGCCCGCGAAGCCGGCCTGCAGTTCTAACCGGACACGAGATTCAAAATGGCAAAGATTCAGGCAAGAACGCAGAACGAAGGCCCCGAGGACGGTTTGCGCGAGAAGATGATCGCGATCAACCGCGTCACCAAGGTGGTGAAGGGTGGTCGTATCCTCGGTTTCGCAGCTCTCACCGTGGTCGGTGACGGCGACGGCCGCGTCGGCATGGGCAAGGGCAAGTCCAAGGAAGTGCCCGCTGCAGTGCAAAAGGCGATGGAAGAAGCACGTCGCAACCTGCTGAAGGTTTCGATCAAGAACGGCACGCTGCACCACCAGGTGCAAGGCCACCATGGCGCCGCAACCGTCGTGATGTACCCGGCCCCCAAGGGTACCGGCATCATCGCCGGCGGCCCGATGCGCGCCGTGTTCGAAGTGATGGGTATCACCGACATCGTGGCCAAGAGCCATGGTTCGTCGAACCCCTACAACATGGTTCGCGCCACGCTCGACGGGTTGAAGAACTCGACGACCGCTGGTCAGGTGGCTGCCAAGCGCGGCCTCACCGTCGAAGAAATCTTCGCTTGAGCGCAAGCCTGAAAGAAGTATTGAAATGACGACGCAACAACAAACCCTCAAGGTCCAATTGGTCAAGAGCCCGATCGGTACCAAGGAATCGCATCGCGCGACCGTGCGTGGCCTCGGCCTGCGCAAGCTCAACAGCGTGAGCGAGCTGCAAGACACCCCCGCAGTGCGCGGCATGATCAACAAGATCAGTTATCTGGTCAAAGTTCTGTAAGAGAGACTGATATGGAACTCAATGGCATCAAGCCGGCAGCCGGCGCCAAGCACGCCAAGCGTCGCGTTGGCCGCGGTATCGGCTCCGGTATCGGCAAGACCGCGGGTCGCGGTCACAAGGGTCAGAAGTCGCGCGCTGGCGGTTTCCACAAGGTTGGTTTCGAAGGCGGCCAAATGCCGCTGCAACGTCGCCTGCCCAAGCGTGGTTTCAAGTCGCACCTGCTGAAGTTCAACGCCGAAGTCACGCTGACTGCCCTCGAGCAGCTCGGCCTGGCCGAAGTCGATGTGCTGGCACTGAAGCAAGCGGGCCTCGTGGGCCAACTCGCCAAGGTCGTCAAGATCATCAAGACCGGTGAACTGACCAAGGCCGTCAAGCTGACGGGCGTGGGCGCGACCGCTGGTGCCAAGGCTGCTGTCGAAGCAGCCGGCGGCAGCTTCGCCTGATATCACCATCGGACTGAAAGAAGTTCTTCGTGGCAACTAACGCGGCAACGATCGCAAAGACAGGCAAGTTCGGCGACCTTCGTCGTCGGCTCGTGTTTTTGCTGCTCGCGCTCGTGGTCTACCGGATTGGCGCGCACATTCCTGTGCCGGGTATCAACCCGGACCAGCTGGCAGCGTTGTTCCAGGGCCAGCAGGGCGGCATTCTGAGCCTGTTCAACATGTTCTCGGGCGGGGCGCTGTCGCGCTTCACCGTGTTCGCGTTGGGGATCATGCCGTACATCTCGGCGTCGATCATCATGCAGCTGATGACCTACGTGCTTCCGACCTTCGAGCAATTGAAGAAGGAAGGCGAGGCCGGTCGCCGCAAGATCACGCAGTACACGCGCTACGGCGCGCTGGGTCTGGCACTGTTCCAGTCGTTCAGCATCGCGGTGGCACTCGAGTCGTCGGCCGGTCTGGTCATCGCTCCCGGTTTCGGCTTCCGCCTGACCGCCATGGTGAGCCTGACGGCTGGTTCGATGTTCCTGATGTGGCTCGGCGAGCAGATCACCGAACGCGGCCTGGGCAACGGCATCTCGATCCTGATCTTTGCAGGTATCGCGGCTGGCCTGCCGAACGCCATTGGCGGTCTGGCTTCGCTGGTGACCACCGGTGCGATGAACCCGATCATTGCGCTGTTCATCATCGCTGTCGTGGTGCTCGTCACCTACTTCGTGGTGTTCGTGGAACGCGGTCAGCGCAAGATCCTCGTGAACTATGCGCGGCGCCAGGTCGGCAACAAGGTGTATGGCGGTCAGTCGTCGCACCTGCCCCTGAAGCTGAACATGGCCGGTGTGATTCCGCCGATCTTCGCCTCGTCGATCATCCTGCTGCCCGCAACGGTGGTTGGCTGGTTCAGCACCGGTGAAGGTGGTTTCCGCTGGATCAAGGATGTTGCCGGCGCACTGCGTCCGGGCGAGCCGATCTACGTGCTGCTGTACGCCGCTGCGATCGTTTTCTTCTGCTTCTTCTACACGGCACTCGTGTTCAACAGCAAGGAAACGGCCGACAACCTGAAGAAGAGTGGTGCATTCATTCCAGGCATTCGCCCGGGTGACCAGACCGCTCGCTATATCGACAAGATTCTGGTTCGCCTGACGTTGGCCGGCGCGGTGTACATCACCTTCGTCTGCCTGCTGCCCGAGTTCCTGATCCTGAAGTACAACGTGCCGTTCTACTTCGGTGGTACCTCCCTGCTGATCATCGTGGTCGTCACGATGGACTTCATGGCCCAGGTGCAAAACTACATGATGTCCCAGCAGTACGAATCGCTGCTGAAGAAGGCTAACTTCAAGACATCGTAGGGCTGTGAGTTTTCAGTATTGAGTCCGGGCGGTAGACCGCCACGTTAAACAGTTTTAGGAGAATGAAATGAGAGTTTCGGCTTCGGTCAAAACCATCTGCCGTAATTGCAAGGTCATCCGCCGTAAAGGTGTGGTGCGTGTGATTTGCACCGACCCGCGCCACAAGCAGCGCCAGGGTTGATTGAAGAGTATTAGAGGACGCACATGGCACGTATTGCTGGCATCAACATCCCGCCGCACAAGCACGCTGAAATCGGTCTGACGGCCATCTTCGGCATCGGTCGCACCCGCGCCCGTCAAATCTGCGAAGCGAGCGGCATCGAATATTCGAAGAAGATCAAGGATCTGACCGACGGCGATCTCGAGAAGATCCGTGATCAGATCGCTCTGTTCACCATCGAAGGCGATCTGCGTCGCGAGACGACGATGAACATCAAGCGTTTGATGGACATCGGCTGCTATCGCGGCTTCCGTCACCGTCGCGGCCTGCCGATGCGCGGCCAGCGCACGCGCACCAACGCCCGCACCCGCAAGGGTCCGCGCAAGGCTGCGCAGTCCCTGAAGAAATAAGGATAGATCAGCATGGCTAAAGCACCTGCAAACAACGCCGCACAGCGCGTTCGCAAGAAGGTTCGCAAGAACGTTGCGGACGGTATCGCCCACGTGCATGCCTCGTTCAACAACACCATCATCACGATCACCGATCGCCAGGGCAACGCCCTGTCGTGGGCTTCGTCGGGTGGCCAGGGCTTCAAGGGCTCGCGCAAGTCGACCCCGTTCGCTGCGCAGGTGGCTTCCGAAGTTGCCGGCCGTGCTGCTGTCGAACAAGGTATCAAGAACCTCGACGTCGAGATCAAGGGCCCCGGCCCCGGTCGCGAATCGTCGGTGCGCGCCCTGGCTGCGCTCGGCATCCGGATCAATTCCATTGCCGACGTGACGCCCGTTCCGCACAACGGCTGCCGTCCCCAGAAGCGTCGCCGCATCTGATCGTCAGCTCGCAAGGCGCAGCCAGCTTTTTCAAGCGGCTGCGCATTTGTTTTTTATCTAAGCCCACTGCCACTCGCGTCTCGCAGGTGGCTCCCGCAGGCAACTGCGGCAGATAGTACAAAGGAAGAATCGTGGCACGTTACCTCGGCCCCAAGGCCAAACTTTCCCGCCGTGAAGGCACCGACCTGTTCCTGAAGAGCGCCCGCCGCTCCATCCAGGACAAGGCCAAGTTCGACTCCAAGCCCGGCCAGCACGGTCGCACTTCGGGTCAGCGCACGTCGGACTACGGTCTGCAACTGCGCGAAAAGCAGAAGGTCAAGCGCATGTACGGCGTGCTGGAAAAGCAATTCCGCCGCTACTTCGAAGAAGCCGATCGCCGCCGTGGCAACACCGGCGCCAACCTGCTGTTCATCCTCGAATCGCGCCTGGACAACGTCGTCTACCGCATGGGCTTCGGCTCGACCCGCGCCGAAGCGCGCCAGCTCGTGTCGCACAAGGCGATCACGGTGAACGGTCAGTCGGTCAACATCCCGTCGTACCTGGTCAAGACCGGTGACGTGATCGCCGTGCGCGACAAGTCGAAGAAGCAGAACCGCATCGTCGAAGCGCTGCAACTCGCCCAGCAAGTCGGTATTCCGGCCTGGGTCGACGTGAACGCCGACAAGGCCGAAGGCACGTTCAAGAAGGTGCCCGATCGCGACGAATTCGCAGCCGACATCAACGAATCGCTGATCGTCGAACTGTATTCGCGTTGATTTTTTCTACCCGCCTGCGCGCCTTTGCGCCGGCGGGAGATTGTTATTGTTGTTCACGTTCCTGCTCCGCGCTTCGTCGCGGATCAGGTGCTTCACCAGCCTTACCGGTGTAACGAGCCGGGGGTATTGAGAGGAAGTCTGCATGCAAACCACCCTGCTGAAACCCAAGACCATTCAGGTCGAGCAACTTGCCCCGAACAAGGCCAAGGTCACGCTCGAGCCTTTCGAGCGCGGCTACGGCCACACGCTCGGCAACGCGCTGCGTCGCGTTCTGCTGTCGTCCATGGTGGGCTACTCGGCCACCGAAGTCACGATCGCTGGCGTTCTGCATGAGTACTCGTCGATCGACGGCGTGCAGGAAGATGTCGTCAACATCCTTCTGAACCTCAAGGGCGTGGTGTTCAAGCTCCACAACCGCGACGAAGTCACGCTGAGCCTGCGCAAGGACGGCGAAGGCCCGGTCCTGGCATCGGACATCCAGACCCCGCACGACGTCGAGATCATCAACCCCGACCACGTGATCGCGCACCTGTCGCAAGGCGGCAAGCTCGACATGCAGATCAAGGTCGAAAAGGGTCGCGGCTACGTGCCCGGCACGATGCGCCGCTACGCGGACGAGCCGACCAAGTCGATCGGCCGCATCGTCCTGGACGCCTCGTTCTCGCCCGTCAAGCGCGTGAGCTACACGGTCGAAAGCGCCCGTGTCGAACAGCGTACCGACCTGGACAAGCTGCTGGTCGAGATCGAAACCAACGGCGCGATCACCGCGGAAGACGCAGTGCGCGCTTCGGCTAAAATCCTGGTTGAACAGCTCGCCGTGTTCGCGCAGCTCGAAGGCGGCGAACTGGCTGCATTCGATGCACCGGCACCGCGCAGCGCACAGCAATTCGACCCGATCCTGCTGCGCCCTGTCGACGAGCTCGAACTCACCGTGCGTTCGGCCAACTGCCTGAAGGCCGAAAACATCTACTACATCGGTGATCTGATCCAGCGCACCGAAAACGAGCTGCTCAAGACCCCCAACCTGGGTCGCAAGTCGCTCAACGAAATCAAGGAAGTCCTCGCTTCGCGCGGCCTGACCTTGGGTATGAAGCTCGAAAGCTGGCCGCCGGCCGGCCTCGACAAGCGTTAATTTGAATTTGGCTCGGATAAGAGCCAGTGCACCGGGCAGTACCTGATACGGCTGCCTGTTTTTATAAAGTAAAGGAAAAGCACCATGCGTCACGGACACGGACTTCGCAAACTCAATCGCACCAGCTCGCACCGCCTTGCGATGCTGCAAAACATGATGAATTCGCTCATCGAGCACGAAGTCATCAAGACCACGGTCCCCAAGGCCAAGGAACTGCGCCGCGTCATCGAACCGATGATCACGCTCGCCAAGAAGCCCACGCTCGCCAACAAGCGCCTGGCCTTCGACCGCCTGCGCGACCGCGACAGCGTCGTGAAGCTCTTCGCCGATCTGGGCCCGCGTTTCGCAGCCCGTCCGGGCGGCTACACGCGCATCCTGAAGATGGGTTTCCGCGTGGGCGACAACGCGCCGATGGCGCTGGTCGAACTCGTCGACCGTCCTGAAATTAAAGATGCAGCCGCCGACCAAAGCGCTGCAGAATAAGCTATAATTTATACTTGCCGCGCGATGGAGCAGCCTGGTAGCTCGTTGGGCTCATAACCCAAAGGTCGCAAGTTCAAATCTTGCTCGCGCAACCAATTTAAAAAGCCCTTTGAAGAAATTCAAAGGGCTTTTTTCTTTGGCTGGTAAACGAATTGAAAAAGCCCTCGCAATGAGGGCTTTTTTGTTTCCGGAAATTACTTCTTCTTCTTCTTTTTTTTTCCTTCCGTCAGCCGTGCCAGGCCGAGCAGCGGATCACGCTGCAGAAGTTTCCGCGGTGGAAGTGCGGCTCCTTGTCCGCGATCACATCCGCCTTGACGTTGCCGAAAGTCGTCTGCGGCTTGTGTCGGATGCCGTCGTAGAAGGCCTGGATGATGTCCTCCTTGAAGTGTTCGGTACGCGGATGGGCGTGCACGACCCGCGTGCGCTCGGCCTCGCTGTATTCCTTGTAGGTCAGGCCCAGCACGTCCATCTCGACGCCGGCCGTGACCAGTGCCACCACCGGGTGCATGTGCTGCGGAATCCCCGGCGTGGTGTGCAGCGCGATCGCGGTCCACACCAGGTCGATGTCCTGCTGCGAGATCCCGTGGCCGCGCAAGAAGTCGCGCGCCACGTTGGCACCGTCAACCTCGAAGCGCTCGTTCGCGCTGCTGTGCTGCTTCACCAGCCCCATGTCGTGGAACATCGCACCGGCGTACAGCAGCTCGGGGTCGAAGGTCAGTCCGCGGTGTTTGCCCGCCAACGCGCCGAAGTAGTAGACCCGGCTCGAGTGGTGAAAGAGCAGCGCGGGTGCCGTGTCCCGAACCACTTCGGTGATCTCGCGCGCGAGCCGGCTGTCGGGAATGCGGACCCCTTCGATGTCCGTGCTCGTTTCAGTCGTCGTCGTCAAAGCCATGTGGATTTCTCCTGTGAGTGTGAGAACCACTTTAGGAGTCGGCTACAGTGGCTTCAATGGACGTGAAGCGGCGAATCCAGCCATAAGCGTACAGAAGCAGACACCATGCGCGCCCCACGAACCATCGCCATCCTTGCCATGCCCGGCGTCCAGTTGCTGGACGTCTCGGGCCCGCTCGACGTCTTCGCGGAAGCGAACGTGCAAGCGGGTGTGGCGGCCTACAGGCTGCTCGTCGTCGGCAGCCGAAAGGGCGCCATTCGCAGTTCGTCGGGCGTGCGCCTGATGCCCGATGCCGTGATCGGCGACGACGGCATCGGCCCGGTCCACACCTTGCTGGTCGCAGGCTCGCCGCATGCGGAAAACGCGGCTTCGGACATCGGCGTCAACGCCTGGTTGCGTCGGCTCGCACCGAAGACCCGGCGCTTCGGCTCGGTGTGCAGCGGCGCCTTCGTGCTCGCGCGCGCCGGCCTGCTCGACGGCCGCCGCGTCACCACGCACTGGGCCGTGGCGCAACAACTGGCGCAGGGCTTCCCCTCGGTCACGGTCGACGCCGACGCCATCCACGTGCGCGACGGTCGCCTGCGCACGGCGGCGGGCGTCACGGCAGGCCTGGATCTCGCGCTGGCCCTGGTCGAGGAAGACCTGGGCCGAGAGATCGCCATGAAGGTCGCCGCCCAACTCGTCATGTTCTTCAAGCGCCCCGGCGGCCAGATGCAGTTCAGCCGCAAGGGCGAGGCGGCCCCCACCGGCCGTTCCGCCTTGCAGGAGGTTCAACGCTGGGTTGCCGCCAACCCCGCCATGGATCACAGCATCACGAGCCTATCGGCGCGCATGGGCCTCAGCGAGCGGCATTTCGCGCGCCTGTTCAAGCAGGAAGTGGGCGTCACGCCCGCGGCGTGGGTGGAAGACGTTCGCGTGGCTGCCGCGCGCCGCCTGCTCGAGGCCGGCGATGCCGCGCCCAAGCAGGTGGCATCGCTGTGCGGCTTTGCCGATGCCGACACGCTGCGGCGCGCGTTCCAGCGCCGGATCGGCATCACGCCGGCGGAGTACCGCAAGCGCAACGCCCATTCGGCCATCAGTCTGGAATGACCGCCGTGACCTCGATCTCGACCTTCGCGCGGTGCTCCACCAGCGCCGCCACCTGCACACAGGTCATGGCCGGGAAGTTGCGCCCCATCGCGTCGCGATAGACGGGGCCCAGCTCGGCCAGACGGCGGCTGTATTCGTCGCGGTCCGTCACGTACCAGGTCATGCGCACCATGTGCTCGGGGCCGGCGCCCGCTTCGCGCAGCACCTCGACGATGTTGCGCAGCGTCTGGCCGCACTGATCGATGAAGTCGTCCGACTCGAATTGCTGCTGGCCGTTCCAGCCGACCTGTCCGCCGACGAACACCATGGTGCCGCGCGCCGCGATGCCGTTTGCATAGCCCTTGGGAGGCAACCAGCCCGGGGGCTGCAAGAGTTTGTTCATCATGATGTGCTGTTGAGTTGTCTCAGTTTGAATCGCTGGAGCTTGCCGGTCTCGGTGCGCGGAAGCACCGTCACGAACTCGATCTCGCGCGGGTATTTGAAAGGGGCGATCGTTGCCTTCACGTGGTCCTGCAGCGCCTTCACGAGGGCCGCGTCGCCTTCGTTGCCGGGCTTGAGCACGCAGAAGGCCTTGACGATCATGCCGCGGTCGGCGTCGGGCTTGCCGATCACGCCGCACTCGGCCACGGCCGGGTGCTTGAGCAGTGCATCTTCGACCTCCGGCCCGCCGACGTTGTAGCCGGCCGTGATGATCATGTCGTCGGCGCGTGCCTGGTAGAAGAAGTAGCCGTCGTCGTCCTGCACGAACGAATCGCCGGGGTAGTTCCAGCCGTTCTTCACGTAGTCGGCCTGGCGCGGATCTTCGAGATAGCGGCAGCCCACGGGCCCTTGCAGCGCCAGCTTGCCGACCGTGCCGCGCGGCACTTCGTTGCCTTCGTCGTCCACCACTTTCGCGGTGAAGCCCGGCACGGCCTTGCCGACGGCGCCCCGGCGCACCTCGTTGCCCGCGGCGGAAATGTAGATGTGGAACACCTCGGTGCCGCCGATGCCGTCGAGCATCTCGATGCCCGTGGCCTCCTTCCACAGCTGCCGCGTGGCGTCGGGCAATGCTTCGCCGGCGCTCACGCTCATGCGCAGGCTCGGCATGCCGTGCTGCTTCACGAACGGCGCCATCTGGCGGTAGAACGTGGGCGCGGTGTAGCTGATGGTCGCGCCCACCTGGTTGATCAGCTTCACGAGCCCTTCGGGCGTAAACGGCGCATCGGGAAAGTACACCGAGGCACCGGCCCACATCGGGAACACCAGCAGGCCGCCGAGCCCGAAGGTGAAGGCCAGTGGCGGCGAGCCCACCACGATGTCGTCGCTGCGTGCCTTCAGCACGTGCCGGGGCCAGGTCTCGCACATGGCGAGCACGTCGCGGTGCGTGGTCACGGGCGCCTTCGGCTTGCCCGTGGTGCCCGACGTGAACGCGAGCAGCGCGATATCGTCGGCCGCCGTGGGGCAGGCCGTGAACACGCCGCTCTTTGCCGCGGCGCGCGCGGAGAGCGAGTCCGCCGCATCAGGCTTGTTGAATGCGATCACCGTGGCGAGCACCGGGTGCTCCCTCTGCGCCGTCGCGAGCTCGTCGAGCAGGCGGCCGTCGCACAACGCGGCCACGGGCTGCGCCTTCTCGATGATGTCGCCGAGTTCCTTCGCACGCAGCAGCGGCATGGTCGCCACGGCGATCAGCCCCGCCTTCACCACGGCGAGCCATGCGAGCGCCATCGCCACCGAGTTGCCGCCACGCAGCAGCACGCGGTTGCCCGGCACCAGCCCGAGGTCTTCCGTGAGCACCTGCGCGATGCGGTTGACCTCGACGGCCGCTTGCGAATACGTCAGCGTGCCCTCGGGCGAGCGCAGCATCGGGTTGTCGCCGAAGCCCTTGGCCGCTGCCTTGTCGAGCAGCTCCTCGACCAGGTTCAGCTGGTCGGGCAGCCGCAGTTCGGGCAGGTCATAGCGAAAGACGGGCAACTGCGCGGCAGGCGGCAGGCGGTCGTGAACGAAGCGGTCGACTTGGGCAGACACGGTATTTATCCCCGCAGAACGGATTTGCCAATGATCAGTTGTTGAACCTCCGTCGCGCCTTCGTAGATGCGCAGCGAGCGGATGTCGCGGTAGAGGCTCTCAATCTTCGTGCCAACCTTCACGCCGAGGCCGCCGTGCATCTGCAGCGCCATGTCGATCACGCGGCTCGCGTTCTCGGTGGCGCACATCTTGGCCATGGCGGCCGCGGCCGACACATCGCCCACCGCGGGCGCGCCGCGTTTCTCGGCGTCGTCGCGCATCCATGCGGCGCGGTACGTGAGCAACGCGGCGCTGTCGATCAGCGCGGCCATCTCGCCGAGCTTGGCCTGCGTGAGCTGGAAGTCCGCGAGCGTCTGGCCGAACATGCGGCGGTTCTTCGAATGCGAGATCGCTTCCGCCAGGGCGCGGCGCCCCATGCCCAGTGCGGCAGCCGCCACCGATGCACGGAAGATGTCGAGCGTGCGCATCGCGAGCTTGAAGCCGCCGTTGAGCTCGCCCAGTTGCGCGGTGCGCGGCACCACGCAGTTGTCGAAGCGCAAGGTGGCCAGCGGGTGCGGCGCCATCACGTCGATGTGCGCGGAGGTGTCCAGGCCCGGCGTCGTCGCGTCGACGATGAATGCGGTGATGCCGCGCGTGCCGCCCGTGGGGTCGGTCTTCGCGAACACGCAGTAGAAGTCGGCGATGCCGCCGTTGCTGATCCAGGTCTTCTCGCCGTTGAGCTTCCAGCCGTCAGGCGTGGCTTCGGCGCGCATGGCCATCGCGCCCACGTCGGAGCCTGCTTCGGGTTCGCTGAGCGCAAAGGCCGCGATCTTGCTGCCCTTGGCCACGGCCGTCAGGTAGTTCGCGTGCTGCGCCGGCGTGCCCGCGAGCGTGATCGCGCCGCTGCCCAGGCCCTGCATCGCGAACGCGAAATCGGCCAGCGGCGAATGGAAGGCGAGCGTTTCGCGCAGCAGCACGAGCGCGCGCGAGTCGAGCCGCTCGAGCGCGCCGCCCGACGAGCCCGGCACGGCATAGCGCAGCCAGCCGCCGGCGCCCAGGCGCTGCACCCAGTCGCGGCAGGCCGCGCGGTCGTCGTGTTCGTCGATCTCTTGCGACGCGGCCCAGGGCAGCAGGCCCTCGGCCAGTTCGTGGTGCGCCGCATCGAAGAAGGGCAGCGCGAGGTGCGTGGTCGATGGCGGGGCGGGAGCCTTGGTCATCATGATGTCAGTCTCCGCCGAACACGGGCTTCTTCTTGGCCGCGAAGGCTTCGTAAGCGCGCTTGAAGTCTTCGGTCTGCATGCAGATGGCCTGTGCCTGCGCTTCGGCCTCGATGGCCTGGTCGATGGTCATCGACCATTCCTGCGCGAGCATGGTCTTGGTCATGCCGTGCGCGAAAGTGGGGCCTTCGGCCAGATCGCGCGCTACCTTGGTGGCCGCCTCGAGCAATGCATCGCTTTCGTGCAGCGCGTTGAAGAAGCCCCAGGCGTGGCCTTCCTGCGCCGTCATGGCGCGGCCCGTGAACAGCAGCTCCGACGCACGGCCCTGACCGATCACGCGCGGCAGCAGCGCGCAGGCGCCCATGTCCGCACCGGCCAGGCCCACGCGTGTGAAGAGAAAAGCGGTGCGCGTGGCGGGCGAGCCGTAGCGCAGGTCGCAGGCCAGCGCGATCATCGCGCCGGCGCCGGCGCACACGCCGTCGATCGCGCCGACGATGGGCTGCGGGCATGCGCGAATGGCCTTCACCAGGTCGCCCGTCATGCGCGTGAACTCCAGCAGCTCCGGCATGCGCATGCCGGTCAACGGGCCGATGATTTCGTGCACGTCGCCGCCCGAGCAGAAGTTGCCGCCCGCGCCGGTCACCACGATCACCTTCACGTCGGTCGCGTAGTTCAGCGCGCGGAACAGGTCGCGCAGCTCGGCGTACGAGTCGAAGGTCAGCGGGTTCTTGCGCTCGGGGCGGTTCAGCGTGATGGTGCCGACGCCATTGTCATAGCTCCATGCGAAGTGCTCGGCCTTGTAGGCTGCCTTCGCTTCGAATTGCGCGCGCATGGGATTGCCTGCGCCGATGTAGTGCTTCATTCGGTCTCCGCCATCGATTGGTTGTGTGAGTGTTGCTTGACCTTGCCAAGCAGCTTGTGGAGCTGCGTGATCTCTTTGCTGCTGAGGCCCGCGAAGGCCTCGACGATCCAGTCTTCGTGCTGCTGCGCCATCTCGTTGAAGAGCTTGCGTCCGCGCGGCGTGAGGCGCACGCGCCATGCGCGGCGGTCGCCCTCGACGTTGATGCGCTCGACCAGCCCCTCGGTCACGAGCTGGTCGGTGATGCCCGTGACGTTGCCGCCCGTGACCATCATGCGGCGCGAGAGCTCGTTCATCTTCAGGCCGTCGGGCGAGCGCTCGAGTTGTGACATCAGGTCGAAGCGCGGCAGCGTGGTCGTGAACTGCGAGCGCAGTTCGTTGCGCACCTGCTTTTCGATCAGCTGGGTGCAGGTGAGCAGCCGCAGCCAGAGCCGAAGGGCTTCGGGGTGTTCGCTGTGCGCGCGCGCTTCGAGGTCCATGTCAGTGCGTCTCCTCGCTGTTCTGCGCCGCCATGGCCGCGTTGGCCGCGGCGGCGAGTTGCTGTTGCTTGGCGATCTCGCGGTACATCTGGTCGCGGCCGCTCAGGTACTGCTTGGGCCAGTCGACGTCGCGGCTTTGCAGCTTGGCCGCTTCGTGCAGCGTCCACGCCGGGTCGGCCAGGTGCGGGCGCGCAATGGCGCACAGGTCGGCGCGGCCGGCCGCGATGATGCTGTTGGCCTGGTCCGCGTCGGTGATGGCGCCCACCGCGATGGTCGAGATGCCGACCTCGTTGCGGATGCGGTCCGAGAACGGCGTCTGGTACATGCGGCCGTACACCGGCTTGGCGGCGCGCGTGGTCTGGCCCGAGGACACGTCGATGAAGTCGGCGCCGGCCTCCTTGAAAAGACGCGCAACCACCACGGCGTCGGCATCGGTGTTGCCGCCGGGCGCCCAGTCGTGCGCGGAGATGCGCACGCTCATGGGCTTGTCGGCGGGCCACACGGCGCGCATGGCGCGGAACACTTCGAGCGGGTAGCGGCAGCGTGCTTCGATGTCGCCGCCGTATTCGTCGGTGCGCTGGTTGGTGAGCGGGCTGATGAAGGCCGACAGCAGGTAGCCGTGCGCGCAGTGCAGCTCGAGCCAGTCGAAGCCGCATGCGAGCGTGCGGCGCGTCGATTCGACGAACTGGTCGCGCAGCGTGTCCATCTCGGTGCGCGTGATGGCGGCCGGCAGCTGGTTCTGTTCGCCGTAGGGCACGGCACTGGCGCCGAGCAGCGGCCAGTTGCCGTCTTCGAGCGGCTCGTCGGTGCCTTCCCAGCCCACGCGGGTGGAGCCCTTGGGGCCGCTGTGGCCGAGCTGCATCGCGATCTTCGCGCTCGACTGCGTGTGCACGAAATCGACGATGCGCTTGAACGCGGCCTGCTGCGTGTCGTTGTACAGGCCCGTGCAGGCCGGCGTGATGCGGCCTTCGGGCGTCGGGCTCGTCATTTCGACGAACACCATGGCGGCGCCGCCGAGCGCGCGCGCGCCCAGGTGCACCAGCAGGAAGTCTTGCGGCACGCCGTCGACCGCGCTGTAGGTGGCCATCGGCGACACCAGGATGCGGTTCTTCAGCGTGAGGCCGCGCACCTTGTACGGCATGAGCATGGGCGCCACCGCCTTGCCGCCCGCGAGCCACTGCTCGTAGCCGCCGAGCCATTGCGTGTCGCGCACGCGCAGGTTCTCGTGGCTGATGCGCTGCGAGCGCGTGAGCAGCGAATATGCGAACTGCTCGATCTCCATGCCCGTGTAGCGCGGCACGTTCTCGAACCACTCGGTGGAGTTGCGCGCGGCGTTCTGGATCTTCAGCACCTCGACGCTGCGGCGCGCCTCGTAGCCTTCGAGCACGTGGTCGACGGTGCCGCCCTGTTCGAATTCGTTGGCCAGGTCGATGGCGTCTTCCAGCGCGAGCTTGGTGCCCGAGCCGATCGAGAAGTGCGCCGTGTGCGCGGCGTCGCCCATCAGCACCACGGGCACCGAGCGGCCCTCGACGTCGATGCGGTGCGTCCAGCGCTCGCACACCACGCGCGGAAAGCGGATCCAGTTGGCCGAGCCGCGCAGGTGCGTGGCGTTGCTGATGAGCGAGTGGCCGCCCAGGTACTTGGAGAACAGCTTCTCGCAGAAGGCGATGGCCTCGGGCTGCTCCATCTGGTCGAGCCCGTGGGCCTTCCACACGGCCTCGGGCGTCTCGACGATGAAGGTCGAGGTCTTGTCGTCGAACTGGTAGGCGTGCGCCTGGAACCAGCCGTGCTCGGTCTGTTCGAAGGCGAAGGTGAAGGCGTCGAAGGTCTGGTGCGTGCCCAGCCACACGAAGCGGCATTCGCGCAGGTCGACGTCGGGCTTGAACACCTCGGCGTAGCGCTGGCGGATGCGGCTGTTCAGGCCGTCGCTGGCAATGACCAGGTCGGCGTTGTACCTGGCGGCAATGGCCTGGTCGTCGGTGGCGTCGGTCTCGAACACGAGATCCACGCCCAGCGCCAGGCAGCGCTCCTGCAGGATGTTCAGGAGCCGCTTGCGGCCGATGCCGCAGAAGCCGTGGCCGCCCGAGCGCACCTGGCGGCCCTTGAAGAACACCTGGATGTCGTCCCAGTGGTGGAACTCGTTGCCGATGAGCGCGGCGGTTTCGGCGTCGGCCGCGCGCAGGTTGCCCAGCGTCTGGTCGCTCAGCACCACGCCCCAGCCGAAGGTGTCGAAGGGGCGGTTGCGTTCGACCACCGTGATCTGCAGCGCCGGGTTACGCGCCTTCATCAACAGGGCGAAGTACAGGCCTGCCGGCCCGCCGCCGATGCACAGGATGCGTTGGAGGTCCGAGGCGGGAGCGGGGGTGACCGTGCTGAGGCTGTTCATGGTTGAATAGTTTAGGCATAAACAATCTGCTGTCAATGCTGGTTGGTAACAGGGTCCGGCGCGCGTTTCGGGGTTTTGGCCGACACGGGTAGTCATGCAAAAACTTGGAAAAATCAATACCATGGGCCCCATGCAAAACTTGATACCCAAGATCGAGTCGCAGCTGGCTTCGCTGCCTGTCCCCATCGCGCTGGAGTTGCCAGATGGCCGGCGCGTTGCCCAGGCGGGGGCCCGCGTCACGCTGGCTTTCAAGGAGTGGACGGTGCTGGCCAAGCTGGCGGCCCGGCAGGTGGGAGCCATCGGCGAGGCATACGTCGAGGGCAAGGTACAGATCGAGGGCGCCATGCGCGACCTGATCGACGCCACCGTCGGCCTGCTGCCCGGCAACCCGGCCGAAACCGACACCAGCTGGTGGAGCCGCCTGCAGCACATGGCCAAGTCGCACGGCTCGCACTCGCTGCGCAAGGACGCGGCCCAGATCGAGTTCCACTACGACGTTTCCGACGACTTCTACGCGCTGTGGCTGGACCCGCGCCGGGTCTATTCGTGTGCGTACTTCCGTACGCCCGACCTCACGCTGGCCCAGGCGCAGGAGGCCAAGCTCGACCACATCTGCCGCAAGCTCATGCTGCAGCCCGGCGAGCGCTACCTGGACATCGGCTCCGGCTGGGGCGCGCTGCTGCTGTGGGCGGCCGAGCACTACGGCGTGGACGCCACCGGCATCACGCTGTCACGCAACCAGCATGCGCACGTGCAGCGGCTGATCGAAGAAAAGGGCCTGCAGGGGCGCGTGCGCGTCGAATTGCGCGACTACCGCGAGCTGTCGGTGGAGCAGCCCTTCGACAAGATTTCGTCGGTGGGCATGTTCGAGCACGTGGGCGCGGCCAACATGCCGACCTACTTCCGCAAGATCCATTCGCTGCTGAGGCCCGGCGGCCTGGTCATGAACCACGGCATCACCTCGGGCGAGCTCAATTACCGCCAGCTGGGCGCGGGCATGGGCGACTTCATCGAAAAATACATCTTCCCGGGCGGCGAACTGCTGCACGTGACGCACGTGCTGCGCGAAACCGCCGCGGCCGGGCTGGAGATGGTCGACACCGAAAGCCTGCGCCCGCACTACGCGCGCACGCTGTGGGCCTGGTCGGACGCGCTGGAGTCGCAGCTGGGCACGGCACTCGACGTGCTGCAGCGCAGCGGAGGGCGCCAGGGCGAGAACGCCGAGCGCATCCTGCGGGCCTACCGCCTGTACCTGGCGGGCTCGGCCATGAGCTTCGAGCAGGGCTGGATCTCGCTGCACCAGATGCTGTCGATCAAGCCCGACGGCAAGGTCGAGCACGGCACCTTGCGCGGCGCCCAATCGGTGTACCCTTTTGCCCGTGACTACATCTACAAGTGAGTGAAAAACACCATGCTCTATCGTTTCCAGTCCCGGGCTTCCGCTGATTTCGTGATGCTCGAAGTGCATGCGCGCCAACTGCTCGACATCGTCGGCAAGTCGGTCGCGCCGCAAGGCATCATCACGGTCGAGCAGATTCCCGGCGCCATCGCCGCACTCGAGGCCGCACTGGCCCGCGAGGGCAGCAATGCCCACAACCACGACGACTACGCGGTCGAAGGCCATGCCAATGAGGCCGAGAAGCAGCATGTCGGACTGCACCAGCGTGCAGCCCCCCTGCTTCACATGCTCAAGGATTCGCTGGCCGACAAGAAGGACGTGACCTGGAAGACCTGAGCGTCTTCTTCAGCAGTTCAGTCGACCTTCGCGCCGGAGTCCTTCACCACCTTCGCCCACTTCACGTGTTCGCTCGCAATGAGCTTGGTGAAGTCGGCGGGTGAATTGCCGCTCGGGATCGCGCCCTGCGCGAGCATCTTTTCCTTCAGGGCCGGCGTGCCCAGCGACTTGGCCACTTCCTGCTGAATGCGGTTCACGACCTCGGGCGGCGTGCCGGCCGGTGCCAGCAGACCGAACCACGAGCTCGCCTCGAAGCCCTTGAGCGACGGGCCGCCCACTTCTTCCACCGTCGGAATGTCCGGCAGCGCCGGCGAACGCTGCGCGCTCGTCACCGCCAGCGCGGTGAGCTTGCCGGCCTTGATCTGCGCCATCGACGAGGGCAGGTTGTCGAACATCACGTCGGCGTTGCCGCCCACCATGTCCAGCAGCGCCGGGCCCGAGCCCTTGTACGGAATGTGGGCCATGAACGTGCCCGTCATGCTCTTGAACAGCTCGCCCGCCAGGTGGATCGACGTGCCGCTGCCGCTGGACGCCATGTTCAGCTTGCCGGGGTTGGCCTTGGCGTACTTGATGAAGTCCTGCACGTTGTGGATGTTCAGCGCCTTGGCCTTCTCGGCGTTCATTTCCATCACGTTGGGCACGGCGGCCACCAGCGTGATCGGCGCGAAGTCCTTGATCGGGTCGAAGGGCAGCTTGGGGTAGAGCGCGCGGTTGATGCCGTGCGTGCCCACCGTGCCCATCAGCAGCGTGTAGCCGTCGTTGGGCGCGCGCGCCACGATTTCGGCGCCCAGGTTGCCGCCCGCGCCGCCGCGGTTGTCGACGATGAACTGCTGGCCGAAGGCCTTCGACAGCTCGGGCGCGACCGCGCGCGCCAGGATGTCGGTGGTGCCGCCGGCCGCGAACGGCACGACGATGCGCACCGGCTTGGTCGGCCAGTTGCTCTGGGCCCACGAAGGGGCGGCCATCAGCGTGAGGGCGGTGGCGACAGAGGCCGCGAGCGCCGTCCGGCGGCTCAGCGGGGAAAGGAAGGAGAAAGAAGTCATGCGCGCGTTTGTACCCGGCGCGGGTTTCCGCGTCGCGAGTGAAAACCCCTTGAACCGCCGGGTCAGCCGACCTGCATGCGCTGCGCGAAGCCTTCGCTGCGAAAACGCGCGAGCACGAAGTCGATGAACACGCGCGTCTTGGGCGGCAGCAGCTTCTTGCTCGGGTAGTACAGCCACACCGCGCCCGCGTCCTGGAACCACTCGGGCAGCAGCCGCACCAGCTCGCCGCCGCGCAACCCGCGCTCCACGAAAGGCATCGGCAGCATCGCCACGCCCAGCCCCATGAGCGCGGCGTGCGCGATGGCCTCGGGGTCGTTGAAGATGGCGCGCGGCCGGGGCAGGTCGACCGTGGCTTCCTCGTCGCCGGAGCCGGCAGCCGTTCCAGCGCGCACGCGGCGCAGCGTCCAGCCGCGCACCCGGCCCGTGGGCGACGAGCGGCGCAGCAGCGTGTCCAGCGCCGCCAGCTCCTGCGGATGCCGGGGCATCGCGCGCCCCGCCATGTAGCGCGGCGACGCCACCGCCACCACGTGGATGCGCGCCAGCTCGCGCGCCACCAGCCCGGCCGACAGCTCGATGCCGCCGCCGATGGCCGCGTCGAAGCCCTCGCCGACCAGGTCGACCTGCTGGTTGTCGAAATGCCAGTCCGGCAGGATGGCCGGGTAGCGCGCCAGGAAGTCGCCCATCATCGGCAGCACATGCTCGCGCCCGAAGGCCTGGCCCATGCTCACCTTGAGCGTGCCGGCGGGCTGGCCGTCGTCGGTGGCGATGCCGGCCACGGCCTCCTGCAGCGTGGCCAGCGCGCCGCCCACCTGCGCCAGGAAGCGCTCGCCGCCCTCGGTCAGCGTCAGGCTGCGCGTGCTGCGCTGGAACAGCCGCACGCCCAGCCGCGCCTCGAGCCGCGCCACGTTCTTGCTGACCGCCGCCGGCGTGAGCCCCAGGCGCCGGGCGGCCGCCGAGAAGCTGCCGCCCTCGGCGCTCTGCACGAAGGATTCGAGGTGGCTGAGCGGTTCCATGCGCGCATTTTGATCGCGATCTTCAACTTTTGGTTGAATTTGATTGCCCTGATTGATGGCTACCCCGAAGGGAATGAAAGCCGGAGACTGAAGGCCTTCCTCCAACAGATCGGAAAAAATCATGGCTTCCAACACCGCTTCTTCTTCCTCCTCCTCCTCCCCCGTGCTGGCCGGCAAGGTCGCCTTCGTCACCGGCGGCTCGCGTGGCATCGGCGCCGCCATCGTGCGCCGGCTGGCCCGCGACGGCGCCGCCGTGGCCTTCAGCTACAGCAGCGCCGCCGCCCAGGCCGACGAGCTGGTTCGCGCCGTCCAGGCCGAAGGCGGCCGCGCCTTCGCGCTGAAGATCGACAGCGCCGACGCCGACGCGCTCAAGGCCGGCATCGACCAGGCCGCCAAGCACTTCGGCGGGCGCATCGACATCCTGGTCAACAACGCGGGCGTGCTGCACCTGGGCCCCGTCGACCAGCTCACGCTGGCCGATTTCGACCACACCATCGCGGTCAACGTGCGCGCCGTGTTCGTGGCCATCCAGGCCGCGCTGGCGCACATGGGCACGGGTGGGCGCATCGTGAACATCAGCAGCACCAACGCCGAGCGCATGCCCTTTGCCGGCGGCAGCGTCTACGCCATGAGCAAGTCGGCGCTGACCGGCCTGGTGCAAGGCCTGTCGCGCGACCTCGGCCCGCGCGGCATCACGGTCAACAACGTGCAGCCCGGCCCGGTCGACACCGCCCTGAACCCCGCCGACGGCCCGATGGCCGCCACCATGCACGGCTTCATGGCCATCGGGCGCCACGGCCACGCCGACGAGATCGCCGGCATGGTCGCCTACCTGGCCAGCCCCGAAGCCGCGTTCGTGACCGGCGCCGGCCTGAACATCGACGGCGGTTTCGCGGCGTGATGACGCAACCCGTGCTGGCCGGCAAGGCCGCTTTCGTCACTGGCGGCTCGCGCGGCATCGGCGCGGCCATCGTGCGCCGGCTGGCGCGCGACGGCGCCGCCGTGGCCTTCAGCTTCGTGAGCGCGCAGGCCGAGGCCGACGCGCTGGCCAACGAGATCCGCGCCGCCGGCGGCCGGGCGCTCGCCCTGCGTGCCGATGCCGGCGACGCCGGGCGGCTCGCCGCCGCCATCGACGAGGCGGCCGGCACCTTCGGGCGGCTGGACATCCTCGTGAACAACGCCGGCGTCTATCTGCGCGGCGACGTCGACAGCTTCTCGCTCGCGGACTTCGACCGCACCGTGAACGTCAACGTGCGCGCGGTCTTCGTCGCGGTGCAGGCGGCGCTGCACCACATGGGCGAGGGCGGGCGCATCGTCAACATCGGCAGCATCAACGCCGAGCGCGTGCCGGCGGCGGGCGCCAGCGTCTACGCGATGAGCAAGGCGGCCATTACCGGCCTCACGCGCGGGCTGGCGCGCGACCTCGGGCCGCGCGGCATCACGGTCAACAACGTGCAGCCCGGCCCGACCGACACTGACATGAATCCCGCGAGCGGCCCGCGCGCCGATTCGATGCACGGCCTCATGGCCTTGCCGCGCCACGGCCGCGCGGAGGAAATCGCCGGCATGGTGGCCTACCTCGTGGGGCCGGACGGCGGGTTCGCGACCGGCGCGAGCCTGAGCGTGGACGGCGGCTACACCGCCTGACAGGCCGGAATCGTTGGACGCCGTGGTTCAGGTATCGCAGCCCGAGACCGCGACGATCAGCTTGTCCAGCGTCGCCTCCAGCCGCGCCAGCTCCTGCGCGTCGACACCCGCGAACAGCGCGGCCTCGCGCTCCCGCCCCAGCGCGCTCACCGCTTCATGCAGCGCCTTGCCGGCGGCTGTCAGGTAGAGCCGGCTGCGGCGCTGGTCGGTCGGGTCGTCGTGGCGCTGCACGCGCCTGTGGCGTTTCAGGCCGGCCAGCGCGCGGCTCACGGCCATCTTGTCGAGGCCGGTCTGGTCGGCCACCTGCGTGGCGTTGAGCCCCGGTTGCGCGCCGAGCACGGCCATCGTGCGCCACTCGTTCAGCGTGAGCTGGTGCTCGCGGCCCACGCGCTCATGGAACGGCCGTGCCGTGAGGTTGACCACCCGCACCAGCTTGAAGAAGAGCGGGTCCATGGCGCAGGCGCTTCAGCCGGCCAGCTTCTTGGCCGCGGCCACGATCGCGTCCACGCCGATGCGCGACTGCGCCTCCAGCACCGGCGCATAGCCGACCGGAATGCGCGGCGCGCCCAGCCGCGCCACGCGGCAGCCCGTGGCTTCGGCCGCGCTGGCAGCGATTTCCGCACCGAAGCCCGCCGCCTGCACCGCCTCGTGCACCACCAGCAGCCGGCCGGTGCGCGCGCACGACGACAGCACCGTCTCGCGGTCCCACGGCCACAGCGTGCGCAGGTCGATCAGGTCGACCGCGATGCCTTCGGCCGCCAGCGCATCGCAGGCTGCCGCGCAGGCCTGCATCTGCCTGCTCCAGCTCACCAGCGTGAGCGCGTTGCCCTCGCGCACCCGCGCCGCCTTGCCCAGCGGCACCACGAGGTCTTCATCGACCTCGCCGCGCAGGCCCCACAGCGTCTTGTGCTCGATGTAGACCACCGGGTCGCCGCACTGCAGTGCCGCGCGCAGCAGGCCGTGGTTGTCCTGCGGCGTCGACGGGCACACCACCACCACGCCCGGCAGGTGCGCGAACCACGCCTCGAGCGACTGCGAATGCTGCGCCGCCGACGCGTCCCAGATACCGCCCGGCATGCGCGCCACCAGCGGCACGCGGCCCTGGCCGCCGAACATGAAGCGGTTCTTGGCGGCCTGGTTCACCAGCTCGTCCATGCCGCACAGCGCGAAGTCGACCACGCGCATCTCGACCACCGGCCGCAGCCCCGCGAGCGCCATGCCCACGCCGGCGCCCATGATCGCGGCCTCGCTGATCGGCGTGTCGATCACGCGCCCGTCGCCGAAGCACTGCTGCAGCCCCTTGTACTGGCCGAAGATGCCGCCGCGGCCCACGTCTTCGCCGAGCACCACCACGCGCGGGTCGGCTTCCATCTCGCGCTGCAGGGCGAGCGCGGCGGCTTCGGAATAGCTGAGGTCTTGCATCGTCATCGCCATTGGCCGGCTCCGGTGGTCTGCACGTCGGTGAAGGCCGCGTCGGCATCGGGCCAGGGCGCGGCATCGGCGACGGCCAGCGCGGTGTCGACCTCGTCGCGCGCGGCGTTCTCGATGGCGTCGAGCGTCGCGGCGGCCACGCCGGCCGACAGCAGGTGGCCGCGCGCCCGCGCGATCGGATCGGTTTCCAGCGCGGCGGCCAGCTCGGCCGGGTCGCGGTATGCCGCGAGGTCGACCGACACGTGGCCCTTCACGCGGTAGGTCAGCGCATGCAGCAGGCGCGGGCCGCTGCCGGCGCGTACCTCGGCCACCAGCCTGGCGGCGGCTTCGTGCACCGCGAACACGTCGTTGCCGTCGACCTGCGTGGCCGCGATGTCGAGCGACGCGGCGCGCGCCGAGGCACCGTCGCCCGCTGTCATCGGCCCGCTGGCGGTGGTGGCGCTCCAGCGGTTGTCTTCGCAGACGAAGAGCACCGGCAGCTCGTACACGCGCGCCCAGTTCAGCGCTTCGAGAAAGGGGCCGCGGTTGATGGCGCCGTCGCCGAAGAAGCAGACCGTGATGTCGTCGCCCTTCTTCAGCAGCTTCTGCGCGTGCGCGGCGCCCACCGCGATCGGCAGGCCCGCCGCCACCACGCCGTTGGCGCCCAGCATGCCGACCGAAAAATCGGCGATGTGCATCGAGCCGCCCTTGCCGCCGTTGAAGCCGGTGGCCTTGCCGAACAGCTCGCACATCATGCGCGTGAGGTCCGCGCCCTTGGCCAGCGTGTGGCCGTGGCCGCGATGGGTGGAGGTGAGGTAGTCGGTGCTGCGCAGGTGCGCGCACACGCCGGCCGGCACCGCCTCCTGCCCGGTGGACAGGTGCAGCGGCCCGCGCACCTTGGCCGCGCCGGCGGCCTGTTGGCCATAGGCGCTCACGCCGCCCTGGCTGGCCGCCTCGGCGGCGTTCTCGAAGGCGCGGATGCGCACCATGACGCGGTACAACGCCTGGCCGGCATCGCTGGATGTGCTCGGGTCCATCTTGTCTCCAACGCCCTTGAGATGGGCGCTTTGACAAAAATCGTATCAAACGAGATGGAATTGCGGCACCGGGCTTACCCGTCGGGCCTCGGGTGCCTTCGTCACGGAGCTTCCGGACGATGCATGGGCACACGCATCAGCAGTTCGACCATTGAGTCTGGTCGTCAAGTTACGACCGTTGCCCTAGCGCCGTGGACTGCAGTTCGCGCAGCGCCTCCTCGGCCAGTTGCAGGAAGCGTTGCCCCAGCCGGGACAACGGACGGTTCACGTTGCTCACGCTATAGATCGAAAACTGCGGCGCGCCCGGCACCTTCACGAAGGTCAGACCGCCGTGCCCATGCGCGCGCGCCGACAGATCGTCGACGAACGCGATGCCCGCGCCCGCCGCGGCCATCGCGCAGGCGGCGTAGCCGGAGCGCACTTCCACGCCCACCTGGCGCGCAATGTCGTGCTGCTCGAGCCACTGGTCGATCAGCCGGGTCTGGGGCGCTTCGGGGCTGTAGACGACCAGCCGTTGGCGCAACGCACCAGCCACGTCGAAAGGCCGCGTCGCCGCCAGCGCGTGGCCGGACGGCAGCGCGCACCACAACGTCCACTGCCCGATCTCGCGCACGTCGAGCGCGGGATGGTCCAGCGGCGCGCTGGTGATGGCCACGTCAGCCTCCTCGGCCACCAGCAGCTTGACGATCTCGCGCGTGGGCAATGTCTCGAAGAACACCTTGGACTGCGCGAAGCCCTCCAGCAAGCGCGCCGTGGCACGCGGCACCAGTTGCAGTCCGGTGTTCGCGCTCGCCAGCACCCGCAGCGTGGCGTGGTCGCCGAAGCGCAGGTGCGCCGCCACGTCCTGCAGGTGATGCACGCCCCGGTAGACCTTCTCGACTTCGGCCTGCAGCGTGTGCGCCTCGGGCGTGGCAACCAGCCTCCCATTTCGCCGCTCGAACAGCGCCACGCCGAGCTGCAGCTCGAAATGACGCAGCAGCCGGCTGATACCGGGCTGCGACACGTGCAAGAGCCGTGCGGCGTTGGTGGTGGAACCGGTGGTCATAACGGCCCGGAAGACCTCGATCTGGCGCAGGTTCATGGGATGAGGCTACAACAATTGCGTCGGGGATAACCCCAGTAAATAACCTAATGTTATTGGGGCGCGCTGCATTGGTATTGGATGGATCCTTACTACGTTCGTAGCATCCTGCGCATGCAAGCCCCTCTGCTCATTCCCGATATCGCGCCGCCCGTGAGCGGCCACACCCTGCTTTTTCCGGTCGTCGGCAATCCCATCTCGCAGGTGAAGGCGCCGTTGGTGTTCAACGCCTTGTTCCGCCGCGCGGGCATCGACGCGCTCGTGGTGCCGCTTGATTTGCCGCCCGCCACGGTGCTGGACACCTGCCGGGGCCTGCTTGCCTCCGGCAGCATCGGCGGCTTGCTGGTCACGGTGCCCTACAAGAAGACGCTGTTCGATCTGGTCGCACAGCCGGGCGAGCCGGCACGGCTGGTCGGCGCGGTGAATGCAATTCGTCGCGACGCGGGCGGCGCCATTGCCGGCGACCTGTTCGATGGCATCGGCTTTGTCGCGGGCCTACGCGCCGCCGGGCACGACCCCGCCGGGCGCAAGGTGCTACTGGTGGGTGCGGGTGGCGCCGGATCGGCCGTGGCGGCGGCGCTGCTGTCTGCCGGCGTCGTGTGGCTGGGCCTGTTCGACGTCCACACGGCCCGGGCCGAGGCACTCGCCAGCCACCTGCAAGCGTGCTTCGCCGATTGCACAGTGGTGTCGCTGCGCACGCCCTCGCAGGCCGACTGCGACATCGCGGTGAACACCACGCCGCTGGGCATGAAGCCCGACGACCCGCTGCCACTGGACCCCGCCGCGCTTCCTGCGGGCACGCTGGTGGTCGACGTGATCATGCAGCCCGCCGAAACACCGCTGCTGCGCCACGCAGCGCAGCGCGGCCTGCCTGTGCATCCCGGCCGGCCGATGCTCGACCATCAGTTGCCGGCCTACCTCGACTTCTTCGGCCTTCCCCAAGCCGCGCAGTTGGCACGCGCCACGCTGCGCACGAACACGACTTCCCCCATCTGACGGAGGCATCTCAATGAAAAAACTCGTTCGCCCCCTGGTCCTCGGGCTCGCCGCGGCCACGGTCCTGCTGACCACCACCGGCCCCGCCCACGCGCAGGCCTATCCCGCCAAGGCCACCACGCTGGTGGTTGGTTTCGCGCCCGGCGGCTCGGGCGACATCCTGGCCCGGCTGATCGCGCAGAAGCTCGCAACCTCGCTTGCGCACCCGGTCATTGTGGACAACCGGCCCGGCGCCGGCGGCACCATCGCCAACGGCTTCGTGGCCAACGCGCCCGCCGATGGCTACACGCTGCTGTTCGTGACCAGCGGCTTTCCGGGCAGCACCGCTCTGTACCTGAAGCTGAACTACGACACGGTCAAGAGCTTCGCGCCGGTCGCCAAGGTCGGCGCCTCGCCGGTCGTGATGGTGGCGCCGGCCAACTCGCCGTACCGCAGCCTTGCCGACGTGCTGGCGGCCGCGCGCAAGGCTCCGGGCAAGCTCAACTACGCGGCCGGCGGCGGCGGCGCGACCACCACCAGCCTGGCGGCCGAGTTCCTCAAGAGCGAGGCCAAGGTCGACATGCTGATGATCCCGTACAAGGGCTCGGGCCCCGCGCTGACCGCGCTGATGGGCAACGAGGTCGACCTGGGCTTCGACATTCCGTCGAGCGCGCTGCCGTTGATCCGCTCGGGCAAGCTGCGCGCGCTGGCCGTGACCACCAAGGCCCGATCGCCCGCGCTGCCCGAGGTGCCGACCGTGGCCGAGACCGGGCTGCCGAACTTCGAGGTGACCGGCTGGTTCGGCATCCTCGCGCCGGCCGGCACGCCGCCCGAGGTGGTCGCGCGCCTGAACAAGGACGTGAACGCGGCCCTCGCCCTGCCCGACGTGAAGGAACGCCTGCAGGCCCTGGGTGTGGAGCCCGCGCACGGCAGCCCCGCGGAGTTCGGCCAGTTGATCCGTTCGGAGACCCAGCGCTACGGCGAGGCGATCCGGCGGCTCGGGCTGAAGGCCGATTGAGGGCGCGCGCATGACGACAGCACAAGCGCACATCAGCGCCGCCGCCGCACCGGGCGCCGAGCTCACGGCCGACATCGTCGTGATCGGCGGCGGCCTCGGCGGTGTCTCGGCCACGCTGGCCGCGGCGCGGCAAGGCGCGCGCGTCGTGCTGGTCGAGGAACTCGACTGGCTCGGCGGCCAACTCACCTCGCAAGGCGTGCCGCCCGATGAGCACCCGTGGATCGAAAGCCTGATCGCTTCGCAAAGCTACGCGGCGCTGCGCCACGGCATCCGCGATTACTACCGCACGCACATGCCGTTGACCGAAGCCGCGCGCGGCAGCCTGCGGCTGAACCCGGGCCAGGGCAACGTCAGCACGCTGTGCCACGAGCCATGGGTGGCGGTGAAGGTGATCGACGGCCTGCTCGCGCCGCACGTGGCCGCCGGCCGCGTGACGGTGCTGCGCCAGCATCGCCTGCTGGACGTTCAGGTTGATGGCGACCGGCTGCGCGCGGTGCGCGTGCGCGACCTGCCGAACGACCGGGAACGCGTGCTGCACGCGCCGATGTTCATCGACGCCACCGAAATCGGCGACGTGCTGGAGATGGCCGGCGTGGAACACGTGTTCGGCGCCGAGGCGCAATCGCGCACGGGCGAGCCGCACGCGCTGCCCGAGGCCGACCCGTTCGACCAGCAGGCCATCACCTGGTGCCTGGCCGCGGACTACCTGCCGGGCGAAGACCACACGATCGACAAGCCCGCCGCGTATGAGCGGCTCAAGACCCTGCAGCTCGACTGCTGGCCCGGCCCGCAGTTCAGCTGGACGGTCAGCGACTTTGTGACCCACCAGCCACGCGAGCGTCCGCTGTTCGTCGGACTGACCGACGCCGAATCGCTCTACGACCTGTGGCACGCGCGGCGCATCGCGTGGCGGCTGAACTTCGAGCTCGGCGCCTATGCGAGCGACATCACCTTGGCCAACTGGCCACAGATGGACTACTGGGAAAAGCCTATCGTCGGCGTCGGGCCGCAGGCCCAGGCCGTGGCGCTGGAGGAAGCGCGCCAATTCAGCCTGGCATTCTTCTACTGGATGCAGACCGATGCGCCGCGCCATGACGGCGGCCAAGGCTACCGCGGCCTTCGCCTGCGCGGCGATGTGCTGGGCACCAGCGACGGACTGGCCAAGCAGGCCTATTACCGTGAGGGACGCCGCATCGAGGCCGAGTTCACGGTGCTCGAACAGCACATCGGCGTGACGGCACGGCCGGGCAAGGACAGCGCGGAACCCTTCTTCGACAGCGTGGGCATCGGCGCCTACCGCATCGACCTGCACCCGAGCACGCGCGGGCGCAACACGGTGGACATCGATTCGTTTCCGTTCCAGATCCCGCTGGGCGCGCTGCTGCCGGTGCGCGTGGACAACCTGCTGCCGGCCTGCAAAAACCTCGGTACGACGCGTATCACCAACGGCGCGTACCGCGAACATGCGACCGAATGGAGCATCGGCGAGGCTTCTGGCACGCTCGCCGCCTTCTGCCTGGCCCGCCGGCAACCACCTCGCGCGGTGCGCGCCAACGCGGCACTGCTGGGCGAGTTTCAGGCGGCGCTGGAACGTCAGGGCGTGCTGTTGGCGTGGCCGAGCTTCGGCGCACTCACGCCCACGCGGCGCGTCGGATACCGGCACGCCACGTCGACCTAGGGAAAGCAGGAGGCCGGAAGCCGGCGTCGCCGCTTTAGTGTCGATTCGTCAGGCTGCGGCATCCTGGCGCTTGGGCAACACCCAACCAGACCGGATGAAGTGGCAGGTGTAGCCGTCGGGCCGGTGCTCCAGGTAGTCCTGGTGCTCCGGTTCGGCCAGCCAGAAATCGCCTGCAGGCGCGAGTTCGGTGACGACCTTGCCGGGCCACAGGCCCGAGGCATCGACATCGGCGATCGTTTCCTGCGCCACGCGCTGCTGCTCTTCGCTGGTGTAGAAAATGGCTGAGCGGTAGCTCAATCCATGGTCGTTGCCTTGGCGGTTCTTCGTGGTCGGATCGTGCAACTGGAAAAAGAATTCGAGCAGTTGGCGAAAGCTGATGCGTTCAGGGTCGAAGAGAATCTCTATCGCCTCGGCATGCGTGCCGTGGTTGCGGTAAGTGGCGTTGGGCACGTCGCCGCCTGAATAGCCCACGCGGGTGGACAGCACGCCGTCATACCTGCGGAAAAGTTGCTGCATGCCCCAGAAGCAGCCTCCGGCGAGCACGGCACGTTCTTGACTCATGAAATCTCCTTGACTTGGCCCAGGTACGCTTCATACCCCTCTTGAGCGATCCTGTCTCGCATCATGCCCACATGGGGCAGGCCGTTTGGCACCTCACAAGCACGCACCAGGCTCTCCTGTGTCAATTCGACTGAAAGGGCGGTCAAGGCGCAACAAGGTGGGAGACAGAAAGCCCGCAATGCTGACCATCGCGCCCAGCACACCCATTCCGACGAACAGCCAACGGACACCAAGCCATTCCCCCAGTGGCGTGGCCATGGCCAATCCTATCGGCGCCGCCAAGCCCATCACGGTGGTGAGCAGAGAGAGCACGCGGCCTTGCAGGTGGTTGGGAACGGTCATCTGGAGCAGTGCTGTCAGAGGGGCGTTTCCGAGAATGAAGGTCAGTCCACTGACGACCCACCAGGCAACCGCCAACCCGAAGAGATGAGCTGGTACCAGCGGAGTCAGTGCAAGGGCAATGCAAGACACGGCAAAACCCCAAAGGATCCAAGGCACCTGCCGTCGAGGTGCGATGGAGGCGATCACCAGTCCGCCGATCACCATGCCGACACCGCCAAGTCCTTCCATCAACGCCACCTGCGGCGCGCCGCCGGCGAAGTGCTCTTTTACCAGCAGCGGTACCAGTGTGAAGGACGGCATGATCACCAAAACGACCGCACCCAGCAACGCGTAGAGCCTTCGCAGGCCAGGGTTGTGCCACACCACACCGATGCCCTCGCAAAGCTGCTGAAGAATGCCGCCTGCTCGACGCCTGCAATGCCGGATCTGCGGTATCCCGAAGATCAGCAATGGCGATATTCCAAGCACCGCCGTCAGCACATCGATACCGAGTGCCCAGCCCATCGGCATCAACGCCATGGCGAGTGCACCCAGCGGCGCCGCGGCCACCGTGGTCAGGCCCTGCAGGGTCTGGACAAGGCCCGCGGCGCGCGGCAGGAAGCTGCGAGGCACGAGCATGGACATGCTGGCCGCCGCGGCTGGGGCCTGGAACGCCTGCATCGCACTGCGGACGCACATCATCACGTAAACGTGCCAGAGCTCGATGCGGTTCGTCAGGAACACCACAATCAGAAAGATCATGCACAACGCACTGATAGCGTCGGCGCCGATCATCAACAGGCGACGGCTATAGCGGTCAGCAAAGGTGCCTCCGAGAGGGCCGAGCAACGCTTGCGGCAGCAACGCAGCCATGCCGGCGGTTGCCAGCGCCGACACGCTCGAGGTCGTGTCGGTGATCCACCATAAAAGCACAAACTGCGTCAGGGCGGATCCGAGCAGCGAGAAGGCCTGGCCGGTAAACACCGACCAGAAACGCAATCGCCAAGGTGCGCCGGCATCCCCGGCCCCGGGTTGATTGCAGATGTCGACTTCAAGCGACCCAATGTCAGAGCGCGTTGACATCTCGCCCATCTTTCAGTGAACAGCGCTTGCGGTACCAGCCGTTGGTTCGCTGGTTCGCTCGAGCAAGCCGCCGCCCAGCGCCTTGTACAGCGCGACAGCATTGCCGATCTCATTGCGGCGCAGGTCGAGCAAGGCCTGGTTGGCAGCGTAGAGTTGGCGTTGGGCATCGAGCAGCTCCAGTCGCCCTTCCAGTCCGTATCGATGCCGCAGCGTCGAGAGCTCAAGACGTTTCTGTGCGCTGGCGACCACTCGAACCTGTGCGTCGATCTGGCGGCCGTAGGTTGCGGTGCCAGCCAGGCCATCGGCCACCTCTCGGAAGGCGGTCTGCACGGCGCGCTCGTATTCCGCGATGGCGGTCGATTTGCGTATCTCCGCGAGCCGCAACTCGGCCCGCAAGCTGCCACCTTGAAACAGCGGTTGGGTGATCTGCGGCGCGAATCGCCACGTTCGATGATCGGCGCCAACGAGTCCGCTTAAGGCCGGGCTTGCATACCCGAGTGATGCGGTGAGCGAAAGGCGTGGGAAGAATGCGGCGCGCGCGGCACCGATGCTGGCATTGGCGGCCACGAGATTCTGCTCGGCTTGCAAGACGTCCGGGCGCCGCGTCAACAGATCCGATGGCAACCCGGCCGGCAAGCGAGTGACGACGGAGTGATCGTCCAGTTCCTGCACACTGGTTGCATCGAGAGGAAGCTCCCCGCCAATCAGCAGCTGGAGCGCATTCCTTGACTGCGCGACGGCTCTTTCGCGAGCCTCGAGGTCTGCTTCGGCTGTCGCGACCTGGCCTTCGGCTTGAGCGACTTCCAAACCTCCGTTCTGATCGGCCTGCTTGAGCCGCCGCGCAAGATCCAGCGACTGCCGCCAGTCGGAAAGAGTTCGCTGCGCGAGCAGCAACTGGCTTTGCGCCAGACGCTCGGCAAAGTAGGCGTCAGCCACGGCAGCCACCAGCGAAAGCTGCACACTCCGGCGACCTTGATCACTTGCCAGATAGCGTGCGAAAGCGGCATCCGACTGCGACCGAACCCGCCCGAAGAGATCGATCTCGAAAGAACTCAGCCCGAGACCCAGGCTGGCTTGCTCCTGAATGCCGGAACGCGGCGCCGCCGTAGCGTTCGCACTGTTCGAACTGCCGGCGCCCATTGCACGTTCGCGCGACGCCGATCCACTGAGCTCCAACGCGGGCAACCTGCTTGCTCGCTGCACGCGAAACTGGGCATTTGCCGCCTCGACGTTGAGCACGGCGATGCGCAGGTCGCGATTGGCCTCCAGTGCCATCTCGATCAGGCGCTGCAGCTTCGGATCGCTGAACATGGTTCGCCACCCCAGGTCGGCCGCATGACTGCTCACCTGGGGAATGCTTCCATGCGCCGGATAGGCCGAGGGAACCGGCGCGGCAGGCGTGACGAGCTTCGGGGCCAAGGAGCATGCCGACAGCGCCAGCACCAAAGGAAGTAGAAGAAAACGCATGACTCAATCCCCCGCAATCTGGGGCTGAGCCCGTTGTGCCTGGCGCGTGCTGCGCCACTTGTTGACGCGTTCCTGGATTCCCAGCACAAAGACAAAGAACACAGGGACGAAGAAAACTGCCAGCAATGTGGCGCTCACCATGCCACCGAATACGCCCGTGCCGATAGCATGTTGCGTCGCGGCGCTGGCGCCCATGGCCATCATCAAAGGAACGACCCCCAAGGCGAACGCCAACGAAGTCATCAGGATCGGCCTCAGCCGCAGGCGTGCCGCCATCACAGCCGACTCGACCAACCCCTTGCCCTGCTCGCGCAACTGCTTGGCGAACTCGACGATCAGGATCGCGTTCTTGGCTGACAGGCCAATGACGGTGATCATTCCCACCTTGAAGAACACGTCGTTGGGCAGGCCGCGCAGCAGAACTGCGGCCACCGCGCCGATCAACCCCAATGGCACGACGAGCATCACCGATACCGGGATGGACCAGCTCTCGTACAAGGCGGCCAACACCAGAAAGACGACCAGCATCGACAAAGCCATGAGCATGGGCGCCTGCGAGGCCGACTGCCGCTCCTGCAGCGATTGCCCCGTCCACTCGATGGCGAAACCCTTCGGAAGCTGTGCGGCCAGTCGCTCCATCTCCGCCATGGCATCTCCGCTGGAGACGCCCGGTGCCGCGTTGCCCGAAAGCCTCGACGTCGGATAGCCCTGGTAGCGCACCAGTTGCAAGGGCGTCTCGCTCCAGATTGGCGTGACCACCTCGCGCAACGGCACCATGCCGCCTCCTGCGTTGCGAACATAGAGCTTGAGCACGTCATCGAGTTGCATGCGCGCCGAAGCATCGGCCTGGATGATGACCTGCTGCATACGACCTGCGTTGGGAAAATCGTTGACGTAGAGCGAACCCATGGCCGCAGACAGTGCTTCACTGATGTCGCTGAAGGAGACGCCCAGCGCCTGAGCCTTCTGCCGGTCGATGTCCAGCTGAATGCTGGTGCCCGCCGGCAAGCCATCCGGATAAACAGCTGACAGGAGCTTGCTTTGCGCCGCGAGCTGCAGCAGTTTGGCCTCGGCGGCCTTCAGTGCTGCAGGCCCCTGGTTGGCTCGGTCCTGCAGCCGCACAGCGAACCCCGAGGAGTTGCCCAGGCCCTCGATCGCTGGTGGCATCAGGCTCATCACCGTGCCCTCGGATGATTGCGACATCGCCTGTTGTGCCTGTGCAACCTCTTCCTGAGCTGTTGCGCCCGCACGATCCTTCCAGTCCTTGAGCATGGTGAAAGCCAAGGCGGCATTCGGCCCGGAGCCGGAGAAGCCGAAGCCCAGGATCGACAGGCTGTCGCCGATGCCGGCGCGCGCGGCCGCGTGCTGCTCGAACTTCTGGACCACATCGAGCGTGCGTTCGGTGGTCGCATCCGAAGGCAGCTGGAACGAGGTCATGAAGTAACCTTGGTCCTCCTCAGGCAGGAAGGCTGACGGCAACTGGCGAAACGCAAACACAAGCACCGCGGCGATCACGGCAAATGCGATCATCACTCGGCCAGCGCGCTTGACCAGCAAGACCACGCCGGACTCGTACCGCTGCGTCGCACGATCGAAGGCGCGGTTGAACCAGCCGAAGAAGCCTCGCTTCTCGTGATGACCAGGCGCAACCGGCTTGAGCAGCGTCGCGCACAAAGCGGGCGTCAGACTGAGTGCCAGGAAGGCAGAGAACAGAATGGACACGGCCATGGACAACGTGAACTGCTTGTAGATCACGCCCACGGACCCGCTGGCGAAAGCCATCGGAATGAAGACAGCCGTCAGCACCAGGGTGATGCCCACCACTGCGCCCGTGATTTCCCGCATCGCCTTGGAGGTCGCCTCCTTGGGCGAAAGGCCCTCGGAGGCCATCAGGCGCTCGACGTTCTCCACCACCACGATCGCATCGTCCACGATGATGCCGATCGCCAGCACCATGCCGAACATCGTGAGCACATTGATCGAGAAGCCCGCCAGGAGCATCACCGCGAAAGTACCGAGCAGCGCGATCGGGGCCACGATGGCCGGGATCAGCGTATAGCGAATGTTCTGCAAGAACACGAACATCACCAGGAAGACGAGCGCCATGGCCTCCAGCAAGGTATGGATGACCTTCTCGATGGAGATCTTGACGAACGGCGCGGTCTCGAACGGAACCGAGTACTGCATGCCCTGAGGCAGGCTTTGACTCAGTTCTTCCAGGCGCTTGCGCACACCATCAGCGGTCTTGACCGCATTGGCGCCGGGTGAAAGCTGAACGGCGGCGGCCGTGGCCGTCTTGCCATTCTGGCGATTCACGAAGTTGTAGGACTGCGCACCCAACTCGACACGCGCCACGTCGCTCATCACGACTTTTGAGCCGTCTGCATTGGCGCGCAGCACGATCCCTGCAAACTGCTCCGGGTTCTGAAGTTGTCCCTGCACCGTCAACGGAATCGTCACACGTTGGCCTGGCAACGAGGGAGAGTCGCCCACCCGGCCTGGTGCAATCTGGGCATTCTGGCGACTGACCGCGGAGGACAAGTCACTCATCGACAGTTTGTAGGCGGTGAGTTTGGCCGGGTCGACCCAAATGCGCAGGGCGCGCTCCGCGCCGAACAACTGGACCTTGCCGACCCCTTCGATGCGCCGGAGTTCCTCGGTGATGTTGCGCGACATGTAGTCGCTCAACGCGATCTCGTCGAAGCGGCCGTCCGGGGATGTCAGGCCAACGATCATGAGAAAGCCCGAGGAGGCCGACTCGACATTCACGCCATTCTGGCGAACGACCTGCGGCAGGCGCGGCTCGATCGCTTTGAGCCGGTTCTGGACGTCCACCTGAGCCATGTCGGGCTCCGTGCCCGGCTTGAAGGTCGCCACGATCTGCGCGGAACCGGAGGTATCCGAAGACGATTCGAAATACAGCAGGTTCTTGACACTGGAGAGCTCGCGCTCGATCAGGCCAACCACCGCATCGTTCATGGTCTGCGGAGATGCGCCGGGATATGACGCGGAAATGTTGACGGTCGGAGGGGCGACGGATGGGTAGCGCTCGATCGGCAGTTTCGGTATCGCAATCAAGCCGAACAGGATGATGAACGCTGCGACGACCCAGGCAAAGACGGGTCGGTTGATGAAAAACTGAGGCATGGTCTGTGATTTCCCGTGGGCTCAGCGCGGCTTCTCGCCGGACGAAGGCGCGGCGGCTGGCAATGCACGCGGCGCAACCACGGCCCCATCGGCCAGTCGCTCCATCCCCTCGACCACAATCTTCTGCCCCGGGCGCAAGCCGTCGCGCACCCGATACTGGCGGCCGACCAGTTCGCCCAATTGCACCGATACGGGGTGCGCCTTGTTTCCGTCATCCAGCACCCAGACTTTGGTCTCGTTCGCGGCGTGGGTCACGGCTTGCTGGGGAACCAGCAGCGCGGCGGGATAGCTTCCGCGCGGCACACGCGCCCGAACGAACATGCCGGGCAGCAGTTGACGTTGGGGGTTGTCCATCAGGATGCGCAGAAGCACGTCGCCTGTACCGACATCCACATTGACGCCCGAGAAGAGAATCCGTCCACTTCCTGCATAGGCCTCGCCGTTGCTGCGAAGAATGACGGCAGGGAGACCTTGGGTTCCTCCGGGCTTCTTCGTCGCGAAAACTTCGCGCAGTGCGTCCAATGCCGAGGCTGGCTGCCTCACATCAACGTAGACCTGGTCGATCTGCTGTACGCGGGCCAGAGGGTTGGTGTCGCTTGTCCCCACCAGTGCGCCTTCAGTCACGAGGGCCTGGTCGATGCGACCGGAGATGGGCGCGTCCACGGTTGCAAACTTGAGATCGAGCTGACGTCGTGCGAGCGTAGCCTTTGCCTGCGCGACGTCCGCAGCGGCTTGATCGCGCTGCGCAATTGCATCGTCATAGACCTGCCGGCTCACCGCCTCCGCGTCCAGCAGGGGGCGAAGTCGAGCGGCTTGAGTACTCGCTCTATCCCGAGCCGCTTCCGCGCGCTTCAGCGCCGCGGCGGCAACGTCAGCGTCCGCCTTGAAGGGTGCAGGATTGATCTGGAAGAGTGGCTGACCGGCCTTGATCTCTGCCCCTTGCTCAAAGAGGCGCTTTTGCACGATGCCGCTGACCTGAGCGCGAATCTCTGCGGTACGCACCGCCGCAACGCGTCCAGGCAGTTCATCCGTCACGTCTACCGGTGTTTCTGCCAAGGTCACAAACGACACCTGAGAGGGCGCGGCTTCGATCTCGCGTGCAGGTTCGCCACACCCCGCTAGAAGCACAGACGCGAAGAACAACAGGCTCCACTTTTGAGGAGTTGAATTTATTTTCATGCTTGTCAGAAATCCGATAAACGCAGCGATAGTGCTGAATTGCGTTGAATTCTGCAGAGGCCAAGTGGGGGAAGAGTCGATGATTTGTGGAGATAAGATGGACGCGTTGGAACTGAAGGCACCACAAAAATATGGCTGACTCGCTCAATGCTGGGACGTCCAAAGCGGGCTCCACACAAGAGCGCCATGCGCTTGTTCTCATCGCCGAAGATGAGCCTGAGATTGCCGACATCCTCGCCGCCTATCTCACGCGTGGGGGCTTGCACACGGTTCTTGCGACCGATGGACGTAGAGCGCTGGAGATGCATCTTTCGCTCAAGCCAGACCTCGTCCTGCTGGATGTGCAGATGCCGCGCGTAGACGGATGGCAGGTTCTCTCGGAGATACGCCACCGAGGCGACACGCCGGTGATCATGCTGACTGCGCTGGATCAGGACATCGACAAGCTGATGGGTCTGCGAATCGGGGCTGACGACTATGTTGTCAAACCCTTCAACCCGGCCGAAGTGGTGGCTCGTGTGCAGGCGGTACTACGCCGGACATCCAGCCAGCAGCCGAACTCGAGCAACAGGGTCATGCGAATTGACATCTTCGAGATCGACCTCGACCACCATGAGATCACAGTTCAGATCGGGCGCCGTGCACAGCTCCTCTCACTGACACTGACCGAGTTCAAACTTCTTGCACACCTTGCCAGATCGCCCCGGCAAGTCTTCAGTCGGCTCGAATTGCTGACGAACTGTCTGCCCGAAGGCGACACGTTGGAGCGGACTGTCGACAGCCACATCAGCAAGTTGCGAAAGAAGCTGGAGGACCTTGGCGTGAAAGGCGTCCCAGCCAGCGTGCGGGGTGTTGGATACAAGTTTGGGAGTACATCGTGAGAATGCCGACAGGGCTGAGTCGGCAGATTGTCTTGTCGATGGCCGCGGTAGTGCTTGGCGTCATTCTCTTGGTCATCCTGGGCTCGTACGCGTTCTATGCGATCCTGTTCAATCTCTGGCCCGCCCAAGCGCCCGTGGTTGGCGAGTGGATGCCTTCCAAGGTGGAGTGGCTATGGATGGCGGTGACGACGCTCGCGGCGCTGACGCTTGCCGTGGCGGTCGCCATCAAACTCTCCCGGCGCATCTTGGAACCGTTGACATCTGTCGCCGACAGCTTGCGCGATCTGGCGCAGGGAAATCTCGATGTCAGGGCGGTCGCCGATGACCGCTCGCTCGGGGAGGCCGCACTGCTGGTGGACGACTTCAACGTCATGGCCGAAAGGCTGCAGCGCGTGACCAAGGAGCAGGTGTTCTGGAATGCGGCCATCGCGCACGAGCTGCGCACGCCGGTGACCATCTTGCGCGGGCGTCTTCAAGGACTCGTCGAGGGTGTCTTTGAACCAAGCGAGTTGCAGTTCCGAAGCCTGCTCGCACAAGTCGAGAATCTGGCCCGTCTCGTCGAAGATCTTCGCGTCGTGGGATTGGCGGACGGTGGACATCTGCAACTTCAGTTCAGTGAGGCTGACCTTGCCCTCGAAATAGAGTCTGTCGTGCAGCTGTTGATGCCTGGCCTGGAATCGGCCGGATTGGTCCCTGTTCTCGATTTGGCAGCGGGAAATGTGCGCTGCGATCCGTCAAGAATTCGCCAAGCTCTGCTGGCGCTCCTAGAGAATGCTCGCCGACACGCCCTTCCAGGGCAGGTGCGCATTCGAACACAGGTGCAGCATGAAACCTGCCTTCTGAGCGTAGAGGACGACGGCCCTGGTATTACCGACGATATCGCGAGCCGCATCTTCGAAGCCTTTCAACGTGGCGATCTATCGCGTTCCCGCGAAGGCGCGGGGAGCGGCTTGGGCCTCGCCGTTGTGCGAGCCATCGCGCAGGCACACGGTGGTGAGGCCGTGTGCCGCCGATCGCCCGCAGGAGGGACGATCTTCGAGGTGCGCTGGCCCTCTTCTTCTGTGTGAGAGGTTTCAACGGCGACAGCTGACACGATGAATCAAGAGTTGGCCGACAAGCGTCCTGGCCACCGACCCCAAGTAGACAGTGCACATGCGCATATCCCAAAAACCGACACGTTGCCGCGCGGCGTCGCGCCCGAACCCTCACCCGGGCGGCCGATGAAACTGCATTACTGGCTCGCCCTGATCCCGTTTCTGTTGTTCCTGTGCGGTGCACCCTTCGCCGCACGGGTTCAGCCCTTCGTGCTCGGACTCCCGTTCTTCCTCGCCTGGACCATCGGCTCCGTGCTGGCGACCGCCGCCGTCATGTGGCTGGTCTTCCGGCTCGATCCCGCCAACGGCGCGCCTTAGCTGCTCCCCCCAACGTTCCGGTTCCTCGCCGCCGTATCCCTGAATGAATTCCGCGCTTGTCATCATCTCGTTGACCCTCGTCAGCGTTCTGCTCCTCGGCGTGCGCGCCCGCTCCGGCGTGCGCATGGACCTGGAGCAATGGAGCGTGGGCGGACGCCGCTTCTCCGGCCCCCTGGTGTTCGTGCTGATGGCCGGCGAGCTGTACACCACCTTCACCTTCCTGGGGGCCAGCGGCTTTGCCTACGGCAACGGCGGCGCGGCCTTCTACGTCATGGCCTACTCCTGCCTGGCCTTCGTGCTGTCGTACTGGCTGCTGCCGTCCATCTGGCGCTTCGCCCGGCAACACGGCGTGCTCACGCAGCCGGAGTTCTTCGCCAAGGCCTACGGAAGCCCGGTGCTGGGCATCGTGGTGGCCGCCGTTGCGCTGCTCGCGCTCGTGCCCTATCTGGTTCTCCAGTTCAAGGGGCTGGGCATCATCGTGGAGCTCACGTCGTACGGCAGCCTGACGCACTGGCCGGCGGTCTGGATCGGCGCGGCCGCCATGACGGTGTACGTGATCCTGTCGGGCATGCGCGGCTCCGCCAGCACGGCCGCGCTGAAAGACGTCCTGGTGCTCGCGGTCTGCGTGTTCCTGGGGCTCTATCTGCCGTATCGCCACTACGGCGGGTTGGGCGAAATGTTCATGCGCATCGAGCAGTACCGGCCCGGTTTCCTGGCGCTGCCCGCGACCGGCAAGAGTGCCGCGTGGTTCGGGTCCACCGTCGTGCTGTCGGCGCTGGGCATGTACCTTTGGCCCCATGCCTTCAGCGCGGTCTTCACCGCCAGGAGCGATCACAGCTTCCGCCGCAACGCGGTGGTGATGCCGCTCTATTCGCTGGTGATGCTGTTTTCGATGTTCGCCGGATTCGCCGCCGTGTTGCAGATACCCGCGCTCACGGGCGACCAGGTCGACCTGGCGCTGCTCAAGCTCGCGATCCAGACCCTCGACCCCTGGCTGGTCGGCGTGATCGGCGCCGCCGGCATGCTCACGGCAATCGTTCCGGGCTCCATCATGCTGGTCTCCGCCTCCACGCTGATCACGCGCGATCTTTACCGCCCGTTGCGCCCGGCCAGCAGCGACGGCCACCTTTCGCTCGTTTCCCGTGGTGCAACCCTGTTGTTGGTGCTGGTGGCCGTCGCGCTGACGCTGGCGGGCGGCGCCAACATGGTGTCTTTGCTGCTCGCCGGCTTTGGCCTGGTGACCCAGCTCGCGCCGGCGCTCTGGTTCGCCCTTGCCCGAAGCACGCTGGTCAACAGCCGAGGCGCCATCGCCGGCGTTCTTGCCGGCGTGGCCTTCGTTGCCCACACCATGCTGACCGGGCTCACGACGAAGGCCCTGCTTCCCGCCGCGCCCGCATGGGTCCACGACCTGAACCTCGGCATCGTCGGCTTGGCGCTGAACATGCTGGTCATGTTTGCCGTGAGCCTCCTGACCCGCGACCGCTCCCGGGTCGGGATGCTGTCGCCGGTCAAGCCCGAGCTGCAGAGGTAGCGTCCGGACGTGCGCCTTCTACGCCTTGGCGAAGGCCAGCAGGTCGGCGTTGACTTCGTCCTTGTGGGTCGTGCACATGCCGTGGGATGCGCCCTCGTAGACCTTCAGGATGGCGCCTTTCACGAGCTTGGCCGATAGCAATGCGGAGTCGACGATCGGCACGATCTGGTCGTCGTCCCCGTGCAGGATCAGCGTGGGGACGTCGATCTTCTTCAGGTCTTCGCCGAGGTCGGTTTCCGAGAACGCCTTCACGCAGAAGTACGACGCCGGCATGCCCGCCGCCATGCCCTGCAACCAGAACGATTCGCGTACGCCTTCGGACACCTTGGCGCCGGCACGGTTGTAGCCGTAGAAAGGCAGGCTCAGGTCCTTCCAGAACTGCGAGCGGTCGGCCAGCACGTTGGCGCGGATCTGGTCGAAGGCCTCCAGGGGCGTGCCGCCGGGGTTGGCCGGTGTCTTGACCATCAGCGGCGGCACGGCGCCGATGAGCACCGCCTTGGCGACGCGCGCGGTGCCGTGGCGGCCGATGTAGCGCGCAACCTCGCCGCCGCCGGTCGAATGGCCGACGTGAATCGCATCCTTCAGGTCCAGCGCCTGCACCAATTCCGACAGATCGTCCGCATAGGTGTCCATGTCGTTGCCCTGCCAGGGCTGGCTGGAGCGGCCATGCCCCCGGCGGTCGTGCGCGATGCAGCGAAAGCCGTTCGACGCGAGAAAGAACATCTGATCTTCGAAGGCCTGGGAGGACAGGGGCCAGCCATGGCTGAAGACGATGGGCTGGCCGCTGCCCCAGTCCTTGTAGTGGATCTCGGTGCCGTCTTGCGTGGTGATGGTTGTCATGGTGTTTCCTTGATGGCGCGGAGGTTGGAGCGCCGGTGTCGGGCGGTTTCGGAATCAGGGCACGAGCAGCAGCTTGCCGGTGGTCGCGCGGCTCGCCATGTCGACGTGGGCCTTGGCGGCGTCGGCCAGCGCATAGATGCCGCCGACATGGACTTTCAGCTGGCCTTCAGCGATCCAGCCGAACAGTCGCGCGCAGCGCGCGCGCAAGAGATCCGGCGTGTAGATGTGGTCGGAGAACACCGCGTAGCCCAGCTTGATGCTCCTGGGCAGACTCATGATGTCGATCGGACCGGGCCCGCCGAGCACCGGGCCGTACCAGCAGAAGGTTCCCGAGCGGCGAAGCACGTCCAGCGACCCTTGGAACGTGCCGGGGCCGGAGCCGTCGAACACCACGTGCACGCCTTCGCCGCCGGACAACTGTCTCGCTTTCTCGACGAACTTGCCGTCGGTATCGACGATCACGTGATCCGCGCCGGCCGCTCTGGCCACCGCCTCCTTGCCGGCCGACGACACGCGGCCGATGACCTGCCCACCGCGCAGCTTGATGATCTGGGTCAGCAGCAATCCGAGGCCGCCGGCGGCCGCATGGACAAAAGCGATGTCGCCCGGGCGGACCGGATAGAAATCGGTGGCGAAATGGCTGGCGGTCAGGCCTTGCATCATCACCGAGGCGGCGGTCCTGTCGTCGATGCCATCGGGGATGGGCACCAGCGAAGCAGCCGGGATGACGATCTTCTGCGCATAGCTGCCGGGCGCGTAGACCCACGCCACGCGTTGCCCGATCTCGACGCCGTCGACACCCTCGCCCACGGCCAGCACGCGGCCCGCGCCCTCGACGCCCAGGATCTTCGGATTGGGCACCTCGTTCCACGCCATGCCCTGCCGCACGCCGATGTCCATGAAGTTGACGCCAGCAACGGCGATCTGCACCAGCACCATCCCCCGGGTGGGTACCGGGTCCGGCTGGTCCACATAGGCGAGCATGCCGACGTCGCCGGCTTGATTCATGACAACTGCTTTCACTGCTGTTCCTTGTTCAGGTTTCGGGTCGCAACAATGGTCTTCGGCTCCAGAAACGCCTCCATGCCGAAGACGCCGAACTCCCTGCCAACCCCCGACTGCTTGACGCCGCCAAAGGGCGCGATCAACTCGGGTGCAATGCGATTGATCAGCACCGTGCCGGCGAGCAGTCGCGATGCCACGCCAAGGGCGCGTTGCGGCTCCGACGAGAAGACGTACGCCTGCAAGCCGTACATGGAGTCGTTCGCGATGGCGATGGCCTCCTCGTCGTCGTCGTAGCCGATCACCGAGAGCACCGGACCGAAGATCTCCTCGCGTGCGATGTCCATGTCGTTGCGCACACCGGCGAATACGGTCGGTCGCACGAACCAGCCCTTGTCCAGGCCATCCGGGCGGCCGAGGCCGCCGGCCACGAGCGTCGCGCCCTGCGCCGTGCCGCGACGGATGAAGTGCTGCACGCGCTCGAACTGCGCCTGGCTCGCGAGCGGTCCGACAGCGGTGGCGGCGTCGCGCGGATCGCCCACACGCATGGCGGCAACCTCGGCCCGCAAGCGTTCGATGGCCTCCTTCATGTGCACGTTCGGGATCAGCAGGCGCGTGCCGGCCACACAGGCCTGGCCGTTGTTCATGAAGGCGGCGTTCAGCGCCATCGGCAATGCGGTGGCCAGGTCGGCGTCGTCCAGGATCACGGCGGCCGACTTGCCCGAAAGCGCAAGGCTCACGCGCTTCATCGTGTCCAGGCCCGCGCGCGCAATAAGCTTGCCGGTCTGCGTGGAACCCGTGAACGAGATCTTCGCGATGCCTGGATTGGTGGAGAGCTCGTCGCCCACGTCGCCCCCGCGCCCGAGCAGCACATTGACGACGCCGGCCGGCAGGCCCGCGTCATGCAGTGCTTCGGTCACGATCCGCGCCTGCAGCGGGCTCGCCTCGCTGGGCTTGACCACCGAGGCGCAGCCCGCGGCGATGGCCGAGGCCAGTTTGCTGCAGATGCTTCCGGCGGTGCTGTTCCATGGGGCAATGAGGCCGGCGACGCCGATCGGCGCCATCACCACCGTGGCGTCGCCCAGGCGGCGCTCGAAGGCATAGTCCCGCAGCATCTGCGCCGTTGTCGCGAAGCACCGCGAGGCGTAGTCGCTGACCCATCGCGAACGGGCCAGCGGGCCGCCGTACTCTTCCATCGTGGCTTCGCAGATCTGGTCGGCGCGTGCCTGCACCGCGGATTCGAGTTGCCTGAGCATCTCGATGCGCTGTGCCTTGGTGCTGCCGGCCAGGCCCGGCTGCGCCCGATTCGCCGCATCGATCGCTCGCTTCGCGTCGTCGCGGTTCGCCAGCGTGACCGTGCCGATGACTTGCTCGGTCGCGGGGTTGACGATCTCCAGCTGTTCGCTGCCCTGTACGGGTACGAAGGCGCCGTCGATGTATGACTGATGAAGGTTCCACACGGTCTGTTCTCCTGTACGTTGAAGGGGGTTGTTCACCGGCGGAGCGGCACCTTACCCGCGCGCCACGTCGATCACGGCCTTGGCGAAGGCCTCCGGTGCTTCCTGCGGCAGGTTGTGGCCGATGCCGCCGCTGACCAGCCGATGCTCATAGCGCCCCGAAAACTTCTTCGCATACGCGCTGGGTTCTGGATGCGGCGCGCCGTTGGCGTCGCCTTCGAGCGTGATGGTCGGCACGCCGATCACGGGCGCCTTGGCCAGCCGGTCCTCGAGCGCCTGGTACTTGGCCTCGCCGTCAGCCAGCCCGAGGCGCCACCGGTAGTTGTGGACCGTGATGGCCACGTGGTCGGAGTTTTCGAGCGCCACTGCGCTGCGATCGAACGTGGCCGCATCGAAGTTCCACTTCGGCGATGCGAGCTGCCAGATGAGCTTGGCGAAGTCGTGACGGTTCTTCTCGTAGCCGGCGCGGCCACGCTCGGTCGTGAAGTAGTACTGGTACCACCACTGCAACTCGGCCTGCGGCGGCAGGGGCGTCTTGCCGGCCTCCTGGCTGCCGATCAGGTAGCCGCTGACCGAGACCAGCGCCTTCACGCGCTGCGGCCACAGCGCGGCCATGATGCAGGCCGTGCGCGCACCCCAGTCGCAGCCGGCCACGGTCGCGGTTTGAATCTTCAGCGCATCCATCAACGCGATGATGTCGACGGCGACCACGGACTGCTGCCCGTTGCGCGGCGTGTCGGCCGACAGGAAGCGCGTGGTGCCGTAGCCGCGCAGGTGCGGCACGATGACACGAAAGCCCGCCGCCGCGAGCGCGGGCGCCACGTCGACGAACATGTGAATGTCGTATGGCCAACCATGCAACAGAATCACCGGCGCGCCGTCGGCAGGGCCGGCTTCGTAGTAGCCGATGTTGAGCGTTCCGGCGTCGATGCTCTTGAGCGGTTCGAGGCGCTTGAGTGCACCGGCGGACTGGGCAAAGGCCGGCGTGATTGCCGCGAGCTGAGCGGCCGCGGCGCCGAGCGCCGCTGTGGTGAGGAAGGTTCTGCGGGGAAGCTGGAACGACGATGTCATCGGGATCTCCTGAGGGACAAGCAGTGGTGGAAGGGCTGGCAGGTCCGGATACTGCCCGTGGGGACACCATTCGGCCGGTACTTCGTATCGCTCTGTATCTCCCGCTGCTTTCTCGACAATACATTTCGATCTGCAGGCGGTTGGGGCGATGCCCGGCCTTCAGCTGGCCCTCAAGAACTTCGCGATTGGCGCAGGGATCTGAAGCCGTTGCGCAGCTCCACCGCGAAGACCTCCGGCTGTTCCCATGCCGCGAAATGTCCGCCCTTGTCGAGCCTGTTGTAGTGGACGAGCTTGGGGTATGCGCGTTCGGCCCAACTGCGCGGCGCCGTGTAGATCTCGTCGGGAAACGCGCTCACCGCAACAGGGATGGCAACGCCCTTCGGTGCGAAGAACGGCAGCTTGCTTTCCCAATAGAGGCGGGCCGACGAAACAGCGGTGTTCGTGAACCAGTAGAGCGTCACGTTGTCCAGGATGTCGTCGCGCGTCAGGCCTTCGGGCCGCCCTGCAAAGACGCGCTCGATGAGACCGTAGCTGCGCGCGTCGTGGTCGAGCATCCAGGCGGCAAGGCCGACAGGCGAGTCTTCGATCGCATACAGCGTCTGCGGACGGTTGCTCATCTCCTGCGCGTAGGCCAACCCATGCTTGTAGAAGAAGTCCAGCTGTTCGTACGCATACCCCTCGTCGGCCGACAGATCGGCTGGAGGCCGTCCACCGGCCTGCAGTGCCTTGGCGATGTTCTCGGGCACGGTGGCCGCCATGTTCGTGTGGATGCCCAGCAATTCGGGGGGCGCCAGCAGCGCCATCTGCTCGGTCACGGCATTGCCCCAGTCGCCGCCTTGCGCGACGAACCGCGTGTAGCCCAGGCGCTTCATCAGCACCACCCAGGCACGTGCGATCCGGACAGGGTCCCATCCGAGATCGGTGGGCTTTCCGGAAAACCCATGGCCCGGCAGTGAAGGAATCACGACGTCGAAGGCATCCGATGCGTTCCCGCCGTGTGCCGTCGGGTTGGTCAACGGGTCGATGATCTTCAACTGTTCGATGATGGACCCGGGCCAACCGTGGGTCACGATGACGGGCAATGCATTGGCATGCCTGGAACGCACATGAATGAAATGAATGTCCACGCCGTCGATGCTCGTCGTGAACTGCGGCAGCGCGTTCAACTTCGCCTCGAGCTTGCGCCAGTCGTAGTTCGTTTGCCAATGGTTCGCCAGTTCACGCATGGTCGCGAGCCGGACGCCCTGCGAGGCATCGGTCACCAGCTCCCGCGAGGGCCATTTCGTTGCACCGATCCTTCGCTTCAGGTCGGCGAGTTCGGCATCGGGCACGTGGACTCTGAACGGCCGGATCTGCGCGTCGCCGCTGGCCGGTCGCATCGCATCGGCGAACGCCGGAACGGAGAACGCAACGGGACTGAGGGCAAGCGCGGATGCCGAGGCGGCGAGAAGGCGTCGCCGGGTGAGCGACGGGGATTCTGTTGGATCGAAGTTCATGGTGTATCTGGAGGGTGGTGCTGGCGATCGAAAAGAGTTCGGGCCGAGCGTGGTTTTCAGCGGCTCGCGGCTTCGACGATGAGCTTGGCGACCACGTCGGGCTTCGACGTCATCACCACGTGCGACGCGCCCTTGACGACCACCGTCTTCACCGACTTGGCGCGCTGGGCCATGAAGGCCTGCGCCGCCGGCGGAATGTTCTTGTCGCCGTCGCCGTAGACGAACCACGAAGGCACCGTCTTCCATGCAGGTTCGCCGGCCGGTTCGCCGAGCGCCGACTCGGCGATGGGACGCTGCGTCGCGGCCATCAGGCGCGCGGCGGCGGCTGGCACGTCGGCGGCGAATTGATCGTGGAACCTGTTCTTCAGGATGTAGAGATCCTTGCCGCCATCGGCGAGTGCGACCGGTGGTGCCAGCGCGGGACCGAGCGTGCTGCCGGGGAATTTTCCGGCGAGATCGGCGGCCGACTCACCGGCCTCGGGTGCGAACGCGGCGACGAAGACGAGCGCTTTCACGTTGCTCTTGCCGGTGGCGGCGCTGGAGATCACCGAGCCGCCATAGGAGTGGCCCACCAGAACCACCGGTCCCTTGACCGCATCGACGACGCTCGCGACATAGGCCGCGTCGGACTTGACGCCGCGCAGCGGATTCGCGGCGGCGATCACCGGATAGTGCTGCGCCTCGAGCTTGCGGATGACGCCGTCCCAGCTCGACGATTCGGCAAAGGCGCCATGCACGAGCACCACCGTGGGTTTGGTTTGCTGCGCGGTGCTCGCGGTCTGTGCCGAAGCATTGAGCGTGGCGAAGGCGCCGGCCAGTGCCATGAGGCCGACGGCGGCAACGGCGCGGGTAAAGCGGTGGCGAAGGGTTTTCATTGTGATTTTCCTGCGGTTGAAGTGGAGGGCAAAGAAGAGTGATCGCCCTTTGCAACTCGTGGCGAGTGCGGTGGGGGCAAGGCACGGCCGCGTTTATAGGACGCACCTCCAGGCGCATAACGCATGTCTGTATGCCACTGTGTCTGCGGGCCCGGGTGACATGAAGAATTACGCGAATGCGTTGCCGGCAAGAAAATTCGTCGGCGTCTGCGTCCACGCGGAAAGCACCGCGCGGCAGACACCGGAGCACCCGCCAATGAAACGTAGTGTGAGTTCCGGCGGTGCGGATACACACGCATACGCAGACCGGTTCGAGGGCGGCGTTGGCGGCAAAAAATCTGGACGCCCAGGCGCTCCGGGGTTTCGCACCTCGCGGCATTTCTCAACTCACACGGCTCGTCCCATGAATCGACTCAACACGCAACAGGTGCCCGCATCGGACACCGCGAAGAAGGATGCCTCTTCGTCTTCTGGCCAGGCGGTGCTTGCAAGGCTCGGAGGTCTCGGCCTCCTTGCGCTCGCGGCGGCGTCCGGTATTTTTGCGGCGGCTCCAAGCGCCGCGGAGGACGTCAAGGTTTCGGATGCTTCACCCATCTATGGCGTCGTCATCCCCAAGGGCTACAGGCAGTGGCAGCTGATCGCGCCCGCCATCGAGGCGGAGCCTTTGAACGAGCTGCGCGTGGTGCTCGGCAACGCCAAGGCAATCGACGCCTACGACAAAGCCACGCTGCCGTTCCCGGACGGCACCGTCCTCACCAAGCTGGCGTGGAAGCATGTTCAGTCGCCGGAGTTCGCACCCGCGTCGATCCCCGGCGCGGCAACGACCGTGCAGGTGATGGTGAAGGACTCGAAAAAATACGCCGCCACGGGCGGCTGGGGGTTCGGGCGTTTCATCAATGGCAAGCCCGTCGACCTGGCGCAGCACCAGACCTGTTTTGCCTGTCACCAGGCACTGGTGAAAAACCACGACTACGTGTTCACACGGCTCGCGCGCTGACGCGCGAGGCGGGAAAGAAAAAGCGCCCTCGTCGAAACGAGGGCGCTTTTTTTTGGGTGCGGCGCGCCGGGCGCCGCCGGCGATGGCCGGATACGCCGATGGCGCTACTTGCGAAGAGTCCGGAAAGCAGCCCTCATTTCTTCTGCAAACAACCGAGGTTGCTCCCATGCCGCGAAGTGCCCGCCGCGATCGACTTCATTGAAGTAGTAGAGCGACGGATAAGCGCGCTGTGCCCACGACTTCGGTGCCCGATAGATTTCGCCCGGGAAGACCGTGATCGCGACAGGAACCGTGATCTCCGTTGTTCGCTGGGCGGCGGAGCTGAAGTTGTTGTTGTTGTTCTCCCAGTAGAACCTCGACGAGGAACTGGCGGTGTTCGTGAGCCAGTAGAGCGAGATGTCATCGAGGATCCGATCCCTGCCGAGCACCGCCTCGGCGTTTCCGGCAGGGTAGGTCCATTCGGTGATCTTCTCGTACATGAAGGCCGCGAGGCCGGCCGGCGAATCGTTGAGGCCGTACCCGACGGTTTGCGGCCGTGTGACCATCATGGCGCCGTATGCGGCGTTGCGGGCGAAGAACTTGCTCAGCGTTTGATAGGCCGTGCGTTCGGCGTCGGGCAATCCGGCCGGCGGCTCCTCGCCGCCATGAATACCCTTGACGAGCTCGGGTGGCACCGTCGCCGGCATGTTCAGATGAATGCCCAGAAGGCCTTGAGGCTTTTGCCGGGCCATGGCGTCCGAGATCACGGAGCCATGATCGCCGCCTTGGGCCACGTATCGGGTGTAGCTCAGGCGATGCATCAACACGTCCCACGCGCGGGCCACGCGGTCGGGGCCCCACCCGAGGTCCTTGGGCCTGCTGGAAAAACCATGTCCCGGAATGGCCGGTATCACGACGTCGAAGGCGTCTTCAGGGCGCCCCCCGAACGCTGTCGGATCCGTGAGAGGGCCGATCGCATCGACGAATTCCAGGGGAGACCCCGGCCATCCGTGCGTGAGGATGATTGGCAGCGCGTTCGGATGGCGTGACCGCACGTGAATGAACTGGATCTCGACACCGTCGATCGTTGTGACGAACTGGGGCAGGGCATTGAGCTTGGCCTCTACCTTGCGCCAATCGTAGTCAGTCTCCCAGTGCTTCGCCAGCAACTGAAGCTTGGCCAGCTGAACGCCCTGGGATGAATCGTCCACGGTCTCCTTGTCCGGCCAACGCGTGGCTTGCAGCCGGACCTTCAGGTCCTTCAAGGCCTTGTCCGGGATATGGACCTTGAACGGACGGATCGCCTCGGACGACGACGCGGCCTGGCTCGGCTTCTGATCGCCCGCCGGATCCGCGGCGCTGGCTTGGCCCGCGAGCGAGAGGCCCGATGCAATCATGAGGCTGGCCGCGCAGATCACGGAAGTCAGTCGAGCCTTCGGTCGTTGCTGTCGAGCGTTGGGATGGGTGGGCATGGGATGAGCCTTCATTGGATAAGTGAGTGAGTGGGTGAGGTGACGGCCTTCAGGCCAGGAGCAAGAGAATCGATAGCCAGATGCCGGCCGCGTAGGTCAGCGTTGCGCCGATGGCCCGCAACGCATTGGGGCGCGACAACGAAGCGCAGGTGATCAGCCCGACGGCAAGAACAATGCGCGCCGCCGTGGCAACCGCGATGAGACCCAGCGCCAGACGGCCAGGCTGGTGCGCGCCGACGACCAGAAAGAGCACAGCCAGGAACGGGGCGTATTCAGCCGTGTTGCCGTGTGCCCGGATGAGACGATTCAGCAGATGGTCGGGGTCGGAAGCGGTACCGGTGAGAACCTGGGTCTTGCCACGCACAGCCGTCACGGCGAGTCCGAGTCCAAAGAGCAGCAAGCCCAGGATCGCGACACCGGTCACGGCGAGAGAGCTCATGTTCGACATGTTGAATTCCAGGTTGGAGAGACGAGAAGATCGACAGCCGCTTACGCACGCGCCACGTCGATCACGGCCTTGGCGAAGGCCTCCGGCGCTTCCTGCGGCAGGTTGTGGCCGATGCCGCCGCTGACCAGCCGGTGCTCATAGCGCCCCGAAAACTTCTTCGCATACGCGCTGGGTTCCGGATGCGGCGCGCCGTTGGCGTCGCCTTCGAGCGTGATGGTCGGCACGCCGATCACGGGCGCCTTGGCCAGCCGGTCCTCGAGCGCCTGGTACTTCGCCTCGCCTTCAGCCAGCCCGAGGCGCCACCGGTAGTTGTGGACCGTGATGGCCACGTGGTCGGGGTTCTCGAGTGCCACGGCGCTGCGATCGAACGTGGCCGCATCGAAGTTCCACTTCGGCGATGCGAGCTGCCAGATGAGCTTGGCGAAGTCGTGGCGGTTCTTCTCGTAGCCGGCGCGGCCGCGCTCGGTCGCGAAGTAGTACTGGTACCACCACTGCAACTCGGCCTGCGGCGGCAGGGGTGTCTTGCCCGCCTCCTGGCTGCCGATCAGGTAGCCGCTGACCGAGACCAGCGCCTTCACGCGCTGCGGCCACAGCGCGGCCATGATGCAGGCCGTGCGCGCACCCCAGTCGCAGCCGGCCACGGTTGCGGTTTGAATCTTCAGCGCATCCATCAACGCGATGATGTCGACGGCGACCACGGACTGCTGCCCGTTGCGCGGCGTGTCGGCCGACAGGAAACGCGTGGTGCCGTAGCCGCGCAGGTGCGGCACGATGACACGAAAGCCCGCCGCCGCGAGCGCGGGCGCCACGTCGACGAACATGTGAATGTCGTACGGCCAACCGTGCAGAAGAATCACCGGCGCGCCGTCGGCAGGGCCGGCTTCGTAGTAGCCGATGTTGAGCGTTCCGGCGTCGATGCTCTTGAGCGGTTCGAGGCGCTTGAGTGCGCCGACAGTCTGGGCAAAGGCCGGCGTGATTGCCGCGAGCTGAGCGGCCGCGGCGCCGAGCGCCGCTGTGGTGAGGAAGGTTCTGCGGGGAAGCTGGAACGACGATGTCATCGGGATCTCCTGAGGGACAAGCAGTGGTGGAAAGGCGGGCAGATCCAAATACTGCGCGCGAGAAAATCTTTCCGGCCGTGTTGCGTATCGCTCTGTATCCCGGTTTGTTTTTTGAACAATACATTTCAAAGGCGAGCGGAATTCATCGGCGAGACGCAGGACCGCGGACAAAAGAAAAGCGCCTCCGTCCAGACGGGGCGCTTTCGTTGCTGAGGCGCCCTCGGGCGCAATACGCTTGCGTTAAAGGCCGAGCGCCTTCGCCACGCCAGCGCCGTAGGCCGGGTCTGCCTTGCTGCAGTTGTCGATGTGGCGGCGCTTGATGAACTCGGGCGCATCGCCCATGGCGCGTGCCGTGTTGTCGAACAGCTCCTGCTGCTGCGCAGGCAGCATCAAGCGGAACAGGTCGCCGGGCTGCTGGTAGTAGTCGGCGTCGTCCTCGCGGAAGTTCCAGAAGTCCGCATCGCCGCGCAGCTTAAGCGGCGGCTCGCGGTAGTCGGGCTGCTCCTGCCATTGGCTGAAACTGTTGGGCTCGTAGTGCGGTGTGCCGCCGTAGTTGCCGTCCACGCGCATGGCGCCGTCGCGGTGGTTGCTGTGCACCGGGCAGCGCGCGGCGTTCACCGGAATCTGGTGGTGGTTCACGCCCAGGCGATAGCGCTGCGCATCCGAATACGCGAACAGCCGCGCCTGCAGCATCTTGTCGGGCGACACACCGATGCCGGGCACCAGGTTGTTCGGCGCGAACGCGCTCTGCTCGACGTCGGCAAAAAAGTTCTCGGGGTTGCGGTCGAGCTCGAAGAAGCCCACCTCGATCAGCGGGTAGTCCTTCTTGGGCCAGATCTTGGTCAGGTCGAAGGGGTGATAGGGCACCTCCTGCGCATCGGCCTCGGGCATCACCTGCACGTACAGCGTCCACTTGGGGAAGTCGCCGCGCTCGATGGCGTTGAACAGGTCGCGCTGATGGCTTTCCCGGTCCGCGCCCACGGTGGCGGAGGCTTGCGCATCCGTGAGGTTCCTGATGCCCTGCTGCGTCCTGAAGTGGAACTTCACCCAGAAGCGCTCGTCGTCCGCGTTGATGAAGCTGTAGGTGTGCGAGCCGAATCCGTGCATGTGGCGATAGCTGGCCGGAATGCCGCGATCGCTCATCACGATGGTGACCTGGTGCAGCGCTTCGGGCAGCAGCGTCCAGAAGTCCCAGTTGTTGGTGGCGCTGCGCATGTTGGTCTTCGGGTCGCGCTTCACGGCCTTGTTCAGGTCCGGGAACTTGCGCGGGTCGCGCACGAAGAACACCGGCGTGTTGTTGCCCACCAGGTCCCAGTTGCCTTCTTCGGTGTAGAACTTGAGCGCGAAGCCGCGGATGTCGCGCTCGGCATCGGCCGCGCCGCGTTCACCGGCCACGGTGGTGAAGCGGGCGAACATCTCGGTCTTCTTGCCCACGGCGCTGAAGAGCCTGGCGCGCGTGTATCGCGTGATGTCGTGCGTGACGGTGAAGGTGCCGAAGGCGCCCGAGCCCTTGGCGTGCATGCGGCGCTCGGGAATGATCTCGCGGTTCAGGTTGGCGAGCTTCTCGATCAGCCACACGTCCTGCATCAGCAGCGGGCCTCGGGGGCCCGCGGTCAGGCTGTTCTGGTTGTCGGCCACGGGCGCGCCGAAGGCGGTGGTCAGCGGGGTGTTCTTCGAAGGTGCGGGGGGGCTCATGGGAATCTTCCTCTCGTCGGTATTGAAAGCTTCCCCACTCTACGAACCATCGACCGGCATTTCCATCAGCTGTTCGTATGGGAGCGACACATACGAAGGAATGGCGCTCAGTCGTGCTTGAGCGCGTGGCCGATCCAGGTCTCCAGCTCGCAAGCGTCGATCGGCTTCTCGAGCAGGCACAGTGCGGTGCTGGCCTGCACGCGCTCGCGCACACGATTCGATGCGAACGCGGTGATGAACAGCGTGGGAATACGGATGCCCTGACTCAGGAGCTGCTCCAGCAGCTCGACGCCGTCCATCGCCGGCATTTGCACGTCGCACACCAGGCAACGCGTACGCGCGGCTATGTCGGATGCAAGGAACGCCGAGGCCGATGCAAACTCGCGCGCTTCCAATCCGAGCGAACGCACCAGGCTGCTGGTGGCGGTACGCACGAAAGGATCGTCGTCGACGATGGACACGAGTTCGATGCTGAGGGGGGGCAAAGGAAAATTCCGGCTCTTTACTCGACAAGCTGCTGGGACTATCCCATCGTTGCCCGGTGTCCCAGAATACCGCCGCCAGCGGGCGGCGCCATCATATGAAGGTATGGGCGGCTGGCGCGCGCCCGCCCGGTTGCCTGCGGGCTCAACAAAAGGTCTGCATGACGCCGAGCGCTTCCATCTTGCGCACCAGCTCCGCGACGGAGCGCGAGTTCATCTTGCGCATGGCCTGGCCGCGATGAATCTTGACGGTGATCTCCGCAATGCCCATGTGGGCGGCGATCTGCTTGTTCATCAGCCCCGCAGCCACGTGCTGCACCACCTCGTTTTCGCGGGGGGTGAGCGAGTGCCAGCAGGCACGCAGTTCATGCCGCGAGCGCTCGGCCTCGAGGCGCTTGGCGTCGTGGTCCAGCGCGGCGATGACCGCATCGATCATGTCCTGGTCGCGAAAGGGTTTGCTCAGGAAGTCCACGGCGCCAGCCTTCATCGCCTTCACGGTCATGGCGATGTCGCCGTGGCCGGTCATGAAGATGATGGGGGTCGGCGGGCGACCGGGCTGGCTCAAGGTCTGCTGGAGCACGAGGCCGCTTTGGCCACGCAGGCGAACATCCAGCACGAGGCAGGAAGGCCCGCCGGCGCGCGGTGCGGCGAGAAACTCCTCGGTCGTGGCGAAGGCATGAACCTCCAGGTCGATGGAGCGCAGAAGGCTGCCCAGTGCGCTTCGCACGAGCTCTTCGTCATCGACGATGTAGACGACTCGGGGGTCCAGGGTTTCCTTGGATTGGGGCGAGGTGGCAGTGTGCGAGAGCGTGGAGTTGGGCATTGCAGCGGTTGCAGGTATCGCGGGCCGCATCGTGCCCCCGCTTCCTAAGGTACCAGAGGCAATGCCGCGATTCCAGGGGCTGCATACGCACAGAGGGGGCGACCATACGAAAGGATGATGCCGTTTCCATGGCAGCGGGCCATGGCCATCCACCCCTGCCGATTCAGACGGACTTGTCCTTCGTCTTGCCGATGAGTTGCTTCGCCTCCTGGAGGTCCGCCGTCTCGAAACCCTCGGTGTAGTGAGCAAGGGTGTCTTCCAGCAGGGCTCGCGCGTCGCGCTTGCGTCCGCCTGCTTGCCATATCCGTGCAAGGTCGGTCGCGGTTCGCAGCTCCCATGCGCGCGCGCCTTGATGCCTGCTGGCGGCAAGGGACTGGACGAGGCATTCCTCGGCCTCTTCCGTGCGCGAGATGCACGACAACGCGCGAGCCTTGACCCGAAGCAGTTCCGGCAGGTTGTACAGATCGCCCTTTGCATGCACCAACGCGAGCGTGTCGTCCAGCAGCTGCAGCGAGTCGGTTGTTTTTCCCAAGGCGGTCAGGCCTTCGGCGAGTGTGAGGTTGAATGCCGTGGTGAGCAGTTCGTAGCGTGATTCGCGCAGCTCCACGAGACAGCCCTGGATGGCCTGGACGCCGCCCGCGGCATCGCCTCGCCTGACCGCGAGCTCGCCCTTGACTCCCCGGCCCACGGCCAGGTACGGCGTGAGCGAATGCGCCTCCGCATAGGCGATGAATCGGTGGATGTCCTGTTCGGCGCGCTCGAGATCACCGACCCACATGTACACCGAAACCGCCCAGATCAATGCGATGCACAGCGTGACGGGGTGGTCCAGTTGACGCGCTTCGTCGACGGCGCGCTGCGCGAGCACGACGGCCTGCGACGGGTAGCCTTGAAGCCACAATGTCCTGGCCAAGGCGATGCAGGCGCGGTTGCGAAAATCGAACCCCGAGTAGATGCTGCTGTCCTGCGGCATGTCGGCCGAGGCGGCGATCGCCGCCTCCAGCAAGCGTCTCGCCTGGGGTTGATCGCCCAGCAGGTGGTTGCAGAGCCCGACCAGCGAGTTCGCGGTCGCGACCGCAGCGGCGTCGTCGAGGGCACCGGCAATGTGGGCGCAGCGATGCGCATATTTCAGCGATTCGACAAAGTCCCCGATGCGTTCGTGAAAAATCTGGAGCCGGCCGAGCAGCTGCACCTGGCTGGCGGCGTCATTGAGCGCTTCGGCCACTTCGAGGCTGCGCTGAAGGGCCGTGCGTACCTCGTCGCTGTTGCCCTGGGTGAACATTTGCGACAACCCGATGGCCGCCTGCAGATGCATCTCGGTCGCGCTGCCGCGCATCGCGGGCGCCAGTTCCGCAAGCGCGCGTTTCGTCCAGCTGTGGCACTCGGCCAGCAACGACTTCGCCATGAACGCGGGCACCGCCGCCGATGCCAGTGAAACGCCGAGTTCCGTCGCGCGACTCACGCCGAAACACCATGTGAGGGCGGCGCGTACGTTGCCCAGGTCGGCGGCATCCTCGACATCCCGGGACGCCGTCATCCGTCGCAGGTGTTCCCTGAAGTAGAGCGCGTGGCTCGACGATGCGTCGTGGACGGTCGCATCGCTGGCTTTCGACAGTGCATACGTGCGCGTACTTTCGAGCAGCCGGTACCGGGTGAATGAGCCCGACTGGTGGATGGCAAGCAGCGACTTTTCCGCCAGGCTGGCGATCGCATTGACAATCTGCCCCTTGGTCAGGTTTTCCGTATTCGCCACATGACGCGCGGCATCGAGCGAAAAGTAGCCGACAAAGACGCACAGGCGGCAGAGAACGAGGCGCTCGTGAACATCGAGAAGCTCGTAGCTCCAGTCCAGCGTGGCCTGCAGCGTCTGGTGCCGCGGCTGCGCGCCGCGCTGGCCAAGCCACGAAAGCGCCAGCCGCTCGTCGAGGAGCGTGGCGGTCTGGCGCAGTCCGTAGGTCGACACACGGCGCGCCGCAAGTTCGATCGCCAGCGCCACGCCATCGAGCTTTCTGCAGATGTTCGCGATGATGGGGGCGTCGACACCGTTCAGGTCGAGCGCGCTTCCGCTGGCCTGCGCCCTGTCCACGAACAAGTGCGTGGCGGGGTACATGAAGATTTCCCGAGCACCGAGGCCGGGGAGGTCGGGCGGGCTGGCGAACGGCTCGAGCAAGTGGACATACTCGCCTTGCACCCGCAGAGCCTCCCGGCTCGTTGCCAGAATATGGATGTCGGGGGCCGCCTGGAAGATTCTTTCGGCCAGGGACGCCGTCGCCGAGATCAGGTGCTCGCAGTTGTCCAGGATCAGGAGCATCCGGCGCCCGCGCAGGTACGAGATCAGGCTGGGAACCGGATCGACGGAGCGTACCGAGAGTCGCAGCATGGAAGCGATGGCGGTCGGTACCAGCGACGGATCGGCAAGGGTCGCCAGATCCACGAAGACGACAGCGCCGGCGAAATCGGCCAGCAGATCGTGTCCGGTCCGGATCGCGACCGTTGTCTTGCCGACGCCGCCGGTGCCGACCAGGGTGACAAAGCGGCCTTTGACCAGCTGCGCGGCAACGACGGCCAGATCCCCTATGCGACCGACCAACACGCTGGGTTGCGCGGGCAAGCCCGGCTCGACCGGGGATTCGTACGGGTCCGCCCGCACATCCGGCGCCGTGGAGGTTCTGGAAATCTTGGCGACGAAGCAGTACCCCCGGCCCACGATGTTCGACACATACCGGGCGCCGTCCTGCCCGTCGCCGAGCGCCTGGCGCAGCATGGTGATCTGATAGCGCAGGCTTCCGTCCGAGATGACCATTCCCGGCCAGGCCTCAGCCAGGAGCTCTTCCTTGCTCACGACGATATTCGCCTTGGCGATCAGCGCCAGGAGCACGTCCATTGCACGACCGCCAAGGTCCGTCGGCACGCCGTCGCGCGTGAGAAGCCGCTCGCTGACCCGCAGACTGAAGGGGCCGAATGAAACGATCTCATCTGCCTTGGCGAGTGGTTCAGTCCTCATGGTCGATGGGGTGCTCTATGGGATGCCGGACGAAATTTGGTTTTGCGCGGGCGCGAGCTGCGCTGGTGCAATATGGATGGGCGCACCCCCTCCACGAAAGCAAGCAAATCCGTGGGTCGCCGAGGCCGCCGCAGTTTACAGCCAGGCGAATGCGGGTCTTGCCGCAAGGACGCGACCGAGGTTCGTGCGGGTGCGTCGGCGTGAACGGGTCACGCAGCGAGCCACCGCGTCGCGGCTGTTGCGGGAGAGTATGGGCAGGGGGGCGTGCGCAAGCAATGCAGCCATGCGCATAGCTGCTATGCGGCGCAGGCGACGCAGGCGGTTACAGCCCGGTCCGGGTGTTGCGCCGCAACGTCAGCGCCGTGCGCATGAGGCACGGCTTGACGGCGTGGCTGCGCACGGCCCGCGCCACAACAATTGCGCGAGATCCATCTCGCCAGGGAACATGAGGTTCGGGGTCGGGGTCGGGGTCGGCGTTACGCGACCACGAGCGGCAGCGTGAGCCGGGCCTCGAACCCTCCGCTGCGGCGGTTTTCCAGATGAAGCTCGCCCTGCATCGACTGCGCCAGGCGTCGGGCGATCGCCAGGCCGAGGCCGGATCCGGGCTTTTCCTCGTGGGACTGCTGCGCCCGAACCCAGGGGGACAGGACCGCGTCGATCTGCGCCGGCCGGATGCCCGGGCCGGAATCCATCACTGCCAACACCAGGCTTTGGGTATCGATGCGGGCGCATACACGCACATCGGTGCCATAGCGCAATGCGTTGTCGATCAGGTTGGCGAGCACGCGTCGCAGCGCAAGCGGGCACGCAACCACCGGGCGACCGATGCATCCGTCGAGCGCGATCGCTCGGCCCGAGTCGCGATAGTCGCGCACCAAGTTGCCAATCAATCCGTCGGCGTCGACGCGCTGCAGGGGCTCCGCCAGGCTGTGCTGCATCCGCGCGCTGGCGATGCTGCCGTCGACCAGCTCGCGCATCTCCGCGAGGTCCCGCTCCATGGCCTTGCGCGCCTCGAAGTCCTCGAGCATCTCGCAGCGCAATCCCATGCGAGTGAGCGGCGTGCGCAAGTCGTGCGCGTAGGCGGCCTGCACGTCCAGGTGTTCGGCCACGCGCTCGGCTTGCCGCTGGCGCACCGTGTTGATGGCGCGCGCCAGTTGCGCGACGTCGCCTGAGCCGCGCTCGTCCAGCGCGGGCATGCGGGCGTCGCTGTCGACGTGTTCCAGGGTGCGGGCAAGGCGCGCCGCACCGGCTCGGTGCGCCTGGAGCTTGAGTCCGAGGAGCGCCGCAACCAGCGCAAGAACGACGAGCAGCGGCATCGACAAGAGCGATGGCAGGCCTGCGTTGAGGGTGCAGGAAGTGGGGGCAAGCATCGACGCCTGCGTGTTCTGCCCGAGCGTGGCCATGGCGAGCGCGCACGCCACGGTCAGGGCAATGCCGCGTGAGCGGCGAACTGGTTCGGTGGAATTCATCTCGTTCTCCTGACGCCAGCGCACCGGCCGGCATGGGTGCGATGACATCACGAGGGGGGCCGACGCACCATTGCACGAGCGTTCGGTCGACCCCTACGAAGGTTTGCCCCGGCCATTCGTCCGTGTGGCCGGTGAGGTCGATCGATCCGCAGCACGATCTGCGTTCGCCATCGGCCGGCGCGGCGCCATCCCGGCGGCCGGACGCCGTGGCGTGCTCAGTGCGAGTCTTGCAGGACGCCGAGCGCTTCCATCTTGCGCACCAGCTCCGCGACGGAGCGCGAGTTCATCTTGCGCATGGCCTGGCCGCGATGAATCTTGACAGTGATCTCCGCAATGCCCATGTGGGCGGCGATCTGCTTGTTCATCAGCCCGGCGGCCACGTGCTGCACCACCTCGTTTTCGCGGGGGGTGAGCGAGTGCCAGCAGGCACGCAGTTCATGCCGCGAGCGCTCGGCCCCGAGGCGCTTGGCGTCGTGGTCCAGCGCGGCGATGACCGCATCGATCATGTCCTGGTCGCGAAAGGGTTTGCTCAGGAAGTCCACGGCGCCGGCCTTCATCGCCTTCACGGTCATGGCGATGTCGCCGTGGCCGGTCATGAAGATGATGGGGGTCGGCGGGCGACCGGGCTGGCTCAAGGTCTGCTGGAGCACGAGGCCGCTTTGGCCACGCAGGCGAACATCCAGCACGAGGCAGGAAGGCCCGCCGGCGCGCGGTGCGGCGAGAAATTCTTCGGTCGTGGCGAAGGCATGAACCTCCAGATCGATGGAGCGCAGAAGGCTGCCCAGTGCGCTTCGCACGAGCTCTTCGTCATCGACGATGTAGACGACTCGGGTGTCGCGTGTGTCGCGGGAGTCACGGGCGACGTGCGTGTCCGTCGAGGGGGCGGCGGCAAGATGCATGAACGGTTCCTTGCAATCGGCTCAGTCGCGCGCAGCCACGGTCGACGCCAGGTCCGCGGGGGGCGGGCACGGCAGCGTGAACACGGCGCGCGTGCCCTCGGTCTCGCGCGGCAGCAGAGCTAGCGTCCCGTCGTGCGCATCCAGTATCGACTTGCAAATGGCCAGGCCCATGCCCATGCCGTTGGCCTTGGTGCTGAACAGGGGCTGCAGCAAGTTGTCGGTGGTTTCGGCCCCGATGCCTGTGCCGACGTCGTCCACCATGACGTGCACGCGACCTTCGCCGTCGCTCGCGCATGTGAGCAGCAGCAGCCGGGGGCCGTGTTCGATCGCTGTCATCGATTCGGCGCCGTTCATCAGCAGGTTGACCGCGACCTGCTGCAACTGGACGCGATCGCCGTAAACGGGCTCCGGTGAATCCAGGCCCCGCAGTTCGAGGGTGATGCCGAGCGATTCGAGCGGACCGGCGACCAGTGTCACCGCTTCGCGCAGTGCTTCGTTGAGGTCGAATGCGGCGAACTGCGGCTCGGCCTTGCGCGCCTTGGCCCTGAGGCTCTGGATGATGGTACGGGCACGCAGCGCACTCTTGCTGATGTGCATGAGCATCTCGCGCGCTTCGGCAATGTCCGGGGGGCTGCGGTCGAGCCAACGCAGCGCGGCACTGGCCGAGGTGTCGACGGCGGCGATGGGCTGGCCGATCTCGTGGACGATGGAGGCCACCAGCTCGCCCATCGCCTTCAGGCGGCTCGCGCGCTCGAGGTCGGCGAGCGCTGCCCGCAGTTCTTCCTCGGCGAGGACACGCTGGTGATTCTGGTCGAGCAGGTCTTCGTAGAGCCGGGCATTCTCCAGCGCGAAGGCCGCATGGGAGGCGATCACCTCCAGCACCTCGGCCTTGGCCAGCGTGAACACGTGGGCCGCGAGGTTGTTCTCGAGGTACAGCACGCCGACGAGGTTCGCGTGGCGCATCAGAGGCACGCACAACACCGAGCGCGGGCGTCGGCGGCGCACGTAGTCGTCCTGTGCCAGGGACTGTTCTTCGCGCGCATCGCCCACCACCATGCGCTGCTGGGTGCGTGCAACGGCCTGCACGATCGATACGGGCAGGATCTCGGTGCCGAATACCGCGGGCTCCTGTGTGACCGCGATGGCACCGTCGAGTACCTGCGCTTGCGCGCGCACCTGCCAGGCACCCTGGCGCAGCAGCACCAGCGTGCCGCAGTCCGCGCCGGCACTCTCGAGCGCGGTGCGCAGCAGGGTCTCGACCAGTCGCGCGGGAACGATGTCACTGGCCAGCGCGGTCGAGATGCGCAGCACGGCCTGCGCGTCGAGCGCCTGAAGGCGGCTCGTCGCGGGCGCCCATGCGTCTGGCTCGAATACCGCGGGGTGGGCGGCCTGCAGTTGCCGTACCTTGGCCGCGGCCCCCCAGCGCTGCCACGCGCCGCGTGCGTAGCGCAGGTTGCCGTGCGCGGACAGTTCGTCTCCGCGGCCGGCGTGGAACGCGGCGGCCAGTTCGGCCGCGAGCGCCTCGACCTGCGTGAAGCCGTGCCGGCGAGCGAGCGACACCGCGCGGGCGTAAGCCTCGCTGGCTTCGAGCGGATTGCCGCCGACCCGCGCCAGTTCGGCGCGCACCAGCTCGAAGCGGGCCGCGAAGTTGTCGGGGCAGGCCCGGGCCCAGATGGCGAGCTGGTCCACATCGCGCTGCAGCGCGGCCTGCTGGTCCGCGTCGCGCGCGGGCAGCGCGAGCAGCGCGAGCGCGCCGTAGTACGGCAGTTCGCCGCTTTCCGCGAAAGTGCGCCCCGCCGCCGCGCAAGCCTCGGCGCGGCGACGAGCCTCGAGCGCCTCGGGAAGCTCGCCGTACAGCAGGGCGCCTTGCAGCCGGTACACCCAGTATTCGAAGTCGACCAGCGTGGGCGGCGCGCCCTCCTGCGGCACGCCCGGTTGCGCGCCGGGGTCGCCGCGGGTGCCGTCCTGCAGCCGTGCGAGCAGCAGCTTCTGGGACAGCAGTGCGTCGACCACGAACTGGAAGTTCGCGTCGCGCGCAATGGCGAGGCCGCGCTCTACCGTGTCGCGCGCATCGCCCAGGAACTCACCCGCGAAGAACATGCCGGAGGCCTCGTTGGGGGCGCAGTAGATCGCGAAGGTGTGGTCGGCGGTCTCCACCAGGACCTTGTAGGCCCGGCGGATGTAGTCGCGCGCCGCGCGGGCGGGCTGTGTCCAGGGCACGACCATGGTGCCGAAGGTCATGTAGACGCGGCCGCGATAGCGGGCGAGGCCGCGCTCGTCGACCAGGTGCAGCGCCAACGCGCCGAAATCGCGTGCGGCGGCATAGTCGCCGTAGCGCACGCCGAAGACTTGCGTCATGCACGCGTACCCGTCCGCCGAGGCGTCCGTATGGCCGTGCACGATCCCCAGGTTGGTCATGCGCAGCAGGATGAGATCGACCAGGTTCTGGTCGGTGTACAGCGCCGGCGGAATGAGGTCGGCAAAGATGTTGGTGATCGCGCGGCGCAGCGGATCGGTGGCGATGGCAAGGCCGCGCAGTGCGTCCATGCCATGGCGGCCGAGCCACGCCCGCAGCTGCGCGTATTCGCGGTCGACCGCGGCGTTGTCGGGTTGCATCGGCACGTAGATGCCCGACTTGCGCAGGAACGCGAGCCCGACGCCCAGCGCCAGGTCGAAGCGGCCGAGCGTGGTGTAGAGCGCGGCACGCAAGCGCGCCAGGTCCGCGCCGAAGACGCCGTCGCCGGCCACTCGCTCCAGGGCCGATAGCCGCGCCTCGGCGACTTCGAGCGCGCCGGTCATGAACTCGGCTTCGCCGCACAGCGCGTGCGCGGCCAGGCCCTCGTCGCTGGTGTCGTCTTCACCGAGGAAGTCGAGCGCACAGCGGAAGAAGCCGAGTGCTGAATGGTGGGCTGTTGCAGCCTTGGCCTGGCGCCCGGCCTCCAGGTTGAGCCTGGCGAAGTCGCGCCGTTCCTGATGCGCGTCGACCGCGCTCCGTGCGAGATTGGCCTGCGCCGCGATCGCGAAGACCTGCGTGGACGTGACCGGGTGCGCGATCTGGCGGCGCGCGATCCGCAGGTGGAGCGGTGGGCGATCTTCCGGCGGGATCGAGGCATGGGCCGCTTCACGGAAGCGGTCGTGGCAGAACACCCAGTCGTCGTCCTCGCGGTAGAGGCTGCCGGCCTGGAGCGCGGGTTCGAGCGCCGCTTCGACGCTGCGCAGCGCCTCGGTGCCGGGCAACAGGCCCATGGCGATGGCGAGCGCTTCGCCAGAGGCGCGGTGACCGAGGCAGGACAGCAGTTGCAGCGCGGATTGCGTGGGCCCCGGCAGTTGTTCGAAGCGGCGCGCCAGCAGGTCGACGACGTTGTCGATGCCCGGATGGGCCGCGATGCGCTCCAGGCTCCAGCGCCAGGCCGCGGCCTGCGCGTCGTAGGCGAGCAGGCCGTCGTCGGCGAGCAGCCCGAGCAGGTGCTGGGCGAAAAACGGGTTGCGCTCGGTCTTGCGGCCGATCACCTCGGTCAGCGGGCCCAGGGCCTCGGCGTCCTGCTGCAGCGCCAGCGCGATCAGTTGGCACAGCGAACCCTCGTCGAGCGGCCCGAGTTCCATGGCGACCGAGTCAGGTACTTCGGCCAGCCGCCCCGCGCGCAGCGGATGGTTGGCGTCCACCTCCTTGTTGCGGAATGCGCCGACCAGCAACAGCGCCTTGTCAGGATGCTGGTGAAGCAGGCGTTCGAGCACCTGCAGGGTGCCGACGTCCGCCCATTGCAGGTCGTCCAGCAGTAGCACCAGAGGCCGCGCGGTCGTTGCAAAGCAGGCCAGGAGGTGTGCCATGCCCTGAAGCACGCGCTCCCGCTCGAGTGCGGGCGCGGCGTCGGGCGCCTCGGGAACCTCGGGCTGTGGGCCGAGAACCAGGGCCAGCGAGGGAACGAAGCCGGCCAGGGTGCGGCCGACGGCCGTCGTCGCGGCGCGGATCCGATCCTGCCAGATCGCAAATTCGTCCTCGGGGCAGCCCATCACGAACTGCAGCAACTGCTCGAGCGCCTGCACCAGGATGGCATAGGGTCTGCCGAGCTGGCCTTCTTCGCTCTTGACGGCGGCCACAAGCGGTGTGCCCGACCGCTGGACGCGCGCGACGGCCTCGCGCAGCAGTATCGATTTGCCGATGCCCGACGGCCCCGAGACCCAGGCGACGCGCGATTGGGCCGCGTCGGCGACTTCGCGATAAAGCGCCACCAGCGTCTCGAGTTCGGCCTCGCGGCCCAGCACCTGCTGCGTGCGCAGCAGCCTGTGCAGTTCGGCGTGGGCATTGAGCGAGAAACGAGGGATGCATCCTTGCCGGCGTTGCAGCGTCTCGCAGTGGCGCAGATCCGCGAGCACGCTTGCGGCGTCGCCATAGCGGTGGTCGGGCGACTTCTCTAGAAGTTTCAAGACCAGCAGCGACAACTGCGCCGGAATGCCCTCTTGCAGCTCGCAGGGCGGGGCGGGTTTCTGCGTCGCATGGGCATGCACCCGCTCCGCGGCATCCGCGCCCTGGAAAGGCGGGCTGCCGGTCAGCAGTTCGTAGAGGATGCAGCCGAGCGAATAGAGATCGGCGCGCGCATCGACACCCATGTTCATGCGCCCGCCGAGTTCGGGCGCCATGTAGACAAAGCTGTCCTGGTCCCAGGCCAGATGACCGAGATGACCGTCGGGCGACGTGCCGTTTTTCGTGTCAAGCCGCATGGCGTAGCCGAACCCGGTCAGGTAGGCACTTGCGCCGGGCATGACCAGCACACGATCGGGGGTCAGCGCGCGGTGCATCACGCCTGCCGCGTGCATTGCGCCGACGGCGGCGGTGAGCTGGAGTGCCAAGGCAATGAACGCTTCCGTGCCGCGAACCGGCAGGGCGGTTCGCCGCAGCGGCTCGCCGCCCGGGTCTTTGAGCACCAGGAGCGCCCCTTCGCCGTGCGGCACCAGCGCCATCGGTGCGGCCGCCCAGTCTTCATGCAACGCGTCGCGGAACGCATATTCGTGCTGGAGCGTCGCCAGCGTGATCGGGGCGACCTGGCCGCGTCCCGCAACGAGCCACGATGCCAGGCCGCGGGCGCTGGCACGCTCCAGGCGCGGCGTGCCTGGACCCAGGTCGCGAAATTCCCGTGACAACATGTCCGTGCTGTTGTCCGGACCACCGCGAGCGGGCTCGGCCTCTGCACGATCGATGCAAAGGGTGCCGTCCAGGGTCTCTGCCTGACGGGGCTCACTGAAATCTTCTTGTCGCATGGGGGTAGGCTTCCGAAGGAGGTTCGGTTCTGGATGCGCCTTGGTGTGATCCGGATGCCTTGGTCTGCGGGCTGTGCATGATCTCGAGACGTATCCTCTCGCTCCGTACCGATTGGAGCCCAACTGGCCGCGTGACGGCAGTCGAGAGTGTTGGCGTGTGTTAGGTGTTGTTAGGCATGGCGGTGATGCAGGCCCCGGGAGGCCGCAATCGCCGCCGGCCTGGCCTTGCCGTCAGAGCGTGAACCCACCGTCGATGGTGATGCTGGAACCTGTCACGAAGCGGGCCTCGTCGCGCACCAGGTACGAGATGAGTCCGGCGATCTCTTCGGGCTGGGCGACGCGTTGGAGCGGGCTGCGTTCCGCGAGCATGTCGATCGCGTCCGCAGTCATGTCTGTGTGGGTGGGGCCCGGCTGAATGTTGTTGACGGTGATTCCGCGGGGAGCCAAGTCCAGGGCAACCCCCTTGACCAGCCCCGCAACGGCGGTCTTGGTCAGTTGGTAGACGCTCGTGCCGGCCATGCCGGTACGGACCGCCGCGTTGCTGCCGATCGTGATGACGCGAGCACCGTCCTGCAGATGAGGGACCACGGCTTGAATCGCGAGGTACACCCCGCGCACATTCACATCCAGCATGAGGTCCAGGTCTTCCAGGCTGACGGCGTCGATGGTGCCCGTGCGCAACAACCCGGCATTGACGACCAGTACGCCGATGCTTCCGAAGCGATCCACGGCCTGGCTCGCAGCTTGGCGAATCGCTTCCGGATTTGCGCTGTCCGCCTGAATGGCGAGAGCCTTGGCGCCTTGAGTCTCGAGAGAGGCGACCAGCGCATTGGCCTTGTCGGAGCGAGAGACGTAGGTGAATGCGACAGAGTAGCCGTCGGCGGCAAGTCGTTGAACCGCCGCCGCGCCAATGCCCCGAGAGCCACCGAAGACGAGTGCGATCTTGCCGGGCTGGGTTGTGCTTGCGTTGTTCATGATGATTTTGTTTTTGACCAATCGATCCATAATTGACGAAAAAATATCCTGCAGAAATGCAGGATCCTGAAAACTATGCTGCCAGGCGCTTCACGGTGAACGCCGCAAGCTGCCGCATGTTCTTTGCGCTGGCTCCGGCCCGTGCCGTGACTTGCAATCCCATCATGGTCGTGAGCACGAATGCGGCAGCTTCTTCAGCCTCGAAACTCGGATCGATCTCACCTATCGCTTGGCCTTCCCGGATACGCGCAAGAATTCGACCGCGCATGACCGCGCCGCCTGCTTCGCCAACGCACCTCAACTCAGGGTCGGAGGCGCCGAACTCGACGATCGAACTGACGCCAAAGCAACCCAGCGCCCGGACCTCGCCATCCTTGAGCGCCAGACCGCTCAAGAGCCTGGAAATTCCCGCCAACGGTGACGCTGGCTCATCCAGCCGCTTCAGGTGGGCGCCAATCGACGCCTGTTGGTACGAATGCAGCACCTCCAGGTACAGCCGACGCTTGTCGCCGAAGGCGTTGTAGAGGCTCTGCCGGCCGATTCCCATCTCTTTGATGAGGTCGTCCGTCGAGGTGGACGCAAACCCTTTCGCCCAGAACAGTTTCATGGCCTTCTCAAGGGCCGCATCCCGGTCGAATTCGCGAGGTCTTGCCATCGAGCAGAATCTATGGTTTTTTGATCGAACGGTCAATAACTGTTATCGTCACCAAAAGATTCCCTGGGCCATCAGGTTCGCGATGCGCTTGCGCGGGTTGATTGTCCAAGTCCGGCTGAAGCGGTGCGGTGGTACCGTCGGGCTCCGCGACAGAACCCTCATGGACAGCTTCGACCGTCAACTCCGTTACTTCCTGAAGATCGCCGAACTGGGCTCCTTGTCCCGTGCGGCGGAAGATCTGGACCAGACCCAGTCCGGCCTGAGCCGGCAACTGGCCGCGCTCGAGGCACATGTGGGCAAGCCGCTGTTCTTGCGCACCGGACGCGGCGTGGCGCTGACGCAGGCGGGCCGCAAGCTGCGCGATCTGACGCAGGGCAGCTATCGCACGATCGACGCCGCGCTGGACTCGGTGCGAACGCGCGAAGGCATCACGCACGGCACCGTGCGGCTTGCCACCGTGCATACGCTGAGCTACTACTTCATGGGCGACGTGGTGGCGCGCTTCGTGAGCCAGCACGACAGCGTCAATCTCTCCCTCATGGGCCGCAGTTCGCCCGAGGTGGTGGCGCTGGTCGAAAGCGGCAAGGCCGACGCGGGCTTTGTCTACGACTCGGCCGTGGCGTCGCAGGCGCTGGCTTCCACGCCGCTGTTCGACGACGAGATGTGCCTCGTGGTGCAAGGCACCAGCGGCATCGGCCAGGCCATCGACCTGACGCGCGAACTCCCCAGGCTCGTGGGCTTTCCGTCGCACTATGTGCTGCGCCGGATGATCCACAGCAGCGGCCTGGACCCGACCTTCGTGGCCGAGGCCGAGACGGTCGACGCGTTGCTGGAGTTGGTCTCGTCGGGTGTCGGCGCCTGCATTCTTCCGCGGCGCATTCCCGACAAGCTGCTGGGAGATCACAGGCTGCGCAAGGTGTCGATCGTGCAGCCGGCGCTGCGCCGCCGGGTGGTGGCGATCGTGCGGTGCGACAGGCCGCTGCCGCCGCTGGTCGAGGAGCTGATCGCCACGGCGGTGGACATCGCCGGGTAGCACCGGGGCCCGGCATATCGCGGGCGTATCGCCGGCCGCGCGCCGGCGCCGCATAGCAGCTATGCGCATTGCTGCATGGCTTGGGCATTGCCCCGTCTCCATACTCGCCCGCAGCCGCCGCGACAGGGCAAACGTGCCCTCGTCGCTGGCCGCCGGACCACGAGGAAAGAGCACATGAGAGACGATCTTCGAACGAAGGAATACTTCGATGCGCGCGCCACCCGCGAGATGGCGCAACACCTGAAAGATGCGCCGCGCGACATGAAGGAAACGCTGGCGTACGCCTGCCGCATCCTGGCGATGACCGGCCAGGAGGCCGGGCTGGCAGGCCAGATCAGCGCCCGCTCCGACAGGCCCGACGCCTACTGGACGCTGCGCTTCGGCCTGGGCTTCGACGAAGCCACGCCCGACGATTTCATCGAGGTGGACCAGGACCTGAACACCCTCAGCGGCGAAGGAATGGCCAACCCGGCCACGCGCTTTCATCTGTGGGTCTACCGCGCACGCAAAGACGTGAACGCGATCGTGCACACCCACTCGCCCTGGGCGTCCGCGCTGGCCGCCGCACGGCAGCCGCTGGTGATCGCGCAGATGGACATGACCCCGCTGCACGACGACTGCGCATTCCTCGCCGACTGGCCCGGCGTGCCGATCGCCGACCACGAGGGCGTGCTGATTTCCGAAGCCTTGGGCGCGAAGCGGGCAATCATCCTGGCGCACCACGGCTACCTCACGGCCGGCCAGACCATCGAGGAGGCGACCTACCTGTCGGTGTACCTGGAGCGCGCCGCGCGCATGCAGCTGCGCGCCCAGGCCGCCTACGGGGCGCTCACGCCCGTGGACGATGCCCTGGCGCGCGAAGCGCACGACTACCTGCTGAAGCCGTCGATCGTGAACGGCACCTTCAACTATTGGTGCCGCCAGACGAAGGCCCTGCCTTCGGCGGCGCGCTGATCGTTCTTCTCATCCGTCCCCACGAAGGTCAAGGCGATGAACACACAAGAAAAGCCCTCGGGCAACGAGACACACCGCACCCGCAAGGGCTACGTCACGGCCGGCCTTGCCAGCATGATGGGCACCACCATCGAGTGGTACGACTTCTTTCTCTACGGCACGGCGGCGGCGCTGATCTTCAACAAGATCTTCTTCCCGGCGTTCGACCCGATCACGGGCACCCTGGCCGCGTTCGCGACCTACTCGGTCGGCTTCTTCGCACGGCCGCTGGGCGGCATCGTGTTCGGCCACTTCGGCGACAAGGTCGGGCGCAAGTCGATGCTGCTCATCACGCTGTTGATGATGGGCATTCCGACCATCCTGATCGGACTGATTCCGTCGTACGACCAGATCGGCTACTGGGGCGCGGTGCTGTTGGTGCTCATGCGTTTTCTGCAGGGCATCGCGGTCGGCGGCGAATGGGGCGGCGCGGTGCTGATGGCGGTGGAGCACGCACCGCCGGGCAAGAAAGGCTTCTTCGGCAGTCTTCCGCAGGCCGGGGTTGCGCCAGGGCTCATTCTGTCGTCGCTGGCCATGGGCGCGGTGGCCAAGATGCCCGAGGCCGACATGCTGTCCTGGGGCTGGCGCATTCCGTTCCTGGCCAGCGTGATCCTGCTGCTCGTGGGCTGGTTCATCCGCGTCAAGGTGGCCGAGTCTCCCGACTTCGAACGCATGGAGAACCGCGGAAAGAAGGTCGAGATTCCCGTCATGGAGGTGCTGCGCAAATACCCCCGCGAAACGCTGGTGGTGGTGGGCGCCCGGCTGGCGGAAGTGACTTGGTTCTACACCACCGTGACCTTTGCGCTGGCCTATGCCACCGGCACCCTCGGCATTGCGCGCACGGTGATGCTGGACGCCACGATCTGGGGGGCCGTCGTGGCGTTGGTCATGATGCCGGCGTGCGGCATGCTGGGCGACAAGATCGGCCACAAGTGGGTGTTCATGCTGGGAACCCTCGGCATCGTGGTGTGCGCGCCGTTGTTCTTCAACTTTCTCCACACCCGGGAAGTCTTCTGGATCAACGTGGCCGCGGTGCTTGCCATCGGCTTGGTCTACGCCTGCCTGTATGGCCCCGAAGGCAGCCTGTTCTCCAGCCAGTTCCCGCCGGAGGTGCGCTACACCGGCATCTCGCTGGCCGTGCAGGTCTCGGGCGCCATCGGCGGCGGGCTGGCCCCGATCATGGCGACATGGTTGCTGGCCAAGGGCGGCGGCGACCCTGCCTACGTGACCTGGTACCTGAGCGCGCTGGGCGTGGTGGCCTGCATCAGCGCATTCAAGATGCACGGCACTGAACGCTTCGCGGGTTTTTCGAAGCCTCTGGCCAAGCCCACGCTGCAAGGGCCGACGCCATGAGCGAGTCGATCGACTGCTACCTCTGGATGAACTCCGACTGGGCCTACCTGGGCGCCGACCGGCTCGATGCGCTGGCGCGGCGGCACGGCGCCACGGTGCGGTACATGCCGGTGGATCTGCCGGCGGTGTACGCGCGCACGGGGGGCGTCCTGCTGCCCTTGCGAGCGCCCGAGCGGCAACGGTACCGGGTGGCGGAGCTGCAGCGCTGGTGCCGGCGCCTGGGCATCCACGTGGAGCCGAGCCCGAAGTTCATGTGCCCCGATGCCACGCTGGCCTCGCGCATCGTCATCGCGGCGGGCACCGGCGGCCCCGAGGTCGTGGCGCTGTACAAGGCCATCCTGCGCGCCGAATGGTGCGAAGAGAGGGACATCTCGAACCCGCGGACGCTCGCCGACATCGTGACCGCCTGCGGCCTGGATGCGCAGGCCCTGATGCAGCGCGCGCACACTGACGATGTCGCACGAACCTACGGCGAGTTCACCGACCGCGCGGTGGCGGTCGGGGTCTTCGGCTCACCGTCCTATGTCTATCGCGGCGAGCTTTTCTGGGGGCAGGACCGCCTGGATTTCCTCGAAGAAGCCGTGCTGCGAAGGCTGTCTTGATTCGAGCGTGCCCTGCCTGGACCGGACGGCCTACTTGGCGCCGTAGTTGTCGCTGTACGAAGGCAGCTGTCCGGCCTTGTTGGCCTTTGCCACTTCGGCGCGGCTCGCCTTGCGTTCGGCCGAGCGCTCCGCGCGAGACAGCTTGACGGTTGGCGTCGGAATCGGGTCGCCCTCGCCAGGCATGAAGGTGCGCGCTGCTTCCACGCCCTGCGGCTTGCGCGCCTGGCGGGCAGCCACGCGATCAGCCTTCGATGCCTTCGCCTTCGGTTCAGGGATCGGGTCGCCCTCGCCGGGCATGAAGGTGCGCGCTGCTTCCACGCCTTCCGCCTTGCGTTCGGCACGGGTGACCTCATTGTTGGCGGGCTGCGTTTGAGCGCAAGCGGTGAAGGCCAGGATCTGCGCGCCGACAAGGGCGCACGTGGAGAAAAGCAATCTCATTTGAAACTCCTAGATGTGAGAGAACGACAGGCATCGGTGCGACGCCCGAGGGCCGGTTGTTGTGCTTGCACACAACTGCGCATGCAAGGCAATGAAATCAAAAACACGTGTTCTCGACCATTGAACGTTGGTTTAGGAGATACCTTCGTATGAAGCGACGCTCCGAGGCTCAGCGCTGCCGGCCGCGCCTTCGGGTCGCCTCAACAGCGCAGCAGATATCGCTCGCCCCGCGCGGCGTCGAGCACGGCCGGCGCGTTCAGCGCAATGGCATGGAGCGGCGAAGCGTCGTCCAGCCACGCGTTCGGCGCGACAAACCAGAGGCAGATCTCCCAATCGCTCAGTGCCGGAATCAACTCCCGCAGCACGGATGTGACTGATGGCCGAGGCGTCATGGTCGACAGGTCGAACTGGAACAGCGGCAGCACCGTGCGCGCTTGCCACTGCAAGCCGATCACGTCGCCCTCGACGATCCAGCGCGCCAGCCGTGAAACCGGCTGATCGGTGCGCTCCATGAGCAAGGTGACCACCTCGTCGGAACTCATCCATCCGTCGCTTGCGCGAAATGCCTTTTCCATCTCGCGGTACTGGCAGGCCTGCAGAAGCGCCGACCGAATTTCCATTGAACGAAGGTGTAGGGTCCACCGGGAGCGAGCGCGTCGAGCGGGAGCCGGAGCGGCACCAGACGAAGACGGGCAGCCAGTGGCACTTCGGGAGGAAGGCGCGCATCGGTGTGGATGCGGACTCGGGCTACCGAGGGCACGCGGAGCCGCGTGAAACGCAGCGCGCAGCGGCGCATTGCGGGCGGGCCCGAGGCCGGGGCGCGGTCTTGGTTTCCTGCCGGCAGGCTCTCAACGCCCGGGCACGTCGAGGCAATGCGGATCGCCCGACGGACTGCCCGCGAACCGCCAGACCGCCGCCTGGTCGTTGTAGCCGACCAGGTCCTTCACCGAGAGCCAGGGGTAGGCGAGCGATGCGTTCGAAGGGCCCACCAGCCAGGTGGTCTGCGGCACGCAAAGCACCGCCGCGAGCCGGTCGGGCGTGAGCAGGACCTGTGAGGCGCGCGCGGGATCGAAGCGGCCCGCATCGACGAACTCTTTCTGCCAGTTGTCGTGCGCGTCGATCCCGGGCGAATTCCAGTCGCTCACCACCGGCACGGGCCGTTCGAGCCGCCAGTAGAACGGGACCTCGTAGAAGTAGGTGCCGAGCATCACCACGCGCGCGTCGGGCGCGATGTGCGTGCCGGGCGTCAACGCGAGCCGCGTGCCGGGTGGCGCATCGAGCTTGGCGACGGCGACCACGCCCGCGATGCAGATCGCAGCGGCGGCCCAGGCGGTCGCCTTCACCAGCGGCATGGGCGCATGCGCCTGGCGCCCGCGCAGGATCAGCGCTGCCAGCAGCGCCGCCAAGGGCGAAAGCGCGGGCAGCACGTAGCCGATCAGCTTGGAGGTGGGCAGCGAGAAGAACACGACGACGACGGCGAGCCAGATCGCCATCAACAGATCGACGTCGGACAGCCACCGCCGCTCCCCCGGCACCTTGCGCCACGCGGCGGCCACCCAGGCGAACCACGGCAGGCTCAACCCGGCGATCACGGGCAGATAGAACCAGAACGCATGCGGGTTGTTGAACCCCGCCGAGGCAAAGCGCCGAAAGTGCTGCGTGATGACGAAGTAGTCGAAGAACCCCGGAAAACGCAGTTGCATCGCCACGAACCAGGGGCCCGCGATGGCGAGCAGCAGCAGCCAGCCCGGCAGCCAGAACACCAGCCGCAGGCGCGCGGCGCGGCGCGTGACGAGGCACCAGGCCACGAGCACCATGCCGGGCAGCACGATGCCGATCAGTCCCTTGGCCAGCAGCCCGGCCGCCGCGAAGAAGAAGGCGCCGGCCAGCGGCCAACGCCACGCAGCGTCGGCACCGGCATCGCGCGCCAGCACCGCCCAGGCGCCCGACAGCACCGTGGCCGAGATGCACCCCGCCACCAGCATGTCGAGGTTCGCGAACTGCGCGCCGATGAAGAAGAAGGGCATCGTCGCGAGCACCAGCAAGGCCAGCCGCGCGCGTTCGGGCGTCGACCAGCGCCGCAGAAAAAGAAACAGCGACGCCGCCGCCAGCATGCCGCCGAGAACGGATGGCAGGCGCGCGGCCCATTCGTGCGGGCCGGCCAATGCCATCGCGGCCGCGCCGATCCAGTAGAACAGCGGCGGCTTGTGGAAGAAGGGCAGGCCGTCCAGGTGCGGCACCAGCCAGTCGTGCGAGTGCAGCATCGACAGCGCCACGCCGACATAGCGGCCTTCGTCGGGCGCCATGAGCGGGCGCACCCCGATGGTGGCAAGCAGCCATGCAAGGCAGGCGATCAATGGCCAGAGCGCGCCTTCGAAGCGTGCCGCGAACGCGGTGGCGCGCTTCATTTCCGGGTTAGCGGTGCGCATCGGCCGCTTTCAGTGCGAGGTAGGTCGCGCGGTCGACTTCATGCAGTTGCAGCGGGTAGTTCTCGCTCGCCGTGAACCAGGCGTCACGCCGGGCGAGCGCGTCGTGCGCGCCCAGGTAGGCATCGACCGTGAGGAAGTAGCGCATGGCATTGCGCTCCAGCAATCCGTGCGTGCCCCGGATGTAGTCGGGTTGGCCGTCGGCGGTGAGGCCCCTGGCCGTGAACCCGACCTTGGCGTGGCCGAAAGTCGCCAGGTAGGCCTGCATGGCGGCGGCGGTCAAGGGGTTTTCGTCGTAGGCGTACGAGAAATGCAGGAAGCTGCGCGTCGCATCCACCGCAATGGCCTCCAGGTCGATGCGGTAGTTGCTGGTGCCCAGCGGGCCGCGCGGCGCCTCCAGCCGCAGCGCCAGGTGCCGCGGTGTCGCCTCGACGGCGCGGAAGTCGAAGGCCAGCTGGAAGGCGCTGTCCACGGGGCGGTCGTACTTGCGCACCACGCTCAGCGTGATCACCGGTCCCTTGGCGCCGTTCGTCACCACGCAGGCGCGGTTGTTGATGTGCAGCAGCATCACTTCGCACCATTGAGCAGGCTGGGCGAGCGACGTGGAGATTTCGGACATCGGGTGGTCGACGATGGCGTAGACCTCGCCCTTGAGGCCGCCGGCCGTGTCGCTGGCCTGCAGGATCACCGGCCGCTTCAACGGCGAATGCACCAATTGGCCGTGCAACAGCGACAGCTTGACGGAGAGTTCGTCGGCGCTCGACGCCGCCGCGCCGCTGGCGCCCAACGCCATCGCGAAGGCCATGCCGACGCAGGCCGCGAAATGAAGAGGAAAGTGCAACGCGCGCATGTCGGAAGGCAGTGTCCGGCGCGCTCACTTAAGAAGCACTTAAAGGCCCGCCTCACGCCCCTTCGGGTGCCTCAATCGGGTAGGCCGACCCCGTCGAAGCGCACGCGCACCTCGAGTCCCGCGCCGTGCGGCCCGTCGCGCAGCGACACCGTGGCGCCGTTGCGCCCGGCCAGCGCCCTGACGATCGACAGGCCCAGGCCGCTGCCGGCCGGATCGCCTTCGCGCACGTGCTCGGCCTCGCCGCGAAAGAAGCGATCGAACACGCGCTCGCGCTCCGCGGGCGCGATGCCCGGGCCGTTGTCGATCACGCACAGGGCGGGCATGCCGTCGAGCACCGCGGCACGCACGTCGACCTTGCTGCCGGGCGGCGTGTAGTGCAGCGCATTGCGCACCAGGTTGTTCAGCATCACCTGCAGCTCATGGGCATCGGCCGTCACCGTCGCCCTGGAGGCGGCATCGGCCCCGAGGTCGATCCGCCTCCTGGCGGCGGTGCGCGCATGCGCGGACACGGTCTCGCGCACCAGCCCGTCGAGGTCCACCGACTGCCGTGCCGGGGCGGCGCGGGTGCCGTTCGCGTCGGGCGCGGCGCGTGACAGCTGGAGCAACTGCTCGACCAGCCGCTGCAGCCGGTCGATGCCTTCGCGCGCGTCCTGCAGCGCCTCGGCCCGGCCCGGCGCGTCGTGTGCCTGTTCCAGCAGCCCGATCTGCAGGCGCAGCGCGGTGACGGGCGAACGCAGTTCGTGGGCCGCGTCGGCCACGAACTGCTGCTGCACCGCGAATGCGGCGGCCACCCGGTCCATCAGCCCGTTGAACGCCCCCACCAGGGGCTGCAGTTCGCGCGGCATGTCGGCGCCCTGGATCGGCTCCAGCGTGAGCGCGTTGCGCCGCGCGATGTGGGTCGTGGCCTCGTGCAGCGGGCGCAGGCCGCGCCGCAACGCCACCACCAGCAGCACGGCAATGATCAAGGCCAACAAGAGCAGGGGCAGCAGGAGCTTGGACGCCGCCTCCACCGCCATCTCCCTGCGCGCCGCGTCGCGCTGCGCGGCCAGCACGACGAAAGCGCCGTCCACCACGGTGAACGTGCGCCACTCGACGCCGTCCAGCAGGATGCGCCGGGCACCGGGCTCGGGCTTGAAGGCAAAGCCCACGGCGCTGTCGGGTCCGTCGACCGGCTGGCCGTCGCGCCGCCACACGCGCGTCACCAAGCCGGACTGGTCGGGCGCGGGCTGGGCCAGCGCGCCCGGCGCCAGGGCCATGAACTCGCCGCGCGCGTGATACCTGGCCACCGAGGCCGCGACCTCGTGCAGGTTGTCGTCGAGCACCTCGTTCATTTCGTCCAGCATGAACACGTAGGCCACCAGCACCAGCATGAGGGAGCCGAGCGCAAGGGCACCCAGGGTCCATTGCAGGAGGCCGCGTCGCAGCGAGCGCAAGATCAGTCCGCGACGCGGTAGCCGACACCGCGCACATTGACGATGGCGGCCGGCCCGAGCTTCTTGCGAAGGTAGTGCAGGTGCACCTCCACCGCGTTGCTGCCGACTTCCTCGCCCCATCCGTACATCGACTCCTCGAGCTTCTCGCGCGAGAGCACGGCGCCGGGGCGCTGCATCAGCGTCTCGAGCAGCGCGAACTCGCGTGCCGACAGCGCGACCGGCACGCCGCCCTGGGTGACGGTCTTGCGCAGCGTGTCGAGCACCAGGTCGCCGGCCATGAGTTGCGCGCTGCCGCTGCCGGCATGCCGGCGGAGCAACGCGCGCACGCGCGCCACCATCTCGTCCATGTCGAAGGGCTTGACCAGGTAGTCGTCGGCGCCGGCGTTGAGTCCCGCGATGCGCGACGCGACGGCGTCGCGCGCCGTGGCCACCAGCACCGGCAGGTGATTGCCCTGGCGGCGCATGCTTTCGAGAAGCGTCATGCCGTCCTTCACCGGCAACCCGAGATCGAGGATGGCGAGGTCGTAGACCTCGTCGCGCACCGCCACTTCGGCGGCGGCGCCGTCGTGCACCCAGTCGACCGCGAAGCCGGCGTTCAGCAGGCCCTGGCGCACGGCCTTGCCGATCATGGGATCGTCCTCGACGAGAAGCAGGCGCATACCGCGGGGGCCCTTCAATCGCGGCGCAGCAAACGAAGCGCTGCCCGCTCGCAGGCATCGTAGCGCACCAGCAGTGGCGCCATCCACGCCGCCAGCCTGCCGCGCAGGACCCACGCCGCCGTGGCGCCGGCCGCCGCCACCGGCAGCGCGGCCGCGACGTCGAGCGGAAAGTGCACCCCCAGGTAGACGCGGGCCCAGCCCACGATCAACCCCATCGCCAGCAGCGGAAAGACCAGCCAGGAGGCGCGCGCGGTGGCCAGCGCCGCGAACGCGATGCTCCAGACCAGTGTCACGTGGTCGCTGGGCAGGCCGGGGTCGTCCACGTGCGCCAGGTACTGGTGGCCCAGGTGCAGCGCGAACGGCCGCGGCGAAGGCCAGGCCAGGCCGACGAGCTGCGCCAGCCCCAGCGCGATCAGCGCGGCCAGCGCCACGTGCGCCAGGTCCAGCCGCGCGCGCGGCCCGCCGCGCACCCACAGGACCAGCCAGACGACGGGGATGGCGAGCACCAGCCATTGCGCGGCGGCCAGCGCCAGTGCCAGCGTGAGCGGCGCCGGCTGGGACCCGGCGTTGACGAGTTCGAACAGGTGGATGTTGTCGAGGTTCATGCAGGGCCCGGATGTTCGGTGCGGCGCACTTAAGAGCGACTTAAGCGGGACCGTGCCCCCGTGCCGCGCTGCGCCTTAAGGCCTTGATAAGTCTGGCGCCGCGAAGCTGGCGGCACACCTGATCGAGATGACGACCGAACCCACACCCCCATTCCCCTTGCCGCGCGCCGCCGCATGGCTGCCCGGCCTTGTGCTGTGCGCGGCCTTGGCCGCCTGCAGCACCTACCACGCGGCCGCGCTGCCCGACGGGCCGGCGTTCCCCGATGGCGTGCCGCAGGCCGCGCTCGCGCCGGACCACGGCCCGCTGCCGGCGCTTGCGCCGCAGCCCTCGCACCCCTTCGATGCGTCGGACGGCCTGGACTTCGGCGAGATCGCCACGCTGGCGGTCGTCAACAACCCGGACCTGAAGATCGCGCGCCGCGCGGCGGGCGTCTCGGCGGCGCAATCGTTCGCGGCCGGGCTGCTGCCCGATCCGCAGATCAACCTCACGCACGATTTCCCGGTGGCCGCCGCCGCGGGCGGCAGCAGCGCCTTCATGGCGGGTGCGAGCTACGCCATCAACGCACTGATCACCCATGCCGCGACCGCCCGGGCCGCCGAGGCCGATGCAAGGCAGGCGCGCACCAACCTGCTGTGGCAGGAGTGGCAGGTGATCGCGCAGGCCCGGCTGCTGTTCGTGCGCATCCAGGCGGCACAGGCGCGCCGGGTGCTGCTCGAACGCACCCGCGACCTGATGGCCGACCGCTACAGCCGCACCAGCCAGGCGCTTGCGGCGGGCCTGCTCGCGGCGGACTCCGTGGCGCCGCACCTGGCCGCGCTGCAGGACGTGGAGCGCCAGCTGCACGACCTCGAGCGACAGTCCAACCAGGCCGGCAGCGACCTGCATGCGCTGCTGGGCCTGGCGCCCGGTACCGACATCCGCCTGCAGGGCGAAGCGCTCCTGCAGCCCTTTGCACCGGAGCGGGTGCAGGCGCAAGCCGTCGAGCGCCTGAACGCCCGGCCCGACATTGCCGCGCTGCGCGACGGCTACGCCGCACAGGACGCACGCCTGCGCGCCGCGTTGCTGGGCCAGTTCCCGGCCTTCACCTTCGGGGTGCAACGCGCGCGCGACACCAGCAACCTCTACACGCGCGGCTTCGGCATTTCGCTGTCGCTGCCGGTCTTCAACGGCAACCGCGGCGAAATCGCCGTCCAGGACGCCACGCGCGAGAAGCTGCGCGCCGAATACCAGCAGCGGCTGAACGCCGGCGCGACCGACATCGCAAGAGTGACCGCCGAGCAGGCTATCAGCCTGCGGCAACTGGCTGACGTGGATGCGGCGCTGGTGCTGCTCCAGGCGAGCACCGCGCGCATGCGCCAGGCCTGGCACGGCGGCAACGCCGACGCCCTGGCGCTGGTGTCGGCGGAAACCGCGCTGCTCGCCAAGCAGAGCGAGCGCGTCGATGTGCTGCAGGCCATCCAGGAACAGCGCATCGGCCTGCTGACGCTCACCGGCGGCTACGACGCCGCTTCCCCCGATTCCCCGATTTCCCGGACACCTCTCATGCCGGCCGCGAAGGCCGGCGCAACCCAGGCAGATTCATGAAGCGAACACACATCGCCCTCACCGCCACCGCCTTTGCGGCCCTCGCGCTGCTGACGCTCGGCGCCGTCCTGATGTCCAGGGCAGGCGCGAACATGCAGGCCTCGCCCGCCCAGCCGAGCGACGAAGTGGTCGCGAGCATTCGCTCGATCGCATCGGTGCGAACCACCGTCCCCGTGAGCGTGAACGCCTGGGGCGACGTGGCCCCGGCCCAGTCGGAATCGCTGAGCCTGCCGCGCGCCGGCCAGGTGATCGCGCTGCCGGTGGTCGTGGGGCAGCGGGTGCGCAAGGGCGCGCCGCTGGCGCGCCTGGCGGCGGACCCGGCCTCGGACAGCAGCTACCGCAACGCACTGGCCGCATCGAAGCTCGCGCAGGGCGAGCGCGAGCGCATCGAGGCGCTGTTCAAGCTGCAGCTCGCCACGGTGTCGCAGGTGGAAACCGCCAGGAAGGCCGAGCAGGATGCCCAGGCCGCGCTCGACGCCCAGCGCAAGGCCGGCGGCGGCATCGGCGATGCCACGGTGACCGCGCCGTTCGACGGCGTGGTGACGGCGCTGACGGCCACGCTCGGCGACCGGCTGGCCGCCAACGCGCCCATCCTGCTGTTCGGCCGGGTCGACGTGCTGCGCGTGAACCTGGGCATCGAGCCGTCGCAGCGCGCGATGGTGCATGTCGGCGACCCGGTGACGCTCGCGCCGTTGCCCTCGCATCCGGCGAACGACGGCGCCGGGCCGGCACCGCTCGCCCAGGGCCGCGTTGCCAGCCTGCAGGACCTGGTCGATCCGAAGACGCAGCTCGTCAGCGCGGTGGTGCAGGTACCGGCGGCCTCGGCCGGCGGGCTGGTGCTGGGCATGCGCGTGCAGGCGGGCATCGGCACCGGCAGCGCCGAAGGCTGGCTGGTGCCCCGGCTCGCGGTGCTCAAGGACGAGCAAGGCGACTACATCTACCAGGTGCGCGACGGCATGGCGCGCCGCGTGGGCGTGCAGCCCAAGGCCGAGGTGCACGGGCAGGTCGCGCTCGACGGCCCGCTCGACCCCGCGCTGCCCGTGGTGGCGGTGGGCAACTACGAGCTCAAGGACGGCATGAAGGTGAAGGAGGAAGCCAAGTGAGGGCCGCGGCCTGGCTGTCCGCGCACCGCCGCTCCATGCTGTTCCTGATCGTGCTGCTGGCGCTGGCGGGTGCGCTCGCGGCGTTCAGGCTGCCGGTGTCGCTGTTCCCCACGGTGCAGTTTCCGCGCGTGTCGCTGTCGCTGGACGCCGGCGACCAGCCCGCGAGCCAGATGGAGTTGCAGGTCACGCGGCCCGTCGAAGAAGCGGTGCGCAGCATCGCGGGCGTGACCAATGTGCGCTCCACCACCAGCCGCGGCAGCGCCGAGGTGTCGGTGAGCTTCGATTGGGGCACCGACATGATCGCCGCCACGCTGCAGGTCAACGCGGCGGTGGCGCAGATCCAGGGCCAGTTGCCCGCCGGCACGCGCGTCGCGACGCGGCGCATGGACCCGACGGTATTCCCCATCATTGCCTACAGCCTGACGTCCGGATCGCTCTCGCCGACCGCGTTGCGCGACCTGGCCAGCTACCAGCTGCGACCGCTGCTGTCGGGCATTGCGGGCGTGGCCTCCGTGCAGGTGCAGGGCGGCGCCTCGGAAGAGGTTCGCGTCACCGCCGATCCGCGCCGGCTGCAGTCGCACGGGCTGTCGATGGACGACCTCTCCAAGGCGCTCGCGGCCGGCAACTCGCTCAGCGCGGTGGGGCGGCTCGAAGACCACTACAAGCTCTACCTCGTGCTCGCCGACACGCGCCTGGCGAGCCTGGACGACGTGCGACAGACCGTGGTCGCGAGCGGCGCCAACGGCGTGGTGCGCATCGGCGACGTGGCCAGCGTCACGCAATCCACGACACCCGAATGGCTGCGCGTCACGGCCGACGGGCGCGACGCCGTGCTGCTGTCGATCCGCCAGCAACCGGGCAGCAACAGCGTGCGGATCGCGGCCGACGTGAAGGCCGCGCTCGACGGCTTCGCGCCCCAGTTGCCCACCGACGTGCGCCTGGCCAACTGGTACGACCAGAGCGAGCTGGTCACCGCCTCCGCGACGAGCGTGCGCGACGCGATCCTGATCGGCGTCGCGCTGGCGGCGCTGGTGCTGCTGGCGTTCTTGCGCAACCTGCGGGTGACGGCAATTGCGGTGATCGTGGTGCCGGCCGTGCTGGCCATCACCATCGTCGTGCTGCAGCTGCTGGGCATGAGCTTCAACATCATGACCCTGGGCGGCATGGCGGCGGCCGTCGGGCTGGTGATCGACGACGCGATCGTGATGATCGAGCACATCGAACGGCGGCTGGCCGAGGGCGCCGAGGCCGCGGGCCATGGCGTGGTGACCGAGGCCATGGCGTTCCTGCGTCCGCTGGCCGGCTCGAGCGCGGCAACGCTCGTCATCTTCGCGCCGCTGGCCTTCCTGAGCGGCGTGACGGGGGCCTTCTTCAAGGCGCTGTCGCTCACCATGGCGTCGGCGCTCGCGATCTCTTTCCTCGTCACCTGGCTGGCGGTGCCGCTGCTCGCGCAGTTCTTTCTCAAGGGGCACCGGCCCGCGAAGGACGGCCGCCTCGCGCGATGGTTCAAGGCGCGCTACCGGCACTGGCTGTTGCGCTGCATCGCGCGGCCCTGGGCCTTGCTGGTGTGCGTGGTGCTGCTGCTGGGTGCCGGCGGCTTCGCGTTCAGGCAGGTGGGGTCGGGCTTCATGCCGGCGATGGACGAAGGCGGCTTCATCCTCGACTACCGCACGCCGCCGGGCACCGCGCTGTCGGAGACCGACCGGCTGCTGCAGCAGGTGGAGCGCATCGTGCGCGACACGCCCGAGGTCGACACCTATTCGCGTCGCACCGCCACCGGCCTGGGCGGCGGCCTCAGCGAGACCAACCAGGGCGACTTCTTCATTCGCCTGAAGCACGGCCCGAGGCGGCCCGTGCAGTCCGTGATGCAGGACGTGCGAAGCCGCATCGAACACCAGGTGCCGGGCGTGAACGTCGAGCTCGCGCAGCTGATGGAAGACCTGATCGGCGACCTCACGGCCGTGCCGCAGCCGGTGGAGGTGAAGCTGTTCGCGGCCGACCCGAAGTCGTTGCCCGCCGCGGCCGAACAGGTCGCGCAGCGCATTGCGAAGATACCGGGGCTGGTGGAGGTGCGCTCGGGCATCAACCCGGCCGGCGACGCCATTGCGGTGCACGTCGACCGCGTGGCCGCCGCCGCCGAAGGGCTGGACCCCGACCAGGTGACGCGCACGCTGCAGACCCTGCTCGCCGGCTCGGTTGCCACGTCGTATGCGCAAGACACCAAGGTGGTCGGCGTGCGCGTGTGGACGCCCGCGGGCAGCCGCGCCACGCAGGCCCAGCTCGACGACGTGCCACTGCGCGCACCCGACGGCCACCTCGTGCCGCTGCGCCGTGTCGCGAGCTTCGAGACTCTGAGCGGGCAGCCGCAGATCGCACGCGAGAACCTCAAGGCCATGATTGCCGTGACGGGCCGCATCGAAGGGCGCGACCTCGGCTCGATGGTGCAGGACGTGAAGCAGGCGCTGGGCAACGGCGGCGCGCTGCCCAAGGGCGTCTACTACGAACTCGGCGGGCTCTACCAGCAGCAGCAGATCGCGTTCAAGGGACTGATGACCGTCTTTGCCGCGGCGGTGGCGCTGGTGTTCCTGCTGCTGCTCTTTCTCTACGAGAGCTTTGCGGTGGCGCTGGCGATCCTGTGCACTTCGCTGCTCTCGGTGTCGGCGGTGTTCATCGGCTTGTGGGTGACCGGCGTGGAGCTCAACATCTCGGCCATGATGGGCATGACGATGATCATCGGCATCGTCACGGAAGTGGCGGTGTTCTATTTCTCGGAGCAGCAACAGCGCCACAGGCCCGGCCGCAACCTCTGGCGCAGCCTGGTCGGCGCGGGCCAGTTCCGCGCCAGGCCGATCGCGATGACCACGCTGGCCGCGATCCTCACGCTGCTGCCGCTGGCCCTGGCCATCGGCGCCGGCTCGGAGATGCAGCAGCCGCTGGCGATCGCGATCATCTCCGGGCTGATGGTGCAGCTGCCGCTGGTGCTGTTCTTCATGCCGACGCTGTACGCGTGGATCGAGAAGGCACGGCGGCGGCGCGGCCCTGCCGCCTGACAACGGCAAGACTTCTTCTCAGTTCGTGCGGCCGCGGTTGGCCTCGGCCAGCGCCACCGCATCGGCACCCGCCGCAAACCGCAGCCGGCCCGATTCGTCGTTCGCGGCCAGCCACACGGCCTCGGCCACGTCGGCGGCCGTGGTGAGCGCTGCGGGTGCCGCGAACGACGCGAACACGTCCTGCGCATACGCCGCATAGGCCGGCGGAATCAGCCCCGCCATGCGCGATTGCCCGTTGCTCGTGAAGTTGGTGGTCGGCGCGTAGCCCGGCTCGACCAGCTTCACGCGCACGTCGAAGGCCGCGAGCTCGTGCGCCAGCGACCCCGTGAAGCCCTCGATGGCCGTCTTGCTCGCCGTGTACACGGCCACCAGCGGCATCGGCGCCAGCGTGGCGCTGGAGGTCACGTTCACCACCACGCCCGAGCGGCGGGCGCGGAACTGTGCAAGCACTGCCTGGGTCATCGCGATCACGCCGAAGGTGTTGGTCTCGAACACCTCGCGCGTGGTGGCCATCGGCGTGGCCTCGAAGGCGCCGAACAGGCCGATGCCCGCGTTGTTGACGAGCACGTCGATGGGCCCGCTCGCTTCGAGCGCGGCGGCGATGCTGGCGGGGTCGGTCACGTCGAGCGCCTGCACGCGCAGCCGGTCGGACGGCGGAAAAAGGTCGGCGCGCGGCGTGCGCATGGTGGCGATCACGCGCCAGCCCTGTGCAAGGAAGTGGCGCGCGGTTTCGAGGCCGTAGCCGGAAGAGCAGCCGGTGATGAGCACGGTTTTCATGAGGGTGTTTTGTTGGTTGGTTTGCATGGGCTGAACGATATCCAGCGCAGGCGGACTACCTACAATCAAAAGTCCTTAATCAGTTTGCAATCGTCCGGCTGTCTTGCCATGAGCGACCCCCTCTCGGAAGTCATCGCGCTGCTCAACCCGCGCGCCGTGTTCTCCAAGCGCATCAGCGGCGCCGGGCGTTGGGGCGTGCGCTACGCCGACTTCGGCCAGCCCAGCTTCTGCGCGGTGCTCGAGGGCAGTTGCCTGCTGGCCGTCGACGGCCAGGAGCCGCTCACGCTCGAGGCGGGCGACTTCGTGCTCATGCCGGCCACGCCGGGCTTCACCATGTCGGGCTTCGAGCCCGCGATGCCCGTGCGCATCGACCCCAAGACAGAGACCGCGCCGAGCGACGAGATTCGCCACGGCATGCCCGGCGGGCCGCCCGACGTGCGGCTGCTCGGCGGCTATTTCGTCTTCGATTCACCCGACGCGGGCTTGCTGGTGTCGCTGCTGCCGGCGCTGGTGCATGTGCGCGGTCTCGCGCGGCTGTCGGTGCTGGTGCGGCTGGTCGGCGAAGAGTCGCTCGAAGACCGCGCGGGCCGCGAGCTCGTGCTCACGCGCCTCGTGGAAGTGCTGCTCATCGAAGCCTTGCGGGCGTCTTCCGGCGAAGGCGCGCCCCCGGGCCTGCTGCGCGGACTGGCCGACGCGCGGCTCTCGATCGCGATGCGGCAGCTGCACGCCCGGCCTGCGCACCCCTGGACCGTGGTGCAGCTGGCGCAAAAGGCGGCGCTCTCGCGCTCGGCATTCTTCGACCGCTTCACGCGCGCCGTCGGCCTGCCGCCGATGGAATACCTGCTCGCCTGGCGCATGGCCCTGGCGAAAGACCTGCTGCGCCGGCAGGGCCTGGCGATTGCGGAGGTGGCCGAACGCGTGGGCTACGGCTCGGCGAGCACCTTCAGCACAGCGTTCAGCCGGCACGTGGGCCAGCCGCCCGGCCTTTACGCGCGCGCGCCGACGGGCGGCTGAAGTCATTCATTCGCGCGGGTCGATGCGCCGGAGCGCGGTCGCGAGCCTCTTGATGCCGAGATCGATCTGCCCGATGTCCAGCGCGGCGTAGCCCATCACCAGCGCCGCGGGCCGACGCTCCGGCGGCGAGGCGCGCTCGCGCGGCAGGTACAGCGGGCCGATCGGATAGACCAGCACGCGCTCTTCGAGCGCGGCCGCCGCGAGCTCGGCTTCGCGCGTGTGCGGCAGGCCGTCGAACTCGACCACCAGGTGCAGCCCGCTGCCCGCGCCGAGCACGGTGATGCGTCCGGGCAGATGCCGCTCCAGCGCGGCCAGCAGCGCGCCGCGCCGCGCCTGCTGCTGCCGGCGGATGCGGCGCACATGCCGTTCGTAGGTGCCGTTGCCCAGCAGCAGCGCGAGCGTTCGCTGCGGCGCCGAGGCGACATGCCGGTCCATCAGTTGCTTGGCCGCGGCGAAGGTCGGGGCCAGCGAGCGCGGCAGCACCATGTAGCCCAGGCGCAGCTGCGGCGACAAGGTCTTCGAGAAAGTGCCGACGTAGATCACGCAGCCGGACGGGTCCAGCGATTGCAGCGCGGCTTCGGGCCGCACGGCGTAGCGGTACTCGCTGTCGTAGTCGTCCTCCACGATCCAGGCGCCGTGCCGGGCGGCCCAGTCGAGCAGCGCGTGGCGCCGGCCGATCGAGAGGAACGCGCCCAGCGGAAACTGGTGCGTCGGGGTCACGTAGACGAGCCGCGCCGACGCAATGCCGGCCAGCGCGTCGGTCCGCAGGCCGTGCGTGTCGACGTCCACGCCATGCAGCTGCGCGCCGCCGGCCTCGAACACGCGGTGCGCCATCCGGTAGCCGGGGTTCTCGACCACCACGGTGTCGCCGGCATCGACCAGCAAGCGCGCGCACAGGTCGAGCGCCTGCTGCGAGCCGTTGACCACGACCAGCTGCGCGATGTCGCACGAGAGCCCGCGCGTGCGGGCCAGGTGCGCCTGCAGCGCCCGGCGCAGCGCGGTGTCGCCTCGCGGGTCGTCGTAGGCCAGCGTCGCGGCGCGCTCGCGTTCCACCCGGTGCGCGGCCTTGCGCCACGCGATCGCGGGGAAGTCGGCGCCCGCGAGCGGGCCGTAGCGAAAGTCGACGGACTTCGCGGGCAGCGTCTGTGCGAACGGCAGCGCGAACGAGGCGATCCGCTCGCCCATGGCGGACAGCCGGGCGCGTGTCGCCACCGGTGCGCGCTCGGTCCGCCGGGGGCTCCTCGCGGCGCGCCTCGGCGGTGCCATGGCGCCGGCGGCGACGCGGCTGCTGGCGCCGGGCCGCGTCTCGATGAAGCCCTCGGCCGCGAGTTGTTCGTACACCGTCGACACGGTCGTGCGCGAGAGCCCGCGCTCGGCGGCGCAGGCGCGCGTCGACGCCAGCCCGGTGCCGCTGCCGTAAGTGCCGTCGAGGATGAGCGCCTTGATTTCCTCGTACAGCGCGCGGCCTCGGCCCCGGTGGTCCTGTGAAGGCGGGCGTGTCGCCATGTCGTGAACTGGTCCAGCTGAATTGATCGGAATTGGCCATTTTCATCATGCCATGGAGGCGGAACAGTCGGGCTTGCCAACGCCATCGCCCAACCCCACCGAGGCCCCACGACATGTACCTGCCGCCCCACTTCGCCGAAGCCCGCACCGACGAGCTCCATCGCCTGATGCAGGCGCACCCGTTCGGCACTCTTGTGACGCACCACCCCGTCAAGGGGCTGGACGCCAACCACATCCCATTCGAGCTGGACGCCGGGCGCGGCGAGTTCGGCACCTTGCAGGCCCACATCGCGCGCGCCAACACGCTGTGGTCCGACCTGCCGCCGGGTGCCGAAGTCATGGTGGTTTTCCGGGGGCCGCAGGGCTACATCTCGCCGAGCTGGTATCCGAGCAAGCACGAGACGCATCGCCACGTGCCGACATGGAACTACGAGGTCGTGCATGCGCACGGCCGGCTGCGCGTCGTCGATGACGAGAAGTTCGTGCGCGGCATCGTCGGCCGGCTCACGCGCCGCCACGAGGCGAGCGAGCCGCGCCCCTGGAAGATGGCCGACGCGTCGCCCGACTACCTGGGCCAGATGCTCAAGATGATCGTCGGGCTCGAGGTCGAGATCACGCGCCTCGAAGGCAAGCGCAAGCTGGGCCAGAACCGCGAGCCGCGCGACTTGGGCGGCGCCATCGACGCGCTGCGCGAGCGCGGCGCATCGGAGCTGTCGTCGGCCATGGCGCGAGCGCGGCCGGACGCCTGAGGCCTCTTCCCTTTCTTCTTATTTATTCTTCTTATTTAATTTAGTAGTAGTAGATAAGGGTAAACCCGCTCTGTGGACAGGGCGCTTTTTTCCTTGGCTGACAACGACTTGTCATGCGTGCGTCACTGTGTGTACCTGTGTTTTCGGGTCGTCCTGGAGACAGGACAACTCGGGAGCAGCCGGCCCCGCTGTGGATAACAGGGGCCTTGTGCCGAAACTGTCCCCAGAGTTTTCCCGGCGCGTGCGGCGAGATGGCGAAGCGCCGGCAGGTGTTATATGATTCATATACGTTTCATATATTCAAAGAGCCATGGGCATCGTCAAGATTTCAGACCTCATGCACGAGAACCTGCGTGTCGCGGGCAACGCGCTGAGCCGTTCCATCAACGCGCAGGCCGAGCACTGGATGCGCATCGGCATGCTGGCCGAGCTGCACCCGGCGCTAGATCACCGCGAGATCTGCCAGCTGCTGATCCGCGCCGAGCAGGCGGGCGGCTTCGACCTGGAGACGGTGTTCAAAGCGCTGGCGCCGCCGCCGGCGCCCGCCGCCGTGCGCAAGGTGGCCGGAGCGCGCGCATGAGGGCGGCGGGCACGCTCAAGTCGGCCGACGACATCGCGATGGCGCGCGCGGCGGGCCGGCTCGCGGCCGAGGTGCTGCTCGTCATCGGCGAGCACGTCAAGGCGGGCGTCAGCACCGAGGCGTTGGACCGCATCTGCCACGACCACATCGTCGGCGTGCAGGGCGCCGTTCCGGCCAACGTCGGCTACAACGGCTTCACGAAAACGGTGTGCACGTCGGTCAACCACGTGGTGTGCCACGGCATCCCGTCGGCGCAGAAGGTGCTGAAGAAGGGCGACATCATCAACATCGACGTGGGCGTCATCAAGGACGGCTGGTTCGGCGACTGCAGCCGCATGTACTTCGTGGGCGAGCCCAGCCCGCTGGCGCGCCGGCTGGTCGACACCACCTACGAGGCGATGCGCGCCGGCATCCTGCAGGTGCGCCCCGGCGCCACGCTGGGCGACGTGGGCCATGCGATCCAGAGCGTGGCGCACCGCGAGCGCTTCAGCGTCGTGCGCGAGTACTGCGGCCACGGCATCGGCCAGATCTACCACGACGACCCGCAGGTGCTGCACTACGGCCAGCCCGGCCAGGGCCTGCGGCTGGAGGCCGGCATGGTCTTCACCATCGAGCCCATGATCAACGCCGGCCGGCGCGAGACCCGCGAGCTGCCCGACGGCTGGACGGTGGTCACGCGCGACCACTCGCTGTCGGCGCAGTGGGAGCACATGGTGGCGGTGACGGAAGACGGGTTCGAGGTGCTCACGCCCTGGCCCGAGGGCACGGGGCATTACCCGGCGATTGCCTGAAGCGTCGCCCCCGTCCGACGCCAGCGACAGCCAATGCGGCAATGCCGTGCAGGACAACGCCGCAACCTGCGTTTGGGGGCTCCCGGGGGCATCGGGCTGTGGCATCGTCGCTCCCCTATCGCGCCAAACGGCGCGCATCGTTCAAGCAGGAGCAGCACCATGATCAAGATCGGCATCGTTGATGACCACGCCGTCGTCCGCACAGGCCTCAAGGCGTTCTTCTCCACTTTCGTCGACTTCCGCGTGGTCGGGGAGGCCGCCTCCGGCCGCGAAGCCATCGACCTCGTGCGCACCGCCGACATCGACGTGCTCGTGATGGACCTCTCGATGCCTGGCCAGAGCGGCATCGACGCGCTGGCCATGGTGCGCGCCAAGGCGCCCGACCTGGGCGTGCTCATCTTGAGCGGCTACCCCGAGGAGCACTACGCGGTGAACCTGATTCGCCAGGGCGCGTCGGGCTACCTCAACAAGGAATGCGAGCCCGAAGAAATCGCCAAGGCGATCCGCACCGTGGCGCTGGGCCGGCGCTACATCTCGCCCTCGGTGGCCGAGCTGCTCGCGGGCCAGCTGGAGCGCAAGGACAACGCGCCGCCGCACAAGCATCTGTCGGAGCGCGAGTTCCAGGTGTTCCTGAAGCTGGCCAAGGGCGAGTCGGTGGGCAGCATCGGCGAGGCGCTGTCGCTGTCGGTCAAGACCATCAGCACCTACCGCACGCGCCTGATGGAGAAGATGAACCTCTCCACCAACAGCGACCTGACCTACTACGCCATCAAGACGCAGTTGATCGACTGAGCCTTCACGGCGTCCTGACGTGCGGCATCGCGGGACGTTCAAGGCCGTTGTCTGGACCTTCGTCCTGACGCTGGCCGCCACGCTGCTGGCGCTGAACCTGGCCAGCGGCGAGAAGAAGCTCGACGAGCAGGTCCGGCGCGAATACGCGCTGCACGACGCCCAGTACCAGCGCGCGCTGGGCGTGATGCTCGGGCCGCCCATCACCGGCGGCAACCGCTTCGAGGCCTTGCAGAACGGCGACCAGATCTTTGCGCCGATGCTCGCGGCCATTCGTGGCGCCAGGCAGAGCATCACCTTCGAGACCTACATCTACTGGTCGGGCGACATCGGCCGCGCCTTCGCCGACGCGCTGTCGGAGCGCGCCCGCGCGGGCGTGAAGGTGCACGTGCTGCTCGACTGGGTGGGCAGCGCCAAGGTCGACGCCGACTTCATCCGCGAGATGGAAGGCGCCGGCGTGCAGATCCGCAAGTTCCACCAGCCGAGCTGGTACGACATCGCGCGCATGAACAACCGCACCCACCGCAAGCTGCTGGTGGTCGACGGGCGCATCGGCTTCACCGGCGGCGTGGGCATCGCGCCCGAGTGGACCGGCCACGCGCAGGACGCCGAGCACTGGCGCGACTCGCACTACCGCGTCGAGGGGCCGGTGGTGGCGCAGATGCAGGCCGTGTTCATGGACAACTGGGTCAAGGTGTCGGGCGACGTGCTGCACGGCGAGCGCTACTTTCCGGCGATTCCCGCCGCGGGCGAGGGCCGCGCGCAGATGTTCAGCAGCTCGCCCTCGGGCGGCAGCGAGAGCATGCACCTCATGTACCTGCTGTCGATCGCGGCGGCCACGAAGACCATCGATCTGTCGAGCGCGTACTTCGTGCCCGACGACCTCACGGTGGGCGCGCTGGTGGCGGCCATGAAGCGCGGCGTGCGGCTGCGCATCATCACGCCCGGGCCGATCATCGATTCGCAGACCGTGCGCGGCGCCTCGCGCGCGGCCTGGGGCCCGCTGCTGGAGGCGGGCGCGCAGATCAGCGAATACCAGCCGACCATGTTCCATTGCAAGGTGTTCACGGTCGACGGGCTGCTGGTGTCGGTGGGCTCGACCAACTTCGACAACCGCTCGTTCCGCCTGAACGACGAGGCCAACCTCAACATCTACGACGAGACCTTCGCCGCCGGGCAGACCGCGCAGTTCGAGGCCGACCTGCGGCAGTCGAAACGCCTGGACTACGAGGCGTGGAAGAACCGGCCGCTGCGCGAGAAGGCGATGGAGCACCTGGCGGCGCTGCTGTCGTCGCAGCTCTGAAAGGCGGCCGCCTGCTTCGCGGGGGCGGGGCCTAGCTCGTGCGCGGCTTGCACGCCGCGCGCACGATGCGCAGGGTCGGGTTGATCTTCATGTCCTTGAACAGCATGGGCTTGGGGTCGGCGCCGTAGTCGGCCACGTGGTGCGGCTCGCCCTGCCACAGCGGCTCGATGTAGAAGCGCGCGGCCACGTAGCTGGCGCGGCGCGACTGGCAGTCGAACACCACGCGCGACTCGTACGAGCGGTACGGAATGCCTTCCCAGTTGAACCGGGGCGCCGAGCGGTTCACGCGCAGGTTCATGGCCTTCGAGGTCGCGTTCCCGTTCGCGTTCTCGGCGGGCGCCACGCGGTCGGGGTCGACCTGCACGGTGTCCGCCGCCTTGTCCAGCGGATCGCCGACCACGGTGAACCAGCCGGGCTGCGCGAATGCGATGCCGCAGCAGCCGACCATGCCGATCGCCATCAACCAGTGCCTCACGACAGTGACTCCAAGAAAAAGGTCCAGGACAAGGGGCCGGAAAAAAACCGGCGGGGATGCCACCGGTCGTTGAAACATCAATTTACAGCGGATGCAGGCCGTCGCGTGTCGGACGGCGCCGAAGCCGGATGTTGGCGAGGCGCGTGTGTTGGCACACTAGCGCCGTGACCTCCACCACCCACCTCACCCAGCGCCTTTCCATCGCCGTGGCGCCCGGCATCGCCGTGTCCGCGCTCGCCGTGTCGCCGCCCGCGCCCGAGGGTTGCTATGTGCTGGCGCACGGCGCCGGCGCGGGCATGACGCACCCGTTCATGCAGGCCGTGGCCGAGGGCCTGGCGCAGCGCCGCATCGCCACCTTGCGCTACCAGTTCCCCTACATGGAACAGGGCAAGAAGCGCACGGACGCACCCGCGCTCGCGCATGCCACGGTGCGCGCGGCGGTCGGTTGCGCGTCGGGGCATTTCGGCGGGCTGCGCCTGTTTGCCGGCGGCAAGTCGTTCGGCGGGCGCATGACATCGCAGGCCCAGGCGCTGGAACCCTTGCCCGACGTCCGCGGGCTGATCTTCCTGGGCTTTCCGCTGCACCCCTCGGGCGCGCCGGCCGCCGCCGAAAAACGCGCGGCGCACCTGGGCGATGTCGACGTGCCGATGCTCTTCGCGCACGGCCCGCGCGACACGCTGGCCGAGCCCGCGCCCTTCGAGGCCACCACGCGGGCGCTCGGGCCGATGGCCACCGTGCTGGAGATCGACGGCGCCGACCACTCGTTCCATGTGCTCAAGCGCGGCGGCCGCACCGACGAGGAGGCGCTCGACGAACTGCTCGACGGCATCGCGGTGTGGACGCAGGCCTGGCGCATCGGCTGAGGCGGGTCGTCCTTCGCCTACGCGGTGTCGCCCGATGGGACGACGCCGCGCCCGGGCGGTTCTTTCAACGATGGGTCTTCGACAGACAGCAATTCCACATCCATTGAAAGGACCCGACATGGCATACACCGACGCACCCATCGACACCCTCCAGGCCACCGGCCCCGTGCTGGCCAACGACGACGTGGTGGACGTGCTCAACGACCTGCTGGAGAACTCGCGCGACGGCGAATACGGCTTTCGCGCTTGCGCCGACGAAGTGAAGAGCCCCGAAGCCAAGCTGCTGTTCACCAGCCGCGCCGAGCAATGCCGCAAGGCCGAGGGCGAACTCGTCGCGCTCATCACCGCGTACGGCGGCAAGCCTGCCGAGGGCGGCACCGCCAGCGGCGCACTGCATCGCGGCTGGGTGCACGTGAAGGGCTCGCTGGGCGCCAACAGCGAACTCTCCATTCTCGAATCGTGCGAGCGCGGCGAAGACACGGCCGTGGCGCGCTATCGCAAGGCCCTGAAGCAGAACCTGCCGGCCGACGTGCGCAGCGTGGTCGCGGCGCAGGCCGAAGGCGCGCAGCGCAACCACGACCAGATCCGCGACCTGCGCAACGCCGCGCGTGCGCGCGATTGATGATCGCGAAAGCGGTGCCGCAAACAGTGCCGCAACAGCGCCAAGGCCGGGCCCTCCCGGCCTTTTTCGTGCCTGCTTCGCGCTCCGGGAAACCCCGGATGCCCAGCACGCGGCAGCGATGGGATAGTTAGTTCGCCCTTCAAACTAACTAATTTCTTACCTGGCTGATGCCTGTGGGGCGCACCAACTCTGGAGAGACATCGATGCAACTGAAACACACCCTGGCCGCCATGGCCTTCGGTCTCACGGCCGTGGGCGCGCTGGCGCAGACCGTGGTCGGCGTGAGCTGGTCCAACTTCCAGGAAGAGCGCTGGAAGACCGACGAGGCCGCCATCAAGGCCGAACTCGAGAAGCTCGGCGCCAAGTACATCAGTGCCGATGCGGGGGGCTCGCCCGAGAAGCAGCTGGGCGACATCGAAGGCCTCATGTCCAAGGGCGCCAAGGCGCTCATCGTGCTGGCCATGGACAAGGACGCCATCCTGCCCGCCGTGACCAAGGCCACGCGCCAGAAGGTGCCCGTGGTGGCATACGACCGGCTCATCGAGGCGCCCGGCGTCTTCTACATCACCTTCGACAACGTCGAGGTCGGCCGCATGGAAGCGCGCGAGGTGCTCAAGGTCAAGCCCAAGGGCAACTACGTGATCATCAAGGGCTCGCCGAGCGACCCCAACGCCGACTTCCTGCGCGCGGGCCAGCAGGAGGTGCTCGACGCCTCCGTCAAGAAGGGCGACATCAAGATCGTGGGCGACGAATACACCGAAGGCTGGAAGCCCGAGGTCGCGCAGAAGAACATGGAGCAGATCCTCACCAAGAACGGCAACAAGGTCGACGCGGTGGTGGCGGCCAACGACGGCACCGCCGGCGGCGCCGTGGCGGCGCTCACGGCCAAGGGCCTGCGCGGCATTCCGGTGTCGGGCCAGGACGCCGACTTCGCGGCGCTCAACCGCATCGCGCTGGGCACGCAGACCGCGACCATCTTCAAGGACTCGCGCGAGCTCGGCCGCGAAGCCGCCATTGCCGCCATCGCGCTGTCGCAGGGCAAGCCGGTCGACAAGGCCGGCACCTGGAACTCGGGCCCGAAGAAGGTCTCGCTGCAGTCGCGCCTGCTGACGCCCGTGCCCGTGACGCGCGACAACCTCGACGTCGTGGTCAAGGCCGGCTGGATCAAGAAGGACGAGCTGTGCAAGGGCGTGACGGGCGCCAGTGCGCCCGCGGCCTGCAAGTAACAGGCCGGCACGCAAGCCCGGTCATTCGCGCAGCGCTCCACCGGCCGGCCCCTGGCGGGCCCGGCTGGCAAGGGCCTGCGCATCCGTTGTCCCAAGGGGGTCTGAAAAAATGAGCAATCCAACACCCGGATGGTGGCGCCGCACGGGCCTGGACCTGCGGCTGATCCTGATGTGCCTGCTGCTGGTCGTCATGGCCGTGGTGTTCAGCGTCATGTCGGGCGGCGTGTTCCTCTCGCCCGAGAACCTGTACAACGTCGCGCAGCAGACGGCCGTGGTCGGCATCGTGTCGACCGTCATGGTGCTGATCATCGTGGCGCGCCACATCGACCTGTCGGTGGGCTCGGTGATGGGTTTCGTCGGCGTGCTCATCGCGTACCTGCAATACACCTCGGGCTGGTCGTGGCCCACGGCCTGCCTCGCGGGGCTCGCGGTGGCGCTGCTGGTGTCGATCTACCAGGGCTGGCTCACGGCGGTGCTGGGCGTGCCCTCGTTTGTGGTCACGCTGGGCGGCCTGATGTCGTTCCGCGGCGCGGCCTTCCTGGTGGCCGACGGCAAGACGCAGCCGGTCAACGACGAATTCTTCCAGCGCCTGGGCGGCGGCTACGACGGCGGCATCGGCGTCACCGCGAGCTGGGTGCTCGCGGGCCTCGTGGCCGTGGTGCTGTTCGCGCGCATGCTGCAAAAGCGCCGCGCGCGCCAGCGCTACGACATGCCGACCGAGGCGCTGTGGCTCGACGTGCTCATCACCGCCGTGCCGGTGGCCGTGGTGTTCGGCTTTGCCTGGGTCATGAACAACTACCAGATCTCGTCCAAGAGCGAGCCGCAGGGCATTCCGATTCCGGTGCTGATCTGGGCGGCGGTGGCCATCGTGCTGTCGTTCATCGTGCACCGCACGCGCTTCGGGCGCTATGTGTTCGCGATGGGCGGCAACCCCGACGCGGCGGCGCTGGTGGGCATTCCGGTCAAGCGCGTCACGCTGATGCTGTTCGCGCTGCTGGCGGTGCTGGTGACCATCGCGGCCATCGTGTCGATCGCGCGGCTCAACGCGGGCACCAATTCGCTGGGCACGGGCATGGAGCTTTATGTGATCGCGGCGGCCGTCATCGGCGGTACCGCATTGGCGGGCGGCAGCGGCTCGATCTTCGGTTCGGTGCTGGGCGCGCTGATCATGCAGTCGCTGGACAGCGGCATGCTGCTGCTGGACGTGCCCATCGGCAAGCGCATGGTCATCATCGGGCAGGTGCTGATCGTGGCCGTCGTGTTCGACGTTCTGTACCGCCGCAAGTTCGGGGAAAACTGACATGGCCGACATCGATACCTCCCAACCGCTCGTCGAGCTGCGCGAAATTCGCAAGGCCTTCGGCGGCGTCAAGGCCGTGGACGGCGTGAGCGTGAACCTGTACCCCGGCGAAGTCGTCGCGCTGCTGGGCCACAACGGCGCGGGCAAGTCCACGCTCATGAAGATGCTCGCGGGCGCCTACCCCATCGACTCGGGCGACACGCTCATCGCGGGCGAGAAGGTCAACATCCGAACCCCCGCCGAAGCGCAGGCGCAAGGCATCGAGACCATCTACCAGACCCTTGCGCTGGCCGACAACCTCGACTCCGTGTCGAACCTCTTCCTCGGCCGCGAGAAGATGACGCGCTGGAACACGCTGGACGACCACTTCATGGAAGTGCAGGCGCGCAAGGTGTTCCACCGCCTGAACAAGAACTTCACCAATATCCGCGTGCCCGTGCGCCGGCTGTCGGGCGGGCAGCGGCAGGTGGTGGCCATCTCGCGCGCGCTGTATTTCAACGCGCGCATCCTCATCATGGACGAGCCCTGCGCCGCGCTCGGCCCCGAAGAAACCGCGATGGTCGGCGGGCTCGTGAAGCAGCTCAAGGCCGACGGCGTGGGCATCTTCCTGATCACGCACGACATGCCCGACGTGTTCTCGCTGAGCGACCGGCTGGCCGTCATGAAGAACGGCAAGCTCGTGGGCACCTACCGCACCGCCGATGTCACCGAGGACGAAGTGCTCGGCATGATCATTGCCGGCAAGCGACCCGAGGGCAAGGCGCAGGCCCCCCACGCCGACACCGCCGCGATGGCCTGACGTGAAGACCATCGGCGACCAGCAACTGCTCAAGCGCATGAACCGCAGCGTGCTGCTGCGGCTGCTGCGCGCGCAGCCGGGCCTGTCGCGCGCGCGTCTCGCGAGCGAGAGCGGCCTGACCAAGTCGACCGTGAGCCTGCTGGTGCGCGAGCTGATCGACGAAGGCTGGCTCAGCGAATCGGGCGCGGCCGTGGCCGACGGGCTCGGGCGGCCTTCGACGCCGCTGCAGATCGACGTCGGCGTGCGCGCGCTCATGGGCGTGGAGATCGCCGTGGAAACGGTGCGCCTCGTGTGCGTGTCGCTGCAGGGCGAGGTGCTGTACGACGACACCCAGGCGCTGACCGACGGCGCGCCGGCCGGCGTGTGCGCGCAGGTGGCGCGCATGGCCGCCGCCGCGAACGCGCAGCTCGACAAACTCGGCCTGAGCCTGTCGAGCATCGGCGTGTGCGTGCCCGGCGCGGTGGACGACTGCACCGGCGAGGTCAGCTTCGCGCCCAACCTCGGCTGGCGCAACGTGAGCCTGTTGCCGGCGCTGGAGAAGGCCTTTGCCGTTGTCGGCCTGCCGCGCGTCACGGTGCAGTTGCAGAACGACGCCGATGCGGCCGCGCTCGGCGAGTACGAGTTCGCGGCAGCGGAAGGCCAGGAGGGCGAAGACCCGCTGATCTTCGTCAACTGCGACGTGGGCGTGGGCGCCGGCGTGGTGCTGAACGACCGGCTCTTCACCGGCGCGCAGGGCATGGCCGGCGAAATCGGCCACACCATCCTCGAGCTCGACGGGCCCTTGTGCTCGTGCGGCCGGCGCGGCTGCGCCGAGGCCTTCTTCGGCTCGCGCGTGCTGCAGCGCGAAGGCTGCGACATGCAGCGCGCCGCCGCCTTCTTCGGCGTGATGCTGCAGAACCTGTGGGTCACGTTCAACCCGCGCGCGATCGTGCTGGGCGGCAAGGCCTGCGCCGACCATCGCGGCTTTGCGCAGGCCGCGTTCGAGAACGTGCACCGGCACGCCGAACGCGCCGGCATGCCCGCGCCGGACCTGCGCACCGCGCGCTACGGCGCGCTGGCGCCGGCGGTGGGCGCCGCCGCGCTGGCGCTGCATGAATACCTGCGGCCGCTGCAGCCCGATGCCAAGGCGCGCCGCGCGCAGGCCGCGCGAGCCGCACGGGTTTCCGCGGCGACCTGAGCCTTTCGATCTTCAGCGGGCTTGCGCTTCTTCGGCCGCCCATTGCACCGCGTCCGCACCCGCCGGAATGCGCAGGGGCGCCGACGGATCGGTGGCCGCGCGCCACACCGCCTCGGCCACGTCCCGCGCGCGCGTGCCCGGGCCGGTGGACGCGAGCATGCGGGAAATGGTCTCCTGCATGAACCCGCCGTAGGCCGCGTCGTCGATGCCGCGCAGGCGCGTGCGCGCGGTGTCGCGGAAGCTCGTCTCGCCCGAGGAGCCGGGCAGCACGATGCGCACGCGCACGCCGAAGGGTTCGAGCTCGCCGGCCATCGACTCGGTGAACGCATTCACCGCTGCTTTGGCCGCGCGGTAGATGCCGACCAAAGGCAGCGGCTTCAGCGTGACGCTGGAGGTCACGTTCACCACGACGCCGGACTTGCGCTCGCGCATGTGCGGCAGCACCGCCTGCGTGAGCGCGATGGTGCCGAAGGTGTTGGTCTCGAACAGCGCGCGCACCGTGTCCATGGGCGTGAGTTCGAAGGGCGAAGGCGCGCCGAAGCCGGCGTTGTTGACGAGCGCATCGATCGGGCCCGCGGCCAGCGCCGCGTCCACGGCCTCGCGGATGCTCCGCGCATCGGTCACGTCCAGCTGCAGCACGCGCAGGCGTTCGGACGGCGGCAGCACGTCGTTGCGCGGCGTGCGCATCGTGGCGACCACGTGCCAGCCCTGCGCCAGGAAGTGGCGCGCGGTCTCCAGGCCGAAGCCGGAAGAGCAGCCGCTGATCAGTACGGTTTTCATGAAGTGTTTTCCTTGGTGTGGATGACGATGCCTTCACGATAGGTGGCACCGGTCGTACTTGCTACCATCCTGAGTCCATAACTGATGTTCGAGAGTCCGGCCATGACCGATCCCTTGGCCGAGGTAGTGACGCTGCTGCAGCCGGCCGCCCGGTTCTCCAAGCACGTCGTCGGCGCGGGCCGGTGGCGGATCCGCCGCTCCGACGCCGGGCAGCCCTTCTACTGCGCGGTGCTCGAAGGCGGCTGCCGCCTCGCGCTCGACGGGCACGAGCCGATCGAGCTGCAGGCGGGCGACTTCGTGCTCGTGCCCGCGGCCTTCGGCGTCACCATGTCCAGCCTGGAGCCGCCGGCCGGCGCGGCCACTCTCGACTCGATGCCCGTCGCGCTGGGCGAGGGGCTGTTCAGGATCGGCGCGCCGCAAGGGCCGACCGACCTGCGCATCCTCGCGGGCCATTGCAGCTTCGGTTCACCGGATGCGGCCCTGCTGGTGTCGCTCTTGCCGCAGTTCGTTCACGTGCGCGGCGAACAGCGGTTGGCAACGCTCGTGCAGTTCGTGCGCGAGGAGTCTCACGCGCAGCGGCCCGCGCGCGAGGTCGTGCTCGCGCGCCTGCTGGAGGTGTTGCTCATCGAGGCCTTGCGCTCGGCGTCGGGCACGGCGGCATCGCCGGGCCTGGCGCGCGGACTCGCCGATGTGCGCCTCGCGGCGGCGATCCGCGCGATGCATGCGCAGCCGACGCGGGCATGGACGGTGGTCGAACTGGCCAAGGAGGCCGCGCTCTCCCGCTCGTCGTTCTTCGAGCGCTTCAGCCGCGAGGTGGGCCTGGCGCCGATGGCGTACCTGCTGGCCTGGCGCATGGCGCTGGCCAAGGACCTGCTGCGCCGCAACGAAGGCGGTGTCGCCGAAATCGCGGAGCGCGTCGGCTACAGCTCCGCGAGCACGTTCAGCGTGGCCTTCACCCGCCATGTCGGGCTGCGGCCGACGCAGTACGCACGCGAGCAGTCGGACGCAGCGCAGGCAGGCGTCTAGCAAGACGCGGCCGAGCCCGAGCCCGAGCCCGAGCCCGGCTCACGGGCCGGCCGGCGGCGTGTTGGCTCCTTCATCGCGCCAGCCGCGCAACCGCCGGTACAGCGTGCCGCGCGACACATTCAACTGCCGCGCCGCCTGCGACACGTTGCCGCCGTGCGCGGCCAGCGTGTCCTCGATCAGCTTGCGGCTGTGCTCGCGCAGCGTCTCCGTGTTCGGAGCGTGCGGCGTGTGCTCGATGTCGTCGGTGACGGCAATGCAGGCTTCAGTGGCGGCGGGCTCCGCGCCGCGCGCAATCGACATCGGCGCCGCCTCGCCCGGCATCGCGACCGCGTGGCGGAAGTCCGCGCCGTCCGTGCCCTTCAGCTGCGCCTGCATCCACACGCCCAGGCCGCTGGCCAGCCGCAGCGGCTGCGCCGCCTCGCGCCGGCCCAGCCGCAGCAGGCTTGCCAGGTCGTGCCCCAGCAGGCATTCGACATCGCGCTCGTCGGCCGCCTCGGGCAGCCGCCCCAGCAGCCGCGCGCCCGCGTTGTTGAGCCACGCGATGGTGCCGTCGGGCGCAATGCCGGCCAGCGCCTCCAGCGGCGTGCCCAGCAGCGTGGGGCTCGCCTGGAAGCGCAGGATCAGGTGGTCGCACGACTGCGCCTGCAGCAGCCGGTTCTCGATGGTTGTGGCGTACAGCGCCACCATCGACGCCGCGTCGAAGCCGAAGCGCCGCGCCTCCGCCGTGAGGTCGAGCACGCCGGCCAGTTGGCCCGTGACGTCGCGGATCGGCGCGGCGGCGCACTGCATGTGGCCGAGCACGTCGAAGTAGTGCTCCGCGCCGTCGACCGTGCAGGCCAGCCCGGTGCTGGCCACGATGCCGGGCGCGGTGGTGCCGACGATGCGCTCCGAGATGTTCACGCCCACGCGCGCCGTCTTGCGCAGCACCGGCTGGTGCGCGGCGGCGGGCTGGTCGGTGACGTGCACCACCACGCCGTCGCGGTCGGTCAGCAGCACGCGGCAATCGGTGCCCGCGAGCATGTTCTCCAGTTGCGCGAGTTCCTGGCGCGCCACCTCGAGCAGCTCGCGGTTGCGCGACAGCGTGGCGTGCAGGCGGCTGGGCGTGACCGCGTCGAAGGGCACGATGCGTTGGCGGTCGGCATGCGTGCGGCTGCAGCGCATCCACGACTGGATCACCGCCTCGCCGACCAGGCCCGAGGGGCGCACGCCTTCCTCGAAGAACTGCCGCCGCGCGAGCGCCACACGCTGCGCGGGCGTGCTGGCAAAGAGCTGGCGCGGCGCATCCGCCGTGCCGAGCCTGTCGAACTTCTGTAGGGACATGGGGTTCGCCGCCTCGCTGGATCCGGGACCAGCAGCGAATGTGTTCCGCAATGGAACAGCACCGGACTGGGGAAATCCCGGGGGTGAACACAAGGCCCGCGCGGACGATCCTTGCGGCACAAAGGAGACCTGCGATGACAAAAACACACGTCGGGCTGCGCATGCTCGCCGGCACATTGCTGTGCCTGGGCATTTCGACCGCGGCCACGGCCCAGAACGCACAAGACCGCGCCGCGAGCGCCACGAAGCGCGTCGACGGCAATTTCATCCGCGCCAACGCGGCGCAGAAGCAAACGCCCGACTGGCCCAGCGTCGGGCTGGACTATTCGGAGTCGCGCTTCAGCAAGCTCGACCAGGTGAACGCGGGCAACGTGAAAGACCTGGGGCTGGTCTGGTCGTACAACCTGGAGTCGACGCGCGGCGTGGAGGCCACGCCGCTGGTGGTGGACGGCATCATGTACGTCACCGCCTCGTGGAGCGTGGTGCATGCCATCGACACGCGCACCGGGCAGAAGCTGTGGACTTTCGATCCGCAGGTCGATAAGTCCAAAGGCTACAAGGGCTGCTGCGACGTGGTGAACCGCGGCGTGGCCATCCACGAAGGCAAGGTGTACGTGGCGGCCTTCGACGGCCGGCTCATCGCGCTGGACGCCGCCACCGGCCAGAAGGTCTGGGAGAAGGACACGCTCGAAGGCCAGAAGGGCAGCTACACCATCACCGGCGCGCCCCGCGTGTTCAAGGGCAAGGTCATCATCGGCAACGGCGGCGCCGAGTACGGCGTGCGCGGCTTCGTCACCGCCTACGACGCCAAGACGGGCGAGCAGAAGTGGCGCTGGTTCGTGGTGCCGGGCGACCCGAGCAAGCCCTTCGAGGACGCATCGATGGCCAAGGCCGCCAAGACCTGGGACCCGTCGGGCAAGTACTGGGAGGCCGGCGGCGGCGGCACCGCGTGGGACAGCTTCGCCTTCGACCCCGAGCTCAACCTCATGTACGTGGGCACCGGCAACGGCTCGCCGTGGTCGCACAAGGCGCGCAGCCCCAAGGGCGGCGACAACCTCTACCTGGGCTCGGTGGTGGCGCTGGACCCCGACACCGGCAAGTACAAGTGGCACTACCAGGAGACGCCCGGCGACAACTGGGACTACACCTCCACGCAGTCGATGATCCTGGCCGACATGAAGGTGGGCGGCAAGCCGCGCAAGGTGCTGCTGCATGCGCCCAAGAACGGCTTCTTCTTCGTCATCGACCGCACCAACGGCAAGTTCATCTCGGCGAAGAACTTCACCGAAGTGAACTGGGCCACGGGCTACGACAAGAACGGCCGGCCCATCGGCGTGGCCGCCGCGCGCGACGGCACCAAGCCCAACGACGCCATTCCCGGCCCGTTCGGCGCGCACAACTGGCACCCGATGTCGTTCAACCCGCAGACCGGCCTGGCCTACCTGCCGTCGCAGCACGTGCCGATCAACCTGATGGACGACAAGGACTGGAAGTTCAACGAAGACGTGCCCGGCCGCCCGCACGCGGGCCTGGGCTGGAACCTGGCCAAGTTCGCGAACGTCGAGCCGCCCAAGAGCAAGCCCTTCGGCCGCCTCGTGGCCTGGGACCCGGTCGCGCAGAAGGAAGCCTGGGGCGTGGACTACGTGTCGCCCTGGAACGGCGGCACGCTCACCACCGCCGGCAACCTGGTGTTCCAGGGCACGGCCGATGGCCGCCTGCTGGCCTACAACGCCAAGACCGGCGACAAGCTCTGGGAAACGCCCACCGGCACCGGCGTGGTGGCGGCGCCCTCGACCTACATGGTCGACGGCAAGCAGTACGTGTCGGTCGCAGTGGGCTGGGGCGGCGTGTACGGCCTGGCACAGCGCGCCACCGAGCGCCAGGGGCCGGGCACGGTCTACACCTTCGCGGTGGGCGGCACGGCCAAGATGCCGGACTTCGTGCAGTACCGCATGGACAAGCTGGTGCAGGGCGTGAAGTACGACCCCGCCAAGGTGCAGGCCGGCACCATGCTCTACGTGAGCAACTGCGTGTTCTGCCACGGCGTGCCGGGCGTGGACCGCGGCGGCAACATCCCCAACCTCGGCTACCTGGACGCGGCCTACATCGAGAACCTCGACAAGTTCATCTTGAAGGGCCCGGCCATGGCGCGCGGCATGCCCGACTTCACGGGCAAGCTCTCGGGCGAGGAGATCGAGAGCATCAAGGCCTTCATCCAGGGGACGGCCGACGCGATACGGCCGAAGTAGCCACCGATGAAAAAAGCCGCCGGCCCGAAAGGACCGGCGGCTTTTTTTTTGAGCCTGAAAAGATCAGTCGGCGTACACGCCGGCAGCCTTGATGATCGGGCCCCACTTGGCGATTTCGGCCGCGACGAACTTCTTGTGTTCCGCCGGCTCGGTGCGCTTGTCGGTGGTGATCACCGCGCCCAGCGCTTCTTCACGCTTGATGAAGCCCGGGTCCTTCATGGCGGCTTTGATGGCTTCGTTGAGCTTCTTGAGCACCGGCGCGGGCGTGCCCTTGGGCGCGTACACGCCGTGCCAGATCGTCACTTCGAAACCCTTGAGGCCCGACTCGTCGAGCGTCGGCAGGTCTTTCAGGGCCGGCGTGGTCAGGCGCTTGGCCGTGGTCACGGCATAGGCCTTGACCTTCTTGGCTTCGATCTGCGACGTGGTGTTGGTCGTCTGGTCGCACAGCAGGTCGATCTGGCCGCCCAGCAGGTCGGCGATGGCCGGGGCCGTGCCCTTGTACGGCACGGGCGTCATCTCGACCTTGATCGCGCTCTGGAACAGCAGGCCGCACAGGTGCGACGCGGCGCCCAGGCCGGCGTTGCCCAGGTTGATCTTGCCCTTGTTGGCGGCGATCCAGGTCGTCAGTTCCTTGTAGTTGTTGGCGGGCAGGCCGGGCTTGCCGATCAGCGTCATCGGCACTTCGTTGACCATGCCCAGGTACTCGAAGTCGGTCTCGACGTTGAAGGGCAGCTTGCGGTAGAGCGCCGGCATCGTCGACATGCCGATGTGGTTGAGCAGCAGCGTGTAGCCGTCGGGGTTGGCGCGCGCCACCTTGGCCGTGCCGATGGAACTGCCCGCGCCCGCGGTGTTGTCCACCACGATGGTGGTGCCGAGCGTCTTCTGCATGGCTTCGGCGAGGTCGCGGGCCACACGGTCGGTCGGGCCGCCGGCGGCGAAAGGCACCACGAGCGTGACGGTCTTGTTCCCGGGGAAGTCCTGGGCGTGAGCACCGACAGCTGCGGCGGCAATCGCCGCGAGGGCGAACAGTTTCTTCATTTCGTCTCCGAGAGGGGGTAAAAAGGCCGCGATCTTAAGGGCTGACCGGCACCTGACCTATCCCCAATAGCCCTTATGCAATGAGGCAGGATGGGCCTCCCGCAGGGCTCTCGTCGCGCTTCAAACCCGAGCCCGCCGCGCGGACTTGCGGCGCGCCGCTTGCGCCCGCTCCGGCGGCGTGGTCCGCTCGGCCTTCGAGTTTTTTCGCCCCTTGCCTTCATACAAGCACACGGAGACTTTCAAAGATGCAGATCCAGCTCAAGGACCCGACCCTGCTGCGCCAGCAGGCCTACATTGCCGGCGCGTGGGTGGACGCCGACGACGGCGCGACCGTGGCCGTGACCAACCCCGCCAACGGCCAGGAGATCGGCACCGTGCCGATGTGCGGCACCGACGAGACCGTGCGCGCCATCGCCGCCGCCGAGAAGGCGCAGAAGGCCTGGGCCAAGGTACCGGCCAAGGAGCGCTCGGCCATCCTGCGCAAGCTCAACGACCTGATGCTGGCCAACGTCGACGACCTCGCGCTCCTCATGACCAGCGAGCAGGGCAAGCCCATGGCCGAGAGCCGCGGCGAGATCGCCTACGCCGCCTCCTTCATCGAGTGGTTCGCCGAAGAGGCGCGCCGCGTGTACGGCGACACCATTCCCGCACCGCAGGCCGACCGCCGCATCCTCGCGCTCAAGCAGCCCGTGGGCGTCACGGCCGCCATCACGCCGTGGAACTTTCCCACCGCCATGCTCACGCGCAAGGCCGGCCCCGCGCTGGCCGCGGGCTGCGCCATGGTGGTCAAGCCCGCCACGCAGACGCCGTTCTCGGCGCTGGCCTTTGCCGCGCTGGCCGAACGCGCGGGCGTGCCCAAGGGCCTGCTGTCGGTGCTCACCGGCTCGGCCAGCAAGATCGGCGGCGAAATGACGCGCAGCCCCATCGTGCGCAAGCTCACCTTCACGGGCTCCACCGAGGTGGGCCGCACGCTCATGAAGCAGTCGGCCGACACCATCAAGAAGCTGTCGCTCGAGCTCGGCGGCAATGCGCCCTTCATCGTGTTCGACGACGCCGACGTGGATGCGGCCGTCGAAGGCGCGATGGTCTCCAAGTACCGCAACACCGGCCAGACCTGCGTGTGCGCCAACCGCATCTACGTGCAGCGCGGCGTGCTCGAGGCGTTCACGCAAAAGCTCGTGGCCAAGGTCAATGCGCTGAAGGTCGGCGACGGCACCGAGGCCGGCGTCACGCAGGGCCCGCTGATCGACAGCAAGGCGGTCGAGAAGATCGAGGAGCACGTGGCCGACGCCGTGGCCAAGGGCGGCAAGGTGCTGGCGGGCGGCAAGCGCCATGCGCTCGGCGGCCTGTTCTACGAGCCGACCGTGATCGGCGGCGCCACAGCCGACATGCTGTTTGCGCGCGAGGAAACCTTCGGCCCGCTCGCACCCATCTTCGCGTTCGACACCGAAGAAGAAGCCATTGCCGCCGCCAACGACACCGAGTTCGGCCTGGCCGCGTACTTCTACGCGCGCGACATCGGCCGCATCATGCGCGTGGCCGAGGCGCTGGAGTCGGGCATCGTGGGCGTGAACACGGGGCTCGTGTCGACGGCCGAGGCGCCCTTCGGCGGCGTGAAGCAATCGGGGCTGGGGCGCGAGGGCTCGAAGTACGGGCTCGACGACTTCCTCGAAGTGAAATACGTCTGCCTCGCGGGGCTCGACAAGTAGCCCTCAGGCGGGCATCGGCCCCGTGTAGCGCGCACGCGGGCGAATCAACTGCCCGTTGGCCTGCTGCTCCAGCACATGCGCCGTCCAGCCGACGGTGCGCGCCAATGCGAACAGCGTGAGCGTGGCGCCGGCCGGCAGCTTATGCACGGCGGCGAGCACGGCCAGCGCGAAGTCGATGTTCACGGCTTCGCCGAGCAGCTTCTCGCCGGCCCCGCGCAGTTCGGCGAAGGCCGGCGGCAGTGCGATGTTCGCGAGCAGCGCGCCGCAGCGCACGTCGCCGTTCGGATAGAGCGGGTGGCCGAAGGCCGCGAGCGTGCGGTCGTGCGCGAGCCAGTCGCGCACCGCGGCCTCGGCATCGGCGCCGGCCGCATCGCGCATCAGCGCCTGCACCGCCGCGGCGGCGCCGCCGTGCAGCGGCCCCGTCAATGTGCACAGGCCCGTCAGCAGGCAGGCGGCGACCGACGCGCCGGTCGATGCCGTCACCCGCGCGGCGAAGGTCGATGCGTTGAGTTCGTGGTCGGCCAGCAGCACGAGCGCGCGGCGCAGGTCGTCGGCGGCACGCGGCCGTCGCCATGCCGAGGCCAGGCGCATGTGCAGCGGCATCGCGCGTGCCGGCGCGGGGCCGAGCAACGCATCGGCCAGCGTGCCGATGGCATCGGCCGCTTCGGCCTGCAGCACGCCGCGCGAACGGCCGCGCGAGGGCAAGTCGGTGGCGGCGCGCGCGGCCAGTGCGAGCAGGCCGGCCTGCAAGGGCAGTGCGCTCCTGTGCGCCGGCGCTCCTGCGGCAGCCGCCACGAAGCGCGGCGGCGCACTCTCCCACAGCAACCCCGCCACCTCTTCCAGCGTGGCGTGTTCCGCCATCGCGCATGCGTCCTGCCCGCGGTACAGCAGCCGCCCATCGGCCACGGTCGACACGCCGGAGGCCAGCACGGGCTCGCCCCACTGAATGGCCTCGTTCGCCACCGTTTCGCTGCTGCGCCGCCCGCGCGTGCGCGCCGCGATGCGCTGCACGTCGTCGCGGTGGTAGAGGCTGCGGCGCGGGTCGGCCGCGTCGGGCTTGGCGCGGATGCGGCCCCGGCTCACGCTCGCATACAGCGTCTGCGGGCGCACCTGCATCAGTTCGAGGGCCTGCGCGGCCGGAAGCCAGAGCGGTGCTGCCTTGGGGATGGTCATGTTGACAGAATAGATCAAGATTGACGTCAATATTCACGTCGCCAGAATCAACGTCATCGTGACAACCCAGGAGTAAAGAGCGATGAACGACACAAGCGACGACGGCAGCCTCGAAGGCGTGGTGGCCGCGCGCACCGTGCTGTCCGAGGTGGACGGCGCGGCCGGCCGGCTGGTGATTCGCGGCCACGAACTCGACGAGATCGCGCAGCGCTGGCGCTACGAAGACGTGGTGGGCCTGCTGTTCCAGGGCTTCTTCGACACGCTGCCCGATGCCGACGCCCTGCGCGGCGCCATCGGCCGCGCACGCCGCGAAGCCTTCGAGCGGCTGCAGCCCAACGACGACGCGGTGCTGCGCCGCATGCCGCCCATCGAGGCCGTGCGCGCGCTGCTCGCGCGCCTGCCCGACGGCGATGACCTGCCGACCGCCTTGCGCCTGGTGGCCGCGCCCGCCGTCTACACGGCGGCCGTCATGCGCTGGCGCCTGGGTGTGCAGGCCCTCGCGCCCGACGAGTCGCTGCCGCACGCCGCCGACATGCTGCGCATGCTGCACGGCCGCGCCCCCACGGCCGCGCAGAGCGCCGCGCTCGACACCTACCTCGTCACCGTGTGCGACCACGGCCTCAACGCCTCGACCTTCGCGGCGCGCGTGGTCGCGTCGACCGGCGCGGGCCTGGCCTCGGCCGTGCTGGCCGGCATCAGCGCGCTCAAGGGCCCGCTGCACGGCGGCGCGCCCGGCCCGGTGCTCGACGCGCTCGATGCCATCGGCACCGCCGCCAATGCCCGCGCGTGGCTGGAAGAAGCCGTTGCCGGCGGCCAGCGCCTGATGGGCTTCGGCCATCGCATCTACCGCGTGCGCGACCCGCGCGCCGATGCGCTCAAGGGCGCATTGGGCCGGCTCGGGGCGCAGGGCGGCGTCAACGCCGCGCGCTTCGAACTCGCCGAGGCCACCGAGAAGGCCGCGCTCGACATCCTGCGCGAGAAAAAGCCCAACCGCGCGCTGGAGACCAACGTCGAGTTCTACACCGCGCTGCTGCTCGAGGCGCTGGGCTTCGGCCGCGAGAGCTTCACCTGCGTGTTCGCGGCCGGCCGCGTGGGCGGCTGGGTGGCGCATGCGCGCGAGCAGGTGAAGAAGGGGCGGCTGATCCGCCCGCAGTCGGTGTATGTCGGTCCCGCGCCCGAAGAGGCGGGCGAGGCCGCACTCGCGCACTGAGCCTACAGGGGGCGCCCGCCGTCATCCGATACGCTCGCTTTCTTCGCATGCCTGTGCATGCGCCCTGCAAAGCGAAAGTATTTCCTGATGACGGCGACCTCTTTTCCTTCAACGACGCACGCGCGGGCGCGGCAGTTGCCGCGCGACCTCGCGCTCGTCACCGTGGCCATCGACGCCCTCATGGTGCTGGCCAACCTGGCCATCCAGCTCTGGCCCGACACGCCCGAGGGCGCGCAGATGCGCGGCACCTACGCGCTGCCGGGCGTGTGGATCCCGATGCTGTTCAGCCTCGGCATGGCCTGGGTGCTGGCGGCGGCGCTGGCCTGGAGCCACGGGCGCCAGGCCCTGGAGACGCGCGGCGTCGACAGCGTCTCGCGGCTGGTGCGGCCGCGCCTGCGCTACGCCGCCGCGTACCTCGTGATGCTGATGCTGAACTTCTATGCGCTGAGTCCGCTGCTGTATGAACTGCAGCTGCTCTTCATGCCCGGCGGCCGCCTGCAGGACCTGGCCGGCGCGGGCTCCATGCGCGTGGTGATGGCGGTGTTCGTGCTGCTGCAGTCGGTTGCGCAGCTGGTCGTGCTGGTGCTGGGCGTGTGGGCGGCGGCGTGGTTCGCGTTGCGCGGCGCGCGGGCGAGCGCGGCCGAGGTCGATTCGGGCGCCACGGCCGAAGAGATCGGCGGCGCATCGCCGCGCCGCGCGGTGGCGCTGGTGGGCGCCGCCATGTTCGCGTCGCTGCAGATGTGGAGCGGCGTGGCCATGAGCCGCTGGACGTCGATGGGGCGCGGCGTGGACGGCCCCGAGCTGCTGCTCGCCTGGATGGTGCCGCCGCTGGTGGTGTTCGCGCTCGCGTTCTGGGGCGGCTGGCTCGGCGCCACGGCGGGGCTCGCGAAGACGCGGCCGTTCAGGGCCGTGGGCGCGTCGGCGCTGGCCTTCGTGCTGGTGCAGGTGAGCTGCATCATCATCGCCATCGCGGGGCTGTACATCGCGTCGCGCGTGGCCGGCAGCTTCTACAGCCCCGCCGGGCTCATCGGCTTCGTGCTGGCGCTGTTGCTGGTCTATGCGGTGCACGTGGTGGCGCTCACGCGCGCCGCCACCCGCTGGCTGTACCGCCGCTACTTGTAGCTGCGCGCGTCCTCGATCACCTTGCCGTCGTTGGGCAACTGGCCCGCGCCGACCACGACGACGTCGCCGCGCAGCTTGGTCACTTCGCGAATGGCATCGCCCACGCGCGCCTGCAGGCCTTCGGGCACGGCGCCCGCGCATTCGAGCGTGAGCGTCATGCGGTCGTCGCCCATTTCGCCCGACACCACCAGCCGCGCGCGCTGCGCCTCGGGAAAGCGCCGCAGCACCTCGGCCACCTGCGACGGATGCACGAACATGCCGCGCACCTTGGTGGTCTGGTCGGCCCGGCCGAGCCAGCCCTTGATGCGCTTGTTGGTGCGCCCCGTGGGGCAGGTGCCCGCGAGCACCGCCGACAAGTCGCCGGTGCCGAAGCGCACCAGCGGGTAGTCGGGGTTGAAGGTGGTGACGACGATCTCGCCGACTTCGCCGTCGGGCACCGGGTCGCCGGTGCCGGGCCGCACGATCTCGACCAGCACGCCTTCGTCGAGCACCAGCCCTTCGCGCGCGCTGGTCTCGTAGGCGATGAGGCCGAGGTCGGCCGTGGCGTAGCACTGCGTGCCCTTCACGCCGCGCGCGGCGATCCAGTCGTGCAGGCTCGGCGGAAAGGCTTCGCCCGACACGAGCGCCTTGGTGAGCGAGGGCAGCTTCAGTCCTTTCTCCTCGGCCTTCTCCAGCAATATCTTCAGGAAGCTCGGCGTGCCCGCGTAGCCTTCGGGCTTGAGGTCGACCATGGCCTCGAGCTGCTGCTCGGTCTGCCCGGTGCCCCCCGCGAAGACGGTGCAGCCCATGGCGTGCGCGCCGCTTTCCATGATCGAGCCCGCGGGCGTCATGTGGTAGCTGAAGCTGTTGTGGATCAGCTCGCCGCCGCGAAAGCCCGCTGCATGCAAGGCCCGCGCGGTGCGCCAGTAGTCACGCGCCTCGCCCTCGGGTTCGTAGATGGTGCCGGGGCTTGCGAACACGCGCGGCATGCGCGGCCCGCGCACGATCGAAGAGAACCCGCCGAAGGGGTCGTCGGCGCGCCGTGCCTTCTGCAGTTCGAGCAATTCCGATTTGCGCGTGACCGGTAGTTTCGCCAGTGCTTCGCGCGTGCTCACGTCGGCCGGCTTCACGCCGTCGAGGATCTTCGCGAATGCCGGTGCGGCACTTTGCGCCTGCGCGATCTGTTTCGGCAATGCGGCCAACAGGTCGCGTTCGCGTTCGGCGGGGTCACGGATCTCAAGCTTGTCGTAGTGGTCGGTCATGTCCGTACCCTTCATCTTTCAGTTCAGTTTTTCCACCACGTCGGGGATTCAGGGCGCGTGCACAGGACACCGGGTACTTCCCTGTGCGAATGTCCCCCGGGGCTGCGCCCCTCCTCCTTTATTTCGCTGCGGGAAGCACCCGATGCCCTGTGCACCTGGACACGCTGCCGGTGCCCGCCGATCAACAACGGCTCCGCACAACGCTCACGCTGATGGTGTGCTCTGCGCAGCGAAACAAAGGAGGAGGTGCGGTAGCCCGCAGGCCGGGGGACATTCGCGGAGCAGAGCACACCGTCGGCGTGAGCGCGCCCCGAAGGACACAGCAGCGTCAAGCCAGCCACCTCTTGCGCCGCTTGTAGCTCTTCACGTCACGGAAGCTCTTGCGGTCCGCGCCGCCGACGCCGAGGTAGAACTCCTTCACGTCCTCGTTCTCGCGCAGGCTCTTCGCCTCGCCGTCCATCACGATGCGGCCGTTCTCCAGGATGTAGCCGTAGTCGGCGTAGCGCAGCGCCATGTTGGTGTTCTGCTCGGCCAGCAGGAAGGTCACGCGTTCCTTGGTGTTGAGGTCCTTCACGATCTCGAACACCTCTTCCACGATCTGCGGCGCGAGGCCCATCGACGGTTCGTCGAGCAGCACCATCGTCGGGTTGGCCATCAGCGCGCGGCCGATGGCGCACATCTGCTGCTCGCCACCCGAGGTGTAGGCCGCCTGCGACGTGCGCCGCGTCTTCAGCCGCGGGAAGTAGGCATAGACCTTCTCCAACGTCTGCTGCACGGCGGCCTTGCCGTCCTCGCGCGTGTAGGCGCCGGTCATCAGGTTCTCTTCGATCGTCAGGTGGGCAAAGCAGTGGCGGCCCTCCATCACCTGGATCAGCCCGCGCTTGACCAGCTCGGCCGGCGACAGCGCCTCGATGCGCTCGCCGCGCAGCTCGATGGTGCCCTTGGTCACCGCGCCGCGTTCGCCCGCCAGCAGGTTGCTCACCGCGCGCAGCGTGGTCGTCTTGCCCGCGCCGTTGCCGCCGAGCAGCGCCACGATGCCGCCTTCGGGCACCGTCAGCGACACGCCCTTGAGCACCAGGATCACGTGGTTGTAGATGACCTCGATGCCGTTGACATTGAGGAGGATGTTGGGTTCGCTCATGGTGTGGTGGTCCGAAGCATTTGAAAGAACAACGGCGCTGTCCTTTCAGATGCCCGCTTGGCCAACCACTCTTCGGGGAACACCGCGGAACCGGCTCTGCCGGGCCGCAGGTGTTGCCCCCTGCAAGGGGGGTTGGAGAAGCGACACGAAGTGCGCGTAGCCTGGGGGTTAGCTCAAGACTGGCAATCGGCCGCTTCGCGGCGCGTCAGCTTCTTCTCGGTCGCGTACTTGTCGGCCGCGGCCTTCGCCATCGGCTTGATGATCTGGTCGTCGGCCTGGTACCAGTCGGGCGCGATGTTCCACTTGGCGCCGTCCCAGGTTTCCATGCGCGCCCAGGTCGAGCCGATGTGGTCCTGGCACGAGGTGCTCACCGGACGCATCACGCCGGCAAAGCCCAGTGCGTCGAGCTTCTTCTGGTCGAGCGCCAGGTTCTCCAGGCCCCAGCGCACCTGCTCGCCGGTCATGACCTTGCCCTTGCCGAAGCGCTCCTGCGCGCGCTTGACCGCCTCCACGCCGAGCATCGAGATGATCGCGCCGCGCGTGTACAGCACCGAGCCCACCTCGTCGCGCGGGCCCGAGCCCTGACCCTTGTCGTGCACCTGCTTCAGGATGTCCTGGATCACCTTGTTGTCGGGACCCGAGCCGTTCAGCGCCAGCGCGTTGTAGCCCTTGGCATTGGCGCCCACGTCCTTCACGTCGGGTTCGGCGCCGGCCCACCACACGCCGTACATCTTCTCGCGCGGGTAGCCGGTGGCCACGGCCTCTTTCAGCGCGGTGGAGTTCATCACGCCCCAGCCCCACAGCAGCACGAAATCAGGACGCTGCTGGCGCACCTGCAGCCAGGCCGACTTCTGCTCCACGCCGGGGGCGGTCACCGGAATCAGCGACAGGTCGAAGCCGTGCATCCTGGCGCGCTCCTGCAGCAGCGGAATCGGTTCCTTGCCGAACGGCGAGTCGTGGTACACGAGGGCGATCTTCTTGCCCTTGAGCTTGTCCAGGCCGCCTTCCTTCTTGCCCAGGTGCTGGATCAGGATGTCGGCCGCGGTCCAGTAGGAGCCCATCAGCGGGAAGTTCCACTTGAAGACGCCGCCGTCCTGCGAAGCCGCCAGGCCGTAGCCCAGCGTGACCAGCGGGATCTTGTCGGTGGGCACCTTGTCGGTCAGCGCGAAGGTGATGCCGGTGGCCTGCGGGTCGAACAGCGCGACGCCGGGTCGGCCCTTCAGGCGCTCGTAGCACTCGACGCCCTTGTCGGTCGCGTAGCCGGTTTCGCATTCTTCAAACGTGACCTTCACGCCGTTGATGCCGCCTTGCGCGTTGACCAGCTTCAGGTAGTCCTGCTTGCCGTTGGCCCAGGGCGTGCCGTTGGGCGCGTAGGGGCCGGTGCGGTACACCAGCAGCGGGAAGAACTGTTCCTTGGCCTGCGCCTGCGCGAGCGATGGCGCGAGCATGGCGCCGAGTGTGCTGGCCACCAGGGCGGCGGTCAGAGCGAGCGATTTCAGTTTCATGCCTGTCTCCTTATGTGGGCACCTCGGTGCCGGGTTTTTTACTTGCGAACGAACGGACGGAAAACTCAATGCGGGAAGGGCCACAGCCGCAGCTTCTCCTTGGCCGTGGACCACAGGCGGGCCAGCCCGTGCGGCTCGACGATCAGGAAGAACACGATGAGCGCGCCGAAGATCATGGTCTCCAGGTGCGAGGCCAGCGCGGTCGAGATCGAGAAGCCCAGCCACGCCGGCAGCTGGTTCAGGAAGAGCGGCAGCAGCACGATGAACGCGGCGCCGAAGAAGCTGCCCATGATCGAGCCGAGCCCGCCGATGATCACCATGAACAGCAGCTGGAACGAGCGGTCGATGCTGAACGCCGCCGGCTCCCACGCACCCAGGTGAATGAAGCCCCACAGCGCGCCGGCCACGCCGACGATGAAGCTGCTGACCGCAAAGGCCGTGAGCTTGGCGTACACGGGGCGGATGCCGATCACGGCGGCGGCCACGTCCATGTCGCGCATGGCCATCCACTCGCGGCCGATGGCGCTGCGCACCAGGTTCTTGGCCAGCAGCGCGAACACCACCACGAACGCGAGGCAGAACAGGTACTTCTGCACCGGCGTCTCGATCGGCACGCCGAACACGTTGAGCCCCGCCACGCTCACCGAACCCGACGACGAGTTGTTGGTGAACCACTGGATGCGCAGGAACGCCCAGTCGGTGAAGAACTGCGCGGCCAGCGTGGCCACCGCGAGATACAGACCCTTGATGCGCAGGCTCGGAATGCCGAACAGCACGCCGATGACCGTGGCGCACAGCCCGCCCAGCAGCAGCGAGGCAATGAGCGGCATGCCCTCGATGCGCACCTGGAAGTTGTAGGCCGCATACGCGCCCACCGCCATGAAGGCACCGGTGCCCAGCGAGATCTGCCCGCAGTAGCCCACGAGGATGTTCAGGCCCAGCGCCGCGAGCGACAGGATCAGGAAGGGCGTGAGGATGGCGCGCATCCAGTAGTCGGACACGCCGAGCGGCACGACGACGAAGGCCACCAGCAGCAGCACCAGCATCGCGAGGCGGTCCTGCGCGATCGGCAGGATCTGCTGGTCGGCGCGGTAGCTCGACTTGAACTGGCCGTTTTCTCTGTAGAACATTTGCTCAGACCCGATCGATGATTTTTTCGCCGAACAGGCCCTGCGGACGAACCAGCAGGAAGACCAGTGCGAGCACGTAGGCGAACCAGATCTCGATACCGCCACCGAGCATGGGGCCGAGATAGATTTCGGACAGCTTCTCGCCCACGCCGATCAGCAGGCCGCCGATGATGGCGCCCGGAATCGAGGTGAGGCCCCCGAGGATCACCACCGGCAGCGCCTTCAGCGCCACCAGCGACAGCGAGAACTGCACGCCCAGCTTCGACCCCCAGATGATCCCGGCCACCAGCGCCGAGAAGCCGGCCACCGACCACACGATCACCCAGATGCGCTTGAGCGGAATGCCGATCGACTGCGCGGCCTGGTGGTCGTCGGCCACCGCGCGCAGGGCGCGACCGGTGGCGGTCTTCTGGAAGAAGACGGCCAGCACCACCACCAGGCCCGCCGCCACCAGCGCGGCGATCAGGTCTTCCTGGCTCAGCAGCAGGCCGCCGTCGAAGGTGCCCTGCAGCACCATCAGCGGTTCCTTGGGCATGCCCACGTCGATCTTGTAGATGTCGTTGCCGAAGATCGTCTGGCCCAGGCCGTCCAGGAAGTAGGCGATGCCCAGCGTGGCCATGAGCAGGGTGATGCCTTCCTGGTTCACGAGCTTGCTGAGCGCGAGCCGCTCGATGAGCCACGCGACGGCGACCATCACCGCCATGGCCGCGAAGAAGGCCAGGATGTTCGCGACGATCTGGTTCTGGAAGCCGAACCACAGCGGGATCCACTCGGAGAAGCGGGCCATGGCCAGCGCCGCGAACAGCACCATCGCGCCTTGTGCGAAGTTGAAGACGCCCGAGGCCTTGTAGATCAGCACGAAGCCGATGGCGATCAGCGAATAGAGCATGCCGACCATGAGGCCGCCGAAGAGGGTTTCGAGGAAAAAGCCCATGGTCAGTTTCTTTCTTGTCTTTCTCCCTCCCCTTCCGGGGGAGGGTTGGGGTGGGGGCAAGCGGCGCTTGATATAGCGCTGCCTTGTTGCGAGGGCCGTCGTGCCCCCATCCCAGCCTTCCCCCGGGAGGGGAAGGAGCAATACCGGTGCTTCAGGGCGAATCGCGGCATGGCGTCAGTGCTCCACACCCAGGTACGCCCGGATCACGTCTTCGTTGTTCCGCACTTCGTCCGGCGTGCCGTCGCCGATCTTCTTGCCGTAGTCCAGCACCACCACGCGGTCGGAGATGTCCATCACCACGCCCATGTCGTGCTCGATCAGCACGATGGTTGCGCCGAACTCGTCGTTCACGTCGAGGATGAAGCGGCTCATGTCCTGCTTTTCTTCCACGTTCATGCCGGCCATGGGCTCGTCGAGCAGCAGCACCTGCGGCTCCATGGCCAGCGCGCGGCCCAGGTCGACGCGCTTTTGCAGGCCGTAGGGCAGGCGGCCCACGGGCGTCTTGCGGTGCGCCTGGATCTCCAGGAAGTCGATGATGTGCTCGACGAACTCGCGGTGCTGCAGCTCTTCGCGCTCGGCCGGGCCCCAGCGCAGGGCCTGGGCGAGCAGGCCGCTCTTCATCTTGAGGTTGCGCCCGGTCATGATGTTGTCGAGCACGCTCATGCCCTTGAACAGCGCCAGGTTCTGGAAGGTGCGCGCCACGCCCATCTCGGCCACCTGGCGCGAGTTCATGTGCTTGAAGGTCTGGCCGCGGAAAGTGATGGAGCCCTGCTGCGGCCAGTACACGCCGTTGATGCAGTTCAGCATCGAGCTCTTGCCCGCGCCGTTCGGCCCGATGATGGCGCGCACCTCGTGCTCGCGCACGTTGAAGCTGATGTCCGTCAGCGCCTTCACGCCGCCGAAGCTCAGGCTGATGTTCTGCACGTCGAGGATGACGTCGCCGTCTTTGCGGCCGCCCCGGGTCGTTGTTGCCAGCATGGAGGTCTCGGTGAGGTTGTGCGCGTTCATGCGGCTGCCTTGATCAACGGGAAGCGTCTGGCCTCGACGATCTTCAGCGTGGCGCTGACCGAGCCCGTGCGTCCGTCCTCGAACTTGACCTGGGTCTCGATGAACTGCTCGGCCTTGCCGCCGTAGAGCGCATCGAGCAGCACCGCGTATTTCTCGGCGATGAAGCCGCGGCGCACCTTGCGCGTGCGGGTCAGTTCGTCGTCGTCGGGGTCCAGCTCCTTGTGCAACACCAGGAAGCGCGCGATCTGCGTCTCGCCCATGCCGTCCTCGGCCGCGAGGTCGGCGTTGACCTTGGCGATGCACTCGGCCACCAGCGCCAGCACGTCGGGCTTGCCGGCCAGGTCGACATAGCCGCCGTAGGCCAGCCCGCGCCGCTCGGCCCAGTTGCCCACCGCCTCGAAGTCGATGTTGATGGCCGCGCACACCTCGTCGCGGCCGTTGCCGAAGCACACGGCTTCCTTGATCTGCGGAAAGAACTTGAGCTTGTTCTCGATGTAGTTGGGCGCAAAGATCGCGCCGCCCACGAGCCGGCCCACGTCCTTGGCGCGGTCGATGATGCGCAGGTGCCCTTCGCTGTCGAGCACGCCCGCGTCGCCGGTGTGGAAGTAGCCGTTGGCGTCGAGCACCTCGGCGGTGGCGTCGGGGCGCTTGTAGTACTCCTTGAGCACCGACACGCCGCGCACCAGCACTTCGCCGTCTTCGGCGATCTTCAGCTCGATGCCCGGCGCGGCCGTGCCCACGGTCTGCAGCTTGACCTTGCCGTCCTGCTGCAGGCACACGTAGGCGCAGGTCTCGGTCTGGCCGTAGAACTGCTTGAGGTTGACGCCGATGGAGCGGTAGAAGCGGAACAGGTCGGGCCCGATGGCCGCGCCCGCCGTGTAGGCCACGCGGATGCGGCTCATGCCCAGCACGTTGCGCAGCGGACCGTAGATCAGCAGGTTGCCCAGGCCGTACATCAGGCGGTCGAGCGTGCCCACCGGCGCGCCGTTCAGGATGTCGGCGCCCACGCGCTGCGCCAGCGCCATGAATTTTGCATAGAGCCAGCGCTTGGGCGCGGCCGCGTCTTCCATGCGGATCGACACGGCCGTGAGCAGGCCTTCGAAGGTGCGCGGCGGGCCGAAGTAGTAGCTCGGGCCGATCTCGCGCATGTCGTTCATCACCGTCTCGCTCGACTCGGGGCAGTTGAGCGTGAAGCCGCCCACCAGCCACTGCGCCACCGAGAACAGGTGGTCGCCCACCCACGCCATCGGCAGGTAGCTCATGATGTTGTCGCCGGGGCCGAGCTTGTCGGTCTCCACGCCGCCGCGGCCCGCCGCGATGAAGCTGGCATGCGTCTGGCACACGCCCTTGGGGCGGCCGGTGGTGCCCGAGGTGTAGAGGATCACGCCCACGTCGGTGGCTTCGCCGCTCGCCACGGCGCGGTCGTAGTAGCCGGGGTTGGCCTTGTCGAACTCGCGGCCCAGCGCGCGCAGCTGCTCGTAGCTCATGAGCCCGGGCTGGTCGTAGTGGCGCAGGCCCTTGGGGTCGTCGTAGATGATGTGGCGGATGACCGGGTAGTGCTCTTTCTGGATCTCGCGGCACTCCAGCAGCTTGTCGACCTGCTCCTGGTCTTCGACGATCACGAACTCGATGCCGGCGTCCTGCAGCATGAAGACCATCTCGCCGGCCACCGCGTCCTGGTACAGCGGCACCGGCACGCCGCGCAGGCTTTGCGCGGCGATCACGGCCATGTACAGGTGCGGCCGGTTGGCGCCGACGATGGCCAGGTTGTCGAAGGCCTTGAAGCCGAGGCTCGCCAGGCCGCAGGCCATTTCGCGCACTTCCTGCGCCACGGCGTTCCACGACCAGGTTTGCCAGATGCCGAGGTCTTTCTCGCGAACGGCGGGCGACTCGGGACGAGCCTCGGCATGCGCGAGCAGCAGACGGGGGAAGGTGGGGGCGGTTGTTTGCACAGTGGGCGGATCGTAGGTCTCACTTTGACGCCCGGTTGTCGTTCCAACGACAATCCTAGGGACACTACTCCCCGGAGTTTCCCGATGCCTCACGGCAACCTCAACCACAACAACGTGCTCGGCGGTTCGATCAAGGACCGCGCGCGTCCCGCCAACGCCGCGGAGCTCGACGGCATTCCCTGGCTGCCCACGCTCACGCCCGCCGAGCGCCGCCGCGCCGAGGCCTCGCTGGTGGTCGGCGAGGCCGAGCCCGGCGACCTGGTGTGCCGCGTGGGCCGCTCGCCGACCTACTGGTTCGGCGTGGTCGAGGGGCTGCTGAAGATGAGCAACGACAACGCCGACGGCGGCTCCGTCACCTACACCGGCGTGCCGCCCGGCGGCTGGTTCGGCGAAGGCACGGTGATGAAGCGCGAGCCCTACCGCTACAACATCCAGGCGCTGCGCCGCAGCCTCATCGCGGGCCTGCCGACCGAGAGCTTTCACTGGCTGCTGGACCACTCCATCGGCTTCAACCGCTTCGTGATGAACCAGCTCAACGAACGGCTCGGGCAGTTCATCGCGGCGCTGGAGATCGACCGCCTCAACAACCCCGACGCGCGCGTGGCGCGCAACCTGGTGTCGCTGTTCAACCCGGTGCTGTACCCGGGCGTGGGCGAGGTGCTGCGCATCACGCAGCAGGAGCTGGCCTACCTGGTCGGCCTGTCGCGCCAGCGCGTGAACGAGGCGCTCAACGGCCTGTCGGCGCAGGGGTTGATCCGGGTGGAGTACGGTGGCCTGCGCGTGCTCGACCTGCCGGGCCTGCGCGCGACGGCGATGTCGAACAAGAAAAACAGCAGCAGCAGCAGCGGCAGCACCCAACCCGCCGCGGAAACGGAAACCCCATGACGCCCAAAGACCAGATACAGATCGTGCCCGCGAATGCGCAGGCGGCTTTTGCGCCGCCGCCGCCCGAGCCGGTGAAGAACGCCGAGAAAACCGGGCCCATGCTCGAGGAAGCCCTGGCGCGCAACGAGGAGCTGGCCGACAAGATCGAGGCGCTGGACGCCGTGCTGGCCAAGCCGCTCAGCGAGATCCTGGCCGACCGCGAGAAAGCCGACGAAGCCGCGCTCGCGTGGGACCGCTTCGGCGCGATGTGGATGCTGTCGCAGCGCGCCATGCGCCGCGTGGCGCTCGACCTGGCGGCGCAGCTCGGCGTGAGCGAGGAAGAAGTCGTCGCGCGCGCCATGGCCAATGCCAACGCGGTGCTCAACGGCGCGGACGAGGTCGACCTAGACGGCACCGTCGCGCCGGCGCAGCTGCAACACATCGCGCGCCACCGCAACTTCCTGCGCAAGCAGTTCCGCACCAGTTGAGCCGCGAGGCTTTTCAATACCCCTTAACCTTCCCGCCTTCTTTCCAGAAAGACTTTTCTCAAGATGACCGCTTCCCACCTCACCCTCATCACCGGCGCCTCGCGCGGCCTGGGCCAGGCCATGGCCGAACAACTGCTGAAGGCCGGCCACGTGGTGCTCGGCATTTCGCGCAAGCAATCGCCCGAGCTGGCCGAAGTGGCCAAGGCAACGGCGGGCGCCGAACTCGTGCAATGGGAGCAGGACCTGTCCGACCCCGTGGCCGCCGCCGCGCGCCTGTCGGCGTGGCTGAAGACCGTCGACGCGCAGCGCTTCGACAGCGTCACGCTCATCAACAACGCCGGCACCGTCGGCAACCCCGCGCCGCTGTCGCACGCCGCGGAAGCCGAGCTGTCGCTGGCGCTGCGCATCGGCCTGGAAGCGCCGATGCTGCTGGCCGCCGCGTTCCTGGGCGCCACGCGCGAATGGCGCGGCGCGCGCAAGGTGCTGAACATCTCGTCGGGCCTGGGCCGCAACGCCATGGGCAGCCAGGCGCCTTACTGCGCGTCCAAGGCCGGCATGGACCACTTCTCGCGCGCCGTGGCGCTCGAAGAGGCGAACGCAACGAACGGCGCGCGCATCGTCTCGCTGGCGCCCGGCATCATCGACACCGACATGCAGGTGCAGCTGCGCGGCGCCTCGGCCGAGAAATTCCCCGACCGCACGCGCTTCGAGAAGATGAAGAACGAAGGCATGCTCGACAGCCCCGCCTCGGCGGCCGCCAAGGTGCTGGCCTACCTGGCGCGCGAAGACTTCGGCGCCAAGCCCGTGGCCGACGTGCGCGACCCCGCCTGATTTTTTCCCAACGCAGAACCGGGACGCACACCATGGCCACCGCCAAGTCGATCGACACCCTCGAATACAAGCTCTTCCCGTCGCCGAGGAACGTGCACCGCATCGTCTTCGAGCACCAGGTCTTCGTGCCGTACCCGTACGCGCTGATCGTGATGGACGAGTTCTATTTCAAGGGCCGCTACAGCCTGTTCTCGGCCTGCCGGATGAGCGACGGGAAGATGGGGCAGGTGGCGACGTTCGAGCTCGACACCGACGTGGCCATCTTCAATGCGAAGTTCGTGCCGGATTGATGGAGTCCCGGCATTTGGATTTCTCCCTCCCCTTCCGGGGGAGGGCAGGGGTGGGGGCAAGCGGCGCATCCATCGCCCACGGCCTTTTCAACGCCGTCAGCCCCCATCCCGACCTTCCCCCAGAGGGGGAAGGAGCAAGAGGCAAGCAGCCTTACTCGATCGTCGCCCCCGAGGCCTGCACGATCCCCTTCCACTTCTCATAGTCCGTCTTCAGCAGCGCGCCGAACTGCTCCGGCGTCATGCCCTGCGGCTCCGCGCCTTGGGCAATGATGGCGGCCTTCATTTCTGGCGTGGCCAGCAGCTTGTTGACCTCGGCGTTCAGCAGCGTCACCACGTCCTTGGGCGTGCTGGCCGGCACGAACAGGCCATACCAGGTCGACACGTCGAAGTCCTTGTAGCCCAGCTCGGCCACGGTGGGCGTGTCGGGCAGCGAGGTGCTGCGCTTGGCCGAGGTCACGGCCAGCGGGCGCAGCTTGCCGGCCTTGATCTGCGCCATGGCCGAGGGCACCGACGACACCATCAGGTCGACGTTGCCCGCCAGCACGTCCATCATGGCCGCGTTGGAGCCCTTGTAGGGCACGTGGCGCATCTTGATCTTGGCGGCGCTGTTGAAGATCTCGCCGGCCAGGTGGATGGTGGTGCCGTTGCCGGGCGAGCCGTACGTGATGGTGTCGGGCGCGGCGCGCGCGGCCTTCACCACGTCGTCGAGCGACTTGAACTTGGAGTTGGCCTGCGTGACGATGACCACCGGCGTGTAGGCCACGTGGGCCACGGCGGTCAGGTCCTTCACCGGGTTGTAGCTCAGGTTCTTGTAGAGCCAGGGCGCCACGACCATGTTGTCCTTCTGGCCCATCACGATGTCATAGCCCGTGGGCGCGGCGCGCGCGGCCTCGGCGATGCCGATGGTGCCGCCGGCGCCCGCGCGGTTGTCGGGCACCACGGTCCAGTGGTTGGTTTCGGTGAGCTTCTGCGCGACCAGGCGCGCCAGGATGTCGGTGCCGCCGCCGGGCGGGAACGGCACGATCATGCGGATGGGCTTGGCCGGGTAGGCCTGTGCGTGGGCGAGGGGGGCCGTGAAGGCCAGCGGAAGTGCGAGCGCGATGGCCAGCGTGCCGAGGTGTCTGCGGATCATGGTTGTCTCTTTGTGTGGGGGCGAATCGGGGTTGCAGCCTGTGTCTTCGCTGCACCGCAGGTGCAGTGTGCCGGAAGCGGTGCGCGGGGGTTTTCGCGATTCGCGATGGGGCCCGTATCGGCTCGCGGTGGCTTGACAGGGGCCGGTGCGGAGCGAATACTGCACCAGGTGGTTGAGTATTCTTGTCCGTTCGACAACAGGAGACACCCATGCTCGGAAACATCGACGCCGTGGCCAACCTCGCGGTCAAAGACCTCGCCGTGGCCCGCCGCTTCTACGAAGACACGCTGGGCCTCGCGCAGGTAGACGCCGAGGGCGATGAAGTGATCGTCTACCGCAGCGGCAACACACGCATCAACGTGTACCGCTCGTCGTTCGCGGGCACCAACCAGGCCACGGCCGTGACCTGGCAGGTGGGCGAAGACATCGGGCGCCTGGTGGCCGCGCTCGGGGCCAGGGGCGTGCGCTTCGAGCACTACGACATGCCGGACACGAAGCTCGAAGGCGACCTCCATGTCATGGGCGGCATGAAGGTCGCGTGGTTCAAGGACCCCGACGGGAACATCCTGAACCTGATCAACGGCTGAGGGCGTTGCCGCCCCCGGGCCGTCATCAGCCGAAGTTCTTGGCGGCGAAGTCCCAGTTGGCCAGCTTGGCCAGGAAGGTCTCGACGAACTTCGGGCGCAGGTTGCGGTAGTCGATGTAGTAGGCGTGCTCCCAGACGTCGACCGTCAGCAGCGCGGTGTCGGCGGTGGTCAGCGGCGTGCCGGCGGCGCCGGTGTTCACGATGTCCACCGAACCGTCGGCCTTCTTCACCAGCCACGTCCAGCCCGAACCGAAGTTGCCCACGGCCGACTTCACGAAGGCTTCCTTGAAGGCGTCGTAGCTGCCCCACTTGGCATCGATGGCCTTGGCCAGCGCACCGCTGGGAGCGCCGCCGCCTTGCGGCTTCATGCAGTTCCAGAAGAAGGTGTGGTTCCAGATCTGGGCGGCGTTGTTGTAGATGCCGCCGCTGGACTTCTTGACGATCTCTTCGAGCGTCATCGCTTCGAACTCGGTACCTTTTTGCAGGTTGTTGAGGTTCACGACGTACGCGTTGTGATGCTTGCCGTAGTGGTATTCCAGCGTCTCTTGCGAGTACTCGGGTGCCAGTGCGTCGAGCGCGTAGGGCAGGGGTGGGAGCTTGTGTTCCATCGTGGTTCCTTGTGGTTGTTGAAAGAAAAGAAAAACGGATTCAGTTGGCCGCCTTGGGCACGACCCGGTAGGCGCAGCGCCGCGCGCCCGCGAGCACGTGCTCGACGCGGCTCACGCTCACGTCGGGCCCCAGCACTTCGTCGAAGAGCTGCAGCTCGCTGCGGCAAAAGCCGGTGCAGGCCTGCGCGGCGGTGCAGATCGGGCAGTGGTTCTCGATGAAGAGAAAACCGTCGTCCCCGCCTTCGCCGTCGTCGGCCCGGAACTCCGCCATGTAGCCTTCGCGGCTGCGGATTTCCGCCAGCCGCTCCAGCCGCGTCTTCAGGCTGCGCGCGCCGCGCATGGCCTCGGTGTAGTTGGCGCGCATGGTGGCCTCGCGCGCCGAGATGAGCTGGTCCATGCCCTTCTCGCCGAACACGCTGATGACGGCGCTGATCATCTGCACCGTCATTTCGGCGTGCGTGTCGGGAAAGCGCTTGTGGCCCTCCCCGGTCAGCCGCCAGATCTGCGTGGGCCGGCCGCGGCCGCTGGAGCGGCTCTCGGCGTCGACCAGGCCTTCGGCCTCCAGCTTGGCCATCTGCTGGCGCACCGCTTCCACCGTGACGCTCAGGATCTTGGCGATGTCGGGAATGCCGAGCGCGCCGCGGGTCTTGAGCGTCGAGAGGATGCGGTCTGCCGGCTGGTGCGGCATCCAGGTGGGCTTGGCGGCATCTGGGGCGGACATGGCGAGTTCGATCGTGGAGGAAAACGGTGCCATTGTCAGGTGGTTGGGCCTCCCCTTGTTCCGGCGGGTGCTTGCCAGCCGCCGCCCAGCGCCTTGTAGAGCGCGACGAGGCTGGTGTACGAGGCGGTTTCGGCCTCGGCCACCGCGTCCTGCGCGCGCAGCAGGGTGCGTTGGGCGTCGAGCACGCTCAGGTAGGGCGCGGCGCCTTCGCGGTAGCGCACCTCGGCCAGTTCGGCGGCGCGGCCGCTGCGTGCCGAGGCCTCGGCCAGCCGCTGCAGGCGCAGCTGGTTCTGGCCGTAGCTGGTGAGGGCGCCTTCCACGTCCTCGATGGCGCGCAGCACGGTCTGCTCGTACAGGGCGCGGTCGCCCTCGGCGCGGGCCTCGGCGCCGCGCACGCGGGCCTTGACCGAGCCCAGCCGCAGGGCGGGCCAGCTCACGCCCGGCGTCACGCTGAAGGCCCGGCTCGACGAACTGCCCAGGTCCGACCCGCGCAGCGCGATGAAGCCCAGGAAGCCGCCGATGTCGAAACGCGGATACAGCTCGGCCGTGACCGCGCCCACGTCGGCCGTGCTGGCCGCAAGGCCGCGCTCGGCGCGCAGCACGTCGGGGCGGCGGCGCAGCAGGTCGCTCAGGTCGCCGACCGGCAGGCGCTTGTCGAGCACGCGCAGCGGCCGGGGCTGCAGCATCGGTTCCAGCTCGGCGGGGCGCAGACCCGCCAGCACCGCGACGCGGTACGCGGCCTGGCGGCGCGTGGTTTCCAGCGCGGGCAACTGGCTCTCGGTGGTCGCGAGGTTGGCCTGCGCGCTGGCCAGGTCGCCTTCGAGCGCGCGCCCGGTTTGCACCTGCGCCTCGGTCACGCGCAGGCTGCTGTGCAGGCTGTCGAGCGTGCGCCGCGTCACGGCCATGCGCTGCTCGGCGCCGCGCATCTCGTAGTAGTTGCGGGCCAGCTCGGCCACGGCCACGATGCGCACCTGCTCGAGGTCGGCCGCGCTGGCTTCGGCGCGCGCGGTGGCGGCGTCGTCGAGCCGCTTCAGGCGCCCGAACAGGTCGATTTCCCACGAGGCGTCGAAGCCCGCGCGGCTGCTCTGCGACAGCGAGCGCACGTCGGGCTGCGCGCCGTTGTTGCCCTGCGCGATGCCGCGCGTCTTGCTCGCGCCGGCGGTGACCACCGGCAGCCGGTCGAGCTCGGCCCCGGTCTGCGTCGCGCGGGCTTCGAGCAGCCGGGCCTGCGCGATGCGGATGTCGTGGTTGGCGGCCAGCGCGCGGTCGATGAGCGCATCGAGCTGCGGGTCGTCGAGCTGGCGCCACCAGTCGCGCTGCACCGCGTCGTCGGCGAACAGCGAGCGCTCGGGCGCCGAGATGGCGACCGGCGCATCGGCCGGCGCGGTGTAGGTCGGCCCGACGGCGCAGCCGGCCAGCACCAGCACGCTCAGTGCAAAAGGCGCGGCGTAGAAAAAGAGTCGGTTCATGGTCGTGCTCCTTGGCATCAGGCGTGTTCCGCCGCCGGTTCGCGCGCGGCCAGCGCATCGAGTTCGGTGGCGCGTTGCGATCGGCTCGCGGGGCGGTGGTCGCGGGCCAGCAGCGTGTACATGGTGGGCAGCACGAACAGCGTGAACAGCGTGCCCACCAGCATGCCGACCACGATGACCAGGCCGATGCTGAAGCGGCTGTTGGCACCCGCGCCGCTCGCGAACAGCAGCGGCACCAGGCCCATCACCATCGCGGCGGTGGTCATCAAGATCGGGCGCAGGCGGATGCGCGCGGCCTCCTCGATCGACGCGCGCCGGTCGAGGCCCTTGTGCATCTGGATCTCGTTGGCGAACTCCACCATCAGGATGCCGTGCTTGCTGATCAGCCCGATCAGCGTCACCAGCCCGATCTGCGTGTAGATGTTGATGGTGCCCAAGCCCAGCGCCAGCGGCACCAGCGCACCGCAGATCGACATCGGCACGCTGATCAGGATGATCAGCGGGTCGCGCAGGCTCTCGTACTGCGCCGCCAGCACCAGGTAGATCACCACGATGGCGAACACGAAGGCCATCACCAGCGCCGAGCCCTCCTGCGTGAACTGCCGCGCGTCCGACTGCCAGTCGTAGCTGAAGCCGGCCGGCAGCTTTTTCGCCTCTTCGCTCAGGAACGCCACCGCGTCGCCCATGGTCACGCCCGGCATCGGAATCGCCTGGAAGGTGGCCGCGTTGAGCTGGTTGAACTGCGTGAGCTTGTTGGGCCCCACGCTGGTCGACAGCTGCACCAGGTTGGCCAGCGGCACGGGCTGGCCGCTGGCGCTCTTCACGTAGTAGCGCGACAGCGCCTCGGCCGTCAGGCGCTGGTCGCGCGGCGACTGCGGAATCACGTCGTACGAGCGGCCGTCCATGCCGAAGCGGTTGACGTAGTTCTCGCCCACCAGCACCGCCAGCGTGTCGCCGATGGCCTTCATGGTCACGCCCATGCTGTTGGCCTTGGCGCGGTCCACGCGGATCTCGACCGTGGGGTTGTTGAACTCCAGGTCGCTGTCGACCACGGCGAACTTGCCGCTTTCGCGCGCCGACTTCTTCAGCGTTTCCATGGCCTCGAACACGCTGCGGTGGTCGCCCGCGCTGCGAATGACCATCTGCACCGGCAGCCCGCCGGTCGAGCCCGGCAGCGACGGCAGCTGAAACGCGAAGACGCTGCTGCCCTCGACCTCGTTCATGCGGCCCTGCGTGTCGCCCTGGATCTGGTCGGCGTTGCGCTTGCGGTCCTTCCAGTCCGACAGCTGCACGCCGCCGATGCTGTTCGACACGCCGTCGGAGCCGTTGATGAGCCAGCGGCCGGTGTTCTCGGGCAGCCCGGCGAACACCTCGTCCCATTTCTTGCCGAACTTCTCGACGTAGTCGATGTTGGCGTGCTGCGGCGACTTGATGGCCGTGAGCACCATGGCCTGGTCTTCACCCGGCGCCAGCTCGCGCTGCGCCGCGTTGTACAGGAAGGGCAGGCTCGCCAGCACCACCACCGCGAACGCACCCGTCACCCAGCGGTGGTGCAGCGACACGTCGAGCAGCCGGCCGTAGCGCGTCGACAGGCCGTGGAAGAACGACTCCGCCGCGCGCGACATGCGGCTGCCGGCGGCGTCCTGCGGCAGCAGGAACGAGCTCATCACCGGCGACAGCGTGAGCGCGATCACGCCCGACACCACCACCGCGCCCGCAAGCGTGAAGGCGAACTCCTTGAACAGCGAACCCGTGAGCCCGCCCATGAGTCCGATGGGCGCGTACACCGCGGCCAGCGTGAGCGTCATGGCAATCACCGGGCCGGCCACTTCGCGCGCGCCGATCAACGCGGCCTGCACGCGCGACTTGCCCTCTTCGATGTGCCGGTGCACGTTTTCCACCACCACGATGGCGTCGTCCACCACCAGCCCGATGGCCAGCACCATCGCCAGCAGGGTCAGCAGGTTGATGCTGAAGCCGAACAGCAGCATCAGCGCGGCGGCGCCCAGCATCGACAGCGGAATCGTCACCACCGGGATCAGCACCGCGCGCACCGAGCCCAGGCACAGGAAGATCACCACCACCACGATGGCAATGGCTTCGAGCAGCGTGTGCTGCACTTCGTCGATCGAGGCTTCGATGAAGCGCGCGAGCTCGAAGGGCAGCTGCACCTCCACGCCCGGCGGCAGGTTCTGCTTGATGCCGGGCAGCAGGTCGCGAATGCGCTTCACGATGACCAGCGGGTTGCCGTTGGGCGCGGCCTGCAGGCCCAGGTAGATGGCGGGGGTGCCGTCCATGGTGGCGCTGCTGTCGGCGCTCGCGGCGCCCAGCTCGACCGTGGCCACGTCGCCCAGGCGCACGATGGCATCGCCGTCGCGCTTGACCACCATGTCGCGGAACTCCGCCACGTTCACCAGGTCGGTGTTCACGCGGATGTTCGACACCACGTACAGGCCCTTGACCTGTCCGGGCGCGGCCTGCACGTTGTTCTGGCGCAGCGCGTCGGCCAGCTCGCCGGCCGAGATGCCGCGCGCGGCCATGCGGTTGGGGTCGAGCCACACGCGCATCGCCAGCGTCTGCCCGCCCGACACCTCCACGCCCGACACGCCGGGAATCGACGCGAACTGCGGCTGCACCACGCGCGAGAGGTAGTCGGTGAGCGCGGGCATCGGCATCGTCTGGCTCGAGAAGCCCACGTAGGCCACGGCCGTGGCCTCGCCCGACGACTTGAGGATGACGGGGTCGAAGGCCTCGGCCGGCAGCCGGTACTTCACCTGGCTGACCTGCGCCATGGCCTGCGTGAGCGCCTGGTTGGCGTCGGCGTTGAGCTTCATGCGCACGCTGATCACGCTGCGGCCCAGGGTGGAGGAAGACGACAGGTAGTCGACGTTCTCGATGGTCGCCACCGCCTGCGCAATGGGCTGGGTGACAAAGCCCTGCATCAGCTCCGGCGACGCACCGGGGTACTGCGTGGTGATCGTGAGCGTGGTGCTTTCGGTCAGCGGGTACTGGCGCACCGGCAGGTCGCCCAGCGCACGCGCGCCGAGCAGCAGGATGAGCGTGCTCACCACCAGCGCCAGCACGGGCCGGCGCACGAAGAGGTCGGTGAACTTCATGACTTCGGCTCCTGCAGGGCCAGCGTGTCCTTGTCGGCCGGCGCCACGGCGGCGCCGGTGTACAGGCGCAGCTGGCCCGAGGTGACGACCTTGTCGCCGGCCTGCAGCCCCTGCTCGATGACGACCCGGCCGTCCTGCCGCTCGCCGGCCTTCACGAACACCTGCTGCGCGGTGAAGCCGTTGCCCTTGTCGGCGGCGCGCACCACGAACACCGCGTCGCCGTGCGTGCTGTAGGTGATGGCGGTCTCGGGCACGGTGATGGCGTCGGCGCGCGCGGGCAGCGCGACCTTGCCGTTGACGAACATGCCGGGCGTGAGCGCGCCGTCGGCATTGTCGATGGTGGCCTGCAAGCGCACGGTGCGCGTGTCGCTGCCGATCTGCGGCTCGATGGTGGTCAGCCTGCCCTGGAACACGCGGCCCGGATACGCATCGACCGAAAGCGCCACTTGCTGGTTGCGTTTGAGCGCGGGCAGGGCGGTTTCGGGCAGCGTGAGGTTGGCGAACAGCGTGCGGCTGTCGGTGAGCGACACCAGCGCATCGCCGGCGCGCACGAACTGGCCCAGGTTGACCTTGCGGATGCCCAGCACGCCGTCGAACGGCGCCTTGATGTGCTTCTGCTCGAGCATGGCCTGCGCGCGCCGCAGGTCGCCGCTGGCCTGGTCGAAACCGGCCTGCGCCTGGTCGAGCTGCTCCTGCGTGGCGGCCTGCTGCGGCACCAGCCGGCGCGTGCGCTCGAGCAGGGCCCGGGCGTTGGCGCGCTGGGCCGTGAGGCGCTCGAGGTCGCCTTGCTCGGGCGCGTCGTTGAGCTGCACCAGCAGCTGCCCCGCGCGCACTTCGCCGCCGGGCGTGAAGAGGATCTTCGCCACGCGCCCTTCGGCCTCGGCCGGCACCTCGACCTGGCGGTTGGCCTCCAGCGTGCCGATGCCGCTGAGAAAGCGCGCCACCTCGGTCTTGCGGGCGACGGCCACCGCCACCTTGGCGGGCGGCGTGCCGCCGCCGCCTTCGGCCGCCCGGGACTTCGTCGCGAGCCCGTAGCCGACGCCTCCCACCACCACTGCCGCCGCGAGCCCGGCACCGAGCCAGGCCTTTGAATGCTTGTTCATATGCAGTCCGTTATTTATCAAAGAATGTACTTTGATTATTATTGGAGGCCGACGGACTGTCGACAAGGACGTTGCAATGGCCGCCATAGGGCAGGGCTATCTGCGTGAAGCTGTGCATGTTGGGTTCTCCAGGTGCTTGCGCGGCGAATGCCGCAGACCTGAAGACGGGCGAGCGGTGTCGCCTGTGACAACGCGGCGGGCGAAAGCCATCACCCGGGTGCCGTGCATCGACCCGGGCCGCCGGAGGCCGATGTACATTGCGGCCTGCTCAGGAATCTTTCAGCATGGCCACCAAATCCCGAAAAAAGCCCGCGGCCGTCACCGAGGACGAGGTCTTCGACATGGCCGCCGAACTGTTCCGGGCGATGGCCGCGCCCATGCGGCTGAAGATCGTCAGCCTGCTGTGCAACGGCGAGAAGAACGTGAGCGAGCTGCTGGCCGAGATCGACACCACCCAGCCCAACATGTCGCAGCACCTGAACACGCTCTACCAGGCGGGCGTGCTGGCCCGACGCCGCGAGGGCGTGAGCATCTACTACAGCATCGCGAACGAGACCGTGGTGGCGCTGTGCCGCAGCATCTGCGTGCAGATCGCCATCGAGCAGGAATAGGCGGCCTTCGGGCGCCTCAGGGCTTCAGGTACACGTAGCCTTCCTTGGCCTGCAGCCGCGCCACCTCGGCCACGCCCGAGGGCACGACCTTGGCTTCCATCAGCAGCTTGCCCGCGTCGATGTGGCGCGTGGTCAGCGTGTTGTTGCAGACCCTGAACTCCACGCCGCGCGCGGCCAGCGCGCTCACCGGCCCGCTGAACTCGCGGCCCTTGCTGTCCTTGGCGTCGGTCAGAAGAAAGTCGATGCCGGGGCCGTGCGTCACCACCACGATCTTCGCCTTCGGGTCCGCGTTGAGGTGGTTGGTGATGTTGGCGAGCACCGCCGCGCTGGTCTCGACGCCGGTGTTCACGTGATAGACCACCTTGACCTCCTGCGCTCCCGCGAACGAAGCGACCATGGCGAGCAGGAAGGCGATGAATGCGTGTCTCATGGGGAAACCCTCTGGTTGTTGTCGTCGTTCGCAAAATATCATCTTCTGCTTATATGTACAGCCGGGCAAGCCCGAGGCCACCGCCACGGCAGGAGACGACACACGATGTTCATGGCTCTTCTTCGAGGCCCGCGGCAGCTTGCACGCGCGGCAGCGAGCGCGTTGCTGGCGATGGCAATGACAGTGGCAGCGGCCACCGCCTTCGTGGCACCCGACATCGAACCGCTGCGCGTGGCGCCCGATGTCTATTACGTGCAGGGCATTCCGGCGCTGGGCTCGCCGGCCAACCAGAACTTCATTTCCAACGCGGGCTTCGTCGTCACGCAGGACAGCGTGGTGATGATCGACGCGCTCGGCTCGCCCGCCGCCGCTGAAAAGCTGGTGGCGCAGATCCGCAGGATCACGCCCAAGCCGATCAGCCACGTCATCCTCACGCACTACCACGCCGACCATGTGTACGGGCTGCAGGTGTTCAAGGCGCTGGGCGCGCAGGTGGTGGCGCACACGCTGGGCAAGGCGTACCTGTATTCGGACGCCGCGCGCCTGCGGCTCGAAGCCTCGCGCAAGGACCTTGCGCCGTGGATCAACGACAGCACGCGGCTCGTGCCCGCCGACGTGTGGATCGACGGCCGCACCGAGATGACCATCGGCGGCACGCGTTTCGTGCTGCAGCCGGCAGGGCCCGCGCACACGCCCGAAGACCTGGCCATCTACCTGCCGAAGCAGCAGGTGCTGTTCTCGGGCGACATCGTGTTCCGCAACCGCATTCCGTACGTGGGCACGGCCGACAGCCGCCACTGGATCGCGGCGCTCGACGCCCTGCTCGCGCTCGATGCGCGCGTCATCGTGCCGGGCCACGGGCCCGCGTCGACCGAGCCGCAGCAGGACCTGCGCCACACGCGCGACTACCTCGTCTTCCTGCGCGGCGCGATGAAGAAGGCCGCAGCCGACATGACGCCGTTCGACGAGGCCTATGCCGCCACCGACTGGTCGGCGTACGAGTCGCTGCCCTTGTTCAAGGCCGCCAACCGCATGAACGCCTACAACACCTACCTGCTGATGGAGCAGGAGGCGCGATGAGCCGCGGCCCTGTTGCCACGCGCCGCCACGCCGTCGTGGCCATGGCCGCGCTGTGCGTGATGCCCGCGAGCCGCGCGGCGGAATCGGCATTGCCGTCGCCGGCGTCGCTTGCCGATGCGCTCGCGAAGGCGCTCGCGCGGCAACAACCGCTGGTCGTCATGGCCAGCCTGCAGGGCTGCCCGTTCTGCAAGATCGTGCGCGAGCACTACCTCGCGCCCGAGCTCGCGGCGGGCCTGCCCGTGGTGCAGATCGACTTTCGCGACACGCGCGCGGTGCGCGGCTTCGACGGTGCGCCGCTCACGCACGAGGCCTTGCTCAAGGCATGGGGCATCACCGTCGCGCCCACCGTGCTCTTCTTCGGTCGCAACGGCCGCGAGGTCGCCGAGCGGCTGGTCGGCGGCGCATCGGACTTCTACGGCGCCTACCTCGAAGAGCGGTTGCGGCAGGCGCGCGCGCAGGCGGGTTTCCCCCAACTCTCCAGCCCTTCCCTTCCGCGCGATCGCTCCTAAAATCATTACATAACGATTTACTTATTTAACGATGAAACTGGCAGCTTCGATGCGAGTTTCGAGGAGACAGAATTGAAGTTGTTGCCGTCGCTCGCGGTTGCCGCCGCATTGCTGATTTCGACCCAGGTTCACGCGAACAAGGAACTCGCCCAGAAGAACGCCTGCCTGGCCTGCCACGCGGTCGACAAGAAGCTGGTCGGCCCGGCTTATCAAGACGTCGCGAAAAAGTACGCCGGCCAGGCCGACGCCATGGCCGTGCTCACGGCCAGCATCCAGAAGGGCAGCAGCGGCAAGTGGGGCGCGGTGCCGATGCCGGCCCAGCCCGCGATGAGCGAGGCCGACGCCAAGGCGCTGGCCGCGTGGGTGCTGGGCGGCGCGAAGTAAGCCGCGCAAGGCCCGCCATGAGCGCCAGCAGCATCCAGCAGCAGCCCGGGCAGGTGCGCAAGGCACCGGAGAATTTCGTCGACGCACAGGGCGTGCGCACGGTCTTCTCGCAGGCCCATGCGGGGCGCCGCGATTTCATTCGCAACGCCTTTGCCGCCGCCGTCGCGGGCACGGCGGCTTCGTCCGCGCTTGCGCAGCCCGGTGCCGTCGGCGACGGCGAACCCGCCATTCTTCAGCTGCCCGCGCACAGCACGGGCCTGGGCCGGGCGGTGGTCACCGACGGCTACGGCAAGCCCTCGAAGTACGAGGCCAACGTGCAGCGCCGCCAGAGCCCGGGGCTCACGCCGACCGCGCAAGCCTCGGTGTCGTTCGCGCCGCTGCAGTCGCTGTTCGGCATCGTCACGCCCAGCGGGCTGCACTTCGAGCGGCACCACCAGGGCTGGTGGGACATCGATCCGTCGAAGCACCGGCTGATGATCAACGGCATGGTGAAGGCGCCCAAGGTCTTCACGCTCGACGAGCTGATGCGGCTGCCTTCGGTATCGCGCTTTCACTTCATCGAGTGCGGTGCCAACACCGGCATGGAGTGGGGCAACGTCGCGGTGCCGACCGCGCAGTACACGCACGGCATGCTGTCGTGCAGCGAGTTCACCGGCGTGCCGCTGATCACGCTGCTCGAGATGGCGGGCGCCGACCTGAAGGGCGAACGCTTCGTGCTGGCCGAGGGTGCCGACGGTTCCTCGATGACGCGCACCATTCCCATGAGCCTCATCCGTTCGGGCGAGGTGCTGGTGGCCTACGGGCAGAACGGCGAGATGCTGCGCCCCGAGCAGGGCTACCCGCTGCGGCTGGTGGTGCCCGGCGTGCAGGGCGTGAGCTGGGTCAAGTACCTGCGCCGCATCGAGCTGGGCGACCAGCCCTACGGCACCAAGGACGAGACGGTGCACTACGTCGACCTCATGCCCGACGGCCAGCACCGCCAGTACACCAGCATCCAGGAATGCAAGAGCGTCGTGACCACGCCCTCGGGCGGGCAGATGCTGCTGGACAAGGGCTTCTACAACATCACCGGCCTGGCGTGGTCGGGGCGCGGCAAGGTGAAGCGCGTGGACGTGAGCGTGGACGGCGGGCGCAACTGGCGCACCGCGCGGCTCGAGTCGCCGGTGCTGTCCAAGTGCCTCACGCGCTTCAACATCGACTGGGTGTGGGACGGCACGCCCGCCATCATCCAGAGCCGCGCGATGGACGACACCGGCTACGTGCAGCCGAGCTACCGCCAGCTGCGCGCCGTGCGCGGCACGCGCTCGATCTATCACAACAACGCGATCCAGTCGTGGCAGGTGCAGCAAAGCGGGGAGGTGGCGAATGTCCAGCTTTCCTAGCCGCGCGCTGCTGGCGCTGGTGGCTGCCTGCGGCGTCTGCGTTGCCGCGTGGGCGCAGCCGAAGACGGCAACGGGCTACCCCGGCATCGGCCGCGACGCCACGCCCAAGGAAGTGGCCGCCTGGGACATCGACGTGCGTCCCGACTTCAAGGGCCTGCCGCCCGGCTCGGGCTCGGTGGCGCGCGGGCAGGATTTGTGGGAAGGCAAGTGCGCGTCGTGCCACGGCGTGTTCGGCGAATCGAACCAGGTGTTCAGCCCGATCGTCGGCGGCACCACGGCCGACGACATCAAGACCGGCCACGTGGCGCGCCTGAAGGACCCGGCCTTTCCGGGCCGCACCACGCTGATGAAGGTGTCCAGCCTGTCGACCGTGTGGGACTACGTGTACCGCGCCATGCCGTGGAACCAGCCCAAGTCGCTGACGCCCGACGACGTGTACGCCGTGACCGCCTACATGCTGAACCTCGGCGGCATCGTGCCGGACGACTTCACGCTGTCCGACAAGAACATCCGCGAGGTACAGGCCCGCATGCCCAACCGCAACGGCGCGACCACCGCGCACGCGATGTGGCCGGGCGCGGAGTTCGGCCGCGGCGCCAAGCCCGACGTCGCGGCGGTGGCGTGCATGCGCGACTGCGTGCCGGCCGAGCAGAAGGTGGCGCAGCTGCCGCCGCACGCGCGCGGCAGCCACGGCAACCTGGCCGACCAGAACCGGCTGGTGGGCGCGCAGCACGGCATCGAGACCGCGCCGCCGGCGGCCGTGAAGACCGGCGCGCCGCAGCCGGCGGCCGCCGCAGCCGCATCGAAAGCGCCCGTCGCGCTGCTCGAGAAGAACAGCTGCACCGCCTGCCACGGCATGACGCAGAAGCTCGTGGGCCCCGCCTTCTCGGACATCGCCAAGAAGTATCCGGGCCAGGCCGACCACCTGCAGCAGAAGATCAAGGCCGGCGGCACGGGCGTCTGGGGGGCGATCCCGATGCCGCCGCAGGCCATCGCCGACGAAGATGCCAAGGCCATCGCACGCTGGCTCTCGGACAGTGCCGGACCATGAATCGACAGGAGACAACCCCATGAAGAACCGCAGACAGATGCTCAAGCAATCCGCCGCCCTCGCGGGCCTGGCGGCCACCGCCGCCTGGCTTCCCGCCACGGCGCTCGCGTACTCGAAGGACGCCTTCGAGGCCAAGAGCGTGGCCGACGCGCTGAAGGCCGTGGGCGCCGGCGCGCCCGCCGAGAGCAAGGACGTGACCATCACCGGCCCCGACATCGCCGAGAACGGCGCCGTGGTGCCGCTGAGCGTGGCCACCACGCTGGGCGGCGTGAAGCAGCTGATGCTGCTGGTCGAGAAGAACCCGAACGCCGTGGTCGCGATCTTCAACACCTCGGAGTTCGTGGAGCCCAACTTCACCACGCGCGCCAAGCTGGGCCAGTCGTCCGACGTGTACGCCATCGCGATCATGAACGACGGCAAGGCCTTCTATGCGAAGAAGGAAGTGAAGGTCACGCTGGGCGGCTGCGGCGGCTGACGGCGCGGCGAACCCGCACGCAAGCACCTCACGACGACGAAGACAACAACAAGGAGACACAACACCATGGCAGCAGATCCCATGCGCATCCGCGCCCAGGCTTCGGGCGACAAGACGACCGTGCGCATCCTGATGGCGCACGAAATGGAAACCGGCCAGCGCAAGGACGCCGCCGGCAAGACCATTCCGGCCTGGTTCATCCAGGAGGTCTCGGCCTCGCTCAACGGCAAGACCGTGCTCACCGCCGACTGGGGGCCGGCCGTGTCGAAGAACCCGTTCATGCAGTTCACGCTCAAGGGCGCGAAGGCCGGCGACAAGATCGCCGTGACCTGGAAAGACAACCGCGGCGAAACGCGCACCGACGAAGCCACCGTCAGCTAGGCGGGCGCCATGAACAAGACCACACGCCTGGGCCTGCTGGTGGCGCTGGCAGGCTGCTGCCTGCCGTTTCACGCCGCGGCGCAGAAGACCACCGCCGAAGGCATTGCCGAGTACCGCGCGCTGCTGCAGGACGGCAACCCCGCCGAGCTGTTCGAAGCCAAGGGCGAAGACCTCTGGAAGCAGAAGCGCGGGCCCAAGAACGCGTCGCTCGAGAAGTGCGACCTGGGCAAGGGCCCGGGCGTGGTCAAGGGCGCCTTCGCCGAACTGCCGCGCCACTTTGCCGACACCGGCCGCGTGCAGGACATGGAGTCGCGCCTGCTCACCTGCATGCAGATGCTGCAGGGCTTCGACGCCGCCGAGATCGCGAAGACGCCGTTCGGCAGCGGCGAGCAGAAGAACATCGAGGGGCTGGTGGCATGGATCTCGGCCGAGTCCAAGGGCCTGCCGCTGAACCTGCCGCAGTCGCACGCGACGGAGCGCCGCGCCTACGAGGTCGGCAAGCGCCTGTTCTTCCTGCGCGCCGGCCCGCACGACTTTGCCTGCGCCACCTGCCACGGCGCCGACGGCAAGCGCATCCGCCTGCAGGACCTGCCCAACCTCACGAAGAACCCCGGCGCGGGCGAAGGCTTCGGCGCCTGGCCGGCCTACCGCGTGTCGTCGGGCGAGCTGTGGGGCATGCAGCGTCGGCTGAACGACTGCTTCCGCCAGCAGCGCTTTCCGTACCCCGGCTATGCCAGCGACGTGACCGTGGCGCTGGCCGTGTACATGGGCGTCAACGGCAAGGGCGGCAAGACCACGGCCCCCGCCATCAAGCGCTGAGGAAACACGCTCCATGAAAACCGACCACATCCTCGGCGCGATGGCCGTGGCCTGCGCGCTCACCGTGTTCGGCTGCGCGTCCGTCGACAGCGCCGCCGACCTGGACAAGCTCACCGCCGAAGCGCTGCAACGCTCCTTCCGCGACCAGGGCATCGCCAAGGTCGAGCGCCTCGTGCAGGACCCGGCCAACCTCGCGTGCAGCGAAGCCGACGCCAGCGGCAAGCCGCTGGACGACAAGACCACCAAGGACATCGAGGCCGCCAACATGAAGACCATCCGCTGGCCGGCGGACGGCAAGTTCATCGGCGATTGGCGCGAGGGCGAAAAAATCGCGCAGAACGGGCGCGGCCTGACCTGGAGCGACCCGGCCACCGCCTCGGCCAACGGCGGCAACTGCTACAACTGCCACCAGATGTCGAAGGAAGAAATCTCCTTCGGCACGCTCGGCCCCAGCCTGTACCACTACGGCAAGCTGCGCGGCGTGAGCGAGCCGGCCAGCGCGGCCGCCAAGCCCATCGTCGAATACACCTGGGGCAAGCTGTGGAACGCGCGCGCCTACAACGCCTGCTCGAACATGCCGCGCGTCGGCCACTCGGGCATCCTGAACGAGCAGCAGATCCGCGACGTGATGGGCCTGCTGCTCGACCCGCAATCGCCCGTCAACCGCTGACCCGGCGGCGGAACGCTTTTCTCCCATGAACCTTTCCAAGCGCGAGTTCCTCCAGATGCTCGGCGCCGGCAGCGTGGCCGGCTTCGGGCTCGGCAGCCACGGCGGCAGCAACGCCGCGGCGGCTGCCGCGACCATGGACAGCCTCTACACGCTGCCGCGCTTCGGCAACGTGTCGATGCTGCACATGACCGATTGCCACGCGCAGCTCAAGCCGCTGTACTTTCGCGAGCCCAGCGTGAACATCGGCGTGGGCGCCATGCGCGGCAAGGTGCCGCACCTGGTGGGCGAGCACCTGCTCAAGGCCGCGGGCGTGCAGCCCGGCACGCGCGTGGCGCATGCGCTCACCTACCTGGACTTCGACAGCGCCGCGCAGCGCTACGGCAAGGTCGGCGGCTTCGCGCACCTGGCCACGCTGGTCAGGCAGCTCAAGGCCAGCCGGCCCGGCGCGCTGCTGCTCGACGGCGGCGACACCTGGCAGGGCTCGGCCACCTCGCTGTGGACGAACGCGCAGGACATGGTCGACGCATGCAAGCTGCTCGGCGTCGACGTGATGACCGGGCACTGGGAGTTCACCTACGGCATGGAGCGGGTGAAGGAGATCATCGAGAAAGACTTCGCGGGCCGCGTCGAGTTCGTCGCGCAGAACGTCAAGACCGCCGACTTCGGCGACCCGGTGTTCAAGCCGTATGTCATGCGCGAGATCAACGGCGTGCCCTGCGCCATCGTCGGCCAGGCCTTTCCGTACACGCCCATCGCCAACCCGCGCTACATGGTGGCCGACTGGACCTTCGGCATCCAGGACGACAACCTGCAGCGCGTGGTGAACGAGGCGCGCGGCAAGGGCGCGCAGGTGGTCGTGGTGCTGTCGCACAACGGCATGGACGTCGACCTGAAGATGGCCGGCCGCGTGACCGGCATCGACGCCATCCTGGGCGGCCACACCCACGACGGCACGCCCATGCCTACGCTGGTGAGCAACGCGGGCGGCAAGACCATCGTGGTCAACGGCGGCTCCAACGGCAAGTTCCTCGGCGTGATCGACTTCGACGTGAAGGGCAAGAAGGTCGGCGACTTCCGCTACCGCCTGCTGCCCGTGTTCTCGGACCTGATTCCGGCCGACAAGGAGATGGACGCGCTCATCACCCGCATCCGCGCCCCTTACGAGGCCAGGCTGTCGGAAACGCTGGCGCACACCGACGGCTCGCTGTACCGGCGCGGCAACTTCAACGGCACCGGCGACCAGCTGCTGCTCGACGCGCTGATGGAAGTGCAGGACGCCCCCATCGCCTTTTCGCCCGGTTTCCGCTGGGGCACCTCGCTGCTGCCGGGCCAGCCCATTACGCGCGAATGGCTGATGGACATGACGGCCACCACGTACTCGTACGCCACCGTGACGCAGATGAGCGGCGAGATGCTCAAGACCGTGCTCGAAGACGTCTGCGACAACCTCTTCAACCCCGACCCGTACTACCAGCAGGGCGGCGACATGGTGCGCGTGGGCGGGCTGCAGTACGCCTGCGACCCCACGGCCGGCATGGGCCAGCGCATCCAGGACATGCGCCTGGGCGGCAAGCCCATCGAGGCCGGGCGCAACTACAAGGTGGCGGGCTGGGCGCCGGTGAGCGAAGAGGCGCGCAGCGCCGGCAACAAGCCGGTGTGGGAAGTGATCGAGCCGTGGCTGAAGTCGCGCAAGGTCGTGACCGCGCGCCGGCCCGAGGAGCCGGTGCTCAAGAACATCGCGCCCAACCCGGGGCTGGGCTGAGACGCCCCGCGCGGCGGCGCGCTCCCTAGAATCGCCGCATGTCTGTAGAGCAAGTCTCTCTTCTCACGTCGCTCGCGCTCGCGGCCGCCTTCGTGCTGTCGGCCGTGTTCGGCGCCGTCGCGCGTTCCACGCGCTTTTGCACCATGGGCGCCATCAGCGACGTGGTGAACCTGGGCGACTGGACGCGCGTGAAGCAATGGGCTGCGGCCGGCGGCGTGGCGCTCATCGGCTTTTCGGCGTTGGTGTTCGCGGGGCTGGTCGATGCCGACCGCACGCTCTATGCATCGAGCCGCATCCTGTGGCTGTCGGCGCTGGTGGGCGGGTTGCTGTTCGGCGCGGGCATGGTGCTGTGCTCGGGCTGCGGCAACAAGACGCTGGTGCGCGTGGGCGGCGGCAGCCTCAAGGCGCTGGTCGTGCTGCTGGTGATGGGCGTCGCGGCCTTCGCCACGCTCAAGGGCATCACGGCCGTGCTGCGCGTGGCGACCGTGGACCACGTGCACTTCGACGTGGCGACGAATGCCTCGCTGCCCGACGTGCTGGCCTCGGCATTGAAGATGCACGCGCCGTCGCTGCGCCTGCTGATGGGGCTGGTGATCGGCGGCGCGCTCATCGCGTGGGCCGCGTGGGGCCGCCGCGAAACGCGCGACGTGCGCAGCCTCGTGGGCGGCCTGCTGATCGGCTTGCTCGTGGCCGCGGCATGGTGGCTCAGCGGCCACTGGGCCGTCGTCGAGGAACATCCGCTGACGCTCGAACACGTGTTCCTGGCCACCAACTCCGGCCGCGCCGAGGCATTGAGTTTTGTCACGCCGGTGGCCTACGCGCTCGACTGGCTGATGTTCTACAGCGACGCCAACAAGCTGCTGACCCTCGGCATCGTGTCGGTGGCGGGCGTGGTCGTGGGTGCGGCGGTGCACGCGCTGTGGTCGCGCGAATTCCGCCGGGAAGGTTTTGCCGGCACCAGCGACCTCGCGCACCACGTGGGCGGCGCGGTGCTGATGGGCGTCGGCGGTGTCACCGCGATGGGCTGCACCATCGGGCAGGGGCTGAGCGCGCTGTCGACCTTGAGCCTGGCGAGCCTGCCGGCGATTCTGGGAATCGTGGTGGGCGCGGTGGCGAGCCTGAAGTACCAGGCCTGGCAGCTCCAGCGGGAGCTTTGAGCCCGCCGGCAGCGACGGACCGAACGCCATGGGCACCCTGATCAGCCTCCTGGCGTACTTCCTGATCGCCATCGCGGTGGCCCCGTTGCTGCTGCTCTGTCTCTACGTGCTGGCCAGCCATTTCCAACTCAGGCTGGCCGAGCGGATCCTGGATGCCGCCATGCAGCTCCTGAAGCTGCAGTGGCTCAGCGGCGGCCTGCTGAACATCGTGGGCGGGCTCGCGCTCGGCGCGCTGGGGGTCTGGATGATCCTGCACTTCGAGCCGCTGCCGCAGCGGTTGCTGGGCGCCTTGCTGGTGCCCTTCGGTCTCTGGCGGGCCTTCAGGGGCGCGGCCCTGCTCGGGGCGTTCTCAAGAACGCAGGACCCGCGCTGACGCCGCCGCGCGCCCGCCGTTTTTACGCTTTCTTTACGCCCCCCTCCCCACTCTTTCCCCCGTTTTGACGCACGACTGCCGAGACTGAAGCCTGTCTTTTTTGCAGGAGTGATGTGTATGGACATCGTCTGGATGGGCGCCTTGCTGGCGCTGTGGGCCGTGGTGGGGGCCATGGTGATCGGGCTGAACAGGCTCGACGCACCGAACCCGCCGAAAACAACCGACGGAGCGTCATCGTGATCAGCCTCGAAGTTCTTTACGGCTTCGGCGCGCTGATTGCCGTGGTCCTGTTCGCCTACCTCGTGTTCGCGCTCATTTGCGCGGAGGAATTCTGAAATGACTTCTTCCGCCTGGGGCCTGCTGGCCCTTTTCCTGGCCCTGCTGCTCGTGCTGGCCTGGCCTGTCGGCAAGTTCCTTGCCGCGCTGTGCGGCGAGCGCATGCCGCGCTGGATGCAGCGCGTCGAGGCGCCGCTCTACAAGCTCGCGGGCACCAGGCCCGAACAGTCGATGCACTGGCTGCGCTACGCGCTCGCGCTGCTGGCCTTCAACGCCATCGGCGCGATCTTTCTTTACGCGCTGCAGCGCCTGCAAGGCTGGCTGCCGCTGAATCCCGCGGGCATGACGGCCGTGTCGCCCGACTCGGCCTTCAACACCGCGGTGAGCTTCGTTTCCAACACCAACTGGCAGGGCTACGCCGGCGAGTCGACCATGAGCTATCTCACGCAGATGCTCGGGCTCACGGTGCAGAACTTCCTGTCCGCCGCCACCGGCATCTCGGTGGCTTTCGCGTTGGTGCGCGGCTTCGCGCGGCGCGGCGACGGCAAGGGCCTGGTCGGCAACTTCTGGGCCGACATCACGCGCATCACGCTGTGGGTGCTGGTGCCGATCTCGTTCGTGATCGCCATGGTCTTCGCGGGCCAGGGCGTGATCCAGAACTTCGACGCCTACAAGACGGTGAACACGCTGGAGACCACGGCCTTCCAGCAGCCGAAGAACGGCGCCGACGGCCAGCCGCTGAAGGACGACAAGGGCCAGCCGGTGATGGAAGACGCCACCACCAAGACGCAGACGCTGGCCATGGGCCCGGTGGCTTCGCAAGAGGCCATCAAGATGCTGGGCACCAACGGCGGCGGCTTCTTCAACGCCAACTCGGCGCACCCCTACGAGAACCCGACGGCGCTGGTGAACCTGCTGCAGATGATCGCGATCTTCCTGATCCCGGCCGCGCTGTGCTTCACCTTCGGGCGCGTGGTCGGCGACATGCGCCAGGGCTGGGCCGTGCTGGCCGCTATGACGATCATGTTCGTCATTGCCGTGGCGGTCATCACGCCCGCCGAGCAGGCCGGCAATCCGCTGTTCGCCTCGCTCGGTGTCGATCAGGTGGGCAGCGCGCTGCAGGCCGGCGGCAACATGGAAGGCAAGGAGCTGCGCTTCGGCATCAATGCCTCGTCACTGTTCGCCGCCGTGACCACGGCCGCCTCGTGCGGCGCGGTCAACGTCATGCACGACTCGCTCACGCCGCTGGGCGGCATGGTGCCGATGGTGCTCATGCAGCTGGGCGAAGTGGTGTTCGGCGGCGTGGGCTCAGGCCTGTACGGCATGCTGATCTTCGCGATGCTGGCGGTGTTCATCGCCGGCCTGATGATCGGCCGCACGCCCGAGTACCTGGGCAAGAAGATCGAGGTGCGCGAGATGAAGCTCATTTCCATCGCCATCCTGGTCACGCCCGTTCTGGTGCTGGCGGGCACGGCGGTGGCGGTGATTGCCACCGCCGGCAAGGCCGGCATCGCGAACCCCGGTGCGCACGGTTTCTCTGAAATCCTGTATGCGCTGACCTCGGCCGCCAACAACAACGGCAGCGCCTTCGCGGGCCTGTCGGCCAACACGCCCTTCTACAACGGCCTGCTCGCGCTGGCCATGTGGCTCGGCCGCTTCGCGATGATCGTGCCGGTGCTCGCCGTGGCCGGCGCGCTGGCCGCCAAGAAGCGCCTGCCCGTCACCAGCGGCACGCTGCCCACGCACGGCCCGCTGTTCGTCTCGTTGCTGATCGGCACGGTGCTGCTGGTCGGCCTGCTCAACTATGTGCCGGCATTGGCCCTCGGTCCGATCGTCGAACACCTCGTGCTCTGGAAATAAGAAGGAGCGCACCATGACTGCCAATACAAAAACCTCTCTCTCGCTGTTCGATGCGGCGCTGGTCAAGCCCGCCCTGTGGGGCGCCTTTGCCAAGCTCAACCCGCGCACCCAGTGGCGCAACCCGGTGATGTTCATCGTGTACATCGGCAGCATCCTGACCACGCTGCTCTGGGTGCATGCGCTGAGCTTCCCGGGCGACACCGGCATGAAGCCCGCCTTCGTGCTGGCCGTGACCGTGTGGCTGTGGTTCACCGTGCTGTTCGCCAACTTCGCCGAAGCCCTGGCCGAAGGCCGCAGCAAGGCACAGGCCGCGTCGCTGCGCGGCCTGCGCAAGGACACCTGGGCCAAGAAGCTGCACGAGCCGTATCACGGCGCGCGCTTCGCCGCCGGGCCGCCCCAGGGCGAAGCAGCCCCCTCGGGGGGCAGCACGGCACACGCAGTGGCAAGCGCGGGGGCCCACAGCTGGCTGCCGGAGCAGGCGCCCAACCTGCGCAAGGGCGACGTCGTGCTGGTCGAGACCGGCGACGTGATTCCGCTCGACGGCGAAGTGATCGAAGGCGTGGCCTCGGTCGACGAGAGCGCCATCACCGGCGAGTCGGCTCCCGTGGTGCGCGAGTCGGGCGGCGACTTCTCGGCCGTGACCGGCGGCACCCGCGTGCTGTCCGACTGGCTGGTGGTGCGCATCTCGGTGAACCCGGGCGAGTCGTTCCTCGACCGCATGATCGGCATGGTCGAAGCGGCCAAGCGCCAGAAGACGCCCAATGAAGTCGCGCTGACCATCCTGCTGGTGGCGCTGACCATCGTGTTCCTGATGGTCACGGTCACGCTGCTGCCGTTCTCGGTGTTCAGCGTGGAAGCCGCCGGTGCCGGCACCGTGGTGTCGCTCACCGCGCTGGTCGCGCTGCTGGTGTGCCTGATCCCGACCACCATCGGCGGCCTGCTGTCGGCCGTGGGCGTGGCCGGCATGAGCCGCATGATGCAGGCCAACGTGATCGCCACCTCGGGCCGCGCGGTCGAAGCCGCCGGCGACGTCGACGTGCTGCTGCTCGACAAGACCGGCACCATCACGCACGGCAACCGCCAGGCCACTTCGTTCCTGCCGGCGCCCGGCATTCCGAAGGCCCGCCTTGCGCGCGCCGCCATGTTCGCCTCGCTGGCCGACGAAACGCCCGAAGGCCGCAGCATCGTCGAGCTGGCCCGTCGCGACGGGCTGGACACCACCTCGGTCGACGGCGCGCGCTTCGTGCCCTTCACCGCGCAGACCCGCATGAGCGGTGTCGACCTGCCGGCGGCGGCGAACAGCCTGGACACCGACGACATCCTGCTGCGCAAGGGCGCGGTCGACGCGGTGCGCCGCCACATCGAGGCGCTGGGCGGCGTGATGGCGCCCGAGGTGCTGCGCGCGGCCGAGGAAACGGCACGCCGCGGCAGCACGCCGCTGGCCGTGGCCGAGGGCAACCGCGTGCTCGGCGTGGTCGAGCTCAAGGACATCGTCAAGACCGACATCAAGGAGCGCTTCGCCGAGCTGCGCCGCATGGGCATCAAGACGGTGATGATCACCGGCGACAACAAGCTCACGGCCGCCGCCATCGCGGCCGAAGCGGGCGTCGACGACTTCCTGGCCGAGGCCACGCCCGAGGACAAGCTCGCGCTGATCCGCCAGTACCAGGCCGACGGCCGCCTCGTGGCCATGACCGGCGACGGCACCAACGACGCTCCCGCGCTGGCGCAGGCCGACGTGGCCGTGGCCATGGGCAGCGGCACGCAGGCCGCGAAGGAGGCCGGCAACATGGTCGACCTGGACTCCAACCCGACCAAGCTGCTCGAGGTGGTGGAGACCGGCAAGGCGCTGCTCATGACGCGCGGCTCGCTCACCACCTTCTCGATCGCGAACGACGTGGCGAAGTACTTCGCGATCATTCCGGCGATCTTCGTGTCGACCTATCCGCAACTGGGCGCGCTCAACGTGATGCGGCTGGCAAGCCCGTCGTCGGCCATCCTGTCGGCGGTGATCTTCAACGCGCTGGTCATCGTGTTCCTGATTCCGCTGGCGCTGAAGGGCGTGCGCTACCGGCCCGTCGGCGCCGCCGCGCTGCTGCGCCGCAACCTGGCCATCTACGGCCTGGGCGGCCTGCTCGTTCCTTTCATCGGCATCAAGCTGATCGACTGGCTGCTCGTTGCAGTCCACCTGGTCTGAGGAGTCATTCGTCATGACAAGCAACATCACCAACAACAACGGCGGCGGCATCGTCCGCCCCGCGCTCGTGCTCTTCGTGCTGATGAGCGCGCTCACCGGTTTGATCTACCCGATGGCCGTCACCGGCGCCGCGAAAGCGGTGTTCCCCGCGCAGTCGGACGGCAGCCTGATCGTGCTCGACGGCACGACCGTGGGCTCCAGGCTCATCGGCCAGAACTTCAGCGACCCGAAGCACTTCTGGGGCCGCCCGTCGGCCACCTCGCCGCAGCCTTACAACGGCGTGGCCTCCGGCGGCGCCAACCAGGGCCCGCTGAACCCCGCGCTGACCGATGCGGTCAAGGCGCGCGTCGAGGCGCTGCGCGCCGCCGACCCGGGCAACACCGCGCCGGTGCCGGTCGACCTCGTCACGGCCTCGGCCAGCGGGCTCGACCCCGACATCAGCCCGGCCGCTGCGCACTACCAGGCGGCGCGCGTCGCGCGCGTGCGCGGCTTGCCGATCGATCGCATCAACACGCTGATCGCCGACAACACGCAGGGGCCCAAGTGGGGCTTCCTGGGCGAGTCGCGGGTCAACGTGCTGGCGCTGAACATCGCACTCGACGCTTCTTCCGGTTCCTTCAGTCCTTCGACCCCGCGTTGAGGAGAAAACAACCATGGCCTATGCCGCCTACCGAGAACACCCCGGCGTGCCGCGAACGCCCGCGCTCATGAACACGCCCCGCAGCCGCCCGTTCTACGTGCTCGACGTCACCGTCTGCTGCGCCGACGCGCTGCGCGTGCGCCGCAGCGTTGCCGGCTGCCCCGACGCGGGCGTGGTGCGCTGCGAGCCGCTGCTGCATGCCTGCAGCACGCAGGAAAGCGACGCGCCCTGCGTGCGCCTGATGATCCGCCTGCCGCTGGCCAGCTATGCCGACGTGCTGCACCGCCTGATCGAATGCGTGCCCTCCGGCGAAATCGGCCGGCTCGTGAGCTGGCGCGAACACCTCGCGCGCTGCGGCCTGCGCCATGGTCACTGACCTGCTGCTGGCCCTGCTCGCCATGGCGGCGCTGTTCGTGCCGCTGGGCTTTGCCTGGTGGGTGCTCTCGCGCACCGCGCGGCGGCATGCCGGGCGCCGCCGCAAGGACCCTCCGATGCGATAACCTGCGCCGTACCGATGCACGACGACCGTCCCAACCCCGACGCCCTGCTCGCGCAACTGCGCAGCGACGAGGCGCGCGCCCAGCGCGGCAAGCTGCGCATCTACTTCGGCGCCAGCGCGGGCGTCGGCAAGACCTGGGCCATGCTCAGCGCCGCCCAGCGCGAGCATGCCGCCGGCCGCGACGTGCTGATCGGCGTGATCGAAACCCACGGCCGCAGCGAAACCGCCGCGTTGCTCAAGGGACTCGACGCGCTGCCGCAGCGTGAGCTGGCGTACCGCGGCCGCACGCTGGCCGAGTTCGACCTCGACACCGCGTTGCTGCGCAAGCCCGCGGTGCTGCTGGTCGACGAACTGGCCCACACCAACGCCCCCGGCTCGCGCCACGCCAAGCGCTGGCAGGACGTGCAGGAGCTGCTGGCCGCCGGCATCGAGGTGTGGTCGGCGCTCAACGTGCAGCACCTGGAAAGCCTCAACGGCACGGTCGGCGCCATCACCGGCGTGCGCGTGCACGAGACCGTGCCCGACACCGTGCTCGACGAGGCCGACGAGGTGGTGCTGGTCGACGTCACGCCCGACGAACTCACGGCGCGGCTGGCGGCCGGCAAGGTCTACCTGCCGCAGCAGGCCGAGCGCGCGGCGCAGAACTTCTTTCGCAAGGGCAACCTCATCGCACTGCGCGAGATCGCGCTGCGCCGCACCGCCGAGCACGTGGAAGACGACGTGCGCGGCTGGCGTGTCGAGCAGTCGGGCGCGGGCGGCAACGGCCGGGGGCTGCAGGCCTGGAACACCTCGGGCGCCATCCTTGCCTGCGTCGGCCCGCACGAAGGCGCGGCGCAAACCGTGCGCACCGCCGCGCGACTCGCGGGTCAGCTCAATGTGCGCTGGCATGCGGTGTATGTCGAGACGCCGAGGCTGCAGCGGCTGGCGGCCGCAGAGCGCGACCGCATCCTCGCGGTGCTCAAGCTGGCCGAAGAGTTGGGCGCGGCCACGGCCGTGCTCACCGGCTCCGACGTGGCCGAGCAACTGGCCGAGCAGGCGCGCCGGCTCAATTGCGCGACGCTGGTGCTGGGCCGTGCCGAGGCCGCCACCGGCTGGCGGCGCTGGTGGCCCGCGGCGGCATCGCCGCTTGCGCTGTCGCGCGCGCTGGCGCAACGCGCGCCCGCGCTCGACATCATGGAAGTCGCGCCCGCCGACAGCTCGCGCCGCCTGTCGCGCGCGCCGCTGGAAGGCGCGCGCATCGACAGCGACGACCACGAGAAGGCCCCGACCTACTGGCCCGGCTATGCCTGGGCGGCGGCCACCAGCATCGCACTCACGCTGGTCTGCACGCCGCTGGCCGGCGTGCTGGAGCTGTCGAACATCGTCATGCTGTTCCTGCTGGGCGTGGTGGGCGTGGCAATGCGCTTCGGGCGCGGACCTTCGGCGCTGGCTGCGCTGATCAACGTCGCGGCCTTCGACTATTTCTTCGTGCCGCCGCGCATGTCGTTCGCGGTGAGCGACGTGCAGTACGTGCTGACCTTCGCGATCATGCTGGGCGTCGGCCTGCTGGTGGGCCAGCTCACGGCGGGCCTGCGCTTCGCGGCCGGCGTGTCGACCAGCCGCGAGCGCCGCGCGCGCTCGCTGTTCGAGCTCACGCGCGAGCTGTCGGCCGCGCTCGAAAGCTCGCAGGTCGTCACGCTCGGCGCCGCCGCCGTGCGGGGCCATTTCGGCGGCCATGCGCTGGTGCTGGTGACCGACGCGGCCGACCAGTTGATGATGCCCGCCGACCCGCCCGAAGGCTTCGCGCCCCAGGTGGCCGACTGGGCCTTCCGCCATGGGCAGCCCGCCGGCCTTGCCACCGCCACGCTGGCGGCGCAGCCCTGGCACTACGTGCCGTTGCAGGCGCCGATGCGCGTGCGCGGCGTGCTCGCGCTGTCGCCCGCGCAGCCGCGCTGGCTGCTGATTCCCGAGCAGGCGCAGCAGCTCGACACGCTGGCGCGGCAGATCGCCATTGCGCTGGAGCGCGTGCACTACGTCGAGGTGGCGCAGCAGGCCGTGGTCGAGATGGAGTCCGAGCGCCTGCGCAACGCCTTGCTGGGCGCGATCTCGCACGACGTGCGCACGCCGCTCACCGCGCTGATCGCGCTGGCCGAATCGCTGCAGACCTTGCCGCCCGAAGAACACGCCGATGCCGCGCGCGCCATCGTCGCGCAGGCGCACGAGCTGCATGCGCTGGTCAACAACCTGCTGGACATGGCGCGGCTCGAAAGCGGCATTGCCGGCGGCGCGGTCAACCTGCGGCGCGACTGGCAGTCGGTCGAAGAAGTGGTCGGCTCCGCCATTCGCGCGGCGCGCACCTCGCTGGGCAACACGGTCGTGCAGACCGCGCTCGATGCGGAGCTGCCGCTGGTCGAGTTCGACGCCGTGCTGATCGAGCGCGTGCTCGTCAACCTGCTCGAAAACGCCACCAAGTACGGCGCGCCGCCCATCGTGGTCGGCGCGCGGGCCGAGCCCGGCACGCTGGTGCTCACGGTGCGCGACCACGGCCCGGGCCTGCCCGCCGCGCTGCTGGGCCACGAGCAGAAGCTGTTCGACAAGTTCACCCGCGGCGAGGCCGAGTCGGCCACGCCCGGCGTAGGGCTGGGCCTGGCGATCTGCAAGGCGGTGGTGAGCGCGCACGGCGGCGAGATCGCGGCCGGCAACGCCCGCGACGGCGGTGCAGAATTCACGGTCACCTTGCCCCGCCGCGAGCCGCCCGAACCGGCCGAAGCCCAACTCTGAACCCATGCCATCTCCCACCGCCATCGTGATCGAAGACGAGCCGCAGATCCGCCGATTCGTGCGCGGCGCGCTCGAGGCCGAAGGCTGGGTGGTGCACGAAGCCGGCACCGTGCGCGACGGGCTGGCGGCAGCGGGCACGCGGCAGCCCGACCTGCTGGTGCTCGACCTCGGGCTGCCCGACGGCGACGGCGTCTCGCTGATTCGCGACGTGCGCGGCTGGTCGGCCGTGCCGATCATCGTGCTGTCGGCGCGCACCGACGAAGCCGACAAGATCGCGGCGCTCGACGCCGGCGCCGACGACTACCTCACCAAGCCCTTCGGCACCGGCGAACTGCTGGCACGCGTGCGCGCCAACCTGCGGCGCCCCCGCGCGGCGGGCGGCGGCGGCAACGACGAACCGGCCGAGGCGCTGTTCCGCTTCGGCGAGATCGAACTCGACCGCGCCGCGCGGCTGGTGCGGCGCGCCGGCGTCGAGGTGCACCTGACGCCCACCGAATACCGGCTGCTGTCGGTGCTGGTCGCGAACGCGGGCCGCGTGCTCACGCAGCGCCAGCTGCTGCGCGAGGTGTGGGGACCGTCGCACACCGACCAGAGCCACTACCTGCGGATCTACATGGGGCACCTGCGGCAAAAGCTCGAGGCCGACCCCGCGCAACCCCGGCACCTGCTGACCGAGACGGCCGTGGGGTATCGGCTGGTGGTCTAGCGCGGCCCCTGCGGCACGTGGCCAGATTTCATTGTTTTCAGTCCAGGCGCCGTTATCGGTTTCGGCGCGACCCGGCGAACACTCTTCCTGTCCGAACACCCGGACCCAACAGGAGAGCAGATTTGCATATCGTCATCATCGGCGCGGGCCTCGGCGGCCTGTGCCTTGCCCAGGGCCTTCGGCGTCGCGGCATTTCCTTCGACGTCTACGAGCGCGACGCCGCTCCCGACAGCCGCCCGCAGGGCTTTCGCATCAAGATCGACCAGACCGGCCAGCAAGCCATCGCGGCCTGCCTGCCGCCCGCGCTGAATGCGCTGCTGCGCGACACCTGCGCGATCCCGGTGAACGGCGTGAACCTCATCGGCCCCGACCTCGAACCCGTGAGCGACCGCTGGGTCGCATCGTGGCAGCGCGCGGGCGGCGACGACGCGCCCGTGGGCCGTGTCGAAGACCTCAACGCCGACCGGCTGGCGATGCGCAAGGTGTTGCTGCGCGGCATCGAGGCGCATGTGCATTTCGGGCGTGGCTTTGTCGGCTATGAGCGCAGTGAAGGCGGCGGCATGTGGCGCGCGAAGTTCGACGACGGCAGCGCGGCCGAAGCCGACGTGCTCGTGGCGGCCGACGGTGTCAACTCCTCGCTGCGCGCGCTACGCCTGCCCGGCGTGGCGCCGGTCGACACCGGCTCGACCTGCATCTACGGCAAGACCCTGTTCACGGCCGATGCCGCCGAGCGCATCGCGCCGCTGTTCCACACGAAGACTTCGGTCGCGTTCGCCGATCGCTTCGCGGTCATCGTCGATCCGATGAAGTTCAGGCAGCCGCTCGGCGACTATCTGTACTGGGCGGTGATCGGTCCGAACGACCGCTTGCACGTTCCCGCATCGGACTCGCGCGGCCATGCGCATGCGACCGTGTTGTCTCACACCGCCGGTTGGCACCCCGGCTTCCGCGCACTGTTCGAAGGCGCGGTGCCGTCCGATGTCGCGATGCTGCCGATCCGCACGATGAACGCGCCCCCCGCATGGCCAACGGATGGCGTGACCGTGCTCGGCGATGCCATTCACGTCATGAGCCCGGCGGGTGGGCTGGGTGCGAACACGGCGCTGCACGATGCGGCGATGCTCGCGGAGAAGCTCGGCGCTGCCGCCGCAAAGGGAACGCCCGTGGTGGCGGCGGTTGCGGAATACGAAGCGCAGATGCGCGACTTCGCGCGTGAAGCCATTCAGCAGTCGAACGATGGTGCGGCGCTGTTGTTCGGTGCGGTGGCTGCGTAGCGACCGAAGGAATTGCCGGGTCGCGGTGGCAGTCTGTGCGCCGTCTTCGGGGCGTGTGCACAGGACAGCGGGTGTCCCCCTCCGCGAATGTCCCCCGGCCTGCGGCCTCCTCCTTTATTTCGCTGCGGGAGACACCCGATGCCCTGTGCACGTGGGCACGCGGCTGGTGTTCAGCCGATCAACCAGTGCGCTGAAAACGCTCACGCTGATGGTGTGCTCTGCGCAGCGAAATAAAGGAGGAGGGGCGCAGCCCCGGGGGACATTCGCGGAGCAGAGCACACCGTCGGCGTGGGCGCACCCCGAAGACCGCTCCCAACAGCGCAAACTCAGCCCGAAATCCCCTTGTTCGGATTCAGCAAGAACTTCTCCCCCGTCGCCTGCTTCCCATACACCCCGATCGCATCGAGCTGCAGCGCTTCGACCAGCGACACCTCGCGCGTGTACTTGCTGGCGAACGTCGTCTTCAATTCCGCGACCACGCGCGCGCGCAGGCGCTGCGTGCCCGCATCGCCCAGCTTCTGCAGGAACGGGAACAGCAGCCATCCGCCCATGCCCCATGCCATGCCGAAGTTGCGCACGAACTCCGTCGGGCCGCGGTCCAGGCCGCCGTAGATGTAGACCTGCTTGTGCGTCGTCGAGCCGTAGCGGCTGTATTCCTTGGCCGTGCGGTTCAGCGCCGCTTCCATGCAGCCCAGGATCTGCCCCGCGAGCTTGCCGCCGCCGGTGGCGTCGAAGGCCAGCGTGGCGCCGGTCTCGACCAGCGCCTGCGTCAGGTCTTCGAGGAAGGTGGGCGAGCTTGCGTTGCACACGTACTTCGCGCCCAGCCCGCGCAGCAGGTCTTCCTGCTCCTGCTTGCGCACGATGTTCACGAGCGCGATGCCGTCCTTCTGGCAGATCTTGTTGAGCATCTGGCCCAGGTTGGACGCCGCCGCCGTGTGCACCAGCGCCTTGTGGCCTTCCATGCGCATCGTCTCGACCATGCTCAGCGACGTGAGCGGGTTGACGAAGCACGACGCGCCTTCGGTCGGGGTGGTGCCGGGCGGCAGCTCCAGGCACATCGCGGCGGGCACGGCGCGGTACTGCGAGTACATCGCGCCGCCGATGGCCGCCACGGTCTTGCCGAGCAGCGCCTGCGCGGCCGGCGACGAGCCGGCCTTGACCACCACGCCCGCGCCTTCGTTGCCGACCGGCATCGACTGGTCGAGCCGCGCGGCCATGGCGGGGCGCGCGCGTTCGGGCACGGTGGCGGTGACGACGGGGCGCTCGGCGGTGCCCGAGGCCTTGGCGGTGCTCATGTCGGCGGCGCCGAACAGCAGGCCCAGGTCCGACGGGTTCAGCGGCGACGCCTCGACGCGGATCACCACTTCGTGGGCCTGCGGTTCGGGGATCGGGTCGTCGTGCAGCGAGAGTTCGAGTTCGCCGTTCGAACGGACGAGGGAGCGGATTTGCAGCGCCATGGAAGAGCCCTTTGAAGAGGTTCGAAGATGGCCATCGGCCACGGGGCGGCCAGTATAGGAGCGGGTCCTGAAACCCGCTGGCGCCTTCAGGACACCACGGGAATCACGGGGGCATGCGCCAACGCGTGGCGCATCTTCGCGGGGTCGAGCCGCTCGATGTAGCGCGGAATGTTGCGCCACAGCGTGTGATAACCGTAGCCGCCGCGCAGCATCTCGTGGTGCGCGCTGTCCTTGTCCCATTGCTGCACGGCCATGCGGTACACCGCCGCGATCACGCCGGTGCGGTCGGCGCCGTGCATGCAGTGAATGAGCACCGGGCCGTGCTTCTCGGCCTCGCGAATGGCGACCAGCGCGCGCAGCACCTTGGCGTCGTCGATGGACCAGGTGTTGATCGGCACGCGCACCAGCCGGATGCCGGTGCCGGCGAACACCTTCTTGTCGTCGTTGAACGAACGCAGGCTCACCACCGTGTGGATGCCGAGCGACTGCAGCGCCGCCATGTTGGCGCGCCGCGGTTGCGCGCTGCGGTACAGCGTGGGCGTGATGCGGTGCAGGTTCTCGACGTGCAGCTCGTCGAGCGGGTCGGCCCAGTGGCCGGGGCGCGCGTCGGTGGTGGCTGTCATTTGGTTCGTCACCTGCGCCGCCAGTGGCGCACCGTGAGGATCAGCAGCGCCACCGCGAGACCGCCCCAGTAGTCGACCGGCGCGCCCCACAGCCAGTGCTTGTGCCAGAACGCATCGACCGGGTTGAAGCGCGCCCAGCCGAAGGCCGGGTTGATGAGGAACCACAGGAAGTCTTCGCAGACCCAGAACACGATCAGCCCCGCCACCGCGAGCCCGACGTTGCGCCACGTCCAGCGGCCGTTGAAGGCCAGCGGCGAGAAGAACACCAGCGCCATGAAGGTGAACACCCACGCGTGGTAGCCCGTCATGGCGCGGCCGCCCCAGAAGAGGTCGAGCCAGATGCTGTTCTCGATGCGCCAGGTCGGCAGCGACGTGGCCCAGCCCGCGCCGCCTTCGATCTGGATTTCCGCATTGGCGAAGAAGAAGGCCATGACGGCCACCCACACGAGGTAGCCGATGGTGCGGCCCACGCCGGTCTTTTCCTGGAGGTCGCGATTCATCGTCGTCATCGTCATGCGGCGACAGGCTTCGACAGCACGTGCTGCAGCACCGCGCGCGCGGCTTGCGGCTTGCCGAGCGCGCGGCTGCGCGCGGCCATGTTCGCGAGCTTGGCCGGGTCGGCCATGAGCCGCGCGACCTTGTAGTCGAGCCCGATCGCGTCGTAGGCCAGCCACGCGGCGCCTTCTTCCATCAGGAAGCCGGCGTTGTGTTCTTCCTGCCCCGGAATCGGCGAGATCAGCAGCATCGGTTTGCCCAGCGCCAGGCATTCCGACACCGTGAGCCCGCCCGGCTTGGTGACGACGAGGTCGGACGCCGCCATCATCTTGTGCATCTCGTTGGTGAAGCCGATCGCGACCACGCGGCCGGGGTAGCGCTTGGCCAGCGCCTCGAGCTTGCCGTGTGCCTCGACATTGCGGCCGGCGACGGCGATCACCTGGAAGTTGCCTTCACCGCCGAGGCCGAGCACGCGCTCGACCATGCTCGGCAGGTCACCCACACCCGCACCGCCCGAAGCCATCAGCAACACCGGCCGCGACGGGTCGAGACCCAGCTCCGCCGCGCAGGCATTGCGAGACAGCGCAGGCACGTCGGGCTCGGAAAACGCTGGCATCACCGGAATGCCGGTGACATGGATACGGTCCGCCGGAATACCGCGCGCCCGCAAGCGAAACGCCACCTCTTCGGTCGCCGCAAGATAGCCCGCCATGCCCGGCACCAGCCACATGTTGTGCAGGTCGTAGTCGGTGATCTGCAGCCACACGGGATAGTCGATGCGCCCCCGATTGCGTTCGCGCATCAGCAGTTCGGCCGGCAAAAAGTGCGTGCAGATCACCGCATCGGGTTGCTCGCGCCGGATCTCCTTCACCAGCGCCCCGGTGCTCAGCCGCTCGATGCCGCGCCGCAGGCGTTGCGAGGGTGCGTGGTGCGGCGTGGTGTCCGTGCGCTGGTGCAGGTAAGACCACAGCTCGGGTGCCCGGTTCACGAGCTGGATGTACCAGTCGGTGTAGACCTTCCGAAAGCCGCCGGCCACGTGGGCCATGGCATCGATGTGGACCGCCGTGCAGGGCGGGGCGAGGGACTGGGCGGTGGCGGCAAGCGCCTGTGCTGCACGCACGTGGCCGTTGCCGGCGCTCACGCTGAGGATCAGGAGTTTGGTCATGAATTCGGAGATCTGCGCGGATTATGGCCATGCGATGTGGCACCGCCTTCTGTGGGCCACCTCGACAACGGCTTGCACGGTGACAAAGGGCTCACTCTGCGGATCTGTGACGACGATCACGCCGACGGTGTGCTCTGCTCCGCGAATGTCCCCCGGCCTTCGGCCTCCTCCTTTATTTCGCTGCGCAGAGCACACCATCGACGTGATCGCTCAGAGCCCTGGTTGATCGGCGAGCGCCAGCAGCGTGCCCTAGTGCGCAGGGCATCGGGTACTCCCCGCAGCGAAATAAAGGAGGAGGAGGGGCGCAGCCCCGGGGGACATTCGCACAGGGGAGTACCCGGTGTCCTGTGCACCCGCCCCGAAAGAACCCGACCCCGCCTTCAGAGCGGCGCCCGAGAAGTCACGAACTGATTCACCCCCGCCGCAGCCCGCTCACGAATGGCATCGAAAGTCGTGCTCTGAACGATGCGCCCGTTCTCGAACACCGTCTGCAGCAGATCGACCTGCCCCGATGCAAGCGATTCCTCGCGCAAGGTCTGCATGTCCCCCCGAGCGTCGCGAACCAACGCAAGCCGCCCCTTCTTCGAAGCCTTGCTCACGTCGCCTACGGGCGACTTGTAGACATCGCGCCACTCGCCGTTCACCTGCATGGCCGAGCACTTCATCGCCCACTGCATCGTGTCGCGATTGACCTGCTGCAACAGCCCCCCGCCCATGCCGAACGAAATGTTTTCCGTCGAGAAACCATTGTGGAAAAAGTTCGACAGGCACAGCCGCAGCGAATCGAGATTCACCCCGTCGCCCTGGATGATGCGCACATTGTTCAGCACCCGAAAACCCTTCGCGTTCGTCGTCGTGCCGAAACGGTCGGCCAAAATTTGCGCCACCTTCAGCGTCGTTTCCGCCGGGTCGCCCGAGTCCGGCCGCACCACCAGCGTCGCGCCCGACGCCACCACCTTCGCCTTCAGCTCGCCACCCCAGATGCGCGCGCAGGCGTTGAAGATGTCGTAGCTGTCGCTCACCACCGCAAACGTCGCGCCCGGCTTGCCGAACTGGTCGATCATGTTGCCGTAGGCATCGGCCTCGTGCTCGCGGCCCCAGCCCGTGATCGTGCTGTGCTCGGCCGCGGGAATCGAGAAGCCCGCCACGTCGCAGTCGTAATACCGGCGCGCGGCGACCAGCGCGGCCAGCGTGTCGGTGCCCATGAAGTTGACCAGGTGCGCCATGCCGCCCAGCGCCGCCGACTCGAGGCTCGACACCCCGCGCGCGCCGAAGTCATGCAGCCTGAAGGCGATCTGCCCTTGCGGGTCGTCGCAGGTCGCTTCGAGATACCGCAGCAGCGTGGTGCGCGCCGCCGCCGACAGCGTGGCCACCGTGGTCGGGTACCAGATCGCGCGCAGCAGCTCGGTCTCCAGAAAGCTCGTGATCCAGAAGAACTCGGGGTCGGTGTTCTCGATGGTCGCCAGCACGTTGTGCACCGGCGTCACGCTGCCCTCGGGCACCGCGCGGATGCGCACCGGCATCAGCCCGCCGTGCTTGTCGATCAGCCGCAGCCAGCCTTCGCGGTTGAAGGGCTCGCCGTGCGCGGCCATGAGGGCGGCGGCTTCCTCGACGTCGTCGCGCGTCACCGGCGTCTGCAGGTATTCGCGCAGGTAGGCCTGCAGTCCGAAGAACAGCGAGTGGCTGAAGATGCCGCCGCGCGACTCGATGTAGCTGTACACCGTTTGCGTGCCGGGCGGGTACTGCATCCAGTGCGACACCTTGTACGAGTCGGTGCGCAGCAGCAGGTTGTTGCCCAGGGGCGAGGAGGTGAGATTGCGGTTCATGTGTGAAAGCTCCTTTCACTGTGGCACCCGTCAACCGGGGCCGTTCTTGCTTGCTGACAAAAAGCCTGGACCGTCGTCTTTCAGTTCTTGCCCAGGCCACCCAGAAAATGGTTCGCGATGAAGAAGTGGTCTTCGTAGATGCGGTCCTGCATGTCGAGGAACTCGGCAATCGGCACCCAGCGCACCTCGGCCGCGTCGTCGTCGGCGCGCACGTCCGACAGGCCGGTCCACTGGTTGTGCGCCAGTTCGAAGAAGAAGCCGTGCGTGATGGTACGGCCGCGCTGCGAGCGGTCGGGCGCGTCGAACACATGGCTGGCCTTCATGCTGCCGTTGAGCACGGGCACGGGCACCTTGAGCCGGGTTTCTTCCTTCAGCTCGCGGATGGCCGCGTCCTGCAGCCGCTCGTGCTGGCCGACAAAACCGCCGGGCAGCGCCCACGTGCCCTTGCCGGGGTGGAACTTGCGCCGCACCAGCAGGATGTGGCCGGCCTCGACCACGATGGCGTCGACCGTGGTGTAGATCGGCGGAAAGTCGCTGCCGGCATAGCGGTACTTGTCGCGGTAGTCGACCAGGAAGGCGCGCTCTTCGCACAGCTCGGCGTAGTCGGCGGTGCGGGTGAACTGGTCGAGGAACGCGGCCGTGCCGTCGGGCAGGTCGGCGCGTGCCAGCTGGCCGCGGTTCTCGGGGTCGAAGTAAAGGCTGCGCACATCGGTGGCGTTCAGGCTCTCCACGCTGTTCTGGCCGGCGAACTCCCAGTACGGGAACAGCTTGAGGTAGTAGCTCGACGCGTCCTTCAGGTGCCCCACCAGCGCCACCTTGGCCTTGGCGGGCGCATGGCCGTCCTGCGCGATGAGCCGCTCGACCGCCGACTGGATCGACGCGATCCAGATCTGGTCGTTGTAGGGCGAGTCGCCCACGCCGACGACGCTCACGCGCATCTGCTCGGTGCCGCGCAGGCAGGCGCGCACCATGCGTTCGCGTTCGTCGAAGGTGAAGGGGTTCTTGACGCTGCGTGGCTTGCGGTCGGAGCCGACCACCACGATGACTCGATCGGCGGCGCGAAGGCCTTCTTCGATGAGTCGCTGGTGTCCGAAATGAACGGGCTGGAAGCGCCCGATGACGATGGCGTACTGGTACTTGCGTGCGTTTTGCGTGTTCACTTGGGAATCCCCCAAAAATGGCGCGATCAACTCGCGCTGGGTTCAGGATAGCATCGGTGCCGCCCCATGATCAAGCCCCTTCCGATGACCGAGCCCTCTACCTCCCCCAACGCGCCCGTGCGCCTGAACAAGCGCATGGCCGAGCTCAAGCTGTGCTCGCGCCGCGAAGCCGACGAGTGGATCGCCAACGGCTGGGTGAAGGTCAACGGCAAGCCGGCCGAGATGGGCGTGAAGGTCACGCCGTCCGACCGCATCGAGATCGACAAGGCGGCCAAGGGCCAGCAGGCCAACCAGGTCACCATCCTCATCAACAAGCCCATCGGTTTCGTGAGCGGCCAGGCCGAAGACGGCCACGAGCCGGCGGTCACGCTGTTCACGCCGCAGAACCGCTGGGCCGACGACAACGCGCGCTTCTTCTTCAGCCCGCAGCAGCTGCGCGGCCTGGCGCCGTGCGGCCGGCTCGACATCGACTCCATCGGCCTGCTGGTCATGACGCAGGACGGGCGCGTCGCGCGCCAGCTCATCGGCGAAGACTCGGTGATGGAAAAGGAATACTTGGTGCGCGTGGCCTACCACGGCCTGGGCCAGCCCGCGCCCACCGGCCAGCTGATTCGCATGGACGACGACGACCCCGTCACCAGCAACGTGCAGGCGGTGTTCCCGCCGGCCATGCTGGCCCGGCTGCGCCACGGCCTGAGCCTCGATGGCCAGGCGCTGAAGCCGGCGCGGGTCGAGTGGCAGAACCCCGAGCAGCTGCGCTTCGTGCTCACCGAAGGCAAGAAGCGGCAGATCCGCCGCATGTGCGAGCTGGTCGGCCTGAAGGTGGTGGGCCTGAAGCGCGTGCGCATCGGCAAGGTGATGCTGGGCAACCTGCCGGTGGGGCAATGGCGCTACCTCGGGCCGCACGAGAAGTTCTGAGCCTGCGCGCGCTGAACCGCGCCACCCTGGCGCGGCAGCTGCTGCTCGAACGCCGAAAGCTCACGGCCGTGCAGGCCGTCGAGCGGCTGGCAGGCCTGCAGGCGCAGGCGCCGAACCCGCCGTACATCGGCCTGTGGAGCCGGCTCGAAGGCTTCGGGCGCGACCAGCTGACCGAGGCGATGCGCAAGCGCCGCATCGTGCGCCTGTCGACGATGCGCTCCACCCTGCACCTCATGACCGCCGCCGACGCGCTGGCCTGGCGTCCGCTGCTCGAGCCTGTGCACCAGCGTGGGCTGCTGGGCAACCACAAGCGCGCGCTCGACGGCCTCGACCGCGCGGCCGTGGTCGCGGCGGGAAAGGCCCTGCTCGGCGAGCGTCCCCGCACCGGCACGGAACTGGGGCAGGCGCTGGCACTGCAATGGCAGGGGCGCGAGCCCGCGTCGCTGGCCGCGCTGATCCGCAACAACGTGCCGCTGGCGCACCTGCCGCCCGCCGGCAGCTGGAACTCGCACCAGAACGCGGTGCTGCAGCCCCTGGGCGACTGGCTGGCCGACACCGGGGTGCCCCCTCCGGCTCCGGCCACGCAGGACGACCTGCTGCTGCGCTACCTCGCCGCCTTCGGCCCCGCCACGTTGGCCGATGCCGGCGCATGGTCGGGCCTCACGGGCTGGAAGGCCGTGGCCGAGCGCCTGCGGCCGCAACTGCGCGTGTTCGCCGGCGCGCAGGGCGAAGAACTGTTCGACCTGCCCCGCGCACCCCGCCCCGACCCCGACACCCCCGCGCCGCCGCGCCTCGTCGCCGAGTGGGACAACCTGCTGCTCGCGCACGCCGATCGCACCCGCGTGTTGAGCGAAGCACACAAGCCCCGCGTGTTCACCGCCAACGGCATCGTGCGCGGCACGGTGCTGCTCGACGGGTTCGTGGCCGGCACCTGGAAGATCGCGCGCGACAAGCGCGCGGCCACCGTGGCGCTGGAACCCTTCACGCGCTGGTCGAAGGCCGAGCGCCTCGGCGTCGAGGAAGAAGCCCTGCGGCTGCTGGCCTTCGCGTCGGACGGCGAGGGCGAAAGCCATGCCGTGCGCCTGCCATGACCCCGCGGCGCGACAGGCGCATAAGCGTCCACTAAGTATTCGCCCCTACGCTGCGCCCGGCGCAGGCACTTCCGGTCATCCCGATCGCGTGCTAACTTGCGGCCGAAGGAGTCGCCGCGATGCGCGTTCTGCTGGTGGAAGATGACGAAATGATCGGGCGCAGCCTCAAGCAGGCGCTCGAGGGCGCGGGCTGGTCCGCGGACTGGGTGCGCGACGGCGAGCTGGCGCAAAGCGCCCTGGGCGACGGCGGCTACACCTGCGTGCTGCTCGACCTGGGCCTGCCCAAGCAGGACGGCACCGAGGTGCTGCGGCGAGCCCGCGAACGCGGCGACGCCACGCCGGTGCTGGTGCTCACCGCGCGCGACGGGCTGGACGACCGCATCCACAGCCTCGACCTGGGCGCCGACGACTACCTGCTCAAGCCCTTCGAATTCCGCGAGCTGCTCGCGCGCATGCGGGCCATCGTGCGGCGCCGCGACGGCGCGGCGCATTCGCTGGTCGGCAGCGGCACGCTGCAGCTGGACCTCACCACGCGCGAGGTGCTGGTCAACGGCGAACGCGAGGCGCTCACCGCGCGCGAGTTCGCGCTCTTGCACGCGCTGCTGGAGCGGCCCGGCGCCATCCTCTCGCGCGAACAGCTCGAGAACCGCATCTACGGCTGGGGCGAGGAAGTCACCAGCAACGCCATCGACGTGCTGATCCACGGCATGCGCCGCAAGCTGGGCGCCGACTCCATCCGCAACGTCCGCGGCCTGGGCTGGCGCGTGGCGGCATGACCGGGGTGGCGCGCAGCGGCGGCCGCTGGTGGCGGCCGCACTCGCTGCGCACGCAACTGCTGCTGTGGCTCATCACGCTGCACCTGGGCGCGGCGGTGCTCACGGCGTGGTTCTCTTTCGTGGCCTACGGCAACCTCGTGCACAACTCGATGGACGAGCAGATGCGCCTGGTGGCCGAGTCGTACGCGGGCAGCGACCCGATGAAGACGCCGCGCCCCATGGACGGCGAGGCCGCGTTCTCGCGCGGCACCTTCATCGTGCAGATCTGGAGCGCGGACGGCCACACGCTGCGCGCCAGCTCGTGGCCCGTGCTGGCGGTGCCGCTGCAGGCCAGCCCCGGTTTCAACGACGTGAACACGGGCGCGCATGCGCAGTCGAGCTGGCGCGTGTTCACCGCCGAGCCCGGCCAGCGCGCCGACCAGCCGCGCGTGCAGGTGCTGCAGAACGAAGACTACCGCCGCCGCCGCGCCCTGCGCCGCGCGCTGCTCGAAGGCCTGCCGATCACGCTGCTGCTGCCGCTGGCGCTGCTGATCCTGTGGATCATCGTGTCGGCCGCCTCGCGCTCGCTGCGCGCGGTGGCGCGCGACGTGGCCTCGCAGGACGAGCGCAGCCCCACCGAGCTGTCGCTGGCGCGCGTGCCCGAAGAAATCGCGCCGCTGGTGGGCGCCTTCAACAACCTGCTGTCGCGCGTGCGCAGCGCCTTCGCCACGCAGCGCCGCTTCGTGCAGGACGCGGCGCACGAGCTGCGCACGCCGATGGCCGCCATCGGCCTGCAGATCGAGAACCTGCGCGCGCACGTGCCGGCCGGCGAAGCCACCGAGCGCTTCAACCAGCTCGAGGCCGGCGTGACGCGCGCCCAGCACCTGATCGAGCAATTGCTCAACTTGTCGCGGCAGGACGCGCCGCAACGCAGCGCCGCGGGCGAGCGCGTCGACATCGAGGTGCTGCTGCGCGAGAGCGTGAGCCAGCTGATGGTGCTGGCCGATGCGCGGCGCGTGGACATCGGCTTCGAGGGCGGCATCGCGGCGGTGGTGTTCGCGCCGGCCGCCGAGCTGCGCAGCGTGTTCGACAACCTCATCGACAACGCGCTGCGCTATGCGCCCGAGGGCGGCGTGGTCGACGTGCGGCTGCACCGTGTCGACGGCCACATGGTGGTCGACGTGCTCGACAACGGCCCCGGCATTCCGCAGGCCGAGATCGCCCGCGTGTTCGACCGCTTCTTTCGCGTGCCGGGTTCGGCGGCCGGCGGCAGCGGGCTGGGGCTGGCCATTGCGCGCACGGCGGCGGAGCGCAACGGCCTGCGCATCGAGCTGCGCAATCGCACCGACGGCCTGGGGTTGATGGCACGGGTGCACCTGCCTGCGGCGTCCTGAGCGGTCGTTGCGGGTCGTTCGGCCCGCGAGTGAACCAAAGCATCAAGGCACGAAGGCTGCACTCACCTGCGCCTAAGTCTTCGCTCACCCGTGCCTCAGTCTTCACTCACCTTCATCTCAGTCGGCGTGCCTAGAGTGCATTCAGGCCCTGCCACGCGCAGTTCGCGCGATGGCTCGAGGCCGGAGACGACCTGTACCCAGGAGAAAACACCATGCGCATTTCCTTCAAGCTTCTTGCCGTCGGTTCCTTTGCTGCGCTCGCGGCGCTGGGCACTGTCGCCGCATCGGCCGAGACCACCGACGGCTCGGACTTTCATCCGCTGCAGATGAACTCGCCTGAAAAGCCTGAAGTCCAGGCCGGCGCCATGGCGGCTGCCCGCCCGACCGGTACCGAACCCATCGGCCAGTCGACCAGCGCACCCGCGATGAGCTCGACGATGCCGGTGGCCGACATCCAGGCCGGCGCCTATGCGGCCTCGCACCCGACCGGCACCGAGCCGATCGGGCAATCGACTTCGCTGCCGATGGTGAAGTCGGGCAGCGGCAGCTGAGTCTTTCTCAGTCGTCGTTGCCGCTGAGCAGGGCGCGGTAGATCAGCGCGCCGAGGATGGCGCCCGCGATGGGCGCCACCCAGAACAACCACAGCTCCGACACCGCATAGGACGGCCCGAACAGGGCCGGGCCCGTGCTGCGTGCCGGGTTCACCGAGGTGTTGGTCACGGGGATCGACACCAGGTGGATGAGCGTGAGGCACAGGCCGATCGCCAGTCCCGCGAAACCGCCGGCCGCGCGCTTGGCGGTGGCGCCGAGGATGACGATCAGGAACACCGCCGTCATCACCACTTCGCAGACCAGCGCGGCCGTGAGGCCGTACTTGCCGGGCGAGTGCTCGCCGTAGCCGTTGGTGGCGAAGCCGCCGATGTCCGCGCCCGGTTTGCCGGTGGCAATGAGGTACAGCACGCCCGCCGCCGCGATGGCGCCGAGCACCTGCGACACGATGTAGCCCGCGAGTTGCGAGACCTTGAAACGGCCCGCGGCCGCCAGGCCGATCGACACCGCCGGGTTGAAGTGCCCGCCCGAGATCGGGCCCAGCGCATACGCCCCCGTCACGACCGTGAGGCCGAAGGCCAGCGCGACCCCGAGAAAGCCGATGCCGGTACCTGGAAAGGCCGCGGCCAGGACCGCGCTGCCGCAGCCTCCGAGCGTGAGCCAGAAAGTACCAATGAACTCGGCCGACCATTTTTTGTAGGTACTGTGTTCCATGACGCTCCATCCTGAAGTTGAGAAGTTGCGCCGGCCCCCGGCCTTTGCGCGGGGCGGATTCTAGGAACGACAAGGGGGGGTGCGCAGCATGTCTTTCGGCCTATCGGAACCTATTCACGGTTGCCGTGACTTTGTAGATTCGCGCAAGAGGGTGGCGCTCGCGACCTGAGCATTCCGTCACGTTTCCCAGAGCGACATTTTCAGAACGTGACGACGATCTTTCCGAAGGGCCCGCGCGCGAGGTGGTCGAGCGCCGCCGGCACTTCGTCGAAGCCATAGCGCGCCGCGATCACCGGCTCGAGCGCATTCACGTCGATGGCGCGCACCAGGTCTTCGAGCGCGCGCCGGTGGCCCACGCCGATGCCCTGCACCGTGGCGCGGCCCAGCACCATGGCATAGAACGACGCGCTCAGCGTTTCGCCTTCGAGCATGCCGATGACCGACACGCGCCCGCCCTGCCCGAGCGCCTGCAGCGATCGGTCGAGGTTGGGGCCGCTCGCGAGTTCGAGCACGTGGTCCGCGCCGCGCCCGTGCGTGAGGCGGCGCACTTCGGCGGGCCAGTCGCTGTCGCGCGCCAGCGCATGCGAAGCGCCGAGCGCGAGCACCCGCGCGCGTTTTTCTTCGCTGCCCGTGACCACGATCGCCTGCGCGCCATGCAACCGCGCGATCTGCAGGCCGAACAGCGCGACCCCGCCGGTGCCGTGGATCAGCACCGTCTGGCCCGCGCGCAGCGCCCCGGTCTCCACCAGCGCGAACCAGGCGGTGAGGCCCGCGCAGGGCAGGGTGCTGGCCTCGGCCAGGCTCAGCGTGGCGGGCGCGGCCACGGCCCAGGCCGCGTCGATGCACACGTGCGAGGCCAGCATGCCCGGCCCCGGGCCGCCGAGCAGCGTGGCATCGGGCTGCCAGCGGCCGTCGATCCAGCCGCCCCAGAAAGTGTTGATCACGCGCTCGCCCACCGCGAAGCGTGTCACGCCCTCGCCGACGGCCACCACGGTGCCCGCCATGTCGGAGCCGGGCGTGAAGGGCAGCGCCAGCGGCATGCCCATGCCGTCTTGCACCATCAGCAGGTCGCGGTAGTTGAGCGCCACCGCGCCGACCCGCACCAGGATCTGGTTCGCGCCCGGCGCGGGCAGCGGCGCTTCGGCCTGTTCGAGGTTCGCGCGGCCGAGCACCGGCAATTGCCAGCGGCGCAGCGTTCGAGCTTCTTGCATGAGAGGACTCCGGGGGAAAAAGGGAGTCGTCATCCTATTGAGGATGCCCTGTACCCGGTGGCGGATAATTTTCGCCTTACTGGTGCTTGAAAGTCTCCAATGGGACAACGTCTGCAGGGTATCGAGGAATTCGTCGCGGCGGTGGAGGCGGGCAGCTTCGCGCTGGCCGCGCAGCGCCTGCACGTCACGCGCTCGGCGGTGGCCAAGAGCATCGCGCGGCTCGAGGCGCGGCTGAACACGCGGCTCTTCCTGCGCACCACGCGCAGCCAAAGCCTCACCGAGGAAGGCCACGGCTACTACGAGCGCTGCCGTCGCGTGCTGGCCGAGCTCGAGGCGGCCGAGGCCGTGGCCGACGTGGCGCGCAGCACCGCCTCGGGCCTGGTGCGCCTGAGCATGCCCGCGATGCTGGGCCGGCTGAAGGTGGGGCCGCTGCTGCTGGCTTTGGCGCGGCGGCACCCGCAGCTGTCGCTCGAGCTCTCGTTCAACGACCGGCGCGTGGACCTGGTGGAAGAAGGGCTCGACCTGGCCATTCGCAGCGGCGAGTTGGCCGACACCGCCGAGCTTGTCGCGCGGCAGGTGGGCACGCAGTGGATGGTGCTGTGCGCCGCGCCTGCCTACCTGGCCGAGCGCGGGCATCCGCGCTACGCAGGCGAGCTCGTCGCGCCGCACGAGGCGGTGTTCTACGCGCGCGACGGGCAGGTCTCGACGTGGCGCTTCCATGTCGACGACGGCGGCCCCGCGCGGACGATCGACGTGACGCTGCCCTCGCGCCTGCGCTGCGACAGCGCCGAGGTGTTGCTCGAGGCCGCCACCGGCGGCATGGGCCTGGCGCGCCTGCCGGCCTGGCTGGCCGCCGATGCGCTCGCGGCCGGCACGCTGGTGCGCGTGTTCGACGAGCCGCGGCCCTTCGGCTTCGCGCTGCACGTGATCCGCGCGCGCAGCCGCTACCTGCCGCTGAAGACGCGCGTGGTGGTCGACTGGCTGGCCGAACACCTGCCGCCGCTGCTGGCCGCGCGCTGAAAACCCTCGTCGCCGCCCCGCGATGCGGGCGCTATCCTGCGGTTTCGAACAACGAGGAGACCCGCCCCATGCCCCCTTTCGCCATCCGACACCTGGCCGCGCCCCTGGGCCTGGCGAGCCTTGCCGCCGCGGCCCTGTTCGCCGCGCCGAGCGCCGCCGCGCAGGGCACCGTCAACGCGCTGTGCAGCACCGACGCGGGCTGGTGCGAGGCGGCTGCCGCGGCCTTCACGCGCGAGACCGGCATCAAGGTGCAGCAGGCCCACAAGGGCACCGGCGAAATCGGCGCCCAGCTGCGCGCGGAAGCCGCCAACCCCAAGACCGACATCTGGTGGGGCGGCACCGGCGACCCGTTCCTGCAGGCGGCCGAGCAGGGGCTGCTGGAGCCCTACCGGCCGGCCTACATCAACGACCTGTACGACTGGTCGGTGCGGCAGTACGCGATGTCGCAGAACATGGTGGGTGGCTTCTACACGAGCGCCATCGGCTTCGGCTTCAACACCGACCTGCTGAAGAAAAAGAAGCTGCACGAGCCCAGGTGCTGGGCCGACCTGGTCAAGCCCGAATACAAGGGCGAGATCGAAATCTCGCACCCGGCCTCCAGCGGCACGGCCTACACCATCATCGCGGGCCTGGTGCAGCAGATGGGCGAGGACGCGGCCTTCGACTACCTGAAGAAGCTGCACCGCAACGTGACCAGCTACACCCGCAGCGGCCAGGCGCAGGCGCCCAACGTGGCCAAGGGCGAGGTGGCCATCGGCGTGAGCTTCATCTTCGGCTTCGAGCGCTGGCGGTATGACAAATTTCCGGTCAAGACCGCCGCGCCCTGCGAGGGCACCGGCTACGAGGTCGGCGGCATCGCCCTCGTGAAGGGCGCGCGCAACAAGGAGAACGCCAGGCGCTATTACGACTGGCTCATGAGCCCCGCGGGCCAGGCCATCGGCGGCACGGCGGGCAGCCTGCAGTCGCCGGCCAACAAGACCTTCAAGCCCGACCCGCGCATTCCGTCGATGGCCGACGTGAAGCTCATCAAGTACGACTTCGAGAAGTACGGCAAGGCGGCCGAGCGCAAGCGGCTCATCGACCGCTGGACGCGCGAGGTCGAGTCGCAGCCGCGCTGATTCAGCTCAGCCCGGTTCAGGAGCACGCCTTGTTGTGCGAGGCGTGCATGCCCTTGGCCTTGGCATCGGCCTCGCTCAGGTACTCGCCCTTCTTGGTCTTGCCGTAGTAGCGGTCGCCCATGCAGTGGTAGACCTTGGTCTCGTCGTTGGCCCACACCTTGCCGGCACCGCCGCCGGGCGCGGCCGCCATCTTCGTGAGGTCGGGGGCGCCGGGCGTGCGCGTGGCCGTGCCGGTGCTCGGCGCCACGCCGGTCTTGTCGACGCTGGCCGACTGGGTTTCCACGGCGGGTGCCGCCGCCGCGGCCGGCGCGGCGGGCGCAGCCGCGGCGCCCTTGCCGAACCAGGTCTTGATGCCCTTGTGGCCCCGGCAGGCGCCGGACTTGGTGTCGGGCGAGGCGTAGCTGCCGTCCTTGCATTGCACGGTGGTGCCGGCCGGCGCATCCGCGGGCACCTGCGCCTGTGCGGCGAAGGCGGCGAGGCCGAGGCAGGCGGCGATCCACAGCGCTGCGGGGTTCTTGTTGTTCATGCAAAGCTCCTGAGAGGGTGGAAGGGCAGCTTGCAAGCTTTGGGGATCAATCCCAGCGCCACCTGACTTGCGCGGCGGCGCCGGCATCAAGGTATTCAGGGCATTCAGGGCATTCAGGGCGAGCTGGCCGTGAAGGTGACGACGCCGCTGTACGTGCCGGCCGTGCGGCTGGCCAGGTTGGCGTACTGGAAGGTCCAGGTCGCGGTGCGCATGGTGACGAGGCCGGTGGAATCGGTGGAGGCCACGTTGACCGTGGCGCCGCTGCCCGTGTTGGGAATCACCGGCGCGGGCAGGTTGGTGTCGCTCGAGCTGATCGTGATCTCCGACATCGGGATGGTGCCCGCCGTGCTCGTGAGCGGTGTCGTCACCGTGGCGTGCAGGCCGATCTTGCCGGCGTTGCTGCGCACCTCGACGGCCAGGGCGTTGTTGCTCGGCGTGACGCCCAGCACCGGCGCGGCGCCGCTCCAGTTCACCGGCTTGTTGTTGCCGGCCGTCGGCGTGGTGGGCCCGCCGGGAATCGTCGGCGCCACCAGGAAGCTCACGCCGCTGGTGGTGCCGCCCGGCACGGGCCAGGCGCCGTCGCCGATGCGAAAGAAGATGAACTTGTCGATGGCGAGCGTGAAGTTGAGCGACACCGGCCCTGTCACCAGCGGCACGTTGCTGCTCGGGCCCGCGGTGGCGCTGGCGGCCTGCACGGGGGCCGTGGCCACGGCCAGCAGGCATGCCGCCACGACGGCGCCGCCGTCGCGATGGCATGCCTTGCGGGGCTTCACTTCAGCTCCACGTCCACCTTGAAGCTGCCCTTGTCCCAGTCGAGCGTGCCGCTGGCCTTCACCGGATACACGGGCGGCTGCGCGGGCTGCCCGCCGTCGCTCTTGGGCACGAGCGCCAGCGTGCGGGTCTGGCCGGGCAGCACCGGCGTGCCCTCGGGCACCAGCTCGAACGCGCGGCCCTTGCTGTCGGTGGCGTCCAGGCTGCCTTCGAGCCGCCCGTGCGCGTCGCCCGTGTTGACCACGGTGATCAGCGAGCGCCGCGCGCCCTCGGCGTCGCCGCTGGCGATCTGCCGGATCTCCAGCTTGGGCTCGGCGCCGTTGAGCAGCACGTACACCGCCACCGCGATGCGCCCCGTGACCGGCAGGTTCAGGCTCGCGCCGCCGCTGCGGATGACGGTCTGCTGCGCCGGCTCGGTGCCCTCGATGGCGATCATGAAGCGGCACTCGCCGCGCGGCGCGTCGGCCGGCGGTTCGACCTGGAAGCGGAACGACTTCTTGCTGCGCGCCGGCACCGAGAGCGTGCGCCGCTCCAGCATGACCCAGGGCCGGCAACTGCCGGGCATCAGCTCGTCGTGGTAGCCGATGTTGCCCTCGGGCGAATAGCTCCAGTCGATGGTGCGTATCGCCACCTCGGTCGCCACCGGGGCCAGGTTGTGGATGTCCAGCGACTGCCCGATGCGCGTGCCGGCCTTGCCCGCGAGCTCGAAGCGCGAGGGCATGACCGCCACCTCGAACGGCGCGGCGGCGACGCCGGCCGCGGCCATGGCCAGCAGCACCGACAGGGCGGCGAGCAGCGCGCGGCGCGCGGCGCGAAGGGACTCGAAGGTGTCGTTCATGGCAAGGTCTCGATCTCGAAGGTCGACTCGAAGCTCAGCGCGGAACCCGAGGGCATGCGCAGCTCGCGCGGATCGACGCGCAGCGTCAGGTCGAAGGTTTCGTTCATCCACGGCGTCTGCACCACGCCGTTCCATACCTGCACGCGGTCGCCGGGGCGGCCCGAGCCGCCGGCGAAGGCGCCGCTGCCGCGCCAGTCGATGCGCAGGCCGGCCGGCGAGCGCAGCCCCACGATGGCCGGCGGGATCACATAAAAGATGCGCGCGCGCCGCCCGACGTAGGGGCTGGTGGCCAGGCGGTACTCGATGCGTCCGAAGGGCAGCACCAGCAGGTTGCCGTCCATGCCCTGGGCGCTGCTGAAGTCGCCGCGCACCTGCGCGCGCGGCGAGGCCGAGTCGTCCAGGCGCGCGACCTGCGCCCACGCCGCCGCGGCCGTGCCGAGGCACAGCGCGTAGGCCAGCGCGCGCAGACGTGGGCGCAGGCGTCGCGCGCTCATTCCATCGACGCCGTGAAGCGCACGGTGCCCGTGTAGGTGCCGCCCGGGTAGACGGTGTCGTTGGCGTAGGAGAACAGCAGCGTCGTGGACGCCAGCTGCCGCGACTGGTAGGTCCAGGTGCCGACGCCCAGCACGCACGGCAGGCCCAGCAGCCCGACGCAGAAGGAGGCGTTGGCGTTGTAGCTTGCGATCGTCTGGTTGGCGCTGCCGTCGAAGCTGCCGTTCTGGATGTCGCCCGACGCGGCGTTGTCGTTGCCCGAGGCCGTCCAGCTGATCTTGCTGAAGGGAATGATCGCCGAGCCGCAGCCGCCCGACTGGCAGGCCAGCGCCACGGACGAATCCACGCGCAGCGTCACCGGGCGCGCGATGGTGTTGTTGGTGGAGACGGGCCGCACCGGCGTGACCCAGACCGTGATCGACGGGGAGCCGGTCACCGCCGTGGGCGTGAGGCCGGCGTTGGCGCCCGTGACGCTGAAGGCCACGGTGTCGACCGTGGTGCCCGGCGAGCCGACGCGCAAGGTCAGCCCGTAGGAGCTGCCCGTGTCGGTCACGATGGTGATGACGGCGTGCGCGGGCAGCGCGGCGCAGGCCGCCAGCGCCGCCGCCGCCGTCATCGCGGCGCGGTGCCACCGGTTCCGCGACCCGCCGCGCATCAGATGCCCTGGGCCGTGTAGGTGATGGTGTTGGTGTAGGTGTTCGCGACCCATGAGGCCGGCGTGCCGCCCAGCGCATAGGCCCAGGTGCCGGTGGCCACCGTGTTCGACGTGAACGTGGTCGAGGCGCAAGCCCCGAGGTTGGCGCCCGGGTGCGGCAGCGTGCCCGTCGTCGTGACGGTGAAGTCCGCGTTGGCCGGGCCGCCGATGGCGTTCCATGCGCCGACGGCGCAATTGATGGTGCCCGCGCCCGCGTTGGTCCATGCGTACACGGTGAGCGTGTTGCCCGTCGCGGTGGGCGTGACGACCGGGGCCGCGCCGCTCCAGTCGACGTTGGTGTTGTTGACGCCGGCCAGCGGCGTGGTGGGCACGGCGGGAATGCTGAGGCCGGAGGTCCATGCGACCGTGTCCACCGTGGTGTTGGTCGACCCCACCCGCAGCAGGATGAGCTTGGGCACCGTCACGCTCAGGTTGACCTTGGCCTGCGCGGTGATCGTGCCCGTGCCCGAGCCGTACTGGCTCTCGGCCATGGCGGCGCCGCCGGCCAATGCCAGGGCGAGGGTGGCGAGCGATACGGCGAGCAGGCGTGGGGCGAGGGTTCTACGGGTCATGAAGTCTCCTAGTGATGAACGCGGGTGGAACAAACCGGATGAAAGGCGTCGCTCATTCGCCCACCTTGACCACGGGGATCTCGGCGGTGGCCTGGCCACGCAGGGGTACATCGACACTCATGCCGCTGTCGCTGGCCGCGCCCCAGGGCAGCGGCACGCTGTCCAGCGTGAGCGTCAGCTGGTGGCGGCCGGTGGTGACCAGCGGAAACTCGAAGCGGCCGTCGCGGTCGGTGACGGCGCGGTAGCGCCCGTCCAGCAGCACCTCGATGCCGGCCGCGCCGCCTTCGCCGGCCTGCTGCTGGCCGTCGCGGTTGGCGTCGAAGAACACGTGGCCCGACACGCTGCCGCCGCCCGCGCCGCCGCCGCGCATGCCGGCGGCCCGGTAGGCCGTGCCGGCGCTGCCTTCCCAGCGCAGGTAGACGTACGCGGTCTTCTCTTGACTGCGATAAAGGTTGGTGCCGGGGAACGCGCTCGGCACCATCGCCGCGCGCGCCTGGTTGAAGCTGGCCGCGAAGCCCAGGCGCCAGCCCGGCGCCAGCTCCTTCTCGGCCGTGACCGAGCCCGACAGGCCCCGGCTGGTGTACAGGCCGCCGCTTTGCGAGGTGTAGCGCAGGTTGCCGCTCACCTGCAGGCCGTTGTCGAAGCCGTGGCGGAACTGCACGCCGGCCGTGGGGTAGTTGCGCGCGATGCCGCCGCTGCGGTCGCGCGCGTAGCCCAGGGTGGAGGTGAACTCGGTGCGCGTCGTTCCCGAGCGCCCGCCGATCCAGTCCTGCTCCCACTGCAACTCCTGGCCGGTGGCGGCCGGGTCGTTGCGCACGAGCAGCTCGTTGCGCCGCACCGTCAGCGTGAAGCGGCTGCGCGGCCAGTCGAAGAAGCGCGCCTGGTAGAAGGCGTTGCCGTAGAGGCTGCGCGCGTCGGAGGCCAGGGCCGCGCTGGCGGCCGCGAGGGGGTCCGTGCTCCGGTCGTAGCGCGTGCGGTACACGTTCAGGCTGCCGCCCACCGAGGTGTCGCGGTCGAACAGGTACTGGAAGTTGCCGTTCGCGCCCACGCGCGAATAGCCCGCCAGGTGAAAGCTCGCGTCGGGCTGCGCGCGCTCCTGGTCGACGCCCGCGCCCCAGCTCATGCGGCTCGTGCTGCGGTCCACGCGCCAGTAGGCGCCGCCGGTGCCGGTGGCCAGCGCGTAGTCGCCGAAGTGCAGGTTGGGCCGCGCCGTGTACACGCCGAACTCGTGCCGGTAGAGCCCGGTGCGCGCGCTGGCCTCCAGGAACAGGCCCTGCGAGCCGCTCGTGGGCACGCCCGCCGTCGGCGAGTCGACGTGGCTGCCCACCAGCGTGGCGCGCGCCTTCAGGTCGCCGTCGCGCACCACCTCGCGGCCATGGCCCAGCGAGGCGGCCCAGCTCGTGACGTTCTTCTGGCCGAAGCCCAGCGCCGAGAGCGGGTCGATGTAATAGGCCGGAATGTCGCGCGCCTGGTCGACCTGCAGCGCGGTGAACCACCCCTCGCCCAGGCGCTGCGTCAGCCCGAGCCAGCCCAGCGAGCCTTGGCTCTTCTCGAAGCCGGGGTAGGGGCCGCCGGCCATGTTGCCGCGCTGGCCGAAGCCCGCGCGCAGGTCGAGGTCGGAATTGAAGATGCGCGCCGAGACCCCGCGCACCGTGCTCGAGCCCAGCGAGAGCCGGTAGTTGCGGCTCAGGCCGTCGGTCAGCTCGCTGTAGATGTCGCCCACGGCGCTGTCCGCGAAGGTCTGCGTGGTCAGGGGAAAGCCCAGGTTGCGCAGCGTGAAGCGCCCGCTGGTGGGCTCGCGCGCGTAGCCCAGCGCGCCGATGCTGCCGCCGTCCACGCCGTTGTTGCCGCTCAGGTGGCGCCCGTCGGCCTGCAGCACGAATTCGCCGTAGTTGAGCGTCTCGCGGCGGTATTCGAAGCGCTGGCCGAACTCGGCCGCGTGCTGGCGGCCGAAGCCGGTGGCCGACGCGGTGCCCAAGCCGATGCGGCTTTCCACCAGCCAGGCGCGAAAGCCCTGCGGCTGCTCGGGCTCGGGCGTTGCGTCGGCGCTGCCGCCGGGGTCGGTGTCCGCCGTCATGAAGCGGTCTTCGTAGGCCTTGGGGGCGGCGGCGGCCAGCGCCCGCAGGCGCGCCTGTTCCGCCTGGGCGCGGTCCATGGGCTGGATGCGCGCGTCAGCCGCCACGGTCCCGCCGGAGGAAGAGGGCGCAGGGGAGGACGAGGGGGAGGTGGTGGAAGTGGACTGCGCCTGCGCCTGCGCCGGCGGCAGCCAGAGCAGGGCGGTTGCGCAACCGAGCCACGCACGCGCGACGGTCGGGCGCCAGCGCGCTCCGGCGGTATCGACCGCAGTCCGCAGTGTCACTCGAATCATCAAACGACATCCCTGTTTCCCGGAGCATCGCTGCCCTGTTCAGTATCGAATGGGAGGATATTTCAGAAGTGTCATCCACGGTAACCTTTTGTGTATCAAGGGTCTTGCCACAGAGGGCGCAGGCCGGTTCTTTCGTTAAGAATGTGACGCGCCTCACTCTTTGGTACCGCGCCTGTTGTGAAAGGGCACGCACGCCCTACCTGAGAAACTTGGCGCGTCGTCACCTCGTGGCGGTCATGCCGACTTAGAATTTTTTCGATCCGATATTTCCTTTTCCATGGCTGATTCCTCCAAAACCAAACTCCCGTTCCAGGCCGAAGTCGCGCAACTGCTGCACCTCGTGACGCATGCGCTGTACTCCAACAAGGAAATCTTCCTGCGCGAGCTGATCTCGAACGCGTCCGACGCGTGCGACAAGCTGCGCTTCGAGGCGCTCGACCATCCCGAGCTGTACGAAGACCAGCCCGAGCTCGACGTGCGCCTGTCCTTCGACAAGGCCGCGCGCACCATCACCATCACCGACAAGGGCATCGGCCTGTCGCGCCAGGAGGCCATCGACAACCTCGGCACCATCGCCAAGAGCGGCACCAAGGACTTCATGAGCAAGCTCAGCGGCGACCAGAAGGCCGACGCGCAGCTCATCGGCCAGTTCGGCGTGGGCTTCTACTCGGGCTTCATCGTGGCCGACAGCATCGCGGTCGAATCGCGCCGCGCGGGCCTGCCCGCCGACCAGGGCGTGCGCTGGGTCAGCGGCGGCGCCGGCGACTTCGAGGTGACCGACATCACGCGCGCCGAGCGCGGCACCAGCATCACGCTGCACCTGCGCGACGACGCCGACGAATACCTCAACGCCTGGAAGCTCAAGCAGATCGTCGGCAAGTACTCCGACCACATCTCCCTGCCCATCCTGATGGAAAAGGAAGAGTGGAAAGACGGCGAGAACGACCAGCCCGGCGACATGGTGAAGACCGGCGAATGGGAAACGGTGAACAAGGCCAACGCCCTGTGGAGCCGCCCCAAGAAGGACATCACGCCCGAGCAGTACGAAGAGTTCTACAAGAGCATCAGCCACGACTACGAGGCCCCGCTCGCCTGGAGCCACAACCGCGTGGAAGGCAGCACCGAGTACACGCAGCTGCTCTACATCCCGGCCAAGGCCCCGTTCGACCTGTGGAACCGCGACAAGAGCGCGGGCGTGAAGCTGTACGTCAAGCGCGTGTTCATCATGGACGACGCCGAGGCGCTGCTGCCCAGCTACCTGCGCTTCGTGAAGGGCGTGATCGACTCGGCCGACCTGCCGCTGAACGTGAGCCGCGAGCTGCTGCAGGAAAGCCGCGACGTGAAGGCCATCCGCGAAGGCAGCACCAAGCGCGTGCTGTCGATGCTCGAAGACCTGGCGAAGAAGCAGAAGACCGGCCCTGAAAGCAGCGAAGGCAAGATCGACGTGGGCTCGGGCGAATCGGTGCCGGCGCCGGAGCCGACCGAGGCCCTGAACGATGTCAGCGACGTGGTCGACAAGAACGCGCCCACCGCCGCCGAAGCCGCCGCGACCGCCGCCGACGAATCGGGCAAGTACGCCAGGTTCTACGCCGAGTTCGGCGCGGTGCTGAAGGAAGGCCTGGGCGAGGACATGGGCAACCGCGACCGCATCGCCAAGCTGCTGCGCTTTGCCTCGAGCACCACCGACGGCGTGAGCGTGAGCTTCGCCGACTACAAGGCGCGCATGAAGGACGGCCAGGACGCCATCTACTACATCACGGCCGACAACCTGGCCGCCGCCAAGAACAGCCCGCAGCTCGAGGTGTTCAAGAAGAAGGGCATCGAAGTGCTGCTCATGACCGACCGCGTGGACGAGTGGTCGCTGAACTACCTCACCGAGTTCGACGGCACGCCGCTGCAGAGCGTGGCCAAGGGCGCGGTCGACCTGGGCAAGCTGCAGGACGAAGACGAGAAGAAGGCCGCCGAGGAAGCCGCCGAGTCGTTCAAGCCCATGCTCGAGAAGCTCAAGGAAGCGCTCAAGGACAAGGCCGAGGACGTGCGCGTGACCACCCGCCTGGTCGACTCGCCCGCCTGCCTCGTGGTGCAGGACGGCGGCATGAGCACGCAGCTCGCGCGCATGCTCAAGCAGGCCGGCCAGCCCGCGCCCGAGCTCAAGCCCGTGCTCGAGGTGAACGCCGAGCATCCGCTGGTGAAGAAGCTGGAAAGCTCGTCGCACTTCGACGACCTGGCCAACATCCTGTTCGACCAGGCGCTGCTGGCCGAAGGCGGCCTGCCGGCCGACCCGGCCGCCTACGTGAGGCGCGTCAACGCGCTGCTGGTGTGATCGCCCGGCCGCGCACCGTGCTTCGGACCGCGGCGCTCGCTTCGGCGGCGCTGGGGCTCCTCATGGTGGGCGGCTGTTCGCACTACCGCATCGGCATTCCGCTGGTGCCGGGGCTCTCGCTGGGGCTCGGCGCCACGAAGGACGGCAACTTTTCGGCGGGGCTCAACACCGGCTTCGGCCCGCTCGGCGCCGGCGTGGCCGTGAACAACAGCGGCGTGGTCACGGGCTCGGCCAGTGCCGGCGTGGGCGCCAGCATCGGGCCCGTGGGCAGCGGCGTGGGCGTGGGCAAGGGCGTGGTGCTGCATGACCCGAAGGCGGGGAGGGCGGCGACGCCCGCTCCGGCTCCGGCGGTCGCGGCGGAGCCCGTGGCGGCTGCTTCCGCCGCGCCCGTCACGATCACCAAGGCTGGTGTCACCCAGCCGATGGCCGCCGCCCCGGCGGCGCCATCTTCCGCGGTGCGGGTTTCGTATCGCACGCCGCCGGCCGCCGCCGCGCCGGCCGGCACGCCGGGCAACCCCGTCGCGCCCTGAAGCACTCTGAAGCACCCTGATGCCGCCCCGGGGCCAAGGCCTCGCAGCCAGCAGGGCGGCCCGGACCCGGCCTAACATGGGGGCCGGAGACGCCCGCCCATGACGACCCGCCGACCGCTTCTGCTGCAACTCCTGGCCATGGCCGCCCTCGCGGCCACGGCGCTGCCCCGCGCGGCGAAGGCGCAGTTCACCTACCCCGCCAAGCCCATCCGCTGGATCGTGCCGTACCCGGCGGGCGCCGGCGCCGACATCGTCGCGCGCACCATCGGCACGCAACTGGCCGTCGACGCGGGGCAGCCCGTGTTCATCGAGAACCGCGCCGGCGGCAACACTGCGCTGGGCGCCATCGAGGTCGCGCGTGCCCCGGCCGACGGCTACACGCTGCTGTCGGCCGACAACGGCACGCTGGTGTTCAACCCCGCGCTGTACCGCAACCTCAGCTACAACCCCTCGCGCGACTTCGCGCCCGTCACCCTGCTGGGCCGGCTGCCGATGGTGCTGCTGGTCGGCCCGTCCAGCGGCCAGAAAGACGCGCGGGCCTTCATCGAGGACGCGCGCGCCTTCCCCGGCAAGGTCAGCTTCGCCTCGGCCGGCACCGGCAGCCCGCAGCACCTGGCGATGGAACTGCTCGAACGCGAGGCCGGGCTGGAGATGGTGCATGTGCCCTACCGGGGCGCCGCGCCCGCGCTGGCCGACGTGGCCGGCGGCCAGCTGCCGGTGATGATGTGCGACCTGGCCGCGGCCCGCCGCTTCATCCAGAGCGGCAAGCTGCGCGCGCTGGCGGTGGCCCACCCCCGGCGCCTGGCGCAGCTGCCGGCCGTGCCCACCTTCGCCGAGCTGGGCATGCCGCGCGTCGAGGCCGCCTCGCTCATGGGGCTGGTGGTGCCCGCGAACACGCCGGGCGAGGTGGTCATGCGGCTGCAGCAGTCGGTGGCCAGCGCCATCCACAACCCGGTGGTGCTGCGCAAGCTCGCCGAGTTCGGCGTCGAGCCCGTGGGCGACGCGCCCGCGCAGTTCGCGGCGCTGCTGCAGGGCGAGTCGGCGCGCTGGCACCCGCTGATCCGCGACCTCAACCTGTCGCTGGACTGAGCGCCCGGGCCTTTACGGCAACTTTGCGCGGGCGCGCCGCGCTCCTCATTCCTGGCTAAGAGTCGCTGCCTAGATTGGCGCATCGCTCAGGAAAGGTCGGCGGGACGGTGTGCAACGGGCAGGCCGGTCCTCCCGAAACCGATGACAACTCGCCGGTTCCATCACGTCATTCTTGCGGACGATTTCTTTCGTTCCGCCGCCAACGGTCTCACGTACCACGTCGCGAACCGGCGATTCCTGCGAGGCTTCTTCGACTCCGTGCTGGGGCGCCTGGGCCTGCCGGTGCGCGAGATCGCGCCGCTGTCCGACGGCGGGCGCATCGACGTCGCGCGGCTCATGGCCCGGCTCGAGCTGCCCTGCACGCCGGCCGGCTGGGCCCGCGCCTGCGTGGCCGACCTGGTGCCGCTGGCGGGGCGCGACGGCCTGCCGGTGTTCGACCCCGGCTGCCTCGTCATCGGCTGGGGCCTGACGCCCGCGCTGCAGCACTGCATTCACCGGGGCGGCGCCAGCTACCTGGACATCGAGATCGACCCGCGCCGCTTCACCGAGCACCTGCATTTCTGCGCCCGCACCAACGACCCCGCCATCGAGGCCGCGCTGCGCGCGCGCCGCGTGGACGAAGAGCTGTTCTGGAACCACGCGAGCGTGCTCAAGGGCTACTTCGCGCGGCGCGGCGCCGCCTCGCTGTTCGACCCGCGCCTGCGCGTGGGCCTGTTCTTCGGCCAGAGCCTGGTCGACCTGTCGCTGGTCAGCGGCGGGCGCAACATGCACCCGGCCGGCGTGATCGCGCCGCTGCGCGAGCTGGCGCGCGGCGTCGACCTGCTGGTCGTCAAGCCGCACCCCTACGAGCCCGCGCTGCACGACCTGGCGCCCATCGCGCGGGCCATTCCCAACGTGGCGTGGACCCAGCAGAACACCTACGCCCTGCTGTCGGCGCCCAACGTGCACTTCGTGTCGGCGCTGTCCTCGAGCGTGCTGTCCGAGGCGCGCTACTTTCGCAAGTCCGCCCACGCGCTGATCGCGGCCGACCGCAATGCGCCGGCGCAACTGCCGTCGCAGTGCTCGGCCTGGATACCGATCGGCGCCGGGCTGGGCGCGATGGATTTCATGGCCGCCGCCTGCGGCGGTCATGACGATCAGGAGGCGCACGCCATGCCCCGCGCGGCGGACTGGCCCGCCGCCGCCATCGAGCAGACCTTCGCGCTGCGCTGGGGCTTCGATCCGCGCAGCCCCGGCCTGCCCGAAGTGTCCGAGCTGCAGCTGGGCCGCCCCTACATGTTCCACCCCGGCAGCCCGGCGGCGGGCTGGCTCAGCCACGGCTGGGCGGGCTTCGACCGCGAGGGCGCGCGCAGCGAGGGCGAACTGGCCTGCCTGGTGATTCCGCTGCCCACGCTCATGCAGCCCCAGGCACCGACGCTGTCGCACCAGCGGCCGCACCGCATCGAGGTGCGCGTCGACTACCGCAGCAACGCCAAGGCCACGAGCGTGCACGCCATGTTCGACGGCGTGGTGCTGCCGGCGCAGCGCGTCACGGGCGCGCGGCGGCGCAGCCTGGTGTTCGACATCGAGCCCACGGCGGGGCGCAAGTGCCTGGTGCTGCAGTTCGTGGTGGCGGACGCCGGCCGTGGCGGGTTGCGCCGGCCGCTGGCCCGCCCGAGCTTCACGGTCAAGCGGCTGGAGGTGTCTCTGCGCATGGGCCGCGGCGTGATCTCGGCGCCGCCGAAAGCCGCGTCGATGCGATGGGCCGAGATGCACCCGCTGCGCGCCGCCGCCCGCGTGTTCCGGGCGCTGGTCGATTCGGCGCGCGGGGTCACGGGGCCGGGCTGACCGCTGGCGCCGCGAGGCGCAGCAGCAGCGCGACCCAGTGCTGTCGCCGCTCGATGGCGGCCTGCCGGCCTTGCGCCGCGTCCGCGTCGCCGCTGGACGACGCCAGCAACTCGCCGGCCGCCGTGGTCACGACCCGCGCGAACTTCTGCGCATCGCCGCGCCACACCACCACGCGGTGGTTCAACCCGAGCTGCGCCGCGCGCCCGGCGTTGATCGCCTGTTCGGGCTGGTCCGTCAGCAGCAGCAGGATCGGCTTGCGGTAGACCGCCGCGATCGACAGCGCCGCCATGCCCGGCGCGGAAACGATGAAGGCGCTGCGCGCGGCGGTTTCGATCCAGTGCTCGTCGCGCGCATGCCAGTGCGGCCGGTGGACATAGCCCTCGCCGACCAGGTGCGCGGGCAGGCCGGCGTCGGCCAGGCCCTGCTCCAGCCCGTCGGCCAGCGCGGGTGCTTCGAAGTGCGGGTTCAGGTAGACCGCCGCAACGCGCTGCGAGGCATCGGCGTGCGCCACCGCATCGACCACCGCGACGGGGGTGGCCAACCGGTGGCCGCCGCGCCCGTCGTGCTGCGGCTCGCCGTAGGCGAAGTCATGCGCGATGCGCGCGCGGCTGCGGTCGATCTGCCACGCCACGATGCCGCCGAACACCTTGGCGACGGGGCCCGGCATGCGGCCCTTGAAGTTGGTCTCCAGCGCATGCCGCAGGCTCGCGCCGTACACGTGCACCACCTTGCGCCGCCAGAACGGCAGCCAGCCCATGAGCAGCAGCGCGGGGTGGAACGAATCGTTCACCACCAGGTCGGCGCCCGCGAACCGGCGGCGCAGCCGCAGCACGTCGCGCAGCATGCGTTCGGGGCGGAACATGTAGTGCGCCACGTTGCGGTCGGTCTCGCGGCGCAGCATGTTCTGCTCGGCGTCGAACTGCACCGCGTAGTGGCGCGACAGCACGGGCGCGTCGATGCCGAAGCCGGCCAGGAAGCGCGCGCCTTCGTCCGACGTGGTGAGCACCTGCACCTGCGCGCCGGCTTCGCGCAGCGCGTGCGTGAGCAGCTGCGCGCGCATCAGGTGGCCGCGCGCGTCCGCGGTCGCGAGGTAGAGGATGCGCGGCGGCATCGCTCAGGCGTGCACCGGCCGCCTGACGCCGGGGCGCAGCCGCAGCGCCACGCCCGCCAGCCACATGCCGGCCGCGCCGGTGATGCCGAAGCCGCGCTCGGTGTCGCGCACCTCGCGCATCAGCTGCGCGAGCCGCGCCTGCTCGTGCGGTGCCACGCAGCGCTGCAGCGTGTGGCTGCACAGGCGGATGTGGCGGTCTTCGTCGGCCAGCACGCGCGTCAGCAGCGGGTGTAGCGCATGCGCCGGGCCGATCAGCGCGCAGTGGCGCTGCAGGATGCGCGAGGCCATCTGCTCCGCGCTCAGGCCGATGGCATAGGCCGGCACCAGCCCGCCGTGCGCGAAGTGCGGCGCGTGGCGGCGAATCAGCTGCTGCCAGCGCGCGAGCTTGCGGCGGCTGAACCAGTCGGGCCGGGGCGCTTCTTCGGGCGAGGCGGCGGCCTGTGCGCTGCCGCCGCGCTGGACGATGGCCTCGGCGAACAGGCGCGCGTGCAACTGCTCGTCGGCCAGGTGCTGGTCGAGCTGGCGCGCAAGCCACTCGGGCGGGTCGATGCGCAGCTCGCGCTGCAGCGCCTGCTCGGACGACTCTTCGCCCACGAGATAGAAGCGCAGCAGCAGCATCTCGCCCGCATTGCTTGCGTGCAGTTGCCGCAGCGCCGCGCGCTTGATGTGATGCACGAGGCGCGCCTGCAGCGCGGGCCAGCCGCGCAGTTGCGGCGGCGCGAGGCAGTCGAACCCGGCCGCCGCGACAGCACAGGACAGGTCAGCGGCCATTGGCCTTTGCTTTCGCGGCCTGCACCGGGGCGGCCGCGGATGCCTGCTGCTGCTGCCAGCCCAGCACGAGGCCGATGAAGCTGTCTTGCAGGAACGCACGCGCGGCCGCGTCGGCGCCGGCGAATTCGCGCTGCTGGCCGTCGTAGCGCACATAGCCCTTGCCGTTGGCGGCGCCCAGCACCAGCTTCTCGTTCTTGTGGAAGCCGCGCTGCAACAGCGGTTGCAGCAGCGACTGCGTTTCGAGCCCATACAGGAAGAGGTCGCGCTGCACCACCTGGCGCGGGATCTTGCCGCTCAGTGCCTGCAGCTCCAGCGTCCAGTTGCCCTGCTGCATCGCGTCGGCCAGTTGCTGGCCCTTGGCGCCCGGTGCATGGAAGCGCGCGCGTGCCACCGACTTCGAGGCCTTGCTCAGCCCCAGGCCGATGGTGATGTCTGCGTCCTTCGCGCCGTTGGTGCGGTTGTCTTCCACCTGCACCAGCACGTTCGCGAGCCGCGCGGTCAGCGAAGGCCTGGTCAGCGCTTCGCCGACCTGCGCGGGCGTGAGCAGCACGCGGTCGGTGCCGGCGTCGCTGACCACCACCTGGTAGGGGTCGATGCGGATGTCGCTGAACTCGTCGCCCACGGGCGCGTGCGCATGGCTGCTCACCGACCAGTCGCTGCCCGAGCGGCTCAGGAGCGCATGGAAGGTCAGCGGCACGCGCTGGCCGCCGTTGCGCGCTTGGCCGGAGCCTTGGAGCAGCACGTCGCCGACGATGGTCTTCTCGGCGTAGTCGCGCGTGTTGATGAAGCGGATGGTGTGCGTGGCGCTGTCGAGCGCGGCGCGCGTGTCGGGGTCGTCGAGCGCGAGGCGGTTGCAGTCGTTGCCCGCGCCCGCCAGCGCGGCGAAGGGGCAGCCGGCGTCGGACTTGAAGTTGAAGACGCCCCGCCCGGTGAAGTCGGCGGCGCCTGCCAGCGTGAAGGCGCCCGCGAGCGCAAGGCCGAGCGTGGCACGGCGAACGAAAAGCGAAGAGCGGAGGGGCATGGTTTTTTTGTTGTCGTTGTTCGTGCGAGGTGCGGCGTTCAGGGCCGGTGATAGGACAGCGCCTGCGCATCGGCGTTGGTGCGCCCCGTGGTGTGCCAGCCGATGCCGCGCGCGAACGCGCCCAGCATGTCGACCGCCGAGAAGCCCAGGATCAGCGCCACGCCCCCCAGCCAGCGCAGGCCGCGCAGCGGCGGCAGGTCTTGATGGTTCAGCGCCTTGATGCTGAAGCCCAGCCGCGTGAACAGCACGCACAGCGGGCCGACGGGGCCGCTGTTGGCCAGCCACTGCCAGCGCGACGACACGTAGCTGCGCAGCAGGTGCGGCGTGAGCGAGTAGGTGTCTTGCCCGCGCATCCAGCGCAGCTTGAGCGCTTCGAGGCGCGTGTCGGGCAGGCGGTGCTCGGTGTGGGCCTGCGCCGCGTAGTGGATCGGCACGCCCGCCGCTTTCAGCCGCATGCCCAGCACCTGGCAGTGCGCGCGGTACACGCCGTCCAGCGCCTGGTAGCTGTGCTGCTCGAACACCTCGCGGCGGAAGGCCACGTTGTTTGCGTAGAAGTTGCTCGTGGCGCCGTCGTGGTCGGCGTTGGGGAAGTACATGAAGTCGATGGTGGTCAGCGCGGCGCCGACCACGTTGGCCGCGTAGCTGGTGCGCCCGGCCACCACGGCGGGCGCATCGGCGCCTCGCGTGAACGGCAGCAGCATCTGCAGCAGCCAGTCGTCGTCGGGCAGGCAGTCGGCGTCGGCGAACACCACGTGCGTGCAGCGCTGCGCATCGGTGGCCGCGAAGCCCACGTTCTTGGCGTCGTAGTAGCCGGTGGCCGCATCGATGCGCACGAAGTCGATCGGGCGGCCCGCGAGCGCGCTCACCGCGTCGCAGGTGGCGGGGCTCAGCCCGTCGTGCGTGACAACCACCTGCGCGAGCGCCGTGAGCGGCAGTTTCTGTTTCGCGAGCAGGGCCACCAGGCGCTGCAGGCTGGTGCTGGCCTTTGCCTCGGCATCCGCTCCGCCGCGCAGGTTGTTGGTCTCCAGGACCAGTGCGCAACGCGCGGCAACTTGATCGGGCATCATCGAATTTTCCTGTCCGGACACGGTTTTGAAAGAATCCATCCTGCTTTTATCGCACAACCGCGCTGTCCACCAGTGCCGGGCGTCATCGGGCCGCCCATGAAAGTCAGCATCTTCGGCGCCGGCTATGTGGGCCTGAGCTTCGCGGCCTGCCTGGCCGAGGCCGGGCACGAGGTGCTGTGCGCCGACGCCGACCTGGCGCGCATCGAGGGCCTGCAGCGCGGCCTCATGCCCTTGCACGAACCGGACCTGGACGCGCTGGTGGCCACCGGCCTGGCCGCCGGCACGCTGCGCTTCACCGCCGACCCGCTGGCCGCGTGCCAGCACGGCGACGTGCTGTTCATCGTGGTCAACACGCCGGCCGATGCCGAAGGCCGTGTCGACCTGCGGCACGTGATGGCGGTGGCCGCGGGCATCGGCCGGCACCGCGAGCGCGAGGCGCTGGTGGTGTGCAAGTCGACCGCGCCGGTGGGCACCGCCGACCAGGTCGAGGCCGTGCTGCACGGCGAGCTTGCGCAGCGTGGCGCGTCGCTTCGCATCGCGGTGGCGGCCAACCCCGAGTTCCTGCGCGAAGGCGCGGCCGTGCGCGACTGCCGCCGGCCCGACCGCGTGGTGATCGGCTCGCAAGACCCGTGGGCCGTCGAGCTGCTGACGCGTCTTTATCAGCCCTTCGTGAGCGAGCCCGGAAGACTGCTGGTGATGGACCGTCGCTCGGCCGAGCTCACCAAGTACGCGGCCAACGCGATGCTCGCCACCCGCATCAGCTTCATGAACGAGATGGCGCGCGTGGCCGAGCATGCGGGCGCCGACATCGAGATGGTGCGGCGCGGCATCGGCGCCGACCGGCGCATCGGCCCCGACTTTTTGCAGGCCGGCGCGGGCTATGGCGGCTCGTGTCTCGCGAAAGACGTGCGCGCGTTGACGCGCATGGCCGGGCGCGACGGCCACGCGCTGCGCATTCTCTCGGCGGTCGAGGCCGCCAACCACGCGCAGAAGGGCCGGCTGTTCGACCTGATGACGCATCACTTCGAAGGCCGCATCGCGGGCAGGACGATTGCCGTGTGGGGCCTGGCCTTCAAGCCCGACACCGACGACATGCGCGACGCGCCCAGCCTCGTGCTGCTGGAGCGGCTATGGGCCGCCGGCGCGCGCGTGCGGGTGCACGACCCGGCCGCGATGGCGAATGCGCGCGCCCTCGTCGGCGAGCGCGACGACGTGCACTGGTGCGCCTCGGCCGAAGAGGCGCTGCAGGGCGCCGACGTGCTGGCGCTGGTGACCGAGTGGCCCGCGTTCCGCGAGGTGCCGCTCGCGCGCATCGCGCAGGCACTGCGCACACCCGCGATCTTCGACGGCCGCAATGTCTACGACGCCGCGCAGGCCGAGGCTGCGGGCATCGCGTACTACGGCATCGGGCGCGGGCGCTCGGTGCTGCGCTGAAGCTCAGTCTTCCTTCGGCAGGAAGGCGTCGCCCGGCGTGAGCGGCGCGTGCCGGTAGCTGGCCGGCGTGCGGCTCAGCTTCACGGGCGCGCCGATGCCGCGGTAGCCGCCGGGCATCTCGACCACCATTTCGCGGTGCAGCGTGTGCGGGTGCTGCAGCGCGGCGTCGACCGGCAGCACGGGCGCGGCGGGCACGCCGGCGGCCATGAGCTGTTCGACCAGCACGCGCCCGTCGAAGGCGGCCATGGCAGCTTCGAGCTGCTGCTTGAGCCCGTCGCGGTGTACCGAGCGCGCCCCGGCCGTGCGGTAGAGCGGATCGTCCGACAGCGCGGGCAAGCCGATGCAGCGGCACAGGCTCGCGAACTGCCGGTCGTTGCCCACGGCCACGAACACGGGGTCGGTGCCGGTGGCCAGCGCGTCGTAGGGGTAGATGTTGGGGTGCGCGTTGCCGGTGCGGCGCGGCGCGGTGCCGTCCATGAACCAGTTGGCCGCGTGCGGGTGCAGCAGCGACAGGCCGCTGTCGTACAGCGCGGCTTCCACGAACTGCCCGCGTCCGCTGCGGTTGCGTTCCTGCAGCGCGAGCAGCACGCCGATGACGGCGTTGAGCCCGGTCACCATGTCGACCACGGGCAGCCCCACGCGCAGCGGACCGCCTTCGGCTTCGCCGTTGACGCTCATGATGCCGGTCATGGCCTGCACGGCGGCGTCGTAGCCGGGCAGTGCGCCGAGCGGGCCGTCGGCGCCGAAGCCGGACACGCGGCACCACACGAGGCGGGGAAAGAGCTGCGACAGCGTCTCGTAGCCGATGCCCCAGCGTTCCATGGTGCCGGTCTTGAAGTTCTCGATGAGCACGTCGGCCTCGGCCACCAGCGCGAGCAGTGCCTCGCGGCCTTCGTCGGTCGAGAAGTCCAGGTGCTGCACGCGCTTGTTGCGGTTGAGCCCGTGGTAGTAGGAGGCCACGCCTTCCTTGAACGGCGGGCCCCAGGTGCGCGTGTCGTCGCCCTGCGGCGGCTCGACCTTGAGCACGTCGGCACCGTGGTCACCGAGGATCTGGCCGCAGTAGGGGCCGCCGAGGATGCGCGAGATGTCCAGGACGCGAATGCCCGCAAGGGCGCCTTGGGGGGCTGATGTCATTTCGATGTTCCGTGTTCTTCAGGCGTTGGTTTATTCGGGGAGCGCGCCCCGAACGAACAGCGGCGTCAAATCAATCGAGTTGAGCGCCCGACTTCTTCACCACGTCCTGCCACTTGACCGACTCGTTGGCGATGAACTGCCCGAGCTTCTGCGGCGACGTGTCGGCCGAGGCTTCGAGCCCTTGCGCCGCGAACATCTGCTTGACCTTGGGCGAGTTGAGCACTTCGGCAAAGGCGTGGTTGAGCTTGGTCACGCGGTCGGCGGGCGTGCCGGCCGGGGCCACGATGCCGAAGAACACGCTCACGTCATAGCCCTTGTAGCCCTGCTCGGCGATGGTCGGCACGTCGGGCAGCGCCTGCGAGCGGGCCGAGGTGGCCACGCCCAGCGCGCGCAGCTTGCCGGCCTTGACGTAGGGCAGCGCGGTGAGGATGTCGGTGAAGGTCATGCTGACCTGGTTGCCCAGCAGGTCGTTGAGCGCGGGGCCCGTGCCCTTGTACGGAATGTGCTGCAGGTCGGTGCCGGCCACGGAGTTGAACAGCACGCCCGCCAGGTGCGACGACGCGCCGTTGCCCGACGATGCATAGCTCAGCTTGCCGGGGTTGGCCTTGGCGTAGGCGACGAGCTCGGGCACGGTCTTCACGGGCAGCGCGGGGTTCACCACCAGGATGTTGGGCAGGTAGCCGACCTGGATCACCGGGGCGAAGCTCTTGACCGGGTCGTAGTTGATCTTGCGGTACAGGCTCTTGTTGATGGCCAGCGGGCCCGAGGTGCCGAACATCAAGGTGTGGCCGTCGGCCTCGGCGCGCGCGACGTATTCGGCGCCGATGTTGCCGCCGGCGCCCGCGCGGTTCTCCACGATCATGGGTTGGCCGAGGCGGTCTTTCATCTCGGCGGCGAGCGTGCGCGCCATGGCGTCGGTGGGGCCGCCGGGCGGGAAGGGCACGACCAGCGTCAGAGGCTTGGTGGGGAAGGCGTCGGCGGCCTGTGCAACAGGTGCGACGGCCGCGAGCGTGGCGCAGGCGGCCAAGAGGAAGGTGAGGCGTTTCAAGGGATGTCTCCGGTTCTTGTGTGTGAGGTGAGAAGGCAGCTCAGGCGATGGCCGGGGCGGGGCGGGGCGCGGTGGCGTCGTTCCAGTCCGCGGGCATCGCGTCGGGCGAAAGCGGGTCGCGCGGCAGCACGCGGTGCAGCAGCACCAGCTGGGCCCAGCGCAGGCGCGGGGCCGAGCCGCCTTGCGCGGCCTCCCAGGCCATCGCGATGGCGCTGGTGCAGTGGTACAGGGCCGACGCGGCCTGGCGCGCGAGCACGTCGCCGCCTTCGCGCGCGGCGGTCTCGGTCAGCGCGGCGGCGCGGTCCAGCGCGTCGCGCAGCGCCTTGGCGAAGGCAGGCGCCAGCGCCGCGTCGCCCAGCAGCTTTTCGCAGTGCGCGCGCAGCACGGGCAGCGAGCCTTCGCGCTTCACGGCGCGGATCACGTCGAGCGCCACGATGTTGCTGGTGCCCTCCCAGATCGAGCCCAGGTGCGCGTCGCGCACGAGGCGCGCGTCGCTCCATTCCTCGATGTAGCCGCAGCCGCCGCGCACTTCCATCGCATCGCCCGTGACCTTGCGCGCGTCGCGGCAGGCGCGGAACTTGATGAGCGGCGTGAGGATGCGCAGCAGCGCATACGCATCGGGCTCGCCCGCGTCGGAGCGCGCGAGCGCCAGGGCGGTCTGGCACACCATGGTGCGGGCCTGCTCGGCGGGCAGGCGCAGCTTGTCGAGCTGGCGCTGCATCAGCGGCATCTGGTCGAGCGTGCGGCCGAAGGCGCGGCGCTCGGACGCGATGAACTCGGCCTCGGCCACGGCGCGGCGCATCAGGCCGGCGGCGCGCACGCCGTTCGACAGGCGCGAGTTGTTGACCATGTCGGCCATCTGCACGAAGCCGCGGCCCGCCTCGCCCACGAGGTACGCCACCGCGCCTTCGAGGCGGATCTCGCCGCTGGCCATCGAGCGCGTGCCCAGCTTGTCCTTCAAACGGATGATGCGGTAGTGGTTGAGGCTGCCGTCGTCCAGCTCGCGCGGCAGCAAGAACAGCGACACGCCCTTCATGCCCGGCAAGCCATCGTCAGCGCGCGCCAGCACCATCGCGAAGCCGGCGTCGGGGTTGGAGCAGAACCATTTGTCGCCCGTGAGGCGCCAGCTGCCGTCGGCCTCCTGGTGGGCCAGCGTGGCGGTGGCGGCGATGTCGGAGCCGGCGGCCTGCTCGGTCATGAACATCGCGCCCTGCGCGAGCTCGTCGAAGTCGAGCGAGGTCAGGCGCGGCAGGTACTTGGCGACCAGCGCGGGGTTGCCGAACTTCTTCAGCGTGCGCGTGAGCGAGTCGGTCATCGACACCGGGCAGCACAGGCCGAACTCGGCCTGCACGAACAGGTAGGTCAGCACGTATTTGACGAGCGGCGGCATCTTGCCCCGCCAGCCCAGCGTCTCGTCGCGGTGCGAGATGGCGGCCAGGCCGAACTCGCTGAGTGCCAGGCGCTCCATCTCGACATACGCGGGGTGCTTGACGACCTTCTGCTCGTCGAGCCCGGTGCGCGTGCGCTGCTTCAGCGTGGGCGGGTTGCGGTCGGCGGTGCCGGCCAGCTCGTCGAGCAGGCCGCCCGCCAGGCCGCCCAGGCGCTCGAAGTGCGGCTGCATGTGCCGGCGCAGGTCGTCGGGCAGGTAGAGCGCGAGCAGGGCGTGCAGCTCGGCGTCGGTGGTGAACAGGTTCTGGCCGTGTCGGTCGGGAATCGGGTGGGCTTGCTCTGCGGACATGCGCTTTGTCTCCTTGGGGCCTGGGGTCGTCGGTTTGGCGCATTGTTGAAGCCACGACGATCCGTGTCTAATATCGATTTGGTCTTGTTCGATTCGATCTGACTATCCATGGAATTGCGGCACCTGCGCTACTTCTCCGTGCTCGCCGAAGAGCTGCACTTCGGGCGGGCGGCGCGGCGCCTGTCGATCTCGCAGCCGCCGCTGTCGGTGGCGATCCGGCAGCTCGAGGACACGGTGGGCGCGCGGCTGTTCGAGCGCAACAGCAAGGAGGTGCGGCTCACGCCCGCCGGCGAGGCGCTGCGCATCTCGGCGCGGCGCGTGCTGCTGCAGGCCGAAGAGGCCGCCATCGAGGCGCGCGACGTGGCGCTGGGCTCGGCGGGGCGGCTGCGCATCGGCTTTGTCGGCGCGATGCTGTACCGGGGCCTGCCGCAGGCGCTGCGCGCGTTCCAGGCAAAGCACCCGGCGGTTCGCATCACGCTGAGCGAACTCAATTCCGGCGTGCAGATCACCGAACTGCTGAACGACCGGCTCGACCTGGGCTTTGCCCACACGCGCCGCGTGCCGCTGGAGCTGCAGCACCGGCTGCTGCTGTCGGAGCCCTTCGTGGCCTGCGTGCCGGCGGGGCATGCGCTGGCGCGCAAGCGGGTGCTGGCGCCGGCCGAGCTGCGCGACCAGCCCTTCGTGCTGTTCTCGCGCGAGGCTTCACCCGACTACCACGAGCGCATCCTGTCGATCTGCGCCGACGCGGGCTTTTTGCCCGAGGTGCGGCACGAGGTGCGCCACTGGCTCGCGGTGGTGTCGCTGGTGTCGCAGGGGTTGGGCGTGGCGCTGGTGCCGCAGGCCATGCGGCATTCGGCATTGCGCGGCGCGGTGTTCAGGCCGCTCGACCGCGCGGTGGCGCAGTCGGAGGCCTACGGCGTGTGGCGCTCGGGGCCGCAGAACGTGCTGGTCGAGCGGTTGCTGCAAGGCGTGGCGGACAGCCTCGCGTCGGCGGCCGAAGCCAGTCAGGCGTAGAGCGGCTCTTCGGCCATCTGCTCGCACTGGTCCTCGAGCACGAGGATCTGGCCCTTCCAGTAGTCGCTGGAGCCGAACCACGGAAAGTTGATCGGGAAGATCGGGTCTTCCCAGCGCCGCGCCAGCCATGCGCTGTAGTGAATGAGCCGCAGCGTGCGCAGCGGCTCGATCAGCGCCAGCTCGCGCCGGTCGAACTCGCGGAACTGCTCGTAGCCGTCGAGCAGGCCCGACAGCTGCGCGGTGCGCTGCGCGCGGTCGCCCGACAGCAGCATCCACAGGTCCTGCACCGCGAAGCCGGTGCGCGCGTCGTCCAGGTCGACGAAGTGCGGGCCGCCGCCGGGGCGGTCGGTGGGCGTCCACAGGATGTTGCCGGGGTGCACGTCGCCGTGCAGCCGCAGCTTGCGGGGCTGGAAGTCGGAAGCCGGCGGCTGCAGCGCCAGCGCGGTCTGGCGGACCATCTCGAGCGCCGCGTTGCAGGCGGTTTCCCAGTCGCGCTGCACGTCCATCGGGATCTTGTCGTTCTCCAGCAGGTAGTCGCGCGAGTCGAGGCCGAAGGTCTGCAGGTCGAGCGCGGGGCGGGCCTCGAACGGCTTGGTGCTGCCCACGGTGTGGATGCGCGCCAGGAAGCGGCCGACCCATTCGAGCACCTCGAAGTCGTCGAGCTCGGGCGCGCGGCCGCCGCGATACGGGCTCACGCTGAACGCGAAGCCGGCGTGGTGGTGCAGGGTCTTGCCGTCGAAGGCCAGCGGGGGCACGGCCGGCACTTCGCCGGCGGCCAGCTCGAGCGAGAAGCCGTGCTCTTCGAGGATCTCGGCTTCGCTCCAGCGGCCGGGGCGGTAGAACTTGACCACCACCGCCGAGCGGTCTTCCAGGTAGACCTGGTAGACCCGGTTTTCATAGGAGTTCAGGCCCGTGAGGCGGCCGTCGCCGTGCAGGCCGAGGGTCGCGAGCGCGTCGAGCACCACGTCGGGCGTGAGGCTCTCGTAAGGATGTGTGTTCGCGGGCGCCGCGGAAGAGAGGGTCATGCGGCGATTGTCGCCACACGCGCCCCTTCGGGGTCAGGCGTCGCCGGGTTGTTTGTAAAGAGAAAGGACATGCCCGGTGCGCGGGTCGCCCTTGCCCGCCAGCACCTGCGCATAGGCGGCCTGCACCGCGTCGCCGCCGTGGTGGCGCTCGGCGCGCAACCAGGGCTTGCCTGCGTCGGTCGCGGTCGCGATGAACCGGTGCCACGCGGCCACCATGCGGCGCCCGAACTCTTCGGCGCCCCATTCGGTGGTGCGCTTCTTGATCTGCGCGGGCGCGAAGAACAGCGTGGCGCGCGGGCCGGCCAGGTCCTTGCCCGCGCCTTTCGACGCGAGCTGCTCGACGTGCGTGCCGCCGATGGAGCTGCTGTACTTGAGCCCGGTGAAGCGCGCGTGGATGGCGTTGCGCAGCGCGCCGTTGCCCGCGAAGTCGATGTACACGCAGGGCGTGTCGGCCGCGATGGTGTCGAGCGCGTCGTAGGTCACGACGCGGTCGTAGCAGCCCAGGCTTTCGCAGAAGGCCACGTTGCCCGGCGAGGTCAGGCCGATCACCTCGATGCCCTCGCTTTCATGCCGCTGGTGCAGCTGGAACGCGGTGCCGTAGGCCGTCTTGCTCGACGCACTGGACAGCAGCATGGTCTTCGCGCCGAAGAAGTCGTTGTCGCCCATGAAGTCGTCGATCAGCCACGAGGTGATGAACAGCGGGCGCAGCAGCGACTGCGTGTCTTCCGAGTCGGCGGTGTAGAGCGGGTCGCTCGCGCAGCGGAAATACTGGTTGTAGACGGCGGGCAGCTCGGCGCGGTGCGGCGCCACGTCGGCAAAGCGCTCGGGCGACAGCCGGCCGGGGCTCAGCACCGCGCCGGTGGCCATCGGCCAGTAGCCGTAGAGCCGCTCGCCCACCGCCACGCCCGGGTGCAGCGACTGCACCACGCTCGCGAAGCCCCACACCGGAATGCTGCCCCAGTCCTCTTCGCCCGTCGGGTAGAACTGCCAGTAGCTCATGGCGTCGCCGAACGCGGCATACGTGATGTTGTTCGACGTGAGCGCAAAGCTGTCGATGCGCACGCGCACCTGGCCGTCGGCCAGCGGTTCGTCGGTGGCGGTGTGCAGCCGCGTGGTCGCGAGCTGGTCCTTGCGGATGAGAAGGCTGGTGGTGCTCATGGGTGAAAGCTCCGGCAGTGGGTGGATGTGTGGATCGTTGCCGCCGCGACATTAGCCAAGCTTGGTGAAAGGCGCTATCGCGCGGCGGCTTTCGGCGTCACCCGTGAGACATCGGCGGGCATGAAAAAAGCGACCCGGCTTGTGGCCGGATCGCTTGTTCGCTGGCGCCCTTGGGGGAGATCAGGCGATCGTCAGTTCGACGTCGATGTTGCCGCGCGTGGCGTTCGAGTACGGGCAGACCTGGTGAGCCGTGTCGACCAGCTTCTGCTTGGCTTCAGCGTCCAGGCCGGGCAGCGTGATCGCGAGCTTGACCGAGATGCCGTAGGCGGCGCCGCCGTTCGTCGGGCCAAGGGAAACGCTGGAGTCGATGGCGACGTCTTCCGGCACCTTCACGCCGATCTTCGGGCCGACGGCCTTCATCGCGCCGATGAAGCAGGCGGCGTAGCCGACCGCGAACAGCTGCTCGGGGTTGGTGCCGGGCTTGCCGGAACCGGGCGAGCTCAGCTTGACGTCGATGGCGCCGTCGCTGGACTTGCCTGCGCCGTCACGGCCGCCGACGGTGTGGGCTTCTGCGGTGTAGAGCACTTTGTCGAGCTTGGTGGTCATGGTGATTCCTTTGATGATGGAGTGGAGGAAGGGACGGTGAAAAGCTTCGTTCGTTCTCTCTTTGCAGCGATCGAGCGAAGCGGGAGAAACACGGGGCGTTGCGTCAGGCGGCCTTCCTGATGCGGTCGCGCAGGGTCTGGATCTGCTGGGTGAGCGAAACCAGTTCGGGCACCGAGCACTGGGCGGCAGCCATCAGGCACTCGGGCACGTTGGCCGCGCGGGTCTTGAGCTTGCGGCCATCGGATGTCAGCGTGATGTGCACGCGGCGCTCGTCGGCCACGTCGCGCACGCGGGCCACGTAGCCGTTGGCTTCCAGGCGCTTGAGCAGCGGCGTGAGCGTGCCCGAGTCGAGCGACAGGCGCTCGCCCAGCGCCGAGACCGTGGGGCCGTCTTGCTCCCACAGCGCGAGCATCACGAGGTATTGGGGGTAGGTGAGCTGCAGCTTTTCCAGTACCGGCTTGTAGAGCCGCGTCATGGCCAACGAGGCGGAATACACGGCGAAACACAGCTGGTTGTCCAGCTTGAGCATTTCGTCGGCGGGAACGGAAGGGGAGTGCATGGGCTGAACTGTAGCGCACAATTGAATTGTGTGCAATGTAAAGATAAGGTAAACACAAAGTAAGCCTAAGGTAAACCTCGTGCCACACTCGGGGGCCTGATTTCCCCCGCTTTTCGTTCCGCCTGGCACGCCTTTCTGCCCCCGTATGCGCCCCCTCCCGACTCCGCCAGCAGGAACCGCCCCGGTCGCCGCTGTTTCGCCGCTCACCCTGCATCGCAACATTCTCTGGGCCCTGGCAGCGATGCTGCTGCTGTGGACCGCGGCCATCGGCTTTTTCTATCCGACCCCGCCCTGGGACAACGTCGAAGAGCTGTTCTGGGGCGGCAGCTTCGAGTGGAGCTATTACAAGCACCCGCCGCTGCCCAGCTGGATCATGGGCGTGCTCATCCACCTGGGCGGGCGCCAGCCCTGGCTGACCTATGCGGCCGGCGTCGGCTGCGGCGTGGGCGCGCTCTACTTCGTGTGGCGCTGGTCGCTCGAAATGGTGAGCCCGGCACGGGCGGCGCTGGCCGTGCTGCTCGGCTCGCTGGTGGCCTACCACGTGCAGCGCGCGGTCATCTACAACCACAACACGGTGCAATTGCTGCCGTTGGCCGGCTACTGGTGGATGCTGTGGCGGGTGCTGCATGCGCCGGCGGCGTCGAGGCTGCGGGACTGGGCGTGGCTGGGCGTCTTCGCGGCGCTGTCGATGCTCACCAAGTACAGCGCGGTGGTGCAGTTCGCGGTCGGCGCGCTCTTCATCGTGCGGCAGGGCCTGTGGCGCGACGCGCAGGTGCGTCGCGGCCTGCTGCTCGCGGCCGGCGTGGCGGCGCTGCTGTTGGCGCCGCACGTGTGGTGGGTGCTGGAGCACTCGGCCCGCACGATCGCCTACGCGCGCCATTCCGTCCACCCGGCCGGCTCGCACGGGCACGGCTTGCGCCACCTGCTGCATGTGTTCACGGTGCAGGTGGCGCGGCTGTCGCCGATGCTGCTGCTGGCCGCCTGGGCGTGGTTCACGCGTGCGTCCGTGGCGCCGCCGCTGGCGTCAACCGCAGCGCCGGGGCTGAACGCGTTCGACCGGCGCTTCCTGGCCTGGGCTACGCTGGGGCCGCTGTGCCTGGTGTTCCCCGCCGCGATCCTCTTGAAGATTCCGCTGGTGCCGTCGTGGCTCACCACCTTCTTCCTGCCGGCGGCGCTGTGGGCCGTGGCCATGCTGCCGGGCCTGGAGGCGGAGCGCTGGAGCCGCCGCCGCTGGCGCGGCGTGGCGATCACGGTGGCGGTGCTCCACGTGGCCGGCGCGCTGGGCCAGGGCTGGGTCGACGGGGTGCTGAGCAAGCGGCTCGGCTACATCACGCGCGCCAACCTGCCGGCGCAGGAAGTCGCCGATGCCGTGCGCGTGATCTGGCGCGACCGTGCCGGCGACCGGCCGTTCAAGCTGCTGGTCGGCGACACCTGGTTTGCCGGCGCGGTCGCGCTGAAGATGGACCCGTCGATGCAACTGCTGATCGACGGCGACAAGCGCAACTCGCCATGGCTCGCGCCGGGCACGCTGGAGCGCGAAGGCGGCATGGTGCTGATCCTCGACACCCATGAGTTCCGCTCCGAAGGCGCATTGCTGGAGCCGAGGCTCGCGTCGGCCGATTGCCGCGGCACGCTGGACATTCCGTGGGCAGGCACCGACGAAAGCAACAGCCTGCGCATGCGCTGGGGCATCGTGCTGCCGCAGGGCGAGGCGGGGTCGAAGAACTGCGCGGCGAAGCCAACCAGCAAGTAGCGTCGCTTCCGCCGGCGCGGTGCGGTGTCAGCCCCTGAACCGCTTGCGCGTCAACGCCAGCGCGATCCAGAACGCCACCACCGCGTACACGGCCAGCACCAGGCCGTGCAGCCACCAGTCGGCCGGCCACTGGTCCATGAACAGCGGCCGCACCAGCGCCACCGCGTTGGTCAGCGGCAGCCATGCCGCCACGGCCCGCACCGCCGACGGCAGCTGTTCGAGCGGAAAGAACACGCCGCTCAGGAACATCATCGGCGTCATGAACAGCGTGAAGTAGTAGGTGAAGAAGTCGTAGCCCTTGGCCAGCGCATTGAAGATCAGCGCGATCGACGAGAAGGTGATGCCCGCGCCCACCAGCACCATCCACGCGACGATGAGCTTCGGGCTGTGGCTGATGCCCAGCCCGAGCATCACGAACAGGATGGCGGTGACGGTGAAGATCGACTTGAACGCCGCCCACAGCATCTCGGCCAGCACGATGTCGTCGAGCCCGACCGGCGCGTTCATGATGCCGTCCCAGGTCTTCTGCACATGCATGCGCGAGAACGCCGAGTACAGCGCCTCGAAGCTCGCCGCGTTCATGGCGCTCATGCAGATCGAGCCGCTGGCCAGGAACAGGATGTACGGCACCTTCACGCCGTCCACCGCCACCTGCCCCACCAGCGCGCCCATGCCGTAGCCGAAGGCCACGAGCCAGATCAGCGGCTCGGCGATGTTGCCGATCAGGCTGGGAATGGCCAGCTTGCGCCACACCAGCAGGTTGCGCAGGAACACGGGCCACCAGCGCAGCGAGATCCCGGGCGCGCGCCAGACCGAAGGGGAAGAGGGCGCGGTCGCTGCGGTTGTCGTCGTCGTGTTCATGGCCTAGCCGTCCTCGCGAATCTGGCGGCCCGTGAGCTTGAGGAACAGGTCCTCCAGGTTCGCCGGCCGGTGAAAGGTGCGCAGCCCGCTGTGCCGCGTGAGCGCATCGAGCAGGCGCCGCGCGTCCTGCGTGTAGAAGAACACGGTCTCGCCGCTCACTTCGACGCGCGCGGCCATCGCCTTGAGTTCGGCCGACTCGGCCAGCGAGAGCGCGCCGTTGCCGTACACCTCGACCACGTCGGGCTCCAGGTGCTCGGCGATCAGGTCGCGCGGGCGGCCTTCGGCGATCTTGCGGCCATGGTCGAGCACCAGCAGGCGCGAGCACAGGCGCTCCGCCTCGTCCATGAAGTGCGTGGTCAGCAGGATCGACTTGCCCTGCTGCAGCAGCACCTGCAGCCGTTCCCACATCAGGTGGCGCGCCTGCGGGTCCAGGCCGGTGGTGGGCTCGTCGAGCAGCAGCAGCCTGGGGTCGTTCACCAGTGCGCGCGCCAGCGACAGCCGCCTGCGCATGCCGCCCGACAGCTCGCCGGGCTTGGCGTCGGCCTTGTGCGAGAGCGCCGCGAACTCCAGCAGCTGCGGCACGCGTGCGCGCACATGCGCCTTGCCGAAGCCGAAGTAGCGGCCGTACACCACGAGGTTCTCGGCGCAGCTGAAGTCGGGGTCCAGCGTGTCGAACTGCGTCACCACGCCCAACTGCGCCTTGATGGCCAGCGCGTCGCGCGGCATCTGCAGGCCCAGCGCCTCGATGCTGCCGCCGTCGGGCGCGGTCAGGCCCAGGCACATGCGGATGGTGGTGGTCTTGCCCGCGCCGTTCGGGCCGATCACGCCCAGGCATTCGCCGGGCGCGATCTCGAACGACAGGTCGTCGACGACCGTGGTCTCGCCATAGCGCTTGCGCAGCTGGCTGGCACGGAACAGGGGGGAGGGGAAGGCGGTTGTGGGCGGCACGCGACCATTCTGACGCAGGCACGCGCGCGGCGCCCCGCCGCGCGCCGGCTCGCGGCACAATCGGCGCCGGATGCATTTCGCGGGGGGAGGCCCAAAGATGCTGCGTTTCCTGTGGGCGCTGCCGCTGTTGATGGCGCTGGGCGCCTGCGCGCCATTTCACCGGCCGCTGGCGGCCGCGGACCGGGGCAAGGTCCAGGAGGTCGATGTTCGCGTGGTCGTCGCGCAGGAGAGCTTCATGTTTTCCGCGCAAGCGCCGGGCGTGAGCGCGGCCACCGGCGGCGGGCTGATCGGCGCGCTGATCGACTCGTCGGTGCAGCAGTCGCGCCAGAAGGACATGAGCGCCGAGGTGCAGGCCATCGTCGGCCCGCTGCTCGATTACGACTACCGCGCCGAGGCCGCCCAGGCACTGGCGGCCGAACTGGCCGAGCCGGCTTCGTTCCCGCTGAAGATCCGCTCGGCGCAACTGCTCGCCGCCATGCCGGTCAAGGCCGAGCACGAGGCCCGCATCGCCGCCACCAAAAACGGCCCCGCCTACATGGTGCTGTGGCTGCAGTACGCGCTGGAGCCGGGGCTCGGCGCATTTACCACGCGCACCTCGGCCCTGCTCTGGCAGGACGGCAAGCGCGAGCCCAGCTACCGCGCCGCCGCCATCTTCCAGACGCCCGTGGGCGGCACGGCGCGCGCCACCGTCATCCGCCGCCTCACGGCCGACGACGGGCAGGTGCTGCGCGGCGTGATGCGCGACTCCATGAAGCAGACCCTGCACGTGGTGGCGATGGACATCGCCGGCGCGCGCTCGGGCGCGGTGAAGACCGTGCGCTTCAACGTCAACGGCTCGTGGGTCACGGTGGCCGGCCCGGGCTTCGACGAGCAGCCGGGCCGCGTGCTGTTCCGCGACCAGGACGGTGCCCTCTATTCGGTCAGGAGCGCCGCCCCATGACGTCACGCCGCGCGCGCAGGGGCGTTGCCCTGTGCGCTTTTTCCGTGCTCTGCGCCATGCCGGGCCTGTCGCACGCGCTCACCGAGACCGAGCCGCTGAGCATGGTCTTCGAGCCCGCGCCCGAAGCCGCCGAGCGGCCCAACAGCGCGCCGGCCGTGCAGCCGCTGCGCGTGGCCAGCGGCTGCACGCTGTACCTGCCGAAGATCGACGACGCGCGCCTGTACAAGGCCAGCGTGGGCAACCTGACCGTGATGATGCCGACGCTGCACGCGACGCCGGTGTCGGTGCAGTCCGTCCAGGGCGGTGACGCCGGTGCGTGGACGCGCGACGCGCTGCGCTCGGCGAGCCGCTACGGTTTTCAGGTGGCGACCGCCGCGCCGCCGTCGCCCGCCGCCGCGCGCCAGGTCACGGCCGACGTGGCGCTGCGCCTCGCGCATGCATGGTCGACGGGGCTGAACCTCGTCTCGCACGTCGTGCTGCAGACCACCTACCGCCTGCCCGGCGCCGAGCCCGTCGTGCGCCAGTACCACGGCATGGGCACGCGCACCAACTGGGCCAACGGCAACGGCGAATACATGTCGGTGCTGAACCTCGGCATCGAGGAAGCCGTGCGCGGCATGGCCACCGATGCGGCGGCCGTGTGCGACGGCAAGCCCTTGCCCGCGCGGGTGGCCGCGCCATGAAGCCCATGCTGGAGCTGCACCTGACCTGCGGCGCGCTGCATGCGTCGCAGATTCCTTTCTTCGTCGCCGCATGCGAGCAAGTCGGGCTGCGGCCCCTGCTGATCGACCACGACGGTGAGCGCAAGCCTCAGCCTTCGGCGTCCGCCTGGCTGCGCGCCGACTTCGAGGAAGCCAAGGCCGAGGCAATGGCGCTGGCGCAATGGCTGGCGCGCGCGGGCATGGCCGTGCTGGGCGTGAAGGTCGACGCGCCGGTGCAGGACTGCGAGCGCCTGGGCCGCACCGGAAAGTACTTCGAGTGGCGCGGCAAGCTGCGCCAGTTGCACGATCTGTCGGCACTGCAGCTGCTGTGCGAGGCGCACGGCGCGCAGCTGTCGCGCGACAACCTGCGCCAGGAGGCCGACACCTGCTTCGTGACACTGCGCAGCCGCGAACCGCTGGCTGCGTTCCGCCTGCGCGTGGCGGCGCTCGGCGAGCAGCTCGAGCGCGACGGCTGGCCGCTGCTGAAGCAGGACTCGGAGATCTGCCTGCACGACAGCAGCGAGAAACCCGAACTGCCCGCCGCGGACTGGCTCGGGCCCTATCTGCGGCCGGCGCTCTAGAGCCTGGTTCCGCTGAACTCCATCTTCATCCACTCGATGAACGCCCGCGTGCGCGCCGGCAGCAAACGCGCGTTCGGGTAGATCACGTTCACCGGCCGGGGCTCGGGCTCGTAGTCTTCCAGCACCAGCTTCAGCCGCCCCTGCGCCACGTGCGGCATCACCTGGTAGGAGAAGAAGCTGCCGAAGCCCATGCCCGCCGCGCAGGCCTCGATGGCCGGCGCGATGTGGTTGAACTCCAGCCGGTTGTCCAGCGTCACGCCCACGCTCTTGCCGCCTTCGCGAAACAGCCACTGCGCCGGCGCGTCGACCCGTCCGCGCACGCAGGGCGCGCCGTGCAGGTCGCGCGGATGCACCGGCGTGCCGTGCACGGCCAGGTAGCCGGGGCTGGCCACCACCACGCGGCGGATGGTGCCCAGCTTCTGCGCCACCAGCGACGAGTCTTCGAGCGGGCTGATGCGGATGCCCACGTCGATGCCTTCTTCGAGCAGGCTCACCGGCCGGTCGTACAGCCGCACGCTGCAGCGCACCTTGGCGTGGCGCTGCATGAAGCGCACGATGGCCGGCGCCACGTACATGTGGCCGAAGAGCACGGGCGCGGTGATGGTGAGCTGCCCCGCCGGCTCGCGCGCCTCGGCCTTCAGCGCGAGGTCGGCGGCGTCGGCCGCGAGCAGCACCTCGCGCGCGCTCGGCAGGTAGTGGCGGCCCTCTTCCGTGAGCGAGACGCGGCGCGTGGTGCGGTGGAACAGGCGCACGCCCAGGTGCGCCTCCAGCGACGCGAGCGAGCGCACCACCGCGGGCAGCGAGGTGCCGAGCGCCTCGGCGGCGCGGGTCAGGCTGCCCTGGTCGGCAATCTGCACGAAGGTCTGCATGGCCTTGAAACGATCCATGGGTCGATTAAACCGGAAAACGCAGCAGTCAAATACAGAAACGGCTATTCATTCATTCGGCGCAAGAGAGAACAATCCGTACGAAGCCCTCGAACTCCCTGAAAGAACCCCGCCATGAACGCCATCGCCACCCGCCCCGCGCAGCCCATCAAGCTCTACGGCGCCGCCGTCTCGGGCCACGTGCACCGCGTGCGCCTGTTCCTCACGATGCTCGGCCTGCCGTTCGAGAACATCGAGGTCAACCTGGGCCAGCGCGAGCACCGCACACCCGAGTTCCTGGCGCGCAACCCCTTCGGCCAGGTGCCCGTGATCGAGGACGGCGAGCTGACGCTGGCCGATTCCAACGCCATCCTGGTCTACCTCAACGAGCGCTATGCTGCCGACCCCGCCCGCTGGATGCCGCGCGACGCGGTGGGCGCGGCGCGCGTGCAGCGCTGGTTCTCGGTGGCCGCCGGCCCGCTGGCCTACGGCCCGGCCGCGGCGCGCATCCTGGCGCTGTTCGGCCTGTCGGACGACCCGTCGGAAACGGTGAAGCGCTCGCACGCGCTGCTGTCGGTGATGGAGACGCACCTGCGGCAGCAGCCCTTCCTTGCGGGCCCGGAGGCCACGCTGGCCGACATCGCCAACTACGCCTATGTGGCGCACGCGCCCGAAGGCAGCGTGTCGCTCGACGGCTATCCGCGCCTGCGCGAATGGCTCGCGCGCGTGGAAGCCTTGCCCGGCTTCGTGCCGATGGTGCGCACGCCGGTCGGGCTCGCGGCGGTCGCATGATCGCCGCGCCGTTCCATGCCGGCGAGCGCGCGCTGCAGACGCTCGTGGGCTCGCGCGAGCAGATGGACGTGGCCGGCCCGCGCGTGATTCGCGACTACATGCCCGACCAGCACCGCGAGTTCTTCTCGCTGCTGCCTTTCCTCGTGGTCGGCAGCCTCGACGCCGAGCTGCAGCCCTGGGCCAGCATGCTCGCCGCGCCGTCGGGCTTCCTGCATTCGCCCGACGCCACGCACCTGCGCGTCGACGCGCTGCCGACGGCGGGCGACCCGCTCGCGGGCCAGCTGAAGCCGGGTGCCACGCTGGGCCTGCTCGGCATCCAGCCGCACACGCGGCGGCGCAACCGCATGAACGGCGTCGTCGAGTCGCTCGACGCGGCGGGCTTCATGGTCCAGGTGCAGCAAAGCTTCGGCAACTGCCCGCGCTACATCCAGGCGCGCGAGCCGGTGTTCACGCCGCCGCGCGCCGACGCGGCGCCGGTGCAGTGGCTGGGCAAGCTCGACCTGGCGGCGCACCGCCTCATCGGCAGCGCCGACACGCTGTTCATCGCCACCGCGTACCCGAACGAAGTGGCGGTGGGCGACGAGGCCGACGCCAGCTCGCACGGCGTCGACGTGTCGCACCGCGGCGGCCGGCCGGGCTTCGTGCGCATCGACGGCGACGACGTGCTGACGGTGCCCGACTTCAACGGCAACCGCTTCTTCAACACGCTCGGCAACCTCGCGGCGCATCCGCGCGCGGGGCTGCTGTTCGTCGACTTCGACAGCGGCGAGATGCTGCACGTGGCGGTCACGGCCGAGATCGTGTGGGACGGGCCCGAGGTGGCCGCGTTCGAAGGCGCGGAACGGCTGATGCGCTTTCATGTGACGCACGCGCTGCGCCGGCCGGGTGCGCTGCCGCTGCGCTGGGGCGACGCGGAGCTGTCGCCGCACCTGGCGCGCACCGGTCAGTGGAACACCGGCATGCGCGCCGCGACCGACGGCCGGTAATGCCAGCCGCGTTGCCGCTGTGCGTCGAGGTCGGGCGCGCGGCCGAGCAGCGCTTCCAGGCTTGCCGCCGCGAGCGTGCAGGCCAATGCCTGGCCGGGGCAGGCGTGCATGCCGTGGCCGAAGCCGAGCATGCGGCGGCGCGCACGCACGAGCGTGAAGCGGTCGGGGTCGGGGTTGAACGACGGGTCGCGGTTGGCCGAAGCCAGCAGCACCAGCACCACGTCGCCGGCCGCGAGCGCGGTGCCCGCGACGGTGACCGGCTGCGCCACGAAGCGCCGCGTGCTGTGCACCGACGGGTCGTGCCGCGCCGTCTCTTCGACGATCGCTTGCAGCCCGTCGCGCGTGCGGGCCGCCGTGCGCAGCGAAGGCTCGCGCATCACGGCGACGAGGCTGTTGCCGAGCAGGCCGGCCGTGGCGTCGCAGGTCTGCGAGAGCAGGCCGACAAGGTTGGCCAGCAGCGAACGCGACGGGGCGGCGCTTTCGGCCAGAACGCCCGCGAGCAGCGTGCCTTCGCGTGGTGGCGCATCGGCGACGAGGGCTTCGAAGCGCGTCATCAGTTCGCCGGCCGCGGCACTGGCCCCTTGCAGCTGTTCCTGCGTCGACAGCGGCGACAGGCAGGCCACGAAATCGCGTGTCCACCGGTCGACCTGCGGCAGCGCCTCGTCGGCAAAGCCCAGCAGGTGCGCGACCGAACGCACCGGCATCGAGAACAGCGTGTCCGACAGCGCCTGCTGCGCCGGCATGCGCAGGGCCACTTGGAGCGCTGCGTCGCGTACCGCGTTCAGGTCGAGCCCGGCCAGTGCCCGTTGCAGCGCGGGCCGAAGCGCTTCATGCGCCGCACCGTCGTTCATGCGCACCAGGTGGCCGAACACCTCGCCGGCCGAACTGCCCACGATGGCGCGCGGAACAGGTTCGGCGACGGGCCGCACACGCAGCGCGCCATGCGCTTGCAACACCTGCTCGACCACCTCGGCGCGGCTGGCCACCCAGAGGCGCAGCGTTTCGTTCCATGCCAGCGCAGGGCCATCACGCAGGCTCGCGTAGTAGGGATAGGGATCGGCATGCGTCACGGCCGCGACCGGGTCGATGGGCGGCATGCCGGGGGAAGTGGGGCTGTTGTCGTGGTCCATGGCCGCAGTGTGCGATCGAAGCCGCCGCCACACTTCGCCCGTGAGCGAAGTGTCGGATGCGGCGGCGTCTTACGATGGGCGCATGGACACCCTTTCCGCCACCGCCGATTTCCAGCTGGCCCGCCTGGCCGGCGCCATTGCCGAGCCCGCGCGCGCCCGCATGCTGGGCTGCCTGATGGACGGCCACGCCCGCACCGCCACCGAACTGGCCACCGTGGCCGAGGTCGCGGCCTCGACCGCCAGCGCGCACCTCGCGCGCCTGAAGGAAGAGCGGCTGGTCGAACTGCTGGTGCAGGGCAAGCACCGCTACTTCCGCCTGGCCAGCGACGACGTGGCGGCCGCGCTCGAAAGCCTGATGGTGGTGGCGGGCACGCCGCGCGCCACCGAGTTCAAGCCCAACACGCCGAGCCGGCTGCGCAGCGCGCGCACCTGCTACGACCACATGGCGGGCACGGCCGGCGTCGCGCTGCACGACCGGCTGCATGCACAGGGCTGGCTCAGCGGCTTGCACAGCGGTTCTTACGAGCTCACGCCCGAAGGCGCGATCGCGCTGGAGAGCCTGGGTGTGGAGGTCGACGCGGTGCGCCGCTCGCGCCGGCGCTTCGCCTGCGCCTGCCTCGACTGGAGCGAGCGCCGGCCGCACCTGGGCGGCGCGCTGGGCGCCGCGTGGCTCCAGTTGTCGCTGCGGCGGGGTTGGGTGCGACAGGAGCTGGACGGCCGCGCGCTCACGCTCACGCCGAAGGCGCAGCGCGAAATGCCGGAGCTGTTCGCCTGATCAGGCCTTCAGCTTGAGCAAATAGATCAGCGGCCCGGCCATGGCCGTGTCGAGCTCGAGGAAGCTCTCGAAGTCTTTGCCCGCCATCCAGTACGGGTCCCAGTTGTTGCGCTTGATGGTCTTCACCCACAGGTCGTGCGTGGTCGCGCGGCGCACCGCGTCGAGCAGCACGGTCTTGCGGTAGGGCGGCACCTTCTTGCCGGTCATCACGCCGCGCCAGTTGGCCAGGTCGGCGTCCACGCCTTGTTCGCGCACCGAGGCAATGCCCTGGAACGGCTGCTTCGACGACACGCCGATGGCGCGCAGCCTGCCGCTGGCGATGCTCTCGCTGAATTCGCTGAAGCCCGAGATGCCGGCCGCGGCCTTGCCGCCTTCGAGCGCCTCGACCACCTGCGCGCCGCCCGGGTGCGCCTGGTAGACCAGCGAGGACGAGGCCCCCGCCACGCGCGCCAGCATGCCGGCGTACATGTGGTCCACGCCGCCGGCCGAGCCGCCCGCGATGACGGTGCTGGCGGCATCGGCGCGCAACTGCGCGATCAGGTCCTTGGGGGTCTTGATGGGGGAGTCGGCCTTGACCACCACCACTTCGTAGTCGCTGGTGAGGCGCGCCACCGGCGACACATGGGCCATGGTCACGCTGGGCTTCTGCAGCGCCACGGCGCCGACCATGACCATGCCGCTGACCAGCAGCGACTCGGGGTCGGCATCGTATTTCTCGACGTACTTGGCCAGGCCGATGGTGCCGCCCTTGCCGCCGATGTTCTCGTAGACCACGTTGCCCACCGCGCCCGAGGCCAACAGCGCGGCGCCCAGCGCGCGCCCGGTCTGGTCCCAGCCGCCGCCTTCGTTCGCGGGAATGACGATGCGCAGCTTGCTGCTCACCGGCGCGTCGGCGGCCCCGGCGATGCCGGGCCACAACGCGGCGCCCCCTCCGCCTGCAGCTGCGGCCGATGCCGCGATCCATGCCGAGAAATGGCGGCGCGAGAGACTAACGGAAGGCGACTGGGGCATCTTGTTTCCGGTTTTCTGTGGGGAAACCGAATGATGTCCGCGAAACACGCCGATCCCGCCCGTGCGCGGGCAGGGACAAACCCGGATGGACGCCCGGCGCCCTTGCTTACTGGAAGGCCACTTCGGCGAAGCTGCGCAGCTTGCGGCTGTGCAGGCGCGTCGAGCCTTCCTCGCGCAGGATGTCGATGGCCCGCATGCCGATGCGCAGGTGTTGCTCGACGCGTTCGCGGTAGAAGTGGTTGGCCATGCCGGGCAGCTTGATCTCGCCGTGCAGCGGCTTGTCGCTCACGCACAGCAGGGTGCCGTAGGGCACCCGGAAGCGGAAGCCGTTGGCCGCGATGGTCGCGCTTTCCATGTCCAGCGCCACCGCGCGGCTCTGGCTGAAGCGGCGCTGCGGCTGGTTGCCGGGCAGCAGCTCCCAGTTGCGGTTGTCGGTGCTGGCCACGGTGCCGGTGCGCATGATCTTCTTGAGGTCGGGCCCCTCGTAGCGCGTGACATCGGCCACCGCTTTTTCCAGCGCGAGCTGGATCTCCGAGAGCGCCGGAATCGGCACCCACAGCGGCAACTCTTCGTCGAGCACGTGGTCCTCGCGCACGTAGGCGTGGGCCAGCACGTAGTCGCCCAGCTGCTGCGTGTTGCGCAGGCCCGCGCAGTGGCCCAGCATCATCCAGGCGTGCGGGCGCAGCACGGCGATGTGGTCGGTGATGGTCTTGGCGTTGGCCGGGCCCACGCCGATGTTGACCATGGTGGTGCCGCTGCAGTCCTCGCGCACCAGGTGGTAGGCCGGCATCTGCGGCAGGCGCGGCGGGGCCGTGCCCTGGCTGCCGTCGAGCAGGTGGCCGTAGGTTTCGCTGTGGCCCGCCGGCAGGCCGCGGCGGCGCGTGACCACGTTGCCGGGCTCGATGAAGGCCACGTACTCGCTGTTCTCGTCGGCCATGGCCTCGTGGCCCAGGCGCACGAACTCGTCGATGTAGAACTGGTAGTTGGTGAACAGCACGAAGTTCTGGAACCACTCGGGTGCCGTGCCCGTGTAGTGGCGCAGGCGGTGCAGCGAGTAGTCGACCCGCGCGGCCGTGAACAGCGACAGCGGCTGCGCCTCGCCGTCGCGCGCTTCGTACGTGCCGTTGGCGATGCCGTCGTCCATCACGCCCAGGTCGGGCAGGTCGAACACGTCGCGCATGAGGGCGCGGCGCTCGGCGCTCATGGTGCCTTCGATGTGGTCGTTCTCGGCGAACGAGAAGTGGATGGGAATGGGCTGCGTGCTGGTGCCCACCTCGAGCTCGACCTGGTGGTTTTCCAGCAGCAGGCGGAACTGGTCGAGGTAGTAGCGCGAGAACAGGTCGGGCCGCGTGAGCGTGGTCTCGTAGCGGCCGGGGCCGGCGACGAAACCGTAGCTCAGGCCGGCGTTGGCCGGCGGCGTGTGGCGCGAGACGGTGTGGGTGTGCACCCGCACGAAGGGGTAGCAGGCCCGCACCCGGCCCGGCAGTGCTTCGCCGGCCACGAAGCGAAGCATCGATTCGCGCAGATGGGCGAGGCCGCCGTCGTAGATGGCCTTGACTTGTTCGAGTGCGGCGGCGGCATCGGTGAAGCGGGCGGGAGCGACAAAAGTGGGCATGTAGGGCATGCCGTCATTGTGCTATGCCTGCCGTGGTTGTTTTGGAGCCGTTGTTCGTGGTGCGCTCACGCCGACGGTGTGCTCTGCTCCGCGAATGTCCCCCGGGGCTGCGCCCCTCCTCCTTTATTTCGCTGCGCAGAGCACACCATCGACGTGAGCGTTTTCAGCGCACTGGTTGATCGGCCGCGAACCAGCAGCGTGCCCAAGTGCATAGGGCATCGGGTACTCCCCGTAGCGAAATAAAGGAGGAGGCCGCAGGCCGGGGGACATTCGCGGAGGGGAGTACCCGGTGTCCTGTGCACCTGCCAAGAAGGCCCCCGACAACAGCCTCTCAACCCAACAGACAACCCAGCACCTTGCCCAGCATGTCGTTCACATCCACGGCCTGCACCGCCCCGGGCAGCTCGACATCGCCGTGCATCACGAACACCGGCTTGCCCCATTTGAGCCCCATCGCCATCTCCGACAGCGTGCCCATGTTGCCGCCGATGGCGATCAGGCACACGCCGCTGCGCGCGATGATGCCGTTGCGCATCTCGCCCATGCCCGTGGGGATCGCCACGCTGAGCCACTCGTTGGCGTTGCGGTCGTCGTCTTCCGGCAGGATGCCCACGGCAATGCCGCCGGCTTCCACCGCGCCGCGCGAGGCCGCGGCCATCACGCCGCCGCGCCCGCCGCAGACCACCGCCATGCCCGCGCCCGCCAGCGCATGCGCCACCGCATAGGCGGCCTCGCACTCGGCCGGGCCGCCGTCGCCGGGGCCGAGCATCGCCACCGGCTGCCGATGGCGCGCCGGGCCCCACTGCTTCTGCGCAAGGCGCGTCAGCGCCTCAGTGACCGGCGCCGACAGCACCGCGCTCGCGCCTTCGCGTAAAGACATCGCCCACTCCCATCACGATCACACACACCACCATCAGCACCAGCGACAAGGCCGCCGCCACCGCGAAATCGGAACCGCCGTCGCCCACCTGCGCCAGCAGCATCAGCGGCAGGATGTTCAGCTGCGTGCCCACCAGCGCCAGCGCCGTGCCATAGGTGCCCATGGCAATCGCCGCCACCATGCAGGCGTTCGACAACACTGACGGCAGCACCTCCGGCACCACCGTGTCCCAGAACGCCCGCGCCCTGGACGCGCCCAGCGTGCGCGCCGCCTGCGCCGGGCGCAGGTCGAGGTTGGCGAACACCGGGTACAGCGACAGCGCCACGCGCGGGATCAGGTAGTAGGCATAGGCAAAGCCCAGGCCCGACACGCTGTAGATCCAGCTGCCGATGGCGGCCGGGTCCGCGCCCAGGCCCGCCAGCAGTTGCGTCACGAAGCCCGCGCGGCCGAAGGCCAGGATGAAGCCGTAGGCGATCACCAGCCCCGAGAAGGCCAGCGGCAGGCCCAGCAAGGTCATCATCCATTGGCGCCGCGCCGCCGGTTGCCGCGCCAGCTCGATCGCGATGCAAGTGCCCACCAGCGCCGACACCGCGCCCGCCGCCAGCCCGAGCGCCAGCGTGTTGCGCAGCGCGCCGAAGAACAGCGGGTTGCCGAACAGCCGCGCGAAGGCACTGCCGCCCTCGCCGAAGGCCTCGGGCAGCAGCGCCGCCAGCGGCACCGCGAAGAACAGCGCCATGAAGGCCCATGCGGGCCAGGCGCCAAAGCGTCGCATCACGTTCCTTCGGGCCTTGGCGTCACTTGCCCAGCGCCGCTTGCGCCCAGAGCTTGTCGACCTCGGCCTTGCGCTCCGAGGCCTTCACCACGTCGAGCGGACGGATCTGCGGCGCGGGCGGCATCTTGGCCGCGATGTCGGTCGACAGCGGCGTGCCCGGCACGGCCGGCCGCACGAAGCCCTGCGCGAACAGCGACTGGCCGGCCTCGCTCATGATGAAGTTCAGCCACAGCTTGCCGGCGTTCGGGTTCGGGCCGTTCTTCACGAGGCTGATGGCGTAGGGCGCGGCCACGCTGGCTTCCTTGGGAATCACCACTTCGACCGCATCGCCCATGCCGTCGACGTGCTTGGCCTTGAGGCCGTCGTTCTCGTAGCTGATCCACACCGGGATCTCGCCCTTGAGGAACTTGGCATACGGCGTGGTGCCTTCCACGCGCAGCACGTTGCCGGCCGAATGCAGCTTGCCCAGGTAGTCGGTGCCGGGCTGCACGTTGTCGACGCTGCCGCCGTTGGCATAGGCCGCGGCAAAGGTCAGCACCTGGCCGATGCCGGTGGAGCGCGGATCGAGATACACCACCGTGCTCTTGAACTCGGGCTTGAGCAGGTCGGCCCAGCTCGTGGGCACGTTCTTCACCAGCTTCTTGTTGACCAGGAA